>Ga0316204_10000061_pt1 | contig 464714 bp, 422 predicted proteins | sample 6monrhotite_MG_2_FD_205661 | JGI IMG/M metagenome (GOLD analysis project Ga0316204, IMG submission 205661) | Microbial mat bacterial communities from mineral coupon in-situ incubated in ocean water Damariscotta River, Maine, United States -... | ecosystem: Environmental > Aquatic > Marine >...
CGGGAACCAACCACTACCATTACCTGGCCTTCGTCTTCCGCTGCAGCTTCTTCTTCAGCATACACAGGCGCTGACATGAATGTCACACCCATCGCTAAAATCAAGCTCTTAACTTTAAAGTTGTTTGAATTGTTCATATTATCCTCAGGCTATTTTATTGTTTTATTTGCTTGTATGGAGTCGTTATCACTCCAGCTTTCCTGAAGCCGCCTGTAAGATTAGAAATTGCTAAAAAAATACCTTTAGCTTGTCGAAACGATAAATCCTGCTTTACTCGACGCTATGGATGGAATCAATTTCGGTATTTTGAAATTACAATGAATGTAATGTTTGCCCGGCAAAGCGACTTGGCGCTTAACTTAAGAATGATGCTGAAGTATCGGAATTAAAAATCTACACCAATGAGACTGCACCATTTTTGTGGCAATGAATAATAAAATCGCAAGCAGAATCTTTCGAACTGAAAGTTTCTGTTAATTGTCGAAATTCCTACCCCTAAATACTGAAATTGAAGCCATTTCTATCATCATTTTTATTGCGGCTTCTTAGGTTAAGTACCTCCAGAACCAAAAAACCACCATATCAAATGCAAATAATTACATTAAAAGCCGAAAGCCTGCATACCAATCTAAAAGCTATAACCCGCTCTTAAATAATAGTAGCCCCCATTATAATCAAATGGACCGCTCTCATAATAAATTGCGCCGAGAGCACTCAGTGTTCCGTCCTTCAATTTTTGTGCTTTTTGATCAAACAAGTTATTCGCACCTAATGAAAGCGTTACATTGTCATTGAGGAAATAACTCACTACAGCGTCAAAGGTCATAGCCGAGTCAGCAATTTCAGATCCCCAATCAGAAGTATCATCGGCGTGGGTTGCATAATACTCGCCATAATAATTAGCTCTCAAGAACATGCTCACATTATCCCAGCTTTGCGCCACGGTAAAAGTTGCGCGATGCTCTGGCATTCCTCTCTCCAAACGACGCACTTTACCTTCATCAGTAGTCTCGGGATTAAATCTATCAACAGTGGTTTCGTTCCAGTTATATGCTGCACTCAAAGTTGAAATGCCTCCAAACAGATTCATCGAGTAATTGGCGACGACATCTAAACCTTGAGTGAAAGTGTCAAAGTCATTGGCGTAATAGGTCACAGCAGAGACTAACTCAGGATTCTGAACACCAGCTGCTATTAGCGCTGCATAATCCGAGTCTAACACCGGAATTTGACTCGATTGTGCCAATCGCTCAGTCACTTTAATACTGTAATGATCAACCGTTAAAAAGAACTTGCCACTTTCAAAAACACCACCGATAGCAAAACTTTCCGACTCTTCCGGCGTCAGTTCTTTACCACCATAAAAGGCTGCAAGCGGATCGGTTGGAGGAGCGATAAAGGTTTGAATCAAATCACCGTCGACAATTGAGGTCTGTGTATTTACCACATTTGCTTGTCCAACAGTTGGCGCTCTAAAGCCAGTACTGTGGGAACCACGTAGAGAGAACTCATCACTGATGGCCAATTGAAAGGCTAACTTATAATCTAAGGTGTCACCAAAAGATGAAAAGTTCTCATACCTCAGCGCCGTCCCAAGCAATAGGTTATCGGAAATATGGGCTTCTAAATCCAAATACGCACCGATGTTTCGGCGAGTACTAACGCCTTGAGATTCAGGTCCAAATCCTTTGAATCCGTGTGAGCCAATGTTAAACCCTTGTTCAGCATAGGGACCAACTTCCCATGAGTTTTTCTCACCTGAAATGATTTCGAAGCTTTCTTCTCGCCACTCAATTCCCGTTGCAACATTTACCAGCTCGACAAAACCAAATTCAACTTCTTTAACTAAATCAAAGTTAAGAGTTTTCTCCAATTGAATGTATGCGCCAGCATCAAAGTCAGACGGAGTAGCCAAACCTAAAGAAGGATTTAAAGTATTTTTTAGACTGAAGCGCGATTCACTTCGACCGAAAGCTCCACTTAAATCAAATGACCAGTCTTTTAATAAACCCGACCTAATTTCACCAGTAGTGCCGATGGTTGCAGCTGTATCAGTGATACTTCCGCCAAACTGTGGTGTATAGCCGCCGGCATAACCTGGGATCATATTCATTGAGAAACAGTTTGGGTCTGCTGCCATTGCTTGATACGCAAGAGTATTTAAGACATTTCCGACATTAGAAGGTACTCCAGAAGAACTACCGTCCCCGCCACTATTGGCTTCTAGAAACGCATTAGATACAGAGCAAGTTGGGACGCCGTTTGCTGCGAAACCCACATCCCCCACTAGTAATGTATTCCCACCATCAATTGAATACACATTACCGCGATTATGTGGATTACGATAATAGAACCCACCTGTTACATCTCTTTCGGAATAATTACCGAATAAATACAATTCTTTGGTATCACCTAAATCTAAACCCATATTGGCAAAAAGAGAAATATCATCTTTTATTTTCGGATTACCCCAAATTTGGGCCGGATTTTGAATGTCTGAATTGCCAGCGTCAAAAATTGCCTGTGCATCAGGACGCTGCACGCTTCGACTTGTCGCGTCAGCATTTCTTAGTTGAAAGCTAAAGTTGGCAAAACCAGCATCAGTTAAGGGTAATCCTAAATTTCCATCAATAATTGTCGATGAGCCGTCGCCTTCGTAATACTCACCTTGCTTAATAGAAATTGAACCACCTTCAGAATCATCTTTTAATACAAAGTTCATTACACCTGCGATTGCATCAGAACCATACTGAGCAGCAGCCCCATCGCGTAAAACTTCTACCCGCTTGAGCGCAACGCTGGGAATAACAGAAATGTCAGCGCCTTGCGCACCATCATTGACACCGCCACCTTGGAAAGCAATTACCGATGCCCGATGTCGCCGTTTTCCATTGACTAAAATCAAGGTACTGTCCGAAGGTAGGCCACGCAGATTGACCGGGCGTATCAAGGTTGCTGCATCACTTATGGGCTGCGCTCTAACGTTAAATGATGGTACAGATGAAGCTAGCATATCTAAAGTATCAATCGCTCCAGATTTACCCAGCTCCTCTGCAGAAATAACGTCAACGGGAACTGGCGAGTCACCGACTGATCGTGGGGACGCTCTTGAGCCGACTACGACTAGGACTTGCCCCTGATCTTCATTGTCAGCGATCTCTTCAGCAGTGACAGTTGTTGAACCAAATATCGACATAAAAGCAGCCGCAATGCCTTTGTTTTCCGGTGTTTTATTATCTGTAGTGTCAACATTATCCTCAGACTGTTTTATTGTCTTGGGTGGCTGTCTGGATATTGTAATCACCCCTGCTTTTGTATAACTGCCGGTAAGATTAGTACCTTCTAAAAGAACATTTAGGGCTTGTGAAAGCGTAAAGCGTCCTTTAACTTCGTTGGTGTTTATGGAATCAATTTCTGTATTTTGGAATAACAGCGAACGTGATGTTTGCCGAGCTAGACTTTTTAGCGCATCGCTAGCAGATGAAGCAGGAATATCAAAAGTAAAAATGTCTTCCTTAACGGCGGCACTCACTTTCACCGTACAAAGAAAAAGGCTCAACAATAGATACAACCTAAACGGAGTATTCAGATAGTGATTAGAATTCTTCTCCCTAAACATTGAAATTAAAGCCATTTCTTTCATCATTATTGTTGCGACTTCTTAGGTAACAAACCTCTGAAACAAGAAGAACATCACATGGATTATAAGAATTTCTGATTAGTCTGGGAAGCTGTAAGTAAGGCGGATTAGCGATAACTCCTTTCATTTGTCGAACCGAAAAAGCCAACAAACTAGATATTGCTCGTTTTTTTACGACTCAATTTAACATGTTGCTCGCTAAGCTTTTCTATCTCTATATCGAATGTCATTTCTAGTGCATCAAATAGTGCTTGAAGCTCATTGGTGCGAAACAAGCCTCCGAATTTTAATTCTTGTAGTTCCGGATCTTCAATTTCGATTTTCATTGTGGTGTAACGACTAAGATCTTCAATGACTTCTATTAGTGGCGTCTCAGAAAAATCTAGTAAGCCGTCTTGCCAAGATAGTTTCCTGAGAATTTCACGTTTTGAAACTGAATCAACCACCTTAGTATTCAATTCAACTTCAACTTCAACTTGAGGATTGTAGATCACCGATTCACCAGCACTCATATAAATTGAATCAGAGCTAAGTTCTTGTTGCAAAAGTTGATCTGCCGGTTGTTCTGAAGTTAAGTTTTGTCGCTTAGCAGGAACAGCTTTTGATAATTCGACTTTGCCTTCGGTCACTGTTACTTCAAAGGATTTAGGCAAAAGACTCACCACAAAAGCGGTACCAATAGCGCGAACAGAACGTTCTCCAGCATAGACAATAAACGGCCTTTTCTTACTATGTGCAACCTGAAAAAATGCTTCGCCATTTAGCAGTCGAACTTTTCGCCGAGTTTCTGTGTAGTCAACTTCAACCTCACTATTGGTATTTAACTCAAGCAGAGTGCCGTCACTCAGCATAATTTTTCGATAGGAGCCTACCGCCGTCTTATACAACACAGGGCCATCGAGGGATTCCTCTTTATTGACTACCCATTGAGAACTAAACAAAATAACTGCTAGAAAAACCGCACAGCTGGTGGCGAACTTTAATGATTTCCAAATAGGTGGATCAACCTTAGCTGAAACTTGTCTTTTTTTATTGATAGCTTCTTTTAATGGCACGGCCATTTCTGTGAGCACATTGAGCTGGCTGGAGAACTGAGAAAATCTCAGAATTTCTGCGCGATGGGCTGGACTTCTATCTAACCACTCTTCAAATGCAATATGATCGCACGCAGTCATGCTTTCGCTTTCTATTTGAGCGATCCAAGCGCAGGCTTCTTGAGCCAGGTCTGAGTTATTTGAGTGAGTATCGCCCATTTTCTTAGTTGTTATGACCTTTTTATTTCTTGGCACTGAGTGCTGAGTTTCTGTTTTCTTTAATAATATCAAGTTCAACGACTTCACCACCCGTGTTACTTTGTTGTGCGTCAACATATTCCGCACATTTTAGTAGACCTGCAGCGGCATGTTTCTCTACGGTGCTAATCGAGATATCAAGGTATTTAGCAATTTGCTTGTGGCTATATCCGTGAACCTTTTTTAATACAAATACCTTTTGGCACTGAGGTGGCAGTTTTGAGACGGCTTCCCAAAATACCAATAGCTTTTTGCGCCCATCTAATTCAGCTTCCACAGAAGGCTCATCAGATAAGTACTCTCTGTCACCAAAATCCTCTATAAAATCGATCAAAGACTTCGATTTCTTGTCTAATGATTTTCGTGCTATGTTCTTCGCGACCCCAAACAGAAATGCTTTTGGCTCCAGTATTTCCTTCTGTTGCTCAGCTCTTAGCGCTCTAGTGATAGTTTCCTGACTAATATCCTCGATATCGTGGGAGTTCGAGGCATACCGACGCAAAAAGCGTTTAATCATTAACTCATTTTCAACGAAAGCTCGCATGATCTTTGACTTAAACGTGTTTAAGCCTCGATTCTTTTTATTTAGCGTCATTTGTCACCCCGCAGCGCGCATATTCGGAAGAATATAGCTATTTAGCGATATCCTTGTCAACCAAACCTGGTAAATAGCTTGGTTTAACTGACAGTTGCCAAATTATGGGATATGCGGGTTGAAGTCATGCTGCTGAAACGTGGTCTTAGGGCTAGTCGCCCAATCCAACTTTTTTAACACCAGCTCGCTCGGTTTGGATTGGCTTCAGTTAGCAGCTCGGAAACATTAGCTTCAATGATGCGATAGCCCACATTACCGAACAGCTTTTGACGGCTTTCATTTAAAACGTAGGTTGGACTTCCTTCCAGTTTATATTTTTCTCGCATAGCAAGTTCGCGACAAAACAGCGCGACCGCTGAGCCATTGTTCAACTGAGAATTAATGGATTCTTTAGATAATTTAAATTGTTGGGCTATATCGTAAAGTACTTCAAAATCAGAAACATCGCGGCCATCTCTAAAGAAAGCCAAGCGAATTGCCCATTCCATTTGTTTAAGCAACTGTAACTCATCCTGTTTATTGGATAATTGAGTATCGCACGCTGCTAACTGAACAGCTTTCAAAAATAAATGAGCGTTACCAGAACTCTTAGGCGGATTGCTTAGCCAAACCTTAGGGTTAAGCTCTACCTGGGGAAATTGCTCACACACCTGAATTACATGTTGGTTAAACCCTTTGTACCCGCCTCTTTCTTTCCAACCCTGGGCAATGCGTTGCTCACAGTCTCCGAATAAGGTCACATGGTATGGAGTAATCATAATGTTCTGGCCGAATTTCTGTTTTAGGGCTTCGAGTCTGGCTTGAGCAACATACGCCCAAACACACAGGACGTCTGAAAAGTAGGAAATACTGACTGGCGAGGTAGACATGTTTGAATGCAACCCATACTAAATATTACTTAACGGACAAACAGTCTGTCATAAAACAAATTCCAGCGACTGATCTAGGACAATTTCAGAGGGAGAAATCTTTGCTGCATAGGTGACCACTTGAACGCCTCTATCGATAGCTTCGGCTAACAGCTCGGCATAGGCTGGATCAATATGTGAAGCAGCGGACACTGACTTAATCCCTGTATGCTGAACCATAAAAAACAACATGGCTTTATGCCCTTGTTCGACACAATGAAGCAACTCTCTGATATGCTTTTGCCCGCGAGTCGTAACCGCATCAGGGAAACAGCCGTTAACACCGATCTTTCCGGCCAACTTAAGCCCGGCGGGGTCTTTGAGGGTAACGCTTTTTACTTCAACATAGGTTTTAGAACCATCGGTATGCGTTACCAACAAGTCAATTCGGCTATTTTCTTCCCCATATTTCACTTCTTTTTCGATAGTAGCGATATCACTTATCTGTTTTACCAAGCCTTGCTTGATCCCGTCATAAACCAGATGATTAGCAATTTGAGTGTTAACACCAATAAACTCACCTAATTCATTTTCTGCTAATACCCACGAATATCGGTACTTTCGCTTAGGATTGTTGCTGTCTTGCAGCCAAACTTGCCAACCTTCTTGCCAACAATTTTTCATCGAGCCTGTGTTGGGACAGTGCGCTGTTATCTCGCCCAAACTGGGGTGGGTGACATCTGCTAAAAAGCGTTTATATCGTTTGCGCAAAATCGCTGGCTCTAATGGCGGTTCAAATTTCATGCTGATCTCAGTTTTAGGATTTCAGAGTATTTTACAAACATCTCCTCATTTAGCGAGCCGTTTTAGCACCATTTAATGCGATTGCAATTTTTACGGAATGCGGCAATCAAAATGAGATAAATATCTCGATTATCAATAGTTTCGATTTCTTGACCTTGCTGCGCTGCGACGAATCGCTCGTAATAGCTATCTCATTACTAGACCTTGTTGATTAAAATAATCGCGTAATGAATATCTAACGAATTAATTTTTAGTGATGAATTGAAGCAATCTTTAGAGACAAAGAGATCGGACCAGAACAAGGTAATCTCTGGCTTGTCATCCACAGGTATAAAAAACCAGCAAGCTTGGCCTACACACCAAAGCAACTAACTTCCACTCAAACACCTCAAACTGGTAAGTCCTCCGACCTCGGATGTTCTCTTTGACCGACTCAAAATGCTGATATAGCGTGATTCAAGCCTATTTGATTGCTCGTTTAACATTGACCCACTCATAATCAAGTTGTTTGGCGTTTTTTTACTTCAATAATAATTTTAAATAACCAGGTAAGGAAAAATCAAAATGACTCATATCAAACGCTACCGAAGACGAAATCTTATACTCGCCAGTTCGCTCGCGATAATGATACCGAATTTATTCGCTGCAGAACCTAAGCATGTGGCTGTCGCCCCCGAGCAAATGGCAAAACAACAACTAAGTCACCCTAGCCAAACTGGCGTTTTTAGCCACTCCACCATGCTACCAATCGATTTTGATCAAGCCGCTCAAAATAGAGATAGCAATGGCGCCACTGTCGAGCAGTTGACCCAAACAATCTATTTAGATAATGCAGAGAACTCTCCGATTTTATTTCTTGGTCCGCAGGCAGAAAGCTGGCAAATATCGGTATCCAATCCCAATGGTTTGATGCTGTTAAACGAACAACAAGATCGTGCAGCCCAGTTACCGATTCAAACCTTTAATATTGGCCAACAAAACTTTACCGGCAAACAACTACAACTAAACAGCACAGCCAGCGGTGAATATCAAATCACCATGACGCGCAGCGCAGCCGCCGTGCAGCAGCGAGCCTCGCAATCACAAGCCGATGGTTTTTTGATGTTTAAAGGTGATCCGAGCTATAAAGTCTATTCTCACTTTAATCAAAGTATGACGTTGCAAAATAAACCGCTGCAGTTGATTGCTTACGCCATTGAAGATGGTTTAAAAACCGCCGAACGCCAATCAATGTTAACCAAACAAGCAATGACGGGAACAATCACTCACGCTCAAGTAACTATCACTTCACCAAGTAATAGACAGCGAACTATTTTACTGAATGACCAAGGTCTAAAAGGTGACAAATTAGCCGGGGATGGGAAATTCTCTATTAGCCTTCCCACCAATGAAGTGGGCACCTACACTAGCCAGCTTCAAGTTCAAGGTGTTCGTCCCGATGGAATTCCATTTAGCCGAACCGTCACTGAGCTTTACCCAATTGAAGCGAAAAGCTATCAACTAAAATCAACCAGCGCACAACTCTCACTTAACCAAGGTTTCAGAGCCAAGTTATCTTTACCAGTGACACGAACGGCAGACGCCGAGTCTGTTTACCTTGCGGCTGAACTTTGGGGAACGAACCCGTCGGGTGAAAGAAAAGCTGCCGCATGGGTTGGTGGGGTGGTATCCCCAACCGGTGATCAAGCGGATTCTCGTTTGGAAATAGGATTCGATACTCGTTGGCTAACTAGACAAGGCTTAAAGGCACCATTCGCATTAAAATCGATACGCCTACAAACACTTGACACCAATGTACCGATTGCGCGTTTAGATAAACTGAAGATATCTTCAGCCAAAAATCAAATTGAGCAAATGTATGCTCGAGTTACCAATGCTAAATCGCTCGAAGCTGGTGTTTTAAACCAAGCTGGTATCACACCCGATATGCTAATGGGTTCAGCTCCAACTAATTTAGATGCCGCTATTAGAGCTGTAAACAACCCGAAGTTAATGTTAGTTCATGGTTATTGCTCAGGCGACGCTTGGCAGAACAACCAGTTTACTAACTCGGTTGAGTTCCAAGATTTTAACCAAAATCGTTCACATGAAGAATTCGCACAATTAATTTTAAGCTTTGGTTCAGCTTATTCTTCCTATGGAATTGTAGCTCACAGTCAGGGCGGCGCAGCCGCGCTGCACCTATATAGTCGATATTGGAGTGGATTAGATTATGCCAATGGCGGACGAATTATTCAGTCAGTAGGTACTCCCTATCAGGGAACCGCTTTAGCTGGAAACCTTGCAGCTCTCGGTGCGATATTCGGCGCTGGATGTGGAACCAATACTGACCTAACTTATAGCGGTGCATCTAATTGGCTGGCGACCATTCCTAGCTGGGCTCGTTCAGAAGTTGATTACTACACAACTTCATTTAATACCAAATGGTGGCGTTATGATTACTGTCATTTAGCAACCGATTTATTCTTGAATGACCCAGAAGATGGCACTACCGAAAAATGGTCAGGACAACTCTCTGGAGCCGCCAATAAGGGACATAAGAAAGGATGGTGCCATACCGGTGGTATGAGAGATCCGGCCCAAACCACTGACTCTAGCCGTAATGCATCCATGAATTCAAGAGCGGCTAGATAGCTTAGCGCTGACCCGAGTTCTCCTCTCCCTCACCAATCGACTGCCGAACGACTGATTGGTGAGGGTTTTCCTCCTTCGCCTCGCTTTATTAATCCTTCACATTTAGATCCAAATCTTCTGCTAGCACGTAAAAATGGGGGTGTAATAATGGGGAAAGAAGCGATACAATCGCACGCTATACCCGTTCTACTCAAAACAACATGTTTAAGTGAGTTAAACGGTAATTAGTTTGACCACCTAATAGCGCTAGATTAGTCATTCTAATGTTAGTTATAACCATACAGAAGATGATGCCCGATCGGCTTGCCTTGAGGGAAATTCTCTAGAATATCTGGGTAAACAGATATTACTATTTGCACAGGATAAATTTAAAAATGGCTGAATATACAACCTTTACTTCAGAGTCTGTCTCGGAAGGGCATCCAGATAAAATTGCTGACCAAATTTCGGATGCTGTTTTAGATGCAATACTTAAGCAAGATAAGCATGCTCGAGTGGCAGTAGAAACGATGGTTAAGACAGGCATGGCAATTATCGCTGGAGAAGTAACCACTTCAGCTTGGGTTGATTTAGAAGACATTGTTCGTTCAACCATCTGTGATATTGGCTACACCAACTCAGAAATGGGCTTTGATGGTAAAACTTGTGCTGTCATTAATGCTATTGGCAAACAATCACCCGATATTAACCAAGGGGTTGATCGCTCGGAGAAAGAAAAACAAGGCGCGGGAGACCAAGGTTTAATGTTTGGTTATGCAACCAATGAAACATCGGTTCTAATGCCAGCGGCTATAACTTGGTCGCATCAGCTGGTGGCCAAACAAGCCGAAATCAGAAAAAATAATATTGTTTCATGGTTAAGACCAGATGCAAAAAGCCAAGTCACCCTGCGCTATGAAAATGGCAAGCCAGTGGCGATTGATGCGGTTGTGCTATCCACTCAACACCATCCTGACGTGACCCAAAAAGACTTACAAGACTCTGTCAGAGAGTTAATTATCGATCCTGTTTTACCAAAAGAGCTCGTTCATGCAGGCACTAAATTTCATATCAATCCAACGGGTAATTTTGTCATCGGCGGTCCAGTTGGAGATTGTGGATTGACAGGTCGAAAAATAATTGTTGATACCTATGGTGGTGCTGCTCATCACGGTGGCGGCGCATTCTCTGGTAAAGATCCTTCTAAAGTAGATCGCTCAGCAGCTTACGCTGGGCGTTATGTTGCCAAAAATATTGTGGCTGCCGGTCTTGCTGACCGCTGTGAAATCCAAATCTCATACGCCATTGGTGTAGCTGAGCCGACTAGCATTAGTTTGAATACTTTTGGAACAGCCAAAGTATCCGAGGCTAAATTGGAAGAACTCGTTAAAACCCATTTTGATTTAACCCCTTACGGTTTAATCAAGATGCTTGATTTGATACGACCTATCTATCAAAAAACCGCAGCTTACGGACACTTTGGCCGAGAAGACGCGGACTTTACTTGGGAAGCGACCGATAAAGCGGCACTATTAAAAGCCGATGCTGGACTCTAACCAGAACTGATTTATTACGACGCCAATTGAGGGGCGCTGCAGCAGTTGATTCAATGAATTCAACATTGAACACATCTGTCACGCTCAATTGGTTCTCTCATTTTTTAAAGGGCGCTCATTCTAAACTGAAAGTTAACCTTAGAATGGAGACAACCTATGTCTGATACCAACAACTCTAAATTTGATCACGATGGTGATTATTATATCCGCGATCTGTCTTTAGCCGATTGGGGCTTAAAAGAAATCGCGATTGCTGAAACCGAAATGCCTGGCTTAATGTATATGCGTGAAGAATTTGGCGATTCTAAACCGCTGAAAGGAGCTCGTATTGCAGGCTCTTTGCACATGACTATCCAAACTGCGGTATTAATGGAAACATTGATTGCCTTAGGCGCGGAAGTGCGATGGGTTTCTTGTAATATTTATTCAACTCAAGATCACGCTGCAGCCGCAATGGTAAAACGCGGCATTCCGGTTTTCGCTTACAAGGGTGAAACCCTAAAAGAATACTGGGAGTTTACTCACAAGATTTTAGATTGGGGTAACGGTGAAGTCGCTAATATGATCTTAGATGATGGTGGCGATGCAACTTCGGCCGTCGTGCTTGGCGCAAAAGCAGCCAAAGATATCAGCGTTTTAGATAATCCTGGTAGCGAAGAAGAAATTGAAATGTTCAACGCCATCAAAGCGCAACTGGCTAAAGACCCTTCACTTTATGAGCGATGTGCCGAAACCATCCAAGGTGTCACTGAAGAAACCACAACCGGTGTTAAGCGCCTTTATGAAATGCAACAACAAGGTGGCCTACCTTTCTCAGCAATCAATGTAAATGATTCTGTGACCAAATCTAAATTCGATAATCTTTACGGTTGTCGTGAAAGTTTATTAGATGGGATCAAGCGTGCAACAGACGTAATGATTGCCGGTAAAGTTGCGCTGGTTTGCGGTTACGGCGATGTTGGTAAAGGCAGCGCACAATCACTTCGCGCACAAGGTGCAACAGTAATGATCACTGAAATCGATCCTATCTGTGCATTACAAGCGGCGATGGAAGGCTATCGAGTAGTACGAACTGAAGACGTTTGTCACGACGTTGATATTTTTGTCACTACTACCGGTAACTTTGACATCATTACCGAAGAACATATGTTAAAAATGAAGGATCAAGCCATCGTTTGTAACATTGGTCATTTCGATAATGAGATTCAAATTGCAGCGATGCAAAAATATCAATGGGAAAACATCAAGCCACAAGTTGATCACATTGTATTGCCTAATGGTAAGAAAATTATCATGTTAGCCGAAGGACGACTAGTGAACCTTGGTTGTGCGACAGGTCATCCAAGCTTTGTAATGTCTAATTCATTTACTAACCAAGTGTTAGCGCAAATTGAATTGTGGCAAAACGGTGATAACTATGGCAAAGAAGTTTATGTGTTACCTAAACATCTTGATGAAAAAGTCGCTCGATTACATCTAGAAAAAATCGGTGCAAAACTAACCGTTATGTCCCAAGCTCAAGCCGATTACATCGGGGTACCAGTAGAAGGCCCATATAAGCCTGATCACTACCGCTACTAGCGTTTCAAAAAAGCTTGTTAGTTAACACTGACAAGCTTTTTTCATCCTTTCTGATGAGGTTTAATCATGCGAAGTCATCGCTTTTACGCCGACATTTCCCTCACTCCAGGTGCTACCATTGACCTGCCATCCGATGCAGCTCATCATTGTAGCCAAGTTCTGCGTTACAAAGCTTCTGATCCTCTGACGGTTTTTAATGGCGATGGTTTTGACTACCAAGCCGTCATTAAAAGTATCAATAAAAAAACTTGTCAAATTGAGATCTTGCAAAAGCTATCGCTAAGTAACGAATCCCCCCTTTCAGTTCATTTGATTCAAGGAATCGCTCGCGGTGACAAGATGGATTTTATTATTCAAAAGGCAGTCGAATTAGGCGTACATGAAATTACTCCCCTTTTTACTGAACGCTGCAATGTCAAACTGGATGCCAAGAGAATCGCTAAGAAGATGCAACATTGGCAAAAGGTCATCACTAGTGCTTGCGAACAGTCGGGTCGAGCAACGCTACCGGTTTTGAACCAACCGATTAATATTGAAAACCTTCAACTAAGTAACACAGCTACCAGTATCATGCTAGAACCTACCGCTTCTGAAAGTATTTCTAGTTTGCCGATCAATCTATCAGTCAATTTATTAATTGGACCCGAAGGCGGTTTTTCTGAGCGCGATTTATCTAGCGCGAATCAACTAAATATTCAAAGTGTGCGAATGGGACCGAGGATTCTTAGAACTGAGACTGCAGGCTTGTCTGCATTGGCAATATTGCAGAGTCGCTTGGGTGATTTAAGTTTATAGAAAAGCACTGGTAATACCCTAAAAAATTGCTTCATTCAACAGCTAGTCAAACGCCAGAGTATCATTGGGTATCTCAAACAATTGATGAATAGCCATGGGTTTGAAAAAATAATAACCTTGAATTAAGTCAACATTCAACCTATCTAAATATTCAAGCTGCTCGATTCGCTCAACCCCTTCGGCGACGATTCGTAACCCGAGTTTATGTGCCAAAGAAACAATGTGTTCAACAACGTAGCCTGAACGCGCATCTTGGGGAATGTTTTTTACGAATGAGTGATCCAATTTAACAATATTTACAGGCAAGTTTTGAATATAAGACAGTGAAGAATAGCCAGTTCCAAAATCATCCAGTGAAACATGAAAGCCCGCTGACTGTAGTTCTTGGCTGATATTAATCGCAATATTTAAATCTTCTAACATCGAACTCTCTGTGAGTTCTATATCAATATGTTCTGGTTTTACCGCATGTCGCCGACACTTGGTAAGTAAGTATTCTAAAAGCGCGGGTCGATTAAATTGCATTGACGATAAGTTGATTGATACTCTAAACCCAGAACCGGCACCAAAATGATGCACTATGGACTCTACTTGAGAAAAAATCAGTTCCAAAATACAGTCTTCTAACTGCTCCATTAATTCAGGAAAGTTTTCAACTGTCGGCAGAAAATGGAAGGGGGTTAAAATACCATCATCAGGATGCTGCCAACGCATTAAAGCCTCTACGCCTTCGACTTTCTTGGTGGTTGCATTAACTTTCGGTTGATAATAAACCACAAACTCATTGTAGACGATTGCCGCTCTAACTCGTTTGTATAACTCTTCTCTGCGCTCAATATTTTCTGCAATCAGTTTATTGAAAAAAACCAAACGCGGAGCGTTCATCGACTTGGCATGTTGTAATGCTAATTCAGCTCGAATGGTTAAACTTGAATTATCCAAATCAAAATCCAATTCGATCCCGCCTGAATGCAGCTTAGTTAATTTTAGAGTCTTTAGAAGTTCTGAAATAATCTGGTTCATTCTCAATTCAAATTCAGCGCGATCATGTGCCTGACCAACGATGGCAAACTTGCCTCCGTATAAGCTATAGCATCTGTCTTCGGGGGCTTTTCGTTGGTTTATCATGTCGGCAACTTGTCTGATCAAGTCGTCGGCTTTTTGAAAGCCTTGAGTCTTATTGACCTTTTGTAGATTGGCAATATCAAAGATGGTCAAATAACGATTTTTACACTTTTGTTCTCTGCATTCTTCAAAGTAAAGCAACATCGCTGAACGGTTTGGCAGCAACGTTAACTTATCTTCAAACGCAATTTTATCTAAATGTGCTATCGCACGATTAAGCCTAATTCTTAGAGTGCGATTCCAAAAATACATAATAATCAACACAGTCAAAACGAGCCCAGTAATAAGCAGTAATTGTTGTTGCCAGAGCTTATCGCTATACATTGGGTCGTAAACGTAGGCTTGTGAGAATTGCGCTTGCCCGCCTTGAAAATTATTAAAAGTATCAAACATCGTAGCCCAACGATCGGCGCTAGTATTGCCCAATGGAATATTTGCAGCATCAATTAACCTTATGGTTTCTTTCGCTTCGAATCGCTGATGATTTAAGTCATAAGGAATGGGGTTAGCGGATTTTAATTTTAATATATATTCGATAACCTCTTGCGGGTGTTCCAACGCATAATTCCATCCCCTTATCACCGCTCGTCGAACCGCTGCAACTCGCTTTGGATGATCAACCAACTCGGCTTGAGTGGTCACTAAAGCATCACCGTAAAAGTCAAAGCCAAAGTCTTGAGGAGAGAACAGGTCAACATCGTAACCCAATTGTTGAAGCTGATAAGGCTCATTACTCACGTAACCATACATTGCCGCGACCGATTGGTTAGCCAGCTGCTTTATGTTGCCATCATACTCATAGACTTGATAATCGCCCTGCCTGAGTCCATTTTTATGCAGCATCGCCATGATTTGACCAGCCACACCATCACTGTTCAACATGATGGCCTTGCCATGCAATTCTTCAATACGACGAATTTGGGAGTTTTTAAGCGTAATTAACACTTCTGGAGAATGTTGAAAAATTGAAGTGACAATTACAAATGGTGCGCCCACTGCCAACGATTTGACCGCTTCGCTTCCAATGGTTGAGTATTGAGCCTGATTATTAATTAATTGATGTTGGTGATTAATTCCTGGCCCACCTTCAACTAATTTAACAGCGAGTTGTTCTTGTTCAAAATAACCTTGCATTTGAGCAGCGTAATAACCAGCAAATTGAAATTTGTGATACCACTTAAGTTGGATCGAAATCTTATCGGTAGCAAGCGCAGGAATACTAAGGCTTAAGCAGCATAAAACCAATAAGAAACGGGCAAATATCAAGAACATACCTCTAGTAGCAGGCAACAACCTTTTAAAAGTATAGTTTAAGAATGGGGAGTTTCAACCTAATGGGTCGTGAATTGGAGAAAATCATAAGATGTTTATTGTAAAGTAGTTTGGATAGGATGGTAGCAGTTGGTACTCAATAGTTTTGACGGTGGGTTTGTTTGAGGTCAATGGTGAAATTGTAAAATGGAAGACAAACCAGAGAACAAACAAGCGCCAGCGAGATCAACTCTGTTTCTGGCACTCATTAAAGAATGATAGATCGCCCTAATTACATTTGTTTTTGAATATAGTTTTGCAAGCCGATCTTATCAATCAATCCTAATTGCTGCTCTAACCAATACATGTGATCTTCTTCGGTATCTTCTAACAATTTAAGTAGAATCTGACGACTTTGGAAATCACTTTCTTGTTCACAAATAGCAATGGCTTGCTTGAGTTTATCTGCCACTTCGTATTCATAATCTAGATCGTTTTTCAGCATGGATGGTACATCAGTACCAATTTTAAGCTCGGTTCGTTTAGAGATGTCAGGAGTGGCTTCCAAAAACAAAATACGGTCGATTAACAATTGAGCATGCAAACGCTCTTCTTCCGCTTCATGAGTAATCCGCTCATCCAGCGCTGTAAGCCCCCAATCGGCATACATTCTTGCATGAATAAAATACTGATCAAATGCGCTTAACTCTGACTCTAATAACATTTGAAGTTGTTCAATAACCTTTGCACTGCCTTTCATAATATTCACCGATAATTTAGTTCTGTTTAATTTAAGTCTTGTTCTATTTACTTTAAATCTTGTCAGGTTTAGTTTCTAACAAAACCTCTTCCAATAGAATTTACATTGCGGACTGAAGATAGTTTTGCAGCCCTGAATTTTCGATTAGGAACTGCTGAGTCTCGATCCAATCAATTTGCTCTTCACATTCATCTAGGATCTTGGTTAAGCAGTCACGACTAATATAGTCTTGAACACTTTCACAATACTCAATCGCTTCAACCAATGAATCTCTTAACTCGCTCTCAAAGCGCATATTCCCAGCGAGAGATTCTGGAACATCCTCTCCGATATACAGCTTACCCAAATCTTGTAAATTGGCGAGTCCCTCTAAAAACAGAATCCGCTTAATGACATCATCAGACTCTTTCATCAGCTCAATTGAATATTTGTAATTGCTCGATTTGAGTTGGTCAAATCCCCAGTTTTCGCACATTCTGGAGTGCAGAAAGTACTGATTAATGCCTGTTAAAAGTAACTTAAGCACTTGGTTAAGTTTGGCATTGACTTGTTTTTCAGCCTTCATGACTTACCTTTTTTGGTCAATTTGATGGAAACAATCGTCAACTATACTCGAAATAACCCCGCCTCGAAAGCAATTTTGAGTACTTTAGGTCTTTGTATCTTATTGTTTTTAAAGGAAATACGAATCATTATCAAAATCAATAACGACAAATTGACCTAAGTCATTGCTCAAAAAAGAATATGTATTAAAATCAAAATATTACTTGACGCAAATGAGAATGATTCCTATAATCATTACCAGTTAGTTTGAGGTGTAGTATGTATATTTGTATTTGTAACGCAGTAACCGATAAGCAGATTTTAGAAGCGCAGCAAGATGGCTGTCGTTCTATCGATGAAATCACTAAAGCACTAGGTGTTGGTGACTGCTGTGGTAGTTGTATCGAACAAGCTGAGGATCTATTGATTCAAAATGCCGGTGTGCAAAAATTTAACCCTGTGACTGCGGGTGTTTCCTTCGCTCATTAAGATTTATTCGTTAATTCCCAAATTGATTCATTTCGAAATTCGTTACCCCCCTGCTTCGTTAGAACCTAAATAGGTATAACTCGCCAAACACTTTTCGTAAAAATCAACTAACCGAACACCCTCTCTAGGCCCAATTTCACCTTTACTAATGTTTTTATCAATCAGTCGTTTAACTCGGCGAGCCATAAAATCAGCATTGTATTGCATCGTACTTAACACCGTTTTTGCGGTCGATCCTAAAACGACTTCTTCAATATAAAAGCCTTCCGGCTCTGAGTCGCTCTTAAAAACGTGAACCTCATTGACTCGGCCAAATAAATTGTGCATATCCCCCATTACATCTTGGTAGGCACCGGTGAGAAAAACTCCCAAATAATAATCTTCACCGTCTTTAAGAGGATGTAGCGGTAAGGTCGATTCAATCCCATGTTCACCAATAAATTTGTCAATTTTGCCATCACTATCACAGGTGATATCCACCAATGAGCAATGCTTGGTGGGTTGTTCATTGAGTCGACTAATTGGAACAATTGGCAGAACTTGATCAATTGCCCATGAATCAGCAGCCGACTGAAATACTGAAAAATTACAAAGGTATTGAGATGATAATAAAGACTCGACTTTATCGAGTTCATCGGAGTGAAACTTGCCGTCATTTAGACCGTTATTAATACGCTTGATCACTCGCCAATAAAGGGTTTCAATTTCAGCCATTTCTTCGAGTGAAAGGATCCCCAGCTTAAAAGCGCTGACTGAGTCTTCTTGAATTTGGACTGCGTCATTAAAGGTTTCTTGTAGATTGCGTTTTTGCTTAATTATTGTCAAAAGCTCGCGCATATTCTGAACCAGAATATGCTCTTTTTTAGGCGACTCAAATTGATGTTTAACCGCGCTGGGGTTGATCTCTCCAACCACCGGCATAATTAAGCAACTATGATGCGCAGTCAGCGCCCGGCCACTCTCGGTGACTATGTTGGGATGTGGCACCGATTCCAAATCACAAATTTGCTGCAAGCCATCAACCACATCCGCAACATACTCCTCGAGCGAATAGTTCTTAGAAGAATCTGAGGTCGATTTACTGCCATCATAGTCGACCCCCAAACCACCGCCGACATCAATATACTCAATTGGTAGTCCTTTATGTCTGAGCTTGGCATAAATTCGCCCCGCCTCTGACACCGCTTCTTTTATCGAGCGGATATCCGTCAACTGACTGCCAATATGAAAATGTAAAAGAGAGAAGCAATGGCTCAAACCTTCTTGCTCCAACAACTTGATGGCATTAAGCACTTCCGCAATACCAAGTCCAAACTTCGCTCGAATACCACTAGAACTTTGCCAACGCCCTCGCGCTTTAATCATCATTCTAAGCCGAATGCCAATGGTTGGTTCGACACCCACTTCTTTTGATATTTTGATTAAATTTTCAAGTTCAGAAAACTTCTCAACAACAAATACTATGTTGCGTTTCATCTTGATCCCGAGCAACGCTAGTCGAATGTATTCTTCGTCTTTGTAACCATTAAGAATGGTTAGCGAGCCACGATTGGTATTGTAGGCAAGAGCCGATAACAACTCAGCTTTTGAACCGGCTTCTAAACCAAAACCATAAGGTTTACCGGCGTCCACGATCTCTTCAACCACTTCTCGCATTTGATTCACTTTGATCGGGTAAACACCACAAAACTTACCTTGGTAGTTGTATTCTTTAATGGTTCGATTAAAAGTTTCATTGATGGTTACCACTTTATCTCTTAGAACGTCATGAAATCTGAGTACCATCGGAAAGCGGATTTCATTACTTTTGGCTTCTTCAATCACCGCTCGAATATCAATCCCGTCTTGCGCTTGCTCTTTAGAATTTCCACTATGATTAGAACAGACGTGCAAATTGCCATTTTCGCCAATTTGATAATAACCATCACTCCAACGAGACACTCGATAGATTTGGTCGGCTTTTTTAATATCGATGGCCATTAGGCATTATCCTTTAGGGCTTTTTTGGATTGTGGCGAGCTCATGCAAAGCGCTAACTCTCTGACGACTTTTGCGGCAAAAACCGAGCTGTTACCAGTGCTATCAATGGCAGGTGCCAATTCAACCACATCGCAGCCAACTAAATTCTTTTGCTGAAGTAATTTGAGCAAACTAACAAATGAATGGAAATCTTCGCCACCGGGTTCAGGGGTTCCTGTGCCGGGGAAAAAACTCGGGTCAAAGTAGTCCAAATCGAGGGTTAAATAAATCGGTCGACTGGCATCAATGGCAGCAACTTGAGCCAAAAAATCTTGGCGTGAGTGAGACAAACTTTGGTGCTCATTCATCCAGCGATATTCCTCTTTGGTACCTGAGCGAATGCCATATTGCAGTAAACTATGCTCTGGACCAAATTTTTCTTGTAAGCGATAAATGATCGATGCATGTGAATAATGGTAGCCTTCATAACCATCACGCAAATCGGCATGGGCATCCAAATGAATGACCTGTAAATCATCAAATTGCTCTAGGTAACTTAAAGCGGGGGCATAAGAGATTGAGTGTTCGCCGCCTAAGGTCATCAATCGAATATTGTTTTTTACCAGGTCAACCGATTGCAATTGCTGATAGAGAATATCCGTTGCCTGCTGCCATTGTTGTTCGATGCTTTCATTGGCATCAATTGGCAGATTACCTAAATCGATTAATTGGTAGTCTTCGAGATCTTTATCTAAATACGGGGAGTAGCTCTCAATACCAAAAGAGACTTCTCGGATAGCATTGGGTCCATCCTTTGCGCCCTTTCGAAAGCAAGCGGTACCGTCAAAGCCAAACCCAATTAAATGAACGGCGGATGCATAAAAATGATGACCTAGCTCTGCACTTTCAAATATAATGCGGGGCGCATCTAAGCGGCTAGTCAATGGGGATAATGGAACCATAGCTAAAAAAGTCTTTTTCTTAATAGGCTCGATTATCCACGATTATCGCATTTTTGCTAGCAAATTTTAGCCTGAGCAATCGATTAAATTCAATCAGAATAATGCTCGGTCTTGATGATGATTTATTGATGATTGGATAGATTGAAAAAATCTATTTAATTTCAAAACTTTAAGGAGCAACCCATTGTTTTTTGAAGGTTCCGAAAAAAAAGCTGAAATTATATTAAGCGAGCAGCATACCTCGCTATTGAGCCAGTATTCCGACGACTTTTGGGCCGAGATGGTAAGGCATTGCAACGCCCAAATTCTATCATCCACGCGAAATTCAAGTGTCACTGCCTATCTATTGTCTGAATCCAGTCTGTTTGTTTGGAAAGATCGAATCCTAATTTTGACCTGTGGTGATACCCGTCTGGTCGACGCAGTGATCTATTTCCTTGAACAAATTGATAACGCTTTAGTGGAACAAATCATCTACCAACGCAAAAACGAATATTGCTCACACTTACAAGCCAGTCATGTTTTAGATGACACCAAAAAGTTAGCCGACTTTAGCCCGGGTAAACTACTGCGTTTTGGTGAGCTAGATGCCCATCATAGTTATTTTTACCATATGGAAAATAACTTTCAGGGCGATCCCGAGGATCGAACCTATGAAGTATTGATTTACAATATTGATGAAACGATATCCGAGCGGCTAACCAACCAAAAGCAATCCAACCAAGATTTCCGTCAACTTTTAAAACTCGACCAGATTATTCCGGGTTTTCAGATTGATGATTTTGTATTTGAGCCGTTTGGTTATTCGCTGAATGCCATTAGCGGTTCGGACTACTTAACCATCCACCTTACGCCACAGCAACACAATAGTTATGTCAGTTTTGAATCGAACCTTGATCTGACCCAACATTTAGGATTGCTTTTAGATATTTTCGCGCCGAGTTCTTTGGACATCATTAGTTATAACGAACCATCGTTTGCCGATAAGATTAAAGCGAACATGCCCGAAAATTACAATTTGAAAGAGCTCGCTCAGGACAATTTAAGCTGTGGCTACTTAGTTAACTATGCCACTTACTTTAAACAACAGTCGCAACTCAACAAACCAACTACCATCAACCTACGAGGTGAATATCATGCATTCTGAACTTTGGGTCGAAGAAAAATTCCAAGACTTTTTGGGCTTGAGGTTAAAAGTTGAGGAGGTCTTATTTTCGGGTAAAAGTGAATTCCAAACCGTTGATGTGGTGCGCACCAAAGGCCACGGCAAAATGCTATTAAATGACGGATTAATCATGGTCACCGAACGCGATGAAATGGCCTATCACGATATGATTTCTCATGTGCCTCTATTCGTTCATCCGAATCCAAAGAATGTGCTAGTAATAGGTGGAGGCGATGGTGGAACAGCGCGTGAAGTCATTCGGCATTCGAATGTTGAAAAATGTGTGATGGTAGAAATTGATGCCATGGTGGTCGACGCCTGTAAACAACATATTCCACAAACCTCGTCAGCGTTAAGCGACCCAAGAATAGAATTGATCATTGGTGATGGCGTTAAATACGTTAAAGAATGTGGCAAACAATTTGATGTCATTATTATTGACTCAACCGATCCTATCGGTCCTGCACAACCTTTGTTTGGTTCAGAGTTTTATCAAGATGTTTATAACTGTCTTACTGATAATGGCATTGTGGTATCACAAGGCGAATCTTCTTGGTACGCCATGGATATTCAAAAATCGTTACTTCAAGTATTGAACAACCAGTTTGAGAAAACCTATTTATATAGCTTTAGTAACTTAACTTATCCGGGTGGTTTGTGGAGTTTTACTTTTGCCTCTAAGTCGCTTGATCCGATTGCGGATTTTTCAAAACAACGAGTTATAGATTCTGGTTTAGAGTTTGATTATTACAACGCAGAATTGCATACCGCTTGTTTTGCGCTGCCTAATTTTGTTAGAAAAGGGTTGGGTGGGTTGATTGTTAATAGTTAAGAGTTAGGTGGTATTCTGAGAGGAGTCGAACGATGCTCGTTTCAGAAATTCAAAAGCAGTTTCGCAGCGCTGCGCTTTACTGCGAGCAGAAAGCGCTGTGAAGCAGTCTTTAAATCTCGAAAATAAAATAACACTCGTATCTCAAGTCCGCTTGCCTGATAGCATGAGTAAACTCTCTGGCCTCCCCCACTGATAGAGCAACTCCTCAACTTTTGTCCCACATGGCGCATTCCAAATCGCGTTGCCAATGTGCTTTCCTCCCAGCGATTGATAAAAGCCAATTGCGGCAGAATTCTTACTAAGCACTTCTAAATACACAGCTGACTGAGGATAATATTCTTTAGCCCACTCCGCACCTTTGATTAATAATTGAGTTCCGATTCCGCGTCCTTTAAAGTTAGAATCTACATGCAAGTTATCAATGATTGTTCCGTGCTGCGGATGATGCTCGCCATAGAGGCAAATAAACCCGACGAGTTCTTTATCGGCTTTTGCTAGTAAAACCCATTGATTCGATTTGCGGGCTTCAAACCTTGATTGCCAAGTATCAATGCGGTTCTGCTCTACCTGATTTTCTAAATAGTCATCGGAGACGATTCCTTTGTAATTTTCTCGCCAACTATTGCTATGAAGCGCTGCAATCGCTAAAACATCTGCCGCTGTCGCCTGTTCGAAACTGATTGGATTCATAATATCTTCTGCCAATATCCAACATCAAGCCATTGATCAAACTTGTAACCCACTTGTTTAAAGTGAGCGACCTTTGACATGCCAAATTTTTCATGAAGTTTCACACTCGCGTCATTAGGCAATGTAATACCGCCCATCACCGCATGAATTTCGTTTTGTTTTAATCGTTCAAAAAGCGCTTTGTAAAGTCGACTTCCCCAACCTTTACCTTTAACTTCAGAGTTCAAGTAAACCGTCACTTCAACAGAAAAGCGATAAGCGGAACGCTCTTTCCAGGGAGTCGCGTAACAGTAACCTATGATGTTTGAATCTTGTTCCGCCACTAGCCAAGGTAACTTAGAGTCCAGCACTTTACTGATCCGCTCTTGCATAATATCTGCAGAAATTATTTCCTGCTCAAAAGTGACCACTGACTCACTAATGTAGTGGTTGTAAATTTCAACAACTTTAGCGGCATCATTAAGCGTTGCATCTCTAATCATGGTGCTAGTCCCATATCATCTAATCGTAATAAGATTTCTTCTTTATCTTTTCGAGCAACATCTTGCCAATGACGATCTTGCTGTGCACCGATAATAGCGTAAATCGAATTAAGCCCTGTTCCCTTAACTTCTCGTTTAAGATCCGCATAAAGCACAAACGGATCACAACTTAAAAATTGTTCTACCGAGCAAACACCAACCTTCGCCAGTATTTCTTCACTTTTAGGTCCAAAACCTTTTAGATCCCTAAGTTGTTTGTTATTGGTCATGATGTCGGTGAAACCCCATAAAGCTTACAAAATTCTTGTACTTACCTAGATTGAAAAAATCGAAAGCTGTCGGTCTATAATCTTTCATCCCCTCTCCCTCAGGGAGAGGGTTAGGGAGAGGGAAAACAGCCCCAAAGTTGAAAACAAATCCCTCAACTTTAATCAAAACTAGATACTACTTATACAGGTAGTTATTGTCAATCGCGGTAGGTTAGGTTGCTTAAAACTTCATTTTTATTGAGCTAACTCACTGAATAGTAAAAAACTATCTCGTATTGCTATCGGAATATTTCTCTAGTCAGAGTTAGATAAACATTCCGTTGCAAACCAATTCAATGAATGTATGATGTTGATTTAACTTAATAATAATCAAAAGAGCGACATTGAAGCGGCAGTTTAGGTTGATTTACTGTATTCAATCAGCTGTTAGGTGTATAAATGAAGAAAGTCGCTATCGTTCTTATATCTGTACTCGTACTGATTTTTGGGTTCGGTTCTGAGTGGCGTTATTGTCTTCATTGTCTAATTCAGGAAAGAGCATTTTCCTATATGTTCGTGGAAATAGAATCTCTTTCAGAATATAACTATGACGAGTACAGTACATCTGAGCAATACGAGGACAAATGTGGAGCTCACGTCCACAAATTTGACGTGCTTGAGAAATCGCGAGGCTTTGTTCAAGTGTCGCATAATGAAATAGCGAGTACTTTTAACGAGGCAGCGTCAGATTATGTTCCAAAGTGCATATGAGTCGTCAACACCTAACAAGAAATTGCAAAATATTCACGTTAAACTACAACCTGAATTTTTGAATTGAGCGTTAACTGGCTAAAGGAATTATGGATTTTTCTACTAGAGAGTATTGCGAAGATTGTGGTCGAGAAACAGATCACCGAACCCATGATAAGGGGTTTGGTATCTTGGGTGGCTTAGTTTTTAACTTGGTAACCCTTGGACTATATCTGCCTTTCTACATTAGATTTTTTTTGGAGAAGCGCTACCCTATGAGCTTTGAGTGCGGGAAATTAAATAGAAAAGTTGGTTCGTAATGGGGGCTGGATGTTGGCGCTAGATTAATATGAAATTACGAAAAACAATAATTGAAGACCTACCAGCGATACTGGATTTATATAAACGTGTATCGGCGGTGCCAGGTGGCTTAGCTCGATTGAAGAAAGAGATTAATTCTGATTATGTTACAAGTTTTATTACGAAGACCATTTCAAATGGTTTAGGTTATGTAGCATTTAACGAAGGTGATAGATTGGTTGGTGAAATTCATGCTTATACACCTGGCTTATATTGTTTTTCCCACGTCCTTTCGGACCTCACAATCGCCGTAGATCCAGATTCTCAAGGCGCAGGAGTAGGAAGACAGATTTTTGAGAAGTTTATGAATTCTATATTGAACGATAGAAAGGATATTTCAAGAATAGAACTTGTCGCTCGAGAATCAAACAAAATCGCAATTAAGTTCTATGAAAGTCTTGGATTCATTATTGAAGGTAGATTTTCATCTAGAATAAGAAATGTAGATGGTAGCTTCGAAGCTGATATTCCTATGGCCTGGATCCGAGCCTAACAAGGAACCAATATCAATGAAATCATTCCCCGAATGCATGGAAACATACAAAAAGCTGATGAATAAAGGTGAAATCCAAGTTGCCTATAGTGGACTAATGGAATTCATCTTAGGTTTAAGGAATCATCTAAAAAACTCTCACCCGAAATTCTATGTGTCCGGAAATTTCTATCAAGGCTACATGGATTTTACCTATTTCTCATTTACCCCCAATTCGTTAAAGAAACACAGATTAAGAGTAGCGATTATTTTCGTCCACAAAACCCTAGAGTTTAAAGTTTGTTTAGGAGGTCTAAATAAGAAAGCCCAAGCTATTTATTGGGAAAAGTTCATAGAGAAAGGTTGGAACAAATACGAAATACCAAAATCTATTAAAGGTTCAGATTTTATTATTGAATCAACAATAACAACTGAACCTGATTTTAGTAATCCTAAAGACCTAACTAATCAACTAGAGAAAGGAATCCTAAAGTTTGCCAAGGATGTTGAGCTATATATTTCAAAACTCTAAAAATCGTCTAATCCAACCAAATGACCTAATCAGAGTATCGATGATAATTAGAAGCCTTCGATTCTAACAATACAATAATTCTTACTATTCTTTTTACATGCTCTCTTTGCAAAGAAGTAGACTGGTGAATTAAAGCTCAAAACTTGATTAAATGTTAAGTCTTTCAATGAACTAGGCGAGGGTATAAACGATGAAAGAAATGAATGGTAATTTGGAGAAAGTAGGCTTTATACTCGTTTTATTGATGATCTTATTGCAATTCTTTTATGGCATATTTGCTTACCTTGAACCAACATTGTTTTCTGAAGTAAGAGGTACGGAGCTTTTTTCAAACAAAGATCTTGATTGGGTCGTGATATATGGCTCGCGTACTATGTTTCTTAGCATGCTCCTTGGTTATCTCTTATATACTAGAAATTATACTGTCTTGATGTGGGGAGCATTGTTTGGAGTGGTTATGCCAATAACTGATGGTGTTTTAGCCTATGAAGCTCAAGCCCCTTTTAAAGTTGTTGCCAAACATATTGCCACTATTGTTTACCTACTAATTGTATTTTTTGTTATGAAAAAAGTGGTTGCCCGTAAGGCCGATTGAATGAAAACACTAAGTGGTGGATGCTTATGCGGCTCTATCGAATATACTATTTCTGACGCGCTAATTTATGCCGGATACTGCCATTGTTCCGAGTGCAGGCGATGGACAGGAGCCCCCTTCTCGGCTACCGGCGGTGTAAAGTCTTCGGACTTTATCTTGACTAGAGGAAAGCCTTTGCTGTCCTCTTTTAAAAAGGGTAAAAACTCAACATCCTACTTTTGTAGTAATTGTAGCTCAATTGTCTATGGAGTAGTTCCAGAGCATAAGATGAATTACGTGATGTTAGGAACACTTACCGAGTCACCCTCTTTAAAGCCTCAGTGGCATATATACACTGGCTCGAAAGTGGATTGGTATCAAATTTGTGATGACTTGCCTCAATACCAAGGTTCGCCCAACCCTTAATAAGTAAAGGTAAATCAAAATGACATTCCCAAACAAGGCGACGGATTACGGTTTGTCTTTTGATTCTGTCGTAGAATACGCCCAATTACTTAGGTTGGTTTGGGACTTTTTTTATCAAGGAGAATTAAATGAAGTTAACTGGCGAGTGTTTTTGTGGTGAAGTAAAATATGAAATTGATGGCGAGCTCAGAGATGCGCGTTCTTGTCATTGCTCTCGTTGTAGAAAGGCCTTTAGTTCCCAAGCTTCCAGTTATGCCCTAGTAGAGCCTTCTGAATTCAGATGGATTGCTGGCAAAGAGCGGTTGACATCCTATGTTGGAGAACATGGTTTTGGACTGCAGTTCTGTAACCAATGCGGCTCTACTCTGTGCGGAATCTATCAGGGTGAAGTTCATGGTGTATCGTTAGGCTGCGTTAACGAAGACCCAAAAATTAAAATTGGCCGCCATATTTTTGTAAACTCTAAAGCGAGTTGGGAAGTTATTCCTGATGGTGTAACACAATATGCTGAGCACCCACCAAAAAGCACATAATCTAACTTTTTACCTTTGGTGTTGGGTTCATTAACCCTACCTACGTAACCAATCATTCTGTAACTAAGCTTAGATCTATATTGGTAACTTGCGAACTTGTAGGTTGAGTTGCTAAACCCAATAACATGGGTTGAGTTAAAGTAAAACCTTGGTTAATTTGCGGAGCATCACATCAAAAGAAATCTGACTTTTATTCAACCTCTGCCGGTGGGTTTAAGAACCCAAACCTACGGAAAACCCCAATCACTCACCACTTAATCACTCCGGCAGACTAAACACATTATTCTCCCGCTCTCGTTCTATAAAATGGAAAAATGGGTCAATGGCGACAAACTTTGGTCGCTCTGTAACAATCATTATTAGCTGAGTCTTTTCGGAACTGATTTTAACAGTTTCCATTTGCAGGATATGCTGCTCAGATAAATTATCCGAAGATGGTGAGGCACTAAATAACCCGAACTCAATTTCATCGTCAAACGGCTGTACAGTTTCTTCACCAAATTTATCCGCATAAAGCTTTCGAGTCTTTACATCGACAGTGACTTGAAAACGGCCATCTTTAAGCGGTGTAACTAGAGCATCGATAATTTCTAAATCATAAAGCGTTATTTTCTCGAACAGATCAACAACCAATGGGTGAAACCTTTCTTCAATGTTATTTCTCAGCAACTCAATAAAGTCCAGCGAAGTAGCATAGGGCTTACTACTAAATGCCCGCTGTTGAAAAAACTGCTTAAAAATATCATTAAGCTTTTCTTCGCCAATTTTCTGTTTAAGTGCATAAAGCACTAATGCACCTTTGCCATAGTGGATATATTTCTGACTTGCCACTCGTGCCAGTGGATTCTCTCCTCGATGGTCTTTTGCCCGACCTGTTAAATACCGCTCCAGTTCAAACTCTAGAAATTTCTTGACCTTAATTTTTCCAAACGTCTTTTCCATAACCATTAATGCGGCGTACTGCGAAAACGATTCATGAATAAATCCATCGCCTTCAACATTCGCCGCAATCACTTGATTGCCCCACCACTGATGAGCCATTTCATGGGCGACGATATAGTAAGGCATATCCAACTCCCCTGCTCTAACATCGGCAGAAAATCCAAATGATTCAGAAAAGGTAATAGTACCTGGAAATGCCTTTGCAAAATTCTGATAACCAGGAAACTCCACCAGCCTAGCTTGCTGATAAGGATAACCTCCAAAGGCCTCAGAGTAATAGGCCAAGCTATCTACAATACCGGCCATCATTCGTTCGATATTATGGTCATGATTTGGGTGGTAAAAAATTTGTGCTTCAACCCCCATGACCATTTTTCGTTTTATTTGATAGTTGGCCGACAAGTAGCTAACAAAGTTAGTAATAGGAACTGAAGCTTGATATTGAAAATAGTGACGCCCACTCTCCTGCCACTCGTCAACTAGATTACCAACTGAAATCGCGGTTTGACCTATCTCTGTTGAGACAAGGGTTTCAAATCGAATAAAGTCGCTATCGGGTCTAATCACGCTATTATTATGCTCTACTTTATCCTCTAAGCGAGCACGTCGTTTAATATCATCTAATCTATAGTTTTTTCTGGTTCGATTATCTTTTAGTAAATAGTCAGTTTGTAGTCCAATACTCGGATCCGTATGAGTACTCATTATAAAACTACCATTCTTGACTAGGTTAGTACTTGGTGAACCGCCACTAAAACCAGGATACTCAGTTGATAGTGAGTATTGAAACGCCAATGAGTGACCAGGCAGCATGGGCGTATCTAGGGTGAAGATGAAGTATTTAAATCGAGGATCTTTAGATTGCAGTTTTGCACCCGGTAACGTCGCATTAGTGATGTTCGCTTCAACCGGAAAAGAAAAATGAATTTCGTTAATCGTCTGCGCCGTTTGATTGGTTAAGGTTAACTCACTGTTAACAACAAATTTTCGTTGTGATGGAAACAAATCAACTCGCGAACTCACAGCGGTGATCTTAGGCATGGGTAAATGACTATAACCAATGTATTTCTTCTCATATTCTGCTTGAACGAACTCTTTCTCAGACTCACTCATATGATGATTGAGAATACTAACGTTGTAATAAATGTAAGTACCCGCAGCTACAAACATCATCAACAAACCGCTAAATGCTAATTTGCTTTCTTTAGAGTTCATTGTGAGGCTCGACTTAAGTCGAGTCAGCATAGAAGTCTCTTGACCTCGAGGCCACGCAGAAAATACCATCATTAGGAATATCCCTGCTAATGCAATCCAATAGATTCTCGCCCAGATTCCTAACGAAAAGAATTCAAAATAGCCGTTCATCTCCGACATAGGAGAAGGCATTGCTGGTAGCGCAAAGCTTATCAGCGGATGATCCCAATCGAACAGATCCCTGGTTGCCATGACCGCAAGCATAAACAGCCCAAAAAATGCCATTCCCATCATGCGGCTATTGGCTAAAACATTAAAGAGACTCGCAAGAATAGCCAAACAAAAAAATGGGATCAGGTCGTAAAGCAAGCCGATAAAGAAATAGAGCTCGAATTCAAATTGATAATAACCGCTACTGAGTTGAACAGTGATTGCGAGCAAAATACCAATTAGCTTAATCACCACAATCACTAATAGCAAAGACACTAATTTACTCAGCACGAAAACCCAATTGGGTGTGGGGGTCGCATCCACCACGGCGCTAAAATCACTGCCACGCTCCCGCCAAAAAATCTCTGCCGTATAAAAGATAATGACACCGAGGTAAGCTGGAACAAGGTAGGAAAAGCTATCAATCAGCACGGACGTTAAAGGCAAGGATAAAACCCCGTGTACGATTTCTCGGTTAGTTAAACTCATCCACATCATTAGCAAACTAAAACCGACTAAAATAACAAAGGGGATACTTTTAAACACTGTCAGCATTTCATGGCGACAACGTAATCCGAATTGTTTTGTGGTTACCCGAGATAGCCACCCATCTTTTTCCTTTCCATTGTTGTTAGCATTATGAATGTCATTAACACTCGCAGAGTATTGTTCATTGGCTAAAAGTAACTGCTGTTTTTTGAATGCTAGTTGTTTCGCAGTTAATCGCGCACCGAGGTCATGCTCAGCTTTTTTCACTTGTTCATTGTTAAGCACACTCTTAACCTTATCAAAACTGAATAGCAGTAAACTTAAAGCAAAGGCAAACACTCCAATTGAAATCCAAATAATCCGGTTACTTGCATAAGCGCTATAAGCCACGGTATTTTTATTGAACTCAATCACGGTCCAATACTCAGTGATTTGCATAAACAGATCTAACATAAAGGGATCTAAATGCGCACTTAACGAGTCGTTAAAGGCTGACAATGAGAATAGTCCCAATAGCAGCATGGAAGATAAATAGGCATAGATCATTTTTTGACTAACCACTACCGCGAGAAAAATGAACGTAGAAACGACAAAGATGGAAGGCAGCAAAATATAACAATAGACCGAGAGATAAATGCTCAATGAATTGGGTCCAAGTAGACTCTGTTCTGCCCAAGGCCAGTACACACCCAAATACATTCCTAAAGGCGCTAAAAACAAACTGATTGATAGCGCCGCAAAGCCGCCCAAAAATCGGCCCGACAAATAGTTTTTTTCTGAAATCGGTGTACTAAAGAGAATTGAGTCAAACTTATATCTGGTATCTTTGATGATAGTATTGGCGATAAAGGAAGGTACTACGAAAGTCGCTAGCATACTTATCCGTATCAACAAATGAGTAATTGAATATGGGGAGTTAGCCAATACCACCTCGCCATTGGAAACGGAAGTGAACTCTCCTGCGTTAGCAGTTAAAAGGAAGCCAAGACTAAAAAACAATAAGGAGGCTCCAATAAACTGGACTGAACTCAGTGAGTACTTAAGTTCGAATAGAGCGATCCTAAGCGCTTGCATGATCAACTCCTGAATGAGTATTTGACTCGGATTGAGTTTTTGATTCTGGCTGAATCGACGCGAAGTAGACGTCTTCTAAATTTGCCTTAGCCGCTACAAAATCATCCGCGGGTTGCGAATCACTTACCACTCGAATATGGCGTTGGCCCGCTATACGTTGTTCTGAAATAACCTGATACTGACTTCCGTTTCGGTTTTGCTTTTGATTTCCTGGTTGATAGCGATTTAGCTCGCTTTTTGTAATGGCTTTTTTCCAGATTCTATCCTGAAAATGAGAGATTAAATTGCCAGGAGCTCCTTTGGAGACGATTTTGCCAGAAGTCATAATTGCCATCTTTGAGCAGAGGTGAGCAACGTCTTCAACAATATGGGTCGATAGGATCACCACCACCTCTTGACTAATTTCCGCCAGAAGATTGTGGAATCGATTTCTTTCTTCTGGATCTAAGCCTGCGGTTGGTTCATCGACAATGATTAACTTAGGCTGTCCGAGCAGTGCTTGAGCAATTCCAAAGCGTTGCCTCATGCCTCCGGAAAATGAAGCGACATTGCGCTTTCGCTCATGGTAAAGATTAGTTTCGACCAGCAGACCCTCAATCATTTTTTTGCGAATTCGAGGTTCGACAACGCCTTTGAGTACGGCAATGTGGTCCAGCAATTCTAGGGCGCTGCCTCTCGGGTAAACACCAAAATCTTGCGGAAGATATCCAAGTACTTGTCTTAGCTTTTCTGGCTGCTGGATGATGTTGTTACCATCAAAAAGGATACTGCCGGAGGCAGGGCTTTGTAAGGTAGCGATAGTTCGCATCAAAGTTGATTTACCCGCCCCATTGGGTCCTAACAAACCGAACATCCCATTGTTAATACTTAGATTGATATTTTGTAATGCGTTAACACCATTGCTGTAGGTGTGATTTAATTTTTTAATACTCAGCATAGTGGTCTCCCTGGTGAGTGATTACAATTTTCTATAGGCCAGAAAATGCCTAGCTTGTAATTCACTATAAAAATATTGTTTCTGCTTTTTGTTTATGGTTAGTTAACTGTTAGCCGTTTTTGACTTTTGAAATAGCAAACTATTTTTGCTCTTAAGATTTTGCAGTCTTAAGAATTTGTAGTTTGGGTTGGCAAGCCCAACGGCAGAGTTTGAAGATAAAAATATCATGGGGACTAAACATTACTCGTTCAATATAAAAACAGCGGTTCTAGTCTTTACCAGTGCCGTTAGGTTTTGTAACCCAACCTACAAATTCTCTCAGCAATCAGCCGGATTTTGCTAAGCTGACTAAGGCCGGGTTGGATTTAACTTTTTGTAGATGTTCAAGGTACTGATGAAATTCGTTTTTGACTGGGTACTCAATACTAATTGAATTAACCAGTTGAACCATTTCATTAAGATTAGTAACAAACAAGCTTCTATCAGAAAGCATATACTCTCTTAATTGATCAATAGCCGCTAAGTCTTTTTCAAATGCGCGATCGAATCGCGAGTTTCGCTCAACCTGTTGACGAATATTGTAATCACAGCTCCATGATTCTGTAATAAAATACTCGGCGCAAAATTTGTCAGTCAATACCACTAACTCATTATAACTTAAACGATTAGCATACTCTTTATCAAGCTCGTGAAGATATTCGCCACTCGCATAGTATTCTAATCGGCCATGGTAGCTGTGGGCTGCCCAATACTCATAACCATTATCGAGTTCCATAACATCGAGTTTACGAGAACTCACTAGTTTTGTATTTTGCGGTATTTCAATCGTCACATAAACAGATTGACCACGGTTGTAGGCACCATCTTTTAGTGTCCAATAGCGATTCATCTTTAACACGCCACTTTCGAAGGTGAAGAAAAAATCCACCGCATGGGCATTGTCAAGCGCATCTTTTTCATCCGACCCGCTACTAGAGTAATCAATGAGTAGATTTAACTTTGACAAAGATTCGTTGGTTCTGACTTTAAATTTAACTGAGCCAAAGAATTCACCTTCCGGATAGAGATTGTCAATGTCTAAGGTTACTCGTTGCTTTTCAACGGTAAACTGTTTCTCTGCGATCTCATGAATATCTTCACTTTGTTGCTTTATCATGTAGGAAGTAGCCATCACGATAATCACAGCAGGAATAATGGCCGCAACCTTAAGCTTTTTTTCCACTTTGCGAAGAGAATTGCTTAAATAATACTCTCGAATGTAAATCGCAAGTAAAAGGATCAATAGATAAAGCACACTCAAACTCAAGATAGTTGTGACTGGTCTTGAAAATATATGACTGACATAAAACTCGGCAACTCCGACGCAAATCATCACGCCAATGAATAGTAAAAATGCGGCGAATAGATTTTTGACGATCGTCAGGTAGCCTCCTTTTCGGTTGACAAAATGATTACCGATAACCGATGCCAGCGTTCCAATAATACTAATGGGAAGAAAAAGTATTCGTTGTAGCTGAACCAGAGTCGAATCTTTCGGCGCTTCAAAGGTTGCTATTTGGCGAGCTGTTCTTGCCTTTCCATGAGCTTCAAGTGTTGAGTTTCGGTCACTGCTGGTATCCAACGATATCCAAAAGATTAAATACAACGCAATGCCAATTCCAAATAAAGCGGTTAACCCCAAGAATGCCAAACGAATGATGAAGGCTGGAACTCCCCAACGAACGGCCAAGCCAGCGCAAACACCACCCAAGATTTTATTTTTCGGATCTCTAAAACTCTTGCGTGGCAACTCCACCTCTTGCCCTTGTTCTTCATCATCGATAAACCCGACCTGAGTCAATACTTCATCGAGCTGAGTGAGCACAATAGCCTTTTGTTTATCGCTGTTCAGTGCAAATAGTAACTCAGCGATTCTCAGTTCGATATCCTGAAAAATTTCATCGGCACATTCATCTTCAGATAATTGGATTTTAATTTTTTTAAGATAATCGCGAAGCGCGTCATAGGCTTCTTCTTCAATCCAGAAGACTTGTCCTGCGATTTCTATACTGACAACTTTATTCACTTTGATTCCCTCTGCGGATAGTTTGAACCGAGCTGGTAATATCTTGCCAAGCTTTGTCCAACTCGTTTAAGTAAGTTAACCCTTTGTCCGTTAATGAGTAATATTTTCTGGGAGGTCCTGATTCAGACTCCGCCCAGTGATACTCCAACAATTCACCTTTTTGCAGGCGATTGAGCATGGGATACAAAGTACCATCCGTTACGATTAAGTTAGCCGCCTTTAAGCGATCGATTAGCTCTGCGGTGTAAATCTTTTCATCGGCTAATAAGCTGACGATGCAGAACTCCAATATGCCACGCCTCATTTGCGTGATTGTGTTTTTAGCTTCCATGGTAAAACTATATCGCATGCTACCTTGCAACGCAAGGTAGCATGCGATAATAATTTCTAAACCTATGAAAATTAACTTTATTAGGAAAGATTTATTGTTTTAAATTAGAGAGTTAGCAAAGATGTTAAAAATTATTAAGTTGGTTTGAGGATGGCTTTAGTCCGGTCAAACAGACCGATTTGCGATTGTTTTTGTCTTAGAAACCCAAAAAGAAATTAAGGTAAAACAAGAAATTCCGACGAAATCAGCTAACAGATCTTGGCTGTCGAGAGTCCTATTATCGATCCATCCCTGACTGATTTCTTCGATGACTGCAAAACTTGTCACTAACAAGGTTCCCCAGTAGCAATGAATTTTTTGATAGCGCAGCCCGCTTTTAGCATAACTCAGCAGGGTGAACGATTTGAAACCGCTTGCCATATTAAACAATAGAGTCAACACGCCATACAATCCAAAATGCCCGAGTTTATCGCCATAAGGAATGCCACGAATTAACTCAAAAAAGATACTTGAACCGCCGGTATTTGCCAGATAAATAATCCATAGAATAAACCCAAAGAACGAAATAGCTGCAATTTGAACGAACTTGCTTTGCATAATAATTACCGTTCAATCAGCTGACGGTGTGGATTTAAGTAGAACATCTTTTTCCAACCCTGCGCGTCAAGATCAACACGCCAAAGATAAGGTAATAAACTAACAATAGAATAGTGAACATGAGGTTGCTTACCCGCCGCATTACCAGAATCGCCTACGGTACCAATTTGCTCTCCGGCACTCACCAAGGAAAAGCTGTCGCTTGAAATGCTTTCTAAATGAGCATAATAATGAAGCCGCCATTTTGGTCCTAGTACCACTACGACTTTGCCCCCTAGTTTTACATCGCCTGTAAATAGCACAATGCCTTTGGTCGAAGATAACAGCGAGGTATGCTTTTTGGCGAAAATATCAATTCCTTTGTGCACACCAGAAGCTCCCCAAGGTTCATACCAAAACGAACGATGATTCCAGTCAGATGTAGTGGCCCCAGCCACGGGAATTTGTGGGCGCTCAGGGATCAGAAAACCGACTATTAGCAAGATCAATATAATCACTGAGATCCGTTTTAACAAACTTCGTTTGGCTTTTATGGTTGGTTCGTCTAATCGTTCAAGTGGTGTTTTCATGATCTTTCTTTCACTTTTTTGTGGAGCTTTTTCCAGCTGATTTTTTCGTATTGGAATTCTATTTTAACAACAACTTATGCCTTACCAATGTCCAAATCTATTCGAATTATGGCAATGACTATGAAACATTAATGATTCAAGAATACTGCGAAAAAAATCCTTTAAAACAATCAAGCTCTTGAGTTGGTTTGCTTAAATCGTTGTAAATCGCGTCTCTTTAGTGTTCTAAAGGTTATCTTTTATTTGAATTGGCCAGACGTCGCAATAACATCTCTCTAAGCTGGTCATTTGTTGCTAAATCAAGCGCTTGGTTTTGATATTGATCCGCTACCTCTTCGTTCCCATTTTGCTTATGAAGATCAGCCAACACCGCACTCCACATAAAAGAGCTTTGTGACCAGTTAGGTGGCTTATATTCACTTAAAAAATCGAGTGCGGCCATAGGGCCTTTCCATTCAGCGATTGCGACGGCATGATTTAATCGGTGTATCGCAGAAGGTGACTTCTTTTCAAGCAAAGCATAAATTTCTACAATTTCTTTCCAGCGGGTTTCTGCATAAGTCTTTGCCAGGCAGTGCTCAGCCGCGATCCCTGCCTCCGCATGATATCTGGAAAAGTTATTTCCAATCGATGACTTCTCTAACCATTGGAATCCACTAAAAATATTGGTTTTATCCCATAGAGAACGATCTTGTTCTTGCAGTAAAAGTAAACCTCCAGAATGATTCTGTCTGGCAGTTAATCTAGCCAAGTGAAAGTACATTAGTGCTATCAAGGCATAGGTTTGTGAGGTGTTCGTTAATAAATTCAAGTCAGTTACTTTGCCTGATTGTTTTGATAAGAACTCGGCGACTAACAGACATAATCTTAAGGCTTCGCAGCATAATTCTTTACGAATACTTTGGTTGTGATGAGTGGATAAATATCCTTCCGTAAATAATAAGTAGAGCACTTTGTTCACTGCCAAAAGCCGATTTACAAGCTCTACTATTGAAAGCTCGTGATAGGAGGGATTAACTTCCTCTAGCTTTTTACGGGCTCTGGAAAAACGTTTATAAGCATTTTCTTCACTAATAAATAATCGAAAAGCAATTTCTTTATTGCTAAAACCACAAATCAACTTTAAGGCAAACACCAGCTGAGATTCAATTGGCACTTCTGGGTGACAACTCTTAAACAATAAATCTAACAGATCATCGTTAAACTGACCAGATTTGGGGACACTATTTGAATTTTCAAGATTTTCGATAAACCGTTGCGAGTTTTCATTTAAAAGTCGCTCTCGATTACTCTTTTGCCTTAAGTCATCTAAAAGATAATTAGTGGCAACTTTGAATAACCATGCAGAAGGATTGTCTGGAATCGACGAGTTGGGCTCATGATTAGTTTTACTACGCTCGACAGACCATTTTTCTAAACCTTTGAGCAAGGCGGATTGAGCGGCATCCTCAATCCTGTCTAAGAACTGTATTCCGACACGCTTAGTTAAGGACGCCACTAACTTACCGTACTGGTGTCGGAAAAAGTTTTCTGTTTCGAGCGGCTCAATCAAGGCTGACTTATTTCGCGAACTTCGACACTCGAACCTGGAAAGACTCCAGGGCTTTCTTGTGCGACTAGCACGGCTTCTTCCATGGTTGCGGCTGAAACAATCATATAACCCCCGACCACTTCCTTCACCTCCATAAAGGGTCCATCGGTAGCTCCTTCCGTGGTAACCACTTTGCCTTCTCCTAACTTCCCTCCCATATCGATAATGTTTTCTTTAAACTTATCTTTCCAAGCATTAAATTTGGCGTACATTTGTTCCATTTGATCAGGTGATGGAGGTTCGCATTTTTGGTTTTCACCTTCAGGTTTGCGCATAATGCACATATAAGTTTTATTTGACATGATCTTTCCTTCGATTAATAGTTTAAGTAGGGTTTTGGCTGAGATCCGTACCGAATACCTCATCTCAACACTACTATAACGATTAAGCGTGTTCAAATTGGACAGGATAAATAAAAATTTTAAGAGCCGTTTATGACAACTCATCGGCTAAAAAGTCGTAAACCGTTTTAACTCTGCGATTCATACGCAGTTCACGATGGGCAACTAACCAAATTTCACCTTCGTAGGGCTTCTCATTGGGCAGCACTTTAACGATACTCGGCTCAGCGTTTCCAGCTTCATCGGCAAAAATGCCAATACATAATCCTTGTTTAACTAACTCCCAATGCACTAGTCGATTGGTACTATACAATGGAAAATTATCTTGAGTTAGGTTTATCCCCATTTCCGATAACCTTTCAATCATTTCTTCATTTCTTTCGAATCCGACAAAGTCTGCGTTTTCTAGTTGCTGATAACTAGTGGGATGACCAATACTTTCGATGTATTCAGGGGTAGCGTAAAAGCTGGCTGTTACTGGCTTTACTTTTCGCGCTATCAAGTCGTTTTGAGTCGGTCTAAATCCGCGAATCGCAATATCTGCTTCATGTCGTAACAGATCCGTTTCTTCATTAGCAGCAATAATTTCAACCTCGATCCCGGGGTGAATTTGCCGAAGCTTTTTGACGATTGCAGGTAATACAAATATTGCCGCATCTTCAGTTGCCGTAATGCAGATACTTCCTTCAATATTTTGTGATTTACCTGACGCGATCAAAGACATTCGATTAGCGGCTTCTCCCATTGAGCGAGCATATTCTAGTAACTCTCCACCATTTGCCGTTAAGCTTAAACCTCTACCCTTACGGACAAACAACGCGACTCCCAGTTCGTTCTCTAGCTGAGTAACTTGACGCCCTAAAGTAGGTTGACTCATGTCCAAAGCTTTAGCCGCGGCCGATAGCGAACCTTCTTCAGCAGTCACTAAGAACGCTCTTACTCTATTCCAATCAAATTTTACCGTTCGCCAATCCATACATTTACGCATACTTCAAATACAATTATGGTTATATTACCCTAGTTTAAGCCAGCATATAATGCATAAAAGCATATATTTGAACTAGCAGACATCGCTCAAGATACTTGTCTAGCTTGTCGTCATCATCAAACATAAGGGTTATTAGGTGAAAATAAATTTCAAAAGGACGCTACTTTGCGGGTTATTGCTACTATTTGCTGCGCCGACGTTAGCCAATGATTTAAACTTCTCGATGGGTGGTGGCTATCCATTTATCGCGGTACCTGAAGTTTCCATTATTAACACCGAACAAAACAGTCGATGGCATGTTAATTATAAAGTCGGGCTAGACGATGGCTTTGGCCTTGGATTTGAGCAAGCCATTTCCGAAAATAACAAGCATGCGGTGGGCGTTTTTTTAGGAGCGATTGGCGTTCATGAAGAAGACTCACCTTGCTCCGATCAAGCGCAGGCTATCGACTGCCTGATTGGGAATCTATTCGATGAGGAAGTAACCAACGGGCTAGGGCTAAGCTATGCATACTACTTCAGCGCCATTAACAACGACGGATGGCATGTAAAACTAGAGGCTGGATACGGCGAAGGCCAGAAAAGCGAAACCAGAAGAAGCGATGCTTCAATTCGAATCAGTTATCAATTTTAAAGGAAAATACTCCATGAATCGTGCAGCAAAATTTTGGAATCGTTGGGCCGAACGCTACTCAAAACAGCCAGTAGCTAACGAAGAAGTTTATCAAGTCAAATTGAAACGAACTCAAGCGCATTTTGATCCATCAATGACAATTCTTGAGTTTGGTTGTGGCACAGGCTCTACCGCAATCACACACTCGCCTTTTGTGAAAAATATTCGAGCAATCGATGTCTCCAGTAAAATGATTGAAATAGCCAAAGCTAAAGCGGCTAAGCAAAACATTAACAACATCGACTTTGAAGTGACAACGCTGGATGATTTGGTGTGCGAAAAGAATAGTATGGATGCGGTGTTAGGCTTAAGCATTTTACATTTATTGCCTAATTGGAAAGAATCAATTGCCAATGTTCAGCAACTGTTAAAACCCAACGGAATCTTTGTTTCAAGCACGCCGTGTATGAAACACCTTTGGCCTCTTCGTTTATTGGCACCAATAGCTCAATTTTTTGGATTAATACCTTCACTTAGCTTTTTTAATCCTGAAGAACTTAAAAACGCTTTGACTGAAAGTGGATTTGACATCGAGCATTTTTGGCAACCGGGTAAAAATACCGGAGTATTCATTATTGCTCGAAAAAAGTCATAGAAATTAGGTCCATCTTAAACCTCGATTTATTTTAGAGGCGATGAATAGCCTATCTAAAATAAAAGTCTATTATGAAACGGTCCTCTATTTAATCATTTATTTTTGGGTGATTCCTTCGCTCCTAGTTGTCAACTTTAACATTCAAACCTAGTAAGGACGTTTAGCCTTATTAGGTTTGAGCTCATCAAAAGTCCGGTTTTAGTTAACTTAGATTCCCTTCATTTGTAAATAGCTACCAAATTCCGGATAAAGCTTATTTAAAATCAGCGACTTCGGTCATTTTATACCCAAAATGGCGATGCTTAGCTAACTATAATCTGCTAACCTACGAGCTCGTCATGGCAATCACGGTAGATACCACCTAACTATTTAACAGAGGTCGAAAGGAATGCGTAAGCCAATAGTCAAATCAGTTATTTTAACCCTGCTTATAGGTTCAATTATGGCCTGTAGTGATAGTACTCAAGAAGCTCCTAAATCAATGAAACCAAATCAAGATAATAATAATCCACCGATTGCCAAGAAAGTCGACCATATTATGTCGATACACGGCTATGAACGTAACGATCCTTATTATTGGTTACGTGATGATAAACGTGAAAAACAAGACGTTCTGCAATACCTTAATGCTGAAAACGAATACACCCAAAATAAGCTCGCTCACACCGAAGAATTGCAGCAAAAACTGTATCAGGAAATGACAAGCCGCCTTGAACCTAACGAAGAGTCAGTCCCTGTATTTGAAAAGGGCTATTGGTATTCAAGCGTCTATAAAGAAGGGAAAGACTATCCGGTTCATATTCGTCAAAAAGAGAACTTATCTGCACCTCAAGAAATATTGCTCGACGAAAATCAGCGTGCGGAAGGCTTTGAATACTATCGCCTAGCTGGCGTCGAATTAAGTTCCGATCTCAATCTGTTAGCAATTTCTGAAGATACCGTTAGTCGGCGGCTTTATGAAATTAGGATTAAAAACCTGACGACAGGAGAATTCTATCCAGATGTCATCAAAAATACTTCCGGACAAATTGTTTGGGCAAATGATAACCAAACGATATTTTATGTAAAAAAGAACGCGACCACCCTACTTCCATTTCAAGTTTATAGGCATCAATTGGGTACCTCACAACAAGAGGACGTTTTAGTTTATCAAGAAGATGACGCAGAATATTATACGGCGATTTATAAGGCTCGCTCTGAAAAGTATATTGTTATGGGTAACTACGCAACTGATAGCACTGAAATTCGGGTCATCGAGGCTGACTCCCCAAAACAAGACTTTCAATTGTTCTTGGCGAGAGAAGACGAACACGCATTTGAGGTCGAACACATTAACGATCACTTCTATATACTTTCAGATTTTCAGGCTCCTAACGAACGAATCTGGAAGGTAGAACAAGAAAAAATTGGTAACAAACAACATTGGCAAGAGATTTTGCAACATCGCGACGACACTTTAATTCAATCTTTCGAGCTCTTTAGTAATCATATGGTAACTAGTGAGAGAGTCAATGGTGTCGAGAAACTTAGGATACGCGATTTACATGGTAAGCTGCTCGACGAAATAAAATTTAACGACGCAGCTTATGATGTCAGTTTTGGAGATAACCCAGAGCCTGCATCCAATCAATTCAGATATTTGTATTCTAGTTTAACCACGCCTGACTCGACTTATGACTACGATACCACGACAAAGACCAGTCAGCTAAAAAAACAAGACACTGTTATCGGCGATTTTCGTCCAGAACATTATTTGTCAGAACGAATCATGATAGAAGCGCGCGATGGCACAAAAGTACCTGTGTCAATTGTTTATAGAAAAGATAAGTTCAAAAAAGACGGTAGCAATCCGCTGCTCAACTACGCATACGGTTCCTATGGTGCCACAATCGACCCAAATTTTAGTAGCGCTAGACTTAGCTTACTAGATCGTGGTTTTGTATTCGCAATATCACATATCAGGGGCGGAAAAATGTTAGGCCGCCAATGGTATGAAGATGGAAAGAAACTCAATAAAATGAATACCTTTACCGACTTTAATGATGCAACTCAATCGTTGGTTAAACAAGGTTATGGCGACCCCAAAAAAGTGTATGCTCTTGGTGGGTCAGCAGGCGGTATGTTGATGGGGGGAATAATTAATATGCAACCCGAACTTTATCACGGCGTTATCGCTGCAGTTCCTTTTGTCGATGTAGTCACAACCATGTTAGATGAGTCCATTCCATTAACTACCGGAGAGTTTAACGAATGGGGAAACCCACAAGATAAGAAATTCTATGAGTACTTATTGTCCTATTCGCCCTATGATCAGGTCAAAAAACAAGACTACCCACACTTATTAGTCACTACAGGACTGCATGACTCTCAAGTTCAATACTGGGAGCCGGCAAAATGGGTTGCTAAACTCAGAGATATGAAAACCGACAACAATTTACTATTACTTGAAACCGATATGGAAGTTGGTCACGGTGGCAAATCTGGGCGTTATAAAAGCTATCGAGATGAAGCTAAGCGGTTTGCATTTCTACTCGATTTAGCAGAAATTAGAGAGTAGCTTAAACTACATTCTGCCTTGAATATTTGCTCTTTCGAGTTAAATGTTCAAGGCTTTAACTGATATTGATTAAAGCTTCTTGAAAGCAAAAAAGACCTTAACAAGGTAAGCCCACGTTTTTATCAGGGCCAATTTCCCAGAATAAAACCATAAATGAAAAACTGAAGAGTGTAGTAGCCAGCATCAATTAGTAACGCACGACTGGGACGATTGGCAAATTGATTTCAAAGCTACAAAACACAAATCCTAAGCCAACTTTTAGCCCTAACTAAACGCCAGCTAGAATCCCCTCGCCAACAACCAAAATACCAGACTTTACAATGCAACCAATAGTGCTGAAAACAAATGCCAGCTTAAACACTTTTGCAGTATGACCAGCCTTATCTGTTTCAATATTTATATCGGCAAGCCAAGCATTTAAAAACAATACTGGGGAACTTGCGTTTATTTGAGAATTAGCATTAATGCCGAAAAATTTAGTCTTTTTGTACAATATAATAGGTATGTAATTCCGGATATTGATCGAACTCAAAGTGCTTTAATTGGCAGCCGGATTCCATGATAACTTTCAAGAATCCGTTAACACCGAGGGAGGAATAATAGACTTTAGGTCCCATAGCGTTGTTTTCATGTTCGCCGGCTTCTGATACTCCCCCCGCAGAAAATACGCAGACTCCACCTTTCTTAAGGCTAGCGAATAGCTTTTTTAATAATTCTAATTGTTGCGATAATGGCACGTGCCAAATGCTGTCCCACGCAGTAATAAAGTGATACTTCTTCGGCAGTGTCCATTGACAAATATCTTGCAAATGAAAAGTGATTTCTGGATGACGAGTTCTAGCAATTTCCAGCATTTTTAATGATATATCAACTCCCTCCGGTTGAAACCCCGAATCGAGTAGTAAATCAATAAACCTACCAGTACAACCACAACCGACATCCAATGCACTGCCCGGCTCATTGACAAAGGCTAGAGCTTTTTGGTGCGCCAAAATTCCGTTGTCACGATTGAAATTCTCTCGTTACCATAGGTGAGTAATTTTATCGTATGCCTGCCCGATCTCTTTTGGCTTCATAAAAAACCTATCCTGTGCCTATTAAACCTTACCTATTGGTATTCTTGCTGGCGATTCAATTTCTATTTATTTAACTCAATCCGCTTGAGACGACGAACCAAATACATATCGACCGTTGCTCACTTCTACATTCGGAGGGACTCTATGTGTTTCGAAGTAATCGAAGCCCTCTTTTAGGTTTAACCAAAAGTTATACCATTTATGCTGACGGAATTCTTCTAATTGCTTATTTTCAAGTTCAAATGGAAATACATGTACTCTAAAAAAAGGCTGACCGGCCTTAAGAGCAGCAACACTCAAAGCATAGATCTCATTAATCAATGGATCAGTCATTGCATAACAACCAATTGAAACGCAATTGCCGTGCACCATCAATGCGCTACCGGTGCGCCCATGAAATCTCTCGTAAGCATTAGGATAACCTAAGTTAAACGAGAGATGAAATTGACTCCAAGGGTTTAGCCGAGATTGATTAACAAAATAAAAACCTTCAGGACTTTGTCGATCACCTTGCCTCAGCTTAGGACCTAATTCACCTGAAAAAGTACAGATAGGATATTCTTTAAACAACTTGTATTTACCGTCTCTGTTTTTCATCCATACTTCTAACTTACTAGAAAGTTTGAATATTCGAATAAAGATCGACGAGCCATACTCTAGCTCCTTCTGCTTCAATTGTTTTCTCAGTGAGTCTTCAACCAAAGCGATCGATTTTTGCGATCGCTCACTGGTCGGAAAATTTGTAGCCATGGCATTATCGGTAACAAGAAAAATCAGAAAAAAAATAGTGTTCCTTAATAGCACTTCTTTTGCCTCTATTCCTTATTCAAAGAAAAACTTGCTAAAAACTGAATGAATAACTGTTCTACTTCGTTGATCGAGGTATTCAAGCGATGATCACCAGAAATTAGATGCAAAAAACAATCTCGCTGTTGGGCGAATCGCACTGAGTGATTAAATGGAATGACTTCATCTTCCCATCCATGAACCACTTCAATACGAATACTTGAGTCAAGTGTTTTACAATAGTGCTGTACTTGATAATCGGGAATGTATAATGCGGGCGCTAATAAGAATAGACCTTTAGGTGTAGCCTGCTCTGCCGCTACCAACGAAACATAACCGCCCATACTTGAACCAACTAGTAAGAAGGGTTGGGTTTCATTTTTAAGTAAAGTAACTAGCTTGGCGGCTCTTTTATCAGGATCAAATGTATCGGTATAGTCAATGCTGTCGACGGAAAAACCTAAAGTAAGCGCTTTGTCCGCGAGCTTTTTTATTTTGGATCCCCAAGGACCACTTTCCTTACCGTGAGAAAAATAAACCTTCATGCTATTTCCTAATTAAGTCAACTAGCTGAGTCTTATAGAACCAAAAACCCTTAATAGTTTACTCTGAAAGGAATGGATTGTGTAACTAATAGTAAAAGTCCGGTTTGATTGAGAATTCTTCGCAACTAGCAACTAGCAACTAGCAACGCTAGACTCTTTCGTACTCTCGTTGTTTTAGAGGTGCCAACAGGATATAAAAGATCCACGCAAACCACGAGATAAAAAACATTCCCAATAACCAGGCTAATTTCTCACTGCCGCTTGTACGATCAGAAGTCGCAACGACCAAGAAAGGTGTTAGCCAAATTGCGAACAATGCAGCGATAATAATAAATGAAATTTCCATGTTAACCTCTCCTCCAAAGGGTAGTCGTTAGGTATTTTTTCTTTCGTTAGGAGGTTTAACGTTTAGATGAATGCTTTATTCCAATAGCGTCGACATCCATTCCGTTGCACTATTTTTCATATAAGGAGATGTTGTTGAGGTGATGAGTTGGTGTTTTGCCTAAACCTTCAGAAGGTCAAAACAACTGAAGGCTGCTGAGAATTATCAATCTAAAAAAGTTCTTAGATCTAATTAGCTTTCAACAAAAGCTCTTTCAACCACGTAATCTCCTTGAACGCCTTTCTTGCGACTTTCCTCAAATCCCTGTTCATCCAATATTGCACAGGTATCAGCTAACATTGAAGGGCTACCGCACAGCATCACTCGATCGTGCTTAGGATCTAACACAGGCAAGCCAACATCCTGACAAAGTTTGCCAGTTTTCAGCAAGTCAGTAATTCGTCCTTGGTTCTGATAACGTTCTCGTGTTACGCAGGGGTAATAAATTAGCTGCTCGGAAATCATGTCGCCGAGGTATTCATGATTCTTAAGATCTTCGCTGAGCATTTTATGATAAGCCACTTCGTTCACAAAACGCACACCATGAAACAACACAACTTTCTCAAATCGCTCATAGGTTTCTGGATCTTTAATAATACTTAGGAAAGGTGCTAAACCGGTGCCGGTTCCGATTAGAATAAGGTTTCTGCCATCTCTTAAATCATCAATGACTAATGTTCCAGTTGGCTTACTACCAATTAGTACTTCATCCCCCTTCTGGAGATGCTGTAGCTTTGAGGTAAGCGCACCATCCTGAACTTTAATACTAAAGAACTCTAAATGCTCTTCATAGTTAGCACTGGCAATGCTGTAAGCTCTCATAATCGGCTTTTCATCACCTTGCGCTAAACCAATCATAATGAATTCGCCATTCCTAAATCTTAGTCCTGGGCTTCTTGTGGTTTTAAAAGAAAACAAGGTATCGTTCCAATGAATTACTTCGAGAACGGTTTCGGTATTATGCTTTTTACTCATGATAACTGCGCTTTTTTGCTAATTGTAATATTACTTGATTAATGGAGGTCGAATGCTTCAATTCAACCGCTAGTCTTTGAACAATCCTCTTTACCAGATTCCATATGATGACAATCCGAAATCCTTAGCTGTCAAAGACTAATTGATGGCGGCGATTATACCCGAAATGGATAGCTCCGATACACAAAACACCGCTAAAAATCAGTAATGCGAATGGAAATGCCGTTCCATCGAACAACAAAGTTAGCAGCGGACCGGCAAGAGAGCCGCTTCCAAAGCGTAAGGTGCCGATAACAGCGGTAGCGGTACCCGTTTGTTGACCAAACTTAATTAGAATTAGGGAGTCTGCGTTGACGATGATCCCCATCAAACACCCCATAATTGGTAGTAGACTCACCACCACCATCCATAGCTCAGCTTGAAGCAACACCGATGCCCCTAAAGAAATGGCAGATAACAAGGCGACAACCCAAATCATCCCCATCATTCTAATCGCTCCTAACCGACTAGAAAACTTAGAGTTAACCAAGTTTGCCGTCATTAAAACCAAAACGTTTAGACCAAATAGAATGCCAAAGGTCAATTCTGAAACATTGAATAAGCTAATATAAACGAATGAAATTCCGGTGACATAGGTAAAGAAAGTGAACGAGCCGATCATCGAAACCATCAACAACCCGCGTGTCTCGCGACAAGCGAGAATTGTTTGATAGCTGGTCAAATAGAGCTTCTTAAAACCACGCACTTTTTCGGTCGTAGGTTCGAGATTAGGGAACGCCCTTAAGCTAATGATTAGGACAAATAAAGAGTATCCAAATAAGAATAAGAAGATTAAACGCCAGTCTGATAGCTCCAATAAAGCCCCCCCGATAGTTGGTGCTAGCATCGGTGCAATCATCATGATTGAGGATACATAAGACAATCCTTTCACGGTGTCTTTACCAAATAGCAGTCGAATGGTACCGGGTATTACCAAAGTTGCAGCGCCACCGAACACAGCCTGTAATGAGCGAAAAATTAAAAATAGATTAATCTCGCTAGTCAAGGCTAACAGCAAACTGAAAAGGCTATACCCAGATAAACCAATGATTAGCATTTTCTTGCGTCCAAAGCGATCGGCTAATGGGCCAAAAAGAAACATTCCTAGTGCATAAAAAAATAGGTATAAACTCAGACTGTTTTGTAAAGTCGTTATATTAGTCAGCAGGTTGCCAGCAATTTGCGGCATCGCTGGTAAATACATATCGATCGCCAAGGGCGTTACTGCAGTGATGGCAGCAAATAAAGGTAAATAGCGATTAATCGAATTGCGGCCAGCAGCCGAAGGTTGGGTCATCGTTGAACTCTCATAAGGTAACTCACTCAATTTCTTTCTAGAGATTTTAGTGGAACATACAGTCATGAGTAAATGCTATATAATCAATAGTAGGTATTCATATCAAGAATAGTTAGAACCCGATGCTAAACGACTTCAACTTATTAAAACACCTACACGCGCTGCTTAGCGAACGAAATGTCTCAAGAGCAGCGGAAAAGATGGCGATGACTCAATCTGCTATGAGTCGCTCATTTGCCAAACTAAAAATTGAACTACAAGATCCATTGATGGTTCGAGTTAACAATCAATATGCATTGACTGAGCACGCCACTCAGCTAAAAGCACAACTTGACCAACTCATGCCACAACTCAGTCATTTTGGAGTGCCAGAAAGTTTAGAATTAGCTTCAATAGAACGAGAAGTTCATTTGGCCGGAACTGATTTGGATATTTTGTATGTAGAAAAAGGCATTAAGAAAATTCAACAAATGGCTCCCAATTTACGCCTATCGATTAGGAGTAACAGTTTAAGGATGATTGATGATCTGATCACTGGCGAAATCGATTTTTTGATGACCGCTATCGAAGACCAGCGTTCCGGTTTATATCGACGAATGGTAGCAAAGGATGAATATGTCGCGGTAACGGGTAAGAATAATAATCTGACCGCCAAAAACTTTACTACCGAAAGCTACCTTCAACATCGGCACGGCATGTTCTCGTTCGCAGAAAAGAGTAGGGTGAAAGTGGATGATGCTCTTGCCAAGCTAGGCAAAAAACGCCAAGTCACTTTATCCTTGCCCTCATTTTCCCAAATCCCGCCCTTTCTCGACGATGGACAATTGATTTTTTCTGTACCTAGAGGGTTCGCCAGTCACTTGGACAAACATCTGCCAATCAAAATTCTGCCTCTACCTTTTAAGGTCAAGCCGCTGCAAATATACCTATATTGGCACGAGAGGCATCAGTCCAGCCCGCTGCATCAGTGGTTAAAAGATTGCCTTTTGAACTAGCTTATGCGAACGACAGAATCGGCATCTTACTATTAACCATTTTGCTTCGATGTTACTGCATAATCGCAAGAGCAAAAGAGTCGGCTTGTAATTTGACTCGGCCTGATCTTGATGAGGTCTTATTGGGTAAGCTAATTCCTAGCTCCGAGAAAGTCGATTTATAGTCAGGAAATTCGGCGCTATTCGCCATTTTCCAATAAGATGGCAAGAAAATATTACTCTGTGCCAACTCATCGAGTTTCTTTGCCAACTCGGCACCGGTCCAAATCTTCTCGGCAGGAACACAGCATTGATTAAGTTTGAGTAGTATATCGTTGAGTCCAACTTTACCGTTTGACTGCTTTCTTAATTGTAGGTCGGCATTTAAAAAGTAAGCCGCCCCGCTCCAATAGATACGCATAGTTCTTCCAGCTCGACCACCGCTTCGCCTGCGATCGGCTGCGAACTTAAGCTTTTCTTCACCAACATTTTCGGTGCCTTTTTCACCGCGTTTTAATCCTTTGTAAATTCGATACCAAGCTTTATCAATTTCCAGAGTACCCGCCTGTCCCATCAGCACATATTGCAAATAGGAAGATAAGCCTTCTGATAACCAAATATCGTCATAATTTAATTTAGGCAATAGCTGGTGGCTAAACTCGTGAGTCGCTGTCCAATCAGCATAGAACTCTTTAATCTCGTAGCTGGGAACAATCACAAAACGAATACCAAAACCATTGCCTCGACTAAAATCCCCCCAAGGTACAGGCCCGTGCTTTTGTTTAGTTTTTTCAATCACAATAACTTGTGTTTGCTTAACAGGATAATCACCTAAATAGCGTTCAACAGCCTGGGCTGTATCGACAAGCCAGCGAGTAATTTCTTCTTTATTGGCTAAGCCTCTGACTGTAGCAATATTCAAATAATGTCCTGGGGAGATAGGATAGAGTTGCTGAGAAAAATCACCGATCAGCAAAGTATAGCCCCAATCTTGCGGTTGATGTCCCATCAGAAACTCATAGCTTTCAAGACTAGTTTGATACCAGGGCGCTGAAATAGCGGCCCATTTCGGTAGCTTAAATGACAGTTTAATATCATCATGTTTAGAGTGAGCTTCAGGTAACCAAAGCCAAGTGTTGGACTCGATGTACGCGACATTCTTTCGCTTATTTGCTGTTTTCTTGGTTCGCTTAGCGTGATGACGCTCGATACTTACTCGGTATGACAAACACGCATTGTTAGGTAGGTATTTAGTTTTCCAATATCGGCCTTGGATTTCAATTAAACCATGCTGCGATTCTGGCAATTTTAATAAATCTCGATTGGCATACTTACTATCTACGGTTAAAAAGTCAGGGGCTTCGCCGTCAAAGCAAATCTTTACTGCCGCAACAGCAATGCTTTCGTCAATTTCAATATCATACTGATGAGCCGCTGCGCTTACGAACAGTGACATGGTTACACTTGAGACTATCAAGAGTAGCAAAAACAGCAATTTAAACATTTTCAACATAAGTATTTGTCGCGACAAAAACGACTGTTTCAACCTTAAATTAGAGGACGAATAGTAGTTGTATTCAACATTAGATGAGTCGCTTAAATAAGTCGACTTGAGAATTGTAAGTAATTTATTCTAGTTGGATCGGCAAACTAAATAAGAGTAACAGCACTTTAAAACAGAGCTGAAATAACCGCTTGTAAATCGCTCACTGGTTTCTGAGAAACGAGCTTCTTACAGGCTAAATGAAGCTCTTTGGACTGTGAGTTCTGCATCTTGTCAATTCTGTTCTTTAGGTTGGCTTCTGACATTTGAATGGCGCTTCTATCGGCGTGATTCTTTGCTTTTAGCTGTTCAAACAAAAATAGAAAACGACCCATGACAACATAAGGAAAGTTTAAATTTTTAATCGGTCCAAAACTCGCCTGATAGCCTCCTAAAGGCAATCCTTTGACAGCGGTATTAGCCAGTTTATCCGCTCCCAACCAGGCACTTGCAAACCCTAGTACACCCCCGCCAACAGCCCCCAACATTAAGCTGTGACCAGCAACCGCGGCATCCAGAACTGCACCGGTGAACGCACCAGTCATGGTGCTGACGGCTGTCAATTGCCTTTTATTTAGCCCCCAAGCGTACCACTGCTCACTATCAAATAAATCTGGTGGTAACTCTATTTGTATACTTTCGAGCACACATTGGTGATGCGAAAATAATTCACTCAACTGCTTAAAAGCTTGTTGTTCTCTATCGCGCATCCAATGTTGATACTTTTTCTCTAGGGCTGGTCGGAGTGTTTTGGCTTGTTCTTCAGTAAGTACTTTTTGCTGAACTTGATAGCTACATAGTTCGACTAATAACTCTGAAAGTAACCATTGACTCTTTAGAAGCCTGTTTTCTTGATGCTGTTTTAAATCGGTTACTACTTGATTTAAAGTTGTTTTCCACTTGGGCTCTAAGTGTGAAAAGGCTTCTAACAACTCCAACTGTTTGGTGAAGTCTGCCTGCATCGGATTAAAAACTCGCACGATCTTAAAAAACTGTTGCAACGCATTTTGCCAAGACTCAACATGACTTTGATCTTCAATGGGATTAATCAGTGCCATGCTAGGTCGGCCAGTCCAGCGTAAGATTTCCATTTCTGCTTCATACTCCATTCCGTAGGGTCGAGAGCCATCCACTACATAGAGGATCGCAGAACCTTTGACTAACGGTGTTAGCAACTGCACTTCGTCTGGAAACTTTTTTATGCACTCAGGATCTTGTACAAATTTGTTCACCGCTTCAGCTCGTTGATCGGCACTTTTTGCATGTTGATTTAACCACTGTAAAACTTTACGAGGTCGCTGAAATCCAGGTGTATCAATTAACTCAAATCCAGCATTTCCTGTATCGATTTTATAATGATCAGAATGAGTGGTTGTGCCGCTTTGCTGGGAAATAGCAATCGAATCATCTCTAGCCAATGTAGAAACAATCGATGATTTGCCTTTGTTTGGATGCCCGACGACTGCAAATGAAGCACGAGATTGATTGAGTTTCATAACTTACCCTTCTGGCTGCAGCACTTGCCAATGATTTATCGAGTTTGCAAACCGTCGCCATTCATTAAGGTGATGTGCCGATAATGGCTGTAGCTGTCCTCGACTCCAATCCAACGGTAGTAAATAACCTCGACCATTTTGCATATAGTCTAACAATTCTCCCAACGGTGGTTCCCATCCTTTTACTACCAATAATTGCGGCTCTTGCCAACGTTCCGCGACCAACTGCTCTGGATAGGAAGCCAAGGGCCCTGCCTTTAACTCTGCAATAGGCTGATGGGATAGTTGCGAAACGATGCGATTTAAATCGTTAGATTCAACACCTCCCCAATTAGTGGTTGCAAAGTCCGACTGGGTGTCAGTGATTAAATCAGCGAGTGGTTGGTCTTGGTTGACTCTATTGGCTGATTTTCTTTCTGTGACCAGTTGAATATCCGGTTGTTGTGTTTGTTTGCGATAAAAAAGAATCTGGCAAATGATAATGGCAATGCCTCTTAATCCAAATGCGTAAACAATTTGTGTGGCCAAGACAAATTGCCACCAATGTCCCAGTTGATTGCTTAGAGAACTTTCAGTTAAGCGCGAATCTTGAGTTGCGACTAGCAATTCAAGATTGGGCTGAGCCGAGGGCCAAAACTGCCAAGGCCATGCTAAAGTTGAAAGAGCAGGATAAATATCATCGGCGGTCAAAATAGTACTTCGCCAAATAAAATTAACATCCGTAGTTAATAATAAAATGATCAGAACCAAAATGCTTGCTGCGCTAAAGCTTAGAGCCGCCAGCTGACTCTGGTAAAAAAAGCTTAACTTAGACATAGGCGCTTGCTTTTGTCTGAGAAAAGCCATTTGAATCTTGTTTGACCAAATAGGCAACACACTTGTTAATTTGGCAAGATTCAAACCTCCGCCCATCAACAACGAACTACATGAAATGACTATACTAAAAATGGGTAATGCAACATAAACCAATAGCAAAAAAAGGATGTTAACTTGTCCATGTTGATTGCCGGAAAGCAATCCCCAGCTAGCCACAGCCCCAACGAAAAAACCAATCCAGAGGATTGGTTTAGTGGTACTTTTTTCAATTGCTATTGGCATTCTAGTTAAACCACGGCCAATTAGTATTTGGATGAAGGCCCATAAATTCTAAACTATCTTTTTGTTAAATCTAAGCGGCTTGGTTGGCTGCTAAGACCATTTCTTCTAACTTATCTAGATCAGGTATTGATGCTGCAACCGTATCCACTTCAACTCTCATTTTTTCCGCTTCAGATAAGTTCTCATCGGCTACGTAACTAATATTGTCTTGTCTCACATGAGACAAACGTGGGATCCCTTGTACGACTAGAGCCAAATAGGGTAATTCTCTATTTTCATTTAGTGTATGAGTAATCGCCACACGAGAACGCTTGTTTGCTTGAGCATCGGATTCGCCCTTAATTAAATCAATTGAGATTAAAGGTATGTTAATGCCTCGCCATAACAAGTGCCCAAGGTACCATGAAGGCTTTCCTTGGCTGCTATCAAATAGCTCCACGTTACTGAAAGGTACAACTTCTGCTACATTAGTGTTGGGTAGCAAAATATTACTGTTAACAGTTGGGATCATTAAACTATAGATTTCTTGATTTTGTTCAGCCATAATTTTATCTCGTTTTAAGTCACTGGTGAAAACTCAGTATTAATCTACTGAGTTGTATTAACTCGCCAAATGGGCAGCGAGTTGCTCGGCTAACATTTCTGGTGAAGCAACCACATCGGTTAATTGTTCACTGATTACAGCATCTGGCATTGAAGGATTAGCACAAGTATCGACTGACTGTGCCCAAACCTGTCCTCCTAAGGCCTTCATCTTTTTAGCTCCATTCAAACCATCTTGTCCCATGCCGCTAAAAATAATCGCACCGCTTTTCTCTTTATAAACGGCAGAAAGGGATTCGATTACATCGTCAATGCAGGGAGAATAGGGTTCGCTCCATTTTTGAGATCGATCAACAAGCATAGAACCATCTTGCAAGAAAATAGTTTTGCCATTGAGAGGTGCCAAATATATCTGCCCAGCAGTCATAGGGTTACTACCATTTGCTACCTTAACTTCGAACTGACTACTAGTCGTTAGAATTTCTGCAAGTACGGGAAGAAAATTCTCGTCAATATGTTGAGTGATAATAAAACTAGCATAAATATCTTTAGGCAGACTTTGTAAGAACCGCTTTACCGCGGCGGGCCCCCCCAGAGAGGCTCCGATAACCCAGCAAGGACAAAGCTCAGTTTTTTGCATTACGGGCTGGCTAGGCTCTTCAAAATCTAGTCCGGTAGCGGCATCATCTAACATGGGGATTTCAAAAGACTCTGGTTCACTTTGATCCAGTAGATCGTGATCTATATCCATTAAACCATCCGACAACTCAGCCGCATCATCAGTCATTGTCACTTCCGATTGTTGCTCTTCAGAGGTCAACTCTAACGGGCTTTCTAAATTATCTACGACATCTTGACTCTCTAGTGACAACTCTTGATTTTCCAACGATAGTCCATGATTTTGTTCATCCGCTTGCGGTTGAGAATCACTTGGTTGTTCAACTATTTCTGTCGCAGGCGAATCGGTCTCATTATTGGTTGCTGAAGATTCGAGTGGAATATCGCTCTCTTTAACTTCATCATCAATGACAAATTGTGCCTTACCAGTCGTTGGTGTAGGTTCATTACCAATCGACTCTAAAGTGAGTCCACCATCGGAAATTTCAAATTCAGCAGCCGAATCTGATTCAACTGATTCAGTAACAGGTTCTTGCTCTTGTTGCTCCTCAATAAATACTGCTTTGCCAGTTACTTTTTGTTGAGCACTTTCCTCGATTGATTCGAGCTCCAATCCGCCGTCAGCAAAATCTATTGGCGCATCTTGCGCTTCGGATACTGCATCGGGTTCGATAGCAGATTCTAACTGTGTCTCGGCATCAGACAATGCAAGATCTAATTCTTGCTCTGATGCAAACTCTAACTCAGTACCCAAATCTTCGTCTAACTGAGCAACTGGTTCATGCTCATCTAACAAATTAGGTTCATCGGCAAGTGAAAATTCTAACTCTGAAGAATCCTCTTCAGAAGAAACGGCATCGTCGGTAGTATTGGTGACTGAGTCAAAGTCTGACAAGAATTCTATCGCTTCTTCTCGATTCTGTAGCTCCGAGCCTTGCTGGTTAGTCTCTGAGTCTTGAAGGTGATCTTGTTCTTTATCTTGAAGACTGAAAACTGAGCCACTCGGTTTACTGTTACTTTCTCTTACCGACTCTAGTATAGGATTAGCTTCGACTGATAAATCTATCTCTTCAAAAGTATTTTCAACTTCTGATTCTGAGGAAGTATTCGAATGATCGTCATCAGCTAGCTGCATTATTTCATCAGATATATCGGCTGTTTCTGATTCGATTTCCTCAGGCTCAATTTCCTCAGGTTGCAGACTATCGTCTAAAACATCACTCGCGATATTTTCACTAGTGCTTTCTAGTTCGAACTCGTCAAAATCGAGATCTGAATCATCTAGCGAGCTTGAATCAAAATCATCGAGTAAATCGATTTGTTCATCAGGACTACTTTCTAATGATATTTCTAATTCATCAGTCGATTCTGGGGCAGTAGGCTCCGTTACTCCTGGATCTATTTGCTCAAGTTTTATTTCATCGTCTTCGAGGATTAAATCAGTTTTCTCAAGCTCCATCTCGACTTCTTCGACCGCCAAGTTAACTTGCTCCATCTCTGCCAATTCTTCACTTGCCAGCGATTTCTCTTCAATACTCGATGTTTGTTCAATGTCGGTAATTTCGGGTTCTATGACATCAATAATTTCAATGGTTTCTTCATCGGGTGAAATAGTTTCGTTATGGACTTTTTTTAGGCCTTCATCTATCGCCGATGATTCTTCAATACTCGCTTCAAGTTCAGGTGAAATGGTTTCAAGTTCTGACACCAAATCAGCAGCGATTTCACTCGGGATCCCAACAGAATTAGTTTCAAGTTCATCGAGAGCTGAGGTTAAGCTGTCACCTTGTGGTTCAACTTGCTGAGCTTCGGAGCTTACTTTATCACTCGCTTCTGGACTCGACTCGTCAATGCCCGTCAACTCATAAAGTCGACTGACTAGATTTTTGCACCAGTATTGTGGATGTGATTGTTTAGAAAGGTTACCAGGCTCATTGAAATAAATCGATGCTTCCGATTCATCTAGCAGCTGATCAATGTTGTCGTGCCAATCATCGTCATTAACATTCAATAGCCAAACATTGAGATTTTCGGCTTGAATATGTTCTGGTTTTATTTCATCTGGGGATATATGGTAGGTAATTTCTATCCCCAGTTCCTCCAACAGTTTTATTAACTGATCACTCTCTTCGCTTGGTGACGTCACCAAACCAATTGATAATTTGCTCACTTTCTTCCTCAGGAATTATCAGTTAATAAACCGTTAATAGTTTCCAATAAATCGACCTCGTTATAAGGCTTACCCATATATCGGTTAACACCGATTGCTTCTGCTCTTTCTCGATGTTTTTCACCGGTACGAGAAGTAATCATGATAATAGGTATCTGTTTCAAACGCTCATCATGCCTGATAATGGTCGCTAATTCAAAACCATCCATACGCGGCATTTCAATATCCAGCAGCATGACATCTGGGACTGTATCAGCAAGCACAGTCACTGCATCAACACCATCTTTCGCTGTTATAACCTCAAAATCGTAGCGCTCAAGCAGACGAGTCGTTACTTTTCTTACCGTAATAGAATCATCCACAACCATAACTGTAGGGACTTTCTCTTCCGTAATAACTTCTTCGACACTAGCAGTATCAATAATATGCGCATCTACTCTTCGAATTAACGCAGGCATATCAAGAATCAATACAACTCGACCATCACCCTGAATAGTCGCTCCAGATAATCCGCTGACTGAACTTAACTGACTACCAATCGATTTCACGACGATTTCTCGAGAACCTAATAGGTCGTCGACTTGCAGTGCAGTTGGATGATCCGCTCCATGTAACAGTAATACTGGTAATGGTTGTGACACCCCAGCTAAGCTTGCACGACTTGAGTGATTCAGCATCTGACCGAGATAATACATTGAATAGTCGATACCTGCATAGGCAAATTTTGATTCTGGATTAGAATAGTATTCTTCTAATTCAAATGGGCTTACTCTTACGATACCTTCAATGTTTGAAAGAGGAATAGCGTAGACTTCTTCACCAATTTGAACCATCAGTGCGTGATTGACCGATACCGTAAATGGTAGTCTTACGGTAAACGTAGAGCCAAGTCCTTGCTCGGAGTTTATATCAATCACACCACCGAGTTGCTTGATTTCGCTGTTTACCACGTCCATACCAACCCCTCGTCCTGAGATTTGGGTGACTTTTTCTGCCGTACTAAATCCAGCTTCAAGAATTAGTTGGTGTAATTCGTGACGGCTTAAATCGGAATCTTCGGTAATCAAACCACGCTCTGTTGCCTTCTTTCTTATCGCTTCTAGGTTAAGACCTCGACCATCATCTTTAATTTTTACGAAAACCTCTCCACCTTCTCGATAAAGAGAAATAGTGATTTTTCCGGTTTCTGGCTTGTTAGCGTTTTTTCTATCCTGAGGTGACTCAATACCATGGTCCATTGCATTTCTTAGCATATGCTCTAATGGTGCGATCAATCGGTCAAGAACACTTCTATCCATCTCACCATCTGCACTAATTGATAACTCAATGGTTTTACCTAGTTCGGTACTAATTTGCCTAACCATTCGGCGCAGTCTTGGTACTAAGCTTTCAAACGGTGTCATACGAGTTTGCATCAAGCTTTCTTGCATTTCGGTATTAACTCGGCCTTGTTGTAACAACAGAGTCTCTGAATCAGATGTAAGGAAGTCTAATGTTTCCTTCAAGTTCATTAAATCGACCGCACTTTCCCCAAGGCCACGTGTTAGCTCTTGCTGACGGGTGTATCGATCCATTTCAAGCGGATCAAAATCTTCGTATTCAGTACCACCACTGATTTCTCGACGATAAGAAATTTGCGCTTCTGTTTCGATATCAAGATTTCTTAACTGGTCTCTCAACCGCTCAACGGTCGAACTCATTTCATCCAGGTTGTATCTCAACACCGTCATTTGTTGCTCTAGACGAGATCGGAAAATAGAGGTTTCACCAGCCAAGTTAACTAAGTTTTCTAACTGGTTAGAGTTAACCCTAACAGTATCAACGGTCTGTTGTGCTGGTTTACGGCGATCTTCATCTTGCTTCGCTTTACGTTTTTCAAAAGAAACAATTTCAGCGGAAGTCTCTTCTTTAACTGGCGCTTGTTTCTCTGGTTTAGCTGCTTCTGGTGTTTCTTCAACTGGTTGAGCTGCTTCCTCTTGAGTAGTTTCTTGAATACCTTTACCAGCAATCAAATCTTTTAGTTGTTCGAAATACTCCACCGGCAAAGTCATTTGATTTTGCTCTTTGACTTCTTTAACTAGATTTTCGATAACATCATAACCACGAAGCATAAAGTTCACATGTTCTGGTTTAGTTTTAATTGAGCCATCATTTACTTTTTCGAAGTAGGTTTCCATTTCATGAGTTAAGTCACCTAATACGACCAAATCTGCTAAACGAGCTCCACCTTTGAAAGTATGGAAGTTTCGTTGCATGGTATCAATTGCATCACTATTGCTTTGATCTTCACTCCACGCATGCATCGCCTCGTCGAGTGATATTAGTAATTCATCTGCTTCTTCAAGATAAATTTCTAGAACCTCTTTGCCATCCTCATCGAGATCAATCGGATAGACGTTTCCTGTTGCAACAACAGGAGCAGCAGGTGCGATAGTATTTTCTACAACAACAGCTTCACTACTCGAAGGGGCTTCTTTTTCAATTAAAGATTCCAAAACCGCTTCGGATTGAGATTCTTGTTCAAACGATTCGATAGAAGTCGTCTCTTCTAAGCTGCTTTCTTCCAAGCTACTTTCTTCTAAGCTGCTTTCTTCCAAGCTGCTTTCTTCCAAGCTACTTTCTTCTAAGCTACTTTCTTCGACGATACTTTCTTCGATTGCTTGTTCAGTTACTTCAGGGATATCAACTTCAACCGATTCATCTTCGGCAGAATTTTCGACTTCCAAATTGACATCTTCAACAGGTTCATCAAATGATATTTCTTCACCGCCAGTGGAATCAATTGCAAAATCTATTTCACTAACATCAGTCAGATCATTGGCTGAAGATTCTTCAAACTCGGCTTCGACAGATAACTCTAGCGAGTCATCAACTTGATCCAGAGTTGGTATTTGCTCTTCCGTTACCTCAGTGCCTTCCATTGAGTTTGTCAGCTCTTCGCCTTGGTCAACTTCTGCTTCTTGAGGTAGCTCAAACTCTATTTCTTCAACCGCATCCACACTCGCTGATTCAGCTACCACTTCAGCATGACTATCAGTTGTAGTTTCGCTGATATCTTCTAAAGCAGCATTTGGATTAATATGAATTTCTAATAAATTAATCTCATCATCTGCTGCACCAGGCCATTGGTAAGCACGCAAGACATTTACCATTTCTACCAATTTTTTAGTCGCTGAATTCACTAATGAATAATCGGCATCGGATAGTTTTCTGCCAAAATCGATATGCGTATTAAAAATATTCTCAACCGCCATCGCTAGGTCGCCGATGGACATAGCTCCCGCCATACGCGAGCTGCCTTTGAAGGTGTGATAAATTCGTCGTAATTCTTTGGTGATCTGCGCGCTTTCAATATTGTCTTTCCAGCGCACCAATAAACCTTCAGCTGACTCGATTAACTCGTCGGCTTCTTCGACAAACAATTCGACCAACTCTTGGTCCATGTCATCCGGAGCACTTTCCTTAGATGCTTCACTGATCCAGTCCAAGATTTCTTGATTTAGTGCCACCGGAGATTGAATATCTTCTTCGGAAACTAGGTGGCTTAGCATTTGTGATAATTCATCAACTCCCGCTGACAGTAAGCGTTTGTATTGTTGTCGATCATCATCAGATGAAACTTCGACATTAGCTAATTGTTCACAAGTTGCTGCGAAATTTTGAATATCCTGAATTCCAACCATTTCACTACCACGCATAAAGGCGTGTAGCTCAGAAGTTATCTGTTGTTGGTTAATCGGTGCTGGGGAATCAAGAAGTGACTGAACCTCAGCCAATATATCAGAACCTTCGGTTAAGAAAATAGAAACTAACTGTTGATCTCTTTGTTGTAGAGCACCATCAACTTGCTCTCCGCTTGGTTTGCTTCCGCTGATAGTATTTAAACGATTAAGCAAATCGTCAAGAGGTGAGGAGTCAACACTCTGAGTTTGTTTCAGTTGCTCGACAACGTTGTTTAAGAAAGTCGCGCAATCGTTCAAGAACGAAACGGTTTCGGAGTCAAATCGGCGATTGCTACCTTTTGTCATTCTAGCAAATTTTTCGATTGGACCAGTCAACTTGGCGATGGCTTCTACTTTAGCCATGTGAGCGCTGCCCTTCAGAGTGTGCAGTGCGCGAATTAATCCATCGCTAACAACGACGCTAGCGTTATTGGCATTTTCACTAATGAATTCATTGATCGCTTTTAAATGCACTTGCGCTTCAGTGACAAAAATTTCTAATAATACTGGATCGATTGGTTCTTCTTCAGGCTCTGTAGGCAACTCTTCGGAAAGAGTTGGTATTTCTTGCATGGCTTCAGTTGCATCAACCGGCTGTTCATCTGATGCAAATGCGAAGTCGGATAAATTAAGCCCTTTAGAGACATGTTCTGCCCTAGCTATCAGCTCTTCAATATCTTGTCCTTGATGAGCCTGATTGTCAGAAAACTCTTTGACTAAGATGGGAAGCTTTCCAAGCGTATCATTTAACACACCCAATACGGCTTGCTCAGCAGGAATGGATTCTTCAATGACTTTATTGAGCATATTTTCAACGGCCCAACTTAGCTCGCCAATGGTAGCTGCTCCCACTAATCGTCCACTTCCCTTCAGAGTATGAAAAGAGCGACGAATTGTAGTTAATGCATCTGAATTATTGGTATCGTTAATCCATTGCGGCAAAGTGTTTTCTATAACTTCGATTTCTTCTTCGGCTTCTTCCATGAAGATTTCTAAGACTTCGTCATCAATAAGTGATTCATCGACTACTTTCTCAGCCGAAGCTTGGTTTATCGGAACAACAACTGCCGAGCTTACAGCTTCTACTGGCGCTTCTTTTGGCGATTCCTCGACGGTGGTCTTTTGGTCGACTGGTGCACTAGGTTGCGAAGCAGCGTTTTCTACTGCGGCAGTTAATAAGTCAATACTAGATTGTGCACTTTTGAGAATCGAAGTGATCGCTTTGCTATTACCTTCCTCGGTACCTTCTAAGTAATAGTCGACACTGGTTACTATGTCGGCTAGCGCATCCAAATATTCTTCAGTTGGTGTGGTTGAAACACCTAATAAACAATTAGCAACGTAAGATTCAGCAACTTCTAATACTTCCGCAGCGTCTCGATATTCAACAATTCGCATCGCGCCAAGAACTTCAGTTAACAATTCAGGAACAACTTCTAACTCTGCAGGATTAAATGACGAAGCGATGTAATTGATCATGCCATCTTTTGCTAGCTGTAAGTTCTTTCTAGCCACACTAACTAAAGCAACAGTCGCATCGTCAACTTGGCTTTCAATGGAGCGCTGTTCGCCCACTTCTGCCGCATTTTCTGCAGTTTCACCTTCAGCTGTAAATCGTTCAACGTCGAAATTACTTAGATTAGCGTCGACAAATAACAACGCACCGGCAATATCCATAATCGCCGCATCTGTTGGCAACTCTCCACTCTTGATAGCTTTCTTAAGAGTCTTAGTTTGCTCGCGTATGACATCTCTCGGGATAGGCAATTCAAGCACCGTCAAAGTATCAGCGATTTTATCTAAAGAATCATTCAACGATACTAACTGGCTTTGCTCCTTGGTACTCGCTCGAACGTATAAGTCCAATTGGTCTTTGACAGACGCAAGTTCTTCGCCAATAGCTTCTATAACACTTTGCATAGCGGCTGAATCAGGTCGAGCTAACTGCTGCTGTTGCTTTTTAATCGTTTCGCTTTCAGGCAAAGACTCTTCTAAGTTGAACTCTTTCTTAAGCGACACAACTCTGGCATTTTTTGAACTTGATTTAGCAACAAAATAGAGGAGCTTAGATAATAGCTGAGCAGGAATCTCATCATTTCGCGCGGGTTCGCCTTCGTCAGCCAATCGTTTTATTTGTCGATCGACTTGGGCAAGAAGTGCATGCACCTCTTTCATTTTATAAAGACCCTTTTCTGCGATAGAAAATATGAATCCATCAGCAACCCACCAAAGGCGAGATACTGGAGAGCCCTCAGTCAAAGCTTCTAATCTGATTAGAACTTTATGGATTCGTGCCAAACTTTCCTTAACCGCTTTACCTCTGATAACACCGGTTAGGCCTTTTTGAAAATGCGCACGAAGTTTTTTACAATTGTCCTGAAATGAGACTGTTCTTTCATGTTCAGAAACTTGCTCATTCGGTTTTGGTGGCTCAACACTCGTTGTGTCTGCCGAGAAAAACTCGTTTTCATTAACTGGCGGTAAATTCGATGAAGATCGGAGCTCATTAATGAGAGGTAAAAGTATAACTGGTATATCTTTTTGACCACTTTCAACTCTTTCGAGATACCCAGGCATTTGCATTAAAGCACGCATTAGGACCTCAAATGAGGACTCTTGAATTGGGCCATCTTGCTTCGCCATTTTTTCGGCAAGCACTTCCATCTCAGACGCTAGTCTCGCAGCACCATCAAATCCAAGCATTTGTAGCGTACCTTGCACTTGATGTAGGCAATTAATACAAAACTGAATTTGAGTCTTATCTTGATTGTCTTCGACGTAAGTTTCTAACCCTTGTCGAGCTTGCTCAAGCGTATTATTAATTTCTTTTCTGACCCAACTTAAAGCCAATTGGTCATAATTGTCAGTCATGCCAGCTCCGAATTCTTAGTTATATTGTGTTCGCGTTTAATAAACGCTAAACAATGTTTATTATCTACTCTGGTCAAATTTTCATTGTCCACGCTAGTTACCTCACCGTGACCTAGAATCAAGATTCCACCAGGCTTTAGCCTTTCTTCAAAGTCTTTGATAATGGCTGCTTTTCTTTCTTGCCTAAAATAAATCATGACATTTTGGCAATAGATGACATCGAATAATTGCTTCGGCTCTTTATCCAGTTCAAGAATATTTGCCTGCATAAAACATGTTCTTTTTCTAATGTCATCTTTCACTCGAATATGATTGTCTACCAATTGATCGAAAAAATTATTAAACGATGTCGATGGTAAAAAATCTGAATTTTTGTTGGAGTAAATTCCTTCTCTCGCTACAGCTAAAGATGGATAACTCACATCTATACCTGTTACACCGTAATACATTAAGTCCTTTTGATTAGTCGTTAAGTTGGCGCTCAACTTTTCCATTTCCATTGCCAAGGTGTAGGTTTCTTCTCCGGTAGAGCAACCCACACTCCACAACTGAATATCTTGGACTTTAGTTGGATTTAGTCTGAAGTCTTGCGAAATTCGGTTGCGACAAAAACTAGTTACCAGATTTAATGAGTCTAGATCTCTATAGAAGCAGGTTTCATGCACAGTTAGTGAGTCCACCAACCTAGCCCAATCTAAACTCGAAACCTGACCGTTATCTAATAATTCATAAAAATCCCGATAACGTTTAATGCCTTTTTCTCTCATGTGACGATTTAAACTGGTCACCAAAAAAGCCTTACGAGTCTCTGGTAACCATAATCCTGTACGTCTTTCCAGCATCGATTGCCAAAGGATAAATTCCTGTGGTTCCATTTCTGGAATCATAAAAGCAGACATTTAAATCCTTAGCGCTTAGGCTTCGTCTGGCAATTTAAATCCGGCGATTGAGTCATTCAATTCATCTGCTAGCTCCGCCAGCTTACCGATAGAGTTTGCTGTATTCGCTGTACCTTCAGACGTTTGGTTTGTGATTTCCTGGATGACATTCATCGTATTTGATACATGACCCGCTGACGCCGCTTGTTGACGTGCCGCGTTAGAGATGTTTTGGATTAAGTCAGCCAAACTAGTTGATACTCGCTCGATTTCCTCCAGTGCCACACCCGCATCTTGTGCCAGTCTTGCCCCATGTACCACCTCTGCGGTACTTGATTCCATCGAGATAACCGCTTCGTTAGTATCCGTTTGGATTGCTTTTACCAGTGCTTCAATTTGGTCTGTCGCATTACCCGATCTTTCCGCCAGTCGCTGTACCTCATCCGCAACAACCGCGAAACCACGACCGGCTTCACCCGCCATCGATGCCTGGATTGCAGCGTTAAGTGCCAGGATGTTTGTTTGGTCAGAGATGTCATTGATAAGCGATACGATATCCCCGATTTCTTGCGATGATTCACCCAGTCGCTTTATCCGCTTAGATGTTTCTTGGATTTGCTCACGAATCGTGTCCATCCCTTGGATAGTATTTCGTACAACCTCACCACCTTTCTTCGCGATTTCAACCGACTTTTCCGCAACCGTTGTTGATTCAGATGCGTTTGCAGATACCTGCTCGATAGAGACAGCCATTTCGTTGATCGCCGCTGAAGCTCCGGTAATCTCTTGTGCTTGATTACGCGATGCTTGCGCTAGTTCTATCGAAATGCTTTGAGTTTCTGTAGTCGCGTTAGACAGTTTGCCAACCGAGTCTTTGATTGTTGCAACCAGGTTTCTCAATTGGTCAATGGTAAAGTTCATCGCATCGGCAATCGCACCTGTAAAGTCCTCGGTTACGGTTGCGTTAGCGGTCAAATCACCATCAGCCAGTCCTTCCATTTCATCAAGAAGTCGAATGATCGCTTGTTGGTTTCTTTCATTTTGGCGTTTTTCTTGATCTGCAGTAACACGTGCTTTTTGAGTTCGTACTTCATCATCACCACGTTGACGTCTATATAGGAGAATCAAGAATATGATGACTGCACCACCAGCTGCAGCAGAGTATACCCAATGCCCTAGTCCAGTGATGTTTGTTTGTCTTGAATAAGCATTCTGTAAATTTTCAGTTAAATCCAACATCGCGTTTGCTTGGATGAAAATCTCATCCGATGCCTCATGAACTTTAAATAATTCATCTTTGGAACCGATTACAAAGGTCACATTACTTTTAAGTGAGTCATATAACCCAGCAATTTCATTCAAGGAGTCAATTGCTTCAGGTGAGGTAATTTTACGTACACCCAACATTTCATCGCCTTCAAGCATACCGGTAAGAATTTCACCGAATAAATCCACGTCTTGTCCGAAGTTCTCGGACGCGATTTCAGCGTCTTCACCACCAACAAGTACTTTTTGGAAACTTCTGATAATTCTTTCTAAGTAAGTAGACTGTCGAGTTGCGTACATTACTTGTTCTGCGGGAGCGCGCGCATCGAGTAATATATCTTGAACATTGGTGTATAAGAATTCCATTTGAGGTACTGATGAGGACAACTCAGTTGAGATTTGATACAGCCTTACAACTGTTTCTCGACCGGATGAAATCTCATCGGCGTTAGCTTGCATGTCATTCCAAAGGTCACCTACTTTCTTAACTTCGTTGTTAAGAATTTGTTCAGGTGAAATTCGTAACCCTTCAGATTCGTTACCTCGAGCCAAATGGTTAAATTGAGCTTGAAACTCTTTTACCCGTTCATCCAACAAGTCAAAAGCTGCGGGGTTACCTGTCGATGCTTCCGCGGCGTTTTTTGCAACCTGCTGCGATAGTACTCGCAAGTTACCAGACTTTGTCAGTCTCTGTTGATTTTGTTGACCTTGATAAACACCGTAAGCTAGATTTGCGGCACCAACCAAAATCGCAAAAAATAACATGAAGATATACTTACCAGTGTTAGATTTTGTAGCTACCTGTTTGTCGTTTTTTTCTGCTGCGCTCATAGTTAATTTCCTGAAAGCAATATTTTATAAAAATGTGATAAAGTTTTCGCTTGATCTAAAAACGTCATCATTTATAGAGCAACTTGTCGAAAAGTTGGTGTATCAGCTAAGGTAAACAGACTAAATACATTCCATAACTTTTCTTCATTGTAAAAACCACCTTTTAAATAAGGTTTCATCGCCTCGTCGGGTATGGCGACATCTTCAACCCAGTCTTGATGCTCAAAGTGATTTAGGCCCAAAATTTCATCGACAATCACACCGCAATGGATGCCTGCATTGTTTACAACTAACAAACGTTGTCTACGCAGTGACGATGAAGGTTTTTGTCCCAAAAAACCGTGAAGGTCCATAATGGGTAACAAGGTTCCACGAATATTTGCTAATCCTTTAACCCAAGATTTAGCACCCGGAACTTTTGTATGCTGTGGAATTGACAGTATCTCGGCTACCTCATTTAGGTTCACCAAATAGTCATTTCCTGCCATTCGAAATCCTACTCCCGTCCAAAAACGGCTTAAGTCTTGTTCTCTAGTAGAAAGTTGCGCATTTTCAAAACTGCGCTTTTCTACATCTTGTAGAAATTCGAATGCCTGTAAATTAGTATAGTCAGCCATAGCTAAAATTAGCTTCCTAAAATTGCTTGAATAGTATTAATTAGGTTTCCTTCGTCAACAGGCTTGGTCAAATAGTCCTTAGCCCCTTGTCGCATTCCCCATATTTTGTCGGTTTCTTGATCCTTTGTGGTCACAATAACTACAGGGATATGAGCGGTTGTCGGCTCTTTTTTCAGCTGTCTTGTAGCTTGGAAGCCATTTAACCCAGGCATTACCACGTCCATCAAAACAAGATCAGGCATTTCCACCTTGGCAACTTCCACCCCTTGCTTACCACTTTCCGCGGTGACAACCTCGTAGCTGTTTTTCTCCAGAATGGTGGTTAGTACATGCGTCTCTGTTGGCGAGTCATCGACAATCAAAATTTTAGACATTTAAGTTCTTCCTCATTTATCACTTAAGCGAAATTTATTTACAAACTGGTCTTCGATCTTTAATTAGGCTTTCGCTACATGCTGCGAAATAGCGCCTAATAACTCGTCACGGCTAAAAGGCTTGGTTAAATATTGGTCAGAACCAACAATCCGCCCCTTTGCGCGATCAAAAAGTCCATCTTTACTCGACAACATAATCACCGGAGTTGATTTGAATTCTTTATTATTCTTAATGAGCGCACAGGTTTGATATCCATCAAGCCTAGGCATCATAATGTCGACAAAAATTATATCGGGCTTGTTATCAGCGATTTTGGCTAACGCATCAAAGCCATCGGTCGCTGTCACCACCTCACAGCCCACTTTTTTGAGTAAAGTTTCGGCGGTCCGTCGGATAGTCTTACTATCGTCAATTACCATTGCCTTTAGGCCTTCAAAACTATTTTCCATTCAACTGGTCCTCATCGAACGATTTGTCGCTCGTTCATACTTAATTTGCGTTACGGGTCCCACACTCTTGTGTGCCATTTAAATCTGTGGGTTTTTTATCACAAAAGGCCGCTATCTACCACACAGATATCCCGAATTTGCCAACCTATCGTTTTTTTGTACTCATTGAGATATTAGAAAATAAAATGATAAGAATCAAACTTTTATACTGCTTGTTAATTGTAAGACTTTAAAAAGAATACCTAAGCTGTTGATTATTATGATTTTATAGTTGTATATTTAATTCGATATCCTATAATAGATTGAACGAGTAAAATACAATTCCTAACTAACTATAGTAGATTTCTGAGATGACGCACAAAATTGCAATATTAATGGACCCAATTGGTAAAATTAACATCAAAAAAGACTCCAGTTTTGCGATGTTAGTCGAAGCAAAGAAGAGAAAACACCAGTTATACTATTTAGAACAGTCAGATTTAATGCTGAAAGATGGCTGTGTGCATGCGCGAGTTAGAAGGCTAGATGTTTTTGAAGACCCAACAAAATGGTACCAGTTAGAAGAACCTGAGATTGTTCCTCTGCATAGCATGGATAGTTTACTGATGCGCAAGGATCCACCGTTTGATATGGAGTTCGTATACACCACTTACTTATTGGAACTGGCACAAAATCAAGGACTATTGGTGGTGAATGACGCCAGAAGTTTGCGCGATCACAATGAAAAACTATTTACCGCTCTATTTCCTCAATGCTGTACAGATATGCTGGTGACAAGAAGCGAATCAGAACTTCGTCAATTTATAAGTCTACACAAGGATGTCATTTTAAAACCACTGGACGGAATGGGAGGAAGCTCTATATTTCGGGTGAAAGATAATGACCCTAATATTGGCGTAATTATCGAGACATTGACACAAATGGGTCAAGAAACAACCATGGCACAGAAGTTTATCCCAGATATCAGTAATGGAGATAAGCGAGTATTAATGGTGGATGGTGAACCTATACCTTACTGCTTGGCAAGGATACCTGCTAAAGGTGAAACTCGCGGCAATTTAGCTGCTGGAGGGCGTGGTGAGGCTAGACCTTTAACTGAAAGAGACCTTTGGATAGCTAAGCAAATTGGCCCAACACTGAAAGAAAAGGGACTGATTTTTGTTGGACTAGATATAATTGGTGACTATGTGACTGAAATAAATGTCACAAGTCCTACTTGTATTAAGGAAATTGATGCAGCCTATGGAACGAATATCGCGGCAACACTGTTTGATGCCATTGAACGTAAGCTAGCGGCTAGATAAATTGTGACGACTAAAATTAGAGAGAATTAACTCGAAAGCCCGAGAGAAGAAATAAAGCTATGCAAAACCACGATGGAACCATCTCATTGGATTCCCAACCAAAGATCAGTCAAAACGACAAACTACTGTTTTGTCTGTTTTTGGCGGTGGCATTTCATGCGCTACTATTTTTTGGCGTAGGATTTAAAGTGCCTGATTTGTCCAGCACTCCAATGAATAAGACATTTAACGTGGTACTTGCTCAATTTGAAAGCGAAACCAAACCAGAAAAAGCTGATTTTATCGGCCAAGCGAACCAAGAAGGTGGAGGAGAATCAGAGGAGATGCTGGCTCCCAGTGCTGTTGAAAAAGCGCAGTTCGACGATCCAAACAAAATTTCAAGCGAGCCTCAACTTCCGCCGCAACAACAAGCTGAGTTAAAAACTAACCCTGATCTTATCGCCAGCACCGCAGGTAATCAATCCACCAGCCAAAAAGTAGAAAAGCAAGCTGAAAAAAGAGAAGCTCTGCCCGATACAAATTCTTTATTACAAAAAAGCTACGAGCTTTCTGGATTAATAGCAAATTTGGATAGCGAACAAATCAATCAAGCCAAAAAATCCAATCGTCGACAGGTGTCCGCAGCGATCCATCGTTCTTCCGATGCGCTCTATTTAGATACTTGGCGCCGAAAAATCGAACGTATAGGTAACCAGAATTACCCTGAACGAGCGAAGGTAGAGAAGGTCTATGGCAATCTAACTCTAAAAGTTGCGATCAATCAAAATGGCACTATCAATGAAGTCACTATCATGAAGAGTTCAGGTAAGAAAATGCTAGATGACGCAGCGATCCGAATTGTTCGATTAGCGGCCCCCTTTAGTCCACTTAGCGAAGAAATGAAAAAGGATACAGAGATTCTTGAAATCATCCGAGTATGGCGATTTGAGGAAGACAACCGTGTACACACCAGCTAGTTCACCGGCTGCTATTTAACCTGCTTGCTCTTTCCCACTATCACTGCATTACTAAGATAGGTATCAGCTAGTTCGATATCAGTCTAATTAAAAAGCCAAAGTAATCAATTCTCCAAAACGTAAAGGTTTACATATAAAAGTCTAATATTTCAGGAAGTAAACAAACGCTGTCACTACAGACCTGCACAGGTAATTTTAGAAATCTTCGTTGGTTGTCAGTAACGGTTCTGCGCAAAGTGATTTTGAAAGAACCTTCAAAGAGGCTCAATTTTTCAGGTTGGAAAGAAAGTGATTTTTCGATCGGTTTTGGGTAGCTCACTTGCCAATTTTTTGGAACTGTAACCTGTGTCGCAATCAAATGCGACTGCAAAGGATTGTTTGAGTTTAGATGCCATCCCTCTTCTAAATCAAACTGAATACTCATGGTTTGACAAATTCCTTCACCAAGCTCAACGCAATCGAATTTTATCTTCGCCTTTCCTCTAGCGGCGAATCTAATCGGGCGCATACTTTGGTGAATTTGTGATAGCGTCCTTGCAGAAAACAAATGCCCCTGTGGCATTTTTGCAACAGCACTTTTTAGATAATCTATTTTTCTGGCCATTTTTTTGGCTGGCTGAACTTCTCCATCCCTCTTAGCTATCATCATATTAGTTTCGATGAAAACCGCAGCGGCCGGAAAAACCTCGCCATCCGATAGTTTACCAACACTCGGCAATAGAGTTTTCCCACTAGTGGACTTGATCAAACCACTTGGCTCAACAAATATCTGGTTGGCTGCTTGATTTAATTCACGAGCTCGTTGTAACCAAATTTTGTTGCCACCAACATCGAAAAGTGCGACAAACGCCGAACTTAAGAAAGCATAGTCTTCAAGAAAAACAGGTTGGTTTTGGTTGTCACTTTTTACCCGTTTCAATCGTCCCAGATGGCGATCAAATCTTTCTTTCCAAAGTACTTCAGCGATTTCTTCTGCCACTTTGTAGTACTGTTGATTTTCTGACACTTGAAACAAATCAACTAGAGCTTGGATGGCAAGGCCGTTCCAGCCGGTAAGCACTTTTTTATCGAAATAGAGTGAACCAGTCGAAAACTTATAATTCTGGAGTTTAATCAGCCAATCATTAAGTTCTGTAGCACCTCCCACAAAATTCTCGTCTGGAATATTCCTTAACAACAAACCTAAACGCTCTGAGTTAACAGGATATAGATACTCTGGGTCGATAACGATGGCTAGCTGTTCTAATTCTGTTTTATTCCATAAATAATAGCCCCCCTCCTCACCTTTAAAATCAGCGTCTAACGCGGTGATAAAACCGCTCATCATTTCTGAGTTAACATCAGAATTTGGAAAGATATCAATCATCGCATCGGCTGTATCGACGGCAATATCCAGATATTGTTTGTCGTGAAAGAGTAAGTAAGCCTGGGTATAAACCGGGATCAATTGAGCTTGGTTATAAAGCATTTTCTCGTAATGCGGTATCATCCAATCTGATGTAGTTGAATAACGATGAAATCCACCAAACAGATGATCCCGAATTCCTGATTTGGACATTTTTTCGAGTTGCAACTTAACTAATCTTTCTAAGTCTTTGTCGTCATGGCGACTCAGCTGATCAAGTGAATATGACAGCATGGATTCGGCTGGAAACTTTTGTTCTCCAACATAGCCACCATGTTTCGAATCCAAATTCATTTTTAGACGTTGGTTGATTTCTTTATAATCTAGCTGAGTTCCTGCAGTTTTCGTCACATCATAATTTTTCTTAACCAGCTTGTCGATGCTCTTAGCGGATTGAATTAAAAAGTCGGGCTGTTGTTGCCACACCTGATTAACCCGCTTTAACATCCCCAACAATTTCTCTTCAGTTAAATAAGAATCAATAAAAATAGGCAAACCATTTCCGTCAATGATTGCGGTTATCGGCCAACCTGCCTCGCCCTTAACTTGCTGTAAAGCCATCATGTAATAATCGTCAACTTGCGGAGCGAGTTCTCTATCCACTTTGATCGCAACGAAATTTTCATTTAAAAACTTAGCGACCTCCAAACTGCTAAAACTTTGTTTGTTCATGACATGACACCAGTGACATGTGGAATAGCCAATTGATAATAAGATCAGCTTGTTTTGAGCTTGCGCAGTTTCTAAGGTCTTATTAGACCAAACTTTCCAATTAATTGGGTTAAATGCATGCTGCAATAGATAAGGAGATTCGCTATCAATTAGACCATTGATAAATTGGCCGTCGCCATGCAAGTTTTCGTCTGCTTTTTTCTGCCGATAGCTGGCTAACCAACCTTCAAACAACTTCAACTCTGCAGCGTCTAATTTGGGTGGTGCTTTCATCTCTTTAGCACATACCCAATTTCCCGCAGCAAATAAACAAATGACCAGAATGATTCTGCTAAGTTGAATGATAGAAGTGCTCCTTGTTAATAGTTGGCTTCAAGCTATGAACTACGTCCTAACCAACTTAGGACAATGGCAGTAAAATCTTTTAAGGTTGAACGATAGTATGGGATTGATTAACTTGTAATTTAACAACTTGCTGCAACTGCCCATTGGGCCATACAATATCAACGCTATCGATTGTTTCATTCGCCAAGCCTATGTATTGTATCTTGGGATGACCGGTCATATAACCCACCGAACTATGCACTTCTCGCCACAGCTTGTTACCACTTTCGGTAGTTACCACTATACGAGCGCCTATGGCATCTCTATTCACACCTTTAGCAGGGTTCCCAATCAGTTTTATTGCGACCCAACGATGCTCTGATTGCAAGTTATTTTGAAATAAGTTGGCCGCTTCATTGAAATTGTTGACCGCTATATCGAGGTCACCATCATTGTCAAAATCTAAATAAGCTGCACTTCTAGAATTTCCAAAAAAACCTAATCCCGAGCTTTCAGATTGGTTTTCGAATTGTCCATTGCGGTTTACAAAGAAAAGGTTTTGCTCTTTTTCTGCTACCGGAATGTGAACGTTCTTTTTTTGGTTAGAACTATCGGTAAAATAGGGATTGTCACTAGTATAGAGATTATACTCATTCATCCCATTTAAGACATAAAGATCGTTATCGGTATCGTTATCAAAATCAAAAAAATCCGCCCCCCAAGACCAACCAGTCGAAGAGTACCCTCGTCCCACTGCGTTACTCAGAGAATAAGTTTGCTTTCCATTTTGTAACTCCGAGAGAAAAAGGTCATTTGCTTCAATCACTCGCATAGTAGCAAGTTTATTGGAATCAAACTTCATTGGAGTGTTTTCATTGGGCAATACATATTTTTCGTCTTTATTCATCACCACGATATTGGAAATGTAAAAGTCAGGTAACAAATCCTGATTAAGATCGGTGATGCCGATATTCATTGAGTACGAGGCTTTATCAGTGCCAAACGCTTTTGCTAGATCAGTAAATTTAAAACGACCATCATTGCGATAATAAGCGTTAACCCCAAAATCATTACCAAGAATAATATCTTGATCACCATCATTATCAAAATCCGAATGACTGACCGCTTGTGACCACCCTTTGTTATCGACACCACTGTTTTTTGTGACGTTTTTAAATTCAAACCCGCCTAGGTTTTTAAATATTTGATTCGGTGTCGCGTTGTTATTGTTACGTTTTAGCGTTGGTAAAACACCTTGAGTAAAAGGGCCAAAATAAGTGATGTATAAATCAAGATTTCCATCATTATCGAAATCTGCTGCGGTTGCAGGCCCACCAATTAATCCTTGCCCTCCCAGATTTGCCAGTTCGGTCATATCTTTAAACTTAAAGTCCCCTAAGTTTTTGTAGATACGATGCTGATCGCCGGCATAACTTATAAAAATATCTTGTAGACCATCATTATCGAAATCGGCGATGATGGGCTGCCGAGGTTCTCCAGGCATATTATCTTGCGGACGCAACCAATTTAACGCCGCTGTTTCAGTCATATTGGTAAATCCATTTCCTTGTTCATTCTTTAGTAAATAGTTACCCCTGCCACTAAGAAACAATAAATCAATATAGCCATCATTGTTAATGTCTTCGGCAGCCACTCCGCCACCACCAAAAGCTGGTGGAATAAAAACGACTCCTACATTCTCACCTTTTTGCAGGTAGCTTCTTAATAGTCGACTTAACCAATCTGAAGTTCGGTGTTGCACCTTTTCGTTTAATAATTTGGTAACATCTGAGAAATAGTCTTGCTGTTGGTTTTGCTGATCAGAATTAACCGTTTGACTAGAGTAAATTTGGTTTTCATTCTTATTGAACTTAGCCGCAACGCGGTTCTGTTCTAATCGCTCCGATAAAGTTAACAATCCCTTTCGATAGTGTTCTGGCAACAGATATCTTGAATCGCTTTGCTTACCGACGATGCCTGACATTTTAAGAGTTAATACGGCGAACAAGGCAATATTCTCTGCCATTAATTCAAGCGCAAAAGGATCGGGTTGCAACTGTGGTTTTAAATGACTCGAATTAATCGCATTCTGCAGGAATCGCCAATGAGATGAGTTATCTCGAAACGCGTCTGCGTCATAGGACTCAATCACTAACTGCTGTTCTTTTGTAAGGTTAGCAAAAAACAGGGTATCTTCGAATTCATCAACTTTATGGGGAATAAATTGCTGAATCAATTCATTGACATCTTGCTCGCTAATGGTTTTGTTGTTATTTGATAACGCAATTTTTTCAGACTCTTTGTACACATCAAACGCAAATTGGATCATGGTGTTGTTAAATAGAGTCGAAAACTCTTGCTGTTTTTTGTGGTCTTTAGTCAAGTTCATTCGCGCGAAATAGACTTGCAAATTGCGGTTAAATATTTTGCTTGATAGTTCATTGTATGATTTATAGGAACTAATTTTTTGCTTAATTATTTTCTTTAACAACGATAGGTCAATAGGCTCTTTGTTGACACTACCATTGTCGGCAACTTGCCTTTTGTTCTCGGAAGAAAGCTTTGAACCTTCATATTGCAATACCGCAGCCCAAACCTTGATAAGATCTTGCTGAGCAATTTGCTGCTGATTGTTATTGCGCGCTTGCCTGTCACTTAGCTTAAGTACCGCCAAATTAAGAATGTCTAAATGTTCAGTAAGGGCTTGAAGTGCGAGTTTGTCCAGAGGTAATAACTCTATTTCAAAATCCAACAAGGATTCCTGTTGAACCGCCAAAACAGCTCGTAGAGAATAGGCGATGGTTGAATATTGTCGCTTATCGGTTTGATTGATAACAATCGAGTTATTCTTAGCGAATTTAATTTTCCAATGCTTTTCTGGCGTTTGCTTAATACTGAAATGGCGATTGATAATTTCGCGAACTTGCTCGGCGGAAATTTGTGTCGCGCCATTAACAGCAGCCAATTTAGTGGCATGCTGCCAAACCGATTTTACCCAATCACTTTGCAGTTTATTTTTAGAAAATCGAGCTTGATCCGATAAAGGCGTACCGAACATAAAATCTTCAAGACGAGATGCAGTGGCATAACACTTAGGATCTCGCTCACTTTCTAAGAGCTTGATCTCATTCACTATTTCATCTAAATAGCTATCCGCAGAAAGATCAGTGGTGAAGCTTAAAAAGCTACAAAATATAAGTTTCTTGATAAAGTTCACGAAATGGCCAATGTTATTTTAGGTATCTCAGAATTATAGTAAGCAACCAATAAAACCACAATAAAAGGCGCATTTTAGCTATACTAATAACTAGAGAGCCGCCGAGTTATATCTACAGAGAAAATACGGCTACGACTTGAATTACTCTCTTCGACGCCCAATTATAAGATTATGAATGAGTTTCCCAGTTTAAAAAATCAATTGCTGATTGCAATGCCATCACTTCAGGATGCTGACTTTAGTCAGAGCGTCACCTTAATCTGTGAGCATAACGAAGACGGCGCAATGGGAATTGTCATCAATCACCCTCTGCAGATTTCTACTCTGGATTTGCTGGAGCACATGGAAATACCCTGTGAGAAAAGTCACAACGTCAATCCTGTACTAGCCGGTGGCCCCGTACAAACCGATCGCGGCTTCGTAATTCACCGAGCCGACAAGCTCTGGAAATCCAGTATTTACCTAGATAATGATGTCGCAATCACCACATCACCTGATATCTTGCACGCAATGGGACGACAAGAGGTTTCCGGAGAGGCCTTTGTAGCTCTTGGTTATGCGGGCTGGGGACCAGGGCAACTAGAACAAGAATTGCGTTCCAATAGTTGGTTAAACACTCCGCTGGTTGCAGAGCTTCTGTTTGAAACGAACATAGAGGCTCGCTGGAAAAAAGCCGCTAACTCTCTTGGCTTCGATATTGAACAATTAAGCTTCTTCAGCGGCAACGCTTAGATCCAATATGTCGCAAACTCTCGCATTTGATTTTGGTTTAGCCCGCATAGGTATGGCAGTCGGTCAGTCAGTTACTGGCACCGCCAACCCTTTAGAAACTCTTTTAGCTAAAGACGGCATCCCCAACTGGGATAAAGTAGAGAAAGTAATCAAAGAATGGCAACCTGCATTATTGCTAGTTGGTGAGCCATTCAATATGGACGATTCGGATCAAACGATTACCAAATTGGCTAGAAAGTTTGCTAATCGACTTCATGGCCGCTTCGGATTACCCGTGCAAATGGTAGACGAGCGCCTTTCTAGTGCGAGCGCAAGAGAAGAGATTTTCGAATATGGCGGTTACAAGAAACTAAAGAAAACTCAAATAGACAGCATTGCAGCCGCGCTAATTTTAGAAAGCTGGTTCTCCTTACAATCTAGCTAATTTAAACCTTACATTTGTAACAGCAGGTCCTTTGGTATATACTTTGTAGAATAACGATTCACAAAGAGACAAGCCAAGGAGGCCAGAGTATGTATAGAGCTAACGCCATACTACTGCAGGTCAAAAAGTTAACCAAGCCCAGCATTTTAGTCACTCTCTTCAGCTTGAGCTTTAATTCTGTGCTTGCAGGTCAAAGTGAGCACTCACCTTCAATCTTTCTAAAATCATGCAAAATAGATATCCGGGCAGATAAAGTTTATGACCGTTCAGGTTATACAGACTATTACGGCAACGTTCAGTTTTTATACGGCTTAGCAAACGTACGTACCGATCGAGTCACCTTAATCAAAAACAAAGACGGCAGTTGTAAGCTTGTAGCCAACCATTGGGGAACAAAGAGCGGCGGTCAATAAACCTTGCCTTATTGAGTCGCAAAATTAATATTCCTAGTACATCCCTCGGAAACTTATTTATCCTCAGTATGGCGAGATTTCGCAAACCAAAAAATGACCAAAAGCATGACGATCAGAATCGGGAAAATGACATAGATTAGTCGATTCCAGCCAAAATTGAATAACATCCAACCAGCCGACAGTGATGCCGTCGCTTGCGTAAAAAAGATTGAAAAATCGTTAAAAGCCTGGGCCTTAAACCGCTCATTGGAACGATAAGACTCCGGTAAAAGAACCGTGCCACTGGTGAAAAGAAAATTCCACCCAATACCCAACAGAACCATAGCCCACCAATAATGCATCACTTGTTGTCCAGATAATGCGATAGCGGTGACAGCAAGATAAATTAACGTCCCAATAGACATCAGCTTGACTAGCCCAAAGTAACGAATTAAAAATGCAGAGAACAATGAAGGTAAATACATCGCAATGATATGACTTTGCACTACCCACTTTGTATGCTCTAGTGCGTGACCTTCGATTTTATGCATACTCAGAGGAGAAGCCGTCATTACGTAGCTCATGACAGCATAACCAATGGCGCCTGCGCAAACAGAAATGATAAAGGTCGGTTGCTTGATTATCTTGGACAAAGGTCTGGCGGATTCTCGCTCGTGCTGTTCCGCAACACCAATCGGTTTTAGACTGAGTACCAACACAATCGCAACCAATAACATCGCTGAAAGCCCTAGAAAAGACCCAACAAACCCATACGGCGAGTCCACCCACTCTTTGCCCACAGCAGCGACTTCCGGCCCCAATACTGCCGCGAACATACTGCCTATCATTAACACTGAAATCGCTGCAGGAATGTCTTTAGGACTTGCCAGACTTTCAATCACAGCAAATCTCATTTGAGCGACAAACGCCATGCTAAATCCGAGGAATCCCGCAGCTACGATCAACAAATTAAAATTTGCAATGAGTGCAGAATAAGAAGCTATCAAACTGCCTAGAACCGCCATACTCAAGCCCATTGCGGTTCCGACTCTGCGACCAAATTTTTTCATCGCCATAGCCGCTGGCACCACGCCAGCGGCAGTCATTAATATCATAAAAGTCAGTGGTAACGTCGCCCATTGAGGATTGGGCGCTATTTGTGCGCCGAGTAAGCTGCCGGCTAAGACTACCAATGAAGCAGAAGATAAACCAAGTGGTTGAGCAATAAAAAGTATCCAAACGTTGGATGGTAGTTTGGACACTCGATTTCCGATCAGTGCCACCACGACCAAGGTCAACAATGTTATAACAAGAGTGGTTGGCATCATCAGATTATCGCCCGCTAAAAACTACAGGCTGCATTATGCCACTTTTAAACGGCAACGCCATAGATTAGCTAGATGGATATCAGAATTTATAGTTTGGTGTTAGATATTTAGCCAGTCGATAAAAAACAAGTGATTGGTGCTGATGATTAGAAGCAGGTATTGGCTTTCAAACCCTTTCAAAAGCCAATAAATGAATTGATGACAACGACTAAGGGCGCTCTTGGTTTAGCGAGGCTCTTGTTCTTCGAGAGACATTCCACCAATCCCCGAATCGAACACGGGCTCGCCATTCTCGGATGAATCGAGTTTGATCATTAATCGCAAATCATTTGGAGAGTCAGCATGATGCAACGCGTCTTCATAGGTCACTTCGCCTGATTTGAACAGAGTAAACAACGATTGATCAAATGTTTGCATGCCTTGTTCATTAGATTTACTCATTAAATCTTTCAACAAATGCAATTCACCTTTACGGATATGATCCGAAACTAATGGCGAATTGATCATAATTTCAATTGCAGGCCGCCGCCCCTTCCCATCGGGTGTTGGGATCAGTTGTTGCGCCACAATCGCTCTTAGATTTAGCGATAAGTCCATCAGTACTTGATTGTGCTTTTCCTTGGGGAAGAAATGCAAAATTCTATCTAACGCTTGGTTGGCGTTATTAGCATGTAGGGTACACATACATAAGTGACCAGTTTCAGCGAAAGCTACAGCGTAATCCATAGTCTCACTAGTACGAACCTCACCAATCAAAATTACATCGGGTGCTTGTCGTAGTGTGTTTTTTAGTGCGGTATCAAACGACTCAGTATCAATTCCTACTTCGCGTTGAGTAATAATACATTTGTCATGGTTGTGTACAAATTCAATTGGATCTTCAATCGAAATAATATGACCAGTGGTTGAACGATTTCGATAACCAATCATTGATGCAAGCGAAGTCGACTTACCGGTACCTGTTGCACCAACAAATATCACCAAACCACGCTTGGTCAGTGATAATTTTTTAAGGATGTTGGGTAGACGCAATTCCTCGATGGTTGGGATGGTCGTTTCAATTCTTCTTAAAACCATGCCAACATGGTTTCTTTGCTGAAATGCGCTGACACGATAACGGCCAATACCTGCGGCACTGATTGCAAAGTTACATTCATGACCTCTAGCAAACTCACGACGCTGTTCTTCATTCATAACACTTAACACAACTTCACGTGCTTTTTCGGGGGTTAATGCACGTTGAGTCACAGGCATCACCTTACCGTGAATTTTGATACTTGGTGGCACGCCTGCAGTGATAAAAAGATCCGACGCCTTTTTGGTCACCATTAATTTTAAGAGACCTTCAAAATCCATTAAAATTCTTCCTTATTCTTAGCTGAGTGACGAGCATCTTCTCGACTGATTAAGCCCTTACCCAGTAAATCTTTTAAACATTGATCCAGAGTCTGCATTCCAACTCCTAAACCCGTTTGAATGGCACTGTACATCTGTGCCACTTTATCTTCTCGAATTAGATTTCTGATGGCGGGCGTACCGATCATGATTTCGTGAGCTGCAACTCGACCGCCACCATTTTTCTTTAATAATGTTTGCGACACTACCGCTTGCAATGACTCAGATAACATCGAACGAGTCATATCTTTTTCAGCCGCAGGGAAAACGTCGATGATTCTATCGATAGTTTTTGCCGCAGATGATGTATGCAGAGTACCAAAGACTAAATGCCCAGTTTCAGCGGCTGTTAATGCCAAACGAATGGTTTCTAAATCACGCAACTCACCAATTAGGATAATATCGGGATCTTCACGAAGTGCTGAACGTAGGGCTTCACTAAAACCTAAAGTATCGCGATGCACCTCACGCTGGTTCATTAGACATTTTTTACTCTCATGAACAAATTCGATCGGATCTTCAATTGTCAGTACGTGGCCGTAGTGATTGTCATTAATGTAATCTATCATCGCCGCAAGCGTGGTACTTTTTCCAGAACCCGTTGGTCCAGTTACTAATACCAAACCTCTTGGATGCATACACATTTCTTTAAAGATTGATGGCGCAGCGAGCTCTTCTAGAGTAAGTACTTGCGATGGGATGGTACGAAATACCGCAGAAGCACCGCGATTTTGGTTAAACGCATTAACACGGAATCGAGCAATTCCTGGTAGTGCGAACGAGAAATCGGTTTCTAAAAACTCTTCAAAATCCTTTCGCTGCTTATCATTCATGATATCGTAAACTAAGCTATGCACCATCTTGTGATCCATTGGCGGTACGTTAATTCGTCTTACGTCTCCGTCTACACGAATCATCGGAGGTAATCCCGCCGATAGATGTAAATCAGACGCTTTGTTCTTTACACTAAATGCTAGTAATTCAGTTATGTCCATTAGGTCTCACCCAAAGAAATTTTCTTTTTTGTTTTAAAAATTCATCCAATGTTAAAATACTAGTAGAAAACTCTGGATAATGAGCAGAGATTTTGTATTAAAAGCGATAGTTTTGGTGATTTTTGACCTATTCACACAAATTTGGTCAAAAAATGCCCTAAAAGAGTGATAAAAAACACCATGAGCATAGCCAACCGAATCGTCGAAATTCGAACAATAATGGAGCGCCACGCTAGTAAATATCGCATTAACATCAATGAGTTAAAACTATTAGCAGTGAGTAAAACACATCCGGCAGATGCAATTCAAGCCGCTTATGATGCAGGTATCACAGAATTCGGAGAAAGCTATCTCCAGGAAGCGTTGGATAAGATATCTCTGTTAAGTTCCTTGCCGATCACTTGGCATTTTATCGGCCCTATTCAAAGTAATAAAACCAAAGATATCGCTGCGCATTTTGATTGGGTACAAAGCGTCGATCGGTTGAAATTACTTAACAGACTATCTCTACAAAGACCGTCAAACAAGGCACCTCTACAGATCTGTATTCAGCTCAACTATTTTGAAGAACCTCAAAAGAAAGGAGCTAATCTGGATGAGCTACCGGAACTGCTTGAATTAGCAGCAAATCTGCCCAATATAGAGCTAAGAGGTATAATGGCAATCCCACCTAAAACCGATGACTTTGAGCAACAATTAGCTCAATTTCACAAAGTTGCGGCCTGCTTTAACGAATATCGAAAGTCTTACCCCAGCATGGATACTCTCTCTATTGGTATGAGTAACGACTTGGAAGCCGCGATTGCTGCGGGTTCTAATATGGTAAGAATCGGCACAGCACTGTTTGGACCAAGAAACTAATCAAATAGATCAACGGAAACGTTTAATGACAATTATCAAGCAAAACTATTTTTCGCAAACAGACATTGCATTTATCGGAGCTGGCAACATGTCCGCGGCGATAATACAGGGTCTAGTCAGTAGTGGTGCCGATGTCGCTAAAATTACCGCGAGTAATCCCAGTCAATCAAAGCTTGATCAGCTTAAACAGCAATGCGAAATACGTACGACTAATGATAATTTAGAAGCTGCGAAGCGGGCTGACGTAATCGTATTAGGAGTTAAACCGCAGAAACTACCAGATGTTTGCAAACACTTAAGCCAACTGGACTTGACCGGAAAACTAATTATTTCGGTCGCTGCGGGAGTCACAGTCGACGCAATCGCAAACTACCTTAATCAACCACTGGCAATTGTCAGGGCAATGCCAAATACTCCGGCAACGGTGTCTGCCGCTGCCACAGGTATGTATGCCAACGGTGCTACCAGTGAGTCACAAGAGCAGATTACTGAATCAATTTTTGCATCTATCGGAGTGACCGAGTGGGTTGAAAATGAATCACTGATTGACGTAGTCACCGGAATTGCTGGCAGTGCTCCAGCCTACATTTTCCAGTTTATCCAATCAATGGTCGATCAAGCTATTTCGGAAGGCATGCCAGCAGAATGCGCTAGGAATTTAGCCACTCAGGCAGTTCTTGGAGCGGCCAAATTGGCACAAGCTAAACCAGAATCAACGTTGGAGGAGCTCAGAATAGCGGTAACTTCTCCCGGAGGAACAACCGCTGCAGCGCTCAACAGTTTTGCCGAAGACGGCTTTTCCAATATAATTCAAAAAGCCGTTGCTGCAGCAGTCAATCGAGGAAGAGAACTTGGAGAACAAGCTTAGATGAATCCTTTTGCGCAAATTATCGACATTTTAATTGGTATATACATTACCATCATCTTGTTACGTTTTTTCCTACAATACTTTCGAGCCGATTTTTATAACCCGCTCAGTCAATTTGTGGTGAAAGCAACTGATCCGTTAGTTAAACCCTTAAGAAAAATTGTTCCAGGGTTTGGTGGGATTGATGTCTCGACCATGTTACTAGCTTATTTAGTCACACTTTTTAAATTCTTATTTATCTATTTGGTAATGGGACAACTTGAATTTAATATTTTGACTTTGGCACTGTTTTGCATCCTTGAGCTCATCAAAAGCATTTTAATGCTATTTATGTTTCTGATATTTGTTCGAGTAATTTTGAGTTGGATTTCACCGGTTGGCCCTAACCCAGTTTTGGCGGTACTAGGGCAGATTAGCGAGCCTGTTGTCAGTAAATTTAGAGGCCTACTACCAGCAACCAGCGGATTTGATTTAGCACCGATGATAGCCACTTTAGTCATATTCTTCCTATATTCTTCGATCAATTACTGGATTGTTCCGTTACTCCGCTATGTTGGTTAGCGTGACGACCCGTTTTGTTGAAATTCCTACTGAAAAGGTTGGGCAACCATAAAAGCTCAACCATCTCAATCTGTTATAACACAGGGCTTGTAGCCAACTTCTGAGCTATTTTGCCGCTGCATTTCACTAACAAAAACTGACCATTAGTCGAAAAAACGCTCTCTAAATGAGATATATCTCTAATTTTGAGACCTATAGTACGGATTTTTCTAGCTTTTCTGCTAACCTTTTTCTAAAGATTGCCGATAAGGTTAGACTAACTCTCGCTATTTTCATTGACTCGAGAGACTCACATAACAACAAAAACGACGACTCATGACAAATAACTTTTCAGAGAATATTGATCAATTTAGCGCTTGGAAAGCTGACATCGGAAAAACCATTAGTAAGTTCCGGATGTGGCTACGCCGCAACGATTTATTCAATGACGAAATAGACAACCGCCTTTTTAGGTTGCAAGACTCATTAAGAGAAGAATACTTAACCATTGGATTTGTTGGGGAGTTTTCTCGCGGAAAAACTGAATTAATCAATGCCCTTTTCTTCGCTGAATATGGCCAACGGATTCTCCCTTCTGAAGCTGGCCGCACGACCATGTGCCCCACTGAACTGTTTTATGACAAAAAAGAAAATCGGCCTTATTTGCGGTTACTACCAATAGAGACGAGATTAGATCACACGACTCTCACTGAATTCAGAGATTTACCAAACCTTTGGACCGAAGTGCCACTAATGACCAGTTCGGCTCACGAAATGACTTTGGCGCTACACACCATTACCCAGACCAAACAGGTTTCAATAGAAGAAGCTAAATTATTGGGATTCGATCCTGAAGTATTAGAGAAAAACGGTGACGCAGATAACATGGTGGAAATTCCTGCGTGGCGTCACGCAATTGTTAGTTTCCCACACCCGTTACTGAAACAAGGCTTAAGAATTTTAGATACTCCCGGTTTAAATGCCCTTGGTAGCGAGCCCGAGTTAACTTTGAAACTGTTACCCCAAGTACAAGCTATAGTGTTCTTACTATCCGCCGACACGGGTGTTACTGCATCAGACATGGCAATTTGGGAAGACTATATTCAGAACATTGATGGTGGTAAAGACTTAGGTTTGTTTGCCGTTTTAAATAAAATCGATACCTTATGGGACGAATTGACCAGTCGAAAGAAAATCGACAAAGCCGTTACCAAAATGGTTAACACTACCGCTCGACAATTACAGATAGACCCAAGAAATGTTCTACCAGTATCAGCACAAAAAGGCTTAGTAGCTAAGGTACGTAAAGATAAACCGCTTTTAGTTCGTAGCCATTTGGAAGAACTTGAACATGTTTTATCCAACAAACTGTTAGAAAACAAGGAGCGGCTACTGACAGGCTCCTTGTTAGAAGAAATCAAAACCTTAATTCATCAATCCTTGCAAGTACTGAACAATAAGCATGATCAATTAACCTCGCAAGAGAAAGAGCTGAAATCGTTAACTGGTGTTAACAAAGATAAGATCCACGAATTAATAGAAAATAATCGCGTTGCCATGATCGAATTTCAAAAGAAATCATTATCGGTCAAACCGAGCCAACGCTTACTAGAAAGACAAACAAAGATTTTGCTTTCTGTGGTTAGCTCAGATGCCTTAGCAACAGAGGTTGAAACCACATTAGATGAGTTGGTCAATAGTAAAACCACAATTGGTTTATTTAGACAAATGAAGCTTTTCTTTGTTGCTATAAAAACAATTATGACGGAATTGAGCCGTGAAGCAGAATTGACTAATAAGATGGCGGCTTCACTTTATAAAAAGTTTTCTAAAGATTTTAACGTCGAACTATTTGAACCAAAACCATTCCCTATCGTTAGACTAAATCGAGAGCTTAACGAAATTATTAGACGTTCAGATAAACTCGATAAAAATGTTTTTACTACTTTTACCGAGCACTCGGTTGCGGTAAAACGATTTTTCTCGGGGACAGTTACTGACGTAATGAATTTCTTTAAGAATTCTCGTAAGGAAATGATTGATTGGAGTCAGAGTATTATAAATCCTCTTAATCAACAATTAAGAATTCATCATCATATGATTATTACTCACCGAACAGAATTAGACTCGCTTAGAAAATCTGAGTCGAACATTGTTGGAAAACTTAAAGCTGTCAATACTCTTTTAGGTGATTTGGAAAACGAACGGCAAAAGGCCCTTGAACTTTCACATTCACTTGAAAACTCGAAGCTAATCGATGAAGATTTAGACAAACCTGACAACATCGTTCCTCTTTCTGCCGCTTCCAGAAGAAAATACTAAGTAAATTCAATAAACCACTAGGTTGGTCCGAGTTCAGCGGACCAACTTTAACTTAGTAATCACTAGTAATAGCTGGTCGATAGTTCTAAAATACCCGTCTGCCTATCGCATTTCTGCTAAACCATAGCAACTCAATTGATGCGTACTCAAATCTTCTGGAGGAAACTAGTGATGTCTCGCTCTACATTGATCTTAACGTTTTTCTTAGTCGCTCTATCTTTTTATTCATATTCTAGCCGTGCCGAACAACATACCGTTGGTGAGTTTACCGTGCACTACAGCCTAATTAATTCTTCATTTCTGGAGCCAGAAGTGGCAACACAATACGGAATAAAGCGGAGTAAGAATATCGCCATGCTCAATATCAGTGTAATTAAGAAATCTGATAGCGAAATGGGAACACCGGTCATCAGCAACGTTTTTGGTAATGGTAAGAGCCTATCAGGCCAGTTTAAAGAACTGGCATTTAGAGAAATCAAGGAAGAAAACGCGATCTACTATATTGCTACTTTTGCCATTGGCAATGGTGAGCGGCTTAGCTTTGATCTAAAAGTACAACCTGAAAAACAAGGCAAGTTGATCCCAATAAAATTCAAGCAACAAGTTTATACTAACTAGCCAGAGCAACAGTTATCACCTTGTTGAATGGGTGGGCATTTTACCGTGCCATAAGAGCAAAAAACACAACAGTCGCCTTTAAGTGGTTTTAACAGTGTTTGACAGTTTTCGCATTGATAAAACCACTGACACGCATTAGTCGGCATCAATTCAGTCTTGCTATGTGAGCACTTGGGGCAAGTTAATTGGGACTTCAGTTCGACCTCAACCATCTAAACGTCACCTCGCAGGCGTAATCATTTCTAAAACAGACATTTCAAATTTAAACCTGTACCTAAGAGACCTTATATTGCCTCTAGTGACAACTTAATTATTGGTTGTCATAACTATACAAACAATGTTCCATATTAGGCTTTTTTGGAGATTGATTAAATCCCAGTCGCAGGTGAAAGCAAATGATATCGCCTTTTATCGCCAACGCTTTGGCTAGTTTATCAATTGTTTTCATAATGATTTGATCAATCCAAACGCTCTCACTGGAAATGTTCCCATCCCCTTCATTTTTACTGGTACAGCGAAAAACTTAAATCCGGAAACAGGTAATTCACTTAGATTAGTCATATGTTCACAAATAGCAATATCATTGGCTAACAAAATACTATGGCACGGCCTGGTATCACCATTGGTATCATCGATATTGTGACTATCAATACCAACAAATAACACCCCCTGCTCAAGCAAATAGTTGGCTGCCGATTCACTGACAAAAGGATGATTCTCGAAATAATGCTCAGTTCGCCAATGTTTAGACCAACCAGTATTTAATAATACGGCCTTGTTCCTCAAATCAAAATTCTTAAGATGCTCGACTTCAATCGACTTCACTGAACTTGATATATCAATTTTGATCCCATCAAGATTAGCGAGTCGACTAAGTTGGAATTCCGACAAATCTTTACCATCTTCATAGCGATGGAAGGGTACATCGACATAGGTTCCTGTGTTAGATGCCATAGTCACTGTGCCAATCTGGAAACTGGTGCCTTTTTGGTAGTTCTTTTTCGAGGCCTCCCGGCTTAAGTAGTCACAAATAATTGGTGCTGGTAAGCCTTTGTAGGTAATCATCCCATGCTCAACGCTGTGACTGACATCAATTAAGGTGCAATCTGCTTGCTTATAACCGCTCACTCTCAGTTCCTCTTTTTATTCTAAATAACATACCACAACCAATGGCAATCCATACCAGATTAACTGCAACAGATGGCAACGCACCGTAGTAAAGTGAATTGATCACTAACAAAAAGCTACCAACTAAATTGCTCATTTGAAACGAAACAGAGTTGCCTTTGATTTTACCAACAGACACGAGAAAATAAGGAAGCAGAAGCCCGATAGCTCCTAACCAACCTAAAATATCAATCAATATCTCAATCGTCATAATACAATCTTCTGTGCCTTGTCTTTTAATGGTTGATAGTTATTCTACACTGACTTAATATTCACATATATTGAAACAGTTCGAATTATCATTTCAATTTATTCGAACGTAAAAATATAAAAGGCTCCCTAATATGAAACTAGCAGCGGTTAGAAGTTTTTTGGAAATAGTTAGTTTAGAAAGCTTTAGTAAAGCGGCATTGAGCTTGCACTATGCACATTCAACGGTAACTGCTCAGATAAAATCTCTAGAAAGCGAACTAGGAGAACAGTTATTTTATCGAGACAATAAGACAGTGGTCATCAGCGAGGCTGGTAAACGTTTTTTACCCTATGCACGACAACTCATTGATCTCGAGAAAGACGCTAAACTAGCGACCCATGACTCGCCTGTGCTTCACGGCCAGCTAAAAATTGCAGCGGTTGAAACAGTCAGTACCTATCGGCTACCAAAATGGTTAAAAAAACTTCGGACGGAGGCCCCTGACATTAAGATTTCATTTCAAGTTATGCGCGATCAAGAAATTCTCGAAAGCGTTAGAACCGGTACTCTCGACTTTGGCTTTATGGTAGAAGAGAAAATACAAGTCAAAGATATTGAAGTGAATAAGTTATACCAAGAGAAGGTTTCTCTTTACGCTCACCCGAAAAATTCACTAGCAAAAAAGAATAAAGTAACCGCGAAAGATCTATCTAAGCAATTTCATTTACTCTGGAGTTTAGGCTGTAGTTATAGCAATGTGTTTAATGACTTGATGCAAAAAGCCGGCTACCATGATTTTCGCTATATGGAGTTTAGTAACACCGAGTCAATGAAACAATGTGTATTAGAAAACATTGGTATTGCAACACTGACTGATATTACCGTCGCCAAAGAAGTGTTAGAAGGGAAAATCAAACGTCTTAACTTCGATTTTCCACAGCGTTTTAACTCAATGATGTTGACCAATACTCACAGAAGAAATAGACCCCTTATTCAATATTTCCGGAGACTGATATGTGATGATATAAGTATGACAAAAAAGCTAGCGTAACAACACAATCGCTTTAGCGCGAAACTAGGTATTGTTTTTAATATCACTAAGCTCAATACGTCACAGTGAACGAGCTACTTTTCCTCGACCACCTTAACCGCATTCTTACAGCCTTTTCGATAGTACATTTTATTGCGATAAGTTAAGAACTTTTCTGGCACGTCAAACTTAAAACTTTCAGCCCAAGTTAGGGTATGCGCTAACATCACATCCGCCATAGTGAATTCCTCTCCGGCAACGTAGCCTTCACCATCAAACAAGTGTTCGAGGGTCGCCATTGCTTTATTGAATTCGAACGTTGCCGTCGTTAGCATTTCCTTAATTCGATATTCTTCTGGCAAAGCGAAACGATGTTTTCCATTGCTCCAAAGCGCTTGCTCTAGTTCCGTTTGAACAAAAAACATGATTTCGTCATATCTAGCTCGACGCTTAAGCGAATTAGATGGGATCAGTGTTAAATCAGTACTATTACCTGCAATGTAGTTAAGAATGGCACCACTCTCTGTGAGTACTAAGTCACCATCGACTAAAGTTGGGACTTTACCCTGCGAGTTTAGCTTTTGATACGCTTCACTAAGTGCGCCATTTTCCTCGGAACTTGCGAATTCTACCGCGACATACTCGTATTCTACTCCAGCCTCTTCGAGGGCCCACAAAGCTCTAAATGAGCGAGACTTTCCCATTCCGTATAGTTTCATATCAATTGCCTTAGGTCTTTTTAAGTAATAAGTTTAAAGTGTCAACTGAGCGGTTATTTCAATTGAGCTTTAAAACAGCTAGAATCTTGGTCTCACACATTAAACCAGATTCAATCAGATGCCAACCTCGGACAGTACAAATCTTGATAACGATACAGTGGTTCTTGCAAGCGGGAACAAAAAGAAACTTAAGGAGCTATCCGAAATTCTCTCTCGGTTTGAAAAAACCTTAGTACCTCAAGCTAACTATCAGGTGGAAGATGCTATTGAAGATGGCTTAACTTTTGTGGAAAACGCCATTATTAAGGCTCGACATGCTTGCAACAAAACGGGATTACCTTCAATAGCAGATGACTCAGGTATCGAAGTGGATTATCTGAAAGGTAAGCCAGGAATATACTCCGCTCGATTTGCTGGAGAAAAAGCTAGCGACCAACAAAACTTAGACAAGCTACTAACAGAACTTAATGGTGTACCAGCATCTCTTAGAACGGCTCGCTATCAATGTGTCATTGTCTATATGCGACACGCCGAAGATCCAACCCCAATCATTAGTCAAGCAAGTTGGGAGGGAATCATTCTGGAATCTGCTGTCGGCGATGGTGGGTTTGGTTATGACCCCATTTTTTACTGTCCGCAATCCAGTAAATCGGCAGCGCAAATGCAACCGGATGAAAAGGCGAAAATCAGTCACCGAGGCAAAGCATTGCAGGAATTTGAGCAAAAATATCGAAACCAATCTGCCGCTAAATCATTAAAATCCGGCGGAGCTAATCACTAGTGGCTATTACCGAACTACCGCCGCTATCGCTCTATGTACATTTTCCTTGGTGCGTACAGAAATGCCCTTACTGCGACTTTAATTCCCACTCCATAAAACAATCGATTCCGGAAGCGGATTATATTCGAGCGCTGTTAAACGATCTGGAACAAGAACTACCGGCCATTTGGGGGCGCTCCTTAACCAGCATTTTTATTGGAGGAGGTACACCTAGTTTGATGAGTGTGGAAGGCATGGATCAACTGCTGTCAGGGATCCGAGCGAGACTGCCTTTTTTAGCGGATACGGAAGTCACCATGGAGGCCAATCCTGGAACCGTCGAAGCTGAAAAGTTTAACGGGTTTTATCAAGCAGGCGTCAATCGTATTTCCATTGGCGTGCAAAGCTTTAATGATATTTTTTTAAAAACACTTGGACGAATTCATCACTCGGATGAAGCGCTAAGAGCATTTGAAATTGCACGTCAGGCTGGATTCAAAAATATTAATATCGATTTAATGTATGCGCTGCCGGAACAAACGATTGAGCAAGCGCTTAGCGATCTGACCATAGCCACGGACTTACAACCGGAACACTTAAGTTGGTATCAGTTGACCCTAGAGCCGAACACCGCTTTTTATCATACCCCGCCAAAAAATATGGCTAGCGACGATTTACTCGCAGATATTGGCGAAGCTGGCTTAGAGTTTTTGACCAATAAAAACTATCAACGATATGAAGTTTCTGCATTTAATCTTAATGGTAAACATCCCTCTTGGCACAATACTAACTATTGGCAGTTTGGTGACTATGTAGGAATTGGTGCAGGTGCCCACGGAAAGATCACTCGGGCTGATACCCAAGAAATCATTCGTACCAGTAAACGCCGAAGCCCAAAAGACTATCTCAATAAAGAAAAATCATTTGTTGATAAAACACGGACAGTAACCAATCAAGAATTGCCCTTAGAATTTATGATGAACGCCATGCGATTGAAACAGGGTGTTAGTTTAAATTCGTTTTCCCCTAGAACAGGAATACCCGTTAACCAAATAGAAAAATCAATTGAACGCTGCCAGCAAAGAGGGCTAGTCGAGTCGGAGCAAAATATCATCAAACCAACCTCCACTGGTTACGTTTTTTTAAATGAAATTCTAAATGAATTTATGCCCGAAAAATTTCCACAACTTGATAAAACTGAAAGAATCTTGTTTAAGGAAGTCGACTAACTATGTACGGTTTATTTAGACCTGTTCCACACAAAACGGCGGCGCCAAACCAGTCTATTGATCGCGATTACAAACGACTTAGATGGCAAGTATTTGTCGGTATTTTTATTGGTTATGCAGCCTATTATTTAGTGCGTAAGAATTTTTCTCTTGCAATGCCCTTTTTAATCGAAGAACAAGGCTATTCACGAGGCGAACTAGGTACAGCACTTTCCGCAGTTTCCATTGCTTATGGTTTAAGTAAGTTTTTGATGGGAAGTGTATCCGATAGAAGTAACCCTAAATACTTCTTAACTTTTGGCTTGTTGTGCTCTGCCGCGATCATGTTTACCTTTGGTTTTGCACCTTGGGCAACCAGCAGTGTGACCGTCATGTTCGTCTTACTCTTCCTAAATGGTTGGTTTCAAGGAATGGGGTGGCCTGCTTGTGGTAGAACCATGGTGCATTGGTTTTCAAGTAATGAGCGCGGTAAAACCGTTTCATTTTGGAATATTGCACACAATGTCGGTGGTGGATTGATTGGCCCTATCTTTATACTTGGTATGGCCTGGACCAATGACTGGCATGCGGCTTTTTATCTACCTGCAGCCTTCGCGACCTTTATTGCAATCATTGTTTTTTTATTAATGAAAGACACGCCACAATCCTGCGGATTACCTTCAATCGAAGCGTATCGGAATGATTTTCCAAATGATTATGACGAATCTCATGAACAAGAATTCTCTGCCAAAAAGATCTTTGTCGCGTATGTATTAAACAACAAGTTACTTTGGTTTATTGCTGCTGCCAATGCATTTGTTTACTTGATACGTTATGGAGTGCTCGACTGGGCTCCAGTTTATCTTTCCGAAGTAAAGGACTTTACCGTTGATAAGAGCTCTTGGGCTTATTTTTTCTATGAATGGGCTGGAATACCCGGGACTTTATTATGTGGTTGGATTAGCGATAAATGGTTTAAAGGCCGTCGTGCACCGGCCGCGATTTTATATATGCTTTTAGTGTTAGTCGCCGTGGTTGTGTATTGGTTGAATCCAGCTGGAAATCCCAGTATTGATATTGCCGCGCTGATGGCAATCGGATTTTTAATTTATGGTCCAGTCATGTTGATTGGTCTGTATGCGCTAGAATTAGTACCAAAGAAAGCGGCTGGAACGGCAGCAGGTTTAACGGGGTTGTTTGGTTATTTAGGCGGTGCAGTGGTTGCCAATATTGTTTTGGGTTATACGGTTGACTACTTTGGATGGGACGGCGGCTTTATCTTACTAACAGGCGGTTGTGTTGGCGCGATCATTCTAATTGGTCTAACAGTTAAACCTGAGATTGAGCATAAAAGACAGCAACAAATCGACCGTATCTAAACAGTTATTACGCGAGTAGAAATTATGCGATTACACAGTCATCTTATAAAAACATTATTAGTATTTAACTGCTTAGCCGCTGGGCTAATCGGCGGCTGTGCGCACTCACCAAATTCAGACTCTCCAAATTTAGAGCAAGACAATATGAAACCAACTACCTTCTTTTCAGCTGAAAACAAACCGCTCGTGATCGCTCATCGTGGTGCCAGTGGGTACGCACCAGAACATTCCTTGGTAGCAAAAGCAATGGCGCATACCATGGGCGTCGATTACATAGAGCAAGATGTGGTGATGACCAAAGATGATCATTTGGTCGTTCTGCATGACCCCTACCTAGACCGAGTCACTAATGTTATGACGGAATACCCGACACGATTTAGAGAGGTGTTTGGACAAAAACGTTGGTTAGCCATCGATTTTACCTTAGCCGAAATAAAAACACTAAGAATGACAGAAGGCTTTGAATTCGACGAAAAAACTAACTCTATGAGCTCTCCTTACCCCAATCGCTTTCCGATATTTAAATCTAACTTTCAAGTCTCAACTCTAGAGGAAGAAATCGAGTTAATTCAAGGTTTAAACCATAGCACTCAGAAAGATATTGGTATCTACGTTGAAGTCAAGGCACCATGGCTACACTTAATGGAAGGTAAAGATATTAGTTTAAAAACCTTACAAGCATTAAAGCAATACGGATATTTAACTAAACAAGATAAAGTCTATTTTCAATGCTTTGATCCAGAGGAAACTCAACGCGTACATGACCAACTGCTGCCATCTTTGAATATGGATATTAAGCTTGTTCAACTTATCGCTCATACCGATTGGAATGAAACCATGCGATTGAAAAATGGCGAGCTGACCCCCTACAACTATGATTGGATATTTGAACAAGGCGCCATGCAAAAAGTTTCTCAATACGCAGACGGAATAGGTCCTTGGATGCCAATGCTGGTTAAAGACGATTCGCATAAAATGAATATCAATGAAAGCAAACTTCTAGTTGATGCTAAAGCGAGCGGACTAGCGATCCATCCCTACACTTTTCGAGCGGAGAGAAGTAAGATCCCAGAGTTTGCAACAGATTTTGACCATCTATTGAAAATCTTTTTGACCGAGCTAAAAGTAGACGGTGTCTTTACCGATCAACCGGACAAAGTAATTGATTTTATCAGAAGAAACTAAGTCCTTAGAATGTAGAATATTTGATAAACTCTGCCGTTACAACAACAAACCAGACTCTACAGGCACAAAACGAGTAGCCGCTTTAATTAGCGAAGCCGCGGTTAGTTTCTCGACACCATAAACTTCAACTGAACAAGAATGGTTCTTTCTAATTCGCTCCGCTAAAATATCAAAATCGCCATCTCCGGTTACAAGGATTACGGTATCACTAATAGCTGCCGATTCAATAGCATCAAGTGCAATCCCAACATCCCAATCGCCTTTAGCAGATCCATCTGATCGTTGAATAAATGGCTTTAACTTTACTTCAAAACCAATCGCTCTAAGAATATTCTGAAACTCTTGTTGTTTTTTATCGCCACGGTCAACAGCGTAAGCAATCGCTTTTGTTACTTTTCGATTTTCAGTCGCAAGTGACCAAAAACGATTGTAATCAAAATTTCGATTAAAAGTTTGTCTTGTCGTGTAGTAGATATTTTGAACATCAACGAAAATCGAAACTGTTTGCATATTTACTCTTTGGTTTTTGACTATTTATAAAAATAGTGTAATTAGGTAGATGATAAATTGAACTAATCATTACCGTATTGATTGCTTACTGTACCACTATATTTGCTATTAGCGTAACGGGCTTTCTACTATTTATTTATTGATTCAATCAAACCTCGAGCGACGTAACCAACAATCGACCTAATCAAAGCTATCAATGCGTTTTAGCTAAAGTGGGCAATAATTAACCATTATGATAGAGTGGTGATAAGAAAAATAAAATAATCATAACAATTTCATTCAAGGAGTTAGTATGTTTTACCAACAGAAAAAGGTGTTTACTGTTTTAGTTAGCGCACTATTGTTCGTCATTTTTTCGCAAAATATCCTTGCAAAATCACTCACTGAGAAAGAAGTTGAACGAGGAATGGAGCTATGGAACATTCCTGCCCTTGCGGTTTCAGTAGTGACGGATGACAAGGTAGATTTTAAAAAGGGATTTGGTAAAACTAAAATCAAGGGTGGCCATAAAATCACCGAACATACTCTTTTTGGCATTATGTCGACAACCAAAGCCATGGTCGCTGCAGGTATACTTATTCTAGTTGATCAACAAAAACTACAACTGGATGACTTAGTCATCAAACACATTCCAGAATTACATTTCAAAGATAATCACTTATCGCAACAAATTACCATACGTGACTTATTAGCACACCGTACCGGCATGCCTTCAACAGATATCTGGGCGTTTCTGCAAAAAATGCCTCTAAACGAGCAAATAAGCAAACTCACTACAGTCGAAGCAAGTGCGCCTACTGGTAGCCGATTTATTTATCAAAATACCATGTACGAACTCGCGGGCGAAATTATTCAAAGAGTCAGTGGGAAACGCTGGGATCACTTTTTAACAGACGCTTTATGGCTGCCGATTGGTATGCAGGAGACTTATGGAACACGTCAACAAATCGCCAATCACTTAAAGCATGTTTATCCTTACTTTATGGTAGATGGTAAATTGAAAGATACGGCTTGGAATTTTGATGATGATGAAGCAAATGCCGCCGGAAGTGTCTGGTCATCGATTCATGACATGAGCCTATGGGCACAATTCTTATTAAATAATGGAAAAACTGCCAACGGCAAACAACTGATTACACCGGCCAGTATCGCGGAAATGTTCGAGCCTCAAATGATTGTTGGTAAGAGTGAATTTTATCCTACCACCCAGTTGACCAATCCAAAATGGACAACTTATGGATTAGGTTGGTTCCAACAGGATTTCCAGGGTCGAAAAATAGATTTTCATACCGGTAGTTTATCTGGTCTGATTGCAATCATAGGGTTGGATAGAAAAAATAACAAAGCGATGGTTGTTCTGGGCAATCTCGATCATGCGGAAGTTCGTCATGCATTATTATGGCATGTCATGGATAACCAAACGGGTGCAGATTCAATCGATTGGAATCAATCAGTTTTTGATTTGTATCAAAAACAAAAAGTAGAATCAAAACAAAGAGAGAAAAAGGCCAAAGAATCTCGCCAAGCTGAGAAATTACACGCTCTTCCACTAGAGCAATACGCAGGTACCTATTCAAACGAAAGCTTTGGAAACATGCAGGTGGTTCTGAAAAATAACCAATTAATTCTAAAATCAGGACGACTCGATTTTAGTCTATCCCATTGGCATTACGATACTTTTGAAATGAAGTCCAAGACTTTACATTTTAGTGCATCTCTAAACTTTAACCTCGGCTCTAATGGCAAAGTACAAAGTATGCAATTCTTTGGACTGGATTTCGAAAAAGCATCTGATTAGAGCCTATCTAAATAAACTAGTGAGTCTCTAAACTGAAAATTACTAATATGAGAGTTTCTGGCTAATCCTAAATCGATAAGGAAAATGCACCAAGCTAAGCGAGTTACTATAACTCGCTTAGCTCCTAGGGTGCTAGAATATAAGATCAGCCTTTTGCCATTGCTTTCACATCATTAGCGGTCAGCGTTTGCCCACCTATCCCCCAGTCACCCTGCTTTATTTCACTCACTTTAACCCAAGTCACTTGACGAAGGTTTTCGCCTTCTATGGATACCATGGTATCAGTTACTTTTTTGATCATATCTTTCTTTTGCTCCGAGCTAAACACTCCTTCGATTAATTCAATACTGACTAGTGGCATAACTTTTCTCCGATCCGTTTGTTTTTAGGTGTATAGTTGAAACGCTATGGTGCGAGATCTCTCGCAAACCTCCCAGTGTAGAAACTGAACTAAACCTAGTACTATTTCTGTACTAGATTGACCGAATACCAACGCTTATACTCGTTTGACGAGTAAGCAGCACAAGGAGGACCCATGACACAACATAGCTACAACCAATTTTGTCCTATCGCAAAAGCATGCGAGTTACTCGAACCACGGTGGACTTTGCTTATTCTATGCGAGATGTGGTCTGGCTCTAGTCGCTTTAATGAAATCAGAAGAGGCGTTCCGGGTATGTCGCCAACGCTATTATCGACTCGCCTAAAAGGGATGGAAGAAAATGGCTTAATTACCAGAGAGAAGAACTCTAAGAGCGGTAATATCGACTATAAGATTACCGATGTCGGTCAAGAGTTATCGCCCATTGTTTTTGCTTTAGGGCAATGGGCACACAAAAATGTCGATGCCAACGTAACACTTGAAAAGCTGGATGCGCACTTACTAATGTGGAATGTTCGTCGAAAAATTGAAGCCAGCAGACTTCCTAAATGTAAAACCATCATTCAATTTATCTTCCCAGAGTTAAGTAAACAGAAACGTCATTATTGGTTGATTGCTAAACCAGGTTTTAGCGTCGACTTATGCACTAAAGATCCAGGTTTTGATGTTGACCTTTGTGTCTCTGCCGATCTAAGAGCGCTAACCTCTGTTTGGCTCGGACTCAGTCAAATGCAACCAGAAATTGATCAAAAGAAAATCGTATTGCTGGGAGACAAGACTCTTGCTTCAACAATCGATCATTGGCTAAAACGTAGCGCTTTTGCCAAGAAATAATTGGAATGCCCGCTAAATTAGCGAGAGATATCTTCGACTTAATCCACTTAACTATGTCCCCAATTTTCTTCATCATCGTTATCATTAGGAGATAAACCGATATCGCTTTGCTCGAGTTCAACGCCCAACCCTAAGACGGTACGGTTGGCATAATTAAAATAGGCGATGACTTGATTGGCTTCTAGAATTTTTCCATCATCCCAACCAGCCTCTCTCAACGAATTCAAAAGACTTTTACTTACTTGGTAGGGTTGTAGAGTAAGGATTTTCGCATAGTTAAACAACAAATTTTCTTCTGGAGTAAATACCGAACCGAGCTGATCCGATTGCATCGCATTTCTAACCGCTTTCGCCCTTGAATCATCTCCTATCAATCGACGGAATCCTTGGTAATGATGCTCAACGCAATAATCGCATTGGTTAAGCATGCTAACATACACACCAAGAGCCTCTAACAAAGATTTTGGGTGTTGGTTAGCATTGTGGTGCAAAACATTCTTGTACAGCTTCATGTGGCCTTCGAGTGTATGAGGACGCAGGCTGTGCGACATTAAGATATGATCTATCTTGCCATTAGGTCCTGCGACTCGTCGATATAGCTGCTTTAATTTGCCAGAGGCATTTTCAAAACTAATGGTTTTAATCCAAGACATAGTACTTATTCCTTTTCGAATCGATGGAGTTTTTAGAAATTAGCCTCACAAGAGAAGAAGTGATGCAGTTATTTAGAGTGATTGAACCTACACTATCGTACAGATTGATCGATATCAAGTGAACCGCTTGTTTCACTTGTAGGCCTTTATGATAAGTTTTAAGATTAAGCTAGATAGGAGTATTAACAACACCCTCAGTTGAATTCGTCGAGTTCCGCTCGATCATGCAAATAGGCGAAAATTCAAAGGAATTAAGAATGGATCCAGCACGGCAACCAAATCGGCACTTTGACTATAGCTTCAAAACGGAAAACCTGAAAAAGATTTACCTTTCAGGAGAAACAGAAGTTCATGCACTTCGAGGTGTAAATATAGAAATCCCAACCGGGGAATTGGTTGTCCTTTTAGGACCTTCTGGAAGCGGCAAGTCGACTTTTCTGAATATAATCGGCGGCTTAGACACACCCTCAATTGGTCAAGTCTATTTTCGCGGAAAAGACCTTTCAAATTTAACCAATCAGCAGTTGACACTATACCGTCGACATAACATTGGATTCGTTTTTCAAGCCTACAACCTAGTTCCTAGTTTAACTGCACTAGAAAATATAGCGCTAGTTACCGAGATCTCCAATTATCCAATGGACCCATTAGAGGCATTAAACCTTGTTGGACTTGGCAATCGCGCAAATCACTTTCCTTCTCAATTATCCGGTGGTGAACAACAACGAGTGGCTATTGCGCGAGCCTTAGCAAAGCAACCCGACGTTCTACTTTGTGATGAACCAACTGGAGCGCTTGATAGTGAAACCGGTGCGGTTGTACTAAATGCATTATTTGATGTTAATCAAAAATTCAATACCACTTGTATCATCATTACTCACAATGCGTCGATCGCAGAATTAGCACATCGCGTTATCTACTTTGCGGATGGCAACGTTAGTAATGTGGTTGTTAACCAAGTCCGTAAATCTGTGGAAGAAATAAAATGGTGAGTCCTTTGCAATGATTGGCGCGCTCAATTTAAAACTGCTAAGAGATACTTGGAATATCAAAGGCCAAATGGTTGCGATTAGTCTAGTTATGTCTGCCGGAATCGCGGTCTTTATCATCATGTTTGGTGCATTAGATAGCCTCAAACTCACTCGCGATACTTATTATGACCACTATCAATTTGCAGACGTCTTCGCATCACTTAAGAGAGCACCGCAAAGTGTTGCTAAACGCATCCAAGAAATCCCTGGGGTAGCACGTGTCCAACATAGAGTTGTGTTTGGAATTACCCTGCAAATGCCTGGGTTGAATGAACCAGCAACTGGAAAACTAATATCTTATCCTGATTCAGGAGAGCCGAAACTTAACAAAGTTTATTTAAGGTCAGGTCGGTACTTGTACCCCAATGAAGAAAATTCCGTGCTTGTCGATGAGTCTTTTTACATCGCGCACCAGCTTGCTCTTGGCGACAAAGTCTCGGTCATCATGAATGGTTTTAAGCGGCAACTAAAAGTTGTTGGCGTTGTACTTTCGCCTGAGTATATCTACAGCATTGCTCCGGGGGCACTAATGCCGGATGGTGAACGTTACGGCATATTCTTTATGGGACGACGCTCGTTAGAAGCCGCGGTAAACATGAAAGGTGCATTTAACGATTTGACCTTAAAGCTAGAAAGAAATACCAAACAAGAAACCGTCAAAGAACGAGTCGATCAAATTCTTAAACCTTATGGTGGACTCATTGCTATTGGACGCGATGAACAAGTCTCTAACTTTTTTGTAGAAAACGAATTTAAACAATTGGTTAGTTTGGGGTGGCTTGCGCCAATAATATTTTTAAGTGTTGCAGCTTTTCTAGTTAACGTGGTTATGTCTCGACAAATAGCGACTCAACGAGAACAAATCGGTATGCTTAAAGCCGTTGGTTATAGTGACCTCGATATATCATTACACTTCTTAAAAATGGTTTTAGTGATAACCGCTTGCGGCGGTGTTGTCGGTATTATTCTAGGGATTTGGATGGGGGTTGGTATGACCGAACTCTATGCGAAATTTTTTCACTTTCCTATACTTAAATTTAGTTTTTCAGCTGAGGTGATGATATTTGCGGTCTTTGCTTGTGCCATTTCCGCTGTGATTGGTACATTGATAGCAATTAGAAACGCGGCAAATCTACCACCTGCCGAGGCGATGCGACCGGCTAGTCCACCAGTCTATAAGAAAACCTTTTTAGAAAAGTTAGGGTTACATCGGCGTCTTTCATTCTTATCCAGAATAGTCCTCCGTCAACTTGAAAGGCGCCCATTTAGATCGATGCTCTCAGCAATCGGAATGTCGATGGCCTCAGCAATTCTTGTTTTTAGTTTATTTTTAGAAGACTCGATGACACATTTAGTGAATGTCCAATATGAGTTAACGCAACGCGAAGACCTTAACCTTACTTTTGTAGAACCTAGACCTAAGAAGGCGTTAGAGGAAATACGCTCCTTACCTGGCGTACTCAAAACCGAGGCCTTTCGGGACGTTCCTGCGAATTTAATTTTTAAGCATTACCAAAAGCGCGGAGCGATTACCGGACTCGGAACTGACCCCGACTTACGACGAGTCATTGACGAAAATCTCGCAGCCGTGACACTTCCCGAAAAAGGCTTAGTATTGGGCGCTAAATTAGCGGAAATTCTACACATAAAGGTTGGAGAGATATTGACCGTAGAGGTTTTGGAGGGAAAACGCCCAACATTGCAAATTCCAGTCGTAGCTCTTACTCAAGAATACATTGGCACTGGTGCTTACATCAATATTAATTCACTTAATCAACTCTTGGATGAAGCCCCTAAAATTTCAGGTGTTTCCGTTCAGATAGATGATAATTACGCTGCAGTGCTCTTTAAACAGCTCAAACAAATCCCACAAATTGTTGGGCTTAATATTGTCTCGGTTTTGCGCCGAATATTCGATGAGATTATGGCTGAAAATTTATTAAAAATGGTCACTACCAATATCTTCTTCGCTAGTATCATCAGTTTTGGGGTAATTTATAACACCGCGAGAATAGCCCTATCTGAGCGAGCTAGAGAGCTTGCAAGTTTGCGGGTATTGGGTTTAACACGAAAAGAAGTTGCCTACATTTTATTTGGCGAGCTCGGGTTTATAGCACTAGTGTCTTTACCCATTGGATTGTGGTTCGGGATCATCCTTTCTAAGGCTATGAGCAGCGCTTTAGAGACTGAATTATTCCGAATCCCACTTTATATCAATAATTCCACTTACGGATACTCAGTATTGGTCGTTCTAATAAGTGCACTCATTTCATTTTATTTGGTCTGGCGACAAGTCGAAAGTATTGATTTAGTCAGCGCACAAAAAGGAGTTGAATAAAAATGCCTAATCAACAAAACATCACAGCACCTGGACAAAAAGGTAAAATAGCTAAACGAATACTAAAAATCTTACTAGCCGTGGCACTGTTCGCGGCATTGATTTTTGCATTCTTACCTGAACCCATAAGAGTGGATCTGGCACAAGTTGATCGCCAAGATGTAGTAGTAACAATTGAAGGTGAAGGCAAAACTCGTATCCATGATATTTACATCGTTTCTGCACCGATAGAAGGAAGAGTCACTCGAATCCAAAGCGAAGCTGGTGACCATGTAACTGCAGGTAAAACCGTAATCGCTAATATGCATCCAGCCAACCCGCGTTTTTTAGATCGTCGTTCTGAAACACAAGCGAAAGCGGATGTTGAGGGCGCTAGAGCAGCTCGAGCTTTGGCAAATGCGCGAGTAAAACAAGTCAAAGCAAATTTAGAATTTGACCTAGCAGACTTCAAGCGAACTCAGGAACTATACAAAACCAATACCGTCTCTAAAGCAAATTTAGAACGCGCAGAATTGAGACTGAAAACGCTTCGAGCAGAGTTAGAAACTGCTGAATCAAACTTACAAGTCATGCAATCTCGGCTGGAAGCGGCTCAAGCCAGATTACTACAACCTTCCGACGTCAGTCAGGATACAGCGTCAAACGCTTCTGATTGTCAGATATGCATTTATTCACCGGTTGATGGACAACTGCTAAAGGTTATTCATAAAAATGAAAGTGTTGTCTCTGTCGGCACCCCGCTAGTCGAAGTGGGTAATGCAGAAGATTTAGAAGTCGTTATCGAATTGTTATCAACCAATGCAGTTCAAGTTAAGGTCGGCGACCGAGCATTTATTACCCGCTGGGGTGGCAACGAAAATATTAACACCGAAGTAAAACTTATTGAGCCCGCAGGTTTTACCAAAATTTCAGCACTTGGTGTAGAAGAGCAGCGAGTCAATGTGGTTTTGCGTTTCACAGATAGCATTGATAAATGGAAGTCTCTAGGTCATGCGTTTAGAGTCGAAGCGGAGATTATCATTGACCAAGCTGAAAATGTTGTCACAGTGCCAATTAGTGCACTTTTTCGCGAAAACGAACAATGGTCTGTTTTTAAAGTAGTGGATGGTATTGCTCAACTAACCAAAGTCGAAATTGGATTAAGAAACGATAGAATTGCTCAGGTTACCAACGGACTTATTGAAGGAGAATTAATTATTGTTCATCCAGGTAACGATGTTGGTGATGGGGTTAAAGTAACGGCTCGGTAAAATCTGGATTAGTGAGTCCGTACGACGCGGCTATCTCGTTTTACCTCAACCGGATTGCCGCGCTTGGCTCGCAATGACAATTCAGTGCTTGTCATAGCGAGGAGGCACGACGACGCTATTTGGTAGCACCCCAACTAGACACTCGCAACCCGCGACTCTCCACTAATACTCCAACTTCATCAACATCTCAGCCAAATCAGGTTGCCAGCCAAAATCTTTAAGCTTGACTCGGTTATTAAACACCACTACCTCTTCTTGCTGTAATAACCCTTTTTGTTTTTCAGCTTGAGCACTGCCCTTTTCAAAAGCCAGTTGACCACTGCTTCTTAAAATTCTATACCATGGAAGTTGCATTGAATGGGGTGCCAGACCAAGTGATTTTCCAACCAATCTTGCTCGCCCCGGTAGACCAGCTAAATCAGCGATTTGTCCATAGCTGGCAACTTTACCAAAAGGCACGGCCTGAACAGTTTTCCAAATTCGTTTTACTTTCTCACTCGGCTGATTGGGCATCGATTCAAATCACAACATCTTGAGTTATCTAATAACGAATCGATTATCAACTCTCAAGACCTGATGTTCAAGATTAAATCGCATTGCATATAACGCATTAATTTGCTTAAGGAAGGGTTCAATTTCTTTCTTTTCCTTTGCCGTCAACGAATGATAAAGATTGAGTGAGCGCTGCATCATCCATTGCACTTGCGGTAGTACACCTCGCTGTTCCTCAACACCATTAATTGTAAATTCATGAGTGCCTAGTTTTCTTGGAACTTTTATCGGTTCGGAAATTTCGATCCCGTTGGTTTCACGCTCATACCACTCGGCCAATTGATTCGCGGTATGCTCTAGTACTGGCCATTGATTTTCGAATAGGTTATTCAGTATTGGATACAAAGTTTCTGGAACTTCATCATCAGCTAACCACTCCCCTTCGCAAGATGACGCATTATGCATACGTTCTATCCAAGTGATAACATTTGGCGCAATTTGCTGCAGGATATCGCAAGAATTAGGCTCACGATAAAAATGCACAAACAGCGGTCCGTAGAAAGCGAAATCCGCGACACAAGGCGCTCCGCCCAATAAGAATTCATGCTGCTGAAAATGTTTATCTAAATCAACTAAAAACTGTTGCTCAAACCACTGCTTGATGGCTGGAATCGTTTTTTCAGTAATCCCTAGGACTTTGGTCATTCCTTTAAATCGATCACCAACTTTTTTACCCATCATGCCTCGAATAAATCCTGGTAGCTTAGGACTTATTACTCTGCCAAATTCACGATAGGTAAAGCTTAAATCGGGATTGTTCCAGCGATAATACATGGCAGGGATCAACAACCATTCATCACCATAAAGCTCAAGCAATAATGAAACTAACCGTTGTTTTGGTGTCGTAGGATAAACGGGTTTATCTGTGAACTGCATTTCCAGTTGATCAATGATATTGGTGGTATCTTGCAAATACTCACCATCGGGCGTTTTGACTACCGGAATAAACTTTACGCCAGTATGAGGGACAATGATGTCTTTGTAGACTTTTAAGGTCGACAATACTTCATCAAAGGGGATGTTCTTATAGTTCAGATAAGTCCTTGCTTTGCCGGTATAAAGCGAGAACTCAGTACCATAAAGAGTGTAGTTTGACATCATTCCATAACCCTATATTATTTCTATTCAACTAAGTTTATACCAAAACCCCACAAAGCACCGTAATTTCTCGAAGAATGTGAATTGGAACAAAGAGTTAGCTCAACAGCAGTAGGATAACTATGACTCATAAATGGATAGATATTGGCGTTAACCTTACCAATAATCGTTTCGATCAAGACCGTCAGCAAATCATTGAACAAGCCGAATCCGTTGGCGTGTTAGCGCAAATCGTCACTGGCACCAATTTACAGGAAAGCATGCTAGCCCAACAGCTTTGTCAACAATACCCAACCCAGCTTTTCTCTACCGCGGGCTGTCACCCTCACGATGCAAAGAACTTTGCTGCGGATCATTTGCAGCGGCTAGGCGATTTGTTAACTGACGATAAAGTGGTCGCTGTGGGAGAATGCGGCTTAGATTTTAATCGAGATTTTTCCCCCAGAGATACCCAACTGGAGGTCTTTGAAAAACAGCTAATTTTAGCGACTAAATGTAATAAACCGGTTTTTCTGCATGAGCGTGATGCCTTTGACCAACAAATCCAGCTATTAACCCAATACAGAGATCAGCTTTGCGGAGCTGTAGTTCATTGTTTTACTGGCAATAAAGAACAACTAGTTGCCTATCTCGACCTCGATCTGCATATTGGTATCACAGGCTGGGTATGCGATGAACGACGTGGCCAAGAACTCCAGAAAATAGTGCATTTAATTCCAGATGATAAGTTAATGCTAGAAACCGATGCCCCTTATCTGACTCCAAGAAATATGCGCCCTCGACCTAAATCTAGTCGCAACTTACCTCAATATTTACCGCACATAGCAGCCGAAGTTGCAGCGATTAGAAAGACTAGCTTGGAGCATCTGAGCGAGCAGTGTTTTAACAATACCGCTCAATTCTTTAATCTAGATTTTAAGAAATAAGGAATTACCACATAGTGAGTGATACTCCCAGTCATCAAGCGCAGAGCGGACAAAACCTTAACAAACAACAAGTCGTGCTACTGCATGGTCTCGGTCGTTCTCCACGCAGTATGCGAAAGCTTGAAAAAGTCCTAACTCAGCGCGGTTACAAGGTGCTTAACGCGGGTTACATCGGTTTGGTCGGAGACTATCAGGCAATATTGAAGAAGCTAATTCTTGAATTAACAGACTGGGTTGATCCGAGCAGCGCAATTCACTTTGTCGGCCATTCTTTTGGTGGCATATTAATTCGTGGGTTACTCAATCAATGCGGTTCGCAGTGGACCTTAGGGCGATGCGTGATGTTAGGGACGCCTAATCAAGGAACTTCTACCGCATCTTATATGTCCACTCACCCAATATTGAAGTGCTTTACCCCAGAAGTCGCTAAGCAGCTGACTCCCGAAAGTGAGTTGATTAGAAGCCTACCAGAGCCGACGATTGAAACGGGCGTTATTGCTGGAAGTAAAAGCAGTAGCATTTTGGTGCCTGTGACTTGGTTTTACAACGTTGCCACCAATAATGCGCCGGGTGATGGCGTGGTTGAAATAAATAATACCCAATGTAGCAATATGTCCGACTTCCTAGTCATGCCCTTGCATCACTCATTTATGATGTGGGATAGTCGACTTATTGAACAAGTAATTCACTTCCTTAGATTTGCGAAATTTGAGCACTTGCAACCTGCTCAAGATAATCAAGGTGCACAAACTAATCAGAGTGAAAATGGTTAACAATAAAAGGTATTGTGTCTATGTCTGAACAAAAAGTTGTCGATAGCGAACCACATCAATTTACATTGTTAAAACAAAAACGATTCCTACCTTTTTTTCTGACCCAAGCTCTGGGCGCATTAAACGACAATATTTTCAAAAATGCATTGGTCATTATTATCGGCTTTCGCGGTATCAGCGCATTGGGCATGGATTCAAAATTACTGGTAACAGCGGCTGCAGTTATTTTTATTTTGCCTTTCTTTTTATTCTCAGCAACGGTAGGACAACTAGCCGATAAATTTGAAAAATCGCGCTCTATTCGTTTTATTAAATTGGCCGAAATTGCAATAATGATTTTAGCCACTCTTGGGTTGTATTTAGATAGCCCGTTAATGTTGCTTGGTGTGTTGTTCTTGATGGGATTACAGTCGACAGTTTTTGGCCCAATTAAGTACGGCCTATTACCACAGCATTTGGGTGAAGATGAGTTAGTTGGTGGTAATGCCTTGGTAGAATCAGGAACCTTTTTAGCCATTCTTATTGGTACTATTATTGGTGGCGCTATTGCCTCACTGGATTCTGATATTGGTTTGTGGTTATCAGCTACTGTTCTTAGCGTTTCGGTCATTGGCTATTTCACTAGTCGGAAAATCCCTTACACACCCGCAGTTGCACCTGAATTAAAAATTAACTGGAACCCCGCAACCGAAACGGTTAGGAACTTGAAGTTTTTAGTCTCTAACAAAGTGGTGTTTTTAGCGATTCTAGGGATCAGCTGGTTTTGGTTCTACGGCGCAGTTTTCTTAGCTCAAATTGCTACCTATACGCAATATACACTTGCCGGAAAGGAAACGGTCGCGACTTTGATTCTCGCGGTATTCTCTATAGGGATTGGAGTGGGCTCGGTGCTTTGTGAAAAACTTTCTAATGGACGAGTTGAAATTGGATTAGTTCCTATTGGAGCAATTGGTTTAAGTCTATTTGCTATTGATCTTTACCATGCCAATCCCGCGACTGGACTCGAAGCTATTTACAGTTGGAAAGACTTTATTGAAAATAGCGGTAACTGGCGAATTTTATTTGATATTGCCTTTATCGGGATTTTTGGTGGGATCTATACAGTGCCACTCTACTCATTGGTTCAACAACGAAGTGATGAAAAACACCTATCTAGAGTGATTGCTGGCAATAACATTTTGAATGCACTGTTTATGGTGATTTCTGGATTGTTTTCGATGATTCTATTGTCTAATAACTATTCTATTCCGCAACTATTCCTAATCACAGGTTTAATTAATATTTTGGTGGCAATATATGTTTTCACCAAGGCGCCAGAATTTATCGCTCGTTTTATTACTTGGTGTTTAATCAATAGTATCTATCGAATTCGCCAATTGAACTTAAGTTCAATCCCCAAGAAAGGTGGTTGTGTTTTAGCCTGTAACCATGTGAGTTTTGTCGATGCTTTGATCATTGGTGGATACTGTAAACGTAACGTTAAATTTGTAATGGATTATAAGATATTTAAATTGCCAATTGTCGGTCAATTTTTCAAACTAGTAGGAGCGATTCCCATTGCGCCCGCAAGAGAGAATCAACGCTTAATGGATGAAGCATTTGATAAAATTGCACATGCGCTAGAAAGCGGCGAAGTTGTTTGTATATTTCCAGAAGGAAAATTAACAGCAGATGGTCAACTGGGCGAGTTTAAACAAGGTATTGAAAAGATCATTAAGCGTACACCTGTTCCGGTAGTACCAATGGCACTTAAAGGATTATGGGGCAGTTGGTTTAGTCGAAAAAACGGTGCCGCTATGACTGGAATACCTAGAAATTTTATGGCAAAAATCGACTTAGTGGTAGGAGATTTGATTCCTGCAGATCAAGTTGATAGACACATTCTTAGGGAAAAAGTACTCGCGCTTCACGGCTAATCTTATTGATTTAGTCGTCTAAACGGACATCAGAGCCCTTAAAAGCGACGTATTTCGCATGCTTTACAAGCAAAGGTTGCTATTTTCACCTTTAACTCCATACAATGGCTAGCTGGCATTTCGAATGCTGGAGCCTTGGAGCATGCCAAGGTTTATCGTTTTAACTAACGATTTTTAATCAATAAAAATAGGATGGGGACAATAATGAAAAAATACTACGCTTTACTTCTGACTTTTGCTTTATTAACTGGTTGCGACAGCAACGATGGCCCTGCTGAAAAAGCTGGAGAAAAAGTTGATGAGACCATCGAACAAGTACAAGAAAAAACCGAAGACGCCGTTGATGATGTCAAAGATGCAACAGAAGATGCCGTTGATAGCGCAAAAGCTGCAACCGAAGATGCAATGGATAAAGCAAAAGAACTAAAAGATGATGCCGCTGATGCGATTGATGATGCTAAGAAAAAAGCTGAAGAAGCGGTTGATGATACTGAAAATGGTGGTGATCAATAAGCTCTTTTTGAGTTGAATCGTTCGATGGGTTTATTGGTTTTGTTCAGTAGACTCATCGAATAAACGCCTAGTTCGACGTTACTAACCCCCTAAAATAAATAGCTAAAACGCTAAGCACCTCACTAAGGTATTTAATAAAAAGCACTTAGCTATTCTAGGCTACTGTTTCCCACCTAATTTAGTACCCACTCAGCAATTTCACACAAGCAAACCTTTATCTTCTTTGCTCTGTTATCTAAGTATCAAACTTCGGAACATAGCCAGAGACAGCTTTTCTATAAGACCAATTAAGCGAATGTATCCTCTGACCACAACAACATTTATGATTAATCGACATAGCTTTTTGACCGATTAGTATCAAATTATTTATTAGTCTCATAAAGAATAAAAAACATCCACCATAAGTCTTTCATATCTCACATATATTTCATTTTGAGATATAAAATTGAATTGATCGAAGATAGCTAACTAGTCGCTTTCCACGCTAACCTAAAGTGCGGTATTCTTTATGGATGCATAAATACAATAAGTTGCGGTTAACAAGCATCAATCTTTTAAGGCTTTCCATCCCAATCATTTTTTCGCTTTCGGCATCGCTTGCCGTTAAGGCAAACTCGTCTGTTCCTCAGCAAAAACCAACGAATATTCTAAACGCTCAACCCAGTTTTTCTGGCAACGGCATTATCGGTGATTTGAATACCTATGCTTTTGAGGTTTCAGAAAATCAAGCAGTTTTAGTTGATGTAGAACGACTCAATACCGAGTTTAAGTTATCTTTAATTGATAGCCAAAAAGCGAAACCAATCTATACCGTTAGCTTTCCAACACTAGATTGGTTGTCGGAACGCATTTTAGTAACGCACGTAGATTGTAGAAAGTGCCAAGTCATTATTGAACCACTTGAACAGGGTGATCGCTCGGGCAGTTATCAGTTAAGTGCTAATAAATTAAAGGTGGATAGCAACGGCCAGCAAATCCAATTTGAAAGCCTAATGACTCAAGCCTCAGTTCTTTGGTTTAAGGCTAATCAATCTGGTAAGGAGCTCGCTCCGGTGTTTGCAATTTACCAACAAGCAATAGAGTCGGCTAAGGCGTTGAATTCGTTAGATGCACTTCAACGGAGTCGATATTTAGCGGCACAGGCAGCTCATTATAATGATGATTATGACACATTAGAAAAGATAGCCTCGCAAGTCGCCAACCAAGCGAGCGATGATCAGTATCAATTGAGAGCCACCTATTTGTTAGGCATGTTCTCTTATGAGGAAAACCTACTCGATAGTGCGAATGAGTTTCTTGGAAAAGCACATCGTCTAGCTAAGCAATTAAACAATCAACATTTTTTGGCTGCAAGCGATAACCTGCTCGGACTAATCGCAGCGAAGCAAGGACACCTTGAAGAAGCTTCACGGCGGTTTGAATCCTCCTACCAAAACTTTGTTCTTTTGGGGGATTGGCGACAGGCAGTTGACGGCTTAATTAATCGAGGTTGGTCGCAGTATCGACAAGGGAAATACCCTCTCGCACTAAACAACTATCGACAAGCCTTGTCACTTTCCAAAGCCTCAAATTTGAACGAACGAACCATTGATGCAACCTACAAAATCGGTGAGGTCTATGCTCGCAGTGGTGATACTAGCCAAGCCAATTTATTTTTGGATTCAGCATTAACACTTGCTGAGGCACAAGATAAACCGGTTTGGCGAGGACGCGTACTACAGGTCAAAGCCAAATTGCTCTATGACGCAGGTACTTTTTTGTTAGCGAAAGTCCTGTTTGAAGACGCGCTAAAAGCCTATGCGGCTATCGACGATAAAGTCGGTGAGATCAACTGCCGCTATTACTTAGCAAGAATTCACAATAGTCTAGGAGACTTTGAAAAAGCCTACCAATATTTTGCTGAAGTACTTAAGTTTGACCAACAAGTGGATAACCAGCCAAACCTTGGTCAGAGTTATTTTCGTTTAGCCGAAGTGGCTTTCAAGCAACAAAACTACCAGCAGGCACTCAAGGATATAGGTCAAGCTATCGACATTCTAGAGCAAGTCGATGACGAACATATAAAGGGTCAGTTGTATAGTTTGGCCGGTTCTATTTATTTTTATAATCAACAGAAAGAAGAGGCTTTTGCCTTTATTCAGGAAGCCGATTCAATTCAATCTAAAATTGAAGATCATCGTGGAAAGATAGAAACAGGCTATCGATTGGCAGAGATGTATGCAGCTCAAGAAGAACCTTCAAAAGCCTTGGCACAGCTAAACTCCGTGATGAAAAAAATAGAGCTGTTACGTAGTAAAATTGGGCGGGTCGACCTTAAGCAAAGCTATTTGGCACTCCACCAAAAAGTCGCCGCTTTGCAAATCGAGCTGTTAATTCAACAACCATCTGGAGCAATGGCTAGTCTTGCTATTGCAGAAAGTTTTCGCTCTCAAACCTTAGCTGAAAACTTACTCAAGCTTAAAGCGAATACCGACATTCCAGCGGATCTAGCTAATGAGCGTTTTGAATTACAACAAAAGCTTCAATCAACCGTAGTCGATTACCTGCAACTTTCTGAGCCAGGTGCTCGTCAGAATATTTTAAACAACTCTCGCAGGCTCGCGGCTAAGCTTCAGCAACTTGAAGCTAAGATTGATCTTTCTACGGATAAAACTGCCGCAAAAGAAGTTGCCCGAGAACGACCAATTTCCGAGATTCAAAGCCAATTAGCCGACGATAGTATTATTCTTTATTTTGATACCAATCCAAACCAAAGCTATCTTTGGCTTTTAACCAGACAGTCAGTGGTTAGTTACACGCGCACATCTGCAAACGATATAGCACAACAAGTAGAACAAGCATTGAAGTTAATCAACAATCGTCCCAGTGCTAACAAAAAAAATCGCCGAACTCAGCAAGACAAAATCTTCAAGCAACTTTCTGACACCTTGTTTTCTAAATCCAACATTGATTGGAATAAATATCGACAACTCATAATTGTTGGAGATGGTCCGCTCAACTACTTACCCTTTTCTATGCTGACGTTACCGGGCTCAAAGCGCCCAATTTTACACCAGCAAAAAGTCGCTTATATTCCGTCGTTAAATGTTTATGCACAATTAAAACAAGACTTTCAATCTAATAAAAATACCGAACTGCTGCAAAGTAATAGACTATTAATGCTGGCCAATCCTAGTTTTGCGGGAATCATCCAACCGCAAAACCAAATTGCTCAAAAACGCTCTGGATTTGAAATGAGCGAATTACCTTATAGTCAAAAAGAAGCTCATACCATCGCCAAAATCACACCAGCTGCCACAACCCTATTAAGTCAGCAAAACGCTAGTAAACAAGATTTCTATCAACAATCGCCCGAAAATTATCAAATGATTCACTTTGCTACCCATGGATTGGCCAACAGTGAATTACCGTCACTCGGTGGACTAGTTTTATCGAATGTCGCATCGAGTGATAATTTATTACTGGCTCCTGAGATATCAAACTTATCGCTAAATGCTGAGCTAGTGGTGTTAAGTGGCTGTGAGACAGCGCTGGGAAGATTAATTGACGGCGAAGGTTTACAAGGATTAAGCCGATCTTTCTTTGAAGCCGGGGCTAAGCGAGTAGTCGCCAGTTTGTGGGCGGTACAAGATGATGCCACCGCCGAACTAATGAGTGCTTTTTATCGAGGACTATTAATTGATAAACTATCACCGGCAGAATCGTTGCGTATGGCCAAGTTGCATGTAAAAAACTTTAGGCGTAAGAACAACAGCAGACCTTGGCGAGATCCCTATTATTGGGCAGGTTTTGTTTTACAGGGCATTGGAGAATCTTGGATTGAATAAAATGACTGAAGCGCAGGCCGCTGAGTCGCTGGTAGAACGGATTCTAAAGGGTGACCAAACGGCCGAACAAGAAATGGTCGAACGATATAATCGGGGTGTGTTGTTTATGCTTCGTCATCGTTCTAAGAATAGAGCTCTGGCTGAAGACATCAGTCAAGAAACTTGGCGAATCGTTCTGCAAAAAGTTCGCGCCGGCGATTTAAAAGATCATAGCAAATTATCCGCTTTCATCGTTCAAACTGCCAAAAATCAGTTATTAATGCATTATCGAAGCAGTCATCAAACCAAAGTGACTCTCGATGATAAGGCTGATGAAACCGTCGATATGTCAGACCAACCTCAGCAGGTATTGGAAAAATACAACCTTGCTCAGGTTGTAAAAAAGCTGGTTTCAGAGCTAAAGACTCCGCGGGATCGCGAGCTGATCATGCGTTTTTATCTGCAAGAAGAAGACAAACAAAGCATCTGCCAAGACTATCAATTAAGCGAACTACACTTTAATCGAGTGCTATTTAGAGCAAGACAACGCTTCAAGGAATTGTGGGTAGAACACATCGGTGAACACCGCTGAGTTAAAAATACCCGGTAAAGTGAGATATTTTTAATTTAACGCGCACTAACTAACTACATCTAACTAAGGTTAAACGGATATGGATAATATGGCGGCTAATCAACAAATTGAGCGTTATCTGCTTCGACAGATGGATGAGCAAGAGGCATCTGAATTTGAGGCCTATTATTTGTCTAATAACGAATGCATTGACCAACTTGAAATGGCTGAGAGACTGTTGGAAGGCTTGAGATTTGCAAAAGACTCTCAGCCTTTAAGTACCCCTATTATAGCGACTAAAAAAGCCGCTAACGATAGTCGATGGTGGCGCAAAGGTTTGCCGGTTTGGGCGAGCGCTGCCATGGTGATGATAACGCTATTTCCTTCTTTAATGATGTACAACGAACTCAAGCAACAAAGCGGTCCAAGCGCAGAACTGTCAGTCCTTAGTTTACCTTTAACGGAAACTCGCTCCGCCGATCAACAAGTGATTAAAGTTCCTTTTTCTGAACAACGGATGATTCTTTCGATGTTTGTGGATACTGAGTTAGAACAAATGGTGCACCCAAGTTATACCTTTGAATTAAGTGCCATTAACCAAGTAAAGAGCCAGAACGCTAACCCGTGGATATTTAACCAATTGAAACTCGATCACAATGATATGTTGTATATTGATTTAGGCAAATCCGTGGTAACCCCCGGAAGTTATCGCTTTACTCTGTTAGGTCTAAGCGAAAACAATGAAAAAAGAGAAGTAAGTAGTGGAACCGTTACATTCGAACTGCAACACTAGCCTGATTGGCTTTTAGTTGGACGAATAACGCTGGGTAGCCACTCGATTATAGGATCACTACTGACTAGCGGAAGTAACTAATAAGAAGCAAAGAACAACAATAAATCGAAGAGGATAATACAATGTCTTTAGCGGATAAGACTAGCAAGCAAGCTGGAGAACATGACCATAACCATGAGCATGCTCATAACGAAAATGTTCACCACGACCATCCGAAAGGTCCGCATGACCATGATCATGATCATAACCATTCAAACCCAAATTCAGTCAGTGATATCTTTGAACTGGTTAGAAATTATCAAGGCGATCGTTTTAAAGCAGTTGATGAAGATACTCGAAAAGTATTTTATCAATCGTTAGTTGGAAAATCGTTTTCAGTAAAGAATTCTGACTTCATTAGTTTAGACAATGCCAATTTCGAATTTGACTTTGTTCCAGAGCTTGAACATCACCACCATCATGATCACGAACATCACCAAGATAGTCATTGTGATTTAAACGTGATAATCACTCACCCAAAACGAAACTCTATCAAGTTTACTGCATTTGATAAATCCGTAGTTACTTTCTTGAACGAGAAAAATTTTGTCATAAAATCTTATGTGAAACTCAATGATAATAAAGTAAAAAGCAAATTTTATGCAATGAATATCAGTGTTGTCGATACCCAACCAAACTCAAAGTATGTGTTCTCATTTACCTTCACAAATCTCGACGATGAAGACGAAAAAATTCGCGTTTATGTCAACCATAAACAACCTGCGACCGCGGGTGTTGGGCGAGAATAATTAAGCAGCCCTAAACCGGACCGATATAATTTAAGGAGCATATGTCCATGTTAAACATTATTGTTTTATTTTTATTGAAACTATTTAATTTGTTGGGCTTAACCAACCACAAAATCTCTTACAAGCTAAATCCAAGCGATAACACGGACTTAGATAACAAAACTCTTCAGCAAGCTGCAGACAAAGCAGTCGCGGTTTGGAACAAATACGTTTCACCAAAAACCAATATTGAATTCGAGCTGTCAGCAATAAACATCTTTGAAAATACTGCGGCGAGAGCTTTTCAACCCGACGGGCCATCATGCGAATCAGTTGACAATAGTTGGCATGTCGAGGTCAATGTTGCCTTTATGGATCGCTACTCAAAATTGGAAGATCGCGGTGTCAATATCATTGCCTCGTTTATTATGCACGAAATCGCCCACATATATGGCTTTGGTAGTCCACTTTGGAAAAGCTTATTTGACCACAATGGCGTGATCAGGGAAAGATATGCGCAAAAATACCCCGTCTTAAAAGGCAAAAAAATAAGCCACGATGGCGACCATTGGGATCACCACGGCACCTTATTATCCGAACACGTGGATGAAGATGGTCACTTCGCCCCCGAAACTATTGTAGTCATGGCTTTGCTCGGCCATCGTGTCAAGGTGAAACCAGATAATCATATTGAGTTCGAACACTTTCTTTCTGAGGCTAACTCACATAGCGCCTAAAGGAGAAAATGCTCCTTATTCGATAGATGCCCATAAAAATTATAATTTAATGAGATAATTATCCCAATCGCTGCACAAGTCCTAAAGATAACCAAACTAGTGAGCGATTATGACTGCCAATATAAGATATTCAGTAAAGGATTCTCAACATCTTTTGTTTCAGTTTTTATCTCGCAATATTGCGATAAAGCCAGGGCATAAATTGCCCAGAGAATTTGGCGATTTCATACGCATAGAAGTCGATCGAGAAAATAAGAAAGAACTCAATTTATTACTCATTAAAGACAAGCAAGCGCGTCGCTTAAATCGAGCCCAATTACCCTCCAAAATAAACATCAGTCGTAACGGTTTTATGGAGTTGATATTCCATTTTACCGAAACTGGCTTTGGCGCCGAAGCCCCCCTCGATAAGTATCAATTTACTTTTAAACTATGTTTACACCTTTCATTGACAGGCAAGAGTGCCGCTTTTTTGTTTTTAGTTGAAACCATAGAAGAGCAGCGACTTGCTGAAGAGATTTATCTGGGCAGGCTTTTTTTACAACCCAATGTTATTCAGTTACATACAAAAAATAAAAATTACCGAGTGGTGGGATAGTTTTCCGTATTGATGCACTAACTTATCGTCGGTCTTCTCAATATTACCATCGAGCGTCTTCAACCAGCCAAATCAGCAAGGATGCGCTATTGATGTAATTCAGGGGACTGAATTAGGTTATTCAACACTAAACATACGGAGATGTAAGATGAAAAATGCTAAATCCAGTCGCACCAGCTTTAAAGTTTCCACGTCCCAACGGCCCGATTTTTGCGGGACAACCAGCGCTGTAATTTTTGATTCTGCAGGTAATCTATTGGAAAGCTGCGCTATTAAAGATGGCAAACTAAACAGTAAACTACCTCAATCTAAACTAAAACAAGCGAGACTCTTTATCGCTCCGATGGCTGCGAAAGAATTGACTAAGGTTAGCCTGGAGACAATGAATCGATTAAATGCCTATCAAGCCGTCATTTCACTAAACGGGCAGTTAATCGACACCATTCAAATTCCGGGCAACATCATAGACCTTTGGTTATTTTGTAGTTGTTACGTGCATGGCCAAGTGCTGCGTAAAAGTGATCATTCAGCGATTTGTGGAGCAAGAGTTCATATTTGTGAAGTCGACAAAGTGTCTCTGTGGATACGTAGACTCCCTGATTACGATCTGTTTAAGATTAGAGAAGACTTGTTGGACGTCATCTATAACCCGCCCAAAATAGGCCCCAAAGGTCCAGTGCCCGATCCTCCGCCATTCGAAGAAGTACCGCCGCTCCCAATTCCGGACGGTCCAGTTTTCCGATTTAACAAATCACTACCGCAAAGCGCAGCGTTAACTAGACAAAAACAAAGCGTCGATGCTCGAGCGACCCAATTGGCTCAGATCTCGACAAATCGTTTTCAAGTAAATGCTATTCAAACTAATTTGGATAAATCAGTGCTAAGTTCTGAATTGTTGAACGGCTTACAAACTCAATCAGCTAGTGTGTTACGCGATCTCTTGGCTAGTCATTGGAAGCTACTCTATCCATGGTTTTGTATTTGGCCTTGGTGGCGCTTACGTTGTGATGAAATTACGACGGTCGATACCGATGCCAATGGACGTTTTGAAACCACCATTTTCTACCCATGTGCTGGCGATAAACCCGACCTGTATTTTTGGGTTGAATACGATTTAGGTAACGGATATGAAACCGTTTATCGACCATTAATCGGTTGCCATACCTACTGGAATTATCAATGCGGTAGCGAAATCACTATAAGAGTGGCAGACCCTCGAGTTCCTGGATGCGCCGATGAGCCTGATTTACCTGGCTGTCAGGTGTTGATCAAGTCAATTGGTAATAACGTAGCTGTCAGGGAAATTAATACGGCTAGCAGTGGTCCCATGGCTGAAGGCTTATTGACCACCGGCGAAGCCTTTGGTGGAACATTAGAACCTCGAGTTGGATTTAGTCGCAGTTGCTTAATCGAAGATAAAGAGATCCCTTATTATCGCTGGTCTTATCGTCGCCTAAGCGGACCTGATGGTATCTCTACCACCGCATCAGCACCTATATCTGAAAAGATATCCACCATCAGTAACCCTGCCAACGCGCCAGCAACTGATTGGACGATCCTTACTAAAGAAGTAGTCAGACATTACAAAGACGGAACCAGTTATCCAGCGGATGTCATGGGACCAATGCCAACTGTAGGAGCGAACGCCGCCCCAGTTGAAAACTTATTCCGCATTAGACCAAACGCATCACCATCTGGTGAACCATGGGAATCATTTGATCAACACGTCGATTTAGCAACGGGTTATTTTGAGACCAATAAATTGCTAGGCAGTCCGTCCAGTGGGCCTATTGACAGCAGCACGCCCGCACCGGAAGACTTATCTGCCGGACGATACGAACTCAAACTAGAATTGTTTGATTCGGCCGGAAATTTGGTTAATTGGACTGATAACAATATCGACCTACGGATTACCGAAAACAACGCTCCGTTTGGGAGTGTGACTATCGACACTATGACTGCACCAGAGTTTAACCGAGTGAAAAATGCGGCCGGTGATACTATCGGTTTTAAAATGACGGTTAGAGTAGACAATAACCACTGCTTTGCTGAAGTGCTCCCCGTTGAAGGTGACGTATCCCCCGATCCAGTCTGCGGGTTTCACACCTATGAGCTCGGCGATCAGGTCAGGCTAAAGTTTATCGCTCAGCACCCTAATCATCTGGCTCGATATACCTTTAACACGTTTCGTGCGAGTGGTTCAGCCTTAGCGGTTGCCAACACTTCGGGTATCGCTGGCGAACCTGGCAATAGTGGCTACCTGAACACCGGAGGCTTCAACTATCAAAAGGATATTGCTGTTTCTAGTTTGTTAGGTGGTTGTGCTAATGCGGCGTTTGCAGAACGGCTAGACGTTGTCCCGAAAGTGCAAAATGGTTACAGCATACTGCATGGCTTGCGTCATTCCGACACTGCCGCTTTTGCACTGGCACAGCCCTGCGAACCATGTGAATGTGAGGAGGTATAAGTCGTCAATTACCCTGGTTATCAAAAGTTCAGATCGTAAGGTAGATCGATCTGGGCTTTTGATTTTTTTCGACATTTTTAAGATCCATACTTCACCGCTTGGTTCAGTTTTTTTGCTAGACCCTATTATGACTGGCATTGTTCTGACTCCCCTCTCTTCGAATTAATACCATCGAATTCAAAGGTTTGTCTTGCGAACGCTCTAATTGATAGCGACAATTCGCTTTGCAGATTTAGATTCGAATCCCAAAAACACTTCTACTCTTTCCACAAGTGACTTCATCTAAATTGAACCATATCGCGTATAATGATGGATTGTCACTGTCACTAGGTTGCTGTAACGTTCTAAGCTATAGTTAGACCTTCATTTAAACACCAAGAATGATAAATACACTATGAAACAAAAACTCCCAGCCATTCTCACTATCCTTTTTTTCGCTGTTCTGATTACTTACTTGCAATGGCCTGAGAGTCATAAAGGCTCAGAGCAAAAAGCTAGAGTCACTAAAGTGCGAGCCGCCGATGCTCAATTGGCCGAATTTAGAGATATCGTAGAAGCATTGGCGACGACTCGAGCAAACGAACAAATACTGGTAACCACCAAATATGCAGATGTGGTAAAGAGTTTGTCATTTGAAGATGGACAATCGGTTAAAAAAGGTGATGTTTTAGTTCAGTTAGATAGACAGGAAGAACAAGCCAAAGTGCGAGAGCTAGAGGCCAATTTAGAAGAAGCAGTGGTACAACTAAATCGTTTACAAGACCTATTAAAAAACAGGGCAACCTCAAAATCTCAGGTTGACCAACAAGAAGCCATGACTAAAGCGATAAGAGCGCAACTGACTAATGCCCGAATTCGGTTGAACGATACCACTATCAAAGCACCTTTTGCGGGTATATTAGGGTTCCGTCAAGTCAGTGTTGGTGCCTATTTAGTACCCGGTGATGTGATAACTAGTTTAGATGACATTAGTCAGATGAAGCTCGACTTTTCAGTGCCTGAACGCTTTTTGCCAACCATTGCGGTTGGTCAACCGATCAATGCCACGAGTGATGCTTATGGCGAAAAGCTTTTCACTGGCAAGATTACTTCAATTTCTCCGCGCATCGATCCGATCACTCGAACTCTAAGAGTTCGTGCAGAAATCACTAATGAGCAAGGGTTACTTCGACCGGGTATGTTACTAAAATTAAAAATAGTCCGGCAGGTTGAATCAGTGTTACAAATCCCAGAAAGCGCATTAATACCGATTGAGGAACGACATTATGTTTTTGTCATCAGTGATGGTTCGGTAAAACGCAAAGAGATCAAAATTGGTCGACGACAACCAGGATTTGTTGAAGTCATCTCTGGATTAAGTGCGTCCGAAAAAGTAGTCACCGAAGGAACTCTTAAGATTCGAGACGGTTCGCAAGTAACCGTACTGGAGAATTAAGCAATGATATTGTCAGATCTTTCGGTGAAGCGCCCAGTATTTGCCACCGTTTTTAATCTTATTCTGGTGACCTTTGGTGTCGTCGCGTTTTTGCAATTACCGCTGCGCGAATATCCAGATATTGATCCACCAGTCGTCAGCATAAATACTAATTATTCAGGTGCTTCGGCTGCAATTGTTGAAACCAAGATTACCCAAATACTAGAGGATCGGATCAGCGGTGTCGAAGGGATAAAAAATATAACCTCATCTAGCCGTGTTGGCCGCTCGAGTATTACTATTGAGTTTAATCTTGATCGCGATATTGATGCAGCAACCAATGATGTCAGAGACAGAATATCAAGAGCGTTGAATAACCTGCCGGAACAAGCCGATCCACCTGAAGTATTCAAAGCCAACGACGATGAAAATGTGATCGTTTGGTTTGTGCTTCAAAGCACTAGTCTTTCAACGTTAGAATTAACTGATTACGCCCAGCGGTATATTGTTGACCGGTTCGCAGTGGTGGATGGTGTCGCCCGAGTAAGAGTCGGTGGTGGCAGAACTTACGCCATGAAGATTTCGCTTAACCGTTCGGCGATGGCCGCTCGAAATGTCACCGTGGGAGATATCGAATCGACACTTCGCGATGAGAATGTCGAATTGCCAGCAGGACAAGTTGAATCTATTGATCGTGATTTTTCTATTCGAGTAGAGCGAAGTTATCTAACTAGCCAAGATTTTGCCGCAATGGTAATAAAGCGATCTCAAGATAACAGTTTGGTTCGACTTGGTGATATCACAAAGGTAGAAGTGGCCGCTGAGGATGATGAAAATATGTTTCGCGGCAATGGTAAAAACATGGTCGGTTTAGGCATCGTTAAGCAATCCAAAGCTAACACCCTTGAAGTGGTCAAACTCGCCAGAAAAGAAATGCAAGCGGTACGTGAATCGCTTCCTATTGGAACAACGATTACCAACAGCTATGATTCGTCTATTTTTATTCAAGGTTCAATTAACGAAGTTTACAATACATTAATCATTGCCATGATAATGGTAGTACTGGTTATCTTTTTATTTTTAGGCAACCTAAGAGTCACTCTAATTCCCGCCGTTACTGTACCTGTTGCATTAATCGGTTCGATGATGGCCCTGTCTTGGTTTGGCTTTTCGATCAACCTGCTTACTTTGCTTGCCTTGGTTCTAGCGATTGGATTAGTAGTTGATGATGCGATAGTCGTATTGGAAAATATTTATCGTCGAATAGAAAAAGGACAAACACCTTTGATGGCTGCCTATGAAGGTGGTCGCGAAGTGGCATTTGCTGTCGTAGCAACCACATTGGTATTGGTTGCCGTTTTCATTCCGCTTATATTTCTTTCTGGAAATGTTGGCAGGCTTTTTACTGAGTTTGCAATCGCTATTGCATCTGCTGTTATCTTCTCAAGTTTAACCGCGCTGTCTTTGACACCAATGTTATGCTCTAAGATGCTGAAACATCGCACCCGTAGTTCCTCTTTCGGACAGTTGCTTGATCAGAATTTCGCCAAGTTAGAAAGCTTCTATGGCAAAATGTTAGCAAACACTATTCATCAACCGGTATTGATTTCTGTAATAATTGCATTGGCACTTGTCACTATCTATGTACTTCTCGCAAAACTCCCGAATGAATATACTCCAAAAGAAGATCGCGGAAACTTGTTTATTATGATGCAAGGTGCTGAAGGCGCTAGTTATGAAAGCAATGTCGCCAATATGCAAAAAATAGAACAAATGCTTTTAGCCTATCAACAGCGAGGCGAACTTGACCGTGTTATTGTCAGAGTACCAGGTTTTGGAGGCTCTGGTGGAATTGCGGTGATTGGTATGCCGCCCTGGAATGAACGAGCATTTAGTACTTTTGAATTTATTGACAGAATAAACAAGGAATTACAAAGTGTACCTGACGTAAGAGCTTTTGCAATTATGCGTAGTGGTATTAGAAGTGGTGGTGCAGGTAGCACACCGGTTGAATTTGTTTTACAAGGCAATACTTATGAAGAGCTCGCAAGGTGGAGAGATATTGTGCTTGAAAAAGCACAAGCTAATCCTAACTTGTCCGCGGTAAACAGTGACTATCGAGAAACCTTCCCGCAACTGTTAGTCAATATCGATCGCAAACGAGCCTACGATTTGGGAGTGACTGTTGGTGATATTGGCAAAACATTAGAGACCATGCTTGGACAACGGCGCGTCACTACTTTTGCAGACCGTGGTGAAGAGTATGATGTGATTGTTGAAGGTGATAAAACAGATTTTCAAAAACCTGGCGACATCGAAAACATTTATGTCCGCTCTAGAACCAGTGGCGAATTAATTCCTTTATCTAATTTGATAACATTTAAGGAGGACGCCACTTCCTCACGTTTAAACCGATACAACCGGTTGCGCAGTGTCACTATTAGCGCCAACTTAGCGCAAGGTTATACATTAGGAGAAGCTCTCGATTTTCTAAATGTAGTGGTAAAAGATTACCTACCTGAAACGGCTCAAGTTGACTATAAAGGTCAGTCTATGTTGTTAAAAGATTCTGGCGATTCCATAATGTTTATTTTTGTCTTGGCTTTATTGCTAACTTATTTAATTCTGGCAGCCCAGTTTGAAAGCTTCATTCATCCATTTGTTATTTTGTTAACCGTACCGCTCGCTCTAGTCGGAGCGCTAACCGGTTTAGAATTAATGGGAATGAGTTTAAACATCTATAGCCAAATAGGCATAGTGATGCTGATAGGATTGGCTGCTAAGAACGGGATCTTAATCGTCGAATTTGCCAATCAACTTAGAGATAAAGGCGAAGAATTTGAAACAGCATTGATTCATGCTGCTCAGCAACGTTTACGCCCTATCGTGATGACAACTTTTACCACCGTGATGAGCGCGGTGCCTTTAGTTCTAGCCTCTGGCCCTGGCGCAGAAAACAGAATGGTGATTGGTGTGGTTATTTTTGCTGGTGTTTCATTGGCTAGTTTGTTTACCTTATTTGTAGTACCAGGAGCTTACTACTGGTTATGTAAACATACTGGTTCACCGCAAAAAATAGCGCAACAAATTGAAAAACTAGAGCAGGCCAATTAAACTCAGACACTAAAATACTGCCGCCAAAGCTATTAGCTATTAGCTATTAGCTATTAGCTATTAATATGATACGGAGAAAATCATGAAATACTTACTCGCTACATTAAGCCTACTAGTGGTAGGAACCTCGTGCGCTGAAGCACCGAAAATAGCGGAAAGTAAATCTTCCGCGTCCTACAAAGCTGAATTGTTTACCGGAGGAATCGAAATACCATGGGGAATGGCTTGGTTGGACCAAGATACCATTATTACGACTGATAGAAAGGGTGAGTTGAGAATAATCAAGAATGGAAAGCTCGAAGCGCAAAAAGTTTCTGGGCTTCCAGAAATCATCGCATCTGGTCAGGGCGGACTGCTCGATGTGGAAGTCGATCCCGACTTTGCTAACAACAGTATCATTTACTTTTCTTATTCAGGAACTGAAGGAAAAACCAAAGGCAACAATACTTCAGTAATGAAAGCCAAACTTGATGGTTTTAAGTTAACTGATCAGCAAGTCATTTTTAATGGAGAGCCAAATACCGATAAACGTCATCACTATGGTAGTCGGCTCGAATTTGGTGGTGATGGAAAACTGTATATCTCAGTTGGTGATCGCGGACAAAGAGATGTCAATCCACAGCGCCTTGATCGCGATGCAGGAAAAATTCATCGAATTAGTAGCGACGGTTCAATTCCTTCAGATAACCCCTATGTTGATAACGACAAAGCGAATTCAACGATTTATTCTTATGGGCATCGTAACCCTCAAGGCATGGCTAAGCATCCGACAACAGGAAAGATCTGGACTCACGAACACGGCCCAAAAGGTGGCGATGAAATTAATATTATTCAACCAGCTAAAAACTATGGCTGGCCAGTTATCACCTATGGGGTGAACTACAGTGGAACTTCAATCACTGATAAAACAGAGCAAGATGGAATGATGCAGCCAAATTGGTATTGGGTACCATCCATTGCGCCATCGGGAATGACCTTTGTAACTAGCGACATTTACCCTGACTGGAAAGGCGCCCTCATTGTCGGCTCCCTCAAATTTGATTATTTGGTCTTACTCAAACTGGACGGCGATAAAATCATCAGCCAAGAGACTATCCTACAAGGCATAGGCCGTGTTCGCAGTGTAAAGCAAGGAACTGACGGATATATTTATGTTGGGGTAGATGGTAAAGGGATTATGAAGGTTTCGGCCGATACAAAATAAAAGATACATTCGTTCGTAATCTTAACGATTCGCTTGTTATCTACTGGCAAAAACATCGTTTAGAATGATTCGGTCACAGTATCATTATTCAAAAGGCACCGTGACCACTCTCCTCCCACAGAATACCCTCTAAAATCTTCTTCAATTGGCTTGATTTGTCAATTGATACTAGCAGGTTTAAACTAGCTGATAATTTCCTCAAGCACCAAGGGTTTAACATGATTCGGTTAGCATTGATTGTATTGCTTTTTCTCCACGCTCCCTTTTCTTATTCGATGGATCGCGTCACTGGCGACACTTCAGCCACTCGCTCAGAAGTCATAGCTCAAAACGGCATGGTAGCAACCAGCCAGCCTTTAGCCACCCAGATTGGTCTGGATATTCTTAAGCAGGGCGGTAATGCCATTGATGCAGCAATAGCAGCTAATGCCGCGTTAGGCTTGATGGAGCCAACCGGAAATGGCATTGGGGGCGACTTATATGCCATTGTTTGGCATGAGAAAAGCCAGAAGCTTTATGGACTGAATGCCAGTGGACGCTCGCCAAAAGGACTTTCTTTAAAAGTCCTAAAAAAAGAAATTAAAAAGCTCGGAAGAGAAGATATTCCACCCTATGGCATGCTACCCATCTCGGTGCCGGGTACTGTGGATGGCTGGTTCGAGCTACACAATAAATTTGGCAAAATGCCAATGTCAGATATTCTAAAACCAACGGTTGATTACGCTAACAAAGGCTTTCCAGTCAGTGAATTGATTTCTTATTACTGGCAACGTAGCGTACCTCGCTTATCCCCACAACCTGGCGACTTTGAAAAAGTCTTTACCATAAACGGCAAAGGCCCGGAAAAAGGCCAAATTTTTAAGAACCCTGCTTTAGCCAATACTCTAGCGACCATTGGAAAAGATGGTCGAGATGCTTTTTACAAAGGCGAAATAGCCAGGAAAATTGATGCGTTTATGAAGGCCAATGGCGGTTATATTCGTTATCGCGATTTAGCAGAGCATTCATCTACTTGGGTCGAACCATTGTCCACCAACTACCGAGGTTACGATGTTTTTGAGTTACCGCCTAATGGACAGGGTATTGCGGCTTTACAGATGTTAAATATTTTAGAGCAATACGACTTGAAGAAAATGGGCTTTTTATCTCCCGAAACACTGCATGTTATGGTTGAAGCTAAAAAACTAGTATTTGAGGACAGAGCCAAGTATTACGCCGATATGGATTTTTATAATGCTCCGTTAAAAGGTCTACTTTCAAAAGATTATGCCAAAGATAGAAATAAGCTAATTACGGATAAAGCGGCACGAACAATCGATGCTGGTAATCCAGCGTTATACCAAGGCGATACCATTTACCTAACGACGGCTGATAAACACGGCAATATGGTTTCACTGATTCAAAGTAACTATCGTGGAATGGGGTCGGGTGTAACCGTACCAGATTTAGGTTTTATTTTTCAGGATAGAGGCCAACTATTCTCTCTCGATAACGATCATGCCAATGTCTACGCTCCAGGCAAACGGCCATTTCACACTATCATTCCAGCGTTTGTAATGAAAGATGGCAAGCCTTGGCTTAGCTTCGGACTCATGGGTGGAGCGATGCAGCCACAGGGACATGTGCAAATCGTTACCAACTTAATCGACTTTGGAATGAATCTTCAAGAAGCCGGAGATGCAACTCGCTGGCAACACTTTGGATCGACTGAACCAACTCAGTCCAATCAATTGACTGCCTCACACGTGGGTCAACTAGCCATAGAGTCCGACATCCCCTATCAAACCATTCGATCACTGATGGCAAAGGGACATAAAGTTATTTTTGATCGAGGCGGCTACGGTGGTTATCAAGCAATTCTTAAAGATCCGAAAACGGGTGTTTATTATGGCGCTTCTGAAAGTCGCAAAGATGGTCAGGCGGCGGGCTACTAAATCGCTCGAGTCTTAACAAAGTTGTTAAAGGATAATAGCTAGCCCTACTTTAAAGTATGAAAGAGTGTGCAGCCTTAGTTATTACAACAATAGCTACACACTCGGTTCTATACATGTATGATTTCAAAGATTTCCATAAAAGTCGGCGGCTTATTGGGCTCAAAAGGAATATGCAGACGATTGGCGATATCTTTAGCAGATATTATTCCTCGTATTTCATGAACACGATGGTCAACGACAAGACTGTAACTAAGCCCATTTTGTTTCATGACTTCGACTAGATCTAATACATTTGCTTTCGATATATCCTGATAGTCAAACGCCCAAATATTGGAACGACCGGTCATCATATCACCGACAAGAACCTCTTCTCGCTCAAGCCCACGACTGACCCTTTTAATCATTTTATCTTCTGATAAATCATCAAGACTGAGTATTCCAACACACTGATTGTGTAGACCTATTACGATTTTAGATTCTACGTGAGCTCTTTCTAAAAATGTAAGCGCGTCTACCGCTTTGGTACCTTCCTCAATAACGAGCGGTCTAAACTCTTTAAAGTCCGAAAAGGTACTAAGAGCAGAAGCGGTCGCGTTGAGTTTCTCATAGTCTAATGGTGTCGCCAATCGATCGCTTTTCTCTAATGAATATAGTCGTAGCTTACTCATCTTAATCCCTCCGCACCGTACTTGCTAAAATCAGATGACTGCGCCTCAATCGACAAGTAGGGAAACAGTTGCTTTAGTTGGCAGTAGGAAAGGTTAGACTCGTCCTCACTTATGAGCGTACCTAGCAGCTCTTCGAAGCAAAGATTAAATGCCCTAATCTCTGAATGAGCTATTTGATAGATTTGAAAACTACCGGTGCTGGAATCTACACTTAATAGACAACCGACAGCTCGAGATCCAGCATTCAGAAAGTTAGAAACTGAAAACGTTACGTGGATTCGAATAATTGACGCATCTAAGAATTTTGTAGACTTCAATTCTTTGAGCATTTTTTTCTTGTAGCGCGAAACCCTAGTCGTTTGTTGGCACGTGATACAAATGTTCATAACAAAATACCTCGGTAAATAGTTTTAAGATCAAAATTAGATAGATTATTAAAAATTTGATTTACTTACTGAGGAGGTGCCCTAATTTGCTTAGGATAGAAGGTGTCGTTGAAAGGTTTTCTGCTTATTAAACTCTGAAAATAGATATCTATAGCTCTTGGCACAAAGTGAATAACACTAGAATCTTTGTATTTGTCTAAATCATATTCAGTAAAATTGGGTTCATTATCATCGGCAAGAAAAGTGCTGGTGTAATCACTTTGAATGTCAACTGTAAAACTATTGGTATCGCCATAGCTCCAGAACCACAGTGCGGAAAACAGAAAGAATACAGTTATAATATTTTTATTCTTGAATGGCATAATAGCTTAATTGGTCTAGGACCTATAATCGTATTATCGACAATGTGTATATTAAGTGAAGTTATAGAATGTAAGAATTTTTATTTTTCCCAGCTTAATTAATAGTTAGCCTTTTTTTATCTACTCAACACAGCGTTCCGATCAATATTGGATTAAGATTAACTGACCGCAAGTATTCTTCTTTGCCCGGAAAAATTGGCTAAGATTAAAGCTAGAGTGAATACAAGTATTGCACAGGCTTGATGAAGCGCCGCAACCAGAACAGGAACCCCTTGCAGTAAGGTAGTAACTCCAAGTGCGATTTGGCAGCATATCATTACAAATAAAGATATCATTAGTTGTTTTAAAACCGAATTCGATTTAAGTCTTAAAAAGACAATCAGCAAAATTGTAGATAATGAGACGATTAGATATGCCAATATTCGGTGGTTAAACTGCACAGTAGTCATATCTTCAAAAGCAGCATGCCAAATAGGTGACATCTCATACAAGCCTGGAGGAACAAACGATTCCCCCATTAGAGGAAAGGTGTTCCAAATAAGGCCTGCTCGTAAACCTGCGACAAACCCTCCAGATAGAATCATGCAATAAATCAGAAACAGAAGAATAACAGTCAAAGTCGTAAGAGTTTTTTTTGGAGGTATGACGCATTTATTAGTGCCTATATTATTAATGTAAAGATCGGTAGCCAACCACACAATGACACCATACAGCGCAACTGCTAATCCTAGGTGAGCAGTTAGTCTGTATTGACTAACTCTTGGTTCATCAGTTAAACCGCTTTGCACCATATACCATCCCAACCCTTCTTGCGCTGCGCCTAACAAAAAAATAACAGAGAGTCGTTTTAAAAACTTCACTGTTAAAAGACCTCTAGACCAAAAGACTATCAAAGGAATTAAGAAAGCTAGTCCAACTATTCGTCCGAGTACTCGATGAAAATACTCAAAATAAAAAATCGATTTGAACTCAGTTTGAGAAATTGCGTTGTTAACTAACTTATATTCTGGGTATTGCTGATACTGAAGAAATAGTTCATGCCAATCCTCAGAATTTAACGGTGGAATAATTCCCATCAATGGTTCCCAATTAACCATTGAAAGTCCAGAGTGCGTAAGACGAGTAACGCCACCTAAAATTATCATTGCATAGATCAGAACTGCGCAACTGATAAGCCAATTAAATAGATGTTTGTTTTGACTCATTGCAGGCAACCGACATGGAGGATTATTGAACATTAGGAGTCCCAAAATAAGGAATTACCCGTTGATAAGAAAATGCACCCAAATACTCGCCGCGTAACCTAGCGCAATCACAGGTGTCCATTTTAGGTGAACGAAGAAAGTGTATTGCCCTCTTGCTTGCCCCATCAATGCAACTCCGGCTGCAGATCCTATCGAAAGCAAGCTCCCACCGACTCCGGCTGTGAGAGTGACTAATAACCATTGAGTGTGTGACATCTCAGGATGCATAGTTAATACTGCAAACATCACAGGAATGTTATCTACCACAGCAGACATAACACCAACCAAGATATTGGCCGTTGTAGGCCCTAATTCACCGTAAATAAATCCTGACGCTAAACTCAAATACCCAATGTAACCTAACCCACCAACGGCTAGTATTACTCCATAAAAGAAAAACAAGGTATCCCATTCTGCGTGAGCAATTTTATCAAAAACATCAAAACTATATGGGTCATCTTCAGAGCCTGGAGGATTCTCCATACTGACATTCCACGCTCTTGATTTATGGCGTAAGTAAAAGCCGAAGAACTTCAAATAAGTCAATCCCATCATCATGCCGTATACCGGAGGAATGTGGAGCATATTGTGGAAAATTACTGCGGTTGCGATGGTAAGTATAAAAAGACCTACGATAGTAACACCTCCGTACTTTATTTTTTCTGCTCCAGAGTCAGATGTTGGAGGCTTTCCACTTGGAAGCGCAAATTGCATAATTAAGGCGGGCACTAAATAGTTAATGATGGAAGGTACAAACAGGTCAAAAAATCCCCAAAAATCGATAACCCCCTTTTGCCAAACCATCAGCGTGGTAATGTCTCCAAAGGGACTAAAAGCCCCACCAGCATTTGCCGCTACTACAATGTTAATACAGGCAATAGCCACGAACCGAGGTTGTCCTTTTCCAACGGACAACACGACAGCGCACATTATTAGCGCAGTAGTCAAATTGTCAGCAATTGGCGACATGAAAAACGCTAAACAACCAGTTAACCAGAATAGCGTCTTATAGCTGAATCCTCTTTCAACTAGCCAGTCTCGAAGCGCATCAAAAATACCTCGCTCTATCATTGCGTTGATATAGGTCATTGCCACAAGTAAAAAAAAGAATAGTTCCGCATATTCTAGAAAATTATGACGGATAGCCGACTCGACCTCTGAAGACATTCCTTGTTCACCCATATAAGCCGCGATCAAAATCCAGATTAGTCCAGCACCGAAAAGTACCGGTTTGGACTTTCTCATATGAATTTGCTCTTCGAGCATCACAAAGACATAGGCAATAAAAAATATTGCGAGCGCGAGATAACCGAGCCAGTGATGAGTTAAGTCAAGCGTATGTCGTTGGCTTTCAGCCGCAAGAACTGAATTCGAAAACAAACTTCCAAACAAAAAAGCAAAACAATTTCTCATATCATAAATCCAATAAGCATTATTAATCAGGAACTTACGAAAAATAAACCAATATCTTTTTATGGCTCAAACCGCTTCAAATACAATACTCTTAAATAACACCTTAATAATCAAATATTATTTATTGAGTATAAAAGTATAATAGCATTATAATGTAATTATCATTTAATGCACAAAGTATATTAATAAGCTCCTCAAATTATCAATTAGGGCGAAATAAAATGGAAAAAAGGACTGCACGAATCACGGTACTTGTCGATCCAAAGAAAAAATCGGCATTTGAGAAATTATGTGGTGAGGAAGACGTGACGCCCTCGCAAAAAATCCGACAGTTGATGAGAGAATTTATTGAATCAAGGTTGGGCAACGATTGGCGAGAACAAGTCTTTGAACAAGAGACATTCTCTCAAAAATAATACTTTCACTAGTTCAATTTATGGAACCTTCTTGAAGATTTTTGAGTTATTTATTTTGCTTAACAATTACATAGGATTTACCCTTTCTCATGACTGAAACAATACTATCCCAAAATTTAGCTGGCCTTATAACTAGCTATTTGTATTATCTCCTTCTGACTTGCCATGTCTGTCTATTTATAGAACTATCTCCAATAATAAAAAGGCCCGTAAGTAGGTTGAGTTACTTTTTAGCCAGCACTATTTCCGCAGCGGCGCCATTTATCGTCACGACAACTATGACGTTTTCCACAGAATTGCTAAGAAACTCCATAGGAACGCTTACTGCAGTAGCCGCTAGTTTCGGCACAATACTAACCATCCAAAAATTTATTAATATTGATTAACCTAAGCATATTTGCTTGAAAACTCTAGCTGAGCTCAAGTACCTTGGGGATTTAGTGGAAAGCAATATTGAGAAAAATAAGATGCGCCAGATAAATCATAGAGAGTGCTACAATCTCTGGTGACTATTCCAACACCTGAAATTCATTGAAATTGAACACCGATGCAGTAGGAGTAGGTATTACTCCAATATGATAAGCAATTCAGAAACAAAACTTTCGATTAATTATTTAGTAATTAAAAAGCTAGTTTAAGATTTCTTTAAGTTTTGGTTCTTACAATCATTCAAAGCTAAGATTTAATCTATTCAGTTTTGGCTCTTATATACGCTTTCGAGGAATAAAATGCTTAAAAAAATCGCAATATTACTGTTAGTTTTTCCCATGCTTATAGCAAATGCGAGGGCTAATGAAGAAATTCCAACTATTGACATTTCACAGTTTAATGGGAAGGTAGTCTATCTCGATTTTTGGGCGTCTTGGTGTGTCCCCTGCAGAAAATCGTTTCCATGGATGAATAAAATACGTCAACAATATAGTGATGATCAGCTTGTGATTATCGCCGTGAATCTAGATAAAAAACGGGAGTTAGCTGACTCTTTTCTCAAAGAATATCCTGCCACATTTGATATTTATTACGATCCGAAAAGTCTTCTAGCGAAGAAATATCAAATCAAAGGGATGCCTAGTTCTATTATTTTTAACAAAAATGGAAAACCCGTATTTGCGCATACAGGTTTTTTCTTGGATAAAATTGAACAATACGAAGCCGAGATCAATAAACTTATATCGGCATCCAAATAACTTAACTTGAGATCTAAAGATGAGTAAGAGACATAGAATCAAATTAATCTTAGTAACCAATTTACTGCTAGTACTTTCAGGCTGTTCTTCTTGGGGTGTCGCCCCATGGGATCGAGATTTACTGGCAAAACCAGAAATGGCCTTGAACTCATCACCACTCGATCAATCAATTGATGATCATATTTATTTTAGTAAGGAAGCCTCTAGCGGTGGCAGAAGTTTTGCGGGAGGTGGATGCGGATGCAACTAAATAAACAAGCTAAAAAGATTAGAGATAACAACCAGCTAGGTGAAAAGCTTGCTCTGGCCGCAGCTGCCCTTCTCGGAACCACCGCCCATGCTCAAAGTAATGATGCAGAATGGAATTTCTCCACCTCAGCCTTGGGTTATTCCGAGTCAGATCGAGTAAGCGCTGCGGAACTCATTTTTACTGCTGACAAAGCTTACGGTGACGCCGCACTTCTGAATCTAAAAGTTGTGCTTGACAGTTTAACAGGAGCTTCGGCGAACGGAGCCATTGAACAAAACTCGATACAGACCTTTACTAGACCATCTGGAAAAGGTCGCTATGCCATCGACCCGAACACTACACCGCTAGATGACACTTTCAAGGATACAAGAGTTCAAATAAACGCAAGCTGGAGTGATAATTTTAGACCCGACCTAAGATATACCATTGGTGGCAATATTTCGAAAGAATATGATTATCAGTCTTTGAGCGTCAACGGTGAAATCGCACGCGAATTCAATCAAAAGAATTCTACCTTATCTCTCGGTGTATCATTTGCTTCTGATCAAGTTTCGCCTGAAGGAGATATTCCGCTCGCTTTTTCTTCAATGGTAGTTGACCAAGGTCAATTTGCCAATGAAGGTGCATATTGGGACGCATTTAATGCAACCCGAATAGAGAATTCAGACTCCATTACTACCTCAGAGCTTTTAGTCGGTTGGACGCAAATAGTGAATCGTAGAATGTTGATGCAATTTAATTACGGATACGCTAACACAAATGGATACCTGAGCGACCCCTTTAAAGTACTTAGTGTGGTAGATAGTACAGGTACTACTCAAGATTTAGTATACGAAAACCGGCCAGATTCTCGTGCTCAACATTCATTGTTTGCTCTGACTAAATACCATTTAGATAAATCTATCTTTGATATTTCTTACCGATTCATTACCGATGACTGGGATATCAATTCGCATACTATCGATACTCATTGGCGTTTTCTTGGCGACAATAACAGCTACTGGGAACCGCATTTTAGACTATATCAACAGGGTGCGGCAGAATTCTATCAACCTTTTTTGTCTCAGGCCGAAGCAGTTCCGGGATTAGCCAGTGCCGATTATAGACTGGGGGATATGACGGCGTTCACAGTAGGATTAAAATACGGATTCCAGCTCGATGGTGGGGATAGGGCTGAAATAAGGCTAGAGTATTACAAGCAAACGCCCAACGAAGCTAATCAACCCGATGGGATAGCAGGTTTGGAAAATTTGGAGCTTTATCCAGAGGTTGATGCACTCATACTACAATTCAATTATTATTTCTAAGTTTAAATAAGATTTAATCGTCTGATTGCATTGCTCTCCCTTTATTTATGTAATCAATATTTCCCCCTAGTCGTTAGGGGGACTTTTTCGACAAATATTTTATAGCGGCTATACTAAAGCTATACTGAGTCGCTTTTAAGGTTGTCTATCACCGTCAATGCATAACTTTGTTGTATCTCACCACCAGAATTTCTCTCGAATCGCTTTTTCAGCGATGGCGAGCCCATGCGAAGTATTAATAAGAAGTTTAGAACCGAGTCTCTGCCGACATCTTGGTGAATTAGTCTATCGAGAAACTATGCGGGTAGAAAAAAAATATAGTCGCTACATTCGAGGAAATCTAGTTGATAATATGAACAAAAGTCGCGGGAAAAAGGTCGCTATCGATAAAGAAACATTTAGGTTATTGGAATACGCTAGAAACCTATACGAACTTAGTGATGGGCTCTTTGATATTTCTTCAGGTGTTTTGCGAAAAATTTGGAGATTTGAAAATAACTCATCACCACCGAGTCAAAAACAAATATCCCACCAACTCAAAAAAATTGGTTTTGATAAGATAGATTATGATAAATCCAGTTTTTATATGAATAAAGGTATGGAGATCGATTTTGGCGGCATCGCTAAAGAATATGCGGTCGACCAAGTTTCGTCACTACTTCTCGAGGCCTGTACGCCAACTAAATCGAGCTTTTTAGTCAACTTTGGTGGTGACCTTTCGGCTAGAAAATTAGCCAGTGACGCCCTTCCTTGGACAGTTGGTGTTGAATCTGTTGGTTGCCAAGATGAACTAGCCAATGAAGAATGGCCAAATTCGTTTATAACGATAAGCCAAGGTGCGGTAGCCACCAGTGGAAATACCAAGCGATTTTTCGATTATGAGGGTAAACGTTACGGGCACCTTATGAACCCTAAAACGGGTTACCCAGTAGAAAATCCACCTTTATCTGTCACGACTTTTGCCGACAATTGCGTTATGGCCGGAAGCTATAGTAGTTTGGCGATGTTAATGGGTGCGCAGGCTGAAGAGTTTCTGACTGAACAGTCAATAAAACATCTTTGTTTTTGGTAGGCTCGTTAAACATTGAACGGCCTTAGGTGTTTAACAATCCATTGTAATTGGCAGCTATTCGAGGCACAATATCAGCGACTATAAACGACGTCCCAAGTGCCTCAATGAATCGTAACCTAATCAATATACTGCTATTGCTATCTCTTGCAACAATTGCCTATCTTGTACTGAACCCAACACCGCAAGAACCAGTTTCTGAAAAAGAAATGGCTAATATATCTAAAGCTATTTCTAACGAGTTTTCTCGTGCTGCGTCGGCGCAAACGAACCAGCCAACTCAGCGGCCCGAGGCACAACCGGTAGTTGGCAACACTCAACAAGCGATCATTGGTGCTATCTATAAAAAATCGAATACCACTTGGTTTTTTAAAGCAAAAGATACAGCGGAAAAAATAGACGGTATTAGTGCGTCGTTTAAGAACTACTTCGTCGACCAGTTAAAATTTGACCAAGATGAACAACCGATTCTGACACATATTCCTGAATCGATGCAGGCCGCTAATACCTCTACAATGCGGGTTGCGACCTATCGAATCGCTGGGGTTGAAATTTCGGTGAGCAAACTGTCCGGCAATCAAGATGTCTATGCCAATGTGCAGCGCTGGATGAAACAAATAGGCTTAGCAGAAAACTCGCCGATACAAATTGAGTACAAGGATGATCAAAATACCATCCTAGTTAAGATGCCTCAATAAAAACGATTGAAATAAACAGCATTTCAATCATTGAGTATTGCAGGCAATTTGGTACTACTGCAGATTGGAAAGATAGTAGGCAACCTCGTCGTCTGCAACGTTTACAGCATAATCAATGCTAATCACGGTTGGAAACCCAAATTCTGGATGATATTCAACCTCTAGACGAAATCCGTTATCTGATATTGCCTCATCAATAATATCAAAATGCTGTTCGATGGTTCTCAAACTAGACTTACGAGATGATAAGAAGACTATTTTGGTAAAAATGCCAAAATAGTATCGTTTTAAAAACAAGCTCTGAACGACTCAATTTCACCTACTTTTAGTATAAAAATAACATATCATCGCTCCTAGACCTGCTCCAAAGGCGATACTTGCAAATAAAGAAACGAGTAATTGGGCTAAGCTTAAGACATCTCTAAAATAGGCAATTCCTATAATAGAAAAAAAAGAAAGCGAAAGGACTACGCCTCCGATACTTGATAAGAATAACTCCGCACTAAGTTTTTTCATATCTACGACTTGGCTTCATTAGATTCTAGATTCACTTAGTCTATATTTAATAGATTAAGAAATTCTTAAAAGTGTTGAAAAACTTCCTGCTTCTACCTTCAACTTTATTTGTAAGTCATTTAATTTTTCCTTAAGCAATTTAATCTAATATCTCTTTTCAGTTAATAGATAGTGTAAGGATATCCGCTAGGTAATTTCGACCTAGTCGTAAATGACAACCGATGATTAAGAACCCATTCAGAAACACGTTGATGATCTATCTTTTTTATTTCATTTTCGCCCTAGTAGTTTTGAGTATAAGTCGATTAGGACTTTCTATTTGGCAATACGAAAGAGTCTCACAAGAACATGGCTGGTTCGAAATCATTATTCAGGGCATCCGCATCGATATCGCAACTCTTTGTTATCTATTATTCATCCCCGCTATATATACCGCTACTTTCTCTAATGGCAAACGTGAAAATATGGGGAGTAATTACTTGACTAGAGTATGGTTGACAACCGTCACTTGCTTGTTAATATTTATGGAGCTAGCAACACCTAGTTTTATTGGAGAGTACAACGTTCGTCCAAACAGGCTGTTTGTAGAATACTTATTATATCCTAAAGAAGTCTTTGGGATGCTAGTCAAAAGTAAACTGCCTGAGTTAGTAAATAGTACAGTTATCACAGTTCTAGGTGGTTATTTCACTTGGAAGTGGGTTAGGTCTTTGCAAGCTAAATCGGACACTAATACTGGCAAGGCTAAACTGATAACGGTAGCTTCGATTATCCTTATTGCCTTGTTAGGCGCACGCTCTTCACTTGGGCATAGACCTCTAAATCCTTCGATGGTTTACTTTACCAATGACCCACTAGTTAATTCGCTTGTACTAAATTCAATATACTCAGTGCTTTGGTCGAGCAAGGAGCTAATTTCTGAGAAAGATTCCTCACTTGACTATGGCACGATGCCTAGAGAAAAAGTTATAGATATCGTGCGAGAGTTTCAAGGACAAGCACCACTTAATGATGCTTCTTCGGAACTTCCAACGCTGATAGAAAGACAACCTTCAGAAACGGGTAAACAAAAGAATGTTGTCATAATTCTTGAAGAAAGCCTAGGCGCTAGATTTGTTGGCAGTTTAAATGGCCTACCACTAACCCCTAATCTCGACAAACTGAGTAAGGAAGGCATTTCATTTAACCGAATGTTTGCAACTGGCACCCGCTCCGTAAGGGGGATCGAAGCTGTAATCACCGGATTCACACCAACTCAAGACCGCGCAGTTGTAAAATTAAACAAGTCACAAACAGATTTTTTCACCATCGCAGAAGTCTTCAGGAGATTTAACTATCACACTGAGTTTATTTATGGTGGTGAAGCTCATTTTGATAATATGAAAAGTTTTTTCTTAGGGAATGGGTTTGAACATATCACAGAGCAAAAAGATTACATAGAGCCAAAGTTTGTAGGCACATGGGGCGTTTCGGACGAAGACTTATTAATAACTGCACATCAAAAGTTCGAGTCACTTAGCGAGTCAAAATCACCCTTTTTTAGTTTAGTATTTACCTCCAGCAATCATGACCCTTTTGAGTTCCCAGACAACAAAATTAGAATATACGACAAGAATAAAAATACTCGAAATAATGCGATAAAGTATGCAGATTGGGCATTGGGAAATTTTTTTGATTTGGCTAAGTCTTCTAATTATTGGAAAGATACTATATTTCTAATAATTGCTGATCACGATGCAAGAAACGTAGGTTCAGAACTCGTTCCAATAAAATCCTTTCATATTCCCGCAGTTATCTTGGGCTATGGGATTAATCCTCATACAGAACCAAGAATTGTTAGCCAAATCGATATGCCTCCTACTTTGCTCTCTATGGCGGGAATTAAATATACAACCCCTTTAATTGGCAAAGACTTATCATCCGCAGGAGAAGAGTTTAAGGGACGGGCACTACTACAGAATGGGCAGAATTTTGGAGTGTTAATCGATGAAAGAATTGATATTTTACAGCCGAACAAATCGGTAGAAAGCTACAAGATTAACTGGTCAGACTGGGCTTATGATGGTAGAACTCAACCTACTAAACAAGCCGCACAAAAAGTTCTGGGTTTAGCGCTATGGGGTAAGTTAGCATACGAGCAACAACTCTACAAATTGCCACAAAACAACTAAGTTATCTAGTTAGTGTGATTAGAGCAGGTGAAGACTAGAATTCATATTCGACTAAAGCGCGTAAAACACTTTCATCGTTACGGTTATTCACCTCTTGTAATAATCCGACCTCCCAAATCAATTTATTTTGTCCAAAAGAAAATTGCCCCAAGAAAACAACTCCTACGAAAATATCCTCTTTATCGAGGTACGCTTCGAAGCCTGGCTCAAACGAAGCGCTATTTCTATATCTTAATTGAAACGCCTGACTATGATTCCAAGCGTGTCGTTTATTATCTTGAAATTCGTAGAAATTTTGCAGATTTAATGATGTGCTCCAACGTCCAAATTCTTTCTCGAATAAGAGGCCTATATTTGTTTCCCACTCTTGAGATTCTCTTTCTTGTTCAATTTCAAAGAGCAAACCAAAATCTACCCAATATTCACCTTGTTCGGTCGCTTGATAGAGAACTTCAATTTCAACAGCTTCAATTTCGATATTCTTATCAGTTTCCTTTTGGCCAATCAAATATAGTTCAAGAAACAATTTGTCATTAACATCTTTACCGAAACCAAAACGATAAATAGAGAAATCTGCAGCTAACTCACTATCCAAAAGACTAATCACTCTAGATTCAAACTCGTAGGTATCAGCCTCTACGTATGGGTGATATACCTTGTCGACATCCGCGTTGGCTGGCATCATTGTGGCTACAAGCAATAGGCCAACTAGGTGCGTTAATACGGGTATTAAATTAGTTCTTTTCATTATGAAATTTTATTTTGTAATAGGTTAGATAACAAAATGGAACAACAATAAATAAAAAATAGAATACTACCTGATTGTGAGTCGGCGTAGCCTCGTAGCCAATCAATGCGTAAAGTAGCTGGCCTAGAAGAGAAGGCTCACTGATTAGGAAGCTCGTGTCCCACACAGGATAACTATCTTCAACTAAGCCAGCTTGCATCAGATAGGAAATAGCTTGAGAAACCATTCCTGCGGATACCAAGGTAAGCATAACAAAACATAGGGTTAAGCTCAGTTGTTTCAATTGCGCTAAGAAATAATAATTTACTGCACCTACACTAACCCCGATACCGAGGCCAAGAATCCCCCCCCAAAAGTTCGAACTTAATCGTTCAGCATTCAAAAAAACGCTCTCGAAATAGATGATAACTTCTGCACCTTCCATCGTCATCGCAATAATAATAATCAAAGAATATAGTAGCATGTGCCAACGGTTAACAATCGCTTTTTTAGTACTGCTAATGATAAGTAGATTTGAGATAAGGATTAAAATGGCTAAGCTTATTAATACGATAACAAAGAGAATTTCTTGACCGGCACCATCAAACCATTCCGATATTTCTGACATATTCATTGCTAAAAGTAACGATATTAACGAGCCGATGAGAATTGCCCAAATCATCCACAGTTTACGCACGCGTACAATATTCGAATAAACAAACAAGAAACTTACCAAAAGCGATGCTTCAAGCGTTTCTCTTAGAACTATAATGACCGAATCAAGCAAACTTTTTCCTATTTAACAATGACAACACCTTGCGCTGTTTTTTGGTTAAACTCCCCGAAAAAGGGATATTCTCCGGGCTTTAGAGGTCCGATAAAAATATTGGCTTTCCTACCCCCCATAATAACTTTTTCTCGATTCAACTCATAACTCTCAAACTCTTCGGAAGTCGCATCCCGATTGTAAATTACAAGTTTTACTTTTGTGCCGGCAGGAATTTCTATTCTATCTGGTATAAAAAAGTGGTCCTTGATTTCAATTTTGTAAACAAGACGTTCCGCATGAGCATATGGCAATACACTAACGGTAAGTAAGAAAAGTGCTCCTAACAATATTCGATTGGTTTTATCTTTCAATTTGAACACCTTTAATCTGAAGAGTCTTTCTGCCGACTGTTAGAGTATTTTTCAAACTCTAGTGTAACCGTGAGCCCTTTTTCAATCACTTTACCAGACTGTATTTCAAAACAACTATCACTTAAAGTTAATTTAATGTGGTGTAGTTCGGCAATCTGTTTCACGATCGCTAAACCAAGACCACATCCTGTAATTTGAGATTGATTTCTATCACCATCGACTCTATAAAAACGTTCAAAGATGCGGTCCTTTTTAGCATCGGGTATTCCAATACCTGAATCCATTACTTTTACAATAATTTGATTATCAGTATCACTTATCAAGATAAGTATTTGTCCATGTTCTGGAGTGTATTTTATAGCATTGATTAGCAAATTTTTGAAGAGAGTAGACAGCGCAAATTCCTCTCCCTTGACAACATATGAGTCTGATTCATTCGACAACCTTAATTCAATTTCATGCTTCGCCTTCTCTATCATAGGATATAAATCAATAACAAGAGCTCTTAGCAGTTCTGAAAGACTAACGTGTTTAAATCTCCCTACATATAGTTCTGGGTTACCACGATTTAGGACTAAGATCTGTTCAACTAAATGGCTCATCCTACTCACCCCCATGCTAAGAGCTCGAATATTTTCGTTTGATTCGATTGAGTAATCAGCTTGCTCATCTAATAGATTTTTCATTTGCAAATTAAGCGCAGCGATAGGAGTACGTAATTCGTGAGCAGCATCAGAAGCAAACCGAGACTCTCTTGATAAGGAACCATCTAATCTTATTAACAATTCGTTGACACGCTGAGTCAGGCGCTCTAACTCAATTGGGACTCCATCGATTTCTATTGCTGTAAGATTGCTTGCCTTTTTCTTTTCTACTTGGTTTGCTAACAGGCGAATAGGTTTTAACCCAATATGTACAATAAATAGCACAATTAAAATAATGGTAGGAATTGCCAATACAATAGGATAGACCGATTTTAAAATAACACTTTCTGCTAAATTGTAACGAACGTCTTGATTCTCTAAAACAACCACCCAACGCTCGGTAGCAGTATTGAACTTAGTAATAGCTCGCCATCTTGCCTTATCAAAGTTGACATAGCGCTGGTTATCTAATAACTCAAATTTGAGTTCTTGAGGAAATTTAGATGACTGGCCAATTATTAAGTTATTCTTGTCTCGAACTTGGTATAGAATATGCTCTACAGGCGAATGTACGATATTTTCCTGCACGGGATTTTCTTTTGAATCACTATAAAACGGGCTATTAGAAATAAAGTCCCCGTAATTTTGGAGTTTTCTATCGAATAATATTTCTGCCTCTTGCATACTTTCTTGATAGCCGTGAACAGCAGCTAAGAAATTTGCTAGAATTACTACGGCAATTATACTAATAGTTAGAAATAGTCTGATTGAACTCACGGCTTTCTAATGGTATACCCAATCCCTCGAATAGTTTTAATCGTGTCTTTAGATAGTTTTTTCCGGATATGGTGAATATGTACTTCGATCGCGTTACTCATCACCTCTTCTCCACAGTCATAGAGATTTGCCTCGAGAGCTTCTTTAGTTTGTACCCTTCCGGCGGACTCCATCAATGACTTTAAAAGTAAGTATTCTTTTTTGGAAAAGTCGACTAGCTGGTTTTCCCAATGAACCACATGTCCATTGGGATCTAATTTAAGGCTACCGACTTCGATCATTGTCTGAGTTCTATTGGTTAAACTGCGTTCGAGAGCTCTAATTCTAGCTGCGAGTTCATCGTACTCGAAAGGTTTTACCAGATAATCATCTGCCCCAGCATCTAACCCCGTAACTTTGTCACTCAGTTGGTCGCGCGCGGTCAAAATAATAACCTTACAATTAAGCTTTTTAGCGCGAATACGCTTCAGTACTTTGATCCCATCCATATCAGGTAGCCCGATATCTAAAATTACAATATCAATGTGTTCCACCGCGATATTATTAATCGCGTCTTTGCCATGAGTCACGGCAAGCAAAGAAAATCCATCGTGCTTGAGCGCCTTGACAAGACTTTCCGATAACTGCAAATCGTCTTCGACTAAAAGTAGTCTCATAATTAACTAACCTTACCTACGATTCTAAATAGGCTAACTATACAGCCAAAAAGTAACCGGACCGTCGTTGCATAAACTGACTTGCATATCAGCACCAAACCGACCTGTTTGAACAACTGGGTGTAGGTTGGTTGCTTGTTCAACAAAATAATCGAAAAGCTGTTCACCAATTTGCGGTGGTGCCGCGCTAGAAAATGATGGTCGCATTCCTTTGTTAGTATCTGCGGCCAAGGTAAATTGTGGTACCAGTAACAAACCGCCTGCCACATCCGACAAACTAAGGTTCATTTTGTCGTTTTGATCAGAGAATATTCTGTATCCTAGCAAACGTCTTATTAACTTATCTGCCTTTTCCTGAGTGTCGTTTTTCTCGACTCCAATTAACGCCATAATCCCTTTCTGTATCTGGCCAATGACTTGGCCTTCTACTCGAACGTTGGCATTAGTCACTCGCTGGATCAAGGCAATCATTTTTTAATTCCTGATACATAGACTTAGTCGCTCTTATTAACCCATCTATAATGCCAGCCTCTGTGGCAGAGTGCCCTGCGTCACGAATAATTCTCACTTCGGCGTTTTTCCAAACGGCTTGTAATGACCATGCATTTTCTAGCGGACATAACATGTCATAACGACCATGGACAATGATCCCAGGAATACCATTAAGCTTTTCGGCATTATCAATTAATTGGTTTTCCTCAAGAAAGCATTTATTAGCAAAATAGTGCGCACTTATCTTTGCCATTGATACCGCTAAATGAGGATTTTGAAAAGAATCGACTAAGTTATTATTGGGCTCTAAAGTAGCGACGCGAGCCTCCCAAGTTGACCAAGCTTTTGCGGCTGCCATTTTTGCCAACTCATTTTCGCCGGTTAGCATTTTGTAAAATGCGGACACAATATCCCCTCTTTCTTGCTTAGCAATAGGGTGGATAAAATCTTTCCAGTAGTCAGGGAAAACTCGCCGAGTCCCATCTCTGTATAGCCAGTCAATATCCTGTTGTCGTCCTAAGAATACGCCTCTAAGAATTAAACCAGAAACTCTCTCAGGATGAGATTGAGCGTATGCTAAAGCTAAAGTCACTCCCCAAGAGCCGCCTAACAAAACCCACTTATCGATACCTAACTGTTGGCGTATCTCTTCCAGGTCTTGGATTAAGTGTTTGGTAGTATTGTTTTTTAGCTCAGCGTGGGGAGTCGAACGCCCGCTGCCGCGTTGGTCAACCAAGATAATTCTATATTTTTCTGGATCACAGTATCGGCGATAAGTTGGACTGCATCCGCCACCAGGGCCTCCATGCAATACAACTAGAGGTATTCCATCAATCGAGCCCGACTCTTCATAGTAGATCTGATGCCCATCATCGGTTTCAAGGGTAAATGTTTGATTTGGTTTGATTTCTGGGAAAAGTGGCTGCATCGTTCGACCAGTCTAAAGTAGATGTTCTTTAAGACTAGCACACTTTTAAACGACTGCCATTTGAAGATTGAGCATTCAATTAGAAATCGGCTATAAACTTCTTAATCATTCAAATCTGATAATAATTTCGTCTACAGCCAATTTCCAATTCGCTTAATGAGAATTAATTCTCGTCGTTGTCAATTGTGTCGTTAGGATGATCTACCCCACGCTCTTTTTTGGGCGGTGGTGTTTTTACATCCCCCTCCAAAATAATAACAACGCCTTTAGGAACTTTTCGCGGCTCGAGGCCCTTTACTTTGCGTACCGTATCAAAAGCTATTTGTGCACAGTTTCTATTTTTATTGATCTTCTCACAACGATTGAATTCTAGTTGAAGCTCTTGGCTCACAGTGGTTTCTTCTGGCGGTGGAATATAACCAAAAATATGCCTAACAAAACCACAAGAGCTAAGCGATAAGGCCAAAAATAGTACGAGCAAATTCTTCATTAATAGACAGCTTTATAAATAGGTAAAGTATATATAGAGGGTAGCAGTTAATAATAGTTCAAACTAGCGGAAAATTCATGAGCAACGGTAAAGTATCAGCGCATTGAGAAATTCGCTAGTACCCATTTAAAAAATCACTTTAATAAGAAAAAAGCGCCCTAAGGCGCTTTATAAAAACTTACTTGTCTTCCTTAGGAAGGCGAGATGCTCTTTTTCTCTCATTTTCGGTTAGATATTTTTTTCTAATTCGAATACTTTCTGGAGTCACTTCAACTAGCTCATCATCATCAATAAACTCTAGGCTCTGCTCTAGTGTCATTTGAATAGGTGGAGATAATTGAATATTCTCATCAGTCCCTGAAGCTCGAACATTAGTGAGCTGTTTACCTTTAAGTGGGTTGACCGTCAGGTCGTTATCTCTGGCATGAATCCCTATCACCATTCCTTCGTAAACTTCTACACCATGACCAATGAATAGTCTTCCACGTTCCTGGAAATTGAATAAAGCATAACCAAGTGCTTTACCAGTTCCATTTGAAATCAATACACCACTGTGACGCTGCGCTAATTTACCTTTAAATGCCGGCCCATAAGCGTCAAAAGTATGATAAATCAAACCTGATCCTGAAGTAGCAGTCATAAATTCAGTTTGGAATCCGATTAATCCTCGTGAAGGAATATAGAAATCAATTCTGACTCGCCCAGCACCATCTAGTTGCATATCACGCATTTCTGCTTTTCGCTCTCCAAGGCGTTCCATTATTGTGCCCTGGTGTGCCTCCTCGATATCAACCGTCACATTCTCATAGGGTTCCATCATCACCCCATCAACTTCCTTCATGATCACTTCTGGACGAGAAACAGCCATCTCAAAACCTTCACGACGCATCGTTTCGATCAGTACAGAAAGATGAAGCTCTCCGCGACCAGACACTTTAAATTTGTCTGCATCATCTAATTGCTCAACACGAAGCGCTACGTTGTGGATTAGTTCTTTTTCTAGCCGCTCTAGGATCTGACGCGAAGTAACAAATTTTCCTTCTTTACCTGCAAATGGCGAAGTATTAACTTGAAATGTCATATTAACCGTTGGCTCATCCACTGTTAGCGGAACTCTTGCTTCAACATGATCTGGGTCGCAGAGGGTATCTGAAATATTCGGCTCACCGATACCAGTAATCGCAATAATATCTCCCGCCGTCGCCTCTTCAACTTCACTTCGATCCAACCCCATATATCCAAGAACTTGGCCGACTTTAACTTTTCGGGTTTTGCCTTCTGTATCGATACTGACTAATTGTTGGTTTTTGCTAATTTTGCCTCGTGATACTCTTCCAACCGCAATTGCGCCTACGTAACTAGAATAGTCTAAAGAAGTAACCTGCATTTGAGTTGGTCCTTCAATTTCTACATCAGGATGGTCAACATGTTCAACGATCGCTTTAAAGAGCGGCTCCATGTCACCTTCTCTTACCGAATCATCCTCAGACGCGTAGCCATTAAGAGCCGAAGCATAGATAACTGGGAAATCCAATTGCTCATCAGTTGCTCCCAGTTTATCGAATAAATCAAAGATTTGGTCAATGACCCAGTCTGGACGAGCGCCAGGACGGTCAATTTTATTGACAACAACCACTGGTTTTAAGCCCTGAGCAAATGCTTTTTGAGTCACAAATCGAGTTTGCGGCATAGGTCCATCAACTGCATCGACTAGCAATAAAACAGAATCTACCATCGACATAATCCGCTCAACTTCACCACCAAAATCAGCATGCCCTGGGGTATCTACTATGTTGATACGATAATCATTCCATTTGATAGCCGTGTTTTTTGAAAGAATGGTGATTCCGCGCTCTTTCTCTAGGTCATTTGAGTCCATGATTCGCTCAGCAGCTTCACCGCGTTGAACAAGCGTTCCTGACTGTTGCAACAACTCGTCAACTAGAGTGGTTTTTCCATGGTCTACGTGCGCGATAATGGCAATATTTCTTAACTTAGTAATCACTGGCTGAGTGCCTCAAATTTGTAGCAAATAATCGAACGAAAAATGCTCGTTCAAAATAAAGGCGCGTATTCTACGCTTTATCCTGTCGGAAAGCACCGTTTTTGGCGACTTTTTGCTCAAAAATGAGCTAATCTGAGTGGTTAATCGTAGTTGCCATTGTCAATCTCGATGATAATGCGCTTAAAGGATGCTTGGCGCTTTCAGGGAGAGAGTCAATCGAGTAACTCATCGATAGTCCTACTGAGTTTCATAGCTTGGCACTACTATTCGAAATAGTCGCGATTAATTGATATAGTCAAAGATCATGATAGCTAGTATTAAGACAATAATTACTTATGGAGAACGTTATCTATGAACTATCAGCAGCATATCGATATTAATCTGAATAGAGATCGGGTAATTAAGCTATTTAACAGTACTGAAAACCTTAAGAAGTGGCAGCCAGGGCTAATAAGTTTTGAGCACCTTAGTGGCGAGCCAGGAGAAGTAGGTGCTAAATCTCGGATAGTCTACCAAATGGGCAAACGGGAGTGTACGATGGTGGAAACGATAATCAGCAATAGTTTTCCGGAAGAGTTTATCGCGGAGTATCACTCAAAAGGCGTTCACAACAAAGTCATCAATCAATTTGAGATTGTTGATGAAAATACCACCCGATGGGTTTCCCAAAATGAATTCAAATTCGAAAACTTTATGATGAAACTAATGGGCTGGCTCATGCCCGGACTGTTTAAAAAAGAATCGTATAAATTTATGCAATACTTCAAAGATTTCGCCGAACAAAAACAAGATCCAACAAAGTAATTAAATTTGCAGAAGAGTGCTAAACGCTATCTCAATAAATAAAGTATACTGCAGCCGTTAACTTCTATTACAAGTAGCTTAAACTTAACTAATAAGAAAAGAAAATGTCTGAACAATCATTAGTAAAACAACTTATTGAAAGAAGAGTCCCTCAAATTGCAGGCCTTTATATTGCTGCGACTTGGATGATGATTGAAATGGGTGACTGGATGACTGAACGATTCAATACCCCAGATACTATCACCTCTTATATTTTTATCGGAATGCTCTGTTTTATTCCATCGGTATTGATACTTGCCTATCAATACGGAAAACCGGGCAAAGATCCTCTAAAGAAAACGACCTTTATATTTGTACCCAGCAATTTAGCTATCGCGATACTTGCGATGTTCTACTTAGTATCCCCAGTAGCTGCAACTGAAACCAAAATTATCATTGATGAGAAAGGCAACACTAAAACCTATGAAGTTTCAAAACAAGAGTTTAGAAGTCAGCTAGTCAGTTTCTTTTGGAAAAACAAGAGCCAACAACCAGAGCTAGATTGGATGCGCTATGGATTAGCCTGGTTACTTAGTCGGGATATCGATCGCAGCCTTTTTGTTAGTTCGTTTACCCCATTTGCCTCTAACACTATATTATCGGGATTACAAAAAGCAGGTTACGACAACGCCACCAATGAGCCTAAGTCTTTGCAACTTGAATTGGCTAGAAAACGCTTCCTCAAGTTTATGTTAGAAGGTCAGTTTGACTATAATAATGATTTTTATACTCTAGAAGTTAATGTTTATGAAGTAGCTTCCGGTAAGTTATATGCTACTCATTCTGCGTCCGGTAAAGAACTGTTTTCACTGATCGATGATTTAACGGTAAACATCAAAAAGTCCATCGGAGTACCGATTGACATCAATGAACAAACCACTGACCTTCCAGTAAAGGAGCACACCAGTGAATCACTTCCGGCAATAAAAGATTTAATCGAGGCAAAAATTGCGCGTGATTTAAATAATGATTATGTCCAATCAAAAGCATTACTAGAGCAGGCTGTTGCGAAAGACTTCAGCTTCACAAATGTATACACTCATTTAGCTCGGACTAATCAGTTAATGGGCAATGCGGAAGAAGCATCTCAAGCTTTATCTAAAGCCTTAAAACACGAATATAAACTAACCACCGAAGAAAAGTTTTTATATCGCGGCATGGTCTATGGTTTAAGAGGCGACTATCAGTCACAAGTGAAAGTGTATGATATGTGGTTAGAACTATTTCCTGATGATATTGATGCGCATAAAACAATGTCTCGTCTATTACTAGTAACCGGAATTGATCTTGATAAGGCGTTAGTCAGCTTAAAACAACTTCGCCTATTGTCACCCTCAGATGACTCTGTGATTAGGAATATGACCAACCTTTACGTGCTAAAAGGTGAGTTAGAAAGAGCCATCGAAACTCAACAGGAGTACACTCGACTTAATCCGCAAGATAATAATGGCTTGTTAGAGCTCGCCAGTATTTACGAAAGAACTTCACAGTTTGAGCTGGCAAAACAAACCTATAATCGAGTGTTACTGCTAGAAATGGACAACCTGACAGCAGCGATCCGACTTGCCCAGCTTGATTTGAAAATCGGGAATTTTGAGGCCGCGGAAAACAAACTTGCCAATTTGTTAGCCAATGCAACCACAGACAAACAACAATTCGAAATTTTACAAAGTTATGTTTTCTATTACACAACCACCGGGCAGATCACCAAAGTGCTTGAAACTATCACGAGAATGAAACAGCACGCACAACATCTGCCGCCGATTATGAGAATTTTTAGCTTAGATTTTAGTGAAAGCTTGTTTCAGGCCAACCTAGGGCGTTTTGAACAGTCACTAGAATCGCTTGAAAAAGTCAAACAACAATTGCAACCTCCACTTGATAGTATTATTGAAATGGGTGCTGTTTCAGCACATATACTCGCTAAAGATCTGCCCAGCGCTAAGAAATCCTTGGCTAAGCTTACTGAATACATCAAGACTTATCCAAACCCTATGCTCAGTAGTGCCATAGATAGTTCACAGGCATTAATTTTTGAACTGGAGGACAATTATGAGCAAGCACTAGGATTGCATCAAAAAGCACTTGATGCCATTTCTGGAAATATTGTAAATACTCAAAATGAATCGAGCATACTAGGCCAACAGGTATTGCTGGCTAATGCCAAACGAGAAACTGGTAACTTGTCGGAAGCTAAGGCAGATTTGTTAAAAATCATCGCATTATTTCCATCATTACCACACGCTCACTTTCGATTAGCTCAATGCTATTTGCAAGAAGGCAACATGGATGGTTTTAGAAGCTCGTTAGCCAATGCCGAAAAGTCTTGGGCAAACGCTGATAAGGACTTTATTGAGTATAGAAAAATGTTACGTGTTAAGGCGCTAGCAAACAGCAATTAGCGAAGCCCGATCAATAAGCACAATTTTGAACGACTTGCTTTACCAGCTCCAACGTTTTCGATATTCAGGAGTGGCCTGTACTGCGAGAATCGCTTTGTTGAATCTTTCGACTATTTCTTTTGATACAGATTTCTTGCTGAACATCAACGAAACCGGCGAAGTAGAAATCTGAATTGGACAAGATTTTAGCACACCGCTACGCTGCGGATTGATGGTTGAACGATACGAAACCACCACTGGGTCATCAATTATTCCGTCCAAATCTTCACTTTCTACTAAATCTACATGCTGAACATTGCTTTCGACATATCGTAACATACGGTTTAGTTCCGGCGACTGCTGGATTAACCTCAGCTCCTCGCCGTAGTAAAGTTGATACTGAATACCTAGTCGAAAGCCATCTCGAATTAACTCCTCAAGCGTCATTCGATGGCATTTTTCTAAATATTTCTGAGTCGAATAAAGCAATAGAAATTCATTTCGATAAGGGATACTAAATAGTGCGATTTTACTTCGCTCTTCAGAGGGAGAAGCGTTAACCAGAAAATCGACCGTTCCTTGCTCCAGCTCTTTTAAGCCGGCTTGAAAGGTCATTGAACGATATTTGAGAGTACATTTGGCTTGTGTTGCTATCTGTTCGATTAACTCGACCTGCAACCCATGCGGTTCTCCGCTCTCAGATATTGCTTGATAGGGCAACCAATTTGACATACCTAAAGTAAGCTTGCATGAAGAGGCAGCACTTAATGAATTAGCTACCAACAGGCATAGACCCATAAAGGCTGTTAAGAATGATCGATTTCTAATAATTACGATGTTCATTTAGAGTTCGAAGGAATGGAGTACTAAACTAAGCTTAGTCGTAAAACAGGGGTTTTACACGATAAAAATAGTACCCACCTTCATTATCAGCCATTTGCGAAAAAACGCGGGATTCGAAATACGGCCATTGAGGTCTTAAGCGTCTTCAATAATGCCATCTAAATTCAGCTGATTCACCAAATCGACATGCGGCGAATCATTGTTTATGTAAATCAGTTTTCGATTGAGTACCGGATAGGCTTGAATATCTCGCAATTCTTTCCCAAACACCACACCTTTTTGCACTGCTAATCGAAAACCTCGCTCTATTAGTTCTCTTAGGCTCATGGTCTGACAGCGTTGCAACCAAGCTGGAGTTGAATACAACAACATAAACTGGTTCCGATATGGGATACTAAAATTGGCGAACTCCCTTCGCTCATCGGATGGGGTTGCATTCATCCTAACATCAAGTTTACCGGTGGCCACCGATTCAATTCCCTCAGAAGACTTAACCGACTGGTAGCTGAATTCACAACCAGCCTCAGCTGTGTTTTATTTTAGCAAGTCAATTTGGAACCCACTAGATGTGCCTAAATCTGAAATCGACTGATAAGGTAACCACTCAGACAGTCCCATAGAAAGCTGACACGGAACTTCTGTCAGCTGAGATTTCGCTTGAGGTTCAGCGACTATAGGAACTGATAACAGCAACAAACTATTAAAAAGCAGGAAGATAGGAATAAAAGTCGTGATCAGTAAGCGCTTCATAGTACTTGAAATCTTCCATAATCGTTCAACCAGTTTACGCTTCTAGGCGCAAATATATCCATTTATTCCAATTTTGTATTGTATTTTGCTAGGTTTCTTGAACGGAGACCACGCCCTTTATTCCCATTATTGTTTAAATTCCCCATAACATATCGATTATTCATATGGTAAAGTGCTAGATACCATTCGATTATTAGATAATATGCTGACCCAATGAAACTCGACTTAGACTCAGTAAAGGTATTGGACACTATCGTCCAAAAAGGCAGCTTTTCTGGTGCAGCTAAAACCTTGCACCGAGCGCAATCAGCGGTTAGTTATCAAATTAGAAAGCTGGAGAGTAACTTAGATATTGCGATTTTTGATCGAAGTCAGTACAGAGCAGAACTGACTGAAGCGGGTAAGGTGATTTTAGCAGAAGGTCGAAGATTGTTGGCCCAAGCTGAAAATATCGAACAACTAGCCAGACAACTTGGCGAAGAGTGGGAGCCTAGTTTTGAAGTCGTAGTGGACGGAATTCTCGAGATTTCTTCAATAATGTCAGTAATTCGGACTCTGATCGATGAAGACGTACCGACTAAAATTTCACTGACCATGGAATATCTGGGTGGAGTCCAACATCGTTTTGAACAAAACAAAGCTGATTTAATGATAGTAAAAGAGTATCAAGCTTCCACTCAACTGCTTTCACAAGCTCTGCCAGAAGTTGAATGTTTACTTTGTGTATCGCACAGTCACCCGTTAGCCAGTCTCGTGCAGGTCGACTTAAATAACTTACAGCAGCACATTGAACTGAGCGTCCACGATTCAAGCGACCAAGAACTTTATGAAGTTGAGCACATGCATTTTGGCGGTGAGAAGATGTTTTATCTCAGTGACTTTCAAAGTAAAAAACAGGCATTATTGGCAGGGATAGGTTTTGGTTGGATGCCGCTCTATTTAGTGGAAAAAACGCTTAAAGCAGGTCAGTTAGTCGAAGTAAATTACCAACATGGGTCTCGATTTAGTTTTACTCCACACTTAGTATGGCGAGCGGACAATCCGCTGGGTAAGACGGGTCAAAAATTTATAGAGAAACTTCTGGCGCAACAGGCAGAACTGAGAACTGATTAGTCTACACAGTCCTAAACTTGGTCTTTTGCCGTACACACTTGATTTCTACCAGAGTTTTTCGCTCGATAAAGAGCCTCATCAGCGCGATTTAGCCATGCATTACTAGTTTCTCCACTAATGTATTGCGCCACGCCAAGTGAAATAGTTATCGGCTGTTCGGTGACCAACTCGTGATTCTCAACTAAAATCCGTAGCTGCTCTGCTAAACGTGCCGCATGCTTTAAATCCAATTCTAGCGGCACAATCACAAACTCTTCTCCGCCAAACCGATAGAGCGCATCAGTAGCTCTTATTCGGCCGGCGATAATCTCGGTTATACGAATCAATATCTGATCGCCCACCATATGTCCGAAATCATCATTGACCTTTTTGAAGTGATCTAAATCTAACAAAATTAGTGACAATTCTGAGGGTTTACGAGCTTGAGCCGCCAATAACTCAATTAACTTGTGATCGAGTGCCCTGCGATTTCCCACTCCTGTTAACGAGTCTTTGGTTGCCATCTCAGAAAGCTGTTCATGCTGCTCCAACACACTTTTCGAAAAGAAATAGCCAAATAGACACGTCATAAATAATGTCGTCATGGAACTTATAAATTTTAGCCACGAAAGCCCTTCTAAAAGCACCGGAGAAATTAGCACTACCGTAAATAGACTTAACAAAATTGCTCTTTTAGGCGAAAGTAAATAAAAAGCGGAAACCAGTGCTGGATAGGCCCAATTAATGTTTTCAACGCCTTGGATTTGAACGGTAGCAATAGCAGCTATACAAGTAACCACCGCCAACACGACACTTGGCATAGCTACTTTTTGTGTGGTGTATACGTAGTATGCAATCAAAAGCATGCCTATACACACGATGAAATCGAAACCGCCTATCAGCCATTCATAGTTAGCGAATCTTATAATGGCAAAGCTACCGATGCTGACAGCAGCAATCAAACTTAATACCAGCAGTAATATTTCTTTATTGGTGCGCTTCATTAATAACCATATTTAAAATTGGTTTGGCCTGTCTTTCATTTATTAATACTAGTCCACTAAGAGTAGAATTCAATTTAATTCAGTGCTAGCTCCGTAATACCATCGCTGTAATATGAATTACTTGTCGCTAGACCACCGACATTGAAATAAAAATCATTTATACTGCTTTCCTTTCGAATTCTTAATACCTACTCAAGAAAACTATGTCTATTAAACATTGTATTATTCATTCTATTTCGTTAGCCGCCGAAAACGAAGAAGTGAAAATTAATCTTCGAAATGAAGAAAATTCGCTTGAGGGGCCAGCAGTCTCACTATTTGTGCAGTTAAAACAAGCGCTACAACGAAGCGCTACCCGACAATATGGGCTTTTTGACCCAGAAATGGGAGATAACCCCCTACCAGCATGGTTGACCAAACTGCAGCAAGAAGAGATGGGATTCGTTTCTGTAACCCAAAAAATGGCAGAACAATTGAAAATCCAGCTATCGGACCACAAAGAACCTTTCTCTGGCCATTTACTCTTTGTCATTGAGGAGCTAATGGAGCACCAATATTTTTATCTTTATTGGCTAACTCATTCCGATGCCCAGTATGTTGACTCAGCGCTGGATGTTGTCGACCTTTCATACGTCAATGCGAGTAAGATCAACTATGTACTGAAGCTAGATTTTTCGCAGTGGCAAGTGAAGGATTGGCAACAGTATCTAACCTTTCAAATAAGTCGCGGAAACAACGACTTGGCTCATGCATTCACTCAATTTAGTGGTTTTATTGCCGGAGTAAATTTACAACAACAAACCAACGAGTTCTTAGAAATCGTTGATCAATACACCGAATCACTGGAAAAAGACCAAAGTAATCAGGCTAAAAATACCATCGTCAATTACTGTGTTGATCAAGACATGAATGGAAATCCGATCAATTTTGATTCTTTGTCGCAAGTACTAGATGAACAACAACCTGATAAATTTTCTAGTTTTGTCGCCGAGAACCTCGAAACGCCCAAGCAAGAAATCTACGCCCATCGCAATAGTTTAAAAAAATACGTTCGCTTTTACGGTCGAGAAAAAGATCTGAGCATTAGCTTCTCCTCGGATAGAATGGAAGACAGTATCACTTATGATCCGACCTCCGGAAGTCTAACCTTCAACCAAGTACCAAAATCTTTGCAGGCACAACTGTCAAAATATTTAAAGAAACAGCAAGATTAACCTGCGAGGCTCTACCCGCGGGTTATTTTTAATATCAGACCTTGAAAAACCATTATTTTGTACCCAAAAAGGTGCGATGCGCTACTAAAATCATCTATACCAATCGGAGTGAAACTTGGAACAATATCGCGGAACAACCATTCTCTCAGTTCGTCGAAATGGCAAAGTTGTCATCGGCGGCGACGGCCAAGTATCAATGGGAAATACAGTCATGAAAGGCAATGCGCGTAAAGTGCGTCGTCTTTATCACAACCAAGTCATTGCTGGATTTGCTGGAGGAACTGCCGATGCTTTCACTTTGTTCGAGCGTTTCGAAGCCAAGCTAGAGAAATATCAGGGTAAATTAATGCGTTCTGCGGTTGAACTTGCAAAAGATTGGCGAACCGATCGCATGTTACGCAAGTTGGAAGCTTTATTAGCGGTCGCTGATAAAGAACACTCTCTAATTATCACTGGTAATGGTGATGTTATCGAACCCGAAGACAGTCTTATGGCAATCGGGTCAGGTGGACCGTTTGCTCAATCGGCTGCTCGCGCACTACTAGATAAAACAGAGCTGGATGCTCGCGAAATTGTTGAATCTGGATTGAAAATAGCTGGGGATATTTGCGTCTACACCAATCACAATCACACGATTGAAGAACTCGATTGTCTCTAAGATATCACCAAGACCCAGCCATGCACGGCTCATTTTATTAACTTGTACATCGCCACATAAGTGGTAGAAAGTAAAAACACTGGAACAAAAACATGTCACAAATGACTCCGCGTGAAATAGTTCACGAATTAGATAAGCATATCATTGGACAAAATGATGCCAAGAAATCGGTCGCTATTGCTTTAAGAAACCGCTGGCGACGAATGCAGGTTAAAGATGATTTGCGAAATGAAATCACTCCAAAAAATATTTTGATGATCGGTCCAACCGGTGTTGGAAAAACGGAAATTGCCCGACGTTTAGCCAAGCTAGCTAATGCTCCGTTTATAAAAATAGAGGCCACTAAGTTTACTGAAGTTGGATATGTTGGCCGAGACGTAGATTCTATTATCCGCGACTTGGTTGATTCATCATTTAAAATGCTGCGAGAGCAGGAACATGAAAAAGTAAAAATGAGAGCCGAGGAAGCCGCTGAAGAGAGAATATTAGATGCGTTACTTCCACCAGCTAGAAGCTTTGAAAATGAGCCTTCAGAACGTGATGATTCTGCTGCACGACAAATGTTTCGTAAGAAGTTACGAGAAGGTACTATTGATGAGCAAGAGATTGAAATCGACATTACTGGCCCAAGCGTAGGCATCGAAATCATGGCGCCTCCTGGTATGGAAGATATGACCAGCCAATTGCAGGATATGTTTCAAAATTCAGCTCCCAGCCGCTCTAAGAAACGCAAAATAAAGATTAAGAATGCGTTCAAGCTATTAACCGAAGAAGAAGCTGAAAAGCTAGTCAATAAAGACGAGCTAAAAGCGAAAGCGGTTGAAGCAGTCGAAAATAATGGCATTGTTTTTCTTGATGAGATCGACAAAGTAGCCAAAGGTGATCGCGGCAGTAGTGGCGAGGTTTCTCGTGAAGGTGTTCAGCGTGACCTACTGCCTTTGGTAGAAGGTTGTACCGTGTCGACTAAGTACGGCATGATCAAGACTGACCATATTTTATTTGTCGCATCCGGAGCGTTTCATTTATCTAAACCGTCAGATCTTATTCCCGAATTACAAGGACGATTACCTATTCGGGTAGAACTGAGTTCGCTGACTGCAGAAGATTTTAAGAGAATACTCACTGAACCAGATGCAGCGCTAACAAAACAGTATGTCGCCCTATTAGCTACAGAAAATCAAGCCATTGAATTCACCGAGGATGCTATCGAAAAAATTGCTGAGGTTGCTTGGCAGGTCAATGAAACGACTGAGAACATAGGCGCAAGACGATTACATACAGTCGTCGAAAAACTGATGGAAGAAGTTTCATTTAACGCATCTGACTCTAACGAAAAACTGATTATCGATGCAACTTATGTTGCTCAACAACTGGGCGAATTAGCTGAGGACGAAGACTTAACACGATTCATTCTTTAGAGCGATTTAATACTCAGATAAAAAAACGGGAGCTTGAAGCTCCCGTTTTTTTTACTAGCAATTTCTTTCTCAGTTAGAGAAATATTCCTTTTAACATAAAGAAGAACATCATCGACAAAATTGCGCCAGCGGGTAATGTAACAACCCAAGAAACGGCGATATTTTTTAATACGCCAAGATTTAGGGCTGCAATACCGCGCGCCATTCCCACACCTAACACAGCTCCTACTAAGGTATGAGTTGTCGAAACAGGAATACCAGTACCTGATGCAACTACAACTGTTGTCGCAGCTGCTAATTCTGCAGCAAAGCCTCGGCTAGGTGTAAGTTCTGTAATACGCTTCCCAATAGTTTTCATTACCGGCGCGCCAAAAAGGGCCAAACCAATAACAATCCCGCCACCACCGAGCAACAAGATCCAGATAGGCAATTCGGACTTTGCACCGATAGTACCGCCACTTTCAACAACGCTAACGACAGCTGCTAATGGCCCAATCGCATTTGCTACATCATTAGATCCATGCGCAAACGCCATACCACAAGCGGTAACAATCATCAGAACAGCAAAAACTCTTTCCACACTCGCGTAATGGAAGTCTTTGTCGTCGTTTACTTCAACTTTTTGACGGCTGATAAAAACTTTACCTACCAACAAAACCACAATACCAAACCCAATCGCAATCAATAATGACTGGCCGAAGCTTAAATCGATTCCAACATGCTTTAGCCCTTTCATCAAGGTTACTAGTGCAATCATGAATCCAGCTAAGAACATGTAAAAGGGTACATATTTACGAGCATTTTTTAACGGATCATCTGTATTTAAAATAAGCTTTTGTACACTAGTAAATAAAGCAAAAGCCATAGTACCGGACAACAGCGGTGAAACAACCCAACTCGCAACGATCGAGCCGACTTTGCCCCACTGAACCACTTCCATTCCGATACCGACCGCTGCAAAGCCGACAATAGCCCCAACAATCGAATGAGTTGTTGAAACTGGCCAACCGAAGTAAGAAGCAATAATTAACCAGATCCCAGCGGCTAATAGTGAAGCCATCATGCCGAACACTAGTAGCTCTGGGGTATCCACCATACTTGATGCGTCGATAATGCCTTTACGGATGGTGGAAGTTACTTCTCCCCCTGCGAGAAATGCGCCCGCAAATTCAAAAATCATCGCGATGATAATCGCTTGTTTAACCGTTAGTGCTTTGGCACCAACCGAAGTTCCCATGGCATTGGCAACATCATTGGCACCTATACCGAAAGCCATCAAAAGCCCAAAGACTCCGGCGAGGCCGATCAGTATCATTTGATATTCAGTAAAAAATTCGCCCATTGTAATACTCTCTAATCGTTTGTTTTATTGTTGTTTAGCGTTAGCAATTAGCGAGCTAACAATAACTCTAATCTTGAACCGACTTGCTGTGAAAGGTCAGCCAAATCTCCGACCCATTCAATTACTTTATAGAAAAAGATCACATCAACCGCAGGTAAAGTGTCTTCGATTTCAAATAGCTGGCGACGCATTTTTATCTGCAATACATCAACGTCATTTTCAATTTTATCAAGCTCTGTGATCATTTCTTCCGCAATGGTCACTTCTTTTCCTTTAAAGCCTGACTCGAGCAACTCATCTAATTGACGGATCGCTTTTCCTGCTTGCTTGGCTGCATCAATGCTTCTGGTCAAATAAGCTTTTAGATCTGCTTGTGTAGATTCTGGAAATTCCATTCTTCGACCGGTGATTAACCCAGCAATGTCTTTAGCTTTGTTGGCGATTTTGTCTTGCGAAGAAAGAAGGTTTAATAAGTCAATTCTCGAAACGGGCATAAATAAACCTTTCGGAAGGTTTAGCCTTAGCGCCTTTTTAAGTTCGTCGGCTTCGTTTTCGAGGGCTCTGGTGCGTTTTTGCATCACCATCATCTCGTCCCAGTCTTGGGCGAATACCGCATCAAGGAACGCCGGCAGAATATCAACGCACTCTTCCACTTTTTGCATGTGGGTTTGCATTGGCTTCATTGGAGATTCAGCGAAAAGGTCAAGAATTGGATTCATATTGTCATTATCCCGTCATAAAATTATGCAGGGATCCTAAATGTTAGGCAGGGATTAGTCCAGTAAAAACTAACTGATTGGCACTCCGTTTGGTAAAGAGCTAGCTTGAGAATGGCTTAGGGCGCTAAGCGTTGAACTTCCCAATTATCTTGGTTATCACGGGTATAACTGAAGCTATCATGGAGCCTGGCGCCACCTCCTTGCCAAAACTCAAAACGAGTTGGTCTAATAATATAGCCCCCCCAGAAATCAGGTAATGGAATTTTGCCATCCTTAAATTTCGCTTTTATTTGAGCAAACGCCTGATTCAAGACTTGACGAGATTTTATAGGATGACTTTGATTTGAAGCCCAGGCAGCCATTTGGCTATCTTTTGGTCTGGAAGAGAAATAGGCAAGACTTTCTGCCACTGATAGACGACTGGCAACTCCCTGTATTTTTACCTGTCGCTCTATTTGCAGCCATCCGAAGTTAGCACTAACTTTATTATTATTTTCTATATCCTTTGCCTTTCGGCTTTTTAAGTTGGTATAAAAAACTAAGCCTTGTTGGTCGAGTCGCTTTAGCAATACCACCCTTTGACTCGGCTGCCCTTGCTCATCCACAGTTGCTAAAGTCATCGCGGTGGCATCAACCAATTCGACATCGGTTGCTTGTTTGAGCCAAGTTTGCAGTTGAATAATGGGATCAGAATTTAGCTGATGCCGATTCAATCCTCCCCGTAAATACTCTCTTCTGACATGTTCTAAGTTCATTATAAGGTGCCGTTAATAAAAAAGACCTCAAGACGAATCGCAAATGCGCCGTATTGAGGTCTGTAGTTTACTCAGATAAAAACAGACTGCTTAGCTTAAGGCTGCTCCGCTGGTCCGCCAATTTGAGATTCGCCAGAGACATCAGATTTTTTCTTTTCTGCCTTAGGCGGCTCAGAACTATCACTGTCATCCCAACCTTTCGGCGGTCTCGGCTCTTGGTCATTCATGATGTCATCAATCTGTTCAGAATCAATCGTTTCATACTTCATAAGTGCCATTGCCATTGCTTCAAGCTTATCTTTATTTTCATGTAGCAATTTTTCTGCACGATCATAGTTTCTAGATATTAATTCTTTAATCTCATCATCGATGATTTTGGCTGTGTCATCTGAAACATGTTTGGTTTGAGTCACAGAGTGTCCCAAGAACACTTCCCCTTCATCTTCACCATACATCAGCGGGCCAAGCTTTTCGGAAAATCCCCAATGAGTCACCATATTTCGAGCGATAGAGGTAGCGACTTTAATGTCATTAGATGCCCCAGTAGTGACTAAATCAGGTCCATTCAGCATTTCTTCTGCAATCCGGCCACCATATAAAATCGAAAGTTTGCTTTCTAAAAACTCTTTAGTGTGGCTATGACGATCTTTGTCAGGCAACTGCATGGTGACACCTAGTGCTCTACCACGTGGTATGATCGTTACCTTATAAACTGGGTCTGAACTTGGCGTCAATCGCCCTACTAACGCATGACCCGCTTCATGCCATGCTGTATTAAGCTTTTCTTCTTCATCCATTACCATTGAGCGTCTTTCGGCACCCATCAAGATTTTATCTTTGGCTTTTTCGAAGAATTCATGATTAACCGTTCTAGCACTTGCTTTAGCTGCAAACAGCGCAGCCTCATTCACCAGATTAGCCAAATCCGCACCAGACATTCCTGGTGTACCGCGAGCAATCAGGCCGGGTTTAACGTCATCGCCTAAAGGGACTTTGCGCATATGAACTTTAAGAATTTGTTCGCGACCTTTAATATCAGGCAATCCAACGGTAACCTGACGGTCAAAACGACCAGGTCTTAATAACGCAGGATCTAAAACGTCAGGTCGGTTTGTTGCGGCAATAATAATGACACCTTCGTCTCCGTCAAAACCATCCATTTCAACTAATAGTTGATTGAGCGTTTGCTCACGTTCATCATGCCCGCCGCCTAATCCAGCACCACGATGACGACCGACAGCATCAATTTCGTCAATGAAGATGATGCAAGGAGATTGTTTTTTCGCTTCTGCAAACATATCTCTAACACGCGAAGCACCGACTCCAACAAACATTTCAACAAAGTCAGAACCTGAGATAGTGAAAAATGGTACTTTGGCTTCACCAGAAATTGCTTTGGCAAGTAGAGTCTTACCGGTACCTGGAGGACCTACCATCAGTATACCGCGCGGAATTTGGCCACCTAACTTTTGAAACTTGGCAGGTTCTTTTAAAAACTCAACTAACTCTGAAACTTCTTCTTTGGCTTCCTCGCACCCTGCGACATCAGCAAAGGTCGTTTTTATTTGATCTTCACTTAACAACCTAGCTTTGCTTTTTCCAAAACTCATTGCGCCGCCTTTTCCGCCACCTTGCATTTGGCGCATAAAATAAATCCAAACAGCGATTAGCAACAAGATAGGGCCAAATGACATGAAAAAGGTGAATATCCCGCTATTCCCTTCTGGATCAGCGCCTGAATAAGTGATTTTATTATCACGAGCTATTTTTGAAAGCTCTTCACTTGAGCCATAAGGTATCTTAGTGGTGACTTTATCATTGTTATTCATGATCACTTCGGCATCTAAACCAGCAACGGTAACGCTTTTCACTTTGCCGCGCTCGATGTCTTCAATCAGCTCTGAGTATTCTATCTCCCCAGCTTTTTGTTGGGCTGTCTCAAATTGATTAAAGGTCACAACTAGCACAAGGCCAATCACTAACCATAAAAAGAGATGTTTGGTTGTATCGTTCAAAGGGTTATCCTCGTTATTCCTAATATCTGGTCGTTCAGATTAAAATCTATTCGTCTATTCTAAATCGTATATCAGTTATACGTTTTTTTCTGCCGTTTTGATCATAATAGCGCTTAATAAGTGTATCGCCATATTTCAATCATAGTTCAATTGATTATTACTATCGTTTTAATCAATCACCTTATTTGCTAATTTTTCAGTCCTTGCGCAAAAATATACACTTCACGAGAGCGAGCCCTCGAGGCCTTAGGCTTGCGGATTTTGACTTGATTAAAGCTTTGTTTAACCGATTTGAGGTATTCGTCAAAGCCGCTTCCCTGAAAAACCTTTACCAAGAATCGGCCATTCTTAGTCAGTGTTTGTTGGGCAAAATCGAGAGCTAATTCCACCAAATAGATGGATGAAGGCTGATCAATTGAGTCTACTCCGGTTATATTGGGGGCCATATCTGATAAAACAAGGTCAACTTGGTTATTTTCTAACTGTGCCAATATCTCATTGAGAACTGTTTCTTCGCGAAAATCGCCTTGAATAAAGGTCACTCCGGCTAAATGGTCCATCGGTAAGATATCTGTCGCAACGATAGTCCCTTTATCATTCAGTTTTTTGGCTACATATTCTGACCAGCCACCAGGCGCGGCGCCTAAATCAACGACATTGAGACCGGGTCGAATCAATTTATCTTTTTCGTCCATTTCCTGTAGCTTATAGACAGCTCGAGAACGCACTCCGTCCTCTTGCGACATCTTCACATATTGATCATCAAAATGCTCTTTGAGCCAGCCTTTACTACTCTTACTTTTTGCCATGGGTAAAACCTAGATTATTTATCTTCATTTGCAGAAAACAGGTATAACACACACAGACAATAGCTGTTCCAGCGAATATTTGTGCATAATACAACAATTACTATCTTAGAATCAGGCAAACAATGCTAAAATTGCGCCATTACCTAACTTAGAAATCAATAAATCATGGCAAAACTCAGTAATTCTCAAATTAAACACCTAAAAGGCTTGGCACACGCCCTAAAACCGGTGGTAATGATTGGCGACAAAGGATTAACCGACGCCGTTATGGAAGAAATCAAAATTGCGCTAGACGCGCATGAGTTAATAAAAATCAACGTCCGTAGTGAAGAACGCGATGAACGCCAAAAGATGATTGACAAAATAATCAATAAAACACAATCAGCAAAAGTTCAGACCATTGGCAGCAAGTTAGTGATCTTTAAACGAAGCAAAGAAGCCAAAATTGAGATCCCAAAATAGTTCAGAAAGTCTTTTAGCACCAGAGTACTCAGCAGCCTCACTATAGCTTTCTCATTGGAATAATAATAACCTCGGTAAATTCTTAGAAAATCAATGACTTACCCGATATACAATTTTTTTCTCTATGTGCTATCGCCCATTATCTGGGGTTATTTCTTATACCGGGGATTTAAAGACAAGCGCTATTGGGCTGGTTTTTCTGAACGCCTGGGGTTGGTTCATCAGTCTGAAACAGACCCGATTTTGCATCTACATTGTGCCTCCGTGGGAGAAAGCATTGCCGCAATTCCATTAATTTTACAGTTAAAAACAGACTTTCCTGACCAAGCGCTTTGGATTACCACGACTAGCCCTACCGGTCGTTTAGAAGTCACTAAAATTATTGAAAACTACGCTTTAGAGAAAACCTATCTGAGCTATCTGCCAATCGATTGGTTTGGCTCAGTCAATCGATTTATAAGTCGAGTTGGACCCAACGCGAGTATCTTGATGGAGACTGAAATTTGGCCCAATCTCACTCGCCAGATGAAACGCCACAACATCCCTGTGATTTTAGCGAATGCTCGTTTATCCGACAAATCACTCAATAAATACCTAAAACGAGCGGAATTTTCCAAACAGCTGTTTGCAAACATTTCGTTAGTTGCAGCTCAGTACCCCTCGGATGAAGCCAATTTTGCTAAATTAGGAGTTGACGCTAGCAAACTTAAAGTCGTTGGCAGTACCAAGTTCGACATTCAGATAAGCCAAGCCACTCTGGCAGAGCAACAGCACTTTTCGCAAGCTTTCATTAAGGGGCGCCCAAGCTGGATTGCTGCAAGTATTCACCCGGGCGAGTTTGAAAGTATTTTAGAATGTCATCGTTCATTACTAAAGAGCTTTCCAGAGTTGTTACTCATTGCGGTCCCTCGACATCCGGAAGCCTTCGACAAGTTAAAACATATGTGTGCAGAATTTCAACTAGAATTTGTTAGCAAGAGTGTGAACAATCCTCCTTTTAAAAACACCAGTGTTATTGTCGGAGATACCATGGGCCAAATGATGGTAATGTGTGGCGGTGCGGACTTGGCATTTGTTGGCGGCAGTTTAATTGCTAGGGGGGGACACAACCCGTTGGAACCCGCGGCTTGTGGCCTGCCCGTGGTCATGGGTCCAAGTTCATATAATTTTTCTGACGTTTGCCAGATCATGTCTTCAAATGGCACTCTAACCAAAGTAGAGAACCGGCAACAGCTAGAAACGTTTATCCGGAGCACTCTGAATGATAAGCAACTTCTAGAACAACATGAGCTAAGTACCAAATCGTTGTTCGAGAAAAACCGCGGAAGTGCGGTAAAAATAAGTCAATCCATCACAGAGCTGCTATCTCAGAACTAGCGATTTCCAAGCTGTCGATGATAACCATCGGTTAACCAATGCCAACACTGATCTTCAAAACTCAATGAAGAATCCAACCCCTTCTCTTTTACCAAAGAACGCTTTAATCGACTGATATTTTGCTGTTGCCAATTTGAATCAGGCTTTCTGATTTGACAACGATCAAAGTCAATTAGCCAAATCTTCTGTTGGTGATCTATCATGATATTGTGAGCATTTAGATCGGCGTGATATACCCCATGCCGATGAAATAACGCGACTACTTTTCCGATACTTTGCCATTGAGTTTTAGAAAGCTGACTGCTTTTTAGGCATTTGACCAAATCTTCGGCTTCTAATTTTTCCATCAGAAGATCCGCCGAGTAGCTAAAGCCACGTTTGCTCACTCGCGCTGCAACACAGATTGGAACCGGCAACCCTAACCTTTGCATTTCTAACAGCAGTTGCATTTCTAGGTATGGTCGAGTGCGAAAGATACCGGTATAAAAGAACTTGTCGTGAGAAACTTTGGCAATCATTCCTCCGCGATAATAGTGTCTCAAAACCCAATCGCGAACTTTTGGCCCAGCAATTAGGCTTGACTCCTCAGGTCTAACAAACCAAGTGATATTTCTGCCACTAGACTGCCCAACTAGACGCTGCTGAGAAGCCCAATAGTCGGACTCGAACCATTCGTTTTTAACTTCTCCAATGGACTCAATAGTTCTTTGTGGCACTAAAAGTAGATGACTTTCAGCGGTTTCAACGTTAATTTTCAAACAGTTACTCTTATAACAAACAATTCATTAGCAGCATTCTACCCTAGAAAGCTCAAATTATACCTGCATCAAGCTTGCCTAATTCAACAAAAATACGACTAATTGGACAAATCACGACTATATTTAAACTTAGCTGGTCGTTATTTGTTGACGGATAACGAGCTGAATTTATTAGAAAAACAAATGATAACAACAGTAATCTTTAAAATAAGCGGCTTCAATGGATTTCCGCACACAAAAAAAAGACCTAACTATCCTTAATTCTATGAATAAATATGACATCGATTCAGAACAAAGCAAAGTGGCGCTGGAAGCGCTAATAGATTTTGTTGAACACGTAAATCATATTGATTCCATCGAAGATGCCTGTTGGCATTTAGCGCAACACACCATCAAGTCGCTCGGTTTTGTAGACTGTGTTGTTTACCTACTCGACTCCGATAGCAACTCCCTTGTACAAGTTGCCGCTTACGGCCCCAAGAACCCGCATCAACGTCAAGTGGTTAATGCTATCTCGCTAAAGTTCGGAGAAGGTGTGGTTGGATTAGCCGCGCAACAAGTAAAAAGTATGTTAATTAACGACACTCGCACTGAGCCCAACTATATCGTCGATGATCAGTCTCGGTTATCGGAATTATCCGTTCCTATATGCCATGACAACAAGGTACTTGGAGTGATCGACTCTGAGCATCCTGAGGCTGGTTTTTTCAATGAGTTTCATTGCCGTTACTTAGAGATCCTCGGAGGTATCATTGCCTCAAAAATTTCCTATAACTCAGCAATAGAGAAACTTGAAGAAACTAACGAAACTATTAATAACGCGAAAAGCCTTTCGGATACTTTATTACTGATTTCCGAGCTGAGTTACAACTCTACCTCAATTGAAGATTTCTACTTGGGACTCCACAAAATCATTGAAAAACAGGTTGCAACCCACAGCTTTTTTGTCGTTATTTATGACAAGATAAAAGGTGAATACTCCTGTCCTTATTTGTTCGATAATCAGCAAGGAGGAGAATTTGACGCTAACATAGATCACACAAAAATGCCTGAAACGTTAGTGGCGGAAGTTATCACCAAGCAAGAATCAAGAATAGCAAACTTCACTGAATTAGAAAAAAGACGCAAACAAGGAAGTATCCATTCCAAAGGTCCAAGCGTCCACAGTTGGCTTGCCGTACCATTTATAATCGATTCAAATACTCAAGGCGCCATAGCTCTGCAAAGTTATGACCCGGATATTATTTTCAATAAAGATAATAAGCACTTTCTAACTTTTCTGGCACAACATATCAGCTCTTCTATTGACAAAAAGATTAGAGAACAAAAACTGCACTTTCAGGCGCTCCATGATTCGGTCACCGGCTTAACCAATCGCTCGCTATTTCTAGATCGATTAGAACACGCATTCCTCAGAGCAAAGCGGTCTAAAAAAATTGATTTGGCAGTTCTCTTTATCGACTTCGACGATTTTAAATCCATCAATGATAACTTTGGTCATCAAGCTGGCGACGACATCCTAAGAGAAGCCGCCCAGCGAATGCAAGAACAACTAAGAAGTTCTGATACCTTAGCTCGACTTGGCGGAGACGAGTACGCCATATTACTCGAAGATTTAGAAAATGAGTCAATGGTATTATCAATATCTCGACGAATTTTAGATGCCATGGAAAAGCCTGTGGTAACCAGCAACCACCGGATCAATTGCTCGATTAGTATAGGCATTTGCTTACTCGATAAAAATGTTTCGCACTTTGAAGATCTATTAAAAAATGCTGACCATGCAATGTATCATGCCAAAAGCAAAGGCAAGAATAATATTCAACTTTACGAAGAAAAACTTCATCAATCGGTTTTAAAGGAACGAACGCTTCTTCTCGAACTGCGCGAGGCAGTAGAGAAAAAACAGTTAACTTTTTACTATCAACCCATTGTGGATTTAGTTAATCATCGTGTTGTCGGTTTTGAAGCTTTAATGCGCTGGGTACATCCAGAAAAAGGTATCATCGAGCCTGATCATTTTATACACCTCGCTGAAACTAATGATCTGATGAAGGCGATTGACACCCAACTTTTAGCAAGTATCGCTGAGCAAATTACTCGCTGGAGATTGATCAGCAAAGAAGAATTTTACATCAGTATTAACATTTCGGCTCAACGATTTATAGACTCTAGGTTGGTCAACGAAATATCTGAAATAATTCGCAATTATAATATTCCTAAAAATACTTTGGTAGTTGAACTAACCGAAAGAATATTGATGAAAAATGTCGCCAAAGCTCGAAACATGTTTTATCAACTTCAACAACTTGGTGTAAAAACTTCGCTCGATGATTTTGGAACTGGCTATTCTTCTTTAAGTTATATTCATCAACTGCCTTTTGATGTGATCAAGATAGATCGTACATTTGTTTCTAATCTTGGCAGTGGAAGGAATAACTACCCTATCATTAGTATTATTATTGCGCTCGCTGAAACTCTAAATATTGAACTCGTAGCGGAAGGAGTTGAATCTCAAAAGCAGCTGTCAGTTTTGGTCGAAATGGGCTGCCATTTAGGTCAAGGATTCTACCTTGCCAAACCACTTCGTTCAGACCAAACGGATGAAATTATTAAGCGCCCTATCTTAGACTTTGCGTCAGCCACGTTTACTAAGGCTGAATAAAAAAGAGTGCCTCACTCATTTGTTGGCAAGGCACACTCCAATTAACACTTACCAAATTTTTACTCTTTGCTCCTCAGGTAAGTAGAGTTTATGCGCAGGCTTTATATCGAATGCTTGATAGAACTCGGGAATATTTCTGACCACACCGTTCACCCTAAACTTTGGTGGCGAATGTGGATCGGTAGCGGTACGTTGTCTAACAGCTTCTTCGCGCCCTTTAAACATCCAAGCTTGGCCATAACCTAAGAACACTCGTTGAATACCAGTATAACCATCAATGACTGGTGCTTCTTTTCCCTCTAATGACATTTTATAAGCCTGCAGTGCGATGCTAAGACCACCTAAATCACCAATATTTTCACCGAGCGTGAAAGTGCCGTTCACATTTAGATCATCAAACAATTTGAAGCTATCGTATTGAGCGACTAGCTGATTAGTTCTCGTTTCAAACTCGGCTTTGTCTTCATCTGTCCACCAATTTCTTAGTACTCCATCTCCATCAAAGGTACTTCCAGAGTCATCAAAACCATGGCCAATCTCATGACCAATTACAGCTCCAATGGCTCCATAGTTTACCGCCGCATCAGCATCCAAGTTGAAATAAGGCGGTTGTAATATTGCCGCAGGAAAAACGATTTCATTTAGTGGCGGATTATAATAAGCATTAACTGTTTGTGGTGTCATTCCCCACTCATTTTTGTCAACGGGCTTTTTCTGACGTTCAACATTTTGTTGATATGCAACCAGAGCAGCTCGCCTTAAATTACCAAAAAGATCATCGCGCTTAATGGTTAATTTAGAATAATCTCGCCATTCATCGGGATAACCGATTTTTGGATTAAACTTAGATAGTTTATCAAGCGCTTCTTTTTTAGTCGCGTCACTCATCCAAGTTAATTCCTTAATGCTCACTTCATAAGCCTTAATTAAATTATCGACTAACTCTTGCATTTCCTGCTTAGCTTGAGGTGGAAAGTGGCGCTTAACATAAACTTTACCGATGACTTCACCAAGCGTTCCGTTGACTACTCCAACCGCTCTTCTCCAAGCTTCTTGCTGCTCCTTGGTTCCACTCATTTCAGTTCCGTAAAAGGCAAAGTTTTGTTGATCTAATGCTTCATTTAAACGGGTCGCATTGGCATTCACCAAATGCCATTTAAGGTAAGTTTTCCAACTGGCCAAATCGGTATTCTTGATAATACCGTCGAGCGCTTTGGTGTAATCGACCATCGCTACGACTAGCGCATCAACATTGGCCAGTCCGGCTTCTTTCAGGTAAGCCTGCCAATCAAAATTGGGCATCAGCTCTGGCAATTTACTCACTTCAACTTTGTTGTATAACCCAACAATATCGCGAGTCTTCTCTTTGTCCATATGGTGTTTAGCCAATTCCGACTCCATCGCTAAAATCGTTTCGGCTGCTCCTTTTGCGCCTTCGATCCCGGCTAGAGATAACATTGCCGCCACATGTTCCGTGTATTTATTTTTGAGGGTTATCGACTTATCGTCTTGTTTCAAATAATACTCTTTATCTGGTAAACCTAATCCACCTTGCCAAGTATACATAGCATAGTGAGTTGGCTTTTTTAAATCTGGAAATTGAATCATATTAAACGGAGTGCCATAGCCAAGTTTATTAGCATAAGCGAAGTATTCTGCGAGCTCTGTTTTACTAGAAATTGCATCAATCTTTGCAATCTCTTCAGCCAAAGGCTCTAATCCAAGTTTATTTCTATTTTCATAATCTAAGTAGGAGTTAAACAAATCACCCACTTTTTGTTCATCCGATCCTTCCGCATAATCCCCTTTAGCCGAGTCTTCAATAATTTGTTTCACTTTCTCAACAGATTCATCATGAACCATTCGGCCAATGCCGTAAGATGATTTATCCGCAGGAATTTCAGTGTTTTTCAGCCAGTTTCCGTTCACATAGGCAAAAAAATCATCGCCTGGATGAACACCTTTATCCATATTGCCGTAGTCAATTCCACTATCGACAGCTGCTTGATTAATCGCCGTAGATGACTGTTGCTCAGCCGCTGCGGGTTTAACCTCGCTAGTGGTCGTCGCAGATTGCTCGCAACCTGCCAGTAACATTGCGACACAAACAAAACTTAAAGTCTTTCTCATTTTTATTCTCCAAATAAGAGTTTTTTCATTCGAAAACCAGCGTCAATGACTCGACCTAATTCTTGAAAACGCTCCAAGTTAACACTTAATTGACTTAAGTTCGATCCTAAAGCCGCATGAAATAGTTACATTTTTTGAACACACACCCTAACCTTAGACAATGGTCGCTGGAGATGGGGAATTGAATCCATTAGAATGCTGAAACTGGATAAACGGCGGCTTTCGCTAACGAATTAGAGAACTCCTGATATTAAGCATGGATAAAAATAGCCCTCCTCCTACCACAATATGCGTATTAAGGCTTTCGGCAATTGGTGACGTTTGCCATGCGGTCGCTACGGTACAGGCCATCCAGAATCAATGGCCAAGCACCAAAATCACTTGGGTCATAGGAAAGATCGAGGCCCAATTGCTGGTGAACTTAGAAAACATTGAGTTTGTTGTTTTCGATAAAAAAGCAGGATTAAAAGGCTATCGCGACCTCTATCGCCAATTGAAGGGAAGAAAATTCGATCATCTATTGCACATGCAAGTCGCACTTCGAGCCAGCTTAGCGACCTTATGCATTTCTGCCAAAAAGAAATGGGGGTTTGATTCAAGCCGAGCTAAAGAAGGCCAATGGTTATTTACTAATCATCAAATCTCACCACAAAAACAACCCCATGTCGCTGAAGGTTTTTGGGGGTTCGCTAAAGCTATCGGCGCTTGCAAAGAAGACAAACCTGAATGGCAAATGCCAGTTTCCGAAGCCGATAAGCAATGGAGCCGACAACTGACAGGCACCAAGAACTATTTAGTCATTTCACCAGCAGCTAGTAAAGCAGAACGAAATTGGTCAACCCCAAGCTATGCCGCAATCGCTGAGTATGCAGCGAAAAAAGGCTTATCGGTGGTGTTATCGGGCGGCCCCTCTCCCATGGAGTTGCAACTAGGCAAAGAAATTCAACAAATCGCCCAAACGACAGTGATAAATCTCATCGGCAAAACCAACTTGCCACAATTACTCGCACTGCTAGAGCAAGCCACATTCGTTTTAGCGCCGGACTCTGGTCCCGCGCATATGGCGTCCAGTGTAAATACACCTGTAATCGGTTTATATGCTCACAGTAATCCGATGCGCACTGGTCCCTATAATTCAAAGTCGTTGACTGTTTCAATTTATTCCCAATTGTTAAAGAAACAAACAGGGAAATCGATTGAAGATAATGCCTGGGGCAAGCGAGTTAAAGGTGAAAATTTGATGTCACAAATTAGTATTGAATCTGTGAAAGAAAAAGTTGACTTGGTTTTGGCGCGCAGTGAATAGTTATTCATTAACTCAACAACCGAAATGGTTTTTATTCTTTAGATAGTTTAGCGGTTGAAATTTGTTAAGCCTGTGTTGCCGAGTGGAATCGGCGCCCCCTAACTCGCAAGCTGTTCCTCAAACCGCTCCCAAACATGTCAAACCGTTAATTCTTTGCTTCCAAAATTAAATTCCCCTATAATCCGCGCTCAACCTGAGGGGCGGTCATAAATTAACCATTTTGACCTGAGATTTGTACCCTTTGAACCTGATCCGGTTAGTGCCGGCGTAGGGACAGGTGGAAGTGTTAATTAGTTACCTCTTGGCTTTAACGAGCTAATCAGCAGCTAATCGGTTTCCACTTCCTTCTTGACCACCGTCTTACCGGATCTCCATTTTAGTCCTTTAGCATTGGTCGCTAAAGTAGTATTGGAGATCAACACAGTGAAAACCAAAGTTTTAAACCGTTTTTTCAAGTATGCCGCAATTGGTACTGTTACCTTTGCCGTTTCAAGCTTTACTTCGCTCGCAATGGCAGAAGAAGCTAATGATTCGCCAGGCGAATTACTAATCGTCACCGCGGAATTAGAAGACACTAACGTCCTAGAGCTGCCTAGTAGTGTGACCGTTATTAGTCAGCAAAACATCGAAAAACGTAACGCCAACCAACTAACCGATTTATTAAACTTAGCACCTAATGTGAATTTTTCGACCGGCGCCTCACGTGGCCGATTTATTCAAATTCGTGGGGTTGGCGAACGTAGTGAATTCACTGATCCAGTCAACCCATCAGTCGGTGTGGTTCTAGATGGTATCGATTTAACTGGAATTTCAACCGTAGCCACCACTCTTGATTTACAACAAGTCGAAGTCCTTCGTGGTCCACAAGGAACTCTATACGGCGCAAATGGATTAGCTGGATTAATTAATCTTGTTTCTAACAATCCTACAGACAATTTCTATAGCCAATTATCCGCATCCTACCAATCGTTTTCCGGCAAAGAGCTAGCCGCTGTTGTCAGTGGTAGTGCTAATGATAGTTTAGGCTATCGCTTTGCAATTAAGCAGTTTCAAAGTGATGGATATATGAAAAATATTTTCCTAAACCGAGACGATACTAACGACCTTGATGAATTGAGTTTTCGTGGCAAGTTTGTTTGGCAGGCAAATGACCATATCGACTTAACCACTAGCTTGTTTTATGCCGATGTAGATAACGGTTACGATGCCTTTAGCTTAGACTCGAACAGAGATACTTACTCCGATCAACCTGGACATGATCGCCAAAAAACTAAGGCGGTAGCGTTTAATTTAGATTGGATTTTTAATGACCAGCTTTGGTTAGAAACGAACTTAAGCATGGCGGACTCTGAACTTGAATACGGCTATGATGAAGACTGGAGCCATGTTGGAATTTGTGATGGAACGCCATGTGATTCAGCTGATTGGGGGTTTGATTGGTGGTATTCATCATTTGACAATTACCTAAGAGAAAATGACAACCAAAGCCTTGATGTCAAATTACATTCATCCAATGCAAACAACCAACTTAACTGGGTTTTAGGGTTTTATCACCGCAATCAAACTGTCGACTTACAGCGTCAATACACTTTTGCTGCAAGCGATTTTTTCAGTCAATTCGACACCAAGAATACTGCGCTCTATGGTCAAGTTGTTAATCCTTTAAGCGATAAACTAAACCTCACCGCAGGAATTCGTTTTGAACAGCGAACAGCTGACTACATAGATAGCAATGCATCAGCTTTTGATCCCGATGAAAGCTTATGGGGCGGAAAGCTCGCCATCGAATATCAGCTAACCGATAACCAAATGATCTACGGATTGGTTTCTCGGGGATATAAAGCGGGTGGTTTCAATACGGGAGCGTCACTCGCTCCTGAGGATCGAGAATTTGAAACAGAGTTCATGTGGAACTATGAAGCCGGAATTAAAGGAACCTTGCTAGACAACAAGTTGGTTTTACAAGCCTCTATTTTTTACCAAGATAGAGAGGATATACAAACGAAGCAATCCATTGTTCGTTCTATAGATAGCGGATTATTAGTTCAACAGGGTGGTGAGTGTCCCTGTGACTTTACTGATTTATTAACCAATGCCACTTCTGGCAATAGTTATGGATTAGAGTTTGAGTCAACTTGGTATCTTAATGATTCAGTTAGCTTGTATTCAAGCTTAGGGTTAATTAAAAGCCAATTTGACGGGTATTTAAACTACACTCATGTCAATGCAGACCTAGAAAGCATCCCGCCAGTTCCGTTTGACCTTGATGGAAGAGCATTTGCACACACGCCCGAGTATCAATTTACCGTGGGTGCGGATTTCTATATCACGGATTACTGGACTTTCAATATGGAATTAGAAGGTAAAGACGAGTTTTTCTTTTCCGATAGACATGAAGAAAAATCAGCTAGTTATGAACTAATTAACTTGCGCCTAACTTACCAACAAGACGATTGGAAGTTAAATCTTTACGCCAATAACGTCACTGACGAAGACATCCAAACAAGAGCCTTCGGTAGTTTTGGTAACGATCCTAGAAAATTTTATATAACTGAGCCTTACTATCAGTTCGCCGCACCAAGAGTGATCGGCATTTCAATCACTAAAGAATTTGAATAAGGAGTCAGTACATTGAACATTTCAATAGAACTAAGTTTGTACCCTTTAGACGACCAATTCCTGTCGATTATTCAAGATATCGTCAAGCGACTGAATGATGATCAGCGAGTCGAATGTTTTACCAACACTATGAGTACCCAAATCTTTGGCGAAATGGACAATGCTATGTCAGTATTGAAAGAAATAGTTAGCTACTCATTTGAACAATACGGAAAACAGGTTTTTGTCGCAAAAATACTTAATAGTGACGTACGACCTGAAAATTAAGAAATAAGCACTATATTATTCATATCAAAAACCAGAGCTAACTAAGTGACAGAATTTTTTCAAAAGTTTATTACCGATCTTCAAGCTACTTCTTTTTGGGAGTGGCTAGCGGTGGTTTTAGCTCTGGCATATTTAGTTTTGGCTATTAAAGAAAGCTTATGGTGTTGGCCTGCGGCATTTTTTAGCACTGCCATCTACGGCGTACTGTTTTTTGATGTCAATTTATATATGGAGTCTTCTCTTAATCTGTACTATTTGCTGATGGCCGTTTATGGCTGGAATCAGTGGCGCAAAACAGGTCCCAATCAAAATAAAAAAACGATTGTGGAATGGTCATTAGTTACACACATTTACTGGATCCTATTGCTGACCATTGTAGTAATTTTGTCAGCATATTTGTTAAGTAAATTCACTGATCAGGATCTTCCGTTATTAGATTCTTTTACCACTTGGTTTGCAGTGTTCACGACTTATCTAGTTGCAAAAAAAGTTTTGGAAAATTGGCTGTACTGGATAGTAATAGACGCGGCATCGATCTATCTATTCTTATCAAAAGGATTTGTTTTGACATCGGTGCTCTTCGCTATTTATATAGTACTCGCTTTTTATGGTTGGTTAACTTGGAAACGCGCTTATGAATTACAAGCTCCCCAGCCAGCCTGATTGGTGGCTTCACTCAGCAGCGGCTTGGATCGATATTGCTAACTTCTTTGGAAAGTTTGAAGAGGTCGAAAAAATCTTAACGATCGCTTCTAGTTGGACTCTAATCCCTGCTGGAAAATCTCACACCAACTACCATTTAAAACTGCCGAAACAACAGTTTTTTGTCCAAGTCTATAATCAAAAAAGCTCGCAACTACAACCGGCTAAAAGCTATATGGCTCTCTATAGAACTATTGCAAAACTTGATGCCATTCAGCCTTGGTTAGTGTCTTGCTATTTCGAAAGCAATCAAGTGAAGTTCGATCAATGGTTTGTTAATGATGGTTACCATTGTCTAAGTGCAAGTAATGCCAGCTTTATTGAATCACTTAGCGAATTTTTAGCTAATTTACATCAATATAACCTGTCGGAAAATTACCCGAAACATGAACAACAACAACTCTCTATTTTTGAGCACTCACTCAACGATTATTCTCTGCCTACCATCGATATTAATGAATACATAGAACGTTATAGGCATTTAGCGTTAGAAAACAGCAGTCAACAAGCCGAACTGATCGAAAATTTGTATCAGGAAGCAAAAGCACTCTGCAATAGCTTTTTTGCAGATACTTTTTGTCATAATGACCTTGGTTTTAATAACATTTTGTGGTCAAACGACAACAAACTAAAAATTATTGATTGGGAATATTGCGGAATTTCAGACCGCTATTTTGAATTAGCTAACCTGATCAGCGAATGCAATATGGACCGCACACAAGAATCGGACTTCTTACAAGCTTACTCCAAAAAAACTAATGTTATCATAGACCTAGAAAAACTTAGCAGAATAAAACTGCTCTCCTCCTGTATCAATCAATTGTGGTTTATCGCAACAGATTAAGTGATAAGTAAAGTTTAGTAACATTTGCTGACTTAAAAATTCAATACTTTTTGCAACTTTTCGACTGCATTTCTAATCTATAGTTAAACTAGTAGTAGTCAAAAAGAGAGCGCATTATGAGAAGTTCTAATTATTTGCGTCAGGCGAAAAGACGACACACTAAGTCAATTGTCGACGACTCCACGGTATTTACCAGCAACGATCAAATAGTCGGTAAAGACACCCTAGCCAGTCTCATGGACGTAACCATTACCAGCATCGAGCGTTGGATAAGAGACGGCATGCCGGTAGTGCAAAGAGGCGATAAATTTAAAGAGTGGATTTTTGATTTTAGTGCCGTTAAGCAATGGAAGAGTGATAAGGGGAATTAGCCTACTTGCGACTCGTTAGTTTGTGGACTTCAGTTAATTATCTATAGCAGAAGTTATAGTTTTTTCCTTTTTTAAAGTCAAAGGCGTTTCGCAGCCCTAAAGCTTTCCTGCGAGTTTCTTTTGTAAGAAGACAAAAGAAACCAAAAACTTCTTTCGCTGAAGATAACTCACTTTTTACATGTTGATAATTAGTTCAAGCCCGAACGTCCCTTATTTGTTGCACGAGAGTCAGCGGAAGAAAAGAGCTCGCTGGCGCTTATTTACATGGATGTAATGTATACAGAAAATGCAGGAGCAATTTTCAGTCATTTACTTTTCTTGTCTACCCGCTGCCTCATGAATTTCACTTCTCCGTTATAGCCGCTAGGCGGGTAAACTTTTAACATCTTTGTTCAAGTCATTGATTACGTGTAAAGAAAAAATGATCGGAGTAAGGAGCTTTGGGATGGGCTTCACAGACGAACAGGTGGTGGGCGTTCCCTAGAACCAAAAGGCAAACATTAGGTCAATTTCGGTCGCCCAGTGCGCAACGTAAAGGGCATTTTTGCGTTCTTTTGTTGCCAGACAAAAGAATGTCGCAGGAAAGCTTTAGCGCTGCGAAACCACCATTAAAGAACGTAATGCTAGTCTGACTAGGTTATTAACCACAGTGGAAGCATTGAATTTGGTTCTTTAAAAAAGAACAACAAACATGCCCCCTTGGAAAATTAGCAACCTAAGGCTACTCACCTTCAACCGGAGCCTCCAACCCTACTCCAACCACATCGCCTTCAGGTTGTTCACCCTGAACAATAATCACTTCCACTCGACGATTAGTAGCCCGACCTTCAAGGGTAGAATTGTCAGCAATCGGTTTGGTATCCGCATAACCAGTAATGACAAAGCGACCTTTATTTAGTCGACCGCTCCTCAGTAACTCTCGTGTCACAGAACCTGCGCGCCCACCAGAAAGCTCCCAATTTGATTTAAAGAACTCGTTTTCAATGGGTAGATTGTCGGTATGGCCAGCGACGCGAATTTCGCCATCAGTTTCGGCCAAAATATCTTCTATTTTTCGTACAACAGGCAGGAACTCGCTTTCAATGGTATCGGAGGCAGAGGCGAATGAGCCTTTTTCGCGAATGCGAATGACAACATAGGCGCCCTTAGCTAACAGCTCGACTTGACCATCAGAAATTTCCTCAGACATTTTTAACGCAATTTCTTGAGCTAAGGCTTCAGCTTTCGCGGCGGCTTCCTCTGCGGCTTTGGCGGCTTGTTGAGCTTCTTTGATAATTTCCGCATCACTTTTCTCTTCCTTAGCGGTTGCATCTTTGTCTTCAGGACCGACCCCTGTATCCTTTTCGGTTCCTTCACCTTCGTCAGGCTCGCTTTCATCAGGCTCATCAAATTCGAGAGTTTCTTTTGTGATATCAATGGTTTGCTGCATCACCGCTTCAATCACAGTGGGCTGTGGTTTACCGGGGGAGAATTCTTTGGCGATAATACTGGTTCCTTTAGGAATATCTCGAACCCGAACCTTGTCTTGAACACCAAAGGCAAATTTCATGGAACCAGCGATTTGTTTGAACTTGAGTACATCCATTTCGGCGAATGAAAGTAAAAGCACAAAGAAACACATTAACAACGCCATTAAATCGGCGAATGTTCCCATGTAGGCTGGAAGTCCCTCGGGGGGACAGTCGCATTCAGCTTCGTCGCTCATGACTTAGTCTTCTGCCGTTGGACGTTTACCTTCAGCAAGATAACCGTGTAGTACTTGTTCTATTACTCGAGGATTTTGACCGGCTTGAATGCCTAACAAACCATCGATCATTAAGGTTTTAGACATTTTCTCTTCTTTATCACGAAGCGCCAATTTATCACTAATGGGTATTCCAACCATATTAGCCATGATTGCGCCGTATAAAGTCGTTAATAGGGCTACCGCCATTGCCGGTCCGATGGATTTTGGGTCATCCATATTGGAAAGCATTGCCACCAAGCCAATCAGAGTACCAATCATTCCCATGGCGGGTGCAACATCTGCCATAGTTTTGAACACCGATCCGGCTAAAGTATGACGCTCTGAGGACATCCTAACGTCTTTTTCTAGAATTCCTCTAACAACGTCACCATCATGGCCATCGACTAGCAAACCAATTCCTTTTTTAAGAAAATCTTGCTCAATGGTCGCACCTTCTAGGGCTAGCAAACCACTCTTTCTTGCCATGTCAGCCAATTCTACAATTTGAGTGATTAGCTCTTCGTTATCCGCTCCCTTAAAAGTAAGTACTTTCATGCCTGCTTTAGCCGCGCCTAAAAAGTCGCCCAGGCTGTAAGTCATCATCACAACAAAGTGAGTGCCTACTACCACTATAAGTATTGACGGAGCGTCTATAAATGTAACAATGGATCCACCAAGCACCATTGCCATAAGCACCATGGCAATTGCACCTAACAGCCCAACGAGAGTTCCTAAATCCAAGCTAATTTACCCCTATACAGAGTGCGCCAAAACGCCTCATAAAAACTAATCTTTTTATTGCCTTAAACAAAGAATAGGCAAGATTTCAGACAATTCCAGTCCACTCAGGAAATTCTTGATAAAAATCAGCAAAGAATTCCTTTCAAAGCAAAAATGCGAGACAATACGCCATTAAATGCAGCCTTTACACGTTTATCTCGGTCATCTTTATGAACAGTAAGAAAAAACCTTCCTTTGAGTCACAAATTGCAGCGCTCGAAGAAATAGTGGGACACCTCGAAAAAGGGGATTTATCTCTAGATGAATCGTTAACACAGTTCGAAAAGGGCGTTAAATTGACTAAAGAATGCCAAAGCATTCTCAATGAAGCAGAGCAAAAAGTCATGATACTAAGCGATGACGGAGAGTCGCTGGAAGAGTTTGAGTAAATACTTGCTATGCCGCATCGAGATTTCCTGAGCAATATACAAGCTCGAACTAACACTGTATTGGACAAAGTATTACCTGCGGTAGATCTTGCACCGCAACGACTTCACCAGGCTATGCGCTACTCAGCACTTAATCCGGGCAAGCGGATTAGACCAGCCTTAGTTTATGCAACCGGTGAAATGCTGGCAGCAGAGCCAGAGAATTTAGATATTGCAGCGGTATCTGTGGAACTAATCCACGCGTACTCATTAATTCATGACGACTTACCTTGCATGGATGACGATGACCTGCGTCGTGGCATACCCACTTGTCATATTAAGTTTGACGAGGCGACTGCCGTTTTGGCGGGCGATGCACTGCAAACACTAGCATTTGAGTTGTTAAGTCAACCGACTGGATTAGGTTATGCAAAACAAGCGTTAAAGTTTAATTTATCCGATCATCAAAAGTTGTTGATGTTACATGAATTAACAAAGGCTAGCGGTTCGTTAGGCATGGGTGGTGGTCAAGCGATTGACCTAGAGATGACCGATGTAAAGAGCGATTTAGCGACTTTAGAATCGATGCACCAAATGAAAACCGGCGCGCTAATTAACGCCTCGGTAAAAATGGGTTTCATTGCAAGTGATTGTCAGGATCAAGTCATTTTGACCCACTTGGATACTTATAGTAATTGTCTCGGACTGGCGTTCCAAATTAGAGATGACATTCTCGATATTGAAAGTGATACAGAGACTCTAGGCAAACCTCAAGGTTCAGACCTAGAAAAAAACAAGCTAACCTTTCCTTCTTTATTGGGAATGGATGGTGCTAAACAACGAGCGGCAGAGCTAGTAGAGCGAGCTCTAGAAGCCTTAGACAGGATCCCGCTCAATAGTGAAAAGTTGAGTAATTTTGCCAACTTTATTTTGACTCGAAATAGCTAGCTTCGCGGTAAAAGAAGCCTGTTAATCATTAACACAGCGAAACCAACCATCATGTTATGTGATCCAAAAATCTATCCGTTACTCAGTAAGATCGATAAACCGGAGGACTTGCGTTTATTAGAGGTTGAACAACTACAGCCGTTAAACGATGAACTACGTGAATTTCTGATCAACAGTATTGCACATTGTGGTGGTCATTTTGCTGCTGGGCTAGGCACTGTTGAATTGACTGTTGCTTTACATTATCTATTTGAAACGCCGACCGACAAAATTATTTGGGATGTTGGTCATCAAGCTTATCCTCATAAAGTTCTCACTGGACGTAAAGACAACCTGCGTTCCATTCGCCAAACCAATGGCTTGCACCCTTTCCCAAGTCGTTTTGAAAGCCCGTACGATGCCTTTGGTGTTGGTCATTCAAGTACATCGATTAGTGCTGCGCTAGGCATGGCGGTGGCCGCCAAAGCACGGGGTGATGACCGTCGATTTGTCGCGGTGATCGGTGATGGCGCAATGACGGCTGGAATGGCATTTGAAGCGCTCAATCATGCCGCTGATTTGGATGTCAATTTAACCGTCATTCTCAATGACAACGATATGTCTATTTCTGAAAACGTCGGTGGACTGAATAATTATTTAGCTAAAGTACTATCCGGTAAATTCTATTCCAGCATTAAGGAAGGCGGAAAAAAAGTTTTACAAAACATGCCAAAAATATCCAACTGGGCACATCGAGTTGAGGAGCACATGAAAGGTATGGTGCTGCCGGGCACGTTATTTGAAGAGTTGGGATTCAATTATATCGGCCCTATCGATGGTCATGACTTACCCACTTTATTAACCACCATTGGCAATATCAAAAAACTGTCTGGCCCGCAGTTGTTACACGCAGTCACTCGAAAAGGTAAAGGCTTTGCACCCGCTGAGCGAGACCCAATTGCCTACCATGCGGTCCCGATTTTCGATCCAAAGCAAACTCAACTGCCAAAAATAAAAAAGAAAGTCACTTATTCCAATATTTTTGGCCAATGGTTATGTGACATGGCAGCAACCGATGAAAAGCTAATGGGAATTACCCCAGCAATGCGTGAAGGTTCGGATCTGATTGCATTTTCAAGAACATACAAAGAGCGTTATTTTGATGTTGGTATCGCGGAACAACATGCCGTTACGCTGGCCGCAGGTATGGCTTGTGAAGGGTCTAAGCCTGTCTGTGCGATTTATAGTTCGTTTTTGCAACGTGGCTACGACCAACTGATTCATGATGTAGCATTACAAAAATTAGACGTTTTATTTGCAATTGATCGAAGTGGCTTAGTTGGTGGCGACGGCGCAACCCATCACGGCAGTTTTGACCTGAGCTATTTACGTTGTATTCCAAACATTCTCATCATGGCACCCAGTGATGAAAAAGAATGTCGTCTGATGCTGACTACCGGTTACCGATATCCCGGTTGTGCAGCGGTCCGATATCCACGTGGCGCGGGGACCGGCATTCACCCTGGAAATGATTTAGAGGCACTGGAAATAGGCGAGGCGAAAGTTTGTCGCGAAGGCAACAATATTGCGATTCTTTCTTTTGGAAGCATGCTACAAAATTCTATGCAGGCGGCAGAAGAACTTGATGCAACTGTGGTTGATATGCGATTTGTTAAACCACTCGACGAAGCACTAATCACCAGCCTGAGTAAAACCCACAACAAACTAGTAACGGTTGAAGAAAATGCTATCGCCGGTGGTGCAGGCAGTGCAGTGAGTGAGTTTTTAGCTCGGGCTAATATCCAAATTTCAATTCAGCATTTGGGGATCAAAGATGTCTTTATAGAACATGGTGACCCGGAAGATTTAATCGCAAAATGCCAACTCGATGCACAAGGGATCATTAATCAAATTCAAGCGGTTTAGATTAACAAGCTCGGAATTAGGCAGTTTGGATTTAGCAATTTGAATTGAGCCGTTTGGCTTAGAAAATTTGAATTCATTGACCTCGGCATCACTAAGGCAATAAAAATAACCATATAGCATAAAACTAATCGCAAGGAGATTGAATGTACCAACTGATTAACAATCGAGATTTGGAGTTTCAACTCTATGAGCTGTTCGATGTTGAGGCGCTTTTTTCTCGCGATAGATTTTCCGAACATAACAAAGAAACCTTCGACGCGGTATTACAAACCGCAGAAAAAATTGCCACCAAACACTTTCTACCACATAACCATCTAGCCGACCAAAACGAACCCAAATTTGTTGATGGCAAGGTCGAAATGATCGCTTCTGTTAAAGAAGCTTTTGATGCTTTTCGAGAAGCTGGTTTTATTGCCGGAGGAATGGAATATGAACTGGGTGGAATGCAACTGCCCTTTTTAATCACCCTCGCTGCTTCCGGATATTTTACTTCGGCTAATCCTTCAACCACGGGTTATGGATTTCTTACCACTGGCGCAGCTAATTTAATTCGTACCTTTGGTAATGAGCAACAAAAATCAGATTTTCTTCCGCCGATGTTATCCGGTGATTTTTCAGGCACCATGGCGTTGACAGAACCGAGTGCTGGTTCGTCTTTATCCGATATTACCACTCAAGCCACTCCACGAGAGGATGGTAATTACACGATTAAAGGACAAAAGATCTATATCTCCGGTGGCGACCATCAACTCACCGATAATATCGTGCACTTAGTCTTAGCAAAAATCAAAGGCGCACCAGCCGGAGTAAAAGGTATTTCGCTCTTCATCGTGCCTAAATTTCGATTAGACGATGCAGGTAAACCTGCAGAGTCAAACGATGTTAATTTATCCGGTTTATTCCACAAGATGGGATACCGTGGTACCACATCCACGGTACTCAGTTTTGGCGAACAAGATGACTGCATAGGTTATTTGGTTGGCGAACCTCATCAAGGACTAAAATATATGTTCCAGATGATGAACGAAGCACGACTGTCGGTCGGTTTTGGTGCGGTAATGATCGGCTATCGCGGTTATTTGGAATCACTAAACTATGCCAAAGAGCGGCCTCAGGGGCGCAAGCCAACTGAAAAAGATCCAACCAGCCCGCAAATTAATATTATTGAACACGCCGATGTTAAACGCATGTTACTAGCGCAAAAATCATTTGTCGAAGGTGGCATGGCGTTATGCTTTTATTCTGCTGGACTTGTTGACGACGCTGAAACTTTAAAAGGTGAAGAAAAGCAAGATGCAGAAAAACTACTCGACCTTCTCATGCCAGTAGTTAAAGCGACCAACTCAGAATACGGATTAAAAGCCAACGAGCTGGCCATTCAAGTATTGGGCGGCGCAGGATACACCAACGAATATCCGGTCGAGCAATGCTACCGAGATAATCGATTAAATCCAATCCATGAAGGAACCAATGGCATCCAAGCACTCGATTTACTGGGTAGGAAAGTCTGGTCCCATCAAGGTGAGGCGATTAATCTACTGTCAGAAAGAGTGATGCAAGACATCGAACATGCCAATCAATTTGTACGCTCAAGAGAACTGGGCCAACAAGTCGCCAAAGCATTAAATGTTTGTGGAGAGGTGACAAAATTAATTGGCCTAGAAATGAGAAATAGTGGTCCAGAAAAAGCCTTAGCCAACGCAGAATGCTATTTGTCACTATTTGGAAAACTGACGTTTGCTTGGATGTGGTTGCGCCAAGCAATTGTGGCTGAAAGTGAATTAAATAAAACCTCAGACCAAGCTGAGTCTGTTTTCTATCGAGGAAAAATTCAAGCCGCTCAATACTTCATTCGCTGGGAATTACCAAAAATAAAACTTGATGCAGCACTTTTAAAAGAGCTAGATGACACTTGTTTAACTATGGAACCAGACTGGTTCTAAAATAATGATTAAGAATAGGAAAAATTGATGAATTTAAACTTAGAAAATAAAAACGCACTGGTCTGTGGAAGCTCTCAAGGAATGGGAAAAGCCATCGCGATACAACTGGCAGAGATGGGAGCCAACGTCACTTTGTTCGCCAGAAATCTTGAAACCCTCAATCAAGTAAAAGCTGAACTAGCTAACAACGGCTCACAAGAACATTTTGCAATTTGCGCAGACTTCAGCAAACCTGATGAAGTGGCTCGAGCGCTCGATGAGCACTTAACCGTGATACCAGAATTTCAAATTTTAATTAACAACACTGGTGGCCCAGCACCTGGTCCTGCGAACACCGCGGATGCTAGCGATTTTCTTGCGGCGTTTAATCAACATTTAGTCAACAATCATCAAATTGCGCAAAAGCTTTTGAAAGGCATGAAAGCACATGGCTATGGACGAATCATTAATGTTATCTCTACCAGTGTGAAACAACCATTACCAAATCTTGGTGTATCTAACACAGTCCGTGGCGCCGTGGCTAGTTGGGCAAAAACCATGTCGAATGAGCTAGGCCCTTTTGGAATTACCGTCAACAATGTTTTACCCGGAGCTACTAACACCGTTCGACTTGAAGCCATCATCAAAAACAAAGCGGCTAAAAAAGGTGTTAGCATTGAAGAGATGGAAAAAGAAGAGAAATCAATTATTCCATTGCGTCGATTTGGTGAAGCAGAAGAGTTTGCCAATGTATGCGCATTCCTAGCATCTCCTGCTGCAGGATATGTAACCGGAGTAAGTATTCCTGTGGACGGTGGCCGTACTAGCAGTTTATAGACTGCGTTTTACTCAACGGCAATTTTTCTACACGATTTTTTCTACACAGGATTTTTTCCACACGGGCTTCTTCTACAAGGAGCTTCTTCTGTACAGGGCTTTTGGCGAAAATTAGGATTAGCGATGCAAACGATTCAAAACTACATCAATGGTGAACTTGTCGCTCCGATTAATCAAAATTATTTGGATAACTATGAACCTGCGACCGGTGAAATCTATTCACAATTACCGGAGTCAGATACAGACGATTTAGAACTTGCGGTTAAGGCGGCCAGTAATGCTCAAAACGAATGGGCCAATATGCCTGCCGAGCAACGCTCTATCGTATTAATGAAACTAGCAGACGCGATTGAAAATGCGAGTGAAGAACTAGCTAAGGCCGAAGCCATCGATAATGGCAAACCAATAGCTTTTGCTCGAGCCGTAGACAGTTATCGTAGCGCCGCCAATATTCGTTTTTTTGCTAATGCTTGTACTCAGTTTGCTAGCGAATCTCATGACATGGGGCCAGTAGGAATTAACTATACCTTGCGGCAACCCATTGGCATTGTTGGTTGTATATCCCCTTGGAATTTACCGTTGTATTTATTTACTTGGAAAATTGCCCCCGCTTTGGCAAGTGGCAATGTGGTTATCGCCAAGCCATCAGAAATAACCCCGATGACCGCTTACATTTTTTCTAAACTTTGTATCGAAGCTGGAATACCAGCTGGCGTGATTAATATTTTACATGGCACGGGACAATCCATTGGCGCCCCGCTGGTTGAGCACAAAAAAGTCAAAGCGATTAGCTTTACCGGAGGCAGTGCCACAGGTCGAGCTATCGCCAGTAAAATTGCGCCGATGTTAAAAAAATACTCGTTAGAACTTGGTGGCAAAAATCCAACGTTAGTATTTGCAGATGCTTGTGATACACCAGAAGCGATGAAATCAACCGTCAGTGAAGTTGCGCGGTCGGCTTTTTCGAATCAAGGACAAATTTGTTTATGCGGCTCTCGAATTTATGTCGAGCGCGCGATTTACCAAGAATTCAAAAATGCGTTGGTAGAGAAAATCGCTAAGTTAAAAATTGGCGACCCGCTGGATGAAGAAACTCAACATGGCGCGTTAGTCTCAAAAGCTCATCTGGATAAAGTGAATTCCTACATCGAGTTAGCCACACAAGAAGGTGGAAAAATTATTTTAGGGGGTGAAAAAGTTACTGTTGAAGGACGCTGCCAGCAAGGTTATTTCTTGCAACCAACGATCATCGAAGGACTAACTGCCGATTGCCGCGTTAATCAAGAAGAAATTTTTGGTCCGGTTTGTACCATCCAACCATTTGATAGTGATGAAGAAGTCTTAGCTTATGCGAATGGCACCGAGTACGGACTAGCCGCATCCGTTTGGAGCAGCAATGTCTCGCGCTGCCACCGTTTGGCTAGCGAATTGGATTTTGGTATTGTATGGATCAATAGTTGGTTACTCAGAGATTTGAGGACACCGTTTGGTGGTATGAAATCATCTGGAGTTGGTCGTGAAGGTGGATTGGAAGCAATGCGCTTTTTTACTGAGCCGAAGAATGTTTGTATAAAATACTAATCGTTTAGAGTTTAGAGTTTAGAGTTTAGAGTTTGAAAAATTTAGGTCTTGTCATTTCATTATTGGAGTAACTTATGTTTGCAGAAATAATTGGCTGGGGAAAATGTGCTCCTCCTGCGATTTTAACCAACGCCGATCTAGCGACTTTTATGGATACCTCTGATGAATGGATTTTTACTCGCACCGGAATAAGGCAACGACATATTAGCCATGTGCCTGGTTCGGAAATGGCAAAGGTCGCTAGCGAGCGAGCAATCGCTTGTGCTGACATTGATCCGAAAGAGATCGATCTGGTGATTTATGGCAGTAATAGTCCCGACGAAATGATCCCCAACAGTGCCAGTACCATAGTGAATTCAGTCGGCGCAATCAATGCGACCGGCTTTGATCTCAATTCTGCTTGTACTAGCTTTGTGTATGCGCTCAATGTGGCCACCGATATGATCAAAGCAGGTTCAATCAAAACGGCGCTTGTCATTGGCGTTGAAAAAACCTCGACCATTATGGATTGGGGACGTCGAGATTCATCGGTATTATTTGGCGACGGTGGTGGCGCTGTCGTCATCAGAGCAACCGAAGAAAAACTCGGGCTACTTGACGCCAAACTCAGTATCGTTCCCAATACTCAAGATATGATCCAAATGCCAAGAATGGGAATGGATCAATCTCATGAAGAGCTTAAAAATTATTACTACTCAATGAATTTTAAAGGCCAAGATATTTTTAAGCATGCGGTTAAAGGAATGAATGAAGCCTGTGACGCAATTTTGGCAAAAACCGGTATCGATAAAAGTGAGATTGATTTCTTTGTCCCCCATCAAGCCAACGTTCGCATCATCCAAACACTAGCCAAGCGCATGGATTTTGATATGGATAACGTGATGGTGTGTGTTGATCGTTATGGTAATACCTCAGCTGCCACTATTCCGCTAGCCCTCTGTGATGCCCTTGAAGAAGGCCGAATTAAACCCGGTATGACAATTTTGACTGCAACCTTTGGGGCTGGATTAACTTGTGGTGCGGGGTTAATTAAGTGGGGCGATAGAGTCACCCCATTAAAAACTTCCGATGCGGAATTACCACCTTGTGATAAAACCGCATTAGAAATTATTCAACCGGCAATTGACGCCGCGAAGGCGCATTATTCAAACAAAAATGATTCCTGAAGAAGGTCGGGTAGAGCTTGTAGCAAATACCCAAAACGCTTCGCGGGGCACGTTGCCCCGTCACTAAACTAATAGCCCACTTTAATCCCAACTAGATTCCGATGCCTCAAGTAGACGGATTCTCCACCTTCGCTTTCAGGCAAGAACGTGAGCAATAGTTCTTCGTTATCGATAGCCGCAGCGAAAGTCGTGTCACCAACTGGATAAAGTGTGTTTTCATAAGGAATATCATTAGCATCCAATTCTGGCATAGAGATTGTCAAACCGTCATTTTCTTGGTTCACGATAATTGTTAGTCCATCCGCAATGTAACTTCCTTCATGTATCTCATATTCGTCAGAGTCTGACGGAGCAAAAGGAACCTCTACTGGCGTCGGTAAATCAATCACCGAATTTAACGCCGCAATCATACTTGCTTCAAAATCGTTAGCATGCCCGCTACTCATTATTGAAACAGCAACACCTTTTTCGGGTAATATCCAAAATAAACTGGTATGTGCATACGTTCCGCCAGCATGATGCCATACCTTCTCGGGATACCATAAATCGTTATACATAAACCCTTCATCGGTATATATTCCGTACCCATAATTTTGCGGTAAACCTGCAAACTCAATATCGACTTGAGGTTTGGTTATTTCTGATCGTAATTGATCTGTTAAAATATTAGAGTTTCCGTTGAGTAAAAACTCCGCCATTTTTAACTGTTCGGTTGGGGTTGACCAAGTCTCTGAACCTGCAGGTAAGATGCTAGGGGTCTCAGCGATTTGACTAATATCTTCTAAGAAAACACCTTCGCCATCAATGTCTTGAAAGCCTATGGCGAAGTCACCATCTGAAACTACCTCAGCGCGGCCCATCGTAGTTCTGGACATTCCAAGCGATTCAAACACATTGCTTTTCATGTACTCTGTATAAGGACTTTGACTAAGATATTCAATTATGGCGCCTAAATAGGACCAATTGGGATTACTGTAGTTATAGAAAATTCCTGGTCGATTCATTTGTGAGTTTTGCTGCGGATAGGTAAGGGTCATATATTCAACCAGTGAACTATCAGCATCGGCACCAACATAGGTATCACGAAATCCCCCTTGATGGGTTAACAAATGCTGAATATTAACATCTTGCCAACCTGACATTTGCTCATCGGGATATTGAATATCCGGAAGTATAAGGACTAGTTTATCTTCAAGGTTTAGTTGACCTTGTTGTATTAATTGCAAGGTCGCAAGCCCCGTGTGCATCTTAGTAGTTGAGCCCAATTGAAAGAGCGTATTGGGTGTTACCGGCTCTCCGCTGTCTTTAACTTTCTCTCCAAACGCCTCGGCGTAAACAATTTTTCCTTGGTGGTATATTGCAACAGAAACGGCAACGGCATTATTCTCTTGAAGGTCCGACTCAATCACTTGTTGAAGCGCTTTAAATTGATCCGGGTCAGCAACAGGTGGTGGATTCTCTTTGTCTGAATCAGAACTACTGCAAGCTAATAACCCAAAAACAAGAAACAGTGTAGATATATACTTAAACATTTTTACTTCCTCAAATCTAATAAGTGCTAAAAAGTATATCGTTTGCTGAGCACTAAGATTGTCGAAAAATGTAGCCAAAGTGTATGGCGGATGTAGTATCTGTAGTAAAGACAGAGCGGCTGTAATAACAACTTGAACGATTTCCAATGAATTGAGTCAATAGCAAGAACATTAAAAAAACGTAAACGATGTGACGTTTATTAGTTGTACTTTAGTTCGCCTGGCGTCAGTGAAAAGCCGCATGTTTTTTGGACGCCTGTGAGCGCGACGACCAAAAAATTCAAACCAACATGCTATAAGCAGGGAATGTAGAAATGTATCAAGCCATTAGAATGAAATTGAAACGAAACAAAAATTTAACTTCGGCACTCACAGCAGTAAACCTCGTCTTAATTTACTGTGTATTAATCTCTAATGCTAATGCTATTGTCTTTCGTCACGATATACCCGCTGAAAACTTTATCGCGAAGGAAAGCGATTTCCCGGCGATTTTTGCTGTCTATGATGATGGTAAAATCAAAGACTGTGTTGCAACACTTGTTGCGCCAACATGGGCTTTAACAGCCGCACATTGCACAGCCTACCTTGATAAAGAACAGCTTGCCAACAAACCTCATTTAGTAAAAATATCCGGGAGAAATAATGAAGTAGTTAACTTATTTTACCCAAAGCAGTTTGGCGGTTATAAAATGGTTCGCGATGATGAGGGCAAGGTAATTGATATTACGGTCCCAAAAGGACTCAACTATCAATATGATATCGCGCTACTTAAACTTTCTAACCCCGTTAAAAATGTAACCCCAATCACTATTTATATAGGAAAAGAAGAAAAAGGCAAAGACGTTTTATTTTTGGGCTGGGGAGATTATTCCACCGGAGATGTCGGCGTTGATAATGAGAATCCAAAGAATGATAGAAAGTTTCGTATGGCTTGGAACCAGGTCGATTCGTTCAGTGAAACTCAATTGTTTTTCGATTTTGATGATCCAACTGCCAGCAATAGCGATGCTCTACCGTTAGAAGGCGTCAGTGGACCGGGCGACAGTGGCGGACCTGCATTGCTTAAAACTGATACCGGTTATCAAGTTTTGGGGATCAGTTCAGCCGGAGCATATAGCGACACCCTTACGCCTCAACCCAAGAACACCGGAAAATATGGTTGGCTGGAGTATTACACTAGAGTGTCAAATTTTTCTAAGTGGCTTAACGACATAATGAATCGGCATTAGTTATTTTTTCAAAGGTAATCGTTAATTTCTTTAAACTCTTAGGCCAGATTTAAGTGAAGGGTGAGGTCGAGTTGCGAAATTTAAAATTATTTAGTCTAAGTATCAATAATAAAAGTGAGAACAGCCTGTTAGCAAACGACTTGCAGACTGAGTGAAAGTTTGCTGCTGCTCTCATTCCTTTTCATCTTTTAATTCCAATTAGTCTGCTGCAAGTTGTTCCGGACTAGTTTCTTCAGCGCTACTTAGCTTCGCTAGTTTTGACTTCAGGAAAGTTAGGTTTCCCAATACTAATTCATTGTCATCAATTGATACTGCCGTTTCTAAGTCGCTAACCGCAGAATCAAAGTGGCCTAGTTTATAGTGCGCGACCGCTCTGTTGCTATAAGCGACTGATGTTAAGTAACGGTATTGAGAACCCTTTTTTGATTTATAAACCTCTACAGCTTCACTGCAGTTTTCAGCTGCTATGGTCAATTCCTTAATCATTAGGTTAGCAACGCAGGCTCCCATTGCCGTGTCATATTTTTGAGCAAGCACCGACGACTTTTTGTTAAGCTTTTCTAAGCCAAGTCGATATCGGCCTTTCATAATTTCTTTAGTGCCAGCGGCATCTTCGACCACTGCAACTTTAAATAGCGAGTCGCTATTTTTGGCGTGAAGGTTTAAACAACAGAAAGTGGCGATAAGTATAATAAACGCTTTTTTAGATTTAGTAGTCATTTTTAAATTCCTCTGGAAACGGTTTTGATTAATTAGTTTTGGTTAAATGGCCTTTTTGTTTTAAGCTCATTTGTCACCGACAACTTTAATTTAGTCTTTACCCGACTCTCTGACAAACGATAAGAATCTAAGCGATAGGTGAATTATTTTCATCCAAGCCACTAAGCCCTACGATATCGGATGCTTAAACTGTTTTTTCATTGGTACTGAAAGTTTGTTTGACCCAACCAGAAAATGATTCTAGTGCAGGGTTTTGTATTGCGGTGTCATTTTGAACGAGGAAGTATCGATCATTGGTTTCCAGATTATCGGGAAAAATTCTAAACAGTAGCTCATCATCAAACCAGGATTGACTAATAGGCATTGGAATTAAAGCGATCCCCATGCCTTTTTGCGCCGCTCTCACCACCGAAAACATCGAGTCCAATTGGATCAGTTGTACTGGCTCAAAGTTGTCAATTAAAGCGCGGTCCGCCCATTGATGCCATGCCCACGGCCTAGCTTGATGGAGTATCAGCGGCACCGAGTCGAGTGCCTGATAGCCCTTATCACACCAAATCTTATAGGTTGCTCGATTGCAGGCCGGCACGTAGTTTAGTGAAAACAATTCGTCGACAACACTGCTTGCTGGCATTCCATTGGCTAACACCACGGAAAGATCACAAGGTTTACTAGTCGCTTGGCTGGACTTAACGGTTTCTAACTGCAAGTTAATGTCTTGATGTTGTTCCGACCATTCAGGTAGTTTAGTGACAAAATATTCACTGGCAAAAAACTCTGGCATGCTAATCGACAGTGTGGCTTTTTCTTGGCTTTTAGAGAAATCGGTAATTGCTTGTTCCAACTCAGATAGTATGGGTCGCACCGTTTTATAAAATTGCTGTCCAGTCAAGGTCAACTCAATCGCTCGAGTTTGGCGCTTAAACAAGTTAACCCCCAGTTGTTGTTCTAACTGTTTAACCTGATGACTAATAGCCGATGGTGTCAGATAGAGCTGTTCGGCGGCTTTCTTAAAACTAAGGCACTGGGCAGCAACACAGAATGAACGTAATCCGCGGATTGGGGCTAAGGTAGGCATATCAATAATTCCAGATTTGAATGACAAGTTAAGATGACAAACTAACTACATTGCAATTTGGATGCCTGAAATTAAGGGACTAAAAGTGAGTATTTGAAAGGAGATAGCTGCCAATTACTGGCTCAGGAAATCGAAATTGGTTGCTCTTATGATAGAACGCACCATTTTGGAGCGGTTGAGTTAGTGATTGGGGTCAAAAGGCGCTAATGGATGAATGTAGTTACTACAGAGGGGGATGGCTAGCTTAGACTCTAGGGTAACGCCTAATTGTGTTGCGCGTTTTTTGCGTCAACCACCGATTTCTGGTTAGGAATTTCTGACTCATAAAGCACGGTATCATCCACCACAATATATATTGTCTTAAAATCCCCAATATCATTTTCAATGTGCAAATTTACAACTCTGCTACAGAAACACAGCGTTTCCCTAGATTTTTCGGTAGCTGTTTCAAGCCTAAACGTCAAAGTTTCAATAGTTCTATTGAGAGTTGAGTTGACCAAAACTCTTCCACCAAATAAACCCACAGGAAAAGAGAGCTTGGTGCTTTTGTCTTGCATTCTCTCTATTGAAATTGATGGGTCGTCCAAAAAGGAACCACACTCGCTGTCTTTTTCATAAGTATAAAGAAACGGTCTTTTACCATCTATAGTTCCCTCTGCACTTAAATTAAATACCATAAAACAGGTAACTAGTAAAAACGTCCGATTCATTGTATTCCTAACAGCTGATTGTATTCAGTAAATCACAATTAAATTCAAACACTTGTTTTGATTTTACCGAATTGTTTATTAATATCCGATACTCACGTAACTTTGGCAATAAGTCAATGCCGTAACTATGTGACTTTACTGCACGTAGTTCCTGACTCACTTTTTAACATCCTTTTAAATCAACAGCTTACAAATGTTAAGCGTCGTAGTTACAGAAATCACAAACAATGAAGAGAGTTGGACGAGCTTATTTCTAGCGAAAGTACGCGCTTTATAACTCATCGGTAACTAGTACAACTTCTGGTTCATCTGTTTTATAGTTCACCACAGGTTATGATAAACTCACCGCTTGGTGCTCCCATTAACAAGAGAAAAACAATGTTACTTTGGATAGCTATCGCCGTTTTTGGATTTTCTATTGCGTTGACTTGGTACAATGCATCAAAGAAAAAGAATGATAGAAAGAACAAGCTAGACTCTATCAGAAAACAAATTGAAGAAAATGAAAAAGCGAAAGAGCGGGAAAAAAATAAGTAGACTTAAGTCAAGGTCAAAAGCTTCCCTCTCCCTAGCCCTCTCCCAAAGAGAGAGGGGACTGATATTTAAGACATCAAGTTTTCTATGTGTTTTTCCTCCGTGTTCTCCACGCCTCCGTGGTGAATATCTTTTAATTATTTAATCTTTTAAGTTACTCAGAAAAATACCGCATGGCCACATTACATCGTTCATACTTACTCCCATATTTCTTCATGGTATCAAGGTCATGTTTAAAGCCGGCCTTTAAATACAAATGAATAGCCGGGGCACACTTTTTATTGGTGAGTAAAAATAGATTTTCAGTTTCCATTTTGGTAGCTTGCTCAACGACATAGGCCAATAGCGTTTCGCCAATCTTTTCACCACGCGCTTTTGCCAGCACGCCCATTTTGGTCAATTCAAAACTACCGTCTTGTTTTTTCAATAAGGCACAAGTTCCAACCACGCCTAACTTAGGAAGTTTGGCGAAGTAAATTTTTCCGCCTTTATCAATCACTATTTTTTCAGGATAGTTAAGGATCTCTTTATCGCTCTCCTCCATTTCAAACATGTCCTCAATCCATTCCGAATTGATATTTTTAAAGTACTGAGCAAGCTCTGGAGTAAACTCTAAAACTTCAACATTGGGATTAACACTTTGTGAACTCAAAATTTGATTGGTTCGCTCGGCCAACGAGCTTTTTGATAATGCCTGTTCGAACTTTTTAATCGCTGAATAAAAATCAACACCGGTCTCTTGGCATAACTCTTTGGCAGCTTTATCCACCGCGTGCCACATTAGTTGCATATTCTGCACACTCAAATCGCCTTGAGTGGTTAACTTAAGAAACTTTTTTCGTGAGTCTTTTTTTGATGGTTGGCTCACAATCAGTTTTTCTTTGGTTAGCTCTTTCACAAACTGACTGATCGCCGGTTGGCTTAAACCAAGCAACTCAGACGCTTCCACAATACTCACTGGCCCGCGTCGATATAACAACGCTAACAATGCAAACCACTTAGGCTGAATATTTAAACCAAAACTTTTGTAAACTGCTGCGGCATCCGCCATCAAACCGTCGCTCAGCCGCTTTAATCGACTACCTAACGCCAACTCACCTAAGTCATCAAGAAAATCATTAGATTGCATAATCACCTCCCACAAAATTTGTCACTACAAACACTTACCAATTAATGAACCACTAAATCCAAATATCATTATCAGCTGTTAGCTCGCCGCTAGCATCGCCCGTATTCACTACCCCACGCGGTTCAATCAAAAGGATCTGGCACTCTTGCTCAGCGTAAGGTTTGTGTTCAACCCCTTTAGGGACTACATACATTTCGCCAGCGCTTAATTTCACCTCACCATCCCTAAACATAATGCTTAAGTTTCCTTCTATCACCATAAAAACTTCGTCAGTATCTGGGTGATCATGCCAAACAAATTCGCCCTTCACTTTGGCCAATTTAAACTGATAATCATTCATTTCAGCGATCACCTTGGGAGACCAATGTTCCGAAAACAATGAAAATTTATTGGCTAAGTTAATACCTTGATAATCCATAAGACTCGCTCCAATCCTAATGCTTAGATTTTATACATAAGTACTAATATAATTACTTATATTATATTTTCAAGCATTTTTTTACAATTTAGCCATAGTGAATATTGCCGTTGTATCACAACATTCAAATTCACAATTATTAGATAACGCCCTAATTTATAGAGCCGGAGACACAAGTAATCACTTACTTTTATTGATTGTGCGAGCAAATAGATAAAGCTGTCGAATTGGAAGCCGCAGATAATTAGGCGTATTATAGCGCCTGATTATGTGTCCCCAAATTGTCAAAGGAAGCCCAATGAACAGAAACTCACTCATGTTGCGCTCAGTTAAATGCGCTGCGGCGTTTGCTTTAAGCATCGCGCTGGCTAGCTGCGCACAAACTGGCCTTAAAACTAACGGCCTGTCTAGTGTCGCCAAATCCAGTGCCAGCAATAATGCTAACGAAAAGATATTTAACCTGCCCTATCATATGGAAACGCTGGATAACGGATTAAAGGTTATTCTAGTTAATACGGATTACCCTGATCTAGTTTCCCTACAGATCCCTATGCAAACCGGTTCACGTAATGAAGTTGAGCCTGGCAAATCGGGATTTGCCCACTTTTTTGAGCACATGATGTTTAAAGGTACGCCAAACTTTAGTCAACTTGAGTATGGTAACCGTTTGAAAAATGCTGGGGTTGATGGCAATGCCTATACCAGTGACGATCTAACTAACTACTACATTTCGTTTCCAAAAGAACACTTAGAAGAAATGCTCATGCTAGAAGCTGATCGTTTTCAAAACCTTTCTTATACCGAAGCAGAATTTAGAACAGAAGCATTGGCAGTAAAAGGCGAGTATTTGAAAAACTCTTCTAGTCCGTTTCGAAAAATGTTTGAAGCAATTCGTGAGATAGCTTTTAAAGAGCACACCTATCAACATACGACGATGGGATTTTTGAGAGATATCGAACAGATGCCAGAGCAGTTTGAATATTCAAAGACTTTTTTCAAGCGTTGGTACACACCAAACTATGCGAGCGTAATCGTTGTCGGTGATATTGATATCGATAAAACTAAAAAGTGGGTCAAGCAACATTGGGGCAAGTGGAAGTCACATAAAAATGACATTACGATTCCAAAAGAACCTGCGCAAACTCAACAGCAATACAAACATGTTGAGTTTAAAAAGACGCCTAATACCTATTTAACCATGGCATTTAGAGCGCCAGAGTTAGACGAAGAAAAGAAAGACAAGCCAGCACTAGATATCCTGTCAGAGGCATATTTTTCAAGTTCTTCCGCACTCTACAAAGAGCTAGTTTTGGATAAGCAATGGGTACAAGCTTTTGGTGGCTATTTCCCTAATAGCAAGGATCCTCAACTTTTCTATATTTACGCACAACTCAAAGATGAAAAGTTCGCCAATCAAGTAAAAAAAGCCATCACTGATACGCTGGTGAAAGCAAGAACGGAGAAAGTTGAGCAACAGCGCATTGATGAAATTAAGAACAACCTAAAATATTCATTTGCCCAAACCTTAAACTCTACTTCGAGGATAGCTTCGACTCTTGCACGATACACTCACTTTGAGCGTGACCCTGAGTTTTTAAACCGCTTGTATCAAACTTTTGAAACGATTACCGCAGATGATATTCAAAAGTATGCCAATCAATACTTTATTGATAGCAACCTAACCATGATTACAATGTCACCTAAAGCTAAGTTAGAGGGCTTTGAAGGCAAAGTTACAATTAACCGAGACACTAAAACCACTAAAACGGCTAGCCAAAAATCCAGTGTAAAAACTCTGCTTATGCCAGGTAAAGCCGACTTAATCGATATCTCTTGGTGGTTTAATACCGGAACGGCTGTAGACCCTGCCGATAAAAAAGGACTAGCCACACTAACCGCAATGATGGTGAGCAATGGTGGAAGCCAGGCCCAAACCGTAACTGAAATTCAACGGGCTATGTACCCATTAGCAGCAGGCTTTAGCGCTCAAGTGGATAAAGAAATCTTAGTGTTCAGAGGCAATGTGCATCGTGACAACTTAGCTAAGTGGTACGACATTGTTAGCCAACAATTGTTGACTCCGGGTTGGAGAGAAGATGATTTCCAGCGAATTAAGGACCAATTAGTTAATCAAATTGAAAATAGTTTGAAATCAAGTAATGATGAGGAACTAGGCAAAGAAGTTCTTTATGAAGCGCTTTATCCAAACCATCCTTATGGCAGCTTAAACGCGGGTCATGTTTCTGATATTAAAAAGTTAACAATCGATGACGTTAAAAGTTTCTATCAGAAAAATCTAACTCAAAATAATCTAACCGTTGCAATTGCTGGTAATTACGATGACAAGTTTAAGCAGCGTGTGCTTAAGGATATGCAACAATTACCGAATAGCAAACCAACTGAAGTCAAAATACCTGCCGCTCCAGAGTTAAAAGGCCGGCATGCGACTATTGTTGAAAAGAACACTTTATCGACGGCTGTTTCGTTTGGTTTTCCGATTGAGTTAAAACGTGGCGACAAGGATTGGTTAGCTCTATGGCTAGTGCGTTCTTGGTTAGGCGAACATCGAAATAGTAATTCATACCTGTATAAGCGAATTCGTCAAGAACGCGGTATGAACTATGGTGACTATGCTTACATCGAATATTTCCCATCGGGAATGTTTACCACTAAACCAACTATTAACGTGCCGCGTTCTGAGCAGATCTTTCAAGTATGGATCCGTCCACTTAGAACAGTGAATGATGCGCACTTTGCCACTCGAACAGCGGTTTGGGAAATCGAGAAAATGATTAAAAATGGTCTTAATCAAGAACAGTTTGAATCAACTCGTAACTTCCTAAAAAACTACGTTCCGCAATTAGTTGATAGCCAGGGAAGAATCTTAGGCTACACTATCGATTCACAATTTTACGGTACCGACAACTTTGTAGACTACGTGAGAAGCGGTTTAAAAGCATTGACTCTTGACGATGTTAACCGAGTTATTCGAAGCCATTTGCAACTTGAAGATGTTCACTATGTGTTTATCACTAAAGATGCTAAAGGCTTAAAAGAGCGATTGAGCAATAACACTATTTCACCGATGAAGTATAACAGTGAAAAAGCGGACGAGTTATTGGCGGAAGATAAGATCATTCAAAACTATGACCTGAATATTCCGACCAAAAATATTCACATTAAGCCAATAGATACGGTTTTTGAATAAACTAGTGATGAACGGGCTGGCTTGAGCGGTCCGTTTTTGAAAAACACTCTCAAACTGAAAAAACGAGTTATTTTCGAATAGCTCGTTTTTTTTTGCTTACTAACTGACTCTTAAGAATTAGTTAACAACTAATTTACGCTTCTGTTGTGGTTTGCTCAACCGGAGACGTTTTATTGATAGGATACTTATAACCAAACAGGATCATTAATAATGGGAGCAAAGAGAAAATACCAAAACCGATTTGCCCAGCAAAAAATATCGTTAATGACGAGAACAAAAAGGTAATTGCCAAAATGACTAAGCCAACAAGTCTAAGCTGACTAAAAATCATCAGCACACCCGCTAAGATTTGCAACACCCCAAATATCACTAGCACCAATTCAGAGAACCCGAATTGCTGAAAGAAAGCTAGTTCTTCGGGAGTCTTGGTGACTTTGGCACTACCTGCGGCAAACGCCAACAATACCAGTAAGACTAAATTAAGTATTTTTAGTCGATTCATTTTTTCAAACTTTATTCGCATGATTTTTATTCCAATAGTACTCTTATACCCATGATACAGGTAGATGCAGGTTTCATGGGTATAGGACTATCCCCAAAAATGCTCTATTTTGCAATCAGATTATTAATGACTCTATTTGTTGACCGCAGACGATTATTCAATTTGGCAAAGCTAAAAAATTGGAATAGCATAATAGTACTGAGCCAGAATTCAACAACAATCGAATCAGAACAGGAATGAATATCAACTAAAAATAGGACAAACTAATGACAGACTCTATAAGACAATGCTTAAGACTTTTTCTCAAATTGACGCCGTCTGTCATTATTATCAATCTCATTTTAGCCTGTGGCGGTAATGATAATTCAAGTCAACCGATTGAGCTTGCCAACGAAAGCGAGCAAAATCTTGGAGTCAATTTTGAGGTGCTATCGACCGGACATACTATTCCATGGGGTATAGAAGTCATCAGTGAAAATGAGTTTTTGTTTACCGAAAGGTTGGGGACTCTATTTCATTACAACAATGGTGTCACTCAAGCACTCGCAGGCATACCAGAAACATTTACTGTCACCGTTGCCGGTCTTACTTATGGTGGACTAATGGACGTCAGCTTACACCCACAGTTTACTAGCAACTCTCTGGTATATATCTCTTATGTTGGCCGGAACTCAAGAATGAGCGTTGCTCGATTCAAGTTTGAGAATAATCAAGTTTCCGAATTACAGACTATCTTCAATTCAAATGCTTTTTCGATTGGTTCTCGAATAGCTTGGCAAGATGACAACCACTTTTTTGTTTCTCAAGGGTTAGGTGGTAATCCATTTCCAGAACCGGGAGCGCAAGACATTGCCAATCACGGTGGTAAGATCCATCGATTAATCGATACTGGTGGTATACCGACTGACAACCCAATATTTGACGGTTATACCCAGCCAACGAGTATTTGGAGTTATGGTCATCGTGATCCACAAGGACTATATTTTGATCAACAAACACAAACACTCTACTCTAATGAGCATGGTCCATTAGGAGGTGATGAGCTTAATATAATTGAAAGAGGTGGTAATTATGGCTGGCCACTTTTCTCCTATGGATTAAATTATGATCGATCGCCAGTTTCCAATTTAACCGAAGAACAAGCAGCGATGACAACTATTTTACCGATCAAATATTGGGACGAAAGTTTTAATATCGCGCCGTCGAGTATTGTAAAACTTGAAGCCAGCAATTTTGAAGAATGGAATGATTATTTTTTAATAGGCTCCCTGGCAAAACGACAGCTCATTGGTTATAACCTAAAAACTGACGAGACTGACATTCTACTATCCAATACCGGTAGATTAAGAGACATTGCTCAACTACCGAGTGGGGATATATTAATTCTCATTGATCGTGGTAGCCCTCATGCTGACTATCAAGGAAGAATTCTGAAACTAATGGCAAATTAATTCACTAAGCTTCCTATACAAAAAAAGTTCTAATTAAAAGTCCATTAGCTTGCCGGTGAAATCGTAATAACCGCCACACTGCTGCTTACAAAGCTTATCAATCGTAGTCAATATGCCGACGGCAGAATCGGACACGGATATGGCAGCGTCGTCGCCTCCCATATCAGTTTGTACCCAACCAGGGTGAATGGCAAAAACAGAGTGAGCGCTTTGCCTAAATTCAGTTGATAAATTGTGCACCAACATATTGACCGCTGCTTTAGACATTCTGTAACCATACCAAGCAGCAGGCTGAGCCATCGACAGCGACCCCATATCCGAAGATATCATGACGATTTTTGCGTTTTCCGGATCTAGACTTGCTAGTAGTTTATGCACTAAATAAAGTGGGGCTAAAGCGTTGATGGATAGTGCGTTATGAGCGGCCTCGTAATCGATGGAAAAAATACTCTGGTTTTGTCTATCGAGAAAACCCGCGTTATTGATCATCACTTGTATACTACAATTTTTTGCGGCGATTCGGTCACAAAACGTCTCTATGCTCAACTTATCTGAGAGTTCTAGTTCTTCGAGCATTAGCTGGTTGGTATTGTGCTGTTGAAGTTCTCGTAGTTCCGAAGACTCATTTAAATCTCGACAGCTCGCTATCACGCATCGTTGACTATTCAAGTATTGCTTTGTCAGCTCAAGTCCAATACCACGATTAGCACCAGTGATCAGCACGCACTGCTTAGAATATCCATTATTCATACTTTGATTCCTCGAAGTCACCATTCGATTTTTAATGCCCAGTTTTAGCGATAAGAATAACGCAATAATTAGCAGTCTAAATTGAGCATCGAAAATATACAATAAGCACATGATCAGACCGTCGCTTGCTTAGTGTATGCTGATTTATTTAGCTGGTCGCTAATGTCTATACAATCAAAGATGGATCAGAGACAATAACATGCCTCTCATTGATGTTTTAATAGTAACTAATGTATTGTTTCAAGCAAGCGGAATTAAGTCTTGTCTAGTCGTTTAGCAATTTTATTTGCTACTAGTCTTATCGCAGTTGGGTGGTTTATTAATCCACCCCAATCGCGCGCACAAGATGAACATCGGTCAACTTTGATTGAGATATCTGGTGTTGAATCATCGATCAAGCAAAATATTGAATTACATTTGTCTATCGAGCAAGGAAAATTGCCACTCTCACCGCTTGGTTTCCCTCGCTCTAACGAAAACATAAAACGAGATGAGATAATAACGACACAAATTAAGTAATCTCTACACAAGAGGATTTTAAATTGAGTAATAGCAGCAGACGTACATTTATTAAGTCAGCGGGACTTGCTCTCAGCGCTGTAGGAAGTGCCGCTTTTGCAAGCACTAATTCAAGTACTAAAGCTATCGCCCAGCCTCTTGATTCTTCATTAAACCAAATACTCGACTTGCCACCAACGCCACCACTTGATGGAGTCGCAACAGATGAAGCCTACTGGAGAAAAGTTGCCAGCCACTACGACACCACAGACGATATCATTAATTTGGAAAACGGTTACTGGGGAATTATGGCCAAGCCTGTTCTCAAAGACTATATTAATCACTCTGAAACAATCAATAATCGAAATACCCTGTTTGCCAGAACCGAGTGGTGGCAGGAATTTATGGGAATTCACCAGCATGTAGCGGATTTTCTAAATGTAAAACAATCAGAAATAGCTTTAACTCGAGGGGCGACCGAAGCACTGCAAGCTTTAATTGGTGGCTACAATCAATTAAAACCGGGTGATAAGGTTTTATATGCTGATTTGGACTACTCAGAAATGAAGAATGCCTTTCGTTGGTTAGAACAACGACGCGGGGTTGAAGTGATAAAGATCAACTTTCCGGAGCCCGCTAACTGGGAAAGTGTTTTACAGCTCTACAAAAAGACCTTTGATCAGCATCCCGAAATAAAACTAATGCTGTTAACTCACCTAAACAATTGGACAGGGTTAATAAGTCCAGTGAAACAAATTGCTAGCCTAGCCAAACAAAGAGGAATCGATATCATCTTAGATGCTGCACATTCCGTTGGCCATGTTGATTTTGATATCAAAGATCTCGGATGTGATTTTGTCGGAGTCAATCTGCATAAATGGGTAGGGGCACCCATCGGATGCGGAGCAATGATTATTAATGAAAATCGTCTCTCTGATATCGATACTTATATGGGTAAGAACCACCAGTCGAAACAAACTAAAGACGCGCCTAATATACTCGACAGAATCGATACTGGCACGGCAAACTTTGCGGCTTATTTAACCATTCCGAGCGCGATTCGATTCCATAACAAAATCACCACCAAAGCTAAGCAACTTAGACTTAAATACCTGCGAGATTTATGGATTGCTCAAGTGCGTGATGTTCCAGAAATTCAAGTGATGACACCCAATGATAAACAAATGGTCGCGGCACTAACGTCATTTAGATTAAACAATAAAACTAGCACTGAAGCCAATAATGCGATAGCTAAAGAATTGGCTGAAAAGCACGGCATTCTAACCGTTAGGCGAACCGGTCCAGCACTGGGTGATTGTGTGCGAGTAACCCCATCGATTTATAACACCCCAGAGCAAATGTTACGATTAGCAAGTGCATTAAAAACAATGATTAGACGCTAATGCCCCATAAAGTTATCGATTAGGGTCGCCAACTTATCACTCAAATGCCCTTCTAGTTCATCAAGATCTTTTTCAAATCCAGCTAAGTATTTGCTGGCTTGCGCTTCGGTCAGCATTTTCCCCAGTACATGAAATTGCATTTCCGGAAGCGATTTATCATGCCTCGCAACAATATTCCAAATGACACAGTCTGCATCAAGAGACTTAAATTCTTGTTGAGCAACAGCACAAAACTCATCAGCCACGTTGACCCCATCAGGCCCTAAACAACCAGGCTCAACTCGGTAAGTGATAGAAAGCTTTTGATGATCAGATAAATTGAGTGAATCACTCATATCAGCTCCAAAGAAACTGGTGAATCTATAACTATTTAGTGTAGCAGTTTCTTGGAAGTTCGTAGTTATTTGTTGGTTTGAGTTTGACTCAGCCTTGCTTTAAGCCACAGCGCAGATTCAACTTTGCTATCACCACAGATTATAAAATAGGGCTTTCCGCTCATACTACTTTGGGTAGCTGTTAACTCGATGAACTTACTGACACTATCGATATCATCCTCAAAGTGGCTATGTTTTCGATTAATATGCTTAGGTGCCTTTTTAGCGTTATATTGCTTGCCATTGCGCTCAAACAGGCAACTTGAATTAACTAATTCCGACTTTAGAAAATCGATTTTTTGCTGTTCAGTGGATGATAATGGTTGTGCTACTAAAACTGAACTTGGAATGTAAAAAACGGCTAACATGATCCATTTTAGTTTCATTGTCTTAAATCCTCGCATCGTTGGCTTTAAACGACTTAAATTGGTTAGAGTCTGACAAGTAGCCAAAGTTCTTTATTGAGCAGTTTTATTTGAGATATCAAAGCCCCCCTTCTCCGACCAGCGAGATACTAAGAGGATTTTATGATTCAACAATCACCCTTGGTTGAAAACTAGCGTATTATTAACACAGAAGAATAGATGACTTAGTATGAGCGAAGTATATGCTTGCGAATAAAATTAGAATCAATCGGTTCTTAGTTAAACCGGACTCCTCAGAACTATCTGAGGATATTATTGCGGTTGAGGAACCTTTACAGATAAGTCTCTCTCAAGGCGATCATAGTGAAGTGTTTAGTCTCACCATGCGAACTCCAGGAGATGATAAGCAATTAGTATACGGTTTACTGTTTACCGAAGGCGTTATCACAGATGCCGATCAGATAATGGATCTCGCTATTTCGAATGACGATCACCTCCCAGAAGCGAACCTGATCACAGCAAAACTAAGCGAACAGCTTAAATTGGATCTTGCCGCTAACGTTCGCCGCCATGCCAGCTATTCTGGCTGTGGATTATGCGGAAAAACCAGCTTAGCGGCATTGGAACTTAAGGCTCGAAAAGATCACAAACCGGTAAAACAGTTGCTGGATAGCGAACTAATCAAAACGTTTAAAGCGTTACTTGCAAAACAACCACTATTCTCCGAAACCGGTGGAGTTCATGCCGCAGGGCTGATTTACGAAAAACAAGGAAAACTAGACCTAGCGAATTCGCCATTCTTTGAAGATGTAGGCAGGCACAACGCATTAGATAAGCTAATTGGCCACGAACTAATTACAAACAAGCTCGAACAGGCGGGGATCTTGGTGCTATCAGGCAGGATTGGCTTCGAACTGGTACAAAAAGCCGTAACCGCCGGTTTTTCAACCATCATTGCTTTGGGGGCGCCTAGCAATTTGGCGATACAGGCAGCTAATCAATTTGATATAGTATTAGTAGGCTTCGCCAAAGACGAACGTTTTAACTTGTATACGGCTCATGATGAAAGGCTAGCTTTACGCTAGTTTCTTTCAGCAGAAATCTATTGTTTGTTACCTTTCATTGCTTTTGACATATCTTCAACAACTTTACGTTCTTTGGCTAATTTAGCACGACATTCATGTCGATAATCGATATGAATTCGATCACACTGCTCATCACCTTCTAGATTACTCACTTCTATCTGCTCTTGAATAAAACCAAAAGGTAATATCACTACATGCTTTGAGCACCCAGAGATCAGAAAAAATACCAAAAGAACAGATAACTTCATAATATAAAGTGCCTATATGGAGAAGAAATTAATCCTAAACTAGCGCTTAATTTCCCATCAAATTATTTCGAATGAATGTGTTTTCTTATAAACTGTGTTGCGGTTTTATAGAGCACCTGCATTTGCTCTACGGTATCACTTGAGTGCCCTTGATTTTCAAAAATTTTCCATTCATAGTTTTTACGATACTTGTCCAACATCAATTTAAGTCGATAGGCGTGTTCGACATCAACAACTCTATCCTCATCACCGTGCATTATTAAAAGTGGGCGTTCTAGTTTATCGATTTGATAGGCTGGCGAAATAGACTTAATCAAGTCGTAATCTGCAACAGTGTCCCCAACATTATCCTTTAACCATTGATCTTGTACTTTGCTTGGATAGGGTGAGTTAAGGAAAAGGTTTACGTCACTTACACCGGCCATACTAACGCCACACTGAAATAAACTAGGATCGGTTATCGTAAGCATTGTCGCCGCATATCCACCGTAGCTTATACCAAAGATACACACTTTGTCGCTGTCTATGTCTGCTCGTTTAATAACAGCCCTAGTCGCTTCACGGATATCTTTAAGCATTAAATTCCCCCACTGATTAGTGCCTGCATGTTTCAGTTCAATTGAGTGGCCACCAGAACCTCGAAAATTTACTCTTAACACGGCGAAGCCCTTAGCATTAAAATATTGAACAGAAGCATCGTAGTACTTCGTATCAAACGGTCCAATCGGACCACCATGAGGGTAAACAATCAAAGGAAACTTTTTCTTTCTGGCAGTGTTAGGGATGTTTATTAAATAGGGTATTATTAATCCATCGACCTGCACCTGACCTTCAAGTTGTTTTGTCTTTAGTGGATTTTTAATTGGGGGAAATGTGCTACCAATGATTCTTTTTGATTGGGTTTTATTATCTATAAGAATAAATTGTCCGGGGTGATTAAATGACTCAGAAAAAACTAAGGATAACCGCCCATCTGCAGTCTCACTAATTTTCGAAGATAGAGACTTACTTGAATCAGGCCTATCCTGTTTCCCTAGATCAAATGTGCTTGTGTAATGATTGATTAGTTCTCCATTTTTCATCACTTTTACACCTACGACTTCGCTAGAATTCTCAGAAGTTATCAGGTTTACTATCTCGTATTCTGAGGATTCATATACTAATGTCTCACTGTCTTTGACAAAATTCACTTTGTAAACAGAACGAACTTCTTGTTCGTTGTAATCTAGGCAATAAAACGTATTTTCATCTTCAGCTATTGCAATTGGAATGAGTTTTTTATCGGTCCCATTATTGTCCCAGCGACTAGTATCCCAGGATTTCAGTGGATTAAACTCACCGTCTTTGCCAACATTGCTCAATGAGAGTGAACCTTCTGCATTAAAACTTAGCACCCCTTTAATTTCACCTCCAGAATTAAAGAACCATCGAACTGCATAGCCTTTTATTGAGACAACTTCATTTTTTTTCCTAAATTGTCCCCCGTCTTTTTTACTTAATTTATTTAGCCGTTTTTTATGGGGAGTTAACAAGCTTGGTTTTACTTTATAAACTTTAGAATAAAGACCGCTTTTGGCATAGAGAAAGGCATCATTCTCATCACCTAATGGATTTACAAGCTGCCCCTTTGTTCTTACGCTCTTAATTACGGGGTCGTCTTCGGCATTTTTTGGGATTTGAATAACTAACAAAAATTTCACAGCTTGAGTATCAACAAGCCCTTCAACCCCTTTTTTAATCTCTACGAATTGTGTTGATAATGTTTGTTCATCAAGCCAAGCCAGCCTGCCAATGTATGCATTATCGGGAGTAAACTCTGATAGATTTAGTAACGTTCTTGTAGGCCTCTTATCTTCATAACTAATATTTAATTCTTGCCCATGCTCCGTGTTTACTATACTTGCTATGCTCGTTCCCTTGGGGCTAATCACCGCGGATGTCATATAAGCTTTTGAGAAAAAAAGCTTTTCTTCACCGTCAGCATAAACACCAGTCACGCTAGCACTTATCAGGATCACCCACGCAACAAACACTTTATTGAAGCTTCGTTTCATGCGACGCCTCGACTTTTTTATTTAAGTCGGAGAAAAAATCATCTCTAACACCTACACCATTTCTCAACGGGAATTCTTTCAAAATAGGAGCGATGAGCTGTTCTATTTCTGATTGTTTAGTCGCGATTCGATTAATTAGGTCTACTCTTACCGAGCGTTCAACCCTCTCTTTTTCAATTTCTAAGCGACCTATAAAATTGACTTGATCACTGTCCACGCTAAACCGCCACGTACGTCGATTATTAGTGTCTAGTTTAAATGGCAGATTAAAATAAGGAACCTTGATACGTTTGACTTGGTATAAGCCTTTAGGCAACTTAAAAAAATAGAATCCCGCGGGCTTATCCATAAAATTCAAAGTGTAAGTCATTGGGGCGGTTTGTAAATTTTGGTTAGGCTTCAAGTAGCTTTGATCTTTAACTCTAACTCTGGAAAACTCAATAGAAGACGCAGTACCATCGACATCTAGCTCTAACAACACCAACCCTTCGTGTTTTTTTATCGGAACGCCCTGTATAACAGAGTCTGGGGGGTAGAGTTTCAGAGGGGGAGGAGTTTTAGAGAAAGCAGGAAGAGTAGCTCCTAAACCCAAAATAAATAACCAGTACTTCAAAATTACCTCATCCTTGATTTAGTTGATTTAACTGCATACGCGAAGCAGTTTCTAATATTAATGATTGACTTATGATACGACGGTTGGCATCTTACTCGCAATAAGCGACTTGTTGCAATTGTATTTACTAATTAGGTTGCTATTTTGAAATGTATTTCAGGACTTTATAAGTTAACACGGAGTTTAGATGAAGAATTTAGATGAGAAAAATAGCCCATATCTTAGCATATTTGTTGGTATTTTTACGCTTGCGTTTATTCTTGGTTGTGGTTCAAGTTATACTACTACACGGCCTGTTTTAGATCAAAAGACCTTGTTAAAGCCAGACAGTGGTATTGTGGTGGCTAGAATTATAAACGCTAGCAGCTACCCTCTTCCGTTTAATAATCTAACAATTACCCCTGAAAACCTAAACACATCTAAAAAGATAAAGCCTAATGAACTGCGAGCGTTGCAGCCTTTAAGAAAAGATACCAGCATCTTTGCATCATCGGTTCCAATTGGTAACTATTCGCTGAATAATATTAATGCGTGGTATATCCGCGGTGAATATCGATACAGTTTCTTTGTTCCAGCTAGTACCAAAATTGGAACATTTGAGGTGAAAGCAGGTCATGTCACCGATTTAGGAACATTAGTCTATTATCCGAAACCACAAACCGATAGCTATCTCAAGCTTATACTAAGGGTTCCGGAGTCAGCTAATGGCGAAGTACTTAAGAACTACTTTCCATTCTATCAATACGAGCCTTCAAAAATTCTTAGCTGGAAAGACGATGGACTATTGGAGGAACGAGAGTCAGTGTTTGCGTCAGTAGCCCAGAACCCAATAATTTATAACAAAACTTACCTAGCTCCAGACGGAACTCTTTACTTTCTCTCTAAATTGGGAATTATCTTAACGAGAACACCACACGGTGAATGGATTGTTGATGGTGTTGATACCAACTTTAACTTGAACGCAATTGCCAAAAGTAATAATGGTGATTTGATTGTAGGTGGAGCTGAGGGCAAGCTATTCGTGAAGCCCTTAGGTGGTGAATGGAAGGATATTTCGATTGAATTTGGTAAAGAGATATTAGAACTAAAATTTAGCTCGGATTCAACGATAGACATGATCACGAATGAAAAATCCAAAGCAGTGATATACAGGACTGATCTTGAGACACTGAATTGGCAGGAGCTCAACGCTTTTTCCTATTCAGGCGGTTGGAAAAATTTCCAGTCAGCGACCACAAATAGCTCTAATAAAGCTTCAAACGGTGGCAACCGGTCAAATAAAGGCAAAGCTTACAGAATATTTGCTGTAAATACTCACAAATTAGAAGACAAGCACTTAATTGAAGTGTCGACCGTTAGAGCAAGCCATAGCGGAGTATTTGCTAATACAAGTGAAAAAACCTTTAGCTATAACCCAGAAACTTGGGAGGTTCGCCCAAGCGATAGCACTTCAGATGTGGATATAGTAATACAATCTGGTAGTGTCAAAATAGGTATTGAACGAGCTGGTTATTGGGATTGGGATGGTCTGCCTGAATATTTCAGATATGACGCGACCTCGAACCAATGGGTTGAATTTAAGAGCCAAGTCTATTTTTGCCCTGGTGATGAAATTATTTCTAATAAATTCTGTCCCAACTCTGATGGAAAAAGTAAAAAAGTTAAAGCGAAGCGACGCCAATTTAGATTTAACTCATTGCCACAATTTAGTAGCGAGTTAGATGCAGTAGCGCTCGTTAGCTTTGCTAAGTTCGGTTACTCCGATAAAAACAAAGAACGCCAAATAAAACTAATGAAAACCAGCGATGGTGGTCAAACTTGGTCAGACACAGGCAATGAACTTCCGCTGGACTATTGTGGCAGTTTTGTAAGAGAAGTAACTGACCGACTGCTGCTCTCCTGCGAAGGTGCATCTACTGACTTTTACGAATCATTTGATAATGGTGCAAACTGGGAGCATGTAAGACAACACGACAACTTTTAATCACGCTCATTACTCATTTTCAGCTGTTCGGACCAATATTTGAGCTATGCCTTCCTATTAGTTGATTTTGTTGGTCTAGAACGTAAGAAATTTTTTATAGAGCAAGTCTTGCTGCAGCCTGATAGAGGTTATTAAACAAACTGCGCTCAATAACATTTAGTATGAATATTCATGATAATGAGGATTTTCTTCAGTGAATTAGAGTAAAATTAGTTTTAAATCTAGATTAGCCATCAAATTGGCCCTTTAGGAATAACGATGTCCGAAAATCTCACACAATTATCCGCGCGTAAGGGACTCGAAGAAAACCTGTTTGAACAAATCGTCAAAGCCAAAGGCGATCCCATTCGTTTAAAGGATATTGCCAAAGACTACAAAGTAGGAGAAGCCAATATTTATGGCGCTTCGACCGCTTACGACTTTATCCAAGGCGACAACGCCAATAAAAAAGCTTATGTTTGTAACGGCTCCTCTTGCTTATGTGCCGGAACTCAAGATTCCGTAAAACAACAACTCAAACGACATTTCCAGGAAGACGAAATAGGCCACGTCACTTGTTTGGGGCGGTGTCATGAGAATAGCTCTTTTCAGTTAGCGGGCGAAAATTTTTCTGGCGATGATATTAATAATTTAACGGAAATCATTAACCAACAAAGCGACTCTAGTGAAAGTTACCATGTTGAATGTCGGCTAGAAAAACCATTGTTAACCGAACTGATTGAGGACGTTGATCAGTATTACCAGTTGATTAATCAATTAGCCAAGCAATTTGACCGCTCGCAATTACTCCAACAAGTTGTTGACTCGGGGCTAAGAGGACGAGGTGGTGCTGGTTTTCCAACTGGGTTTAAATGGCAATCTTGTGCCAACGAAAAGTCTCAAGAGAAATACATTGTTTGTAACGCTGATGAAGGCGACCCTGGCGCCTTTAGCGATCGTTACCTGCTAGAAGAACGGCCACATGCAGTATTGTTTGGAATGTTAGTTGCGGGTTATCTAGCTGGCGCACAATGGGGCGTTCTTTACATTCGCGACGAATACCCTGATTCAGTCTCACTAATTCAAGCGGCGATAGAAGAGTTTGAAAGCCTCGAGATACTTAAAGAATTAAACTTTAATTTTCAATTTAAAATTGTGCGCGGTGCGGGAGCCTATATTTGTGGTGAAGAAACCGCATTGCTTCGATCGATTGAAGGACAACGACCAATGGTTTCGGTGCGCCCTCCTTTTCCGACCGTTAAAGGACTATTTGGCAAACCAACTATTTTAAATAACGTCGAAACCTTTGCGGCCATTCATTGGATTTTAGAAAATTCAGCTGGGCAATATGCTAACTTGGGCAATGGTCGTTCCACAGGCTCTAAATTGCTGTCTCTTGATAGCTGTTTTAAACGACCCGGCATTTATGAAATCGCCATGGGTGAAACACTCGCGTCAGTGATTGAGCAAGCCGGCGGCTTTGTTAAACCAATTAAAGCATTGCATATTGGTGGTCCATTAGGTGGGTTGGTTCCCGTGGAAAAATTTGATCAACTTACCGTCGATTTCGAATCTTTCGCAGAACATGGATTTTTGTTAGGCCACGGTAGTATTATTGGTATTCCGGAATCACAAAGTATTGCCGAGTACATAGAACACTTATTCGAATTTACTGAAGTTGAATCTTGTGGAAAATGTTTTCCCTGCCGTATCGGCTCAGTCAGAGGAAAAGAAATGTTTGCTCAAGCGATAAAAGGTGAGAATCTTTTAGATAAAGAGCTGGTCGAAGACTTGTTGCAAACCATGGAGCAAGGTTCATTATGTGCTTTAGGTGGTGGCGTTCCACTACCGGTTAAAAATGCGCTGCAATATTTTATGCCAGAGATGCAGCACTTATTTGATACTAAATCCTTACAGAAAATTTCTGTGGCGGAGGTTTAGAAATGAGCAGAGACGATCCTAAAGACGCTGTTGATACCGTTGCCTTTATCAATGGCCAGCCCTATCAAATTGAATCCGGCGAATCGATTTTACAATTTGCTACGCGTAACCAATTCTCCATTCCGACTTTGTGCGATGACTCGCGACTAGAAGCTTTTGGTGCTTGTCGAGTTTGTTCGGTAGATGTGGCATTAAAAGCTGATGGTCCAACTAAAGTCATGGCGTCTTGCCACACTCCCATTTCAGAAGGTATGCACATTCAAACTGACTCGCCTTCCATTCAGAAATTACGCAAAAACATTGTCGAATTAGTGCTTACCGATCATCCACTGGATTGTCTCACTTGTGAAGTCAACGGTAACTGTGAATTACAAGATGTTGCGGCCGATGTTGGGATCAGAAATGTTCGCTATAAGAACTCCGCCAATCATGGCCACTATGAAAAAGATACTTCACATCCCTACATGCGCAGCGACCTATCGAAATGCATTAATTGTTATCGATGCGTAAGAGCTTGTGATGAAATACAAGGTGAATTTGTTTTAGGAATAGAAGGACGCGGTTTTGCCAGCAAGATTATCAAAGGTGGCAACTTGTCTTTTGACGAATCTGCGTGTGTTTCTTGTGGGGCTTGTGCGCAAACTTGTCCAACTTCTGCCATAAGCGATGTGTTTGAAAGCAAATCAGTGCAGGCCGAAGAGAAAATTAGAACCATTTGTTCCTACTGTGGTGTCGGTTGTAATTTAGAAGTCTCGGTTAAGAATAATGAAGTGCTTTCCATTCGAGCGCCAAACGATGCCGAAGTCAATCAAGGCCATACTTGTTTAAAAGGCCGTTATGCGTGGCGGTTTTATAATCACCCAGATAGGCTAACCTCACCTTTGATTAAGAAAAATGGCGAATTTGTTGAAGCGAGTTGGGAAGAAGCCTACTCCTTAATTGAATCCAAACTGACTCAACTAAAACAAAGCTATGGCGGTGACAGTATCGCGGGAATTTCTTCAGCGCGTTGTACCAATGAAGAAAACTACTTAATGCAAAAACTATTGCGAGCCGTGATCAACACCAACAATATCGATTGTTGTGCACGGGTTTGTCATTCTCCCACGGCCTACGGAATGCAACAATCATTCGGAACAGGGGCTGCCACCAACTCCATAAAAGATATAGAGCATACGGGTTTTATTATGGTGATAGGGGCGAATCCAACATCCGCCCATCCCGTTACCGGCGCAAAAATTAAACAAAAACTGATGAAAGGCTTGCCTTCCATCGTCATTGACCCGGTACGTACTGAAGTGGCTCGCTTTGCGACTTATCATCTGCAACTTCGCCCTGGAACCAATGTTGCTTTGCTGAATATGATGAGTTATTTCATCATAGAAGCGGGATTAGTCGACCAAGAATTCGTTGAACAACGGTGTGAAGATTGGAATGGGTTTAAGCAAAGCATTTTAGATTTAGATATCAATCAGCTGGAAGCGATTACTGGTGTTGAGCAAGACTTAGTTAAGCAAGCAGCAATAGCCTATGCCAAGGCCGACCGCGCAATGAGCTTCCATGGTTTAGGTGTAACTGAACATTCACAAGGTAGTCGCACCGTAATGAATATTGCCAACCTCGCGATGATGACCGGTAATATCGGTCGAGTGGGCGTTGGTGTTAACCCGCTTCGAGGCCAAAACAATGTGCAAGGTGCAGCCGACATGGGTTGCCAACCACATCAAGGTGCTGGTTATTTACCGGTAGATATTGCTGAGAATCAAAAGAAATATGAAGTGCATTACGGTGTCGCAATGCCAACCACCGATGGACTAAAAATTCCGCAAATGTTTAATGCAGCAATTGACGGCAGCCTCAAAGCGCTATGGGTTTTAGGTGAAGACATTGCGCAAACCGATCCCAACCAACAACATGTATTACAAGCCCTGGAAAATTTGGATTTTTTGATTGTCCAAGAAATATTTATGTCAGAAACTGCAAAGCTCGCTGACATCGTTTTGCCCGGTTCTTCATTCTTAGAAAAGTCAGGCACCTTTACTAACGGTGAAAGAAGAATTCAAGCCGTAAATGCCGCCGTTAAACCACTGCAAGGTTGTAAAACTGATGGCCAAATTTTGGCAGATATGATCGAACGAATGAGCGGTAAACCACAAAGCGCAGAACCTGATGAATTACTCAAAGAAATCTCTCAAATAGTACCGTTTTTTGCCGGAGTTAAGTGGGACGAACTGGGACAACAAGGAAAACAATGGCCAGTGTTAGATGATGGCCTTGGAACGGATATTTTGCACACCACAGAATTTAGAAGGGGTAAAGGCAAGTTTCATTATTACCCATGGCAAGAAACTCAGGAGATGTTAGACAATAGCCATGCATTTCCATTTATTTTGACCACTAGCCGAATACTAGAACATTACAACGCTGCCACCATGACACGACGCACCGGCAATGGCGAATTAGTTGATAAGGATATCTTACTAATTAACCCCAAAGATGCTGAACAAAAAAATATAAATAATCACGATCAAGTCAAACTACAAAGCCATCGTGGTGAAATAGAAATGCTCGCGGAGTTAAGTGAAAAAGTTAAGCCGGGGGTTTTATTTACTACTTTTCATTTTCCGGAATTAATGGTGAATCGGTTGACTGGGGATGTTTGTGATACCGAGACGATGTGTCCGGAGTATAAAGTTGTGGCGGTGGATGTCAAAAGGGTTTAACGCATTCTTTTGTTTTTCGAATACCTAATTTAGAGTCAAAAGCGGTTTCGCAGCGCTGAAGCTTACCTGCGAGCTACTTTTGGAAAGCTCCAAAAGTAACCAAAAAAGCTTATCGCTTGGTCAGCTGGACACCGAGATTAATGCTCTTTTTTTGGATTTCTCTGATCTTTTGCGCCCACCATCCGTTTACCTTCTAGCAGTTGTGCTGTTAGAAATTACTCATTTTTTTGAAAACTATTTCGCTTTAAGATCTAAAAATATAAGCCTTAGAATAGATGAACTACTGCTATATCAGGTTCTTTGTTGATGCGTAATATGGTTAAGCAATAACGGCCTCGGAGTATCCTAGAGGTCAGGCGTACCGATAAATATGACTTAACTTTGAATTTCGATAACGGTGCCCTGCTGGCCAAGCAATTGGCTTTTTTGTTTACTTTTTTAGCTATTGAAAAAAGTAAATCGCAGGTAAGCGTCAGCGCTGCGAAACAGCCTTTAAAAAACAAAAATAATTCCTATAATAATAAATATTTTCCAAAAAAGAGCCCAAAAAGGCTCTTTCCTATGATTCCAATTTTAATGATCCAAAACACTACTAATCAAAATCCCCGCTACAACCGCCCCTAATAACGGCGTCTCAATATGCCCACAATGCCGACTATGATAATGCGGGTGATAACGTCCACGTCGGTCATAATACCCATAGTCATAGGCATGATAGTCACCATACACATCGTAGTATCCATAAAACGTTCCATAGTAATCTGAATGACTCGCTACATGTCGTCCGTGGTAATGATAATGACCGTGCCCTCGGTGCCACTTACGTCCATGAGAATGGTGCTTATGTGAACGATAATGCTTTCGATGATTTGCATGTCCATGATGGTCATGTCGACGATTAGCATAGCGACGATGCTTTTTCTCTTCACGACGTTCGTGACGACGCTCATGACGATTCTCCCTACGAGTTTCGCGACGATCTTCTCTTCTTGATTGACGTCGTTCTTTGGCTTTTTCACGACGCTCAGTTCGTCTTTCATGTTTTCTTTCTTTACGTTTTTCATCTGCTTTAGCTAGACGATAATCGGCTTTATTGATTCCGGTTAACTCACGCTTTTCTCTTCGCATTTTCGCATCTTGTTGCGAAGCTTTGGCTTGAGGTTCTGACTGTTTTTCAAACCGTTCGGCTGCTTGACTTAAATTAGCAAGTGACACTGAAGTCAGCATTAATAGTCCCGAAAATATTAACTTAGTCATGGTAGCTCTCCTACATATGTTGACATGTTAGGTACAGTTTATGTCGAACTAGATGAATGAAAACTGAAGACTACTGAGTAATTTTTGGTACTAGTTCACAGAACTAAAGAGAGGCAATATGGAGGAGTATTCTATCGAGAGCGGGCTGCTTAGAGCTGATTCAGCTAAAGGCGCTTGAGATAAGACCCAAGCGCAGCAATCAATTTAAATAACAAAACGCTGATAATTGATATCGTAGCGATTACAACCCATGATGAGGTTGAATTAAACTCAGTCTCACTTGCCAAGTTGAAGGAGGTTATCCCACTCTTATCGAGAAGTGACAAGGAAATCGAAAAAACTAGTACTATTATCGCCATTTTATTAGTCGCTCTTTTTTGTTTTTAACCACAATGGTTCCCTTTTCTTAACAGGATTTTTTAGTGTTGCCTTTACTAAGGTAAGAATTGCAAGCAAACCAGAGAGCAATCAAAAAATTGTTGATCAATAAGCCTTGCTCTTTGCCGCTAGAAAAATAAGCAGCAATTAACATCGCACATGCGAAAAAAATAGCGTTTAAGATAATCAGTTTTGTAGCGTTTTTCATCGGTTATGTCTCCTTATTTCTGTTTAGTGTTCGTCTTCAAAAATTTCTTCAATCGGCATTTCAAACAGTCTGGCCGCTTTAAAAGCTAGCGGTAAACTGGGGTCGAATTTACCTTTTTCGATAGCGTTGATTGTTTGTCGTGAGACATTGAGCGCTTTAGCAAGGTCAGCTTGGGTCCAATCTCTTTCCGCGCGCAAAACCTTTAATCGGTTCTTCATTGGTAGCGCCTCTGACCTAATACCACTCCCAACAAATAGGTCACTCCGATGAGCATGACTAAATGAGAAATTTCTGCGTCAAAGGAAATCAAGTTGATATTGTCTAAAGTCGAATAGCTGGTACCTGCAATTAGCCCGACTCCAAGCGCGATAGCCATGGCATCTAGCTGGATTTTTTGCTGCAATTCGTCCAACCCTTCTAAATGGCGTTTATTGGCAAATATCACACCGATACCAATAAATAAATTAATCAACACACTAACAACTTTTAACCATTCGATTTCCGGCCAAACCAACAACGACCCAAAAGTTGCAATCGCCATTGTTACCACCCAAGCGCTAGTCCAGATAGCCAAGCTCTTGGTGTTCTTCTTGGTTTCACCACTCCAATCTGAGCATTGCTCGTCTTGGGAGTTATTTTCATCTTTAGACGTCATTTGTATGCCTTGCTTTACCTAATGTAAAACACACTTTACACCAAACAACGCATTAAAGTCAAGCAAGCTTTACATAAAGTAATGGATATCATACTTATTAACCTAGTAGTCTGCTGGATGCAAAGCGGTCAGTTCTTGAGTTTTTAGGCCTTAATAGCGTCTTGCCATCTGATTTAGCATGCACTAAACCCTTGATGCGAGATTTAAAGACTGTAGACTCAGAGCTAAATGACTGACACCCTTAACTAATTCTATCTAAAGGCTAGCTAGAGGACGCACTATGAAACAACTGCTTTTAATGATACCGGCTGTTGCTATCAGTTTTACTGCTGGGTTATCAGCTTCTGGAAATCGAGATTTAATATTTGATGCTCACTCTGCCGTGACAATGCGTGAAATGGCTCCTACCGATTTATCGCTAAAAGGAAATTCTCCTCTCAGATATCTTGGCTCCAGTCAGCAATGGCACATTTTTGGCGAGACTTTAACCTCGACCGAGGGTGGTCGCCCGTTTGATAATACTTTCGCGTATAAAGTTTCTAGAGAAAATATCAAGGTTATTAATGGGTGGTCTTTAAACGGCAACAAAAACCATTATCGTATTCACGTTCCCTCCTGCCCGACTATTTCGATAAAAGAGGCAGAGAACATTATAGAAATATCCTTGCCCAAACAATCTGATAATCAGTGCATTCATCGTTTAAGCAAAGACAATGATTAGCAGTGTTAATTGGCGTTCAAAAAAAGCAAACTGAAATAGTATTCCATCCTAAGGGACCAGCATCATGTCAAAACTCTTTGTAATTAAGACTCACCAAACTTTTTTGATCGCTCTTGCCGCTATCGTTGTTTTAGCGATACTGACTAAATGGCAAACCTCACCAATTCAGCCATTATCAAGTGAGGCGTCAAAAGAGATTTTCTCAGCAGGAAGAGCCTTTCAATTAATAGAGCACTTAACCAATGAGCAAGTTTCTCACGTGGTCGATATGCCTGCCAATAGAGTGGTGGAAGATCGAATTATTCAGTATTTAGAAAGCTTAGGTTATCAGCCAAGTATCCAACAAACCGATGTATGCCGAGCACGAGGAGGTTCAGGTCGGTGCACCCAAGTTAGAAATATCATTGTTAAAGTCCAAGGTTCCAGTCCAAGTAAAGGAATTCTACTATCAGCTCATTATGATTCTGTTCCGGCCGGTCCCGGAGTAAGTGATGCAATTACCGCTGTTGGTACTCTCCTGGAAACCGCGCGATTGTTATCGCAATCAGACCAACCTAAAAATACCATTGTGTTTTTGTTTAATGAGGGTGAAGAGTATGGACTCATGGGTGCAAAAGCCTTTATGGATGAGCATCCGCTAGCGAAAGAAGTGCAAATTGCTTTGAATATTGAAGCGAGAGGGACTACCGGTAAAAGTGTGATGTTTGAAACAGGTGAAGACAGTGGCTGGCTTGTCGATATTTATGCGCAAACCACTCCATCCGCACTGACTAGCTCACTGTTTTATGAAGCTTATAAAGTGCTGCCAAATGACACTGACTTAACAATTTTCAAACAAGGAAATTTACAAGGATTGAATTTCGCCCATGCAGAAAACTTGCCCCACTACCACACGCCTTTAGATAATTTAGAACAATTAAACTTGGGTAGCCTGCAACATCATGGTGATAATATTTGGGGGGTATTAAAAATCATAAAGGATTTAGATTTAAATAATACTGATGCCGGAAATTTAGTTTACACCGACATTCTAAGTTTGTTTGTGATTAGTTGGTCGGAAAGTATTAACTTAACTCTCACGTTAATCATTATCGGTCTTTTTATAGTGATTCGGATGCTGACCATAAGGCAGTTTAATATCACTCGAGGTTCAGTTTTCATTTCACTGTTGGTTATATTAGGTTCCGTAATCGCCGGAACAGCTGTTTCTTTCGGATTGCAAAATCTAGTGAAAATGCTAAGCGGCAATAGCACACCATGGCTTAGCAATGAACTGCCCATGAGGTTCACTTTATGGTTGGGCATTCTAGCCGTTATGATTTATATAGGACGTTATGGCTTAGCCAAACGAACTCCAATAGAAGTGTTGGCCGCACTTGGAAGTTTTTGGGTGATCCTCAGTATAGTTTCCGCAATAGCGGTTCCGGGCATCACTTTTTTATTCCTAATTCCATTAGGAATGACCACTGCCGGTATTGCTTTTATTCATGTTAATAAAACTTCTGAATCTTTAGATGCTTTAATCGAAAAAATAACTATTGCAGTCGCGCTTGCATGCGCAGTGACTTTTGTTGCGGTGGCGTTTGTTTTGGAAATTATGGTGACTTTCAGAATGTCCATTGCAGTCGGAATTATGTTGAGCTTTTGCTTAGCTAACTTGCTCCCTACATTGGCTAATCAGCAAGGAAATTCCAAAGAAAACTCTATTCATCCCATTGGGCTAACTAGCTTAAGTCTTTTAATCGTATGTATTCTGTGGACAAGCTTTCAATCCCCCTACTCTGCAGCTAATCCGCAACACCTCAACATTGTGTATGTTCAACATCAAGATGGGCAGAGTTTTATCAACACCGGCAATCAGAATAGCAAGATACCGCAGTCACTGAGAGAAGCCTTAATCAAGAATATTAACCTCGAGCAGGTTTATCCATGGAGTGATTACCAGCGACCATCAGTGATTGTTGAAAACAACCGACAGCTAAATCCAGCAGAAATATCTGTGACAGCCAGCGATTCGAAGCCCAACGAAAAGCATTTAAGAATTGACGCAGACTTTCCTGGATTTATGGAAATCAGTTTATACATTCCAAAAAGTTTCGATTTAAAGAAAATCACCAAAGGAAATAAAACCGTTAGCTATCGAAGAACAACTTCCTATTATCCTGATTACTATGAATTTAGATGTCGCGGTAAATCCTGTGCTAACCAGGAATTGGCTTTGGAAGTTGGCAATAACAGCGATGAAAAAATCTTTGTGATGACAACTTATGACCATTTACCCACTGAGTTTAAGAATTTAAAACAGGCTCGAGGGGATTTGGCTGTGCCTGTGCATGATGGGGATAAGTCTCAGGTTATTAGTTGGGTTAATTTTGACAAATAAATTACTGAGTAACTCGTAAGTCGGGTCCATTGTAGGTTAGAGTAGAGCTTGTAGCGAAACCCGACGCGATGGTTGAATCAAATATCAATTTACCGGCTTGAGACTATGTTGTCAGGTCAGTGTACCCCGCGGAGCGTTGTAGCTATTCGCTGACGGCTCTACACGACTTACGTGTTGTTCTGATCCATTTTTTCGACCATTTGGGGGTGGGAGTCATTCACTTTAGGCTAGTTTCAAGTTGTTCTGAGCCAAGTTTTGAGTTTCATTTTAAAACCCCAGATTCTTCAAGTTGCTTCTTGAGTGCATCATGTTCTTTTCTTAATTGAGTCAGAGTAGTAAATGCCATCACCCCAAATATAAACCCCATCGTACCCATAGACATTCCAATAATCCCAAAAAATTCCATCTTGATTTCCTATTTTTTGTATTGAATTATTCTCAATTTAGCTATCAGTATTGCTACCTATTGCAGCACCGAATATAAGCCCAAAAGTAACTCCTAGCCCTACACCTAATCCTATCCCAACACCATCGAATGAAGTTCCGACCAACGTGCCAACAATAGTTCCTACCAGCAAACCATAGGCGGTGTAAGTACCTTGTTTAACACCTTTTTTATCCTTTTCCATATGTATTTCCTCTTGGATTTCAAACAATAGTGGAGCACAAAGTCAACTCGTAAGTCGGGTCCATTGTAGGTCGGAGTAGAGCTTGTAGCGAAACCCGACGCGATGATTGAATCAAATAACAATGTATCCGCTTGAGACTATGCTGTCGGGTCGGTGTGTCCCGCGGAGCGTTGTGGGTATTCGCTGACGACTCTACCCGATTTACGTGTTGCAACGAACAACGCCTTTAGCTGATGGGTGAGCCAGAAAACTTTAGTTAAAACCGACCTCTAAGCTTATCTATCAACCTTCGAATAACAATAAAAACAAACATCAGCGCGACAAATCCTGCTGTGAGTATCCATCCTAATTTACTACTAACACCAAGAGAGAATTCTCCATTAGAAGTTTGCACTCCGCTTGGTTCAAATTCGAAATATTCAATTCCTAAGTAACTAATTCCAGCGATTAAGAATAAACTAGCGATCAATAATAGAATTATGAGGACGGGTGATTTCTGTTTCATTCTTCGCCTCGTTTAGACATAACTAACCATCAACCAACTCGTCTGCATCTTCAATAAACACAGCCGTTCCATAGACCATCAACTCAGCCGCTCCAGCGGCAATTTGCGAAGTTGAAAACCGGATCCCAACAATTCCATTGCCACCAAGTTCTCTGGCATCATCCATTAATCGATCTAACACTTGCTCTCGGCTTTCTGCCATGAGCTTGGTGTATTCATGAATTTCCCCACCGACTAGCCCTCTTAGACTCGCTAGAATGTCATGACCAACATGGCGAGTACGAATACTAGAGCCGCGAACCAATCCTAAATGTCGAGTGATTTTCTTGCCATGAATCATATCCGTTGTCGACAAAATAACTTTGCTCATAGACTATCCTTTTGGTTCCATTTGTTTATTCTGTGAATAGCCATGGCTACATTTTCACCCGATTATATTTGTCATTTTTAGATACCATCATTCGTTGTCTAAGCACGCTATATAATAGGAATAAGCCGCCTGCACCCAAAAATCCTATAGCAAACTTAAGCCAAATATTAATAGCCGTGTTGATAACAACCGCATACATTGTGAAAGCGACTAAGATAAACGCGCTAATCGCGAGCAAAGCAAAACCAAAAATACGCGAGGTTTTAGCAACCGGCTCCTGAAATAATCTGTCCAGATGTTCCAATTCACTTTCTTGCAAACTCAGTGACTGAACCTCTTGGCGCATAGCCAGCATTTCATCGTGTAGCTGGCGATAGTCTTCATCGCTTTCTAAAAGCAGCATGACTTTTTGTGCTTCTTGTTGGGTTAACTCCTCATCAAGATAACCCGATAGCATTTCATATTTACTATTTTGCATACTAAGACTTTGGATACTCTCATGTGACAAATTAGCGTCTTCTTTATGTTGTTTATTTTGCGACACAGCTTGTTGGTAAGTTGATTTTTGCGGCTCTTTTTCAATCATGATTGACCTCCTAGAGAAACACCTCGGTCGATGAGAATTTCTCTTAGCGCCATTCGGGCACGATGTAATCTGGACATAACAGAACCTTTTGCAATACCAAGAATTTTGGCAATTTCTGCGTAACTAAAATTGTGGTAATCACGTAACAACACGATTTCTCTTTGTTGCGTGTTCAGTAATTCGAGCGCTTGCTCGATGGTTTCTTTAAGCTGCATTTGTTGCAGCGAGCGTTCTGGCTCATGCTTCTGTGGCGCTGCAGAGTGGTACTCTTCATGCTCCACATGAGGCAAATTCTTCTTGCGGCGCAAAATATCAATCGATTTATTACGCACTACGGTAAATAGCCACGGCTTAAACTCAGCATGATCCAATGCCGGAGCATTGGGATGGTTAAGGCCTTTTTCTATCGAAGTCTGTACTACTTCTAACGCATCATCTTGGTTATTGAGCAACCGTAACGCGAGAGAGTATGCCTGACGTCGACATTGTTCAAATTCGTCTGACACCTGCATGGTGTAATCCCTTAAAGTCTCATTATTAGATTGTGTTGGAGGCATTCTGTCTAAAACCATCAAATATTACGCCATTTATCGATTAATTTGTACGCCGTTTGACCTTAACGACCACTATTTGGCAATATTCCAACATTTTGAAGATATTTTGCTTAATTTACTGCCTGCAGAGCAAGGCTTTACAATCAGTGGCCTTGATGATTAAAATAGCCCTAGAATAATTTGCCGCTACATAGCCTGATCAATTAGAATTTAGTCAAACTTATGTTTTTGAATCATAGCCAAAAAACATCTCTAAACATTTTTGCCAGTCTTGGTGGCTGCAAATTCATCCTGAATTAACCATTCTTAGGGGATTGAGCGCCGTACTCTAATCTTATGAGTTGCTCAAAAAGGCAGTGAAATATCTAAGCTATCCTCCCCAAATATGCATTTACACATAGTTTCAACCGTTCCAACAAAGTAGTACTAGACAGTGATAGATCGATCTTCAGCTAGTGACTTTTTGGCAAGGTTATAAATTCTAAAGAGAGAAGTTGTATGCAAGACGATCCATCGAAAATTAGTACTGATAAAGCGCCACCACCTGTTGGCGCCTACCCCCACGCTCGCAAAGTCGGTAATTTACTGTTTTTATCGGGTGTTGGTCCTAGACAAGCTGGTACCACCGAAATCCCTGGGGTCACACTTGATTCCGAGGGTAGTATTGTCGAATACGATATTGAAAAGCAGTGTCGAAGCGTTTTTGACAACATCAAAACCATTTTGGAAGCATCGGGTTCGAGCTGGATGAATCTTGTCGATGTAACGGTATTTTTAACCAATATGGCCGATGACTTTAAAATCTATAACAAAGTTTATGCCGAGTACTTCGCCGATAACCAACCGTGTCGCACAACTATCGAAATTAACTGTTTACCTACGCCGATAGCGATTGAATTGAAATGCATCGCGACTATCGACGAATAGGTAACCACTGTTGAACAAAATGACCGCAAAGCTTTTTGCTTGGGAGGAGTAACCATGAGCGCACCAATGCAAGTTATCGATTTTAAAAAATGGATCGATGAGAATCGCGATAAATTAAAGCCACCAGTTTGCAATAAGGAAGTTTACCGAGAAGGCGACATGATCATTATGGTGGTTGGTGGCCCCAATGGACGCAAAGACTTTCATTATAATGAAGGGCCCGAATTCTTTTATCAGCTAGAGGGAGAGCTACTGCTTCGCACTCAACAAAATGATGAAGTGGTTGAATATCGGCTAGGCGCAGGTGATGTGTTCTTATTACCACCTAAAATCCCTCACTCACCGGTTCGCTTTGAAAACTCCATCGGGCTAGTCATCGAACAAGTGAGAAGACCTGAAGAAACTGATGCATTAATGTGGTTTTGCGAAAAATGTAATCACAAACTCTATGAAGAATACTTCCCACTGCGCGATATAGAAAATGATTTTGGCGCGGTGTTTAATCGCTTTTTATCCAGTGAAGAATTAAGAACGTGTGAAAAATGTAATCACACCATGCCACATAATAAATATGAGTTTGAGTAACGTTTTTGAATTTATGCTAACGGGAAACTATAAACATTTCGACCTCTCCCTAACCCTCTCATTCCAAGGAGAGGGAATCAGTTTGCCTATACTCTTTAACCCCCTCTCCCTCAGGGAGAAGGTTGGGGAGAGGGACGTTTTAAATCTACTTTGGAAACCTCCATGCTAACAATCGACATACACACTCATATCCTGCCAAAAGAATGGCCGAATCTAAAAGATAAATACGGCTATGGCGGTTGGATCCATCTCGACCATCATAAATGCGGCTGCGCTCGCATGATGAAGGAAGATCATTTCTTTCGTGAGATAGAATCCAATTGCTGGGATGCCGAAGTTCGCATGAAAGAATGCGATCAACATAAAGTTGATGTACAAGTTCTTTCAACCGTACCAGTGATGTTTAGTTATTGGGCCAAAGCAGCCGATGCGCTCGATATCTCAAAGCTTCTCAATGACCACATTTCTGGAATTTGCGATCAACACCCTAGCCGTTTTGCGGGATTGGGTACCATTCCACTGCAAAGCCCTGACCTAGCGATTAAAGAATTAGAGCGATGTGTTAACGAGTTGGGTTTATCAGGCGTTCAAATCGGTTCGCATGTCAACGAGTGGAATTTAAACGCTCCCGAACTTTTCGCGGTTTTTGAAGCGGCACAAGATTTAAATGCTTCAATATTTGTTCACCCTTGGGACATGATGGGTAAAGAACAAATGAAAGACTACTGGCTTCCTTGGCTGGTCGGCATGCCGGCCGAAACCTCATTAGCGATGTGCTCTATGATTTTTGGCGGCGTATTTGAACGACTTCCGCAACTAAAAGTGGCATTTGCTCACGGTGGTGGCTCGTTTCCTTCCACTATAGGCCGAATCGAACATGGCTTTGATTGTCGCCCCGATCTAGTGGCTGTCGACAACCCAGTTAATCCGCGAGAATACTTAGACCGTATCTACTTAGATACCTTAGTCCATGATCCACTGATGCTGAAATATTTAGTTGATTTGATGGGCGCGGATAGACTTGCACTGGGAACCGATTATCCATTTCCACTAGGAGAACTAGAGCCAGGCAAACTGATTAACCAATCAAGCTTTGGTGCAGAAATAAAAGCGCGGTTGCTTCATGGTACAGCGCTTGAGTGGCTTGGTTTAGATAAAAAACGTTTTGAGTAGCTGATTATGAAATTTAAAATAACAATCGATAACACTACTTATTGTTCAGACTTATCCATGGGTAAAAGCATTGCTATCACGCTGTTACCTAATGGCTCGCAACCCAATCATTTTGGTGCTCCCGAGTGCACTAGTGACACCTTGGTTGCTGGTGATTTTATTGGTGATACTAAACGCGGCGGAAGTTGTAACGTGAACCAATTAACCATTATTCCACATTGCAATGGCACTCATACTGAGTCGATTTCGCATTTGATTAATGACTTAGTACCTGTTTACAAAGCCATTAAACAATCACTGTTTCCTTGTGCGCTTATAACTCTTGAACCGATTTTCGGAACGCAAAACACCGAAGCTTATCGACCGAGTGTTGACGATAGCAATCTGGTTATCACTCGAGAAATGTTGCAGCTAAAACTTGCCAATTATTCTAATCAGCAACTACATGGCGTGGTGATTAGAACGTTGCCTAACACAAAAGAAAAGCAATCCACTTGCTATGATGAAAACAACTATCCGATCTATTTGACCAACGACGCTATGAGTTATTTAGTTGAACGAGAAATTTGTCACTTGCTAGTAGATTTTCCTTCAGTCGATAAAATGTATGACCAAGGAATGCTAAGTAATCATCGACTTTTTTGGAACTTAACTTCCGAACAAAAAACACTCAATAAAGAATGCAGAGTCAGCAGAACCATTACAGAAATGATCTATGCTGACAACCAATTAGAAGACGGTTTTTATCTATGTAATTTACAGATCCCTGAAATTGAAACCGATGCCGTTCCATCTCGACCACAATTATTTTCACTAGAGAAAAAATAATGAAATATGAAGACTCGTTAGAATTTGCAAAAAAACTCGACCAACAAGATCCTATCGCAGCGATTAGAAACGAGTTTTCTATCCCAAAAGATCAACAAGGTAACAACGAAATATACTTATGCGGCAACTCATTGGGCTTACAACCAAAGTTGGCTGCCGAGTATGTTCGTCGGGAGCTAGACCAATGGGCAGAGCTTGGTGTTAAAGGGCATTTTAGTGGCGACTTTCCCTGGATGCCTTATCACGAGTTTTTAGCGGAAGGTTTTGCGGCAATTGTCGGCGCCCAAAATAACGAAGTGGTGTCGATGAATACCCTGACCGCTAACCTACACTTTATGATGGTTAGTTTCTACCGCCCTACCGCTACTCGTCACAAAATCCTGATCGAGGAACATGCGTTTCCATCGGATCATTATGCAGTCGAATCGCAAATCAAATTTCATGGCTTTGACCCGAAAGAGTCGATGCTGTTTATTAGCCCTCGCGAAGGTGAAGAAACTATTCGAGATGAAGACCTTCTTCAACTGATCGAGGAACAAGGCGAATCGATAGCATTGGTTATGCTGCCTGGCGTTCAATACTACACCGGACAAGTATTCGATATGCAACAGGTCACAAAAGTGGCTCAAGCTAAGGGTTGTCACGTTGGTTTCGATTTGGCGCATGCTGCTGGCAATATTCCCATGCAACTGCATGACTGGAATGTTGACTTTGCTTGTTGGTGTACATACAAGTATTTAAACTCGGGCCCCGGCTCAGTCGCTGGCTGCTTTGTGCATTCCAATCATCATAAAAACGAATCGTTGCCGCGATTTGCAGGCTGGTGGGGACATGACAAAATGTCTCGGTTTAAAATGGAAAATAATTTTAAACCGATGCAATCAGCCGAAGCTTGGCAATTATCCAATCCGCCGGTCTTGTCTTTAGCCGCAATCCGAGGCTCACTCGATACCATTAAGAATGCCGGTGGTATAGAAGTGCTACGAGAAAAATCGCTTAAGTTAACCGGCTTTTTGCGCTTCTTGTTGGAAAGCCGCTTAGCAGAGCAAGTAAGCATCCTTACCCCAAAAGAGATAGAGAGTTCGGGAAGTCAATTATCGCTAGCAATCAACTTAAAGCCTGGTGATTCTGACGAACGTGGCAAACAAGTTTTTGATACCATAGAACGTAATGGTGTCACTTGTGACTGGCGCTATCCCAATGTGATTCGAGTTGCACCGGTTCCGCTATACAACAATTTTTCAGAAGCATTTCGATTTGTTGAACTACTGGAAAATGCCATCAAAGGAACTGAGTAATGAACGATAAAATATCTAACAATACCGAACAAACTATCACCTTAATCGGTGCTGGACTCGTTGGTTCATTGCTAGCGGTGTTATTGGCCAAAAGAGGATTTCGAGTAGAAGTCTTTGAGCGTCGACCTGATATGCGACGAACCGATATTAGCGCGGGACGTTCGATCAACTTAGCGCTTGCCAACCGCGGCATTTATCCACTTGAACAAGCAGGACTAATGGATAAAGTGAAACCGACTTTAACGACGATGAAAGGCCGTATGGTCCATGATTTAGCTGGCAACCAAAACTTTCAAAGCTATGGCCAAAAAGAGGAAGAAGTTATTTACTCCGTTTCTCGCGGCGACTTGAATAAGATTTGCTTAGAGGCAGCCGAGCAATCTGGCTTGGTTACAATTCATTTCGAAAAGAAATGCGAACATGTCGATTTTGAGAATAAACAACTAACCTTAATCGATCAACAAACCGGCGAAAAAACGCTGCACCCTTTTCAAAGAGTCATTGGAACCGATGGCAGCGCTAGCGCGGTCAGAGAAGCGATTCATCATAAAGCTTCGACTCAATTGGATATTTTACCCTTGGGGCACAGCTACAAAGAGCTTCGCATACCACCAGGCGAAAATGGTTCATTTCTAATCGACCAACACGCCTTACATATCTGGCCACGCGGCGGCTTTATGCTAATTGCATTACCCAATGAAGATGGTTCCTTTACCGTGACTTTGTTTATGCCAAGTGACGGTGAGCTCAGTTTCGCATCCTTAGATAGCCAAGAAAAAGTAATGACGTTTTTCCAAGAATACTTCCCCAACACTCTGCCGCTGTTACCAAACTTAGAGGAAGAGTTTTTCGAAAATCCAACAGGTAAACTAGCGACAGTAAAATGTACACCGTGGCACTATCAAGATTTAGCATTGATTTTAGGCGATGCAGCACATGCGGTGGTGCCCTTTCACGGTCAAGGAATGAATTGTGGTTTTGAAGATGCGATCGCGTTAGCAGAAACCATTGATAGTGATAAATCCGACCTATCTTCATCGAACTGGCGATCGATTTTTTCGAGTGTTGATCAACAACGCAAGGAAAATGGTGATGCGATTGCAGATATGGCAATAGAAAACTACATTACTATGCGCGACTCTGTTCGAGATGAAAAATTCTTGCTCAAAAGCGCTCTGGCATTCGAGCTAGAAAATCGCTTTCCTAATCGGTTTTGTCCACGATATTCCATGGTGATGTTTCATCGTTTGCCGTATGCTCAAGCTAAAGCAAGAGGCAAAGTCCAAGAAGAGATTCTCTCGCAACTCACTTTAGATGCTACTTCATTAGATCAAATTGATTTTGAGGTAGCCAAACAATTGGTTGAGCAAAAGCTGTCTATCGTCAATCTTAATCCCTTGTAGCCTTGTAGCCAGAAACAAATATCTAATAGTTCGCATTAGTACTAATGCGGGCTATATTCTGATTGAAAATGACTCTTGTCTTAAAGTATCAAGCTAATTCATAGTCAGCTATCAAGGTTGTATGGCTGACTGAAGGCTCAAAGTACTTGCTCTTAATTTCGAGATAGGCTGAATCTGAGAAGAAATCGTTTTTGCTGGCTCTATCTTCAAAAACAATGGTAAATACACGGTTAATGGGTTCGGTGGTTTCTGATTTTAATACCTGACTTACTTTTAGATCATAGCCGAATCCGCCACCGTAATTCTCCAATATCGGCGTCATCGCTTCTCGGTATTTGCTATACAAGCGATCATCTGTGACATATAGTCCAACAAGTATTTGATATGACATGATTATCCTCAGTACCCACTCTGCTCGAAGAGGCGCGATTCAAGTAAATAGGTATTTAAAATCAGAATTCAAAAATGATAAAAGTTGGACTATAGTAAGCTAAAGCAAAGTCTAATGTCAGTTTGAATTTGTTAACCATCATTAGGTCCAAATCCAAGCTCAAAAACTAGAGAAAAAAACATGAGTTCTTTTAACTGCAGTCGTTGTAACGTGCCCAATGCCAGTAACGCAAAATTCTGTACTAATTGTGGTGCCAGTATGATGCAAGCCCAACAATCGCCTTACCAATCTCCAACATCAAATAACGAAGGCGCAATGATTTCTGAATACGCCTTCGCTGGATTTTGGAAGCGATTCGTCGCCTACATAGTCGATGGTATTCTATTTTTCGTTTTATTCAGCATTGTCGTCAGTTTGCTGGGTGGTTCTATGTTTGCGGTGGTAAACAATCCTGAGGCGGCTTTTGCCGCTGCGGGGATCTATCTGTTTTATTATCCTGGATGGTGGTTATATTTCGCCCTAATGGAAAGCTCTTCGGCGCAGGCTACTATCGGCAAAAAGATCATGGGGATCAAAGTCACCGACCGATTAGGCCAACCACTTTCGTTTGCTCATGCGACGGGACGCCATTTTTCTGCTTTTGTTACTCAATTCACATTGACTATCGGTTATCTTATGGCGGGTTTTACTGCTCGAAAACAAGCTTTGCACGATATGATTGCAGGCACGTTAGTGGTCAATAAGCGCTATGGGGCATCGCAGATCAGAACGGCCAGTGAAAACCCTGGTTCCGGAATGTCTGTTGCAGGCATTATCGCTGTAGTCTTTTTTGTGTTACTTATTCCCGTTGGAGGAATTTTGGCGGCCATAGCCATTCCCGCCTATCATGATTACACCATGCGAGCTAAGATATCACAGGCAATTACCGAAACCTCTCCGATTCAGATCACCATCGAAGAATATGCGACGACCAGTGGCTATTGGCCAAATAATCTAGAGCAAGCAGGAATACAACCAGTTCAATCGAATACCGAAAATTATCAAATTTTGCTGGCTGCAGAAGGTTCTTATTTTATCGTGTTCAAACAACCCGAGGTTTTAGCTCAAGGGCGAGTGCGTTTTGTGCCAGAACTGAACAATCGTGGTGGTTATGATTGGAGCTGTTCTGGTCAGGATATTAAGAACGCCCATCTCCCCACAGCATGCAGAGAATAATCAACTAATTGTAGTTGCTGGGGGAAGCTCAGTTCCCCTGATCGACCGATGAGTTTAGGAATTGATTAATCGATAGAGTTTATTCTAATGGTAAGAATCCTGATTTTTGGTTATACCAACGCTGGCTCATTAACTCAAGTGCGTCCATATTGATTGGCTTGCAGATGACATCATCCATTCCAGCACTTATACAGCGCTGCTTAATACCTGATACCATGTTTGCCGTTAATGCGACTATTGGAGTTGTTTGATTAAGGCCCGGCGTATTTCTTAATCGCCTAGAGGCTTCGAAGCCATCAACTGTTGGCATCTGACAGTCCATGTAAATCAATCCGTACTTGGTTTGATTGGCAAGCTCAATCGCTATTTGTCCATTATTAGCTATCTCCGTTTGATAGCCAAATCGTTCGAGAAATAGTGTCGCGACTTGCTGGTTAGCAAAGTCGTCCTCAACGACCAGTATTTTAGGATCCATCTAAAAAGCCCCTTTTAAAAGTCAATGTTAGAAAATGACAATTTAATTCTGGCGACCTAACCTGTTCTATCAGCCTAAGCCAAGGTCAGTTTTGTTATACACGATTTATAAAGTCGGCTCTATGGTGCTAGTTAGTTTTGAAAGTAACACACCGACAAAAATAACAAGCCCGACCCAATTATTATTAAGAAACGCCCTAAAGCAAGCGTCTGGCTGGCGGTTTCTGCAGTTGTAGATTTGTCTAGCGATTAGGCCAGCTGCAAGCAATAAGCTTATAAAGTAAAAATAGTTTAGACCGAACTTTGTTCCTACCAGTATCATTCCGAATAAGAACATTCCTTGAATGGTTGCAGTAATCTGCAGATCGGCCTCCCCAAAAAATATAGCGGTGGATTTAACCCCTATTTTTAAGTCATCCTTTTTATCTACCATGCCATACAAAGTGTCATAAGCTAACACCCATAATAAATTGGCAACATACAATAACCACGCAGTTGCTGGTATTTCATCGAGAACTGCCGCAAAGGCCATAGGAATAGACATTGAAAAAGCCATTCCTAACACCACTTGAGGGAAATAAGTCACGCGCTTCATAAAGGGATAGATAGTAGCGATAGCTAAAGCCACAAAAGACAATATCACTGAAAGCTGATTCAACATTAACACTAATCCAAATGCCAAAAGAGCTAACACGATGAATAGAATCAACGCTTCTTTTTGCGTAACACTACCGCGAGCCATTGGTCTTAATTTAGTGCGAGCCACTCCGCCATCGATATTACGATCGGCGTAGTCGTTTATCACACAACCTGCTGATCGCATAAGAAATACCCCAACGGTAAATACCGCAATGTGTCCGACATTTGGAAAATCCGGTGATGCCAACCAAAGCGCCCACAAGGTTGGCCAAAGTAATAAAAGAGTCCCGATGGGTTTGTCTACTCTCATCAACAAGCCATATTCTTTTATGCGCCCCGCTCTATACGGGCCAATTAAATTTATGATTCGAGCACGAACCAAGGCGATTTGCTGGGTAAATTGCACATAGGTATATTTAACAACTTCCCAGAAGCTGACTTTATTTCTTTTATTTTTTTGGGTATTCCGACTACTCATAAACCGGACAATTAGGTAGGAATATTTCGCTGATCAACAGTCTTCCAGTATTCAGTTGGAATATAGAGCGTCGCTGCCATAAAGGGAAATCCGCTGAAATATCGAAATGTTGTAGGTTCACTTCGTCAGCAAAAACTAAATCTAATCGCATTTGGATTCTTTGGGCTTTTAGCTGTCCAAATAGAACCTTACCCAGTGGCACTTTTCTCATTCTCGATAGCCGATGAGCTTCTCGCGCTAGAGTTTCTTTAGGGATCACTGTTCTGGCAAACAACCACATATTTTGCGACGTACCCATGGTAATTTCTCTGACATGAGCCATTTGCCGAGCAGGTATATCCAATAATTGTCTTTCGTCACGGCTGACCTTAGCCCGTCCCTCAAAAAGACAGTCTAACTTTGGGGCGCTACCCATTAGCGATTTCATAAGCTCTGTTAAGCTGTCTTGCTCAGTTAAGAGGGCTAAAGAATTGGCCTTCAATAGAAAACTCATATTGGTTCAGTTTAATTGCCGGCAAGTATATCAAATCCGATGTGGGTTCGAATTGAATATTTTGAATTTTTTGTTTTAAAAGTACCAGTTGTAGTAAAATGCGCGATTCGGTATTTGATGTTCAAAAAGTAACCAAAGAGCAATTTTATGAAAAAGTGGGAATGTATCGTTTGTGGATGGATTTACGACGAAGAAAAAGGCTGGCCTGAAGACGGTATAGCCCCTGGCACTAAGTGGGATGATGTTCCAGAAGACTGGCTTTGCCCTGACTGTGGAGTTGGCAAAGAAGATTTCGAAATGATTGAAATATAGCAACACAATTAACGATTAATTCAAAAATATTAACCCAAGGAAATAAAATGAGTCTTGCAGATAGAGTTTTAGACGTAAATGATGATTTACCGATTAGAACGGAATTGCCGGTGCACAGTGGTAAAGTTCGTTCTGTTTATTGGTTAACTGAAGCCGATAGTGCTCGATTAATTAAAGAAAAAGGCTATGACGTTGCCGCTGACTCTCCGCTAGCGATCATGGTAATTAGCGATAGAATCTCAGCATTTGACTGTGTTTGGCACGGTGAAGGTGGAATGAATGGCGTTCCTGGAAAGGGCGCGGCGCTTAATGCCATTTCTAATCACTGGTTTAGAATGTTTAAACAGCAAGGGTTAGCTGATAGCCATATTCTAGATATCCCACACCCTCTCGTCTGGATCGTGCAAAAAGCCAAACCAGTCATGATTGAAGCCATTTGTCGTCAGTATATTACTGGTTCAATGTGGCGCGCCTATGCCAAAGGAGAAAGAGAGTTTTGTGGAATCGAAATCGCGGATAATTTGGAAAAAGATCAACGATTACCTGAGCTTCTCATTACGCCATCCACCAAAGGTATTTTGAAAGGAATTCCTGGAGTACCGGAAGCTGATGATGTGAATATTACTCGACAAAACATCGATGACAATTATCAAGCTTTCAATTTCAAGTCTAAGCAAGATATCGACACTTATGAAAAACTACTAAAAGAAGGCTTCGACTTAATCAGTGATGCACTCGCTGAAATCGATCAGATTTTTGTCGACACTAAATTTGAGTTTGGTTACGTTAAAGACAAACAAGGTGTTGAAAAGCTCATCTATATGGATGAAGTCGGTACACCTGACTCATCTCGAATTTGGGATGCTAAAGCCTATAAAGATGGCAAAGTTGTTGAAAATTCAAAAGAGGACTTTAGGCAACTTCTGCTCAGTCATTTCCCAGACCCGGATATTCTACTCAACAAAGATAGAATGCCAGAAAGACAGGCACTGGCTAGGGATAATGACCTACCGGAAGAAGTTCTGATGAAAATCTCGTCGACTTATGTGGGTATTGCCGAAAAAATAATTGGTGAAAAAGTCAATATTTCTAAAAACCCTAAAGCGGAAATACTAGAAGTATTAAAGAGCCAATATCAGCTTATCGACTAAATCTTGTTTGGAATTATCGACAGTTTATCCTAATCTGCCAATTCTAAGATCAATCGCAATTCTATAGTTGCTGAGTTTCTCAGCAGCTAAAGCTCAAACCAACTAATTCGGTACTCAGGTCTCTTTTTGACCTTATTTAACGCCTGGTTAAAGCGGAGGATAAACTTAGAACTTATCCGCTTTTTACTAAACATAAAACACGAACGATGTGATTTAATAGGCAATGGCAGAGTGGTCATACTCTTTTTTACTTTAGTACTCCTAAATAAGTAAGCCATAACATAAGGGTCTTCGACAAATCCGTCAATTTCACCAGACAATAATTTGCCAAAATTTTGCTCGGTATTGTCAGAGTAAATAATAGACCCATTAAAATTTTTGTCCGATTGCCACGCTTCGATTTCATGCCCATACAGAAAATCACGATTGATCGCTAGCCGAAACTGTGCCTTTTTTAGATCATCAATGCCTTGGTCTGCATAAGACTGCACGTCTTTTTTTCTAACATAAATTGCAAAGGAGTCTTTACGGTATGGAATAGAGAAATTAGCAAAAACTTCTCGTTCAGGTGTTTTTGTTGCATCTGGAACAAAATCGATGGTCCCTTCTTTGAGTCCTTCTAAGATTTCTTTCCAGTCACCCACTATGAAAGTTAAACTGCAACCTAACTCCGCAGCAATAGCTCTGACTAACCCGACCTGAAAGCCCTGAGCTTTCCCCTTCTCATCAATATATTGCAGAGGTCGCCAATCAGCCAACCCAAAGTTTAAATGGCATTCGCTATTACGAACTTCGGGTTCCGAGATCAACTTTTCGGCATAGACCGGAGTAAAGAGACTTCCGGATAAAAGCATAAAGAAAAACGTTATAAATAACTTAAAATAGCTCACTTAGTAGTGACAGTCCTATATAGATTCAACTCTATAATATTAGCCCAAATTAACAAATTTGTTGGATAATTCAGCCTTTAAGAGACCAATTCACTGACTTTTGAATTTAAAGAAATAATTTTTTCGGCAAGACTTGTGAGTATATTCAAAAACAGCTTGGGATGGGATTTTACCATTTTAGAAAACTCATCCTTATGCACCATCAATACAATACAATCGGTCTTGGCGATAACGCTTGCTGTTCGTTTTTGTTCGGTAAGTACCGCAATCGCGCCAAAAATTTCGTCTTTGTGGATCTCACCAACTTCAATATCGTTATGTACTGCGACCGCGGTGCCCTCGCTGATAGAGTAAACAAAATCAGCTTCTTCGCCTTCTTTAATGATTGCCATTCCGGCTTTATAGCGACCAAAACCAGGGTTTGCTCTCTCTTCTTTTTCGGTTAGAACCCCAATCATCTGATTGAGCTGCAATTGGTTAAGAGCCGATATGGTCATCCATTGCCCCACCAACTCAACATTGCTAGCAAGTACTTGCTGAAGCTTTTGAATTGGCATACTTTCGACCACGACTTCTGATTTAACCGAATAATAAAGCCCTGTTTCTTCGACATCTTCGATGGTTGGGTGAAGTATTACATCGCCCTTTTCATACAGGTATAACTCTTTACCATCATATTCAGCGGAAATATTACCTTCGACAATATAGTAAAAACGATCGGGCCAAATTCCTTCATTTTGCACATCAGCCGTGTTCAAACGTGTGAATTCGACATTCATCTCAGCCAACGCAGCCATAAACGCTGCCGATTTTGTGTGAATCTCATGATTGACGAAAGTAAATACTTCTTCCTGCTCGTTAATACTGATCATTAGCCCTCACTCCCGCTAAATTATTTATTTGCCTTAAGTGTAGGTCGATAATTGCAATAGATCGAGTTGAGATAGTTGAAAAAAGTCTCAGTTTGAAAACTTTTAGAGCGGGCGGCCCAATTGGCTCCTATATAGTGAGCTAGTCGATAGATTATCAGCCAGTTAGTTGGCTTAAATATCGACCGATTTCCACTGAATTGCCCCGAAAAACGACTCTAGACTGCTTTTTAGCGATCTGATAACGATACATCGGGTCGTAGTAATTCTTGAGTAAAAAATGAATCCAGTCCTGATGTAACTCTAGGGCACTACCATTTTTTTGGCGCTGAATAGCTTGTTGGATTAGTTGAGTTACTTTCTTGCTATTAACGCCACCCAGCCGCTTTGCAATCTTTTGACATCCCTGCAACAAGAACTCTTGGTAACGTCGCAAGCCATTATTTGGGTAGTACAACTCAAATTCTTGGCTCAAAGCGACCACATAATCTTGATAGATTTGCTCAACCCGAAACGCTAAGCTTTCTTCGATGAGAATAAGATCAGCTTGATCCATTTGTTGCTTGACTAACAAAGGAATCGACCTTGCCCCAATTAATCGTCCCTCGTCTTCAAGTAACAGGTACTCTTCGGCTCGACTTTCGTGTTTCAATAACGCCACGGCTAATTGGTTTTCGAAATCGATTTGTGTCGGTTGTTCGGTTAATCGACTACCAAAACTTGATCCTCGATGATGAGCAATACCTTCAAGATCGATTGAAAACGAATGTTGATTTAGTAGTTTAGTTTTGCCGCTGCCGGTATTTCCGGTCAATAAAAACAGTTTATTTTGAGTCACTATTCGGGCGGTTTCTTCAATTAAGAATCGTCTTAGCGCCTTATACCCTCCTTCCACGACGGCTATTTCAACGCCAACATCTTTTAACCATTGTTGTGAAATTCTAGAACGAAGGCCACCGCGAAAACAATAAAGAGTCACTGGCTTGTTGGCATTATTAACGAAGCTTTTCCATGTCTGGACGCGCTGATTCTTAACAGTACCACTCACCAACTGATGGCCAAGCGCTAACGCCTGTGTGCGGCCTTGATTTTTATAGCAAGTCCCAACTTCGGCTCTCTCCTGATCGGTCATCAGTGGCAAATTGACCGCACTTGGAAACGCTCCTTGGCTAAATTCTATAGGTGCCCGTAAATCAATCAACGGCACATTATCTAGAAATAATTCGCGGTAACTCTTAACCAGTGAACTAGACATAGATCAGTTTTTCTGAAGATTCGATCATCTCACCAAATGGTTTTATTGTAAGCCCAAAATCTGCCGCGCAAGCTTCAAATTTGGCGCTCTCCGATTGCTCAACCGCCACTAACAAACCGCCGCTGGTTTGAGGATCACAGCCGTAGTGCTTATCAATCTCAGATAAATCTGAGAGTGTATTGCCATAACTTTCAAAATTACGAAATGTCCCACCAGGAATAGCTGCTAATGCCCTATATTTTTCTGCTTCTGATATTTTAGGTACGGCTTGCATATTAACCTTGGCAGATAAGCCACTAGCCTTGCATATTTCTCCTAAGTGTCCAAACAATCCGAATCCTGTAACATCGGTCATGGCTTTGACAAATTCTAATTTCGAAAACTCAGCACCGATTTTATTTAGCTGACACATTAATGTTGGCGCGATATTTTGATCTTCTGCGCTCAAGATTTTTTTCTTTTGCGCCGTAGCTAAAATACCAACACCCAGAGGTTTAGTGAGATAAAGCAAGTTTCCCTTGGAAGCGGTGGAATTTCGCAACACTTTGTCGGTTGGCATTTTTCCTGTGACAGCTAATCCGAATATCGGTTCTGGAGAGTCAATACTATGTCCACCCGCAAGGACAATTCCAGAATCAGCACACGCCGCCCTGCCACCTTCAATCACTTTTTGGGCAACCTCTGCCGGCAACTTCTCGACCGGCCACCCCAAGATAGCGATTGCCATTATTGGCGTGCCTCCCATGGCATAGATGTCACTAATCGCATTGGTAGCAGCAATCTTTCCGAATGTATGAGGGTCATCAACGATTGGCATAAAAAAATCGGTAGTACTAATAATAGAGGTTCCATCGCCCAAGTCGTAAACCGCTGCATCGTCACTCGTTTCATTACCAACGAGCAATGAAGGGTCGACAAACTTGGGAATGTCAGTGGATAAGATTTTGCTAAGGGTTGCAGGAGAAATTTTACAGCCACAACCAGCGCCATGGCTGTATTCAGTTAGCTTTATACTCATACAAATGGTATTCCCTATAGTTTTATTATTTATTAATTTGATCCTTTCGAATCTTTAACAATGAAATGCCAGCAAAAATAAATAAAAAACCGACTAGCCCGCTATATGAGCCTAGTTGATCTAAGAAAAGCGGAAAAATGTACTGAGAAACACCAATAAGCAATAGCAATGTTCCTATAGCGGCTGTGAGCTTTGATTTCATTATTTTTCTACATTTGAGTTCTATCTGCAAAACAAATTTTGTATGTTCAATCTTTCAAAGATAACAGAGACGCCCGTTAGACAAAACCTTTTTATCGGGATACCCCTCTATATTCCTGCATAATTATTCGAGTAAAAAAAAGAGGCCTGAGGCCTCTTTCTAATTCGATTCGATAATTTCTCGATCGTTATAACACGCCGCGTTTTTCTTGATCACGTTCGATCGATTCAAAGAGAGCTTGAAAATTGCCTTCACCAAAGCCTCTATCACCTTCTCTTTGGATCATTTCAATGAATATTGGACCAAATAAATTCTTAGTGAAAATTTGTAATAAGTAGGTGTTGTCTGCCTGACTATCAACTAAGATTTGATGCTGTTTAATTTTCTCTTTATCTTCTTTAACCCAAGGAACACGATCCCAAATGGTTTCGTAGTATTCTGGAATAATATCTAAAGTTTCGATATAAGAATCTTTCAAGAGATCGCAAGAACGAACTAAGTCTTCCGTTCTAAACGCCAAATGCTGAACTCCTGGACCATCGTAGATTTCAAGATATTCATCAATTTGGTTATTGTTATCGTCCTTACCTTCATTAATTGGGATACAAAAAGTTCCGCAAGGGCTGGCTAATGCGTAGGAAAGCAATGCAGTTTTCACCCCCTTAATATCAAAGTATCGAACCTCAGTAAAACCAAAAACATCTTTATAAAAGTTAGCCCATTTTTCCATGGTTCCTTTGTACACATTGTTGGTTAAGTGATCGATTTCGATAAACCCTTTGCTCTCTTGCATAACTGGCGTATCTAAATCTTCAAAATCGGTATCCCAGATAGTGTCAGAACCTTCATATCGGTCTACAAAATAGATTAAGCTATCACCGATCCCATAGATCGCAAGATACGGGAAATCGGTTTTATCGGCAGCTTTGGCACCACGTCTTACAGCTTCTTGTTGCGCAAACTCGGCATCCTTTACTCGCCACCCCATGGATGAAATTGCTGGACCATGAGACTTAGTAAAATCCGCAGAAAATCCGCTCTTCTCTCGGTTCAATAAAAAATGAATTCTATTTTGAACAAAATGCACAATATCTTTTCCAGCAAACTTTTGTGTTTTGGAAAAGCCAAAATCCATAAAAACATTTTCCATAAAGTCACTATCCGCTGACGCGAATTCGGTGAACTCTATTCCTGTAAGCCCTAGTGGGTTAGTTGTTTCTGACATGCTAATTCTCCAGTATTTTTTTACTTCATTAATTCTTTTTTAAAATTATTCTAACCAGCTTTGGTTGTAATTTTTTTCCATACAACTTTGAAAGTGATTGGTTACTTTTAGTGGTGCAAAGGTATCTACCATAACGGCATACTCATAAGTTTCTTTTTTGCCGATAGAAGCTTCAGTTTTTCCAGGTTGCGGACCATGAGGTACCCCCATTGGATGCAATGTAATAGAACCAGCTTCAATACCAGTGCGACTCATAAAATCGCCATGGACGTAGTACAGCACTTCATCACTATCTACGTTAGAGTGGTAATAAGGAGCAGGGATTGATTCCGGATGAAAATCATAAAGTCGCGGTACAAAATTACACACCACAAAATTATTAGCGCTAAAGACTTGGTGAGCGCTTGGTGGTAAATGAATTTTGCCAACCAAAGGGGCAAAGTCATCGATATTGAAAGCCCACGGATAACAGGCACCATCCCACCCCACTAAGTCGTAGGGATGCCACTCAAGCACTGTTTTTTGGTAGCGATTTCCATATTTAATATATAAATCGAACTCGCCCTTTTCGACGATCGCCTGCTGTAATTTAGGCGTTCGAATGTCTCTTTCACAATAAGGCGCGGTCTCAAGCATTTGACCCGTTTCAGTGCGGTAATGCTTAGGGATGGTCACCATGCTTGCCGATTCAACTACAAACAATCGAACATCATCATAATGGTCGAATTTGAGTTGATAGGTGGTACCTTTTGGAATAACTAGATAATCCCATTTTTTTACTTCGATATTGCCGTATTCTGAGTAAAGTGTTCCAGTGCCTTCATGAATAAAAACAATTTCATCAGCATAGGCATTGCGATAAAAGTCATCCGTATCTTGAGTGACTTTTGCGGTGTACATAGCGACATCCGCATTAAACATATGTTGCTTTCGAGCACTAAAAAAATTGCCCGAACTGTCTAATTGTGCAGTATGAATCTTGTAGTTTTGTAGGATCTTATCTTGCCATTCTTGCCCATGATCTAAGCTATAAGGCTCAACTTTAATTACTTTGGTTGGCATGTTGTTGTGATATTTATTCGAATAAATATTCGAAAATCCATGGGTTGAAAACAACTCCTCCCGATAAAGCTCGCCATTGGGTTTCTTAAATGCAATATGACGCTTGGACGGGATTTCACCTTGCTGGATATAAAAAGGCATCAAAATACCCCTATTTTGGTTAGGTTTAATAGTAAAAGGACAATATTAGAGGTCACCATCAACTAATAAAAGGATAAAGATTAGCTAGTCCCAATCAATAATTTAGATTAAATAGGATAAAACAGGCTCATCATTAGACCGAGCAGAATTACTCATTCGCAAGACAACTCCGCTCCAATTAAGGACACTTTGCCTGTTACAAATTAGCCTGAAATAAACTCTAGCGGGCGGATAGTCTGAGAGAATAGAAAATGTTAGCATAATGGCTGATTTAGCTTTTTATACAGAAGTACACCCTATGTCAGACAAATCATCGCAAAAAACCGGCCTATTCAGCTGGTTCGGTGGTAAAAAAGATAAGCAGTCTAATGATGACTCTGTGACGAACAATGACTCTGCAACGAACGAAGATGTCGATAAATCCGACACTTCAGCAGAGAACGAAGTAAACCAAGCAGCCTCTCAGACCGTTTCTGAAGATGCCGATCACCTACTAACCGGCGACCATTCTGAAATATCCGGCGAGTCAGAGGTATCCAGCGAAACAGCTGTTCAAGATAAACAATCGTTCTTTCAGCGACTAAAAAGTGGTTTATCAAAAACTCGCTCTCAGTTTTCTGAGGGAATCGCCAATTTGGTTCTTGGTCAAAAAGAAATAGACGAAGAGTTATTGGAAGAGGTAGAAACGCTGCTGTTAATGGCCGATGTTGGTGTTGATACGACCAATCAAATCATTGAAACACTCACTGAGAAAGCCGCTAGAAAAGAACTTAAAGATACCCAAGCTTTATTGTCTAAATTAAAGGAGCTGCTACTAGAAATTGTTGAGCCGGTTCAAGCGCCACTAATCATCGACTTAGAAAAGCAACCCTTTGTTATTCTGATGGTTGGCGTCAATGGCGTCGGAAAAACGACCACCATAGGAAAATTAGCTCATCAATTTATCGCTGAGGGTAAAAGTGTCATGTTGGCTGCCGGAGATACTTTTAGAGCTGCCGCGGTTGAGCAATTAAAAACTTGGGGTGAACGTAATAATGTTCCGGTAGTCGCGCAACATACCGGTGCGGATAGTGCTTCGGTTATATATGATGCTGTTGAGCGTGGAAAGGCTCGCCAAATCGATATTATCATTGCTGATACCGCAGGCCGTTTACATAATAAAAGTAACCTGATGGATGAGTTGGCGAAAATTAAACGAGTGATGTCAAAGATTGATGCCAGCGCACCACATGAAGTGATGTTAGTTGTCGATGCCGGCACGGGTCAAAACGCTTTGGTCCAAGCTCACGAATTTAACAAGGTCGTTAATTTAGACAGCGTAACCATCACCAAATTAGATGGTACAGCTAAAGGCGGTGTTGTGTTCGCTCTAGCCGATAAAATGAAGCTGCCAATACGATATATTGGTGTCGGTGAAGCAAAACAAGACCTTAGAGCATTTAACGCCAAAGAGTATATTGATGCGCTATTTGACCAACAATAATCCAGTCAAATTTGGCATTTAAGCCGAGCTCAATCATTAGGACAAGCTATTTATGATTCAATTCGCCCAAGTTTCCAAACGATACCCTAACGGCCAAGACGCGCTGCGTAATGTCGATTTGGAAATTAAGTCGGGTGAAATGGCATTCCTTACAGGGCATTCAGGGGCTGGCAAAAGCACCATGTTAAAACTGATTTCTTTGATGGAAAGAGCAACTTCTGGTCAAGTGATTATCAATGGAAAAAACCTCAACAAAGTAAAACGCCGAAAGATACCTGCTGTCAGACGCGATATCGGAATGATTTTTCAAGATCATCGGTTACTTTTTGATCGCAGTGTTTTCGACAACGTGGCCTTGCCATTAATGATAGCCGGATACGACCATCGAGAAATCGGTCGCCGTGTTCGCGCTGCATTGGATAAAGTTGGATTATTGTCGAAAGAAAAAAATACCCCAATCATGCTCTCGGGCGGAGAACAGCAACGAGTCGGTATAGCGCGGGCGGTAGTTAACAAGCCACCGTTGCTGCTGGCTGATGAGCCTACCGGAAACCTAGATCCTGAACTTTCAGCCGAAATTATGAAGCTCTTTGAACAATTCAATCAAGTTGGCGTCAGTCTTTTGATTGCATCGCATGATTTAAGCTTACTGGCACAAATGCACTATCGCACCTTAGTAATGAAAGAAGGCCGACTTGTTCAAGATCAGATTGACGACTCACCAGGGATTAATCACGGTGAAGAGTTTCATGAAAGGGATTCTGATATGGGCTTTTTTACCAAAGACGGATTAGACGATTTACCCGACGAAAACTCGGTTGGCGATAGTTCGGGACATCACGATGAGTATTGATTCTCCATCAGGCGCCAGTCTAAATGAAGGAGCAAGTCTTTCTGCGCGATTTAAAATGTTGCTTCGGCTGCATAAAATCGAAGCTAAGCGAGGACTTAACGATTTACTTGATAATCCGTTTTCTAATTTTATGACGGTATTGGTTATTGCAATTGCTTTAGCACTGCCTGCAGGATTACAAATACTATTAGACAATGGCAAAACCCTCTCTCAAAGCTGGGATGGCGCAAGTCGAATATCGCTCTATTTAGACATTACTTCTAGCCAATCTCAAACCGAACAACTCGCAGAGAGCTTAAGAAAAAATCCGGCGGTCGATAGAGTAAATGTGATACACCCTGATCAAGCTCTCAAGGACTTTAGCGCGCGCTCTGGTTTCGCAGATGCCCTTGCTGAGCTAGATAGCAACCCATTACCGCCTACTTTAGTAATCCAGCCGAAAGCGACTCATACTAGTCCAGAAATTTCGGAACAATTACTGGTTGAATTTAAAGTTCTACCGGGTGTAGAAAAAGCCCAACTCGATTTAGACTGGGTGAGAAAACTGCATGCTCTTTTAGAGCTCGCAGAAAAAGCCGCTTCAGCACTAGGTTTAGCATTAGGACTAGCGGTATTACTGATAGTAGGAAATACCATACGATTATCGGTGCAAAACCGCCGAGAAGAAATTGAAGTGGTCAAATTGGTCGGCGCTACAGATGCGTTCATTCGCCGTCCCTTCTTATATACTGGATTCTGGTATGGTTTGTTTGCCGGTGTGTTATGTTGGCTAATTTTAGAGATTTCGCTTATTTGGTTAGATGACCCAGTCACCAAGCTTGCCGGACTTTATCAGAGTGAGTTTTCTATCAATGGACTCTCCCTTCCTCAGAGTCTTCAGCTAATTGGCGTTAGTTGTGGTTTGGGTTTATTAGGCTCATGGCTAAGTGTTGGTCGACACATTCGAAACATCGAGCCGCGTTAAGCATCCAATATCATATGATTAACGTATTGATCTCAATAATGGCTAGTGAATAGTTGAGAGTCACCTGCGTTTGAACGGAAGCAGTAAAATCGGCTCTCGACGCAAATCTTTACAGTTTGGATTGAATTTTCTTTAAAATCGTTAGTCATATTAGCTAGTAACCTATTGAATTATATAGATTAGTCATTATATTTTTGGTTGACCAAATTACCATCAAAAATATTAGCACTCTCTATACAAGAGTGCTAAACTAAGCAGCAATGAATGATTAATATTCCCATTGATGCCTTATATTGCGGGCTTTTTTGTTAAGAACGCAATTCTCGCGTAAAGCTTGAGAAACTGGCAAGAGGAGAAAGATTATGAAAAAACAATCAAGTAAAGCATTACAACCAATGAACTTATTGCTTCCACAAGGCAATATTGAATCATATGTTACAGCTATTCACGCTATCCCAGTACTTTCTGCCGAAGAAGAACGCGCTCTAGCACTTCAGTACAAAGAAACGGGTGATCTTGATGCCGTTCGTGGCCTGATCATGTCTCATTTGAGATTTGTTGCTCATATTGCACGAAGCTACAGTGGTTATGGGCTTCCTCAAGCAGACCTGATACAAGAAGGCAATGTTGGGCTTATGAAAGCAGTAAAACGCTTTGACCCTGAAGTCGGTGTCAGACTAATTTCGTTTGCCGTTCACTGGATTAAAGCTGAAATTCATGAGTTTGTGCTTAAAAACTGGCGAGTTGTTAAGGTCGCTACAACCAAGGCACAGCGAAAACTTTTCTTTAACTTACGCAGTGCTAAAAAATCTCAAAATTGGTTAACAAACGACGAAGTGAAAGCAGTTGCTGAGGATTTAGGTGTTGCTGAAATTGAAGTTCGTCGGATGGAAAGTCGGCTAAATTCTAGAGACACAGCATTCGACTTACCTTCGGATGCGGATGACGAATCAAGTTTCGCCCCTGCAGCGTATTTAGAAAGCGCTAATAGCGACCCAGCTGAGACTTTTGAAGCGGAAGATTGGCAAGAGCATCATCAACAAAAGTTGATGAACGCACTAAAAACTCTCGACGAAAGAAGTCAGGACATTTTAGCAGCTCGCTGGTTAAACGAAGATAAAGCTACTCTTCAAGACCTAGCTGATAAATACGGAGTTTCAGCAGAACGAATTAGACAGCTTGAGAAGAACGCCATGAAAAAACTTAAGTCAACCATGTCGTAATCTCATCAAGTTATATTTATCCGGTTACTCAATTGCAACCGAAAAAAGCGCCCCCTTGGGCGCTTTTTTGTTGCCGGTAGAAAACTACGTCACTGCTCGCAAAACAACCAATAAAGGACTACACTTAAAAGAGGAACACTACTAGGAGGCTCTAAAATGAATAAGAAACTCTACCCGCTAGTTGTTTTTGCATTCCTTTCTATTCTACTCTCATGTGATCAATCGTCTGTAGAACCCGCAGAGGAACAAGCTACCAGCAGCCCCGCTAAGGTTGCAGAAACTCCCCCCTTACCAAAGAAAAATGAATGTTCACTTACCATGGGATGGGATCCTTGGGCACCTTACCAATATTTAACCCCCGACAACCAAGTAAATGGGCTTGATGTCGATCTGATTACCGCAATGGCCAGTGAAGCAGGATGCGATTTAAAATTTACTCAAAATGATTGGATGAACTTGCTTGGTCAAATTCGAGAAGGTTCGATTGATTTACTCGGTAGTGCAAGTCAAACGGTTGCGCGAGATAAATTCGCGATGTTTTCAACTCCTTACCGCAAGGAATCGTTTGTGTTGTATGTAAGAACGGATCAAGTAGAAAAACATTCAGGAAAAACACTTGAACAACTCTTACAAGCAAAGTTTCAACTCGGGTTGACCGAAGACTATATATACGGAGATATGGTTTCATCAATTCAAGATGATATAGAATTGGCCAAGCAACTGACTTACGTGCCGATAACTGAAGTCAATTATTACAACCTCACTCAAGCAAAAATAGATGGGTTTATGGAAGATCCTTTTGTTGCAGCATATAACATAAAAAGTAAAGGGCTTTCGAACCAAATTGCCGCCACCGAAATATCAGTTAACAGTGGAGATGTCGCAATAATGTTCAGTAGAAAAAGTGTTTCTCAAGAAACTGTCGACGCTTTCAACAAAGGCTTAGAAAGCATTAAGGCATCTGGGGAGTACCAAAAGATATTGGACAAGTACAACTTGTAAGGACTCATCGAGTACTGTCATCTATTTGGAAAAGCTCTAAGTAAAAAGGCCGAGATTACTCGGCCTTTTTTATTGCTTAGTGTATTTCTATCCTCTTCTTGTCCTGTTTTGCTTGCGCCTTAGGAATAGTCAAATATAGCATTCCGTTTTTACTTTCAGCTTTTATTTCAGCATCATCAATATTATCTGGTAATGAAAAACTGCGGCTAAAGCTGCCATAGGAACGTTCTACACGATGTTCTTTTTCATCTCTTTTCTCGGAATGACGTTCACCGCTAATGGTTAAAATATTCTTATCAATATTGACGCTGATATTTTCTTTTTCCACTTCGGGTAATTCTGCCTTAATCATATAAGCAGTCTCACTTTCAGTAATATCAACTGAGGGTATCCAATCGGCAGATAGCATGCCTTCCTGAACGGAGCGTTTAGCCAGAGATTGGTTTAAATTAGTAAATAGATCGTCAAAGTTACGGATCGATTGCCAAGGTGTTAAGTTCATCATAGTGTCTCCTCAAAATTTAGCATTTTGCTGCATCAATAAATTGAAAAAGAAACTATAAAACCGGTTTTAATGTTTTCCTTTTGTACCTTTAATATAAGGTCGCAGATTACGTTTTCAAGTGCTTTAAGTCGGTTCTCCAAGAAAACCGTATTTAAATAGTGTTTAAGCCACTATATTTGTCCAGTAGGAATAGCCTGCAAGGCCTCAACATACAGGCATTTAAGGTGATTACACATAGCAGCTCTGTTAGACCCAATTTAAATGTTTGCATTCCTCGAAAACCCCCTGTAAAATCGCGCATCCATTAAATGTGTATGGTATTTGACCAATTATGGCTCATCTGGCGATGCACAGCGAAAACGAGATAATACGATGAAAACTGATATTCACCCAAATTATGAGCAAATGACTGCTACTTGCAGTTGTGGCAACAAAATCGAAGTTGGTTCTACTCTTTGTAAAGATATTAATTTAGATATCTGCTCTGAGTGCCACCCTTTTTACACAGGTAAGCAAAAATCAGCTGAAACTGGCGGACGTGTTGATAAGTTCAGAAAACGTTTCGCGGCTCGTTCACTTAAGAAGTAATATTTTAGATACTTTCTCAAGTGGCAACCAAGCTATCAAAAAAGGCGCTAATTAGCGCCTTTTTTATTGCATTTTTATACCATTTATCCGCTGCGGCAACTCCTCTTTGCCCTCAAATATCAAACCTTACTGCACCGCTTGGTGTTCGTGACCATGTTCAGTGGGTCGTTGATGGAGATACCATCCACACTCGCACTGGTAGAAAGCTTCGTCTGCTTCATATTAATGCACCGGAAATTAATCTGAAAACAAATAAGCCTGCGGAATACTATGCAAAGGCATCTCGCGAAACGCTGGTTAAACTAGCTCCCAAAGACTCAGAAATCTTTTTGCTGTATGACCAAAAGCGCAAAGACAGGTACGGACGTGAACTCGCTTTGGTCTTTAATACCAAGGGAGCATTAATCAATCTACAGCTAGTCGAGTTGGGAGCATCATCAACCATGGTCGTGCCCCCAAACGAATACTTGTGGCACTGTTTTAGAAAGGCTCAAAAACTAGCCCAGGAAAACCAAGTCGGACTATGGAAAAGTTCACCTCAAGTGAACAAATCAGCAAGAAACCTAACCAATGAAAGAGGTTTCCAATGGGTATCCGGAACAGTTTCACGAGTGAAAGATAGTAACAAGTATCGTTGGATAATTTTGGACGAAAAGCTTTGGATAGGAATTAAACGCATTGACTTTCAATATTTCTCAAAATCTGAATTGAAGTTCAAGCAAGGCGACTCATTGACTGTAGGCGGCTACCTATACCATTCCTACGGAAAGCTGCGGGTAAACTTAAGGCACCCAGCCATGTATTCACATGACTAGGCATCTAGAATTACTTTAAAAAGACGTTCGACGATATTCTCGGTATTCAGGATTCCAAAAGTTGGACTTAATTCGTTGCGCCAACTTATCATCATCGATTGTTTCAGCAACATTTTCTGCCATCGCTTGCTTAGCAACAGCAACCGCAATAATTCGGCTGACCTCCCTAATATCATTCAGACAAGGAAGCAAATCCTGCCCCTGTCCTTTCACCAAAGGCGAACAACTTGCCAGTGCCTCACTAGCTGCCATAAACATCTTTTCAGTCACTCGCTTTGATTTGGCGGCGAGAACACCGAGCCCTATCCCAGGAAATATATAACTGTTATTGCATTGAGCAATACTGTATTCATTACCTTCAAGCTTAACTGGGTCAAAAGGGCTTCCGGTCGCGACAATAGCATTACCTTCAGTCCAATTAAGAACATCTTCTGGATGCGCTTCGACCCGTGAGGTAGGGTTTGAAAGTGGCAAAATTATTGGCTTTTTGCAATCTTTATACATGGTCTTGATGATCTCTTCACTCATCAGTCCGGGCTGCCCTGAAACTCCGACTAAAATAGTTGGCTTAGTTTCTCTGACAACATCCAATAAAGTAATTTTTCCGCTTTCATCTTGATTCCAACTTGCGACATCACTCTTCGCCTTAACATAGTCTTTTTGAAAGTCTCGCAAGCTATCCATATCATCAGTTAGCAAACCTTTACTACTAGTCAGATAAATCTGACTATGTGCCTGCGCTTCCGAAAGCCCCTCCTGTTTCATATGAGCAACAATCTGATTAGCAATACCACAACCTGCGGATCCCGCCCCTACAAATACCACACGATGATCTTTAAGCTTAGAGCCTTGAGCATGACAAGCCGCTAACAAAGTACCAACGGTGACACAGGCCGTCCCTTGAATATCATCATTAAAGCAACACAATTTGTCCTGGTACTTTTGCAGTAACGGCGTTGCATTACCCTGAGCAAAATCTTCAAACTGGACCAGAGCATGCGGCCACCGATTTTTGACCACCGCCAAGAAATCATCAACGAATTTAAAATACTCATCGCCAGTAATACGCTCATGCCGCCACCCCATATACATAGGGTCATTCAGCAATTCTTGATTGTTAGTACCTACATCAAGAGTAATTGGTAAAGTGTAAGCGGGACTAATTCCACCGCAGGCAGAATAAAGCGCAAGTTTTCCGATAGGGATCCCCATTCCACCAATCCCTTGATCACCAAGCCCCAAAATCCGCTCACTATCGGTCACAACAATGACTTTCACATTTTGTTTGGTAGAGTTGTGCAACATAAATTCCATTCGTTCACGGTCAGGATAGGATAAAAACACCCCCCTTTTTCTACGATAAATTTTCGAAAATAGCTGGCAGGCTAGACCTACAGTCGGGGTATAAATGATCGGCATCATTTCTTCTAAATGACTAGTGATCAAACTGTAATATAGGGTTTCGTTGGTATCTTGAATATTTCTTAGATAGATGTGTTTATCTAAATCTTCTTCAAACTGGGAGTATTGTTGATAAGCTCGATTGGTTTGCTCCTCAATTGTTTCAATCGCATGAGGTAACAAGCCCTCTAAGTTAAACTCTCTTCTTTCTCTTTCGGTAAAAGCATTCCCTTTATTCAAAAGAGAGGTCTCTAGAAGTATTGGACCTGCATATCTTAAGTAAAGCGGACGTCGTTGATTTTTTGACTCTGTCATTTTAAGCTTCTTATTTTATTTCTGTATTCAATTCATTGTAGTCTATCAATCGATGTTGATACAGTGTTGCAAGGCCTAATTCTGGTACTACCAGCACCAGACTATTATCCAATTAAGATCTATAGTCGTAACAAATATCACCGAAATTGTGTAACCTTTGGCTCAGACGATGGTTAGTTACCTTTAGCCACTCTATTAAGAAAACCATAACGACTATAAACAACTCAATCAGGAACTAGGATCCAACAACTTATGATAATGATAAAAGTGTTTACCAACTTGAGACGAATCGCTTCACAGTTTGCTGTTATTGCAAGTCTTACTCTTATTTCGAGTATTGCCAATGCCGAAATGAAATCAATCGAAGCAGGTCCCCAAATAGGCTCAAAAGTAGCGGAACTAAATTTACTTGACCAGTTTTCTGACAAACAAGACTTAAGTAATATACTGGGACCTGAGGGTGCTATTATCGTGCTATTTAGATCAGCAGACTGGTGCCCCTTTTGCAAACGCCATTTATTGGAGTTGAATGCCGAAGCCGAGGCTTTTAAACAATCTGGATACGGCGTCACTGCCATCTCTTACGATTCACCAGAAATTCTAAGGATCTTTTCACAAAGCAACAAACTCAACTACTCTTTGCTTTCCGACCAAAATGTGGAGTCATTTAAAGCGCTTAAAGTAGTTAATGCTGAATACTCTGCAGGCGATAGACACTATGGAATTCCATACCCAGGAGTTATCGTGGTTAATAAAAATGCTGAAGTTGTACATAAGTACTTCTTCGAAGGCTATAAGCAGAGAGTTAAATTTAAACAGCTGTTACAAACTCTAACCGCCAAGTAACCCCTTACTCTATTCAACGATAAGGCCGCAGTGATAGCTGGGGCCTGGTCTTCTCTAAATAGCTTTTTTGATACTTGTGCTCAGAGCTAGCATGGTACAAAATAGCTTTTTAGCCGCCACAAGCAAACTTTGCATTGAACTATTCCCAATCGACTCATACTGCTGAAACTCCGCTCTCGCAAACTAGGTTTATCAGTGTGGCAATAGCAGTACCAGTGAGAAGAATATTTGAATACAAAATCGAACAAGGCTCGAGAATTTCTCCCAAAGTCGGGATGCGAGTTGAAGTCAAGTTCGCAGGTAGAATTAAGGTTGGGATCGTCCTTTCCATAAGCCAGCAAGCGACTTTTGATCCGAACAAAATTAAACCAATTGAACGTGTTATCGATGAGCATCCTCTTATTGACCAGAGGTTAATCGCTTTAGCTAATTGGATGCAAAAATATTACCATGCACCGATCGGAGAGGTTTGGCAGACGGTTTTGCCAAACCTACTTCTTAAAGGAGAAGAGTGCAAAATTGCTCGCGAAAGCCGTTGGCAACTTACACCTTTGGGGCATGAAGCGATTAAAAATAGCCTGATAGCCAAAAATGCGATCAAACAACAGCAGGCTTTGAAAATACTCGAGCTTAATGATAGCAACGGAGGGATTGCTAACAATGGGCTTTCAAGTTTCGGCATTAATAGAGCAACACTGCAGGCTCTCGCGGGAAAAAAGTGGGTCGTTCAAGATTTTCAGAGTTCACAGGAACCTGAAACTATATCAACTAAAACTCCAGAAGAATTAACTTTAAATCCGCAGCAACTTAATGCCATAAGTGAAGTCTGCAACTCCTTATCGGCTTTCAAGAGTTGGTTGCTTTTTGGTGTGACCGCAAGCGGAAAAACTGAGGTGTATTTAAGGATAATTCAAAAAGTTGTAGAACAAGGAAAGCAAGCTTTAATTTTAGTCCCAGAAATAGGCCTAACGCCACAAACAGTAAGACGCTTTCAGCAACGCTTTAATACTCCAATAGAAATGCTTCACTCTGCTATGAGCGAGCAGCAGCGTCTTCAAGTATGGCTTAAAGCGAAAGCAGGGATAAGTCGAATTATTATTGGTACTCGTTCCGCTTTATTTGTTCCGTTAAAAGATCCTGGGATCATCATTATTGATGAAGAACATGACTCTTCGTTTAAACAACAGCAAGGGCTTAGGTATTCTGCTCGAGACATAGCCATGGTAAGAGGATCTCAAGAAAAATTTCCAATATTACTGGGCAGCGCCTCTCCCTCGGTCGATACCTTAATGAATGTCAAAAAAGGCAAAATTGGTCAATTGAAGCTTGACCAAAAAGCCATGACCTCCCAACCAATCAAGTTCAAAGTAATTGACTTGAAAAATCAACCGATGAAACACGGTCTTTCCTTTGCTCTGATTGAAAGTATCTCTCACCACCTAAAACAACAAGGGCAAGTTTTACTGTTCTTAAATAGGCGAGGCTACGCCCCTGTCTTACTGTGTCATCATTGCGGCTGGAGTAGTCAATGTAAGCGTTGTGATACACACTTTACTTATCACGGACATAGCCGACATAGCTCAAACTTACAATGTCATCATTGTGGTTCAAGTCGCAAAGCCCCCGATCATTGTCCTGACTGTTTAACCGAGGAAATGATCCCTGTTGGGTTGGGAACTGAGCGGCTAGAAGAGAGTATTCAACTGTTATTTCCCCAAGCGAGAGTGCGACGAATAGACCGCGATACCACTCGCAAAAAGCAAGCAATGAGTGACTTTATAAGCGAAATAAAAACAGGGCAGGTTGATATATTGATCGGCACTCAAATGCTGGCTAAAGGTCACCATTTCCCAGATGTTACCTTAGTTGGAATGGTCGATATGGATGGCGCACTCTACAGTAGTGACTTTCGGGCTCCTGAATACGCGGCACAACTTATTACTCAAGTCTCAGGAAGAACAGGTAGAGCTGATAAGGCAGGTGAAGTGGTCATTCAAACCCATCTGAGCGAGCACCCAATGTTAAAGCAAGTTATTCAAAGCGGTTATGCCACCTTTGCGAAGAGTGCATTAGCTGAGCGAGAGGAAGCCAACTTACCGCCCGCTAGTTTTAGCGCTCTGTTTCAAGCCGAAGCAAGTCAGCTTGGAGCAGTAAAACAGTTTTTGCAAGAAGTTAAGCAAGCCCTAAATTGTCATCCCGAGTTTGAGGTTGTGCTGCTGGGACCTGCACCTGCGGTGTATACCAAAAAAGCGGGAAAGTACCGTTATCAATTATATTTGGAATCAAATACTCGGATACACCTTCATCAGTTATTAGATCGAAGCCTGCCTGCAATTGATAAATTAAAATCAGCAAACCGCGTGAAATGGCGAATGGAAGTCGACCCTATAGGTGATTAGAAAACTTTTTTAACAGGCAAAAGAAAGGGCGATAAAATCGCCCGTATCCGTTTTTTCATCCAATGAAAAATTTGCTCCCTGCTATTTCCTTATTTATCGATTCCTTGATACGAGAATCCTATCTCGTTGCTCCTTTCATTCCAGCGTCATCCTTGTCGCTTGATTGATAGAATACTTTCGACACAATTTATTACAACCCTACTTTATTAGCTATCATCGACCAAAATTATAGCCAATCTATCCTGATTTGGAATATCACTCGATTTTTCAAACACTTATTCGCTCACAACAAAACATTAAAGCGAAAAGACCTAACAACAAATGGTGAATATTGGGCGAGCTATTGGGAAATATCTCACAACCGATATAGACAATCTCTCACAATCCAACTTTCAGTATTTCGCAGCAACCCAACCTAGCAGCCACTAACCAAGTGAGATATTAAAATAATTGACAACAACTACTTACACTAGTAGTATTTATACAAATAGTTTATTAGCTGGGTACTGCCAATGCTTCAATTAAATACTTTAATCGAACAAAACTCTCCTCAAATGATAGAACAACAACTGATTAAGCAGTACTTAACCTTTGCTAAACACAATGGAGTATCACAGCATGTCGCTCATCAGAGCTTGATATGGGTTTTGAAATTAATGCGTTTTCATAACGGAGCCCACCCAAGCGACCTAAATCAGCATGATGTTGAAACCTACCTTTCCGCTCTAGCGATTGAACAATATGTATCTAATAGCACCCAACAATTAGCCTTAAGTGCCATCCACTCTTTTTATCGAGAGTTTGTCAAAACGGATCTTCAGCTCAAGCAATTTGTAAAAAGCAAAACCCGTCGAGGATTTTCAGATCGCTTTTCAGCCTCAGTTTGTCAGACTATCATTCAAAACTTGAGTGGCCCAAGCCAACTGATGGCAAAGCTTGCTTACCACTGTCAATTGCGATTCAGTCAGGTAGCAAAATTAAAAGTTTCTGATATAGATTTGAAATCAGGCACATTAAGTGTTTTCGATAAAAATAACTCGATAAAGTTTAAAGCCGTGATCCCGCTATCACTTCAGTTAGACTTGAGAATTCAAAAAATGCGAGCCAATCAGTTAAATAAGCAGCTCAAACGGCAATTAGATAAACACTCGTTTACTCCTTCAAGTGGAGGTAAACCGACTCAAATTGGACTATTTAAGGAGCATACTAGTTTACTTTTCATCTTGTCAGATATAAAAAAACTTTCAAGTTTGAAAATACAACAGCAAATTAGTCCCGAATCACAACTTGCAATTTTAAAAAGTGAAATTAAGGTAATATTAAATCGGACTAACTTATTTAGCATGTTAAATAAACCATCAAATACGAATAACACGACAATTGCCACTTTAAAGAAAAAGTCAAAAAAATTAAAAACAGCAACTAAGTCAATAGCTAAGCCATCTTTATTTGCTTTTACTAAGGCTACTACTTCAACCAATAAACTTCTTACTACTCGAACAGCCGACTCCTTTTTCAACCACGTAGAGTCAAGGCCTAACTTACAAGAAGATTTTTTTAACTTAGGCGCAGCTTAACTCTGCTGCCCTATTATGAAATCTATTACTTTAAATCGAGAGCAACAACAGGCAGTTAATTTCGGAAACTTTGATAAATCCACTAATTTCGTTAGCTCACCGCTTTTAATAATTGCCGGGGCTGGTACAGGGAAAACTAATACTCTTGCTCATCGAGCTGCGCATTTACTTTTAAATAAGGTAGATCCTGAACGAATTCTATTGATGACTTTTTCTCGAAGAGCCGCAACAGAATTAAGTGACAGAACAAAAAAAATTGTCATTGAAACTCAAAAAAACAATGGAAAACCAGTCGCTAATTTTAACCTATCTTGGATGGGAACCTTTCATTCCATCGCTAATCGTTTATTGAGACGCTATGGCCAAACCATGGGCATCGATCCAAATTTCACTATTATTGACCGAAACGATTCTGCCGATTTTATTGATGTACTTAGACACGAACTAAGATTAACTAGTAGAGATAAACGATTCCCTAAAAAATCTACATGCTTAAATATTTATTCTCGATGCGTCAACTCTCAATTAAAAATTTCTGAGGTCTTGAAACAAGACTTTCCATGGTGTGAAGAATGGGAGAATGAACTTACCAGCCTTTTTAAACTATATTCACAGAAAAAATTAGAACAACTATCCCTAGATTATGATGACCTTCTACTCTATTTGTTTTACATGGTTGATGAACCCGAGATTGCAAAATTAGTCCGCCAAAATTTTGATCATGTTTTGGTTGATGAATATCAAGACACTAATCTATTACAAGCTGGAATTTTAGCCAGACTCTTTCCAGATGGTAACGGGTTAACAGTTGTAGGCGATGACGCTCAATCAATCTATAGCTTTAGAAGTGCAGAAATAGAAAACATTTTAAATTTCCCGCACCAGTTCTCCCCAGCGGCAAAAGTCATCTCGTTAAAAATTAATTATCGCTCAACTCAACCTATTCTAGACTTGGCCAATGAGCTACTTTCTCAAAGTAAAATAGGGTATGACAAAAAACTAGTTTCACATCAAATTAAGAAGCATACATCGACAAGAGATAAGCCAAAAATCGTTACCGTTGAAGACGATGTACAACAAGCAAAATACATTGTGGAAACAGTATTATCAGAAAGAGAAAATGGGATAGATTTAAAACAACAAGCAGTGTTGTTTCGTAGTGGCCATCATAGTGACCGTTTAGAGGTTGAATTGATGCGTCACGATATACCATTCGTCAAGTATGGGGGATTAAAGTTCTTAGAGGCTTCGCATGTAAAAGATCTACTGTCTATCATCAAGTGGATCGATAATCCCAAGCATCAAATTTCAGCATTTAGAGTACTTAAACTCTTACCTGGTATCGGACCAAACATTGCCAAAAAGGCGATCGATTTCTTACAATTGAATGAACATCAATTTAAGTGTTTAAGAGGCTTCAGCGTACCAACAGCAGCTAATGAATATTGGTTTAACTTAGTTTCGATTTTAATAGAGTCTCAATCTCAACAAGCAAAATGGCCTTCAGAGATGGAGTTCGTCAATAATTTCTACCGACCTCTTTTGGAAGAAATCTATGACGATGCCTATGTTCGCACAGGCGATCTAGAACAACTGACTAATATCGCACAACAGTATCATAGCCGTGAAAAATTTATCAGTGAGCTAACTTTGGAGCCTCCAATTGCAAGTGGTGATTTGAATAGTGAGGCACACAAGGATGAAGATTTTTTAATACTTTCTACCATTCATAGTGCAAAGGGACAAGAATGGAGAAATGTATTCATTTTGAATGTGGCTGACGGTAATTTTCCTAATGAATACGCTACAGAGTCGCCTAAAGGCATTGAAGAAGAAAGGCGACTACTCAATGTGGCAATTACCCGTGCAAAACAATCGCTTCACTTAATCCAACCACTTAAATACTGGGTTCCCGAACAACCCAAATATGGGAGTAAACACGTTTATGGTGCTAAAAGTCGATTTTTAACCAATTCAGTGTATCAACGGCTTGAATCCTGCTTTTATCCTAAAAATCAACAGCATGTGGCGGAAAGCGAACCAAAATACAAACAGATAGCTAATATTCAAAGCAAAATTCAGCAAATGTGGTAGCAGCTACTTTCAACAATACATCTTATTTGATAGCCCTCGCAATTTAGTAGAAATTAAACTACACTTTTAGTCATAGCTGTAAGCCCGAAAGAGCTAAGCATCACCCGTTCCGAGACGATAAATTTCATACAAAGAGAGCTTAGAGACCGACCATTTTATGGATACAAACCTACTTGATGAAAAAGCTTGTATCCTGTTAGTTGATGATGAGCCGGCCAATATTCAATTAATTGCTGGTTATATAAAAGACGACTATCAGATTAAAGTTGCAACTTCTGGTGAGCAATGCCTAAAAATTGCGAATTCTAAAGATAAACCTGACCTCATCTTACTCGACGTCGAAATGCCCGTTATGAATGGATATGATGTCTGCGAAAAGCTCAAAGGTGAACATACCACTGCAAGTATTCCAGTGATATTTGTCACTGCCATGCAAACAGAAGAGGATGAAGAAAGAGCTTTAATGCTTGGCGCGGTAGATTTTTTGACCAAGCCGGTTAGACCAGCAATACTAATCGCACGAATAAAGACCCATATTATTCTAAAGAAACAACATGATGCCCTTGTCAACCTTGCGATGAAAGACCAGCTCACTGGACTTTATAATCGTCATTATTTATTAGAGATGGCAAACCGTCGAGTGGCTAGAGCGATGCGTCAAAAAGTGGCTGTTAGCGTGTTAATTCTAGATGTCGATCATTTTAAACAGATTAATGATACTAGAGGTCATGTAGTGGGAGATCTAGTACTAAAGGCTTTAGCAGGATTATTGCTGACCCTTTGCCGGCAAGAGGATATTTTAGCTCGTTTTGGAGGCGAAGAATTTCTGATTTTCTTTGATGAGTGTGATGAAAGAAATGCGGCCAAGATCGCTGAAAGAATTAGACAAAAAATTGAAAACTTAAAGCCCACCGGTATTCCAATCAGCGCCAGTATGGGGATCGCTCAGTTAAAAACTGGACAAGAAGGATTCACCGAACTAGTCAAGCGAGCTGATGATGCTATGTATTATGCTAAAGATACTGGTCGGAATAAAGTCATTAGCTATAGTCAATTACCGCAAGCTTAACGAGTCTGGAGACAGATTTAAACTTACAATAACAGCCGTACGGCAATATAAACCAGAACCAGCCCCATCAACCAATCAATGATATATCCATGCTGTTGGTACCAAGCCAGAACAACTCTTCTAGAAAACCACCAAGCAACTAATCCAAACCACACAAAGGTATAAAAGGCCAACCATAAACCATAGAAAGACTGAACCAAAATAGAAGTATTTTGACTAACAATACTGGTAAATAATGCGATAAAAAATACCGTTACCTTAGGATTTAAAACATTGACGAAAAACCCTTGTTTTAACGCGTGAAAGTCAGATAAGTGCTCAAATTTGTTTTCAGTTTCTGGCAAAGCGGACTTTGGCCTGGAGCGAGAACAATTGTATGCTAACCAAAGTAAATAACCTGCTCCTAAGTATTTAATAGTCTCAAACAAGACAGGCGACTGAGAGAGAAGAAACGCAACACCTAATAAGGTATAGCCAACATGAACAAATATACCTAACCCTACTCCAAGCGCAGTAAAGGTTCCTGTTCTCTGACCAGAACGAAGGGTATTTTTTAGCACCACAGCAAAATCAGCACCCGGACTAGCGACCGCAAATAGGTGCGCGGTCGCTAGTAACAAGAACTCGTTAAGCAAACTACTGCCTATCCTTTTGCTTCTATTTTAGCCCAGCTATCTCTAAGCGTCACGGTTCTATTAAATACTAAATTATCTTCAGAGTGCAGATATCGATCAGCGCAAAAATAACCTTCGCGCTCAAATTGAAAAACATCTTCTGGCTTCGCTTGTGCGAGAGACATCTCAACGCGAGCATCTGCTAAGACCTCTAAACAATCAGGATTAATCGCTCTTATAAAGTCTTCTTCTGCAGCCGGATTTGCAACATTAAACAACCGGTCATATAGATTAACAGTCGCCACCTTGGAATGGGACTCTGACACCCAGTGTATAACACCCTTCGGTTTATAGCCTTCCGGATTCTTACCCAAAGTATTTTCATCATACTCACAAATTAGCTCGACAATATTCCCTTGCTCGTCCTTGATTACTTCATTACAAGTAATAACATAAGCATTTCTTAGCCTTACGGCCTTACCTAACACCAGTCTTTTGTATTTCTTGTTTGCACTTTCTCTAAAATCAGCTTGGTCGATAAATAGAGTCTTACTAAAAAAGATAGTTCTTGAGCCCATTTCTTCCTGTTGAGGATGACGCGCTGCTTGAATTTCCTCGACTTTATCTTGCGGATAATTACTGATGGTTAATTTAAGCGGGTTGAGCACAGCCATTGCGCGCGGTGCAATATCACCTAAGTTTTCACGTACAGAATTTTCGAGTAAGCTCATTTCAACCGTATGCACTTTTTTAGTCACGCCAGTACGCGTAACAAAATCACGTATTGCTTCAGGCTGATACCCACGACGCCGCATTCCCGAAATAGTCGGCATGCGAGGATCATCCCAGCCATCGACGATACCCTCTGTTACTAATTGATTTAGTTTACGCTTACTGGTAATCGTATGTTCTAAATTCAACCGAGAAAACTCAATTTGCTGAGGGTGACAGTCGATAGTGATGTTGTCTAAAAACCAATCGTACAGCGGGCGATGATCTTCAAATTCTAAAGTACATAATGAATGAGTAATGCCTTCAATCGCATCCGAAATTCCGTGAGTAAAATCATAAGTTGGGTAAATACACCATTTGTCAGCGGTTCGAATATGATGTACCTTTTTGATCCGATAGATCACTGGGTCGCGCATGTTGATATTGGCCGAACCCATATCAATTTTGGCTCGAAGTGCAAGCGTTCCATCTTCAAACTCTCCCGCTCTCATTCGTCGAAACAAATCTAAGTTTTCATCAACGCTACGATCTCTAGACGGACTATTTTTTCCGACCTCAGTCAAAGTACCACGGTATTCACGCATTTCATCAATACTAAGCTCGCAAACATAAGCAACACCTTTTTCAATCAACTCTTCCGCATAACGATACAATTTTTCAAAATAATCAGCGGAATGCCTGATTTCACCATCCCATTGATAGCCTAGCCATTCGACATCTTTAGCTATCGCTTCAGCATAAATAGACTCTTCTTTGGCAGGATTAGTATCATCAAAACGCAGGTTGCATTTGCCGTTGTAATCTTGCGCAATCCCAAAGTTAATGCAGATCGATTTAGCATGACCAATGTGAAGAAATCCGTTAGGCTCGGGCGGAAACCGCGTGCAAACACTGGTATGCTTGCCAGATGCCAAATCTTGATTAATGATATTGCGGATAAAGTTAGTTGGTACTGTCTCGGTTGACGCTTTATCGGTTGGAATTGAACTATTGTCACTCATAATTTGCCTTTGAAACTTGATTATTTAAGTTCTTTAATTGAGATTGTTTATTGACCGAACCATCTTTTATAATGATGTCTATTTAGCAATAAAAGAACTCAGTTATCGGCTGCTTTGCCGATCAGTCTAGAATTGCACGAATTTTACCCTAGATCGCTGATGTAACGTAGTTCTTATTGTTGAAATTATTTAGATCTAGAATTCATTAGAGCAAGCCAACAAACATCTAGCCAACAAATGCAACGGGCTTAATTGAAAGCAGTCCAAATTGACAGCGATAAACACTATGATGTTCACCAATATTCAAGATTTCATCTCTCAGGCTGCAAGTCGATTTGCACCAAAAACGGCTTTGACTCATAAAGATCAAAGTCTTAGCTATAGTGAGTTAGCAGCAAAAACTAATGCACTTGCTTCAGGCTTAATCGGGGCAGATTTAGCCGATTTCAAGCCGAGCCAACCAAGACTAAAGCCCGGTGAGCGAGTCGCCGTGTATTTGCCCAAACAAATGGAAACAGTTATTAGCCTGTTTGCTACCACCACAGCAGGCGGTGTATTCGTTCCAATTAATTCGTTACTTAAGCCGCCGCAAGTTGGCTATATACTCGACAACTGCCAAGTCTCTGTTTTGATCACCTCGCTAAGTCGATATCGGCAACTGCAAAAGACCTTGGCAAACAATTTGCACCTGAACCGAATATTGCTGACAGACTGTTCGCCAGAAGATTGTCCTGAAAACTGCGAGCGATGGATTGATCAGCTGGCACAGGTGGGAACTGAGCCGTTAAATCAAGCGCGACCCCACATTCAGCGAGAGCCCGACGATATTGCCGCAATACTATATACCTCGGGAAGTACCGGACAACCCAAAGGTGTTGTGCTCTCAAACCGCAATTTGATTGAAGGTGCTAACAGCGTAGCGGGGTATTTAGCTAATCATAGCGATGATAAGATTCTGGCAGTATTGCCGCTTAGCTTCGATTATGGACTCAGCCAATTAACCACGGCATTCTTAGTCGGTGCTGAAGTGGTGTTGCTCGAATACCTATTACCTCGCGATGTTATTAATGCTGTGGCTAAATACCAAATTACTGGATTAGCGGCTGTGCCTCCCTTATGGATGCAGCTGGCTGACTTAGACTGGCCAACGGATGCCAAACAATGTCTTCGCTATATAACCAATAGTGGTGGTGCAATGCCGACAACCATCACTCAGAAATTAAGAACTACCCTGCCGGCAACTCAAGTGTATTTAATGTATGGCTTAACAGAAGCGTTTAGAAGCACTTACTTAGATCCGAAAGAATTGTGTAGCAGGCCAACCTCAATTGGTAAAGCGATCCCAAATGCCACTATATTGGTGATCAATACCAAAGGCGAAATATGTCAGGCAGACGAGCCGGGTGAACTAGTCCATATTGGCGTCCACGTCTCCTTAGGTTATTGGAACGACAAAGATAAAACTGAACAAAAATTTAGAAAATTACCCAGTCACCTGCAATCAGAGTACGGTTCGGAATTAGCTGTATGGTCTGGCGATATTGTTACCAGAGATCAACAAGACTTTCTGTATTTCGTCGGTCGCAATGATGACATGATTAAATCTTCTGGTTATCGGATTAGCCCATCCGAACTGGAAGAAATTGCTACGACACATCCGTCAGTTCAACAAGTAGCGGCATTGGGAATAGCACACAGCCAATTAGGCCAATCTATTCTATTAGTCATATCCTTAGCGGCAAATGCAACGATAACTAAGCCGGAATTAATGAAGTTTCTTAAGAAACAATTGCCCAACTATATGCATCCACATTTTTTGGAAATTGCGGATTCGCTTCCTAGAAATCCGAATGGTAAAATCAATCGACCATTATTGCAGGAAAATTATCGTCAGCTAAGCAGTTAAACGAAAATTAGCCGAGATTAGCGATTCCGGTGACCGAAGAACATTAATAGCGATCTATCACAAAAAGAGCTCCCTTAGATATGAAACCAAAAGTCACTCATCCGCCAATGACACAGTTTATGCATGAGAATAATGAACTATTAGTCAACCAAGTGAAGCTCTCTAATCTAAAACTTCGTGCGGGCCAAACTCCTTTCTACGCCTACGATCGCAGTGTGATTTCCAACAAAATTGCTGACTTTCGCAGCGCGATGCCGTCGCAATTGAAGTTACACTACGCCATTAAAGCGAACCCTATGCCGGCATTGGTCGATTTTATCGCCCCTTTAGTGGACGGCTTGGATGTGGCGAGTGGCAACGAGCTGAATATAGCCCTTAATAGCGGAAAGCCTGCTGATCACGTTAGTTTTGCTGGTCCCGGTAAGCGCGAAATCGAATTGGCTATGGCCATCGCCAGTGGCGTTACTATCAACATCGAATCTTTTACAGAACTAGAGAGGATTGAAGCTCTGTGTCAATCAATTGGATCCTCTGCCAAGGTAGCCATTAGAGTCAATCCCGATTTTGAATTGAAATCTTCGGGAATGAAAATGGGTGGAGGCTCTCAACAATTTGGGATCGATGCTGAGCTTGTTCCGGATGCACTCATGAAAATCCAAGAATTCAATTTGGAATACCAAGGATTGCATATATTTACCGGCTCTCAAAACCTCAATCAGGCCTCGATTCAACTCGCCCACGACAACCTTTTTCAGCTAGCCAGTACCATCAGTCTCCATGCGCCACAACCGATCAAATCGTTGAATATTGGTGGCGGTTTGGGTATTCCGTATTTTCCAGGAGAAAATCCACTGCCCTTAGACTCTATCAGTGAATCACTAGCGAAGCATATTCAATCATTTCAAAAGCAATTTGGGGATATCGATATCGCTATGGAACTTGGTCGATATTTAGTCGGTGAAGCAGGCATCTATGTCGCTCAAGTGACTGATATAAAGGAGTCTCGTGGGGTTAGGTTTGCCGTTGTTGATGGCGGTTTACATCACCACCTTTCCGCATCTGGTAACTTTGGCCAAGTCATTAGAAAAAACTATCCTGTCGCCATTGGCAACAAAATGGGACTACCGACCAAACAAGCTCTGCAAATTGTCGGCCCGTTGTGTACACCGCTAGACATACTCGCCAATAAGTACAATCTTCCCGAATGTGAGATAGGCGACCTAGTTGTGATTTATCAATCGGGGGCATATGGATATAGCGCTAGCCCTAGGGACTTTCTTGACCACCCACACCCGGTTCAAATGCTGGTTTAGGTAAATTTTCGCTGCTCTTTTGCTTAATCTAAACAATTTACTTAAAATGACTGCTTGGCCATAGAAAACCTATAATGAATAACAACTTGGATCTTTATGCCTTTTAATCAGCTGTATCACAAGATCGTATCTGTTCCACTCAAATTGCTGGTTTCCAGCAAAGTGATTCCAGAAGCGCCAGTGCAAGATTTAGACATCGATCTTTCGTCACCTATTTATTATGTGTTGCAACGCCGCTCAACCAGTAGCTTTGTTATGCTTAAACATAAAGCGAAGCAACTCAATTTACCTGAGCCTAAATTAATTCAGTCTAAACAGTCAGAGATTGAAAATGGTTCAGTATTTTTCTTACAGTCGAAAAGTTTTTTCGGAACGGCTGGCAAGCCAGTTAAGAAATACCAAGAATTTTTCAACACCTTACTAAAGAAACAACAAGACGATAGCAGTCAGAACCATCAATTAGTTCCTATTTCTATTTATTGGGGGCGAAATCCTGGAAAAGAAAACTCACTTCTTAGGTTAATTTTTACCGACACAGAAAGTGCTAATCCACTGCGCAAGTTTTTACTGTTTATTTTTCAGGGACGGAATACGTTTTTTAGAATAGCTAAACCTATCGACCTTCGACAAGTGGCGAATACGGGGGTTAGTGCCGACGTACAAGTAACAAAGTTAACGCGGACTTTACGAGTTCATTTTCATCGTTTACGACAAGCTGCGATGGGACCGTTAATTACCAACAGAGCTCAAGTCATTACTAATATTTTGGTAAGTGATAATGTCAAAGGCGCGATTGATAAAGAAGCTAAAACTAAAGAAATTTCCGTCGCTAAGTCAGCAAAGTTAGCAGAAAAATATGCCAAAGAAATCGCCTCGGCTTATTCATACAAAGCCGTTAGATTTATGGAATCTACGCTAACTCATCTCTGGAATAAAATTTACGATGGTGTGGTTGTCCGCAACTCTGAAATGGTGCGAGATTTAGCTTCAACTCACGAAATAGTCTACGTTCCTTGTCATCGAAGTCATATCGATTATTTATTGCTTTCATATACTCTTTATCATGAAGGATTAGTCCCACCCCATATCGCCGCCGGAATCAATTTGAACTTTTGGCCAGCAGGCTCTCTGCTCAGACGTGGAGGAGCATTTTTCTTACGAAGAAGTTTTGGTGGAAACAAATTATATACTGCCGTTTTTAATGAATATATTTTCCAACTGATGGATCGAGGGATCCCTCTAGAATTCTTTCCCGAGGGTGGAAGAAGTCGAACGGGTAGGCTTTTGCCACCAAAAACTGGTTTACTCGCCATGACCGTTCAATCTTTACTGCGAGGCACTCGAAAACCAGTTGCTATCATACCGGTTTATATTGGCTATGAGCGCATGTTCGAAGGCAAAAGCTATCTAAGTGAGCTTCGCGGAGCAGAGAAGAAGAAAGAATCATTTGGGCAGCTTTTGGGGATTAGAAAAACCCTCAAACAAAATTTTGGTAAGGTTTATTTGAACTTCGCAGAGCCTATTTTTCTCAATAAATATCTCGATCACACTCAGCCCAACTGGCATGATTATCGTGGTCAAGTTGCAGCCAAGCCAAACTGGTTAACACCAAGGGTTTCAGCATTAGCAGAATTAGTAATGCAAAGAATTAATGCTGCTTCAACACTCAATTCAATCAGTATGGTTGCATTAGTTATTCTATCAACAGAACGCACCGCAATCGGTCACAAAGAGCTCGAACAGCAATTGAATTTATTGTTAAATCTTCTCAAGGCGGCTCCCTATAGTAAAAATACCGGGCTTCCAGATGAAGATGGTGCTACCTTAATTGAGCAAGCGCGATCTTTAGGAACCATTTTTACAGTGGAAAACCCGATGGGAGATATTGTTACCACGGACGAACAAACAGCAATCTTACTAACTTACTATCGAAATAATATTTTGCATGTTTTTATTGCATACTCGTTAGTTGCCAGCTGTTTTGTTAATAATCAAGAAATGAATCGCAGTCAGCTAATCGAACGATGTTTGGCAATTTTCCCTTTCATAAAACAAGAACTATTTATCGAGTGGGATCAACAGCAATTGCAAGACAATCTAAATAAAGCTATTGATTGTTTTATCCAAGAAAAGCTAATCTCTCAAATCAATGACCAGCTTATTCGTCCCAAAGAATCTGATGACTACTTTGAGCAATTAATGTTAATCGCTCAATTTGTGAGACCGACATTATTGCGTTATGGCATTTTGCTGACGCTGCTTTCTTCTCAAGCAGGGCACGGACGCACCAGTCGACAGGAACTAGAAAAACACAGCCAGTTAGTTGCCCAACGATTAGCAGCGTTATACAGCCTTAACGCTCCTGAATCGTTTGATAAAAACTTGTTCAAAACGACCATTAGCGTACTTAAAAATGCAAAACTGATTAGTACAGCAGATGACAATTCTTTTGATATAGAGCCGAAAATGGCACTACTAAACAAGCAAATTTTAGATAACGTCAACGCATCTTCTAAACAAATTATGCAGAAAACTGCCAACTGGGCAAAGAAACATTGGGAATGATTATTTGGATAAAGTCTTTAATTTAGTGGCATTTCAAAACATGCTTTTAGACCACCTTCTGAGTGGTTTTCTAGAATAATAGTACCACCATGCATTTCAGCAATACGCTGCACAATAGCTAGCCCAAGACCAGAACCTTTTCCTCCACGGGCTTTATCTCCACGAGCAAATGGTTGAAATAATCGAGCTTTATCTAAGTCAGGAATACCCTTACCGTGATCCCGAACGATGATTCTTAGGTGACCATCGTCGACTATTGAAGTAACCATTACTGGGGCTTTTCCGTAGCGAAAAGCATTTTCGATTAAGTTACTCACCAAGCGCTTCATTGCCATCGGCTTAAATGCAAATGATGGAACACTATTCAATTGAGTCTCGATACCGTCATGCTGTTTTCCCGCAGCTTCAGTTACCTGAACAATCAGTTCGTTTATATCGCCATGCTCCATTTTTTCTTCACTACCATAGCGAACATAGCCAATGAACTGGTCGATAATATCATCCATATCTTGGGTATCAGCAATAAGCCCTTGCTTGAGCTCTTCGTCTTGCTCAGACATAAATTCAACTGACAATCGAATTCGAGTAATTGGCGTTCTTAAATCATGAGAGATCCCAGCTAACAGTAATGTTCTATCCTCTTCTAACTGATGCACATCTGCCGCCATTTGATTAAACGCAGAAGTCACTGCTACCAGCTCTTGCGGACCGGTCTCTTTTAGTTTTCCAGGATAATCACCGCGACCTATCTCTCTTGCAGCAAAAGCTAGCCGTTTCAACGGGCGGTGTAATTGATGAACTACTAGCCACGCCCCAGCTAAACTTAAGAAAAGTAACATCCCTGAAAAAATAATCATCGATATCGGCATATCACTGTCATATTCACCGATTGGCATGCGGATCCAGTACTCAGGATGACTTGGCTCATTTACCCAGACGTAAACTCTATCGGATATTTCCACTTTAACAACTGTACCTTCACCTAAAAACTCTTTGGCGGCTTCTGTATAGGCATGGTGATCTTCAGAGATTTCTAAACCATCTGGTAAGGCACCACCAGTTAACCAGAATAACTCTAGCTCTGTGGTCTCAGTGAAACCTACAGATAGATTCTTAGGGATATCGGTTTCCGAGCCTATGTATTGAAGCTTGATTTGATTTGTCACCAAATACATGATGGTTCGATCTTTCGCTTCGACCACGTAGTGCTCAATGGTGAGATAGGAAATAAGATGGCTAATGATCAACAGACTTGCGATCATTAGGGAGTTTCGGCCAAAAAAACTTCTCGGTAGAATACTGATGTTAAGCTCTCTTTATAACGGTATTTTACATGCTCGATTTTAATTTGCGTATGAGCTATTTAGCTAAAGATAATACCTTCTTTACAAACGAGGGTAAAATAGAACCCGATAATTCAACTTTTATTGTGTAACAGATTCTTCAAAAAGTAATTCTGGCCCTACTTCAACTCGGTTAAGTTATAAAAACTAATGTGTTACATTGAAAGAAGTGTTAATTCTTTCACGAGTGTTGATTTGTCGGACGATGCAATAGAACTGCTTTCCATAATGCCATATCGACGAGCTTCAGGTCCGACTATAAAAATTCTTGCCGAATGGTCAACAGTATAAAATTCGCCCTCTTCCTTATTAAGAGAATACACTCCACCAAGCGCTTTAACCGTTTTATCTATTTGAGTTTTATCACCGCTCACCCCAATAAAATCTTCATGAAAATAGTCTAAATAGTTTCTTAGGTGGTCAGGGGTATCTCTCTCTGGGTCAACAGATAATAGGATAAACTGGAATTTCTGTTGCGTTTTAACATCTAGCGAATTATACAATTGAGTCATTTGGTTTAGAGTATTAGGACATACGTCTGGACAATTAGTGTAGCCGATAAAAATTAGATTCCAACGTTCAAGAAAATTCTCATTCGTGAAAGAATGCTTATCTTGATTTACAAATTGAAATTCCGGTAGACGATTTTTTTTCGGGTATATTAATAGCGTTTCAAATCGATTATCTATTCTAATGCCATTTTCTTGATCCGCTACAGCAGAATTAGCCTGTTTTTCTGAAGGATTCAAATATTGATTCAACAACAATCCTGCGACTGCAGCAATTGCAATCAATATATAAGGTAGTAATTTATTCATGGTAACAAACCACTCTAGTACTTGAAATAATGATCAACTAACAGCGCTACAAACATCAGCAACAAATAATTAACGGAGTACTTAAAAGTATCCATAGCAATTTTTCGTTGTTTGGATATCTTTAATCGAATAGCATAGATTAAAAATATGAGCCCCAAAATACTCGAAGAAACAAGATAGATGAGCCCCGACATATGGGTTAAGTAAGGCAATAGCCCCGCAAAAATTAACAAAATGGTATATAAAATAATGCTGGTTTTGGTGAAGTCGATGCCGTGGGTGACGGGTAACATTGGGATATCCGCTTTTGCGTATTCATCTCTTCTAAAAATCGCCAGAGCCCAAAAATGAGGGGGTGTCCAAACAAACACGATTAATACTAATAACAGCGCATGTGGATGAATATCGCCGCCATAGCCGTCGACAGCAGTCCAACCTAATAGAGGAGGAATTGCGCCGCTCAATCCGCCTATTACGATATTTTGAGGAGTCGCTCGCTTTAAGTACATTGTATAGACAAATGCGTAACCCACTAGACCAAAAAACGTTAATAAGGCAGTTAATGGGTTGATATAAAAGTACAGCATAACTAGAGACGATATTGATAATATCGCGGCGAATACTATAGCTTGTTTGTCGCTAATTTTACCGCTCGCCACCGGACGTTTTAATGTTCTTGCCATTATTGCATCGATCTTTTGGTCAACAACATGGTTAACGACAGCGGCGCCAGCGGAAGCGAATCCAATTCCAATCGTTGCAACCACTAAAATATCCCAAGGTACCATTCCTGGTGTTGCCATAAACATACCAACGATGGCAGTTATTAGAATTAGTAGTACTACTTTGGGTTTAGTTAATTCTAAGTAGTCTTTCCAAGTAGGTTTAACACCGACCAAATTCGCTTTTTCTGAGACTGGTTGACTATTTTCCGACATTATTCAACGCCCTCTTTTTGTAAAGATGGCGATTCTTCACTTGGTAACCTGTTACGGCTATATAACAATGTCATTAATATTCCCATGACCAACAATAAAATTGCGCCAACGCCATTGTGCGCAACCGCGTTATAAAGTGGTAATTGAAAAACAATATTAAACACGCCCAGTGTTACTTGAACGAATAATAAACCAGCAATAACCAAACCGAATTTTCTCAATAGGGACGAGTCTGCTTGAGAAATTAGCTTGTAACTAAATAGAGCTAAAACTAAAGTCGCGATTATCGCACCAATACGATGACTCGCATGAATTGCAATGCGTGCTTCTGATTCAAGAATACCAAATTCATAATTCTCTGCTTGTTGGGCAAAAGGATTGAATCCGGTTGCAAAGTCACTATGCTTAAGCCACTCCCCCTGACATATAGGCAGTTCATAACAGACTGTTGCTGCATAATTGGCTGACGTCCAACCTCCTAACATGATTTGAATGACTAAAATCACCAAAGCCAACACTGCCAATTTTTTATATCGAAGGGCTAATGATGAGGCTATTGGCGACACAAATTGGTTGTGATACCTAGCGGATAACATGGCTAACAATGTTAAAGTTGCAAACCCTCCCATTAAATGAGCCATGACGATAACGGGGTGCAATTTCATTGTCACAGTCCACATCCCTAATGCGGCTTGAAAAATAACCAGTGCTAAAAGGCCAAACGAGTGACCTCTAATCGGTCTATTCTGTTGTTTAAGGCTTAACAAAGCTAACCCCAAAACAAATAAACCAAGTGTTCCGGCAAAGTAACGATGAACCATTTCCGGCCAAGCTTTATCAAATTCATATGGCCTTTCTGGGAATGCTTGGTTGGCTACTTCAATATCAGCTTGTTGCGTGGGTATGTGCTTAAACCCATAACATCCAGGCCAATCGGGGCACCCTAAACCAGCGTGAGAAAGACGAGTAAAAGCACCTAGCAGCACTACTACTAAAGCAAAAGCTGTTGCCGCGATGGCGAGTTTTTTGATCGCTGTTTGACTCATGTAAAACGTTTTAACCTACATCTAAATTCAAAGGAAATACTAACCAAGTCGCGAGTACTTGAATAAATGAAGAATATCTTTACGCAATTTTCGACTCATTAATGGCGCATCTTTTTCCTCTTTGACCAATGGATAACGCATAAATATGTTACCAAGTGGGTCGACTAAATAAATAAAATTTGACTCCAATTCAAGTGACTTTCCACTGTGCGTTTGCTCTCTCGGAGTAACTCCTATTGAATTAAACTGACTGGTTGCCTTTGGAAAGCTTCCGATATCTACTTGATTGTCTTGCGGCACTACCACCAATTGATTGATACGACTGGCTTCCTTACCTAACCCTAAATAAGTTTGATTAACCGTGTGAAGGTTTATGTTGGCGCATGCTTGGTCACAACGACTAGTGTCAAGAGGTATGATCCACCAATAAAGCGTCTCGAACTCTTTACCGGAAATTAGTTGTGAATCATCCTTAACAAAATCATAGTCCTCAATATCTGTCAGGTTTTCTTGACCAATCAGTTCTCCCTGAGCACCAGAAGCTCCAGAAAACCAATTCCCAAAGTATGCAGCATACGCCAATGCAACCGGCGTAATAAACATCACAAATAATAGAATCAGCGTCTTACGATTCTTAGCTACATTTTGATTGTGTGACTGATTTTTGTTTTCATCAAAATCCACAATGAATACCTCTATTTTAAAACTGGGTTAGATTTTTAAAACCTAAACAAAACTCTGTTAGTTGAATTACTCTGGAATTCGTTTAACTAACACGAACAAACTGACTATTAAAAACGCCAGTGACAACGCAAACCATTGAAACGCATATCCTAGATGCTTCTCTGGAGCCATGCTGACCCATGCCCAATCAACTTCTAAGGCGTGGGTATCTTGCTTATCAATACGTAAAACGTAGGGTTCTATATCAGCGGACAGCAACTTTTCTAGCCCTTGCAAAACACTAGAATCAAGAACCGGAATTCTAATAGTATTGCCATACTCTTCAATTTCAGCATCCCCTGATAAGACTTGTGAATTAATTGGGTAAAACCTTGCATTTAGTTGCCAATAATTCGCTGGCAAATCTACTTTGGGAACTTCACTTCGATTGGCCAGTCCTTCAAGCCAACCTCGATTCACCAGAATGTATTTGTTACTTTCAACTTCGTGAACTAAGTTAAGAACGTGATAGCCTAAGTTTCCATTTTGGATTTTATTTTCGACCAAAATACTTTTTCTGGAAGCCAACTCAACCTCTACTTCAACCTTTGAAAAATCTCTAATCTCAGCTTCGCTTATCGAGCCTAGATTTTTAACCACACTATTTTCATTTTCAGCTAATAGTTCTAGTCGTTGCTGTTTTTCTTGAGCTCTAGAAAGTTGCCAATAACCCAACTCATTTAATCCGGTCTGAACTAGTAAGAAAACGATTAGAAACCAATAATTTATCGTTAATTGATACTGTCCGATTTTATATTGGACTGAATGTCGCAATCTTAATATTCCGCTAGTAAATAGACCTCAGGGCGCGTATTCTATCATTATTACAATGTATCAACCTAGGGAAACACACATTAATGATTGTAAAAATAGTAATAATTTTGATGATGCTTGCGATCTTATTTAGCCTCTTTCGAGCACTTTATTTTTTAGCAACGAGCGATAAGGATTCTAAAAAAACAGTGACTAACTTAAGTTGGCGGATTGGGCTATCTATCGGATTATTTGTGTTGATAATCGTAGCAATGATGATGGGATGGATTGAGCCCCATGGTTTGCCAATTGTTGAACCAGAGTAAACCTTTATAAAACAATTACTTCTCAATCAATTACTTTGCTTGAGGCATAAAAAAACCGAAGCTAGCTTCGGTTTTTTTTAGGTCTATCAAAATCTAAATCAGATAAACGAATATAAATAGGAATAACCAAACAACATCAACAAAGTGCCAATACCAAGCGCCTGCTTCATAAGCAAAATGATGTTTCGCGGTGAAATGTCCCTTCGCACAACGAATTGATAATACGATTAGGAATATAGTACCGATGGTAACGTGAAATCCATGGAAGCCAGTCAACATAAAGAATGTTGATCCGTAGATCCCACTACCTAAAGTCAATCCTAGGTCATTATATGCATGATAATACTCGTACACCTGCAGGCATAAGAAGATAATCCCTAACAATGCTGTAATCGATGTATAATTTAACAAAGCATTACGGTTGTTATTAAGCAATGCATGATGCGCAATGGTTAAAGTCCAAGAACTGGTTAATAGAATTGCTGTATTAATTGCTGGTAATCCCATCGCTCCCATTGCTTGTGTTTTTGTACCATCCGGAGTAGTGGTCAATGGCCATTCTGGAATAAAGTTAGGCCATAACAAAGCATGAGTCATCACGTTATTACCTTCTCCACCTAACCAAGGAATGATTAGCTGTCTAACGTAGAGTAGTGCGCCAAAAAATGCCGCAAAGAACATTACCTCAGACATAATGAACCAAAGCATGCCTTGTTTGAAAGAGCGATCCATTTGGGCGCTGTACAAACCACCCATGGATTCTTTAATCACATCTTTCCACCAACCGAATACCATGTATATCATCACTGCCATTGCAGCCATAAATACAAAACCGCCCCAACTTTGGTCTCCAGTGTCTACGACTTCAGTAGATTGATGGATAAAATTAGCCCCGCCCCAAGCGATAAAAAATAAAGCTACCGCACCAATAATAGGCCAGGCACTTTGTTCGGGCACATAATAATTTTCGTACTTTTCTTCTGTTTCAGTGCTCATTAATTAATCTCCATTTCAGCGAGATGATCGCTTTATTTGGTTGCACCTTTTGCAGCATTAACTGCATCAGTGACATTAAATAATTGGTATGACAATGTTAAACGCGTGATATCTTCAGGTAAATCGGTGTCAATATAAAACTTCATTGGCATTTCTACTTCCTCGCCAGCCATTAGCTTTTGCTGATCGAAGCAGAAACACTCTGTTTTATTGAGATATAAGGCCGCTTCTCCAGGTGAGACACTAGGAACTGATTGGCCAATAATTTCAGATTTAGAAGGGTTTTTTGCATAAAAGATCACTTCATTAAGCTCTCCAGGATGCACTTCCATCGATTTAACTTTTGAGCCAAATGCCCAAGGCATTCCGCGATTTATGTTTGTCAAAAATTCAATTGTTACAACACGCTTTTTATCAATTTCGACGTTTTGATAGAGCGCTTGTCCGCGAGTCTTACCGTTGATTCCGGTGATATCACAAAACACGTTGTATAAAGGAATAAGAGCAAATGCAAACAGAAACATACCACCAATGATTGCCATCAATCGCAATATCAGTTTTTTGTTTTGTTGTTGCATCTGCTCGTTCATTTTCTTATTCCGATCTAGTCAACTTTAGGTGGAGTGCTAAAAGTATGGTACGGAGCTGGTGATGGTAAAGCATCCCATTCCAAACCACTAGCGCCTTCCCACTGCTTGTCTTCAGCTTTCTTACCATTCTTAAGTGTTAGTAGAACGATAACCAAAAAGTAGATTTGAGTTAGGCCTAAACCAAATGCCCCAATACTTGCCCACATGTTAAAGTCTGCGAACATCATGTTGTAGTCAGGAATACGACGAGGCATACCTGCTAAACCACTGAAATGCATTGGGAAGAAAGTTAAGTTAACAAATATCATTGAAAGCCAGAAATGAATTTTACCAGCTGTCTCGTTGTACATTTTACCGGCCCATTTAGGTAACCAGTAGTAAACTGCAGCAGTTGTTCCAAAAATCGCTCCCGGGAACAATACATAATGGAAATGAGCAACAACAAAATAAGTGTCATGATATTGGAAATCTACCGGAGCCATCGCTAGCATTACTCCAGAGAACCCACCAATAGTAAATAGGATTACGAATGCTATTGAAAACAGCATTGGTGTTTCAAAAGTCAGTGACCCTTGCCACATAGTTGCAACCCAGTTGAACACTTTTACACCGGTCGGTACCGCAATCAACATAGTCGCAATCATGAAGAAAAGCTCTCCAGCGACAGGCATGCCAACCGCAAACATGTGATGAGCCCAAACAATGAATGACAACAATGCGATTGATGCAGTTGCATAAACCATTGAAGAGTAACCGAACAATTTCTTACGCGAGAATGTTGGAATAATTTCCGAAACTACCCCAAACGCAGGAAGTATCATGATGTAAACCTCTGGATGACCGAAGAACCAGAATATATGCTGGAACATCACTGGGTCACCACCACCAGCCGCATCAAAGAAAGCCGTTCCGAAGTGACGGTCAGTCAGCATCATAGTAACAGTACCGGCTAATACCGGCATTACCATAATTAGCAAGAAAGCAGTGATTAACCAAGTCCAAACAAACAAAGGCATTTTCATCAACGTCATACCAGGGGCACGCATGTTGAATACCGTAACAATAACGTTAATCGCTCCCATGATTGACGAAATACCCATCATGTGAACACCTAAGATAAAGAAGTCAGTACTTGGTGGACCAAAAGTCGTTGAAAGTGGCGCGTAGAATGTCCAACCGAAGTTAGGTGCACCGCCTTCCATAAATAACGAAGAAAGTAACAAGAAGAAAGCGAAAGGAAGAATCCAGAAGCTCCAGTTGTTCATTCTAGGCAATGCCATATCTGGAGCACCAATCATCATTGGAATTAACCAGTTAGCTAAACCAACCATACTCGGCATTACCGCACCGAAGACCATGATCAGTCCATGCATTGTCGTCATTTGATTGAAGAAATTTGGTTCTACAAATTGTAGACCCGGTTGGTAAAGCTCGGCACGGATAACCATTGCCATTGCTCCACCAATTAAAAACATTACAAAAGAGAACCACAAGTACATTGAACCAATGTCTTTGTGATTTGTTGTGTATAACCAGCGAGTAAAGCCGGTTGGATGATGATCGCCCATTTTGATCGTCCCCTATTAGTTACCGGCTTTAAAAGCCTGAATGTCAGCAGGTTGAACTTTATCGCCGGTATTGTTTTCCCAAGCGTTTCGTTCGTATGTAATGACAGCTGCAAGCTCTGCATCTGTTAGTTGCGGACCATAAGCTGCCATACCCGTGCCAGACTTACCATTCACAACGATATCGATATGCGCTTCAACAGGCCCTAAAGCAATTGGACTGTCTTTTAGTGCAGGGAATGCCGGTGGAAGACCTAGACCATTGGCTTGATGACACATTCCACACTTGGCGTCATAAACTTCTTTACCTAGAGTCATTAATTTTTCCATGTCCCAGCTTTGCGCTGCCGCTTCAGCAGCCGCTTTTTCAGCAGCAATGCGTTCTTCATCTTTTTGCGCTAACCAAGCTTTAAAGTCCGCTTTGCTTAAGACCTTTACTACTACTGGCATGAACCCATGATCTTTTCCGCACAACTCTGTACATTGACCGCGGAATGTTTTTCCAGCGTGCTCTGCAGGGATAGAAGTCCAAGTTTCATTGATAAAACCAGGAATAGCGTCTTTTTTAACGGCTAAATCAGGAACCCACCATGAGTGAATAACATCTGATGCGGTTACCAAAAATCTAACTTTCGTATCAGCAGGGATAATTAAGGCGTTATCTACTTCTAATAAGTAGTTTTCGTCCTTTTCAGTGAGAGAGCGATCTAGATTACTGAAGAAATCTACATCATGTTCTAGATATTTATAATGCCATTTCCATTGAGAGCCCGTTACTTGAATACTCATTTCGGGGTTGGATGCATCTTCCATCTTTATTAGCAATTTAACTGCAGGGATGGTCAAGTAGATAAGAATAAGAATCGGAATTATCGTCCAGATCATCTCCACTAGAGTGCTATGAGAAAATTTAGCAGGTGTTGGATGCTTAGATTTTCTATGAAAAATGAATGAATATATCATCGCTCCGAAAACGACAACTGAAATAGCAACCATTACCCACACCACCATCATATGAAGGTTAAATGCTTCGTTACTGGTTTCAGTCACTCCGGGGCGCATATTCAAATCAGATGCGGCCTGTACGACACCGTTAAACACAAAGGTTAACAATGAAGCTATGCCGGCAATCAACTTTCGTCGAATGGCCATTGAGGGATCTCCACTTTTTATTGTTAAGACGACAAAGCCGCCTTTTAGATTGAATTATTAGAAATAAGGAATTTAGGGTGCTTTTCGGTCATACAAGGGGAAAATCTTCAACTGACACCCATACCCCTCCTTATTGTGGAGGAATTATAAGGGACGCTAGGTAGGAATCAAGCAAAATAATCACCAATTGCAAAGTGGCAAATCGTCACAGAATTGATTTAGAGCAATAAATGACTCAATTTTTCCTACTTAAACGAGGGTCTTTAATGCGTAAGAACCTTAATTTGCTCTTCAATTGGGTAATCAGGATAGATCTTTTTAAACTCATTCAGCTCACTCTTAGCTGTTTGAGTATCTCCACTTCTTAACAAAACAATAATTTCTCGAGCCCATGCCTCTTTTTCAGGAAATTCGGCCTTTTTTAGTTGATTACCGGTATAAATACCTTGGTCAATCAGCTGTCTTGGTTGTTCATTAGAAGAGCCAATCTCTATCGCCGAAGAACTTGATTCAGTGACTACTCTTTCAGGGAGTTGCTCCGGAGATTGTAAAGTAGGCAATTCTCGCTTCTGCCTGATTTGGGGAGCGCTTAAACTTTCAGTTGAGACCTCAGAAGATTCAATACTAATTATCGTTGATGCCGACTCATCGGCATGAAATTCTTCTCTATTGGGCAAAAGTAAAGTGTTATAAGCCAAAACAGTAAAAACGAACCCTGAGGCTATATAAAGCGGTAGAGAAAGTTTTCGCCAAACAGTAAAACGGTATTCAGAAGTATTCCGTGGAAGCTGCGACTCACGATATGCCGCAGCTAATATTTGTTTGTCAATGCTCGGGTCAATTTCGGCACTTTCGGATTCTCTTAGAACTTTTTCTATTGTTTGCAACTCATCTAACAACTGCTTGTTGAGTTCATCACTTTCTTGTTGTCGAATGCGGTTAGTCATATTTGTCTCGCTCCCAAAGAGTCGCTGAGTAACTCTTTAAGTTTGTTAGTTGCATATCTTAGTCGGCTTTTTACCGTTTCCTTGCCGCATCCCATGATTTGAGAGATGTCTTCTAGAGATAAACCGTTATCCAATTTGAGTAATAAAGTATTTCTTTGCTCGAAAGGCAAAGATGCAATTTGCTTCCTTAGCTCTCTATTAACAATTTTTTGTTCCTCGGAAAGCCCGGATTGCGAAACCTTGTCCGCATCATTTGGTAAAAAGTCTTCTTCAAATTCACAATCGAAGTGCCTTTTTTTCTCTTTACGATAAACATCAATTACATGATTTGTTGCGATGCGGTAAAGATAAGTTGTAAATAGAGCCTTTGGTTGATATTTCGTTCTATTTTTGATTACTTTCATCCAGATTTCTTGAAAGCATTCTTCAGCCACAGCTCGGCTGGTAAATTGTCTTAAGCAATACCTCAACAAGCTATCTTTATGTCGCACATAGAGCACCTCAAAGGCATCCATATCTCCTTTCGAGTATTTAAGAATCAGTTGCTCATCACTAGTCTTATTTTTCATGGAACTAGTGAACTTTAAATTCTCGTTTTTTGCAACAACTACATTGGGTTTATTGATGATACTTACAGACAAACTCATCTCTCTTAAAGCAACTTAAATCCGAATTGCTGTTGTCCTTATACCTAGTATTAGCTATTTATTTAAACAAACCTTAAAGACCAGCAGACTTTCTATCTAGTTAAACGGGAGAATTTGATGAAGGGGGTTAAACTTATCTAAAGATACCGACACTCAATATTTAACAAAATATGCCATACTATTCTATGTCAGCATCAGATATTGCTATTTCAGACCAACCTAGTATCTGGCGAAATAGAACCAGTTGTTACTAAAAGGATATGACAAAAATGAAAACGTTCTATCTAGTCAAACAAACTTTTACCTTCATCATTTTAGCTTCAGCTCTTACAGCAACGGCAGAACAATCCGATGTAGAATCAGTCGACCCAAGCGCTGAGACACTCCCAGAGCAATCAGCAAAGATCCGATTCATTGCAGCTCCTAAGAAACTAGCTTTGAATATCGACAATAAAAGTATCTCTTGGATTAACGTGCTTAACGAACAACATTTAGTCTTCAAGCGAAGCTTCAAAAGCAGAATTTATCGGGGAAATGTAATTTTGTTCCATGCTCCGGGTGAAAATCCATTACATAATCGTCTAATTAATCCACTTTCTAGTCAAATGTCTGATTTAGGTTGGAATACATTTAGTTCAAATATTGGTTTTCCAGACTTTCAAAGAAAAATAAAAACAGTCGAGACAATTGAGCAAAACCAATCAAGCCAACAGGATTCTGAACAACAAGCTTTATCAGAACAAAAAGCGACTGGTAATGAGGAACCAGTTAACCCACAAGAATCTGACAAGCCAGAACCCGAACCAGAATCTGCAATAAATAAAACAGAGGGTTTCTTTAAGGCTGACAGCAGTTTTCAAGAGTATTTTTCTTTGATTTGTCAGGAGACACTAAAACTAGTCAAAATTACTGAAGAACCGACAATAATTTTAGCAGACGGGGAGGCAGCCTACTGGATATTAGATTGTTTAAAACAAATGTCTCCAAATACACCCATTGTGATCATTGAGCCATCAGTACCTTTTTTCGCATACCAAAAACTAGACTCAACTCTTGAATCTATCGACAACCCAATTTTTACTCTTGCCACCGAAAATAATGATGACTATTTTGTCGAGTTAATTAAGCAACAAAAATTGAGGTCAACCAAACGGAGATTCAATCAATCAGCATTAATAAATTCCAAAATTAATATCGAAAATACCACTATTGCAAAATTAATCACTGGATGGGTTAAGAATATTAACTCTGAATCACAATAAAAAACTTTAATTTTGCGATTTGGCGAGATTACAAATATTTTTGCACTGTAAATTCACTTCTTTTTTAGCGTTTTAAACCTAAATCAACTTCGAAATCCTCGATTAACAGGCTAAAAGTACGAAAAACAAAAAATAACTGCATTTTTTAGCTAATTTATTTAATTTTTTTTTGTATTTTTTTCAATCTAGTTATACACTTCGAACTGAACTAACTACATTCAAAATAAGTGGAGATAATCATGGCCAAAGGCGGCGTAAAAAAGAAAGTAACTAAGGTAGCAGCTAAGAAAGCAGCTCCTAAGAAAAAAGTAGCAGCTAAGAAAGCAGCTCCTAAGAAAAAAGTAGCAGCTAAGAAAGCAGCTCCTAAGAAAAAAGTAGCGGCTAAGAAAGCAGCTCCTAAGAAAAAAGTAGCAGCTAAGAAAGCAGCTCCAGCTAAAACAGCAATGGGTGTAGATAAGGCGATTGCAGCGGCAACTAAAGCTAGCGACAAAGCTTCAGCAGCAGCTAAAAAAGCAGATGCATCTTTAAAAGGGCTAGTTTCTAAAGTTGCAGCAGCAACTAAAGCAGTAGCAGCTAAAAAATCTGTTGCAGCTAAAAAGAAAACAGCAGCAGCTAAGAAGGCCGTTAAGTCTGCAATGTCAGCTAAAGCTAAAGCAGCAGCTAGAGCTAAAGATCAAAAAGCTAAAGTTAAAGCAGCTAACGATGCAGTGAAAGCAGCAAGCGCTTCACTAAAAGCTATCCAAGGTGTTAAAGCTAAAATGGCTTCAGCAGCGAAGAAAGACGCAGCAGCAGTTGCACGTTTACAAGCTAAGCAAGCTAAAGCAGCAGCTAAGCTTGAAGCTAAGCTTCTAGCAGCGGCCGCAAAGCCAAAGAAAGCTAAGAAAAAAGCTAAGAAAAAAGCACCTGCTAAGAAAGCAGCTGCTAAATAATTAGCTCTATCTTATAGAGAATAAAAAAGGAGGCTTTTGCCTCCTTTTTTATTGAATTCACATTCTCATTTAGATACCGAACCATCAACTCTCGGGCTTTAGCACTCGCTCCAATAATCGGTTGATTTCAAGTTTAGCGTCTCTAGCACCATAAACATCCTGTTGGAAAACCGTTTGACCATTGGTTAGACTTCTTACGTAAATGGAGCGGTCCTTAACCAAGTGAGCTCCGTCGGCATATAGCTTCATTGCTAGCATTCTCTCGTCATGCCTTCGTGTATCTACAGCATTAACACACTTGATGATTCTTTTGTCTCTTACCAATCTTGAAGTTCTTGCCACCGCTTTTAGGTCCAACATACTTGCTCGCATTGGTAAAACAATCGTTTCCTCTACCGGCACCTTCTCAAGAGAGGGAGAATAGTCACAAACTAATATGTCTACATTTGGCATAACTTGAGGCATATCTTTTACCACTGTAAAAGGAAGTTTATTTTCCGAGAAGACATCCACCGAAGACTGCTGCGGATCTAAATCGCACAAAATAACCTTAAGTCCCGAATAATAAGCGGCGGCTGCAAAGTTGAGAGCTAGTGTTGTTTTACCCACACCGCCCTTCGGTGACCAAAATGCGATACGCCTCATATTGATGCCTTCATAGTATTTTCCGGTTTAGCTTTGATACTTTATTTGTATCAAATGGCTATTCGATTTGTGAGAAGGGACTCCAAGAGATAAAAGGCTATTCTCTAACAATGGAAACTCTTCTCTTCTTAAGTAAAATTCTAGACCATTTTCAGGTTTTAGATAACAACCATTAGTAGAATGATCGATTAATACAAATTTTCCTCGATTATAACTAATATGGCAATGCTCCCTAGAAATCTGAGTGTCGTCAAGAACAAGCTGACAAGTCGAAAGATTTCTGCCGATCATATAGGGTGTCATTTTTGGATCTATCACGATCTCTTGATTAGCATACTCTAAAGTCAGTATTTGCTTGGTCACTTCTTCCAAAACGACATCAGTTGATAAAAACCGCGTTTCATTATGCAAGTCTGTCTCGTCTTGCCAATAATATCGAAATATCGGAGAGCTCTCTTTTGCACCCTTAAGCTTAACCCAATCAAACTCCCTTGCTTTAGATTTTTGTTCGACGGTCAATTCGGCCAACATGGCTTCGGAAAAAAGTATTTGGCTTCCTTTGGCTAACTTAGTTAAATAGGCGGCGTCGTTAACCGTTTCCCCAAACAAATCCCCCTTTTCTAGAAGGACGTCACCATAGGCGATACCGATACTTACCATTAAATGATGTTGGGTATAGCTTTCCGAGAAACTCTCTTGAATGGCAACTGCAGTCTCGATACTGTTCTGCCCAGATAAGAAACTGACCATCACCTCGTCGCCGATTGTTTTTACAACGCGACCTTTGTGCTTTACAGTTAAGAGTTGAATTTCATTTAACAGATGGCCAATAATCGCTTTGGCGTTACTATTTCCTTTAGTCTTGTACAATGCTGAACTTCCCGAGATATCAGCAAATAATACGGCTCTTTGTTTTTCCTTTTTCAACATTTTGTTTCCAAAACAATTTAAAACAAATTTTTAGTCAACAAACTTTAACTCACTGTGAACTCGCTGTTTATCTTCGCTCTTCAATACAGACGAGTTAATCGAGCTTACACAGTACTAAGATAGTACAGTAGTATCGACCACAATAGTATCAGCTATTTAATAATCTTTTGAGCAATAAAGCTATTAACCGGTCTTCCGTCAGTCAACAGCTCAACTTCATCACGAATCACTTGGAAGTCGGGAAATGTTTTTGCTAACTCATTTTGTTTTAACAAAAAGCGAGGATTCTTTGGACTACCAAACTGTTCACAGCCCTGCATAAAAGTTTGATAAATGATATAACCTGAGTCGTTGAGTAATTCAGCTAACAAAGGAAGCAAAGGACGGTGCAAGTATCTTACTACCACAATTAGATCAAAAGACTGCCCCAGCTCTAAAAGTTCGTGCACATTCCTCTCTAAATCCAACTGAAGACAACTGACTTTAAGATTTGCCCTCGCAGCGGAGCCTTTTACGCGCAACAGTGCATGTTCGCTTGAATCGACCGAAGTCATTTGCCACCCATTTAGGGCGAGGTAAATACTATCTCGCCCGGCACCACAAGCCAGATCCAGCCCTTTCATCGAATCGCCTCGAGAAACCACACGATCACAAAAATATTGCACTACGCTGGCAGGTTTCCAGAAACGTTTAGATTCAGTACCACTTGTTAGCTTAGAAGGAGGAAATGATTCGCATAACAGTTGTGGCGTTGCGACCAGCGAAGCGCAGATCGAATAACCTTTGGATTCTAATAAATCAGTTGCAATTTCGACCTGACTCGACTCACCGATTAGGTTTATTGGTGTGCTTTTTTCGGGTAATTCATGTGTTCGTTCTTGTAACTCCTCAACTGGAATGTTGGCAGAGTTAATTAGATGTCGTTGAATGTAGTTATCAGCCGATCTTAGGTCGATTACCGGAAACTCAAAACGAATCAACGGTTGCATTTTACTTACTAATCATTGATTGTCTTAGCTGATGCCACTCTTGATCGGCAATATCACCATTTTCGTCAATCTTTGGCGATCTAATATCATGCTTTTCACAAAAGCGCTTAACTTCGGGGTGCAACCATTCAAATCGAAGCCGTTCGCAGAGTTCATCTGACAGTTGACGCGAATCGTACATACCGGCCTGCTCTCTTTGGCGTTGAGCTTCGTATAGAATAATTGCAGTAGCAACCGAAACATTCAATGATTGAACCATCCCGAGCATCGGTATGAGAACATGCTCATCAGCAAGTTCGGCTGCTTCTGGGCTTACTCCAAATTTTTCTGAGCCGACCAATACGACTGTCGGTTTGGTATAGTCAATACTGCGAAAGTCGACCGCCTTATCTGAAAAATGGGCCGCCAAAACTTGCTTACCCTCAGCTTTTAACGGTTCGATACCGCTGGCTAAATCCGGATGAGTATGAGTGGTTACCCAGCGATTACTTCCCATGGCAGTTCCATGGCATTCACGAATTACACTTTCAGGATAAACCGCATGGACTTCGCCAATTCCAATAGCATCGCAAGTTCTTACAATTGCTGCTAGGTTATGAGGCTTATGAACTTCATCCATAAACACGGTAATGTCTTTTTGACGCCGGTTTAAAAGCTCAATAATTTTATCATTTCGTGGATTATTCAAACGCTTGCTTCTATATATCATTGCGGTTCATTAGATTATCAATGACCCGCGAACAGGTTAATCTAGACTGATAATGGCATCCATTTCAACTTGAGCACCTTTTGGCAACTCTTTGACTCCAACCGCTGCTCTTGCTGGGTAAGGCTGTTCAAAGTATTCAGCCATAATTTCATTAACCAGAGGAAAACAAGATAAATCAGTTAGGAAAATGTTTAACTTGGCGATCTGATTTAAATTACCTCCTGACGCTTTTGCAACAGCCGATAGATTCTTAAATACCTGATGAATTTGTGGTTTTATTTCATCAGACACGAACTCCATAGTCGTTGGGTCGAGTGGGATTTGGCCTGAAACATAAACGGTATTACCAGTTTTAACGGCTTGAGAGTAAGTTCCGATAGCCGCGGGTGCATCATCGGTATGAATTATGATTTTGCTCATGCTATTTTCCTTCTTAATTAACGCGCTAAACTATTCACGCCTATTTGCTATTTTTGATATGTTTGGTTTTTACGACTTAGCGCTTTCTGGAAACTTTGATTACAAAGTCAAATAACCGAATTTTTCTGATCAGATTGGCTAACTGTAACCGCCCTTTTAAGTCGAGTGCAAAGCTTAATAAGTTAGTTGAACCGTCCATTGCATCTATCGCAACATTGACAATGTTGACCCCTTCGTCGGCTATTAAATTTGTGACTTTCGCTAGCACGCCGTGACGATTCATCACTTCAACTTTTAGCTCAACTCGAAATAAACCTTCAACATTCTTTTCCCATTGAACTGGAACATATTTATCGAGCTTAGTGGAATGATCCGCAATGTTTCTACAATCTTGTCGATGCAAGATAAAGCCGCCGCCACTACTAATGGTACCGACAATCGAGTCACCAGGAATTGGATGACAACACTTGGCATATTCAATCATCATTCCTTCCGTACCTTTTATCGCTAATGGCCGGTTACTATCATGATGTTTTTTAATTTCAGCTTCCGAGTCAGGTGATAGACGATGTGCAATAATGACACTTGCGGTCTGCCCCAAACCAATTTCGGCTAAGATATCATCGAAGCTTTCTTTATTGGTTTCTTGGGTTACTCGTTCTAATATTTCTTTATCAATTGAATCTATCGACTGATTACCCAAAGATTTTTCTAGTAAACGACGTCCGAGGTTTATGGCGTCATCTCTTCTTAGGTTTTTAATAAAGTGTCGAATATTGGTTCTGGCTTTACTGGTGGCAACAAAGCTCAACCAACCCGGATTTGGTTTCGCACCTGGCGCAGTAATTATCTCTACAGTTTGGCCGTTTAGTAACGGCCGAGAAAGTGACACAATGGTGCTATCAACCTTGCACGCGATACAACTATTTCCTACATCCGTATGAATCGCATAAGCAAAATCAACCGGTGTGGCATTTTTAGGCAATTCGATAATATTTCCATTGGGAGTAAAAACGTATACCTCATCCGGGAATAAATCGACCTTAACACTTTCAATAAACTCGATTGAGTCACCGCTGTTTTCTTGTAGCTCCATCAGGTTACTCATCCATTCTCGCGCTTTTACTTCAGCACGATTAACATCAGTTGGATTCTTATAGAGCCAGTGTGCCGCCACACCATTTTCAGCCATTTGATCCATTTCAGTCGTTCTGATCTGGACTTCAATATGTAATCCGTGTGGGCCTTTTAAAGTGCTATGCAGTGACTGGTATCCGTTGGTCTTAGGGATTGCTATATAGTCTTTAAAACGGCCTGGGACTGGACGATATAAATTGTGCAGTTGCCCCAAAATACGATAACAACTATCTTCTGTATCAGTGATCACTCTGAAACCGTAAACATCCATTACTTCTTCAAAAACACCGACTTTATTTTGCATCTTTTTATATATGCTATATACGGATTTTTCTCGTCCGCGAATATCCGCACCAATTCCTTCTGCATTAAGCCTTTGCTGGATATTGTTAGAGATACTATTAATGATTTCTTTACGATTACCGCGAGCCTTACGAACTGATTCTTTTAAGACTCGGCTGCGCATCGGGTACTGCGCGGCAAAACACAGTTCTTCCAATTCTTGACGAATGGCAAACATGCCCAGTCTGTTAGCAATTGGCGCATAAATTTCCATGGTTTCTTTGGCGATTCTAGTACGTTTTTCGTTGTTTAACGCACCCAAAGTTCGCATATTATGCAGCCGGTCAGCCAGTTTAATTAGGACGACACGCAGGTCTTCGACCATAGCCATCATCATTTTTCTGAAGTTTTCAGCTTGGGCTTCTTTTCGGGATCTAAATTTGATTTGGGTTAATTTACTAACACCTTCAACCAGTGCCGCGACTCGTTCGCCAAACTTTTCGCTGAGTTCTTCACGGGTGACTTCACAATCCTCGATAACATCATGCATTAAAGCCGCCATGATCGTTTGAGAATCTAAATGGAGTGTTGCTAGAATTTTAGCAACGGCGACCGGATGGGTAATATAAGGATCGCCGCTTGAACGGAGTTGGCCTTCATGAGCATCGCGCGCAAAAATGTAGGCCTGTTGAATTTTTTCAACTTGTGATGCGTCTAAATAGCTTAATAATTGCTCTTTAAGCCCCGTAAATAGATACACACCAGTCTCCTAGGACAAAAATCGAAGCTACCAAGAATTGATCTATTCTTCGATGCTTTCTTCAATTATTTCGTCGACTGGCGCAGCACCAAGTTTATCGACATTTTCTGTAGAGACTAGATTTTCTTCAATTTCTCTTAAGGCAACCACTGTTGGTTTGTCATCATCCCAATCAACCATCGCTTCTTTGCCACCGGTAGCTAGTTGTCTAGCTCGCTTAGAAGCGACCATGATAAGGTCAAATCGGTTACCGATTGCGTCTACTGCGTCTTCTACTGTTACTCTTGCCATTAATTAGTCCAACCTGTAAAACAATAAATTCGAATTTTGAGAGTAGATTTATTTGACCACTTTTTCAGGCCCCTACTCAAAAAGGCCGGATAGTTTACCCTAATTTGCCCGCTACTCCAAAAGATTGCACAACAATTGAGCATGTTTTTTGCTCTGAATAGCCAATTTTTGCCTTTCAGCAACAATTATTGCCTTAATCTCAAATACAGCTTGCTCAAAGTCATCGTTTATCACTACGTAGTCATATTCATTATAGTGTGACATTTCGCTAATTGCGGCATCCATTCGACCCTTTATAATAGCTTCATCATCTTGGCCACGACCTTGTAATCGGCTTTCCAGTTCCTGTTTACTTGGAGGAAGGATAAAAATACTCAAACTTTCTGGGAGTTGTTGCTTTATTTGTCTTGCTCCCTGCCAATCGATTTCTAGAATAACATCAATACCTTGCTCTCGTTGATTGGCAATCGAAGACTTACTGGTTCCATAATGGTTTCCAAAGACTTCGGCATGTTCGTAAAACGCTTCCTGCTCGACCAACAGTTTAAACGCTTCCGGTTCAACAAAATGGTAGTCTACGCCATCGACTTCTGCGGCCCGCTTGGCCCGGGTGGTATGCGAGATCGAAGTCTGCACTCCATTTAGTTCACTAATAAGCTTTTTTAATAAGCTAGTCTTTCCCGCACCAGATGGTGCAGATACAACAAAGAGGTTGGCTTTAGCTTGATTCATGAATTCTCTTATTGTTTGACGATTTGTTAATAGTTAGGCTTTCATTTGATTCTAGCAAGGGTATTCTCGTTACGCCAGTACCAGCCAAGGCGATATCTTATTAGCCACTTTAGCATCGCTGGTTACTCGATATTTTGGATCTGTTCACGCATTTGTTCAATTAAGACTTTTAATTCAACCGACGCGGCCGTTGTTTTAGCACTAATTGATTTAGACCCGAGAGTATTGGCTTCACGATTTAACTCTTGCATTAGAAAGTCTAATCGTCGACCAACCACGCCACCTTTTTTAACCAGTCGCTCAACTTCAGCTATGTGAGCGTCGAGTCTATCGAGCTCTTCATCAACGTCTATTTTTTGCGCGACCATGACCATTTCTTGTTCGATACGAGTTTCTTCAAACTCTAACTTTATCTCTTCAAATCGGCCAAGTATTTTTTCTCGTTGCCATTTAGCGATGGCCGGCATTTCCTCTCGTACATATTTAACTTGTTGACCAATTCCGTCTAGTCGCTGTTGGATCATTTCCGAAATACTTTCACCTTCTCGACCTCGCATAGTAATCAATTGTTCGATAGCTTGATCGAGCGCTTGCAATAGATCTTTTTCCATTTGTTCACTATCAACTTCTGATTTTTTGATAATGCCAGGCCAATTTAAAATACGGGTCAAATCCGGTTGCTGTTTAACGCCAGCTATATTTTGCAAAGATTGGTGCGATTTCATCAGTGATTCTGCTAACTGAGAGTCTATCGCTAAGTCGTCGCCAGTTTCTTGACCAATTTCGAGTTTAAGTGTGCAATCAAGTTTTCCTCGATTAAGCTTTTTTCGGAGCTTTTCTCTTAGTTTAAATTCTAAATAGCGTAGCGACTCAGGTAATCTGAAGTTGGTTTCCAAATAACGGCTATTCACCGAGCGTATTTCCCACGCTCCATTGCCCCAGTCTTTTTCAATTGATTGTCGGGCAAATGCCGTCATGCTTTTTATCATATTTAATTCCTAGTGAGTCTTGTTTGAGGCTATCTTAGGCCAATTGTAGCTGGGGGTTACCGACATATAATAAGTATCGGCGCTGCAAATTGTACCTCGAGTGACCATTTTTTTGAATAAATCAGTTTAAATTGGGGTACTTATATTAAATTCAGTGCTTTTTAGTTAGAATTCTGGCCAATGCCACCTAAACATCTTCCGGAGAACCAGCATGCGACCGAGCGGCCGAACTAGTAATCAATTAAGACCCATTCAAATTACCCGTCAATTCACCAAACATGCCGAAGGGTCGGTATTAATTGAAATGGGTGAAACTCGTGTTCTCTGCACTGCCTCTGTAGAAGAAGGCGTACCCCGATTCCTTAAGGGCAAAAAGCAGGGCTGGTTAACCGCAGAATATGGCATGTTGCCAAGAGCAACTCACACTCGCAACAACCGAGAAGCTGCCAGAGGCAAGCAAAGCGGACGAACTCAAGAAATTCAACGATTAATTGGTCGTTCTCTACGCGCCTGTATCGACCTTTCATTACTAGGCGAATATACCATTATGATTGATTGTGACGTTTTACAGGCCGATGGTGGTACACGCACAGCATCCATCTCTGGTGCTTGTATTGCATTAGTTGAAGCGGTTAATCAACTAATCCGGAACAAAAAAATCAAAACCAATCCAATCAAACATATGATTGCAGCAGTATCGGTTGGAATATACAAAGGTACGCCGGTACTCGATTTGGATTACCCAGAAGACTCTGTCGCCGAAACCGATATGAATATTGTGATGAATGAAGAATCCGGTATTATCGAAATTCAAGGAACTGCCGAAGGAGCAACATTTACTCAAGAAGAACTGAGTGAAATGATGACTCTTGGCAAACAGGGAATCAAGGAAATTATCGAAGCGCAAAAAGCAGCGCTGGCATAGTCAACTAGTCATTGATACAAAGTAGCATCTGCCTCAACCTAGCAGATGCTGCCATTACTCTCTACTCTCTACTCTCTACTCTCGCAACTCGCAACTCGCAACTCGCAACTCGCAACTCAATTGTAAACACCAAGTAAACTCCCCACTCAATTCTTTACAAAAACCCGTCTTAAATAAATATTTCTCCGAGAATAAACTTTAAATCATCAAATTTAATTGCGAGGAGAGTCACCATGTTTAAACGAGCCGCCATCACCTTATCCATCATTGCCGCTATTGGAGCCACCATTATTCCGTTGAACACACAAGCTCACTCGAATCCAAATGATAAAAAGCACATCATTAAACCAACCCCACATCATCAACCGAAAATTCAATTGGCCATTTTATTAGATACCAGTGGCAGCATGGATGGTCTAATCGATCAAACGAGAAACCAACTTTGGCAAGTAGTGAATGAGTTTTCCACCGCTAAGCGGCATGGTGTCACCCCTAAACTTGAGGTAGCATTATTTGAATATGGTAACGATGGTAATTCAAGGGACACTGGTTTTGTTAGAATGCTAAATAACTTTACTCGGGAGTTGGACAAGGTGTCTGAAGGGCTATTTTCTTTGACTACAAACGGTGGCAGTGAGTATTGCGGCTTTGCCATTAAAACAGCCGTACATAGTCTTAACTGGAGTCATAGTAATCACGATATTAAAACTATTTTTATTGCCGGAAATGAACCTTTTTCTCAAGGACCAGTAAATTATCGAGATGCTTTAAGACTAGCCAGTCAACACGGTATTGCAGTGAATACTATTCACGCTGGCGATCATCAAGTTGGCATTGATACCGGTTGGCAAAACGGCGCGCTATTAGCCGGCGGAGATTACATGAGTATCGATTCCAACCGACGAGCGGTACATGTTCTTGCTCCACAAGATAAACGAATTGTTGAACTTAATGCTCAACTCAATAAGACCTATATTCCTTATGGGAAGCAAGGTAAAGAGAAAGCATTAAGACAAAAGGAACAGGACTCCCGCAGTGAAAGTATTTCATCCGGTTTACTTTCAAAACGAGCGATTACAAAATCTTCCTCCTACTACAAAAACTCAAAATGGGATCTTGTCGATGCCCTTGAAGAAGGTGAAGTGACCGAAGAGCAAATTGCCAGTATGGATGAAGCAGCGCTACCGCAAGAGATGAAAGCTATGTCAGCTGAAAAGAAGAAACAGTATGTCGCTGAAAAAGCGAAAAAACGTGCGGAATTAAAGCAGGAAATTAAGGGCCTTAGTGAAGCGCGGAAAGCTTATGTAGCAGAAATGAAGAAAAAACAAATTGAATCTGCACCAAGTATGAGCGATGCGTTAACAGCTGCGATTAAAAAACAAGCTGCGGCTAAAGAATATAAGTTGGAGGAGTAGTGTTTAACTTTTAGTTAATCAAATATTAACTCGAATGGCCAAGATTACTTGGCCTTTTTTAGTAGGTTGCGTGTGACGATTAAGCAAAAGGACAGACTTTTTACTCTCTGAAAGAGCATTCACTAAACATTCATTCAATTCGTTCAAAACACCTCTGCTAATTACTGATACAGGAGTTATCGATAGACTTTATCTTTCACCTATTTGGCGAACAAATCCAAAGTCTCCAGAGCCAAATTAAACACATTAGCACTTGACTCGCCACTGACATTTTTAACCACCGCAGCTGAATGATTATGATCTAAACAAAGTATTAACATGGTGACTCCGCCCATGCTGCCACCACTGTGCATCACCGAATTTTCGTGGCGAGCTATCATTTCTAGGTACTTTTTGTTCTTCGTTTTGTCTCTGTTTAATCGGTTCAAGTAACTATCCCAGCCAACTAACCAACCAATCCCGAAATTAGAACCATTTTCTTTTGCCGTCGGCTTAGTCATTTGATTGATCGAATCTGCTGGCAAGAAATCAGTGTTTGTATGGGCAACGGCCATTTTAACAATATCCGAAGGTGTGGATAGAAAACCACCTCCAGCATACTTATAACTACTATTGACCGATGGTGAGTTAATCAGTTTACCGTCCCTATAAGAATAAGGAGTGTGGCGATTACTGATGATTGGACTAGCATCATCAAAGGTCGAATCATTCATTTCAAGTGGTTGAAAGACTTCTTGGCGAATGATTTGTTTAAAGTTACGCCCTCTGTCATGTGCTTCCATAGCGGCACTCACTAACGTCCAAGCATAGGTAGAATAACTAAAACGAGAACCTGGAGTAAACTGCAATGGGTCGTCTTTGAATATTTCTAGCGCGGCAACCCTTGTGGGGTATTCTTTATTGGATAAGAACTCTTCTCCACGATAATGTCTAATTCCAGAAGTATGGTTAGTGAGTTGACGTAAAGAAATTTTCGGATGGCTACTCGGCCACTGCTTGACGAAATCGATGATAGGCGCATCAAAATCCACAGGCTTTTTTTGGTCGATTCGCATGAGTCCTGCTGCGGTGATCACTTTAGCAACACTGCCTACTCTCAGCTTGGTCTTTGCCGTCATAGGAACATTGTTTTCAAGATTAGAGAAGCCAAACCCTTGCGCCCAAATAATACCGGATTGATTACCAACGGCTACGCTAATTCCTGGTACTGTAGGAGAAGAAACCGCTTTGCTAAACAACTGGTTCGCTTGTTGTTCGCTTTGTTCAAAAGCTTTGGATTTTTTCAGTTTGGTAGACTGATCGGCAACCACCATGCTAGAAAGCAAAAATAAATAAAGCATCAAGAAATAGGCCATTGAGCGGCTTTCTCTAAATTGCTTGAACTGTCGTCTAATAGTCATTTTTTTGTCCTTGTACCCGAATTACAATAGCCAATTTACAATCCTCAAAAAGAGAACATCCATAACGGTAAAATGCATCCGCTAGCGCGATTATTTTATAGCGTTCTAATTTTTCACTTTACTAGGCCTGTGCTAGTATGTCGAGTTTCTTATCTATGGAGAAAAATACCAATGAAATATAGAGGGTGGTTATTAATGGCCTTATTAGGCATCAATAGTGCGATAGCGAATGAGAAAGATGATTCGTATTTGTGGTTAGAGGACGTTGATGGCAAAAAGGCAATGGACTGGGTTGTTGCTCAGAATAAAATCTCAGAAAGCGAACTTAGTAGCTCACCGCTTTACAAGGAAATTCATCAGCAAACCTTAAATATTCTTAATGATAAGAACAAAATTAAGTATGTCTCGATTCGAGGTGACAAGGTTTACAATTTTTGGCGAGATGAAAAGAGCATTCGAGGTTTATATCGCGAAGCAAACCTAAAGGACTACTTGGTTAATAAACCAAAATGGGAAACGGTGTTTGATCTTGATGACATTGCGAAAAAAGAAGATGAGAACTGGGTTTATAAAGGCATTAGTTGCCTTTTCCCAGATTATGAACTTTGCTTACTCATGCTTTCCAGAGGTGGTGCCGACGCCACTGTAGTTAGGGAATTTAATATTAAGAAAAGAGAATTTGTAGAAAATGGCTTTAATTTAGCCGAGGCAAAATCCAGCGTATCATGGAAAGATAAAGATTCACTTTATGTTGGCACCGACTTTGGTGATGGCAGCTTGACAGACTCTGGCTATCCTAGAATCTCAAAACTGTGGAAGCGCGGTACAAAAATCGACTTTGCAGAGACTATTTTCGAAGGCAAGAAGCAATCCGTTGCTGCTGGGGTGTACAGAAGTTTTAGCATCCATGGCAATACTGACTATGCCTATGAATCGACTTCGTTTTATACCAATAACGCTTTCCTATTAGATGATGGTCAGCAAATTCCAATAACCAAACCTGACAGTGCGGATATTTCAGGGATCTATAAAGATCAATTATTTGTGCAATTAAAGAAGGATTGGCAATACCAGAGTAAGCTCTTTAAACAAGGCAGTATCATTACTGCTAGTATGAAGTCAGTAAAATCGGGTCAACCGGACTACTCGGTATTTGTTGAGCCAAGCAGTAAAAGAATTATTAACTCATTGAGTTTTTCGGAAAACTATATTTGGGTTTCTTGGCTAGACAATGTAAGAACAATCGTCGAACGATTTGAAAAACGGCAAGACGGCAAGTGGTCAACTGCAAAAATTCCACTCGATTCAAAGGGCAGCATCAGTGTGTTTGGCATGCAAGAAGACAGCGATTCATTTTTTGTCACTTACGAAAACTTCTTAAAGCCGGATACTCTTTACTTTATAGACGGCAAGTCACTTAAGCTGACCGAACTTCAAAGCCTTGAAGCAAAATTTGATTCATCAAAACTCAAAGTTGCGCAACATTTTGCGACCTCGAAAGATGGCACCAAAGTGCCTTACTTTTTAGTCATGAATAAAAACACCAAGCTAGACAGCAAAAACCCGACATTACTATACGGATACGGCGGATTCGAAGTTTCGCTAAGACCGAGTTACTCCGCTCTTAGCGGTAGCGCATGGCTATCACGCGGTGGTGTCTATGCTCTTGCTAACATCCGTGGTGGTGGCGAGTATGGGCCCAGCTGGCATCAGTCGGCGCTCAAGGAAAACCGACAGCGAGCCTATGAAGATTTTGAAGCCATTGCTAAAGATTTGATTGCTCGAAAGATCACCTCGCCGAGACATCTAGGGGCGCAAGGTGGAAGTAATGGGGGGTTATTGATGGGTAACATGATCACTCGCAGTCCAGAACTGTTTAATGCCATCATTTGCCAAGTGCCATTGTTAGATATGAAACGCTATAACAAATTGTTAGCAGGTGCCAGTTGGATGGCAGAATACGGAAATCCGGACATCGCCGAAGAGTGGGAATATATCAAACACTTCTCTCCCTACCACAATTTGAGCGAGGATAAAAAGTATCCTCGAGTGTTCTTCACAACTTCAACACGAGACGATCGTGTTCACCCGGGTCATGCAAGAAAAATGGTCGCTAAAATGAAAGGTATGGGACATGATGTATTGTACTATGAGAATATTGAAGGCGGTCATGGCGGTGCCTCTGATAATAATCAAACAGCCCATCTTTACGCGATGCTATATAGCTATTTGTTTAACCAACTAAAATAACCTCCAAACTGTCAGATAAGCTAATTGATTAGCTTATCTGACAGACTTTTCTTTCTACCCTATTTTTCAGACAAACTTGTTGTCATATAGAATTATAAGTCAACTAACTAGCAATCCGATCATAGTGCTTTTCCAAATTATGAATGGTTAGTTCATGCTGCTGATAAAAAGCATTATGTCCGCCATTAGGATACCACTCAACATTCACTTGTGGGTTTTCTGATTTCATTTGGTTAATCAACTCTGGATGAATGACTTCTTCTTTCTCACCATGCAGAACCAGTGTTGGATTACTCATCGAGATTAACGATTGACGGCAGTCAAAATCATTGAGAGTAGTCAGATTGAGTTGACTAGCCATTGGATGATTATACTGACGGTTAATCAAGCTAACAGCTTCGTCTGTTAGCTGATTATTTTTGAAATAGTCAAACGGCTGTTGTTTTTGAAAAAGCTCAAAGGCGCCGTTTACATAGTCTCTTAGACTTTCATCGAAACCTTCAGCTGTCGCTTTTGCAAAGTATTTTGCTGTGTAAATAGAAGGATTGGCATCGTAGCTTCCACACAGAATGAGCGAGGCATCTTTTAGATTCCCTTTAACAATACTACCCGCTTGAATCATTCCACCTAACGAGTGGCCACAAAGAATAGGATTGTTAATTTGATGTGCTTCGAGAAGTGCTAAATTTAGGTCAATCAGGTCTTTGAACTGATAATCGTGATCAGGCATTGGCGAAAGGCCGTGTCCCGGCAAGTCATAGCTAAAAACGCTATGGCCCTTGGATTGAAAAAATTCTAGGACGCCGTAACCGCAACTTCGATTTTGACTATTGCCATGTAGGAAAACAAATGGACGCTTACTAATATCACCGAGCTCAAAGCTTTGCTCAATATTTGATAAGTTAAGCACCATCAGCTCTCTCTTTTGGATTTAATCTTGATTTATAGTTTTTCCATTAAGATAGATTCAAACTTAATCTGATCTTTTGCAAAATTTCGAATACCTTCAGCAGTCTTTTCAGTCGCCATCGCGTCCTCATTCATCGCCCAACGAAACTCATCTTCCGTAATAAGGCTTGGACGTGTTTCGGAAATACTTTGTGGCGATAATTTTCTCTCAATAGTCTCATCGCTTTGACTAAGCTCAGCCATTAAATCCGGACTAATGGTTAAACGGTCGCAACCAGCTAACTCTAAAATTTCACCGACATTTCTAAAACTAGCTCCCATCACTACGGTAGGGTAACGATACTGTTTGTAATACTGATAAATAGACTGTACTGATAATACTCCTGGATCTTCGGCAGGCTCGTAGGAGTCTTTCCCTAACGATTTCTTATACCAATCTAGAATACGCCCCACAAAAGGCGAAATTAAGAATACACCCGCTTCTGCTGCAGCTCGCGCTTGAGCAAAGGAAAAGAGCAATGTGAGGTTACAGTTGATATCTTCTTTTTCTAGAATCTCTGCGGCTTTAATCCCCTCCCAAGTGGAGGCAATTTTTATCAGTATGCGAGACTTATCGTATCCTTGCGCTTGATAAAGCTCAATAATTCTACGCGCCTTAGCAACCGTTGCGTCGACATTAAAAGACAATCTGGCGTCCACTTCCGTAGACACCCTACCCGGCACCAAAGATAACAACTTACAGCCAATCAACACATTCAGTTGATCGCTCGCCACTGACAATTGTTTGTCTTTACTATCAGCCGCTTTTTTAGCGTAATTAATCACTTCCTGAACCGTCGACTGATACTCTGGCAGCGCCATGGCTTTTAAAATTAGCGATGGATTGGTCGTTGCATCTTCCGGTGAAAACTCTGCGACTGCAGTAAAGTCACCGGTATCGGCCACTACCTTAGTCATGGATTTTAATTGTTCGAGTTGATTAGGCATTGAATCTCTTTCACTCCGTTTGTTCGAAATAAATGCTCGGTTGAATGACGCTATAGCCTAGAGATTCCTTTAACCTAGGTCAACTAACTAAATCGAATTAGTCTTGATTTAGATAGAATAAGATCTGCTCTTTATGTTTGTGAGCACTGAGCCAATCTTTAAAAGTCCTAACCATAGCCAGATCATCTTCTCCAACATACCGAAGCAAACGATTATCACGAGCATCTTGAGTCGCTTGTTTTCTTAATTTAGTTTGCCATTGCTCGGTAAAAACGAGAGGCATCCTAGTATCTAGTTCAAGCAACTTTAATAAATGCCATTCCCCCTTATCTAACCATGCTTCATCACAAGAGGCACACAAATCCAGCTTGTTATCACTTTCGCCAGAAATTTTATATTTCAGCATTACTCGGCTGCATTTGGGACATGACATCGCGGATTGCGATTCTTCTGCAGTTCCAATAAAGGCTTTAAGGGTTGTTTCGTCTTCTGAACTTTCTAATTCTGACTGGGGAGTTCTTTCCGCCCAATCGCGGTAGTAAAGCAGTGCGACTAAAGCACCTTCGCACTCGCCACACCCCATAGCAGATAGCCCTTTTTCCAATTTAGTAGGATGTAATTTGCTAGAATGACATTTTGGACATTGCATTTGATTTTCCTTTATTCTTTCTAAATTTCTGACTTTGAGTAGATAGTCTACGTTAACTGGGAATTAATCTCCGCGACAATTCTAGACTCTATCTGTGCACTCATAGCTCGGTACATTAACCCCAAATTAAGAGACAGCTCTAGTTGGTTAGCTGTTATGCGAATTAAACCATTGGCACCCTTGCGTCGAAAAGTAAATTCAGACTCGCTTTCCCACTCAGTATTAAAGCTTAATTTATCTTGTAATGAGACCATCATATGGTTAATTTTATCTCTTAACAATTCCATTGGAACGTCATGCTGCCTCGATATTTGAATGTGTGCCATTGACTACTTATCCTTCTTGGTACTTTTCTTGGCCGTTTTATATTGTTTTTCAATTTTATCTAGCTTGTCGTTAATATCAGTCATTTTTTGATGTGTACCTAAATCAAGATCCAATTTACCACTCATAATCCGCATTAACGGCGCCAAGCTTTGATTTAAGGCTTCAGCTAATTCCTTACCAATGGTTTCAACCTGTGGTTTGGGCTGTTTCGCTGTAGCCATGGACTTGGTCAGTTTATTAATAGCAACAACGACTTTTTCAATGGCTTCTGATTCCGCCTGATTATCCTTTGTCGATTGTTGAACACTTGACGAAGACTTACCTTCTGAGAGTTTACTGGTGAGTTCATACAATGAATGCTGTCCTTGCATCGAAGCTTCTTTCCAAGCATTGATTCCAGTGACAAGGTCGCTCAGTTGAGCAACAATTTTATTGCCAGCATCCACATCATCACCACCAATCGACTGATTTCTAGCAAAATCTTGTTTTATTTTTTGCCAACGTTTTTGCTGTTTCTCAGTCATACAGTCTCGTAATTCGGCGAGTTTAAGTAAGTTAGCCTCGGTACCGGTTGTCAACAGTTGCGACTCTCCAAGGTAGTGGTCATCGACTAAACGAGTAATTTCCTCATCGGTCATAATAGCGGAGATTTTCTCGGCCATTTTGTTCATGTTTCGATACGATCCCTGAAGCTTAAAAGTTGGTTCTGTTCGATATTTATCATCCTGAGCACTTGCGGCAATATACTCGCGGTTCACTCGCCAAACGACTTTTTGTACTGCCTGCATTTTTTGCAGCACTCCGACTATCTCTTTTACCTCTGCACCGCTATATTGATGTGAAAGCTCTGTTGCAGCAATATTTTTGCCTTTAGCCATATCGATAAACTTGTACACATCTGACATTTCGCGAGTTGCCAATGGTGCTAGAACGGGGTTGGACGTTAGCGAGTTCTCAATATAACTAAGTGCAAACACTTCTTCCTTACCACCCAGTACATCACCCAAATTATAAATGTCAGCACGGTTAGCTAGCATGTCCGGAATTTGGAATGCCTCTCCAGATTCTGTATATGGATTTCCAGCCATAACTACACAAAATTTCTTACCTCGCATGTCGTAAGTTTTCGGTTGCTTTTTCCAAACACCTTCAATCCGTCGTGTGCCATCGCAAAGAGAAATAAACTTTTGTAAGAACTCACTATTGGTATGTTGAATATCATCCAAATAAAGCATCACATTGTTACCCATTTCAAGAGCGAGATTAAGCTTTTCTAACTCTTGTTTAGCAGCGCTATTATCGGCTTGTTCCGGATCAATAGAAGTCACATTGTGACCAATCACCGGGCAATTAATTTTCATGAAAATTAACCCTAATCGATCGGCAACATATTCCATTAAAGTTGTTTTACCGTAACCAGGTGGCGATATCATTAACAACAGCCCCATTAAATCGGTTCGCTTCTTATCACCAACGGTTCCGATTTGTTTGGCCAAGTTATCCCCAATAAGCGGCAGATAGACATCATTAATCAATTTATTCCTGACAAAAGAAGATAATGGCTTAGCTTTAAACTCGTGCAGTCTTAAGCCACTTCTCTGCTCCTCAACAACACTTGCCCGAATCTCGTGATAACGCCTGTAACCTGGCAATACCACAGATTGGTGATATTGATTTCTCTCGAGAAAGTCATCAAGTTGTATATTAAGTTTTCTATCCATGATCCGCTGGTGGTTACCGACTAACCCTTCAACATTCAATTGAATATCAACTTGGCGATCCTTTCGATCAATACGTTTTTCGGCATTTAAGATCCCGATGGCCTCTCCAATAAAGCTGGCGTATTGCAGTTTATTTTGTGAACTTAAATAGGCGCTTAACCAACTTTCAGTGAGAGACCAACGCTTACCAACTTGCCCTTTGATATCTTGCAAAACCTTTTGGTAGTCACGCCAAGCGTTATTACTCTCTAAGTGAGTCTTAAACTCGTCGCATAGTTGACGGGCGTACTTGCTGGTCGAAAAACTAGCCACTTGCTGAGATAACTCTTCCACCAAATATTCACTAGCATTGGCAATATGATGAATCTCCATCGGTAAGCCTTGTTGCTCGACAAAGGCATCTATTTCTCTTTCAATTTCTTGTCTTAACAATCCTTTTGCTTTGCTGTCGCCAAATACGGATAGCATTTGACTGGCCGAACGGGCTTTCTGCAACCACAATTTTTGAATTTCACCCTGTTGATGGTTAGCCCAATAAATACACCCCAAACCTCTTGCTATAGGAGAGTATTTGAACACGTCGGCTACTTCATAAACTGGAACTAGTTTTTGTAAGATCTTGGCAGCGTCATGATCATGAATTCCTTTCTCATAACCATCTCTAAATCGTGGCGAGGCAAACTCACTGACTAGTTTAGACAATGCTTTTGGCTCGGCAAGTGCTAGGCTTAGGTCTTCCCATGTTAAGTCGCCTGTGCCTTTTTCGGCCGCATCTAAAATTGAATAAGCTAGATATTCTGAACGATAGAGCTCTTGAGTTTCAGAAGGCACTTCCATCCCCCAAAACTCTCGCAGCTCAGCCAACTGTTGGTTATTTAGCTTTTCGAAATAATCGGTTCCGGTAAGCCTTATATAGAGCTGTTCATCTTTGGGTAAAATAGTCAAATCTAGATCTTGTTTGTTAACCGCAAATTTATGTCGCGGCCCAAGTTTGATCACTTGGCCACCCTCTTCGTAAAGATCAGCTTTATCCCTTAAAGAACGAATGGATTGCTGCTTGGCAGCTTTCAGTTGAGAGTCGAGATCTTCGGCTTTTAGGCTATCATCGAGTTCATTAAGCTGCTCGATAATATCTCTAATTTTGGTGACTAATCCATCAGAGGCGAAAAAAGTATTCACTTCATCTTGCTCAGAGAATCGTTTTACTCGCCGTTGAACGCTCTGTAATATTCGCTCTCCGGCGCTGGATAATGACTGGGCTTTTCTTTGCCTTTGTTCTACTAAACTTTGTTTATGCTCTTCAAAAGATTCAAAAATTTCTTCCCGTTTACTAATAACGTCAGTGATAAAGTCGTCATAGTCACTAAACTCACCTTCCAACTCTTCCAATTGAACTAACAAGCGAGAGACTTGCTCATCGCATTTTTCGGGGGTATTCGCCAAGCCTAAGGCGTTATGAATGCTCTGATTTAATAGTTTAATTCGCGCGCCAAATTGGGCTGTAGCTTCGACGCTGCCCATGGATTTACGTTGATGCTCTAGCTCAGCTCGTTGTTGATTTAACTTGGCATATAATTCGGAAATGGAGTCAACGATTTTGGTTTGCAAAGTTGCATCATCTACTTGCAATGTCGCCATCATTTCAGAAATTAGATCTAAACCTTGAGCGAGCTGTTCAACCGTTTCTAAATGGGGTCTTAGCTCAGCATTAGTTTTAGATTTCTCTGAGTCCTTGGCAATTTCTTTAAGGGTTTTATAATAACTTTCTAGGGCATCATCTGAAGACAAAAATTCAACGGTCTTAAGGCGTAACTCAGTCTCCAACTCACTGATTGAATGATCAAGTTCGGCAATCTTTTGCACATTGATATAACGATACTCTTTGATCGTCATTAGATGACCGCGATACTTTCTGATTTGATTGAGGCCGTCCACAAACTCCTGCGGAGTATGCCAACTATCGGGCTCTATCGAACGTCCTATCTCTTTTTCACTCGCTTCCGCTTCACTGAGTGCTTGGTCCGATTTCTTTCTGATACTTTCTACTTTTTCGTATTCATCAATTACTGATTCTGCTGTTTGACCAATTGCCTTTATCAGTTTATTAATCTTAGTCAGTTCGTCTGAATCTAACCAAAAATAAGAATCAAAAATTCGCTGACATTGCTTGCTGAGTTGATCATAATGTTGTGCTGAGACATCCGTTGACACAATGCTCTTTGAAATACCGTAGAGTTCAGAGATCCCACGAACAAGCTCTGCGTTACCGATTTTGGCGTAAAAATTTTGCGAGACCGGCTGAGAGCTAGCGTATAATTCTGAGCAATAAGGAGTTTGCCAAATTTGAATTGGATGAACTCTGTTTGGTTCGTCATCAGCGTAAAAAATAATCATGCGACCATCTTCGTAGAATCCATAACCATGACCAAATAGTGGGTTTTGTAGCTTTCGTTCAATCAAATTATAGGCATAGAGTGCAATGACGTTGCTTTCTGGTTGGTAAAACACGTAGAGTACATCTTCACCATTCGGTGATTTAAGGGTTTTCTTGTAAACCAATCCGTCCAAATTATCATCAAAACTTTTGTGCTCGCCAGTCGCTAGATAATACCCACCAGGGAAAATAATCCCATGATCTTCTGGTAGTGATAAACATGCATTACCGATAGCATCAATTCGAACAATCTTTTGAGTATTTTTGTTAAAGACTAGATATCGAAAGTCTTCTTCTTGATAAGGTTTGATCTTAAGTAATACAATAGCACCTAAATCAGCATAGTAAAAATCGCCATCATCAAGGGACTGGGTTTCATTTGAAACTGGTTCAGAATAGATACCTAGACCAACATTCGTATTGTCTTCAATTTTAATGGTGATATCACCACGTGAACTATCAACAAACAACGTATCCAAAATATTAATATGCGGATTTCGACCATCAACCACATCATCACGAGTACATTCGATCCACTCAAAATCATGGCTAGAAGGAAGCTGTAGATCTCGCTCTCCGCGATTATCGATATAGTCTAACTTGGAACCATCAGACGAAATTTGCCAACGAAAGACACGCACGTCTGAAAGCTTTTCACCGATACTAAATGCAGCAAGTAATCGACCATCTTTAACAACTAGCTGCGACAAAGAAGCGTTTTTATAATAAGTATAAAGTTCTTTAAATTCTGTTTGGAATCGAGCATCGGCTAAAAACGAGTCTTTACCTGGAACACTGCGTAGTTCGAATTGACCTTCGGATTCTGACAAACTATATAGTGACAATACATCACTGATTTGAGTTTCTTTTTTCAAACCAATGAATACGTTGTAACCAAACAACACTTGGTTGCCAACAATCACCAAATCTTTCGCTTGGCAGTTGTTTTCCGTCCTTAAACGCATTCGGCCGAGCACTTTCATTTCTGTGCTGCCAAATTCACTCTGCCTAGCTTGATTAATTTCGGCTATTTGAGTATCTAGCTTACGGCCTTGTTCCTCGAGACGTTGGCGTATAATGTCATACGCTCCGCCTTCAGAAACCGCTTGCTCTACTTTATTATTAGGCTCGCTCACGAATATCTCCCTTTTAATCAATTGAGTTACCACTCTCCGACACGCGGAGAGTGACGTCTATCAATAAGATCTAATTAGCGACTAATTTAGATCTTTATCGTTAGCTCCATTAGACTCAATTTGAGGAGCACTCGCACCACCCAATAGTTTTTCCATTAACGCTTGAATGACAGGGCTTTTTTCCATAAATCCATTGACCGCATTACCAGCCCCCATACCTTTCGCTAGCTTATCAAAGTAATCGCCTTGACCACCGACGATATCGATGTTGGCACTTTTAAGGGCTGCACCCAAGACATTCGCTTGGTCGCTTGAGATTTCTTTGTTAGCTTCAATCGACGCTAACACTTCTTTAAGCTGATATTCTAGGTTCAATCTGAACTCTTCGAACTCTCGTGAAGCTGTATCCATATTATTCATGGCAGCGAACTTATCCACTAACGCATCGGCTTCCGCTTTACCTTTTTCGCGTAAAACATCTGCAGTACTAATACCAATTTCTTTAGTAGCAACAGCTTCTGCTTTACCTAACTCTTCTTTACCTCTTGCTTCCGCTGTTAGTTTTTCTTCTAGTACATTGGCTTCTGCAATACCTTCTTTCTTCAAAGAGTCCGCTTTAGCTTCTTGTACTCTGGCTTCAGCCAGTCCTTCTTTTTCAAGCGCATCTGCTTTAGCGATCAATACTTGCGCATCAGCTAAACCACCTGCAGCAACAGTCGCTTGATGTCCTTCAGCAATTTTCTTTTCAGCCTCAGATTTCTTTGACGAAGCTTCTAACTCAGCTTGTGCAATTAGATTAATCTCGCGAGATTTATGTACCGCTTTTTGTTCTTCTGCTTCGGCCTGCTTAACCATTTGTACTAAGCTTTCTTGAGCCGTTGCTTCAGCCGCCAAGATCTTAACTTGCTTAAGACGATCAGCTTCAGAAACTTCTTGAACTTCTTTAATTCGCTCTTCTTCTTCGGCAACTTTCTTTTCTACTGCAATTCTCTCACTAATGGTTTGGGCGATGATTTTCTTTTCTTCTTCAAGCGCTTTGTCTTTATCGATAATTGATAGGTCTACTTCCCGTTCTCTATTAACAGCTTCCATTTGTTGCGCTCGAATCACACGTTCTTTCTCGATAATTACTGCTTTTTCTCGATTTTGTTCAGCTACTTCAATTTGACGCAACTTCACCTGATCACGGATAGCCAACTGCTCATCAGTTTCTATGGTCGCTTGATCGGCTTTGAGTCGCTCTTCCTCTTGAACTTTTTTAGTTTCGGCTTCTTCTCTAGCTCTAACGGTCTCGATTTCTCGTTTTTGTTTAGACTCTGCATCTACTTGTTGACGCTCGAGTGCCAGCATCGCTTCTTTGGTTTCGACATTTTTCTTAGTTATAGCCAAGCTTTCGTCTTTTTCTAAACGATTAGTTTCGACATTTTGTACCGCTGTAATTTCAGTAATTTTTCTAATACCGGCAGAATCCTGAATATTATTTGGATCTAGACTGGATTTAGGTGTTTGCTCTAGGTAATCGATTGCAACATCTTCTAGAGCGTATCCGTTAAGGTCATTACCTATAACTTCAATGATTCTTTCTCTAAATTGAATTCTGTTTTCAAACAGGTCAAGGAATACCATGTTCTTTCCGACGGTTTTCAGTGCTTCAGAAAACTTCGCATTAAACAATTCGTTAACAGCTTCTTTATCAGAAGCTCTATCTACGCCTATCGCTTTTGCTACTCTGAGTACATCATCAGTTGTTTCGTTGACTCTAAGATAAAAGGCCACAGTAATATCGGCTCTTAAATTATCTTTACATATTAACCCGTCATTTTTTCGCCGATCAATTTCTAGTGTGATTAACGATATTTTCATTATTTCCATTTTGTGTATAACAGGAATAACAATCGATCCGGTAAAACTAACTTTCGGTTTCGCTCTTAGGTTATTCACAATCAGCGCGTATCCTTGCGGAATCTTCTTGTATACTGATGATATAAATACCGCTATAAATACCACTAGCGCAATGACTGCTCCACCTGCAATGAATATGATTTCCATAATTTTCCCTCTATTAATTTTAAGTAATATTTATACTAAATTCGTTCTCTGGTATAACTTGATAAACTGATGACTCTTGATCGACTTCAATAATTCTGACCAAGTCGCCATTTTTTAATTGATATTTTTCATTTGCACGTATCTTTAGAATCAAGCTGGCTCCTTGGTTTTCACATATTGCTTCACCAAAAGATTCAGTTACCTTAGTTGTCCTTACGATACATTGCTTTCCCAACAGAGATTGTGATGTAGTCGAATCGTTGTTTAACTTGGAAAATAGTTTTCTCAACGGTTTGATTAATTGTGCTGTTATTGGGAACGATACGAGAAAACTGACGACTAAGATTCCTGAGCCTACTATATAACGAATGAAATCAGAATTATTCCAAAATAGTCCATATTTGACAGCGCTATAGCTGATGATCCAAGAAACGAAAAAGATGATAGTCAGAACTATAAATATCGGAACCCCAGCTAAACCTAGTGACACTAAATAACTGGCAACCCCACTGACGCTAGTGGGATCGGTGTCCAAATCAATGTCTATACTTAGGTCAAGTGCATCAATATCGATTAACCCAAATGCTATAATAATCCAAATACCTATTATTACTACATTGATAGTCGTAAATATAGCAGTGGGGAAACTGCTTATGTTTAATAAAAATTGCTCCATTACGGTATTCCTCTTCAACTTCTTTTTCTTATTTCACCATTTATATCAGTATTCTGAAGCACTTCGGCGGTCAAGTATTATCGAATAACACATGCACTATCGCACTAATTGGAGGATGTGCAAAAATACAATAATGAAGTGAGTCTAAGTGATTTTCCTTTTATTCGAATTAAACTTCCTAGTCTTTCAAGAGATTGCATTTAGGATGCCGAACACAGCACATTTCTATCATGATTACGCTATGCGAATATACCAAAAAAACACTGAACTTGTCTCGGTACTATCATCAAAACTGCAAAACATGCGAAAGCTACTCTTTCATCACAAAACTAATGATTTCCTTTGCTGCCAACTCCTTAATAGCAAGTTTGTCGTCTGGCTCTACTTTGTAGTGTTCAGCCAAAATAGCATAATCCTCTTCCGACAGAGAAATCGTTAACCTAGGCCGAACCGGCTTTTTGCTCGGCAAGCCAAGAATTTTGCGCATTTGGTCCGATGGCGAGAGATCGTTTTGTATCGCTGTCAGCTTTAAACGCTTTTGCGCTTCAGTAGATATATCAAAGGCTATTTGTGTTGCTTTTACCGCTTTACTCTCTTTCTTCCAACGTTCTGGCTGTTTAGATTTCATAGATTGCTCTTGCAAGTCATTCTGTATCGTTTATAACAAAGTGAAGGCGAGTTCCCTCGCCTTAGATTTACTTTTTCTTCAATCTAGCCAATACATCTTCAGCTGAATGTTTGTCTTGTTTGATACCAGAAGCTTTAAGCTTTTGCTCCAAATCATCACCTTCAATGTCTTTTCTTAATTGAATACCCGCTTCGAGCTTATCTTGCTCACTCTGCTGCTTCTGCTTAATTCGCTCAAGTGACTCTCTAGCAGAACCTATTGCAGAATCATTTGCGGTTACTGTTTGAGTTACTGACTTTGTCGCGTTTTGCACAGACTCTCTAGTCTTGACCATTGCCAATTCTCGTTCATGATCAGCAATTATTTTTTCTGCTTCCTTAATTTGTGACTTAAGAACATCAGTATTGCGAGAATAACTTTCTAACTCAATGTTTCTTTCTTCAAGGGTTGCCTCCAAGCCAGCGATCTTTTCTGCGACTTGCAATGCCAGCGCCTCATCATCCTTTTCTAAAGCTTTAATCGCATAGCCTTCATTCTCTTCAATTTCAGCCTTGGTCGACTCAATTCTTCTTTCTACCGCCATTTTTTTCGCAACCACCTCAGTTAAACCTTTTTTGGCCAACTCAAGGTTTTCTTTCGAATCGTGGATCTCTTGTTCAAAAATTCGTAAAGATTGAGTATCAACGACGGCCTCTCCGATTTCTCTTGCACTTCCTCTGATAGCTGTTAATAATTTAGTTACAATGTTCATTGTTGTTTCTCCTGTTAAAAATCGATTCTTTAGACAATTAATTACTTCCGTTTACTATTTAATAAATTCTTCTAAAGCTTGTAAGCTGTCGGTAGAATTGGCCGCTAAAGTCACCAGCTCATCAGCAATGCTTTCTAGAGTGGAACCGCAAGATAATGCCCCAAATATGGCATAATAATCATCTACTATAGAAAAAGCGCTTAAGGGCATTGGGACGCTTAGCTCTAAAAGGTACTGATTTAATTCTGCGATTCTGTCTTGGTGTATTTCATCTTTATTAAATAGGTAAGAAATACATAGAATTTGCACTTCGGTAATGGTTAAGAAGATGGGCATCTCCTCTAAATCAGAAACTTCAACTCTCAGAACGTTATATTCTCCTTCAATGGTCAAACAGCTGAATTGGTGTCCTTTATATTCAAAGCCTGCTATTCGGCTAGATAGGTCCTGAAGGTCATTCATTGGCTTCTCCTTTGCGTTTTCGAAATTTTGCTTTCGACATATTATGTCATACAGCTTATCAAGTGTCGACATATTATGTCAAGCCTATTTTGACCAAAAACTTATTTTGATTATCTTCCAAATGAGCAATTCAACCCTCTCTCTGTTGAATCCAGCTTGGTCCGGTGTTACCTTTCGATGCGTATTAACCGTTTAACTCACTTAATGCGCTTAGCGGCGAGTGAATTCGTCTATTAAGCCTCCTTGGGAGAAAAATAATGAATAAATTACAAAAGTGCGGCACCGCGCTAACTATGGCACTGTTTTGTTTCGTTACTACCGCGGAAGAAAAAAAGCCCGAAATCGATTTTGCTAACTCTGAAGTTGCCCCCGGAATCTATATGATCAGCGGCGTCGGCGGGTTCACTGGTGGCAACATCGGTTTGTCCATCGGTGAAGATGGTGTAGTCATGATAGATGATTCAATGCCGCCTCTACATGAGAAAATGAAAAAGGCGATTGCATCTATTACCGACAAGCCGGTGGACTTTTTGATCAATACTCATGTTCACGGTGACCATACCGGTAATAACGAAAATATGGGTAAGGTTGGCACTCGTATCGTCGCTCACGAGAACTTACGAATTAACATGCTAACCAAAGGGATTGCGACTCCAAAAGGAAGAGTCAAGGCTCCTAAGTACGCACTTCCTGTAATTACTTTTTCACATTCGATGAGTTTTCACTTAAACGGTGAAGACGCAAAAATCTTTCATGTTGAACACGCCCATACCGATGGTGATGCAGTGATTCATTATCAAAATGCCAATGTAATCCACACCGGTGATATCTTCTTTAACGGCATGTTTCCTTACATTGATATCGATAATGGTGGAAGCGTAGATGGATATATTAGAGCTCAAGAGAAAGTGCTTTCACTCAGTGACGAAAACACCAAAATTATTCCGGGTCACGGTCCACTTGCTAGCATGACTGACTTACAAGCTGCGGTCGATATGCTAAAAGATGTGAAAAGCATTATGATGAAAACGATCAAGAGCGGAAAGTCTGAGGAAGACGTGGTTAAAATGAATCCTTTAAAGAAATACCATGACAAATGGAACTGGGGATTTATTACAACTGAAAGAATGACTCGACAAGTATATAAGAGTCTAAAGAAGTAGCCTGAAAAAACCTCTGGTGATTCAGATCCAGAGGTTTTCTTCATATTTTAAACTTATTCTTTTAGCTAAACCTTCACAGCCAAAACATCACATTCAACTTCATCTAGAATTTTTTCGACAGTACTACCTATTAGACCTGAGTGATAACTAGTTCCCATCACAATTAAGTCAATTTTCTGTTTTTCAATAACGCTTGGCAGAACTTGCTCTGGGTAACCTTCTTCTAAATGAAGATTATCCGAAGGAAAACCAACTTCAGCAATCCCTTCATCAAATGTTTGCTGGTTATCCTTCTTTAACTGTTCAATGTACTGATCGTAGTTTTCTTGTCCCATACTAAAATCAGCGGGTCCCATACCAACTCCCATTCCGACACCGATATCGGTCCACATTTGAAATGCAATTGGATCATAGCAATGAACAGCATGAGGCGTAGCGTTGAGAATATCAGACAAGTTCATAGCCGTTACTAGTATTTTAGGGTCAAGTTTTTCCGAATGCTCATGTCTATTACTAGGATCGATTGCAGCCATGATATTCTGATAACTGTTTGCGCCGTTTTCCTTCGCTAAAATGAGTGGCGTTTTACAAGTCTTTAATAATTGCCAATCATTGGGTGTAAAGAATATTTTATTGATGGTAGGGTGGTTGTGAGTAGATTTAATCACTAAATCATAATTACCACTCTCAGCTTTAGCATTAATCGCCTCATAAATTGGTTTAGCCCAAACAACGTCAACATCGACTTTGACGCCTTGGTTAACCGCGTCGCTAAGGTAACTATCAATCCATTTTTTCTGACTATTAAGATACCCTTTCTTGGCTGCTTCTAATTGCTCTGAATTAAAGAACAAATTAGAAACAAGTCCGCGATTATAAGTAACTAGAAAAAGCGTCAGGGTCGCATTAAGCTCTTTCGCCAAATAGATCCCCCTATCTAACGCTGGCTGCGATTCTCGAGTTGGATCTAAATCTACTAGTATTTTTTTAATTGAACTCATAATCTTTGCCCTCGTTTTATATTAGCATCTAGTTAAAAATGGTCAGGTTTACTGACTCTCACCCCTAAAGTGTAAGTTATATCACATTAAAATGTTTTGATGTACATCAATTAGGTCTACAACGATTTATCTTCACCCTTTTTGGCTTTGTTTTGACTATTTCCAGGAAATACCAACTCACCACTCGAATAACTACCGCCAAAGGTAGCCGCGGCAGTGGCAACTTGACGGATTGCCGACTCTAATTCGGCCTTAGTGATTGAAGACAAAGGGTGGATGAATGCAGAATACAAAACACCATCTCCGACTGCATATCTAGCGTCAAGCACACTATGATAGTTAGCTTGCATAGCAGCTTCCATCATTCCATCTGTTACATCCGAACGGTTAGCTATCGGGCTTAGTATTCGCATTCGATCGGCGTTAGCATCCCAGACACAGTACAAGGTCATTTGCTGATATTCAAAAACTATTACATTACCCTGTACTTGCGCTTTATCAGAATAGCCTTCGATAGCTTGATGAAGTTTTTCTGGTGTCATTTCTGCATTGGCTTTACCAACAAAACCAAATGTCAAAATCAATAGAAGAATTGAAAGCTTAAAAATAGGTGAGTAGAGGTGATTCATAGTCTAAATTCCTTTTAGTGATTAGATTTAACCAATAGCGTTTATTGGCAGCCGCAAAGACCCGAGTCACGAATCTGGCAACCGTCAACCCTAGTGTGTAAGACTAGAATACAGTTTTAGTAGTTTTTTTGGTAGTTCTTTTGCATTCTTAACCAAGATGTAATTTTCACGGCCGAAAATGTAGGGAAGATATTGATTAGCATCTTCATCGATGGTCACGCAAAAGGTTAACAGTCCTTTTTCTCGGGCTTGCTGAATCGCTTTTCGAGTATCTTCGATACCATAGCGCCCCTCATATCGGTCAATATCATTCGGCTTTCCATCGGTCAAAAGTAATAACAAGCGTTGTCCTGTGGGTTGCGCGCTCAGCTGCTGAGTGGCTTGCCTAATCGCTGCTCCCATTCGGGTATAATACCCAGGCTCCAATGCTGCAATATGTCCACGAACGGTATCAGTTAATTTTGCAGCAAACTCTTTGATGGGGTAGTAGCGTACTTGACTACGTTTGACCGATGAGAAACCACTAATGGCATAGTTATCCCCGCTCGCCTCAAGTGCTTCTGAAAATAAAAAAAGCGACTCACGAATAATGTCTATTACACGCGCTTCATTATTAACCCAGGCGTCCGTCGAAAGAGAAAGATCAGCCAGCAATAAGCAGCTCAGATCTCTAAGTTCATGTTTTAGTGCCTTATAGAAACCTGGAGTGTTGCTTACATGGCCGCGCTTTACATCAGTTTGGTATCGGATAATATTATCTATATCAAGCTCACTTCCATCGGTTTGATTTTTTAACCAATGCTTTTCGGGTTTCAACTGTTCAAATTGTGCTCGTAATTTTTTAGTTTGCCGAACCAGCTCTTTTGGCAGCGCTGTTGGAACAGTCCCGCGTGGCAACATGAGCTTTAAGCTACAATAATCTTCTACCAATTGTTGCTTATTGAAATCCCACTCGGGTAAAAGGATCCCATCAAGTAATACCTGATCATCATACTCTTTAGAAGGTAAATCTAGATCGAAGTTAAGTCGGCTAGACACAGTATCCGATGATTCTGATACACTAATAATATCCATATCATCCGCAGCTTGTTGAGCCGACTCTTCATCGCTATCATCGGCGGTGCGATCAACATTAATAAATTCAGACCAGCTAAAGTAGCTTTCAAGCCGAAACGCCATCAAACCGCTTCTTCCATCGGGGTCGTCTACCACTTCTCCTTGACGTCGATGTTTTTCTTTTAGTTTCTTTACACCTTTTTTATCCGTCTTTTTATGTTCAGGCTGTTTTGCTTTGAGTCTCGCTTTAGTCGATTGAATAATCACTGGGTGCAACCAAACAGGCACAGGTGGAAGCATGGTTGGCTCTGCAATCTTTCCTATGATTTCTCCAGGTTGCGCAAGCGCTTTTCTGAGCAACAATTCTTCGGTAAAAAAGTTCTTACGAACATAAGCTTGTTGTTCTCTATATTGAAGATGGATCCGAATCAACTCTTGATAGAGAGATTTGATTCCTGGGTATTTATCGAATGCCAAGCGAGTTATTTTTTGGTTAAAGCTAAACCAATCATACTGCTCTTCAAGGATATTTAGGTCGGTGCAACTTAATAGCACTAACAGCCACAGATAAAGTTTGCGATTCATTTCCTGTGAAGGAAAGACTGCTATTTCGCTTGGTAATCGAATAGACTCTTTATCTCGCCAAGCCAGTTCGGTTTTATCTCCCACATTGGCAAATCGTGATAATAGAGAGGGTTTGGCGGCCCATAGGGTTCTTTGAGTGGGTCGTATTTGGATACTAGGGTGCCCACCTAACGCATGAAATTGCAACGACAGCCTATCAGAGACTTCTGACAAGTTAACCTTTGCGTCGGGAAAACGGTGGTCAGAAAATTTAGATATGGCGTTATGCCATACTTTGCCAACATATTCTTCCATTAATCTAGCGTCCCATTTTTTCGCTGCTTTGTTGTTGTTCGATCAGCAGGATTTGTATCTTTGGAGTAAAACGCAATAGGAATAGCCACCGAGTTTTTATCATTTGAATCATCTGGCTTCCAGCTCAATACTGGATTGCCTTTTTGAGCAATATCACAGGCCATTAAGCATTGAGTGCATTGGGTGCACGAAAACATGTGACGTTTCATTCCCCGAGGTTTTAATCGCATCGGACAAGCATGATCGCAATGATTGTCACAGCTTTTGCATTGAGCCGATTTAGATTTATCAAAACTGATTAGAAGCCCTTTTCTATTAGCCATCCAAGCTAAGCTTTGAAACATTCCAAAGGCACAACCAAATCGACAAAACAAATGCCTGGCAAAAAGAAACTCAAGACTGAGTATGGTGGTTCCAGCGATTAGAAATATAGTCTTTGTAAAAGAGAGCGTCATATTGGATAGATCTCTAAAGACGTCAAACGGATCGATGACATAACCAATTAATACTACCGACCAAAGAAACGCCATAGATATCGCTAAAGGCACCACCACTAACCACCACCACAAACTTTTGTCGCGAATGCTACCGTCTGCTCTGACTTTTGGTAGGGGCGATTTATCCCAGATAGAGACTTTTCCAATGGCCTTGCTTAAGTAGCGGTTAACCATTTCTACTACACTAAAGTGAGGACATAACCAACCACAATAAATGCGACCAAATTTGTAAAAAAGATAAAAACCGCCGATTAACAATGCCACCACTGGAACAACACCGTAGAACAACATGTTGAGCGCTAGTTGACCAGCGGGTAAATCCTCACCAATACCAATCGACCAGTTTAAAGTAAGCAAATAAAAGTGACCTTCATCGAGATCGAAGCGCAATAAATTGAAGGTTGGAGCAACACAAAATAGAATAAAAAACGAGACCTGAGTGAATACTCGGATAGCTTTTAAATTCTTGGGTTTCATTGAACTTATCGATAAATATCGATCACAACTTTAACGAAATAACTTCGTAAAGTGCATCAATAGTTTCTTGGTCATCCGACATTGGTTCTAACATAGCAGATTTAACAGCTGAGGGTAAATCAAGGCCAGCTTTGACTAAAATTGCGGTGTAAATTAATAGCCGAGTAGAAACAGCTTCTTCTAAGTCATGTTCTTTTAATTCTCTCAACATATGTGCCATTTCAACCAGCTTGCCAGCGAGTAATTTATCAACACCTGACTGTCGACTGACTACATCAATTTCCACATCCTTTTTAGGATAGTCAAATCGTAGTGAAATAAATCGCTGCTTAGTTGAAGGCTTCATTCCTTTTAATAGGTTTTGATAACCCGGATTGTAAGAAACCACCAACATAAAATTATCCGGCGCTTCAAGCAGTTCACCAGTTCGGTCAATTGGTAATATTCGTCGATCATCTGATAGCGGATGAAGTACCACAGTAGTATCTTTTCGGGCTTCAACAATTTCATCAAGGTAACAAATACCACCTTGGCGAACTGCCGAAGTTAGCGGTCCATCCTGCCAAAAGGTTTCTCCACCTTCCATTAGGTGTCGACCGACTAAATCTGCCGCGGTTAAATCATCATGACAAGCGACAGTAAACAATGGTAATTCCAACTTATTAGCCATATAACTAATAAAGCGAGTCTTACCACAACCGGTCGGCCCTTTGATTAAAATCGGTAGTTGATAATTAAACGCGTGCTCGAATATCTGAATTTCGTTGTCCTGTGGCAAATAGAAACAACTCTCATCGTTAATGATTGGCGAAACATTTGATTCCATAGGACTAATTTGACCTTTACTAAGTAGCTAAAAAGATGGGAGTGCAAGAGCACTCCCATAACACATTTATGTCGCAGCCTTTTCTTCACCTTTGATGAAAAAACTAATGACATAAACGATTAAACCGAGCATGAATACTGTCCCTGAAATAGTTCTTAACCAATAGAAAATACTTAATTGATCTTGTACTACCATAAAGTTCTGCCCTTCGCCCATACGTTGCAGCCAAACTTGTAAGATACCAGCACCGGTTAGGAAAAGTGTAATAAACACCATCGATACACTCATTAACCAGAAGGACCACATTTCAACGACTTGCGCTTTATTACTATTTGCTTCTCGCCCACGCATAATTGGCATGGCGTAAGAGATAATGGTTAACACTATCATTACATAAGCACCGTAAAACGCCATATGACCATGCGCTGCTGTGATTTGCGAACCATGAGTGTAGTAATTAACGGGAGCAAGAGTGTGCATAAAGCCCCACACACCGGCACCGAGGAAAGCCAAAACACCGGTCCCCATCGCCCAAAGCACAGTTGCTTTATTGGGATGGTCACGACGACGTTTATTTACCATGTTAAATGCAAACAATGTCATCATAAAAAATGGAATGGGTTCCATCGCGGAGAATATGCCACCAATCGGTTGCCAATACTCAGGTGTTCCGATGTAATAATAATGATGCCCAGTTCCTAAAATTCCAGTAATCAGCGCCGCCGCCACGATAATGTACAACCACTTATCAATAACCTCTCGGTCAATACCGGTAGTCTTGATCAACACATAAGCCATAATCGCTGCGAGAATAAGTTCCCAAACACCTTCTACCCACAAATGAACAACCCACCACCAGAAAAACTTATCCAAAACTAAGTTTTCAGGGTTATAGAATGAGAACAAGAACATGACCGCTAAACCGATAAGTCCAGTCATCAAGATAATGTTAACAACAGTTTTTCGACCACCTAAAATAGTCAAACAGATGTTATACAAAAATCCTAGTGCAACGATCACAATACCAATTTTAGTAATAGTTGGTTGCTCTAAAAATTCTCGTCCCATGGTAGGCAGTAAGTCGTTACCGGTGATTTCTGCCAATCGCGCATAGGGAACCAATAAATAACCTAACACTGTTAACGCACCAGCGACTAAGAAGATCCAAAAAAGTGCTATCGCCAATTTAGGACTGTGCAATTCTCTTTCGGCTTCTTCTGGCACCATATAATAGGCAGCGCCCATAAAACCAAACAATAACCAAACAATCAGCAAGTTAGTATGAACCATCCTCGCTACGTTAAAGGGTATTTCTGGAAATAAAAAATCTCCCCATACATACTGGAGTCCCATAATTAGACCAAATAAAATTTGACCTATAAATAATCCAATTGCCGCAATAAAATAAGGTTTGGCGACCAATTGAGATTGGTATTTTACTAAAGTAGTCATTATCCTCTCCTAACCTTGAATATTGGGTGGCCAATTCGCATCATCGATTTCGCTGGTCCATTTTAAGAAATCAGCGATTGCTTCTAGCTCTTCTTCCGACAGATTAAATTGAGGCATAGACCGTCTTCCAGGGATGCCATTGACTGGTCTACTTTTTATGAAGGCTTTTATGGCTTCCTTGGACTTGCCAAATCGGTCATAAACATTTCCTAGTTCAGGTGCAAAATATGCCCCCTCTCCCATTAAGGTATGACAACCAATACAATTATTGTCTTCCCAAACTTTTTTACCTAAGGCCACCGACTCCGTAATGTTCTCTCGATGATCTCTTTCCGGTAACCGTTCTACCGTATCAAAGGTTAAAGCAAGAAATACCAGTATGAAAAACACACTGCCACCAAAATAAATATTTCTTGCCATGCCTTTTGTAAACTTTTCGCTCATGGCTTCTCTCCTAATTGGCTATCCCTAATCTATTTTTTATCCGATAATATGATGCACCTAAATCCAAAAATTCCCTTGATCTAAATCACCCGATAGTAGGAAATAACACCTGCTTTTTATGTGGTTTTAGACTGGTCTACCGCTATTTAGCGGCCCATTTACGTTGGCACTACCAGCTATACTGAAGCTGTATCGAACCGTTAGTACCACTCGCTGCTAACGTCTCTATAACAGGGTCGCCCTCAACTAAACCGTTGACATCGGACCATCTCCAATATTTGTGATCCGTTAAGTTATAGACAGCAGCACTAATAGTGAAAGCCTCATTGATTTTATAATTAGCGATTAAATCAAACACCGCATAGCCACGAGGTTGAAATAGGCTTTGGTCGGGATCCTCTAAGTCAGTAATATCATCTTTAGCAGCGTATAAAGACGCGTGAAAGGCAATAGTCAGCTTATCATCGGCGCTAGTCCAATTAGTGCCTAAAAGTAAGTGATTTGGGTCCAGATCATTGAGGGGTTGGTTCGTTTGTTCATTCTCTCCTTTGCTCCAAAAGAAATTAGCATAGGCTGTAAGACTATCTTGTGACGAGAAAAAATCAGTGGTGGTATAGGCATACTGCAATTCACCGCCATAGATTTTTGCTTCATCAATATTTTGAGACTGAAAGATTACCCGTGAAGAAACTGGGTCAAAACCTAGGTTAACTTTGGTTTGAATAAAATCATCATAATCCGTGGAGAAACCGACTAAATCAAATCGGTGCTGGTTACTCTCAAAATGGAAACCTAACTCGTAGCCTCTGGAATTTTCGGACTTTAAATCCGGATTTGGAATGGCTCGAATACCGAATAATGCGATATCTAAACCAATGTTGGCATCTTCAAATGGCGGAGCTCGAAAACCTTCGAAATATTGGAAGAACCAGTTTGATTCGGGGCTAATCTGATGTTGAAATCCTAATTTGGGCGAGACGTTACTTTCGTCGATACTCACCACTTCGGTATCTGGATTGTCCGCCAGGTAAATCGCGTCAGCGTTAGGATCAAGTTTGTATTGGTCATATCGAAGCGCCGGAATCAGTAAAAAGCCATCAGCTAATTCGATTTCATCATTTAAGTAAATTCCAGCTTCGGTGACCGTTGAAATGGGAAAATCTCTTAACGGAAAGTCTTCTGATAAAATAACATTTGTACTCGTACCAGCATCTAAATTAGTTTGTAATCCATTACGCAACTCGGTGACTTCGCGTCTATTCCACTCAACACCGTAGCCAACTTTATGAGCTAGACCACCAAAATCGACGTCGGAATAAAGGTTAACTCTGATTCCATCAATTGATTGTTCATAGAAAAAATCTCTATCGTAGTGAAAATTGGTTCCCCTAGAAAAACGAGTTTCATCAGTTAGCTGTTCAGTTTCAGTAGTCTGATGATATGCTCTTGCAACGCCGCCATCGAGCCAACTATCATCGTTAACAAAGTCGTACGCTAAGGAAATATTGGTCCGCGTGGTTTCGTCATCCCCAAAAAGCCCAGTAGTACTTCTAAATCTTCCCACTCCGATCAAGGACTGTACGTTGGTTTCCGATTGACGAGTAAAATCATCGTAGCTAAAACTAACTTGTTGGTTATCGTTAATATCGTAAAAATACTTTATCAAAAAAGATTGGGTGTCGTAGTCCTGTTCGTCAGTGATAGTTTCACTTGAAGGATTGTTATCAAACTCATGCCCCTGACGAACACTGGCCGACAATAAAAAGCTGGAATTTTCTACTGCGAATGCAGTATTGGCAGTAGTTAGGTAACTGGAATCAACACCATAGTAGCCCGCTTTTAAGCCTACATAGACGTCGCTATTTGACTTGGCTAATAGATCCGCGGGCTTCTTAGTAACAAAGGAAACTACTCCGCCAATTGCATTGCTTCCGTATACACTGGAAGCTGGTCCTCTAAGTATTTCCACTTGTTGGACTAAATCAATATCTACTAGGTTTCGTCCAGAATTCGAATAGCTACCTATACCAAACTGATCAGCAACAGGAACACCATCAACTTCAGTGGCAACCCGATTTCCTCCGATGCCTCTTATACTAAATCCGGAAAAACCAAAACGGGTACCAGCATTTTCAATACTAATACCAGCTTGATAGCGAACTAAATCAGCGATGTCGTGCGCTAGTTCTTGGTTAATGGTGTCTGCCGTAATAACACTGGCTGTGCCAAAGACATCTTCAATAGGTCTTGGTATTTTACCAATGATAACAATGATTTCACCTTGTTCCGAAGTAGACGATAATTCGGGTGAGTTATTTAACTGCTCAGCAGAATATACTCCACTAGATATTAGTACGCTAATGATAGCTGCAGCAGTACGACGGTAACGCATGATTGTTCTCCCCAAAAGTCAATTAACGACAGTGTAATAATTAGAAATAGCGAAGTGCTATTCAGATTTAATTTGGGAGTATTTTATAGTGCGGATGTGAATAAGAATTGATCTCAATCAGTCCTTTCAATAAATAAGTTAGGGATTATTCAACAATGATGACCCCGGTCATCTCTGGGTGAGGGCCACACTTGTAAGTGAAGGTTCCTTTGCTAGAAAAAGTCTTGGTATATTGATCATCTGGAAACAAGTAATCAGACTCTTTATCGCCACTTTGCTCAAACCAAACACTGTGATATTGACGTTTCTCATTATTAATCCAGGTGACAGTTTCCCCTTGTTTGATGGTGAGTGTCGGAGGGATAAATTTATATTTTTTAATTGAGACACTGTTGTTTGTCTGATTAACGGTATCGCGAGGACTTTTTTTCTCCGCACTAGAAATATCTTTTGAGGAAACAACGCTACAAGATAACAAATTTGCAACTACAGATATAAATAAAACGATTCTAAATTTATCTAGCATTTATGCTTCCTCTCGGTATGAAAAAAAGTCGCAATAGTAAACTTCTATTACGACTTATCGGATTTGTATTTTTTTAATACTTACTGCTTAATAGCATTTAGCTCGACCTCTTTGTTATCAAAGCCGAGTTTGTATCCCAGCGAAACATGATGAAATCTCGAATCGCTGTAATCATCATGTATTGCAAAACCGAAGTTGTAGATTTTATCGAGTTCAAGCGATATATCGCCAACGCTATTAGATTTGAGCCGACGTTTCATAACAACTACCCACTTGCCCGCGTTAAGTGTTGCGTCAAATTCTGCCCCTTGTCCACTCATCATATCGCGATAGGCAAGAATACTGCCGTCTTCTACCGATTTATCCCCGGCTTTATACCGTACGATATCCATAAAATTTTTCTGATCCAGTTGCTCTTTAAGTTCGGCGTCAGTTAATAATTTATCCCATCCCCCTCTCTTTTTTCCTCTGCGACCTTTTACCTCAATCTTAGAGCGGCTTTCCTTAATATATTTGGTGACGCCACTTTCTAGTTTTAGCTTGTCGTTAAGTTCACTTGCAGCAAGTAGTTCAGCTTCAGGCGCATCAGGCATGTTTCTAGCATCGTGGTGGCAAGCTCCCCAACATCCTGCTCTATCTGCGTATTCAACATCGTCTGTCGAAAACATCACTGCAAGCTTAACCTTATTGTTGGGATCCATTTTACCGCCTTCAGCAAATTCGACAGGCACATGTATAGTATCCTCCCAACTAAACCTCATATACAAGTATTCACCATCGTGCGAGGATTCAACTTTAACTGGAATACTTCCACGCTTGCCCGGTATGGGAGTTGATTCCGCTTTTTCACCGGTCACAAGTTTTTGTCCCATATCAGCAGTCTCTGCGTCATGACAGGTCACGCATCTTTCTTCGCCTTTACTGAAAGGTCTCGCGCCACCATGGTCTCGTCCATTTAATACCCACTCCATTGAGGTTTCCCCAGGATAAAAAATGGTAATATCTCTTTTGCTCGCATTATTCCAGTTAACATTAATTCCGCTAGCACTTGGTGCAGTTGATTGCTTTGCAACCTTATTACTAGCACTAGGCTTTGAGCTAGTTTCTGTTTTAAACTTTTCCAATGCCGCATTAACCGCCTGATCGACTATTGCTTTTTGTGAAGCTTCTAACTTTTCACGCTCTTCTAACTCTTTTTGCTTTTGCTCTTCTTCTTGCTTTTCAACCAGCGCGAGGCCATCCAAATACATTTGCGGGACTGCTCTTGCAAATTCTGGATTAGGCTTTTCTAAATCTTCTAGTTCTTCATCAGTCAACATGTGGCGAACGTTATTATGTGCGATCCCCTTATGGCAATCGATACACGTTTGGCCATCTTTAAACGCATTCAAATGTTGGTTTCTGGCTCTTGGCTTTTGGAATTGCGGTGCCATCGACTCAAAATTGTGACAGTTTCGACATTCGCGTGAATCCGTCTCTTTCATGGTTTTCCAAACTCGTTTAGCCATCGCCAAACGATGTTCCTCAAATTTTTCAGGTGTATCAATAGTGCCAACAACTTTATGATAAAGCTCATTGCTAGCTTGAATCTTACGAACCATTTTATGGACCCAAGGATCAGGTACGTGACAATCAGGGCAACCAGCTCTTACCCCAGTTCGATTGGTATAATGAATTGTTGGTTTATATTCGGCATACACATTGTTTTCCATTTCATGGCAGCTAACACAAAACTCCATGGTATTTGTAGCCTCCATCGCGGTATTAAATCCGCCCCAGAAAATAATTCCAGCAATAAAGAAAATAGAACCTGCTGCGACGGTTGCGCCCATCAGCGTTTTTTTACTGAGTAATTTTTTGAATTTTGATTGTTTTTCTGACATTTTTCTATATTCCAGTTTTATGGACTCACTCTACCGCAGTGATTTTTTAAATTGCCATCATAAATTATTCTAGGAAATGAGATTTAGGGTGTGAAAAAACACACCCTTAATCTATCTTTTTAACAGACTCGATTTCACTAAGTTTTATGGTTCATACGATTGAACACATTGAACTTACCAGTTGGAGTTGTTAGTCCTTTGATACGAGTTTTTTCTTTAAGCGTTTTCGCATCATAAACAACAATTTCACCGGTAGGGTTTTTATTGTCTGCTCGATTCCATACAGAAACCCATACTTCAGTTCCGCCTTTGTTAAATTCGATATGAAGCGCAGCTTTACCTTCCTCTTCAGTGACACGAATAGTCTTAACAATTTCGCGGGTCTTCTTATCGAAAACTTGAACGGACTGCTGTACTTCAGGCTCTGGATGTTTCAATTGATCGGCCCATACGTACTGTGAGTTCTCATGAGTTCGAATGAACACACCAGCACCATCGGTTTCGACTTCATAACAAAGTTTCCAAGCCTGATCAGGACGTCCCATCGGATCGTTACCCCAGACTGAAACAAGACCAACACCTAAGTGAGTTGTTCCTCCCACTGGGCCACATTGACTATCTACCCAGTTTGCACCAGGCCCTGGGTGTGGAAGCTTGTCAACGTCAATCATTTTTTCTAACTTAGCTTCTTTAGTATCAACTACAACCATCTTGTTAGATGCGTTAGCTGCTATTTGGAAATATCGACCGGTAGGATCAAAGAAACCGTCATGGAGGAATTCTGCTGATGCGATACTGGTAATTGTTAAATTATCTAAGTCGGTATAGTCAACCTGTAACATTTGACCCGTTTCTTTCACAGCAACAATGAAAGCCGGTGTATTTGGTGCAGTATAGATTGCGGCAACACGTGCTTCGTTGATAAATTCGCCTTTAGTGTTATAACCACGAGTCGAAACAACTTTAAGAGGCTCTAACGTTCCCGCATCCATAATCACAAAATGCGCGGGCCAGTAGCCGCCAGCTATCACATATTTACCATCTCCTGAAACAGCAATATCTCGTGCGTCATAGGCCATTTGAGTTTCTGCAACTAACATCTTGTCTGGCGTTTGCCATAAATCAATTTTATTAACTCTTCCATCACGACCAATGGTGTACCAGAATCGACCAACATCTTTTGCATGTTGAGTCTTATGATGCTCAGTTCCTTTTATAACGTGAACAGCATATCCCGTATCTAAATGAGCGACAATTTTCTTAGTGTCACCATCTACAATTGCTGCTTTCCCAGCGTCACGCTCTATAACAACAAAAAAGTTTTCCCAATTTAGACCGTGCATTGGTTTTTTAGGATAATCTTTTTGCGCAACAAACTGTTTAGTTCGCTCTTTCATTTGTGCTAAAGACATTTCGGGTGGAACAGGTGCTTCCATTTGAATATAGGTGGAGACCAATTTTATTTCTTCTTTTGAAAAAATATCATCAAAGTTATTCATTCCACCTTCAGTACCGTAAGCAATAATTTTTTCTAATCGTGTTTGACCTAATTTACGCGTTGCTTTGGGCTCTAAACTTTTTCCCGTTGCACCTTTACGCAAAACACCATGACAACCAGCACAACGCTGGAAATATAATGTTTTTGCTTTTTCGAATTCAGCCTCAGATAAAGTGGGCTCGGCTGCATTTGTGTTCATTGCGAAACTTGACGCAAATAATCCAGCGGTTAAGCCCAACACAGAGAGTCCTACTTTTGTCTTTTTCATAGCTCTTTCCCCTCGTTTGTTTGGAGTGTTAGTTGAGCCAATTCTCGACAATGAGACTAGCTCGATCGGAATACTACTCCGCAAAATCTATCCTCTTATGATCAGGATCAATAAAACCAAATTCGAAAAACCCTTATTTTTTTAGGGTTTTCTTAACTATTTAGATGAAACAACAACGTTATTCTGATCTTTATAAACTTCCATTGACTATTTGAGTTACCACTCAAGATCATGATCTAGATCAACATCAACTCGCTTCTATAATCAGACCATTTGGTGGTGCGGCATATTGTCGCAGTTTATTAGCTTGGATCTCATTAATGCCCTCTAAAAAAGCAGTCATTCATAATCTCTTTTCGATATTAGTATTGGTGCTATCGATTGGCTGGGCAACTGAAATATGCGCCGCAAAACCTCCGTTTGATAAGCCAGTACAACAAGAAATTTTAACCGCATTCGGAGTTGGAACCACCTACGGGGAGTTTGAAAAAAACTCAAAGAGCTGGCCAATACTTCAAGGTGGTGAGGTGGTGGGACATACTTTTGAAACAGATTCTCAGGTTTCAATTCCGGCTTATTCTGGAAAACCAGTCAATCTTGCTATAGCGATTAATCAACAAGGACAATTTGTTTATGGTTGGGTTCTTGAACACCATGAACCAATTTTGTTAGTCGGAATTCCGGAGCAAAAACTAAATGATTTTGCGATGCAATATGTTGGTCATAAAGTCACTGAAAAAATACGAGTCGGAGATTCTGATGTTGGTGACGGTGTCACTATCGACGCAGTTACCGGCGCTACAGTAACAGTCATTGTTGTTAACGAAACCATCTTAAAAGCGACCAACAAAGTAGCGATTGCCCTTGGCTTGATTCAACCCGCAGCAGAAGACCATTTGCCGATTTCCAAGGTTAAAGAAGATCTCTACAAACCTATAGCCTGGTCGGAGTTAACTGGCGATGGCACTATTCGCAGACTGTTGCTTGACCGCAACCAAGTAGACGAGGCATTTAGCCAAACTTCCGCGAATATGGTTAATAAAGCGAAAACTCAAGCAGAGCGAGAAGAAGTTTTTATCGATCTATATTACACCTATTTAAACGCCCCAATGGCTGGAAAAAATCTATTAGGTGAAAGTGAATATCAGTGGTTGATGAGCGAGCTAAAGCCTGGTGAACATGCGGTTGCCGTAATGGCCAGCGGCCAGTATTCTTTTCGAGGAAATGGTTTTGTTCGTGGCGGCATATTTGACCGGGTCAACCTCACTCAACGCTCTTCGGATATTACCTTTAGAGACTTAGATTATTACCGATTAAACGATATTTACCCTGTAGGCTATCCTGACTTCGATGAGATGGCCATCTATATTATTCGCGATCAGTATAATTTTGACCCTGGTCTACTCTGGCAGCTAAATCTGTTAGTTCGTCGCCAAGTGGGTCCTATTGAGAGTACTTTTGTTAGTTTTTCGGGTAGCTATGAAACTCCTGACCAATACCTAATACGCCCAACACAGGAAGAAATTGAGGCGGCTAAACCCAAACCACTTTGGGTGAATATTTGGCAAGAAAAGTCTTTTCAACTTACCGTTCTTATTTCAAGTTTAGTGCTTCTGCTAATCGTGATATTTCTACAAGATTGGCTTATTTACTATCCTAAATTTTTTCATAACTTAAGAAGAGTGTATTTGGTTTACACCATTATTTTCGTTGGTTGGTATGGCTTAGGTCAATTGTCGGTTGTTAATGTTTTTACTTTTGTGCAAGCCTTATTTAATGATTTTAGTTGGGACCTTTTTTATATGGATCCCTTTCTCTTCATAATTTGGACTTTTACTGCGGCCACTATTTTACTATGGGGTCGCGGTATTTTTTGCGGATGGTTGTGTCCCTTTGGAGCACTTCAAGAGCTTATCAACGAAGCGGCAAGAAAACTAAAAATAAAACAATACGAATTACCTTTTAGAATTCACGAAAAACTATGGGCAGTTAAATATCTAATTTTCTTAGCCCTATTTGGCGTCTCTCTCGAATCAATGTCTACCTCCGAAAAATTAGCTGAAGTAGAACCTTTTAAAACCTCTATCATTTTCTTCTTTCAACGGGAATGGTGGTTCGTGACTTACGCTGTGGCCTTGTTAGTCGTCTCCATTTTTACTCGAAAAGTTTATTGCCGTTACATTTGTCCGCTTGGCGCAGCCTTGGCCATTCCAACAAAACTAAGATTATTTGACTGGCTTAAACGACGTCCAGAATGCGGTGATCCATGCCAGCTTTGCGCTAAAGAATGTGAGATACAAGCGATTCACCCTAACGGTGAGATCAATGCGAACGAATGTCACCATTGTCTAGATTGTCAGGTGACTTATGTCAATGAAACTCGCTGCCCCCCGTTGGTTCTAGCCAATAAGAAAGGGAAAAAGACTAAGCGAAAGCTAGGCGCTCGAATGTCTCAAGAAGACCGAATAGAAATAACAGAATTAGTTGATGCAAAGCAGTAGTCATTTATATTGCGTTGTTAAATTAAAAGAAAGTAGTAAATAGCCTGGTCGGCAAGTTGCTGACTATTGTTAAGAACTCTAACTATTGGAGTAGAAAAATGGAAGATAACCAATCAAATAAAGAAACCAATAAAGGTATTAGTCGCCGTGGCTTTTTAGGAGCCTCTGCCGCTAGTGTTGCTGGTGTAGCAGGATTAGGTTTAACTGGCGTTATGACACCTGCGGAATTTGCCGAAGCCGCTAATAGAGCGCGAAACGAAGCCCATCATAATATTGGCCCTGGTGAGCTCGATGAATACTATGGCTTTTGGAGTGGTGGTCACTCAGGGGAAGTAAGGATCCTAGGTATCCCGTCAATGCGCGAATTAATGCGAATTCCCGTATTTAACATCGATTCAGCTACCGGCTGGGGCTTGACCGATGAAAGTAAGCAGATAAAAGGCGACAGTGCGGATATTTTATGTGGAGATGCACATCATCCTCATATGAGTATGACTGACGGACACTATGACGGAAAATATGTCTTTATTAATGACAAATTAAATACCCGTGTCGCACGTATTCGCTGTGATGTGATGAAAACAGACAAGATGTTGACCATCCCCAATGTACAAGCGATTCACGGTTTAAGAGTACAAAAAGTACCTCACACTAAGTATGTTTTTTGTAACGCAGAATTCAGAATTCCACAGCCCAATGATGGTCGTGATTTATATGACCCAAGTAAATACTTCACCATGTTTAATGTGGTTGATGCGGAATCCATGGAAATGGCATTTCAGGTGATTGTTGACGGAAATCTGGATAATACCGATGCCGACTATACTGGTCGATTTGCAGCTTCAACTTGTTATAACTCTGAAGAAGGTGTGACTCTTGCTGACAGCATGCGTAACGAGCGAGATTGGTTAGTGGTGTACGACATTTTCGCTTGTGAAAAAGCAGTTAAAGCAGGCAAGTTCACAACTATTGGTAACTCGAAAGTACCGGTGTTAGACGGCCGTAAAAAAGCCAACAGTAAGTTCACTAAATATATTCCAGTTCCTAAAAGTCCTCATGGTATAAACACCTCTCCTGACGGCGAATACTTTGTCGCAAACGGAAAGCTTTCCCCAACCGTGACGGTGATAGCAATCAATAAGCTCGCTGATTTATTTGACGGCAAAATAAAGGAACGCGACACCGTCGTTGCTGAACCTGAATTAGGATTAGGGCCGCTTCATACTGCCTTCGATGGACGAGGCAACGCCTATACCACTTTGTTTATTGACAGTCAGATCTGTAAGTGGAATGTAAAAGATGCCATTAATGCTTACAATGGCAAGAAAGTGAATTACATTAAGCAAAAACTCGATGTTCACTATCAACCAGGCCATAACCATACAACGATGGGTGAAACTCGTGATGCGGATGGTAAGTATCTAGTCTCTTTGTGTAAATTTTCTAAAGATCGCTTCTTAAATACCGGCCCATTAAAACCAGAAAATGATCAATTAATTGATATTTCCGGTGATGAAATGAAATTGGTCCATGATGGGCCAACTTATGCCGAACCGCATGATTGTATGATTGTTCATAGAAGTATGGTCAAGCCCAACAAATTGTGGACACGTGACGATCCTATTTTCGAATCGACCCGCAAACAGGCTAAGAAAGACGGTATTACACTAGAGCGAGATAACAAAGTTATTCGTGACGGTAAAAAGGTAAGAGTTTATATGACTTCGGTTGCACCAAGTTTTGGAATGACTGACTTTAAAGTCAAACAAGGCGATGAAGTCACGGTAATAATCACTAACCTTGATCAAGTAGAAGACGTTACTCATGGCTTTGCTTTGAATCAACACGGTGTCAGTATGGAAATTGGTCCACAACAGACATCTTCAATTACCTTTAAGGCAAAAGACGCCGGCTTGTTCTGGTTCTATTGTCACTGGTTCTGTCATGCACTCCACATGGAAATGCGTGGTCGAATGATGGTTGAAAAAGCCTAGCAATCGAATAGAGGGCACTTATAAAAGGTGCCCTTCTTTCTCAACGGTATTAGATTATAAATAAATCATGTTCTACCAAATTCAACTCTTAACCAAGCGATTATTGTTATTCTCGACACTAGCAATTGTTTGGCCTGTGATGGCCACCAACAAACCAATTGAAATAACGCCGCAAACTAATATTCAAACACGACTTGATCAAGCTCCTGCGAATGCTATTTTAAACATCGCGCAAGGCCGCTATGTTGGCAATATTAAAATTCTAAAACCAGTCACCATCAACTGTGCACCAAACACTTATTTATCTGGAAACCATCAGCAAGACACCATTCGAATAATAGCAAATGATGTCACTATCAATGGCTGCAACATCATTGAATGGGGTAATAATCTGACTGATATGAATGCTGGAATATTTGCTGAAAAAACGGCAAACAACTTAATCATTAAAAATAGTATTTTAAAAGGCGATACCTTTGGCATTTGGCTAGATTCACCCGCGAGTAGTCAAGTCATCAATAATAAAGTCGAGGGAAATTTATCCATTCGCTCTCAAGATCGTGGCAATGGGATCCATTTATTCAATGTCACTGATGCGCTCGTTGAAGGTAACGAAGTTTGGCATACTCGAGACGGTATTTACATTGATACCAGTAATCATAACCAACTCAAAAATAATGTCCTGCATGATTTACGCTACGGCATACACTATATGTATTCTTACTCAAACCATATTGAAGGGAATCATACTTATAACACTCGTACAGGCTACGCACTGATGCAATCTAAGTATCTAACGGTAGTTAATAATACCTCAGAAAATGACAAAAATTATGGCATTCTAATGAACTATATCGTCGAATCGGAGATACGAGGAAATACCATCAAATCAGTCAAGCAGCCACTCGGAGTCGATGGTACACGCGAAAATTACGGTGCGGAAGGAAAAGGCTTATTTATCTATAATGCACCTTTTAATCAGCTTTCAGAAAACTTAATCGAACACAGCGATATTGGGATACATTTAACCGCAGGTTCGGAAGGCAACAAAATATTTCGAAATTATTTTGTCAGTAATCGCCAGCAAGTTAAATATGTTGGCAATCGCAAAATTGAGTGGTCATTTGAGAAGCAAGGTAATTTTTGGAGTGACTATTTAGGTTGGGATAGAAATTCCGACAATATTGGTGATGAAGTATTTGAACCGAATGATGGCATTGACAAAATCTTGTGGAAGTATCCTGCTGCAAATGTACTCTTTAACAGCCCAGCCATTCAAACACTTCGCTGGGTTCAAAAAGAATTTCCTGTTTTAAAATCACCCGGCATTACTGACAGTTACCCTTTAATGAAAAATGATTTTCAGACAAACGGTCCAGGTAAGAATTAATATGAGTATTTTTTCATTAGAAAACGTTGAACAATCATTTGACAAACTAAATGTTCTAAACTCACTTTCATTGTCGCTAGAAAAGGGACAAGTGTTAGGTTTACTCGGTCATAATGGTGCCGGAAAAACAACCACGATGAAATTGATACTAGGTTTATTAAAACCGACTTCCGGTAAAGTTCGTGTATTTAATCAAGATCCGAGCGAGCCAAGTTTTAGCCATCATCGCTATCAAATTGGTTTTTTGCCTGAGAATGTCTCTTTTTATCAACAACTCACCGGAGCGGAAGTTTTACGTTTTTTCGGAAAACTAAAGAAAGTTAATCGCGCTCGATGCGATGAACTATTGGCTCAAGTCGGATTAACGGATGCCGCTAATCGAAAAGTTAAGACTTACTCTAAAGGCATGAAACAACGCTTAGGTTTGGCTCAAGCCATTTTAACCGAACCCTCGCTTTTATTATTGGATGAGCCGACCGTCGGTCTTGATCCGATTGCGACCAAGGAATTTTATTTAATTGTTGACCAACTAAAGGCGCTAGGCTGTTCCATTATCTTATGCTCTCACGTGTTACCCGGAATAGAAAAGCACCTCGATCAAGTAGCCATATTGTCTAAAGGCCAGCTCGCAGCGTTTGGTAGCATCAATGAATTAAGGGCTCAAACAAAACTTCCTACTAAGGTTGCTTTTTCAGGTTGTTTTGAAATTGAAAGTTTAGCAAAAAAACTAGCCACCGCCGTCCATCAAGACGGTGAAAATTTCTACTTGATGACCAATGATGAAGACAAAATGTCGATAATCTCACAACTTGCCCATCAACCTGGCATTAAAAATATTGACACTTACCCAGCTACTTTGGAGCAACTGTACGTGCATTTTATGGCATTGGATAGACTATCCCATAAAACTAATTCTCAACCGGAAAGAGATCTGCTGAATCCCCCTGTCGATCCAAAACAGATCGGAGAAGGCTTATGAGTCCTATATTGGCAATCGCCGAAAAAGAGTTCAAAGATGGCCTGCGTAATCGGTGGTTAATCGCTATCACAGCAATTTTTATGTTACTTGCCTGTGGTCTTTCGTGGTTTGGTTCAGCGAGTGTAGGTACTGTCGGTTTTAGCTCTATCTCTAACACTATTGTCAGCCTTTCTAGCCTTAACGTGTTTTTATTACCATTAATTGCCTTATTGCTCGCTTACCATGCGATTGTGGGTGAGGATGAAGATGGTACGCTATTACTTTTGCTCACCTATCCAATTACCCGTGCAGATTTGCTACTCGGAAAACTGCTAGGTCAATCAAGCATTCTCGCTATAGCAACTTTATTAGGTTTTGGAAGCGCGGGTTTAAGTATCATTTTATTTGCGGAATCTATTGCGGTAATGGAAATTGTGAGTGCGTTTAGTGTATTTATTTTCTCTGCCATTTTGCTGGGAGTCAGTTTTATCGCAACCGCTTTTGTGATCAGTAGCTGGGTAAGTGAAAAGTCAAAAGCGGCAGGACTTGCATTGTTAGTTTGGTTCTTCTTTGTACTTATTTATGATTTAAGCTTACTTGGAATACTGGTTGCTACTGAGGGGCAATTGCATGCAGATCTTTTCCCTTTTTTGCTGTTACTCAACCCCACTGATATTTTTAGACTAATTAATTTGTTAACCTTTGAAACTAATGGCACGGGACTGTTAGGTATAGCATCGGAACAGTCATTTTCCACGGGCGGTTTGCTGATTGCTATGCTGGCTTGGATTATTGTTCCGATCACAATGGCCTATTACCGCCTTAGTAAACGTCCTATATAACAAGGATAGATAATGAGCTTTAATTGCAAACTGTTATTTGCTATTGCCCTTTGCACAATTTTGCCGAGTTGCGGAGCGCCCGAGACTACATCTGTTCAACATCAGCCAGTCACTTTTGAATACGGTGAAGAGTGCCACCTTTGTGGAATGTTGATATTAAATTTTGAAGGACCAAAAGCTCAAGCATTTGAAGTGAGACAACCTAAGATTAAAAAGTTTTGTTCAACTCTTGATATGTTTGCATGGTATTTTCAACCAGAAAACAAACCCAATACTCAAGCCCTGTTTGTTCATGATATGGCTCAAACGGATTGGCAACGGCCCGATGATACCAAACTCATTGACGCAAAAATCGCGTTTTATGTTATTGGTTCAACTAAGAGAGGATCAATGGGAAAAACTTTTGCCTCTTTCAAAAAACGTGAGGATGCAGAGGTTTTTATTAGCAATTTTTCTGGTGAATTAAAAACCTTTGATGAGCTTAGCTTAGAGTTAACCATGATGTAGAATTTCAATAGGGCTATCCATTCGCCACCTCTAATGAAAAATATAGGGTGTGAAATGGTGGCTCAATCGTTCGCTACCACCATTACTTTTTTCGAAAGCGCACTGAATCTTCGAATATTCAACTACCCTTTGGGTTTATGAACACGATCACCAGTCGTTCGACCACTGCCCTTCTCATGGTTTCGCTTACCCGTCGCCAAACCGCTAGCAGCATCTTTTGGAGAAACCACGGCGTTTGATGGTTGATACATGGGATTAACCGCCTTAGAGGTTTGTGGTTTATGTAAAGGGTTACTTGATTTAGTAGACGCTTTATCGATTCTTTTAATCGGTTGTTTCGCCTTTTTCTTTTCGATCGATTGCTTCACTGAGCTCTTAGCCAACATAGGGCTTGACTTGTCCAGCTCTTTTTTAGTGGCAGCATAAGTTGAAGTAGAAATAATAAGTGAAGCAATAGTAAGAATTTTTAAGGTTGAAGTTTTCATTGTTTTGCTCTCTTGTGGTAGTTAGTGATGATTAATTTACACCTTGCTACCTGAACAAAAACTAAACAAAAGAAAAACTTCAATAATCCTGAGACTTGGTTCACAACTTAATAGTTAATTCTATTTTTCGTTATGATCGATCGGTGATGTATTCCGAGGCTTTCATGGGAAAATAAGTTGCTAAGTCGTAACCTATATTAACCGGATTTGGGTCAACAATTTCAATCGGGATGCGGTTGACTGCGGCTGTTTGTAGCGCCATTTGTGTGATATTAACGCTAAAGGAAGTGCCCATAAATACAATTTTTTTAGCATCATCAATTCGCTGTTGAGCCTCACTGATCCTATATAGATCCGTGTAGTACTCATCAAATAACAGAACGAATGGCTTAAAAGAGTAATCGATCAGTGGATGCTCATCGATGCGAAACAAATTTAATAATCGCGCTTCAAGTTCACAGTCATCCGCTTCTTTATCAATACTATCCCAAGGTGCATTTAGAATTTCAACTTCATCGCCTTGGTGATGGAACAAAGTCATTTTGTCTAACCTGCCATGAATCGCAATATAGTTCTCATTGCCCGCTTTTCCATCTAGGCCGTCGATATTTTGAGTGATTAGATTTTTATCTGCGAGCCAATGATGAACATCATTAGGTCCGTGATGTCGATAAGTTGCAAAACGATGATAATACCAGCTTAAAAACTGGGCGGGGTTTTCTCGATACATATGCCGAGTGGCCATTTCTTGCGGAGTGTAGTTGGCGCTTCCAATAGTCCAATAGCCATCTTCACCTCTAAAGGTAGGAATACCACTTTCCGAACTGACCCCTGCACCAGTTATATATAAAACATCCATTTGCTAACCCCATGTTAGAAGTAACGGATTCTATTGAGAAAAACTTTTCATCCATTCAATAAAGTCATTATAGGGTAACGGCTGGGAAAAATAAAAACCTTGCGCGAAGTCACATTGGAGATTACATATCTCGTTTACCGATGTCTTGGTCTCAACACCTTCGGCAACCACTTTTAGTTCAAATTGTTTCGCCAAAAATATTATCAAAGCAACTATATTTCGGTCTTGAGGATCTACCAATAAATTCTCTATAAATGATTTATCTATCTTAATTTCTGTCGCTGGAATATGTTTAAAATAGGCTAAGGATGAATAGCCAGTTCCAAAATCATCAATTGAGATATTCACTCCCAATGCTCTAATTTTCTCTAGTTGTTCTAATGATGATTTCTGATCACTCATAATCGCCGTCTCGGTAACTTCAATGGTCAAGCGGTCAGCGGAAACATCCCAAATAGAGAGTGTATCCTGTAACAAGTAAACTAAATCTGGAGAATTCAAATTGTTAACGGATATGTTGACGGATAAATTGAACTGGGGGTTTTCTTTTAAAATGTCACTTAAGTGTTGAATCGCCGACTTCACAACCCAGCTGGTAATTATTTGAATTTGACCAGACTGTTCTGATAACGGAATAAAATTGTGGGGAGTAATTAAGCCATGACTTGGATGATTCCATCGGATTAGCGCTTCAGCTCCTGAAACTTTCATGCTTTTAAGTTCAACTTTAGGTTGAAAATAAAGTTCGAATTGATTATCTCTTATTGCCAATTCAATATCTTTTTTAAGGTCCCAGTCTCGTTTCATCTGCTCTCGGAACTCTCGTTCGAAGGCGACGCAATAACTTCCTTCAGAATAACTCCGTTGCATTGCTATTAATGCGTTTTCATAGATAAGCTGGCCGTTGTGTTCACTGTCTTCGCTTGATGAGATTCCGATCGAAGGTTTTAACTCAATACTCTCGCTCTCAAATTTGACTGCACTTCTAATGACTCGCGAAAGTGACTCAGCAACTATCTTTAGATGACCGATATTAAGCATTTTAGGAATAACAACAATAAATGTATCTAGAGATAGTTGAATGACAGAGCGGTGATCTTTTGCAACGCTAAGCAGTCTAGCCTGAATTCGTTTTGAAATTAGTTCTAGAGAAACGAAACCTACAACGGCCTCAAGGTCATTGAAATCTTGCAACTTAATTAACAAAACACCGACTTGCCGTTTATCTCGCGATGCTTCATCAATTTGGTCTTGCAACGCTTGGTAAACGGACAAACGTTCATTGGTATTTTGAATATTAACTATCAATGCATTAAAACCTAATCTGGATCATCCCAACAATAATTCGCTAGGATTGACACCATAGGACCCAGGTTCAAGACTTTGCTTAATATTTATTTCTTCACCAGCCTCATTCTGACTTACCAGGTATAAATCAATGGTGGGAAACTCTGCAAGCAAACGTTTGTCCTTATCTAAAATCACCATTACTTTAGGTCTAAGCCTTCTTGCTCGGTATTCGGACATTACCACGCCAACTTCTCCGGTCGACAGTTCAACCATCGATCCCGCGGGATAAATCCCAAGCGCTTGAATAAATACCTCGACTAGGGCTGCATGAAAGTCTATATCCCGCCATTCATAAAGCTTTCTAACAGCCTCCGCTGGAGAAATTGCTTTAGCATAAGATCGATTTGAAGATATCGCATCATAACAATCCACGATAGCTGCGATTCTTCCGAACAATGGAATATCGTTTCCCTTCAATTTATTTGGATAGCCTTTACCATTAACTCGCTCATGGTGATGTGCTATCAAATCATAGACATCTTTACTAAGATGACTTGTATCCGCAATCATATTTAAACTGAGGCGTACGTGATCTCTGATCATATCGAATTCATCTTCACAAAGACGACCCGGTCGATTGAGCAGAGTTTTTGGTAGTTTTAGTTTACCAATATCCATTAATGCCGCTCCGAGCGCCAAATTGTTTAGTTTGTTGCTTGAAAGCCCGAGTTGTCGACCAAATGCAACGGCCAACACCGAACACCTAACTGAGTGTTGATAGAGGTAATCATCATTTTGTTTAAGTCTTGACAACCAAAGCATCGCATCTGGATTACGAATAACACTTTCAACCATTTGCTTGGTGGACTTGCGGAATTTCTTGATATCGAGCACTTGGCCCTGTTTCAACTGCTTTACCAAAACCTCTGTATTAATGGAAAAATCTTCAAAGCTAGAATTCGCATCGGGGAGTTCTGCTTCCATCGGTCTAGAATCTTGGTACTTGGTGCTATGAATGAGAAGTTTATCTTTATCGGAAAATTGAGCGGGTTTGTATTGGTTGATGGGGCTATTACTGTTTTCCAGAGTTTTCTTAATATCAATGTAAACGAATCCACAGTAATTATTTAGTTCTTCGATTTCTTCTTTTGAGCGAATATAGAATCCCTGTAGAGGAAATGGCGATTCAAGCCATGGCCGATCTAGTTCACAGATGTACATGCCCACTTCAAGATTGGCCACATTGATCTTCTCTTTAACTATAACATTCGACATCTAATTGATAATAAGGCCACCCCAAAATTCTGTCTACTAAGTATAGCAATGATATTTATCGCTCACCGATTAATTTTTTAGTGCTTATTAGTTAGCGCTCACTTTCGCTGTAAGTATTATAATTTTGCGCCGGTCTTTTTCATCATCCTGCTTTCCATAACGAACAATAATTTCATCGCTTTGATCATTATTTAAGTCACTGGCAGACAACATTGAGCCGTCCTTTGGGAGTTGCAACCGGTGGCGCTTGGCCCTTGATTCAAACATTTCCTCGTCAGCTTTCCCTGTATAAATTGCTAAGCGCTCTTCATTAGCAGACAACAACATTTCATTTAAACCATCGCCATTTAAGTCTGCTGATAGAATGACTGGCTGCCCAGAACGTCCAGAAGACAAGCTAAAGTTCAAATCGACCTCTTCTGAAAATAGTGGTTCGGCATTAAATTTGTCTTTCTCATCTAGAGTAAATAAGTAAACATCTTGGTCGATACTGCCAGACATTAAGGCGCCTATAATTTGAGAAACTCCAATGTCGAAAGACGACACCATGATTTCTTTTCGACCATCATCGTTAACATCAATAATTTGCAATCCGGATAATGTCCCTTCCGCGGAAATTCGAGTGTCCACTTCCGAATTAAAATACAGTATGCCTTGTTGATTTTTCCCATAGTAAATTTCGTAGTTGTTTTGTCTATCTAGCACGCCTGAACTTTGTGTTTGCTTAACCATTAGATCACTTATTCCGTCGCCATTAATGTCCTCAATGGTTTCAACCATACGATGCTCTAATTGACTTTGATCCACGGATTCGCCGTCCGCACCTCGAATCGACCACCATGGTAAGGCGCTGATCTCATTAGGCAAAGAGATGGTATTGGGGATTGAACTGAACAATCCATCTTGGGTTTGCTCATAACTCACCATTTGATTGTCTTTGAAAGTCACTAAGTCTGTACGCTGATCAAAATTGGTGTCGATGTTGAACACCCGAGGTTCTGAAAAAGATATATCGTTTTGACTCATATCAACCGTGGCTTTAATGGGTAAAGACACTTTTTCAAACTCTCCGCTTAGCTTTTGAACAAAAATGGTTTGGTTTGAAAAATTAGTAACCACAATATCATCCAGCTGATCGCCATTGATGTCTTTAACCAATTTTTTGGGAGCAATAAATTGTGGCGATGAATTTAAGTAAATCGACTGAATTGAAGCAAGCGGTTTAGTAAGTCTAGCTTCAAAATTTAATGTGCTTAATCCTTGAGCGCTTAATAGCAACAGTTCGTCTATTCCATTCTTATTAGTTAATAAATCGAATGCTACGGCATTGTCTGGTAACACAATGGGTTCTAAAGCCACATACTCTTTTGCTTGTTGATTGAATACCAAAACAGTGACTAGCTTTTGGCCATTTTTATTTTGTCCCATAACCAATAGTTCTTGGTGTTCACCAGCCAAAAAATTGGCAGTTAAAATAGGATGCGTGGGGTCGAAAGGTATCGCTAATTCGGTCTGATTAAAGTATTGTTTTTTGGCCTTCCTTTTGGCCAAAGCGTCAAAACTCGTGAATAAAAAGACGGTTAGTCCCGCCACCAAAATGAACGACCTTATCATTGCGCTTTTCCTTCTACCAAAAATTTATAATGCTTAAGATGACTGTAACCGAACAATAATGCAGGTGGAAAAATGAACGCATGCTTAATATTCAACGACACAGCCAACCAGCTTTCCACTTAAGAATAAATTCTTACGGTAAGTGGGTAGACGTCAACACCAATACAAAGTTCCGCAATAAGCTTACTTTGCTCCAGACTGCTTTGTGATAGAAAGTGCTGAAAACGCCTGACAAGTCGGCATGATTTCCAAGCGATTGACATTCACATGTGCAGGTTGTGACGCACACCAATAGATGCTTTCGGCGATATCTTCAGCGTTTAAGGGCTGAAGATCCTTATAAATGGCGGCCGCTTTTTGTTTGTCGCCGGCAAAGCGAACTTCAGAAAACTCAGTTTCAGCCAAACCTGGTTCTATATTTGTTACACGGATACCAGTTCCCGAAAGATCAGCTCGAAGATTGAGGCTAAACTGTTCAACGAAGGCCTTGGTCGCACCATAGACGTTGCCCCCAGGGTAGGGATAACTTCCCGCTATTGAACCAAGGTTGATAACATGGCCCGACTGATTTTTAACCATCAGTGGAAGAATTAATCTCGTCATTTTGGCCAATCCCAAAACATTGGTCTCAATCATGGTTTGCCAATCCTGCCAACTAGCCTCATGAGCAGGTGATAAACCAAGCGCTAGTCCAGCGTTATTGACCAACAAATCAATAGGTTGGCTCAAACTTGATAGATAAACTTCAAATTTTTCAACCGATTCAGTATCAGTTACATCGAGGGTATGGATTAAACAATTAGATACGCCAAGCTGCGCTTGCAACAGTTCCAATCTTGAGGTTCTGCGCGCTAATGCGATTACTTTCCAACCTTCACTAACAAAACGTTCAGCACATGCCTTTCCAAAACCCGAGCTTGCACCGGTAATTACAACTAGTTTACGATTACTATCATTCATGAGCCATTCCAATTTAGCGAGTCGAGTTCTTTAAACTATGTCGACCTATGTGATCGGTGATATTCAAGGATGTTACCAGAGTTTTCAAAAGCTTCTCAATAAAATCAAGTTTAATCCAGTTTACGATCAACTATATCTCGCAGGTGATTTGGTCAATCGAGGCCCCGATTCCTTGGCCACCATGCTATATATTCTTGAACATAAAAATTCCATAAAGTGTGTGCTAGGCAATCATGACCTGCACTTTTTGGCGGTGGCACACTATTGCCAGCCAGCTCATCATAAAGATACATTTCATGACATTTTAGATTCTACTTATCGCGACCGTATTGTCAGGTGGTTAAGCCAGCAACCCCTAGCGATACATTTGCAACCATTTAACAGCCTAATTGTTCATGCCGGCTTGCCCTACTTTTGGTCCGCTAAACAGGCTATTAGCTACTCCAACGAAGTTTCACAAGTTTTGCAATCCTCTAGTCGCTACCAATACTATGTATCAATGTATGGTAATCGCCCAAATCAGTGGAGCAACGAGCTGGCTGGAGTTGATAGGCTCCGATATATTACCAATGCCTTTACTAGAATGCGATTTTGCCGACATGACGGTAGTCTAGAGCTGAAAACAAAGTGTGCTGTCGGTCGGCAACCTGAGCATCTCCTGCCTTGGTATCAAATTGCCAACCAGCACTATCAAGGTAATGTAATTTTTGGTCATTGGGCAGCGCTGCAAGGCAGGGTTAATCAAGATAAGAGACACGCCATAGATACGGGCTGTGTATGGGGGGCGAAACTAACCGCATTGCGCCTAGAAGACTACCGGAGAATCAGCGTTAACTCTGCTGAGGAGTGACTTACCGCAACGCCCAGAGATAAAGTTCACATAAACTAGGCTTTTATCATGACAAAGCTTTACATCAATACTAAACTACAAGACTTAAAGCAAAAATATCATTAATACCATAGGGATAGCCGTGAAAATTCAAATTAAGCTAGGCTTCGTAGCCACCATTTTGTTTAGCATTTTTAGTATCAATCCAACCTCAGCCACTGAATATAAGACCAAACCACCGCTAAAATTTGAAAATAAATTCCGCTTTTTTATGGAGGCAGCCCTACATAAAGGTACGGATAACACCGAGAATATTCCTCTCTACGCGCGCAATGGCGATTTTTTTTACAGCGGTGTCGAGGTCGCAGTAGTTGGTAATTACAATGGAACGGCCAGTAATCAAATCTATCGAGATAAGATTGAAGCGGGTGGATATTTTAGAGGATCGTTTGGTGCGGAATTTCCAGTAGCCAAGAATCTCACATTCTCTGCATCGGCTGGATATTTGTACGATGAAATCACCGGAAGCTTAACTGATGGTTCCAATGGCCTGGGTTATGCGAGTTTTAGAACAACAGTGGTTGATTTTCTAGGGTTTTATAACATGGGTAGGCATCGAGTTGGTATTGGTGGAAGCTTTCACTACAACCCTAAATTTGATTACAAGGAATCCGGAAACGGATTTCAAATGCATGCTGTCTATCGCTTTTCCAATGCTCTAGGAGCATCTATTCAATACGACTATCGCGTCAGTGAAAACACCACTTTGGGAATAAGATACACTGATATCGCCTACGACTTTGAAGATGTTACCATTGGAGATTTTGTTGGTACAACTGGCGACCAATTTGTCGCTGGCTGTGTCGCAGATTGTGACGACTTTATTGATGCAAGCAGCTTTAGCGGCCATCTAACATATCGGTTCTAAAATAATTAAAGGTTAATTCCACAATCTATGTCTTCGTCAATCTCTGTTTACGCAGGTAAAACAGCCCTTAAAGAAATTAGTAAGAATGGGTTATCTAGCCAACAAATAAAAGTAATGGCTGGTGCATCCGGAGGGCCTAAATGGTTTACGCTTTTTGGACTCGATAAATATCTTTTTGGAGAGTTTTTTAAAGATCGCCAACAAGTGCTCCATACTATCGGTTCGTCAGCGGGCTCATGGCGTTTAGCATGTTTAGCCCAAAAAGATCCGGTTGCTGCAATCTCTCGACTAGCACACTTTTACTCCAATGAGCGCTACTCAAAAAGGGCCTCAACCAATGAAATTAGCGATAAAGCGGATATCCTGCTAAAGAAAGTTCTGGCAGAGTCCGGTGCAAAAGAAATCGTTGAAAATCCAATAATACAAAGCCATTTCATTGTGGCTCGAGCAAAAGGTCTCGCGGCTTCGGAAAATCGTTTAGTTCAGTTACTGGGGCTAATCACTGCAGCGGGGTTTAACGCAACTTCAGCAAATAGTCTCAAGCTATTTTTTGAAAGATTTGTGTTTCATTCTAGCTTAAACAAAGAAAATCCCGCATCACATTATTTTAATTACCCCGATAGTAATACTCAATATGTGGCGTTAGATGAAACCAATGTCCATGCAGTTTTGATGGCTTCTGGAGCTATTCCATTGATACTTCGTGGAATAAAAGATATCCCAGGTGCTGTATCAGGGGCATATAGAGATGGTGGAATTATTGACTACCACTTGGATATCAATTTTGGGGAGCAAGGGCTGATTCTATATCCGCATTTTTTTCCGAAAATAAAGCCTGGCTGGTTTGATAAGAGTCTAAGTTATAGACGCGCCAAGTTAGCTAATTTTGACCGCGTTGTTCTAATAACGCCCTCGCCAGAACATGTAGCACAACTACCATTTGGGAAAATTTCAGACCGTTCTGATTTCACTTCGCTTGAAACAGAACAGCGTATTAACTATTGGCAAACAGTCCTCAAAGAAAGTGAAAGACTGGCTGACGATTTTGCTAATCTAGTTGAGAAAGATATCGGAATGGAGCAAGTCAGACCGATTGAAGAAATGCTCGTAAAGTAATCGAAAACTGATAATTAGTCGCAGCTTATAGCTTTTTATCGTGGATAAAAATCAGTTTCCGACAACTTAAGTTAAACTCGTAACTATTCAGCTAATCGCCGTTGCTTGCGCTTCTCTTTCATCTCCTGCAACTTTTGTACCTGTGATTCGGTGAGTAACGCCTCTATCTTTTTACGATTTTGTAAGTTGGCTAACATCATATCAGTGCGTAAATTCGCGACACTTATTGCTGTCGCTCTTAACGCTTGTTCGTCCAAGACTTCGGCATGTTTTAGATTTCTAACTTGCTCACGAAGGGTTTGAATTTCTTCTCGTTTAGGTTTGTTGTCGTCAAACCCTTGCTTAAATATCGATTTGATTTCGGTTTTTTGTTCCTCACTCAAATCTAAGCGTGAAAAAGCTCGCATCATCCGCTTCATATTAAGTCGTTTTGCGTCAAACTGGCGCTCATGCTCATGAGCGTGTCGATGTTTATGCTCATGATTAGGCCCTGCAAATACACTACTCGATAAACCGCTTACCAATATGCCAGCGACTAAACTGGAAATAACTAATGACTTTTTCATTTTGAAATCCTCTTGATTAAATTTAAATGCAACTTCTTGAAAGTTCTGTCTTCTTAACCACGAGTAACAGTTTATCGCTAGTTTAGTAAATTTCCTCAAAGCGTTTGTAAAGGTTATGTAAAGAGCCTTGCCTAAATATTACTCGTTTCAGGCCTGTGCTAGAATAATAAGATGAATATTATTATTGCAGACGACGACATAGAATTGTGCAACTTGCTCAAGCAATATCTTGAGAATGAAAACATGTCTGTCGACATATGTCACAATGGTCAAGATGCCGTTGAGAAAATCAGCCAAAATGAGTACAACTTATTAATTCTTGATGTGATGATGCCGGTTTTAAATGGCTTCGATGCTTTATCAAACCTCAGAAAGAGCAGCGATCTTCCGGTCATAATGCTTACCGCTAAGGGGGAAAAAATTGATCGTATTGTTGGCTTGGAGATGGGGGCGGACGATTACGTCGCTAAACCCTGTGATCCAAGAGAATTAGTAGCCCGAATACGAGCGATTACCAGACGAACTCACAAGCCGATAACATCTGCGGTTAACAATGAGGAGACGTCGTTGGGCGATATTCAATTAAGTCACTCAACACGTGTTGTGAAAGTTTCTAACAAGGTAATAGAACTTACCTCTACTGAATTCGACTTTCTAGAAAGGCTGCTGAGCAACGCTGGCAATATTGTTACTAGAGAACAATTAAGTCGTGAGGTTTTAGGCAAGCGTTTGCAAGCTTTTGATCGCAGTATTGATATGCATATAAGTAATTTAAGAAAGAAGCTGGGTGAACGCCAAGACGGCCTCGAAAGAATAAAAACCATTCGAGGTAACGGATATCAACTTCTAAAATAGTGATTTACTGATACGGGCTTTGGGTTGTGATGCGAGTTAGAATTTTTTGGAAAATACTTTTTTGGTTTTGGCTTGTTTTTGCGTCCGTATTTTCGTTCAATTTATTTCTTACTCAAGTCAGCAGTGAAAGCGCTCGCTTTCGAACCCTTCCGCCTCACTTAGCCGAGCAACTTTCCAATATTGAAGATAAACTGACTTTTGTTCTAGATAAGAACTCTAGATCCAATCGTAAATCACGACGTTTTTTGCGAAATGCCTACTTACTTGATACCAATGGCAATGATTACTTTGGTAAACGGACTCCAAAATTATTGCTCGCTCTTCATCAACAGGTCTTGGAAGAAGAAAAGCCAATGACAGTGTTCAAGAAACGTTTCTTATACTTTGGCGGCTACGAGATTGAGGAACAAGGCAAACCTTACCGACTTTACGTATCACAGCGATTCTCCTTTTTAAGCCGAAGCTATCTAGGGTTCTTTATTAGAGAGTTTGCTCAAAACCTAATTATTTCAACTTTTTTCATTAGTATTCCACTTAGCTTTTTAATGGCATGGTTTTTTACTCGACCGATAAAAAAATTGCAGCTAGCTATTTCAGAACTTTCAGAGGATCTTAGTGATAAAAGTAGCTTAGAAAAGCTCACATCAAGAAGCGATGAGTTTGGTGATTTAGCAAAGGATTTCGAGCAAATGACGCATCACTTAGATGGCATTATCAAGTCTAAGAATCAACTACTCGGAGACCTTTCTCACGAACTCAAGACACCACTAGCTCGTCTTCAACTAGCAATTGGACTAGTAAATCAAAAAACCAACGGAAATAGTATCGAAGAAATGTCTCGAATAAAGCTGGAAGCTGACCGAATGAACCAAATGATCACAAGTGTTTTGGACTATTCGCGAACTGACCGGTTAAGTAGTGAGCCACATTTCGATGAATTTAATCTCTCAGAGCTGATTGAGTCAGTGGTTGCCGATGCTAAATTTGAAGCCGAAGCGAAAAACATAAAATTGGTCGGTCATTTACAAAACGATTTGTCATATAAAGGTGACCGGGCTTTGATTTTGAGCTGTATTGAAAACATTATTCGTAATGCGTTGAGGTACACCTCAACTAAGATTGAGGTTAATTGCAGACTTCAAGCCAAAACGAAGGAGCATTCTGTTGAGCAAGAGAGCTTTATAGAAATTGAGATATGCGACGATGGTAAGGGTATTTCAGAAAGCGAATTAGAAAAAGTCTTTGAAGCTTTTTACCGACCTCAAATTGATCGCTCTCGAGAGTCGGGCGGAGCTGGGCTCGGGTTATCTATCGCTAAAAAGGCTGTGCAAGTACATCAGGGCGAGATTTTCGCGCAAAACAATCAGCCCAACGGGCTAAAAGTGTCGATCCGATTACCTTATCAACACCAGTAAAATTTGACCGACTAGATCCAATAAACGGTTTTAGTCATTACTTTAGCCATGCCTTTCATAGCGATTTTAACCGGCAGCGGAAGTTCTGCTCCACCTGCTTCAATTGCGGTTTTAGCGTGATGCATTTCATCTTCTTCCATTTGTGAGATTACCTGACGACTTTTTTCGTCGCTTTGGGGCAACTTCTGCAAATGCTCTTGTAAATGCTTGACCACTTGATGTTCAGTTTCCGCTACAAACCCTAAACTCCACTTATCACCAAGTTTGCCTGCTATGGCGCCAATAGAGAGAGAACTGGCGTACCAAAGCGGATTGAGTAAACTAGTATGACCGTCCAGCTTATCTAACCTATCGGCACACCATTGCAAATGATCATTTTCCTCCGCTGCAGCTTGCTCCATTTTTTGCCTAACTTGAGGTAGTTTAGCGGTCATGGCTTGGCCTTGATAAAGCGCTTGTGCACAAACTTCACCACAATGGTTTATTCGCATTAGTCCAGCAGCGTGCTTACGCTCCTGCTCAGTTAACTCAGCTTCAGCAGTGTTGGCAGATGGATCGGCTCTACCAGTGACTTGGTAGCCACCCAATAAAGTCCTCAAGGCATTGTCTGCCGCGCCAATTATTTTGTCTAAAGGGGAAGTTGGATACATCGGGGTCCCTATTTTCAGTGATTTTTGCTAGAACTAGGTAATCATATTAAGTTATTATCCTCCAGATATTGATTTAGAGCAATTGGCCTAAGCCTAAGCTCCCTATTTCATAGTCTTAATCGGTTTGTAGTAGAAAGAATGGAAAAATACCAATGAGTGGAATGACAGAATTAAATGATTTACGACTTTTAGTTAAATCAAAAAGCCCAATCATTACCATTGAAACTCATGAAGAGAATAGAGCGCTTGAATTAGTCACACAATTAGCTATCCATTTTAATAAACCCGTTTTTGGATGGGATCGAGTCGATGGGATCACTCGAGTGGATTTAGCACACGACTTGGCTGAGATAGAAGACAGCAAGGAACCCATTCAGGCTCTTAAACACATTAAATCAGTGCAACGTCCCGGTATTTTTATTCTATGTGACTTTCACCCTTATTTTGAGAATGAACCTAAAGTGGTCAGACTCATTAAGGAAATCGCGATTGATTATCACCTTAGAAGCCACACCTTAATTTTTGTTTCACATAAGATCGAACTTCCTGCCGAAGTTAAGCGATTCTCCGCAAAATTTCAGCTAGCGCTACCTACAGAAACCCAGCTTGAAAAATTAGTACGAGAAGAAGCCAATGTTTGGTCCAAAGCACATCATGGTCAAAAAGTTAAGACCGACTCTGAAACTTTAAAGAAACTCGTTAGAAATTTGAAAGGGATGACTTTTGCTGATGCTAGAACACTAATTCGTAATGTGATCAGTGACGGAGCGATTACCGAAGAGGAATTACCACAAGTCAATCGAGCTAAATTCGAGTTGCTTGATATGGACGGCGTGCTAAGTTTTGAATATGAAACCTCAAAGTTTTCCGAGGTAGGTGGACTGGCGAATTTAAAACGCTGGCTAAAGCAACGCAAAGCGGTATTTCTCGACCAGAACATTCCCCTCGATCCGCCAAAGGGTTTGATGTTACTAGGCATTCAAGGAGGAGGTAAAAGTCTTGCTGCAAAAGCCGTTGCCGGTATGTGGGGACTTGCTTTACTGCGACTTGATTTTGGAACCTTGTATAACAAATACCATGGCGAAACCGAAAAGAATCTACGCGAATCTTTGAAAATGGCTGAGTTGATGGCACCTTGTGTTCTGTGGCTCGATGAAGTTGAAAAAGGACTTTCAAGTGGCGAGAGCGATGGTGGAACGTCACAACGACTTCTTGCAACGCTACTGACTTGGATGGCCGAAAACACTCACCAAGTATTTATAGTTGCTACCGCTAATGATATTAGTAAACTGCCACCCGAACTGATGCGGAAAGGCCGCCTCGATGAAATTTTCTTTGTCGACCTACCCGACCATGAAGCCCGACAAGCAATATTCAAAATACACTTGGCCAGACGAAAGCAAAAAACAGCGTCCTTTGATTTATCCGCATTAGCTGACGCTAGCGAGGGATTTACTGGCTCTGAAATAGAGCAAGGAGTGGTATCCGCACTTTATCACGCCTATGGAAGTGGTGGGGTTATGAACACTGATTCAGTGGTAGAAACGCTCAACCAGACCAAACCAATATCTATTGTGATGGCTGAAAAAGTCCAAGCCTTGAGAGATTGGGCTAAGGAACGCACAGTTTCAGCTAACTAGTGTAGCGAAAACCCTCTGTTTGCTCGCTTTTTAGCACAACTTAAGGAGCGAAAACGATTAGTCAATTTCGCCCTTTTCACGCATTATATTTAACATATCCGAATGTATTTGAGATTTGTCCACGCCCTTACTGGTAAGCGCCTTATAGATGGCTGTGACCATAGGTGCAGAGCCGCTGATGTAATAATCTTTAGCCAGTAATTCTTGTTCTTCACAATCCATGGCCGGTTCGTGAGGAAAGCCTTTAACGCCCTGCCAACCATCTTCATCACCCGAAATAACCGGTGTGTAACTGAAATTCTCGTACTGTTGCTCCCAAGTTTTTATCAAATCGTCTTGATAAAGATCACCAGTCACTTGCGCCCCAAGGTAGAGCTCAATTTTGCGACTAGTTTGCTGAGCAAACGCACTTTCAATCATGCTTTTCATTGGCGAAAAACCGGTTCCACCGGCAATGATCACAAGGTTTCTATCACTATCATTCAAAAAGCACCCACCATAGGCACCTTCTAATCTGAATTCCTCAGCGGTCTTAAACAACTCAATCATATCGGAAGCTAATGGATGGCCTTCCACTAAACGTACATGCAGCTCTATGAAGTTTCTCTCTTCAGGAGCACTGGCTATCGAAAGCGGTACTCTTTTACCATCAGGCATGTGCAATACGATGTATTGACCACCTTTAAAATCAAAAAGCTTTTCATCATCAGGGATGATACGAATGCGGTGAATTTGGTCGTTGAGTTGAACCACTTCTTTGGTTCTGCAGGTAAATTCCGTCATAAGCCTAATTCATTCCATATTTTATCTATTTTTATTTTAACATCTTGATCACGCTCGATCGAAACGCCCCACTCTCTGTCCGTTTCTCCGGACCATTTATTAGTGGCGTCGATTCCCATTTTAGACCCTAAACCTGAAACTGGCGAGGCAAAATCAAGGTAATCGATAGGAGTGTGGTCAATTAGAGTAGTATCTCGAGTCGGATCCACGCGAGTCGTTAGTGCCCAAATGACGTCATTCCAGTCTCGAGCATTAACGTCATCATCCGTCACTATAACAAATTTGGTGTACATAAATTGGCGCAAAAAGCTCCAAACTCCCATCATGATTCGTTTAGCATGTCCTGGATATTGTTTTTTTATCGTCACTACGGCCATTCGATAAGAACAACCTTCCGGCGGTAGATAGAAATCGACAATTTCAGGATATTGTTTTTGTAACAAAGGGATAAACACTTCATTTAGTGCAACACCGAGTACTGCTGGTTCATCTGGCGGTCTACCGGTATAAGTTGAATGATAAATTGGGTCAGCGCGGTGGGTTATTTTTTCTATGGTAAATACCGGAAACGATTCAACTTCATTGTAATAGCCAGTGTGATCGCCGTAAGGCCCTTCTGGAGCGACTTCGTCTGGATAAATATACCCTTCAAGAACAAATTCGGCGGATGCTGGAATTTGTAAATCATTGGATAAACAGTCAGCCACTTTGGTTTTTTCACCACGTAACAAACCGGCAAATGCGTATTCAGAAAGTTGATCAGGAATCGGAGTTACCGCCGCCAAAATGGTGGCCGGATCAGCGCCTAACGCGACACTAACCGGAAAAGGCTCTCCAGGTCTTTGCTCTTGCCACTCTTTAAAATCGAGTGCTCCACCACGATGGGATAACCAACGCATAATCACTTTATTCTTGGCTATCACTTGCTGCCGGTAAATTCCTAAATTCTGACGTTTCTTTTCAGGACCTTTAGTAATCACTAGTCCCCAAGTAATCAGCGGCGCTACATCACCGGGCCAACAAGTCTGAATAGGTAACTGAGAAAGATCGACTTGATCACCTTCTATCACTACCGACTGGCAGTTCGGTTTTTTAACTTCTTTGGCCGCCATATTAAGCACTTGTTTAAAAATTGGCGCCTTATCCCAAGCGTCCTTTAAACCAGCAGGTGGTTCAGGCTCTTTAAGAAATGCTAATAATTTTCCAACTTCACGCAGTTGGGAAACGTCATCACATCCCATGGCGGCTGCAACACGTCTGGCAGAGCCAAACAGATTAGTAAGAACCGGCGTTTTATAACCAACAGGATTTTCAAATAAAAGTGCTGGTCCATCCGCACGCAAAACGCGGTCGGAGATTTCGGTCATTTCTAGATTGGGGTCAACTGGATATTGGATCCGTTTTAGATCACCTTGCTGTTCGAGAAAGTCGATAAATTCTCGAAGGTCCTTGTACTTAACTGACGGATTCAGAATCATGCTACGATATTACCTAATACTTGATTTACCATTAAAAGTGATGCCATTTTTAAATCGTTGTTAGTTAGCGCTAAGGCTAGTTATCCCTACAACTCTTATCCTTTTGCTGTAAGGCGTACTAAAAATTGGCCAAAGCAACGATTAAAAATGACAATTACTTTAAATAGAAAACTAGTTCTTACCGCGCTGCTTCATAGAATTAAAGAACTCATCGTTAGTTTTGGTCATTGCCAGTTTATCGATAAGGAACTCCATTGCTTCAATTTCTTGCATTGGATGAAGGATTTTTCTTAAGATCCACATTTTCTGTAGTTCTTCTGAAGTTGTTAGGAGGTCTTCTTTTCGGGTACCACTTCGATTAAAATTAATCGCAGGGAAAACGCGTTTCTCAGCAATCTTACGATCAAGGTGTAATTCTAAGTTACCTGTTCCTTTAAATTCTTCGTAGATAACTTCGTCCATTTTCGATCCAGTATCAACTAAGGCTGTCGCGATAATTGTTAAACTACCACCTTCTTCAATATTTCTTGCTGCACCAAAGAAACGCTTAGGACGTTGCAGTGCATTAGCATCCACACCACCGGTTAGAACTTTTCCAGATGAAGGGATAACGGTGTTATAAGCTCGCGCTAAACGAGTAATGGAATCTAGTAAGATAATAACGTCTTTCTTGTGCTCAACCAGCCGCTTGGCTTTTTCGATGACCATTTCCGCCACCTGAACATGACGACTTGCGGGCTCATCAAAGGTTGAGGCTACAACTTCTCCACGAACTGAGCGTTCCATCTCGGTAACTTCTTCAGGTCGTTCGTCAATTAACAAAACAATAAGCAAGCAATCTGGATGATTAGCTGTAATCGACTGTGCGATATTTTGCATCATCATCGTTTTACCTGCTTTGGGGGGAGATACTAACAAGCCACGTTGCCCTTTGCCTATCGGGGAAGCTAAATCAATAATTCGAGCAGTTATATCTTCGCTAGAACCATTTCCTCTCTCCATGACCATTCTTTCATCGGGGTGTAAAGGCGTTAGATTTTCGAACAAGATCTTGTTCTTTGCATTTTCCGGACTATCAAAATTGATTTCTCTAATTTTCAATAGCGCGAAATATCTTTCACCATGCTTAGGCGGTCTAATTTTTCCAGAAATGGTATCTCCAGTTCTTAAACTAAAGCGTCTAATTTGGCTTGGCGAAACGTAAATGTCATCAGGTCCTGCTAAATAAGACGAATTGGCATTTCTTAAGAAACCGAATCCGTCAGGCAGGATCTCAAGGACTCCATCACCAAAGATATCTTCACCACTCTTGGCATGTGCCTTAAGAATTGCAAAAATAATATCTTGCTTTCGCATTCGAGCAACATCGTCGAGGCCTGCGTCTTTGGCCATTTGAGCAAGTTTAGTAACCGAGAGAAGTTTAATTTCAGATAAGTTCATAGGAGATACTTTAAGGTTAAGATGTTTGATTTATTACTTTAAAATGATAAATACGTTAATTTGAATTTGGGAGTCTCAATATAGAAATGATTAGGCAACTTTATAAGACTTACAATAATTGTCAGCACTAATTAATTATCAGAACTAATTTAGATTTACCTATTCATTAGGATCACAAGCGTTAACACGGTTGTATTGAGTTAATTATTCGTTATTTTTTGAAATTAGTTGCTTATTTAATCTGAACATCAGCCCGATCACACAATATCAAAGGTGTTGATTATTAGGGAATTTTTTCGGGTTGGAGAATTGCTCGAAACAAGCGATTGAATGAAAAATAGCACTAAAACTATTTATTGTCCAGTTTTTCAGTGGTTTGCCTGTTAAATTGAAGAAAATCCACTAAAAATCAATTAGCTAGATTGAACCTTTTGGCAAAAAAGCTTATTTTGCCAGCCTTTATCCAGTCAATGCATAAAGGCTAGCTGCTAACGTTCTCGTTAGATGTTGCTGTCAATAAAAGCAGCCAATTGAGACTTACTCACAGCACCGACTTGTTGGGCTTCAACACTACCATTTTTAACCAGAATTAAAGTTGGTATACCACGAACCCCGTATTGAGGTGCGGTCGCTTGATTCTCATCAATATTAAGTTTAGCTACCTTAATTTTCCCTTGGTACTCTGTGGCTAGTTCATCCAAGATTGGTGCAATCATTTTACAAGGTCCACACCATTCAGCCCAAAAATCGACTAGTACTGGTAAATCTGACTGTAAAACTTCTGCTTCAAAACTATCATCAGTTAAATGAATAACTTGCTCGCCCATTTCTTTTAATCTCCGGTCAATGAATCGCTGAGAATACCCATAGTTTCTTGTGGTATCGGTATCTCTACTTTAATGCTACTATCTGTTTTTCTGGTCAAAAATCGACATATCGTCCAAGAATTCTATTTTGTTAATTTTTGAAGATAATCGCTCTATTTTGCAGCTTGCTCGACTAAGTTGCAACTACAGATGGTAAAAAGTCTAGTATTTTTGGCAGCAACAGTTTACTCATCTAGTATTCGCAATACCTAAGGCAGATAACCAAGTATGGTCACCCACTTATCACAGACTCGATTCGACTCCATGGGGTTACACCCGAGCCTGATAAAATCTTTGAATAAACTCGGTTATGAGTTCGCTACGCCGATCCAAGCAGAAGCCATTCCACTTTTGATGTCAGGAAAGGATGTCGCGGGTCAGGCACAAACAGGTACAGGTAAAACTAACGCCTTCTTGCTTGCCACACTCAATGAACTACTGACGTTACCCGAAGTTGAAGACCGCCGAGTTAATGAGCCGAGAGCCTTTATCATTGCACCTACTCGGGAATTGGTCATTCAGATTTATGAAGATGCTAGAGTACTGGCTAAGTACACTGATTTAAAAATTAGAGTCGCATTTGGTGGTGCAGACTATGCCAAACAACGAGATTCCATTAGTGCAGGCGTGGATGTACTGATTGGTACAGTAGGTCGTTTAAAAGATTACTTAGACCAAAGCGTGTATAGCTTTTATGGATTAGATTGCGTGGTTCTCGATGAAGCGGACAGAATGTTTGACTTGGGCTTTATTGACGATATTCGCTATTTTTTTAGAAGTATGCCAAAACCCAGTGAGCGATTGAATATGTTGTTTTCTGCAACGCTTTCAAACCGAGTGAAAGAACTTGCCTATGAACATATGAACACGCCAACCCATATTCATGTGGAACCTGATGAAGTCACTGCTGGTAAAATCGATGAATTTCTATTTTACCCAAGCAACAAAGAAAAGCTGCCTTTATTAGTCGGATTAATGCAACAACAAGCACCAACTAAATCAATAGTATTTACCAATACTAAACGCAAAGCAGAGGAAGTCTGGTTGTGCCTAAAAGCCAATGGTTATAAATCTGGATTATTAACTGGAGATGTCCAGCAAAAAAAGAGAATGCGGCTGTTAGATGAGCTCAAGTCTGGAATGATAGATTGTTTAATCGCAACAGACGTTGCCGCTAGAGGACTTCATATAGATGCCGTTAGTCATGTATTCAACTATGACCTTCCGGATGATGCAGAAGACTATGTTCATCGAATCGGACGTACAGCCCGAGCCGGTGCCAGCGGTGTAGCGATATCCTTTGCATGCGAGGACGCGGCGTTTAATCTACCTGCCATCGAAAAATATATCGAGCACACGATTCCAACCAAAGATGTGACGACTGATCTGCTACCAACAATAAAAATTCCAGAACATAAACCACGGCCATATAACAAAAATAGGCCGAATAAACGACGTGATCGCTATTAATCAATTTTAGGACTCTCAAATTAGTAGTTATTAGTTTTACAGGTTGTCGTATGAACAATAAAACAGACATTAAAGTGTCACAAAGTTTGAAATTAGAGGGGCTCAGATGCCCAGAACCGGTCATGATGATTCGCAAATCAATTCGGGCAATGCAAACGGGAGAAATACTTGAAGTTTTTGCCGATGACCCAGCGACAAAACGCGATGTTCCTTCGTTTTGCGAATTTATGGATCACCATTTACTAGCTGCCAACACTCAACAAACACCCTATCAATACTTAATAAGAAAAGGTTAGCCAATGGTCCCCTCGGCAACTTCCTTCGATTCATTAATGAGTTACCTGTCACAGCAAGAAGGACAACTTCCGCCGGTAGAAGCGTGGGATCCAGCCTATTGTGGAGAAATGGACCTAGTCATCAAAGCGAATGGTGAGTGGTGGCATGAAAAAACCCCGATAGGTCGTAAAAAGCTCTACAAACTGTTTTCTACCATCATCAAAAAAAACGGTGATGAGTACTTCCTAGTAACTCCAGTAGAAAAAATAAAAATACAAGTAGATTGGCAACCATTCGTGATAGTTGACTTTCAATTAGTCGAAATTGAAGGCGTTAGTTGCTACGAATTCATTGATAATTGTGACAACAAACGATTGCTCACTCAGTTGGATCAGTTGTCTTTTTCTCAGTTTCAGCACCAAGCTCTACCAATTATTAAAATAAGACGGAATCTATACGCTTCCTTCAGCCGCAGTTGCTACTACCGTCTAATTGAACAAGCGGATTTGGTAGAGTGCAAAGATGGAATCGTTTTACAGATAAAATCCAACGGATTGACCTTTGATTTAGGCAAGGTCAGAGAATCTTAAAGTGAAGTTCGTTTTCAAAAGCATACCCAAAGCATCCATGGTTTGTTACCTGCTCGGTTTTCTAGCAATAGCCCTTGCGCTAGTGAACTATTGGAGCGATAACCCGTTGATGTCGGACGTTCTAATGCTTCAGATATTCTTGGCTGGCGCGATTGTGGTAGCGATTGGCTCTTTTATAAACACTTTGTACCAATTTAAACGCCCAAAAGATAAATAAAGCTGGGCTGAGTTGATAGTCAATCAGGGTATTTCAACTGACGAAAGCGTTTCTTATCAATGTTTTCTTGATACTCTTTCAACTTTTGGTTGGCTAGCTCAATCTGCGCTTTGTCCATATCCAATTCTAAAGTCGCAACAACATCACGAGACAGCTGATTAACGTGTTTGGCCACGGGACTAGGGTTTAATGAAGCAATTTTGAACCAAACATAAGATTCAAGTGTGTTTTGCTGAACTCCTAATCCTTTATGGAGCATAAAAGCGAAATTATACTGCGCAGCCGCATTCTTTCGAATAGCCGATTGAAAATAATATTCTGCGGATTTATTCAGGTTTTTACGAAAACTACTGCCGCGAGGCGGCTTAAAATAATAATTGCCAAGTACGAACAATGCATCGGGATCACCCAGTTCTGCTTGATGCCGAAGCCTAGCCCACTCAGTGATGTAAATATTATTTTGGTTTCCAAATTCTTTTTGTCCCGCACTTACCGAACCTGTTTTCAGTAATAGCGAGATAAAAACAATGATTAAAAGAAACCAAATGTCGCCGATACGTAGCAATTGATGTCCTTAACAATATGATCAATGTCGCGAAGCTTTTCGAAATAGTACCTGATATCGGACACCTGAACGAACAAAGGCCACTAAAAACAAGAACTTACTCACACAACAAGACTCTGAGTATGACATAGTAACTTAATAAGGCGCAATATCACAAATTGAGAACTCTGAATAACAGCTCAGACCTCTCTTCAAATTAAGTATAGGGTAAATGATTAGAGTAAAATGTAATTCCTGAGCATTATTTGTGTGAATTATTTACACACTAGTCATAGCATAAATAATCCGAATTGACGTAAACTAGCAAATCATTAATCTATGGGGGGCTAAAGCATGTTTGAATTATCTGAATTTGACCTTTTTAACTACTTGGAAAAACAAGAAGTTGAAAAAGTCTTATCACATGTTCACTCACGCAATTTTCGGAAAAAGACTCAAATTGTCACTGAAGGCGATGATTCCCACAGTCTGTACTTTTTACTGGAAGGACAGGTTAAAGTTTACCTAAATGACAATACCGGTAAAGAAATCATTATTAATACCCATAACCCAGGTGAATTTTTTGGAGAATTAGGATTAATCAAGTCGATTCCAAGAACGGCATCCATTGTCACTATCACTGACTGTAAGATTGGAGTAATGCAGGAGTTTGACTTCAAGCACTGTTTGGCCTCGTACCCGGCTTTTTCCATCGCATTGATTGAGAACCTCTCGACTCGATTAATTGATGCAACAGAAACCATTAGACAGCTTGGTTTGATGGATGTATATCAGCGGATTGCTGTGACTTTTCTAAACCTTTCCGAAGAAAAAGGGGATGTGCGAATCATTCCTGAAAAACTCACTCAGCAAAATATAGCCAATCGAGTGGGAGCTTCCAGAGAAATGGTTGCACGGATTTTGAAAGACCTTCGTTCTGGCGGCTACATTACCCAAGACTCAAATGGCATTACTATCCATAAAACCTTGCCACATTCATGGTAATAGCGCTGCCAAATAGTCCTTATTGATAGTTACAGCTAATCGTCCCTCCACAATTCAAATAAGCTTTTCTGAAGGGGCTAACTCGCTATCTGATATTCATTAAGCATTTGCTGCGCAATCGCTAAGTTAAAATTCTCGTCATACACAATCTTGCCGATAATTATTCCACTAAGTTTACCGCTGTGCTGTTGTAATAATTGCTCGATGTCTTCTAGCTTCTCGATTCCACCATTGGCGAGCACCGGTAAGTCGACGCTCTGTGAAAACTGACTGACGCTGAGTAAATTTCGTGCGGTCACATGACCTGACTCAGGTACTTCGGTAACAACCAAACCACCAACCCCTTCTTCTTCTAAAGATTGTGCCAGATCCACCAATTGTTTATCGACTTCTTCAGCTTGATTGTTCATTCGGCGGCTATCCATTTCAACCAGGACCTTGCCAGGAAATTCAACACAGATATCAGAGAGTAAATCCTTATTGCGGATTGCCTTACTGGTTAACACCAAGTAATCGGCGCCTGCATCAATCCAAATAAAGGCGGAATCAATATCAACAATTCCACCAATCACTTGTATACAAAGCTCAGGACAGCTCTTCTTTATCTTGGAAAGCAAATCGACATTACAAGGTTCACGAGTTTCTATCGCATCCACATCAACAAAATGAATCCTACGGATACCCAGAGCGTACCAATGATTTACGGTTTCAAGAGGATCGGTAGAAACAACGTGATTAACAAAGGCATTCTTTTTTTCTGTGTGGACACTTTTGCCATGTCTAATTTCTAAAACTGGGACAAGCTGCATAATAATATTCCAATTGTTAGAGTTATTTTTTAGGGGTCTGCTTTTAACTATAGATGAGAAAAACAAAAATGCTATGCTTCGTTCTAGCAAAAGTGACCTGAATCAATAATTTAGATTAACTAATATAAGAATAGAAATTCTTATAGCAGATCGGCAATGAGCGACTGCCAAAATGGTTTACATTAAGTTAACATGTCGTTGCACTTTCAATAAAAAATAGATAAATGACTCGAAAAAACTCAAAACCTAACGGTAGCAAAAGGCGACAAAAAAGTGCTCCTCTACAAAAGGGGCGGCAACCGTTAAGTAGTCTTCGTATTATTGGCGGTAGCATGCGAGGAAGAAAAATAAGCTTTGCTGCTGAGGAAGGCTTAAGACCTACGCTGGATAGAATACGGGAAACCTTATTCAATTGGCTAAATGCCGATATCGCTGGTACGAATTGTTTAGATTTATTCGCCGGTAGCGGTGCTCTTGGCTTTGAGTCGCTTTCTCGCGGTGCAGCTTCAGTAACTTTTGTAGATGCTAATAGCCGAGTCACTGCTAATCTCAAGAACAACTTAGCTGGATTACAAATAGACCAAGCTGACGTGGTTACAAGCTCCGCAGAAGATTTTCTCAAGAATAATCAACAAAAATTTGATCTGGTATTTTTGGACCCTCCATTCGACAAAGGGTTTCTACCGAAAATTTTAGATAATTTGGCCGCCCATTTAAGCCATGATGCAATGATTTATATCGAGCAAGAGGTAAGTGAAACAGAGCCCAGCTATTCGAAACAGTGGCAATTATTGAAATCTAAGAAGACGAGTCGTTTTGTTTATCAGCTGCTACGTTTAAATAATTAGAAGTGGCTTTAACTATTCACTTCCTTGTTTTTCAACGACTAATATTCTAGCTTCACCTTTAGGATGAGCAACATGCTCTGTGCCAATAGAAGCATAAAATATATCTCCTGCCTCTAATAATACCGAATGCTCCTTTTGGTCCTGTTTGTAAAACATTTCGACCACACCCTCAAGAACGGCAAAGACTTCTTCCCCATCATTTGTATGCCAATGATACGGCTGATCAGTCCAATGCAAACGAGTCGTTACTCCGTTGATACAAGCAATGTCTAATGCATCCCAAGCTTTGTCTGCGGTAAATTCTTTTGCTCTAAAGACCTTCATAAATCACTCATTTTAAAAAACCATTCAAGAACTGCAAGACAGCATCGAGCAGCCCGCTTTGTTACGTGCCCAGTCAGGTCGCTTGGTTTTGCTCGGCTCCACCAAAGAATAACAACTGCCGGCCACCTGTCGGGTCGAGTTTTCGAGGATTGGATCGGCGGGCAGAGCGTCAGTAAATTGGTGATGAAATTGGATCATAAATTCGCCGTCGCTACTCGACGGCTAACTCGCGCTTCCAGGCGAGTTTCTTCTCTATTGAAGTGAGCATCAACCCTGCAATATCTTTTCCGGTGGCGGTCTCGATACCTTCAAGGCCTGGGGAAGAATTAACTTCGAGTAACAAGGGGCCATTCTTAGATCGTATAATATCTACACCCGCTATTTTTAATCCGAGAATTTTAGTAGCTTTAATCGCGAGCGCTTTTTCTTCTGGGGTAATTTTGACAATCGATGCTGTCCCACCTTGATGAATATTGGCTCTGAATTCTCCGGCCGCTGCTTTACGCTCAATCGCGGCAACAACTTTACCACCAATCACAAAGCATCTTAGATCTTTACCGTCAGCTTCTTTGATGAACTCTTGAACCAATAAATTAGCATTGAGTGATTTAAATGCGTTGATAACACTTTCTGCTGCTTTTTTTGTTTCTGCTAACACCACGCCACGGCCTTGAGTACCTTCAAGTAGCTTGACAATTAATGGCGCACCACCAACCATTTCAATTAAGTCATTAGTGTCAATGGGTGAATTAGCGAAACCAGAAGTGGGAATACTAATTCCATTTTTAAGCATCAGCTGCAATGCAAATAGTTTGTCTCGGGACTGGGTTATCGCCGCGGAAGAATTGACCGCATGAATCCCCATACTCTCAAAGTGGCGTGTTAACGCACAACCATAAAAAGTCATACTAGGTTTGACTCTGGTGATCACCGCATCGAGATGGCTCAAGATTTTACCACCGCGATAATGCACTTCTGGCTCTTCAGCGTCGAGTTTTATATAACACTGTTTGATATTCAAAAAGATCATATCATGTCCGCGCTCTTCCCCGGCTTCCATGATTCGTCTGTTACTATAGAGATCTGGGTTGCTGGCTAGCAATCCAATTTTAAGGCCTGTTTTTGCGTACTCTCTTTCTTTGTATATTTTATCCAGCTCTTTATCTTGAATCTTCCCCATGCAAAAGCTAAGAGATGGATCAACTAACAGTTTACCGTGCATTGCTTCACGCCCTAACAACATACGATACCCCATAGAGTCGCGATTGGTTAGAGTCAACTCAATTTCCCACTGGGCATCACCGGCTTTTAGTTGCGCACTGATGACATATCGTCGTTCAGCGGCTCCACTAGAACTCTTAACGGTTCTCTTATCAATGATTGGTCTTTCACACCGAATCACCACTCGACGATTATTTTGTACTGGGTGAACTTCAAAACTAACCCACCAATCACCATCTTTCTTAAATCGGTTAATATTGAAGGCATGCAAAGATGATGTCTTCGCCCCAGAGTCAATTCGAGCTTTCACCGCAGGAATTCCCAGATCGGGAAACGCACACCACTCTTCGCAACCAATGACCTTCTTATCGCCTATTTGCTCCACACTAATACCTCAGCTGTTATGGGTCTAGAAAATACTATTTTAGGTAAACATCAAATCGAAATTTCTTACCGATGATTTGATGGCTTGGTTTCTTATTGGCAAGACTTTCGGAACCTTTAGGCCGTTTCACTACCACTCGCGGAACCGAGGTATCGAGCGCAGTTAATAATAAATTGTCGGCATCGGGGTCATCGCCAGCAATTCGTTTAAACAATCGCATTTCTTTCTTAACCAATGCCGACTTTTTCCGTTCTGGAAACATAGGGTCGAGATAAATAACCTCAATCTCTTGGTTTTCAGTCATTGAATCAAGACTATTGGCTTTCGCCAATTTTAACCGTTCAAAAATTGATTGGTCAATTTGCGGATTCGAATGCAGTCGCGCCACCGCGTTCTCGAGCAAGATAAAAATCGCGGGGTTGCGTTCCTGCATGGTAACCCTGCAACCTAGCATTAGCATAATTAACGAATCCCGCCCCATACCGGCGGTCGCGTCTAACACATTCGGTCTAAAGTGAGATTTACAGCCTATCGCCTTAGCAATTAATTCATTACTCTTACTAACCTTGGCTGCACGGTTGGCCACTTCACCATCATCCAAACTAAGTGCCAACTGCTGGACTTTGTTATCCAGAGTTAAATTTAATATTAACTGTTGGTTTTCTTGAGAGAATACCGCAATCTCATCGTTGATTTGCGTTAATTCACAGACTTTGTTAATCCCAAGTTTTTCAGCAAGAGGCTGATCCACGGCTGCCAGTTCTAGTTTCAATCGAGCGGTTCCTTCTAACTTTTCGGCTCTAAATTGCCTCAAATAAGATAGTCTAATTAATTCCCGAATGGCGTAACAGCGCGTCTACTTCTGGCTTTCGCCCTCTGAAGTTGACAAATAAATCCATTGGTTCAGCCGAGCCACCTTTTTCGAGGATATGAGTTAAAAATTGTTTACCCACGTCGGTGTTCATCACACCTTGCTCTTCAAACAATGAAAAAGCATCGGCTGAAAGCACCTCAGCCCATTTATAACTATAATAACCCGCCGCATAACCACCGGAAAATATATGAGAAAACCCGTTTTGAAACCGATTAAACTCTGGTGGGATAACAACCGCTACTTGCTGCCGCGTTTGATCGAGAACCTGTTGAATTTGCTCAACGGTCAGCGGTGCTGAATTGTGTATTCTCATATCAAACAATGCAAACTCAATTTGCCTCACCATCATCATCGCTGACTGAAAATTTTTCGCAGCTATCAGTTTTGAAAGTAATTCATCCGGTAGAGATTCTCCGGTTTGGTAGTGAGAACTTAACTTAGCCAAAACTTCCGGTTGGTAACAGAAATTTTCCATAAATTGACTGGGTAACTCCACTGCATCCCAAGGTACATTGGCAATACCTGAAGCTGACAGTTCGTCGACCTTGGTCAACATATGATGAAGACCATGACCAAACTCATGAAACAAGGTGACTACCTCGTCATGAGTTAACAGCGCTGGGTTATCATCAACCGGAGGTGCAAAATTGCAGGTTAGATAAGCAATAGGATGCTGTGTTTTTTGCTTCGAGACTTTAAATCTGCTCTGGTAGTGATCCATCCATGCACCGCCCCGTTTATGTTGACGAGCATACAGATCAAGATAGAATTCTGCGATGACTTGATTGTCTCTCTTAATCGCATAATGCCGAACATCTGAGTGCCATCGAGTGGATTCAGTCAGTTGCTCAAATGTGACCCCAAAATGATGTTGGGTAATTTCAAACAAGCCTTCAATGACTTTGTCGACGACAAAATAGTTTCTTAGTTCAGACTGTGATATTTGAAAACTCTTCTCTTTCAGTTTTTCACTAAAGTATGCGACGTCCCAAGCTTGAAGAGATTCAATACCTGATTCTTTAGCAAATTCTGACAGCGTCTCAAATTCAGATTCGGCTTGCTGCTTGGCCTTAGCATTTAGATCCGTCAGAAACTGAATCACTTGCTCCGGACTTTCTGCCATTTTGCTTTCAATTGAGAGCTGTGCATAGTTGTCAAATCCCAGCAATTTAGCTTTTTTATTTTTGAGCGCCAGTAACTCCTCCATGATTTTACTGTTATCAAATTGAGTATCACTCGCTTGCTCAGAAGCTCTAGTCACATAAGCGGTGTAAACTTCTTGCCGTAACTCTCGATTATCAGCAAAAGTCATGATCGCAAGGTAGCTGGGAATTTCTAAAGTAATTAAATAACCAGACAACTCTCTATTAGTTGCGTTTTCTTTGAGCATCGCCATTTCATTTTCGGGCAACCCCGAAAGCAACGCTTTATCTTCAATTTGTTTTGTCCACGCCATGGTGGCGTCCAACAAATTCTGTTCGTATTTTGAGGATAGCTCCGCCAGTCGTTTCTGAATTTCGCTAAACTCAGATTGCTTATCTTTCGCAAGATGAAGTCCCGATAATTTGAAGCCGATCAATGAATCTTTCAATATTTGTCGTTGAGACGGAGTGAGCTCTAACACCTGTTTATTTTGCTCAAGCTTTTCAGTGGCATTAAATAGCCCTTGATGTTGACCCATTAAAGTAGAGTAATCGGTGAGTAAAGCGATTGCCTGATCATAGGCTTGGCGAAGCTCCTTAGAGTTACAAACACTATTTAAATGTGAAACCGGTGACCAAGCTTTGGCTAAGCGATCTTCAAGTATTTCTAAGGGCAGCATAAAATTCTGCCAAGTAATCTTGTCTGGCGATTGTTCGGCTTTCAAAACAACGGCATCGATGACCGATTGGTTTTCTTTGATAATCTGTGAAATCGCTGGTTCAACATGATCTGGAGAAATCTGATCAATTGATTCAATAGGATTTTGTAATAATAAGGGGTTAGTTATAGTCATTGTTAAGTGGTCTTGCTTTAGAAATAAGGGCAAACTACCAGTATACAGACAATCAATCAATCCATCATTGAGTTAAAAGGGTTAAACATGAGCAATCAAGACAATCAGTACGACTACGACTACCTAGCAATTGGTGGTGGCAGTGGCGGAATCGCTTCGGCTAATCGCGCCTCAATGTATGGCCAACGATGCGCAATTATAGAAGCCAAGGCTCTTGGTGGTACTTGCGTCAATGTCGGCTGCGTCCCCAAAAAAGTCATGTGGTTTGCTGGACAAGTCGCCGATGCATTTAAATATGCGCCTGATTATGGTTTTACCCCGAGCCTTGGAGAACATTCATGGCAAACCCTTATAGACAACCGTGAGGCTTATATTGGACGTATTCATAGCTCCTACGACAATGTTTTAGGTAAAAATAAAGTCGATGTTATTAAAGGTTGGGCAAGTTTCGTTGATAAGCACACAGTCAAAGTGGGCGATCGCACCATTACCGCCAAACATATCATGATTGCCACCGGCGGCAAGCCTTTTATCCCTGAGATTCCAGGTAGCGAACATATACTAGATTCTGACGGCTTCTTTGCGCTTCAAGAACAGCCTAAAAAGGTGGTTATTGTTGGTGCTGGGTATATCGCCGTTGAATTGGCAGGTTTACTTAATGCCTTGGGTAGCGACACTCATTTGGTAGTTCGAAAGGCAAACCCATTAAGAGAATTTGACAAGATGCTGCAAGAAACCTTAGTTGAACAAATGGAAGTCGAAGGCATCAAGATTCATCGGCATACTCAAATTACCGCTATAAATAAAACTAACCAGCAGTTAGAAATCCAGACAGATAGTGACGCTAATATTTCGGCAGTCGATGCGGTGATTTACGCGATTGGAAGAACGCCAATCACCTCTGGCATTGGGCTCGAAAATGTAGCCGTTGAGCTCGACCAAAAAGGCTATATCGTCACTGATGAATATCAAAATACCAGTGTCGATAATATCTATGCGGTTGGCGATAACACTGGTAGAGCACAACTCACTCCGGTAGCGGTGGCTGCAGGTCGGCGTTTGTCTGAGAGGCTTTTCAATGGCAAAACCAATGAAAAACTGGATTACGACAACATTCCAACCGTGGTTTTTTCTCATCCAGCCATCGGCACGATTGGCTTGACCGAAGAACAGGCACGAGCACAATATGGCGATAAAATAAAGGTCTATACCTCAAGTTTTACAGCCATGTATACGGCGATCACCAAACATCGCCAACCCACCAAAATGAAACTCGTTTGCCTCGGGGAAGAGGAAAAAGTCGTAGGCATCCATATTATCGGCCATGGAGCTGATGAAATGCTTCAGGGATTCGCTGTAGCGGTCAAAATGGGCGCGACTAAACAAGATTTTGATAATACAGTTGCTATCCATCCCACGTCCGCCGAAGAACTGGTGACGATGCGTTAAGCGACAACGCTACTTTTGTAATCAGCAAACTTAAGTAGTGTTGGAACTGAACTCATTTACTAGCAACTGGACTTAAGTTTAAATCCACTGTGGTTTGAATCGCTTGGGGTTCAAACCAACTTGCGCTAAAATGTAGGTCAATTTCACCACCGCGATTCGACTATGAGTATTCGTTCATTTGAGCAACACCACCCCCAACTAGGCGAAAAAGTCTTTGTTGATCCCACCGCCTTGGTTTTAGGGCAGGTCTCTATTGGCGATGATAGCTCAATTTGGCCGATGGCCACGGTTCGAGGCGATGTCCATTCAATCTCGATTGGTGCTCGTACTAGTATCCAAGATGGCTGTGTGCTCCATGTCACTCACGCCGGTCCCTACGATCCCGAAGGCCACGACTTAATTATCGGAGACGATGTAACAGTTGGTCACAAAGCGATGATCCATGGTTGTACCATCGAAGATCGCTGCTTAATTGGTATGGGCGCGGTGGTAATGGACAGTGCAATTATCCATTCAGAAGTGATACTTGGTGCGAATAGCCTGGTTCCTCCCGGCAGAGAGCTTGAAGGCGGCTTTTTATGGGTCGGCTCTCCAGCTCGAAAAGTCAGACCTTTAACCGAAGAAGAAAAAGGTTTTTTTGAGTACTCTGCCAGTAACTACGTAAAACTAAAAGATCGCCATATCGCTGGTTAAACTGCCGATACTTCTTCAGCATTTTCGGTCTCTGCCAAACGTTCTGTTTGGCAATTCCAGCACACCTGAAACTGAGTTGGTACTTGTTCTTCACAACTTTGACAAAGCCAAGGTTCCGCAGGCATAGAATCGGTATCTAAAAGCTCCAAGGCTTTAATATAATCCTGCTCATTCACCCATAACTCCAGCCATGCCTGATGTCCTGGCATAGCACCATCGGAGCCGTGTTCATTTTTAACAACTACATGGATACCAGCTTGTTCGAGAATATTTTTGCTATTCATGGCTAATAAGCGGTTCTCATTGGTGAAAATTTGTTTCATTTCATTGTCCTAGTTAAAACATCATTTAAGTTGTATGTCCTCACTCCAATGTTTGAACTTGATAACACTCAATCGTTAAATCCTTACTCCAAAAAGTCGCAGGTAAATCCAAGCTCTGCTTTAACCGGATAACAAACTCTTGACCGTCATCAACATCATTCCATACTTCTGGAAGAAAAGTCGCTTTTTGACCGCCCAAGCTTAGCACAACCCCGCACTTTAATGGTTCAATTAAGTCGACAAGTTGCTTTTCTGAATCAACATTGATTCTAACCAAATCAGAAATAACACTTATCGCAATATGCACAACTGGTTCTTCAATATGATTAATTGAAGCAAAGCGAGAATCTTTGAATGCGGCGGCAAAAGCATGATTAGCCACATCTTGAACTAAGGGTAAGTGAGCATCCACTGAGCCTACACAGCCCCTCAGCACGTTGGATTCTCTTAAAGTTACAAAGCTCGCAGCTTCTTGTTTAATTGAGTCAGGATACTTCTCTAGCTCTAAAAACGGAGGATTATGGTAGCTCAGACCATACTTTATGGCGTGTCGTGCGACTTCAAGCAAGTAGCTCCAATCTTTTTTGGATAGCTTGATTTGATTCGGATGAAACTCTGCTAATGACATTTTTTATCTCCCGCTTCTTTACACTTAAAACGAGACTAGTAGGCTAAATGCCGGACTGGTGTGAATTGCCCGTGACCCTGTTCAGCCTATAACTAGCTAAAGATTATTTTACTCCGACAAATAGAAGTCAGCAAACCAACACGATTATAAGGGTCACTAGAGTTGAATTGACGGTAACTTTCCGTGCCAAATTTCGAACGATTTTGCCGCTTGCCCTAGCAACATTCCATAGCCGTCAGAGAACTTGGTAATCTGCTTTTGGTCACAATAGTTGCTTAAATCCTTAGCCCGTTCGGCGTAGTTAAGATCGTAAACAAAACCATCTGATTTAAGTCGATTTCGCGCGCTATCGAATAATGCCTGATTAAACACGCTCGTAGCGGAAATGATGCCATCCAATAAATTCTCGGAAGACTCGTCGAAAGGTACGATCGACCCATAAAGATTCAGTCGCTTCACCATATTGCCAATTTTGCTGGCTGTTCTATTAAGAACCGATAGACGACAACCTTCGCCCAATAAAGATAGTGCGACCGGTATCGAAGCTCCACCGGCTCCTACTATAGCGATATTTAATTTTGGAGTTTGAGCTGATTGATTAGAGAGAAAATCTAAGCGCTTTAAATCCATTAGAATTCCGGGCCCGTCAGTAGAGTGCCCCACTAATGATCCAGTCGAATCTCTATATATTGTATTGACCGATTGACAAATTTTAGCTGACTCTGAAAGGCTTGAAACGCACTTAATTACCTCAGTCTTGAACGGTGCTGTCACGTTTAGACCGGTTCCCCCTTGGGAAAAGAACTCTTCAATGAATTGCTCTAACTGAGACGGTTCTAGTTGCACCTTGTTATATTCTAGAGCGATGCCAACTTGCTGCGCAAAGGAAGTATGAATTTTCGGTGATAAGCTATGCTTGATTGGGTTTCCAATGACTGCACAGCGAACAGTAGGTTTATTCATTATCTAACGATTTAGTTGATTAGCTTGAACTAAAACTAACAGCTGAACCCATAAAATAAAACGATTATTTTTGGTTAGTCTGAGAAAACTTAGATTGATACATGAGCGATTCGGCGTGCGTCATTAAGTCATTACTATTAATGCCGTCTTGAGGAAAGTTTGCCATTCCCACACTAAAAGTAAAGCCATAAGGGTACTGGCTAATCGTGGTACGTTTGTCCATCACTTGCTGCAAGCGAGTAATTAAATCATCGAGAGCCAGTTCATTGGTATAGTCATCTAATAGCACTGCAAAGTTATCTTCACCAACTCGAGCGACAATATCAGTGTCGCGGAAAAAGCTTTGTAATCTCTGAGAAAAATGCACTAAACACGCGCTGCTGACTTGTTCGCCAAACTTGCTAACTATTGCAGGCAAGTTTTGAAGTCCTATATATAACACCCATAGATGTGATTGGTGGCGTCGAGCACTCCTAATTGATTTAGCTAAGTGTTCGGCAAATGCTAACTGATTAATTAGCTTGGTCAATGGATCTCGAATCACGTCGACACTAAGTTTGTCACTAGCGACGGATTTTACCGGTGTTCTACTGGCGATAACTTCTATCGCAACAAGTTCTCTATTACGATCGTACTTTGCGTAACTCGATATCGCAGTATTAATTTGACCACCATCTTTACATTTGAACTGCGCTTCGCTTTCTACAGAATCTCCTTTTTCCTGAATTACCGAAGCTAATATCTGCGCATATTGTTCGCCTTCGACATATAGGTCAGTCATAGCAATTCCAATCAAGTCTGCCACTTGATAACCCAAGAGTTGAGCAGTATAACTCGATGTCCTAGTGATTTTACCTTCACTATTGGCTTGTAAATATATACTCGGAAAATTATCAACCAGTAGCTGCAATTCCCGCTCAGATTCCCTCAGCGCTCGGTTAAGCCTCTCTTCTAGCTGTTTTTGACGGACATTGGCAATCTGATAGAAATTGCCCTTTTGATCAATAAAATGCTGACTATTTAATTCTATTGGTGTGTTTGAACCCGAACTGTTGGCAAGCACCAAATGATAACTAGGCGTGTCGGGATTAAGTCTTTCGTTAATCAGCGATGGCTGAAGTCGGGTAACCGAGGATTCCTCGACCGCCTCATCTAACGCCACAGGTATGTTTTGTGGAAAAATAAAATGATCAAATGGTTTGCCAATAAGTTCTTTACTAGAAAACCCGGTTAGCTTACAAAATGCTTGATTGACTAATTTAAAGCACTTTTTTTCAACTACAAATGCGCCATCTACCAGAGTGTCGATCATCGCTTGATAAAACTCTGCGTCAAATTCTTTAATCTGACGAGGTTCATCGTTATTGTCCGCGAAGTCGTTCATAGTCGAGTTCAGAAGCTATATTTCCATTAGTTATGTTAGTAAAGGTGTCGCAATGCAATCACTTATCCCGCAAAAACCTCGCTGATATTAGTGATCCAAACCTATTGATGGACTTTTTCGCTGAGTTTAATACCGAGATATTTCAATCTAAGTCGAATAATTAGCACATCCATGTCCTTAAAGCTCGAGAAAAAGGAACGAGGCAAAACTATCAGTAAATCGCTAGCTTATGACTATAAAATACCGTCGCAATGCACAGCCATTTAAGACAAACACGCCTGAAACTTAAGTTACTTCGGTTGGCTAAAATTCTTTCTACTATAAAATACAGTCGGAAGGATGTAATTCATAGAGCAATATTTGACCATATTCGCATGACATGGCAATAATTCATAGCTCAAATCGAGATTTTTTTAACATTCGTTGTTAATTTTAGTCGTAAATCTGTTTTTAGGTTTTTATTTTGAGCTATGAGGCCAAATAATTTTGTGTCGAAGTTCTGCTAAATCGGTCTTATAAATACTCGACTGAAGTAATTTCGTAGTCAATATCACCACTTGGCGCTTTAACAATCACATCATCACCTTCCGATTTCCCTATAAGCGCTCTGGCGATTGGGGAGTTAACGGAAATTTTGTTCTTTTTAACATCTGCCTCATCATCACCAACAATTTGATAGGTTACTTCTTGCTCGGTATCTAGATTGATTACGGTCACAGTTGTGCCGAAAATAACCTTTCCAGTTTTAGGTAAACTGGCCACGTCTATTATTTGGGCATTGCCCAACTTAGCTTCAATATCTTGCACCCGACCTTCAATAAATCCTTGTTGCTCTCTAGCCGCATGATATTCCGCATTTTCTTTTAAATCGCCATGCTCTCTTGCTTCAGCGATCGCAGCAACTACTTTGGGACGTTGGTTTTGTTTTAGATCTTTTAACTCTTCCAACAAGGCATCTGCACCATGTTTTGTCATTGGAGTTTGATTCATTTTAAATACCTTATTTTTAATTAATTTAATCTAGTTTGTCATGACAATCTTATTTGTCTAATTCAACGACTCTTTGATGTAATTCTTGTACTGTTACTACTTTTTGACGAGTTTGCTGCATTACCGCTTTAGCCGTTGCAAAACCCGCGGCTAAAGTTGTGGTATACGCCACTTTATGCTGCAAGGCTGACCGACGTATCATATATGAATCAGCAACTGCTTGCTTACCCTCAGTAGTGTTAACGATATAGTCAATTTCATCATTTTTAATCATGTCGACTAAATGAGGACGACCTTCATAGACTTTATAAATTCGTTGGCAGAAAACACCTTCCTTAATCAAAGTCTTGGCGGTACCGTCAGTAGCATAAATTTCATATCCAACGTCAATAAGCGCCCTTGCAGTTTCTGCTAATTTTGGCTTATCACTATCTTTAACACTTAGAATAGCTTTGCCGCCACGCGGGGCTTGCGAACCACCACCTAATTGAGCTTTGTAGTAAGCTTCTCCGAAAGTATCACCAACCCCCATCGCTTCGCCAGTAGATTTCATTTCTGGCCCAAGGATCGGGTCAGCACCAGGGAATTTGTTAAAAGGGAAGACCGGTTCTTTTACAGTAAAGAAATCAGTTTTTATTGGTTTTGTATAACCTTGATCAATCAGCGATTTTCCAGCCATCACACTCGCTGCTATTTTTGCCAACGGGCGACCCGTGGCTTTAGAAACAAAAGGAACTGTCCTTGATGCTCTTGGGTTGACTTCTAACACATAAATATCATCACCTTGTATAGCAAACTGGGTGTTCATTAGTCCACGCACTTGTAATTCTTTTGCCATTAACTCAATTTGCGTTTTTAGTTTCGCCTGCATTTCTTCACTCAGACTGTGTGGCGGAATACAGCAAGCCGAGTCACCAGAATGAACTCCGGCTTGTTCAATATGTTCCATTATTCCGCCCACCAGACAAGTTTCGCCATCGTAGATAGCGTCTATGTCAACTTCAATAGCATCATTTAAGAATCTGTCCAGCAACACTGGTGATTCATTAGATACCGAAACCGCTTCGGTCATATAGCGACGCAGTTCATCTGCATTAAACACTATTTCCATCGCTCTACCACCTAGTACATACGATGGTCGAACAACTAACGGGTAACCGATTTCATCAGCCAGGCGAACTCCGTCTTCAATGTTTCTAGCAGTTCGATTAGGCGGCTGTTTTAAGCCTAAGCGCTCAATTGCGCGTTGGAATCTTTCTCTATCTTCGGAACGGTCAATGGCATCAGGAGAAGTTCCGATTATTGGCACACCTGCGGCTTCTAAATCTCTAGCTAATTTCAGCGGCGTCTGACCACCGTATTGAACAATTACACCTTTTGGTTTTTCCTTGGCAACGATTTCAAGCACATCTTCTAAGGTGACAGGTTCGAAATACAATCGATCTGAAGTGTCGTAGTCTGTTGATACCGTTTCTGGATTACAGTTAACCATAATTGTTTCATAGCCATCATCTCGCATAGCAAATGCGGCATGGACACAACAATAGTCAAATTCGATTCCTTGACCGATTCGATTGGGGCCGCCACCAATGATCATTATTTTCTCTCGCTCGGTCGGCGCAGCTTCGCATTCTTCTTCATAAGTAGAATACATATAAGCGGTGTCGGTGGAAAATTCTGCAGCACATGTATCCACCCTTTTATAAACGGGGTGCATATCTAACTTATGGCGAAGCTTTCTTATCTCTTTTTCGCTGACATGCATTAAAGTCGAAAGTCTTCTATCGGAAAAACCTTTGCGCTTCATTTGCCAAAGGATGTCGCGGTTCACATCACCTAAACTTAACTTAGAAAAGGCATTTTCAAATTTAACAATTTCTTCAATTTGCACAAGGAACCAAGGATCAATGTTTGTAATACTAAACACTTCTTCAACACTATATTTTTGACGGAAAGCGTCGGCAACATAGTAAATACGTTCAGCCCCTGGAACTTGTAAATTATGGCGTAGTTTTTCTTTCCAATTATCGCTCTTAGCATTAAGCATTGGGTCGAATCCATCAGCGCCTGTTTCTAGTCCTCTAAGCGCTTTTTGCATTGACTCTTGGAATGTTCGACCAATCGCCATCACTTCACCAACCGATTTCATTTGAGTTGTTAAAGTTGCATCGGAATTAGGAAATTTTTCAAAGTTGAAGCGAGGTATCTTAGTTACAACATAATCGATACTTGGTTCAAATGATGCGGGAGTTCGACCACCGGTAATATCGTTGTGTAATTCATCGAGGGTATAACCAACGGCTAGTTTGGCGGCAATTTTTGCAATTGGGAAACCGGTTGCTTTTGATGCTAGAGCGGACGAACGAGAAACCCTTGGGTTCATTTCAATGACAATCATTCGTCCGTTTTCAGGGTTAACCGAAAACTGAACATTTGAGCCACCCGTTTCGACACCGACTTCTCGCAGCACGGCTAGCGAAGCATTTCGCATGATTTGGTATTCTTTATCCGTCAGGGTTTGCGCTGGTGCCACAGTGATTGAATCTCCTGTGTGCACTCCCATCGGGTCAAAATTTTCGATTGAACAGATGATGATACAGTTGTCATTTTTATCTCTCACAACTTCCATCTCATATTCTTTCCAACCGATTAGAGATTCGTCAATTAACAGTTCGGTTGTCGGTGATAAGTCTAACCCGCGCGTACAGATTTCTTCAAACTCTTCACGGTTATAGGCAATACCGCCACCGGTTCCGCCCATGGTGAACGAAGGTCTAATAATACATGGAAAGCCGACTTCCTCTTGGACTTTACGGGCATCTTCCATAGAGTGCGCTATGCCTGCCTTTGGCATGTCCAAGCCAATCTTTCTCATTGCGTCCGCAAACTTTTCTCGGTCTTCTGCTTTATCAATTGCTTCGCGGTTAGCACCAATCATTTCAACATTGTGGATCTCTAAGACACCACGAGATGCCAAGTCCAGAGCACAGTTAAGTGCGGTCTGTCCGCCCATGGTTGGTAAAATGGCATCTGGTTTTTCTTTCTCAATTATCTTTGCAACAACTTCCCAATGAATTGGCTCAATGTAAGTTGCGTCAGCCATTTCAGGATCAGTCATTATGGTCGCAGGATTAGAGTTAACCAAAATAACTCGATAACCTTCTTCTTTTAGCGCTTTACAAGCCTGCGCTCCTGAATAATCGAATTCGCAAGCCTGACCAATGATAATTGGACCGGCGCCTAAGATAAGAATGCTTTTAATGTCAGAACGTTTTGGCATTAGTGATTACCGTTTTTTAAATTGCTTTTACTTAATTTTCACAGAGGCGCTATTCGCCTCGGCATTAAATGTATCTATACTGTAGTGAATGGTGCAGCCAACTGACTCCCATTTGCACTTAAAACAAGCTTACTAAGCTTGCTCCATTAACTCGATAAAATGATCAAAAAGTGGTGCTGCATCATGCGGCCCTGGACTCGCTTCAGGATGCCCTTGAAAGCCAAATGCGGGCTTTTCGGTATGTTCAACACCTTGAAGGCTTCCATCAAATAGCGACTTATGAGTCACTTTCATATCACTTGGCAGACTTGCTTCATCAACTGCAAAACCGTGGTTTTGGCTAGTAATCAACACGGTGTTATTTTGAATATTTTCAACTGGATGATTAGCACCATGATGACCGAATTTCATTTTCACTGATTTCGCACCAGAAGCGAGAGCAAGTAATTGATGACCTAAACAAATTCCAAATAGTGGGATATCCGTTGTTAGGAATTTTTGGATGGCGTTAATAGCGTAATCACAAGGCTCAGGGTCACCTGGTCCATTGGATAAGAAAATACCGTCTGGGCTTAACGCTAGAACTTCATCAGCCGGTGTTTGTGCCGGAACGACGGTCAGTTTGCAGCCTCTGTCGGCTAGCATTCTTAAGATATTTTTTTTGACTCCAAAGTCATACGCAACAACATGATATTTGGCATTGGCTGGTTCTTGGTTGGTATAACCATCAACCAGATCCCATGACGTTTCAGTCCATTGGTAAGATTCTTTAACACAAACCTCTTTTGCCAAATCTAAGCCTTTTAGCCCGGCGAAAGACTTAGCCTTTTCCAACGCTGCCGATTCCGCATCCGCTTTCTCGGCCTGGTCACCTGCAATAATACAACCTGCCAGTGCGCCTTTAGTCCTTAAAATACGAGTCAAACGACGAGTGTCTATATCAGCTATCGCTTGAACGCCGTTATCTGCCAAGTACTCCTGCAAAGTTTGCTGGTTTCGCCAATTACTAGCTAGTAGTGGTAGGTCTCTTATAATCAGTCCAGCAGCCCAGACATGCTCCGATTCTACATCCTCAGAATTGGTTCCAGTATTACCTATATGTGGATAAGTTAAGGTAACCATTTGCTTGGCATAGGATGGATCTGTAAGAATTTCTTGATAACCAGTCATTGCAGTATTAAAAACAACTTCCGCAATAGACTCTCCATCTGCACCTATGGACTTGCCGCGAAAAATACTACCATCTTCTAAGACTAGAATAGCCGTCTTAAATTGAGCTGAAGCAGCAGTAGAAAAGAGCTCATTAGGTTGGGAGTTTTCGGGTAAAGACAAATTAGCCTCCGACAAAATAGTCATTCTAATAAAAAGCGGAAAAGGCTTTAAAACCGCTTCCGCTTACTGAATTTTTAAAATTATGTAGCCTAAATGGCAATTTTTTCTGCCCATTTGGCAAAACTGACGTATTTTACGCGATTTTTAATAATTATGTCTATTGCTGAACGAAATTTAGGCATAAAAAAACCGCCATATTAGGCGGTTTGCTATTTGGTGCCGAAGGCCGGACTTGAACCGGCACGACCGTAGGTCACTACCCCCTCAAGATAGCGTGTCTACCAATTCCACCACTTCGGCTAAACTTTTGTTCAAAACTCTAGAAACCTTTACAACAAACTATTGGTTATTACCGTCTTTCTTTGGCTCGTCTTCAACCGCTTGCTTAACCTCTTCAACCTTCGCATCGACCGTTTGCTTAGCCGCATCAAGTTTTTCTTTTGCTTCAGCAGAAGCTTGTTCTTCAACACCTTCAGTTGGAGGTAACTCTGACTCTAATCCACCGGTTTCTTGGTCGGTTTTAGGAAGTTCAGATTCCAAGCTTTGAGTCTCGGTTGCAGGGAGATCATCATAAATCTCATCAACCACAGCTTCTGGCGTAGAATTGATATAACTTATTGATAATGCGATTCCAAAAAATAAGATTGCTAAAATAGTGGTTGCCTTGGTTAGCGCATTTCCTGAACCTGCCGCACCAAAAACCGTGTTCGCACCACCAGCACCAAATGAGGCGCCCATTTCTGCTCCCTTGCCCTGTTGAAGTAAGATGATACCTACCAAAGCGATAGAGACTACTAAATAAACGATTAATATTGTTTCTTGCATTTTTTTATCCTGCTGCAGAATAAATCTGTAAAAAGTCTTCGGCTTTGAGCGAAGCTCCACCGATTAGGCCACCATCAATGTCAGCTTGTGCGAGTAATTCTTTCGCGTTGCCAGCATTCATACTGCCTCCATATAAAATCTGTAGTTCAGCCGCTATTGACTGATCTTTGCTTGCGAAAAATTCTCGCAAAGCCTGATGCACTTCTTGGGCTTGCTCAGGCGACGCTGTTTTACCAGTTCCAATTGCCCAAATCGGTTCGTAAGCTACGCAAGCTTTAGCAAAGGCTTGAATACCAACTTGCTTAATTACCGATTCACACTGAGCAATCAGCACTTCGAGGGTCTTCCCCTGCTCGCGCTGCTCTAAAGTTTCACCAATACATAGTATAGGCTTTAGGCCATATTTCAATGCTGACTCGAACTTGTTTGCCACGCGATGCTCATCATCAGCAAAAAACTGTCGTCGTTCAGAATGACCCACTAACATATAACTCACCTGATAGTCCGCAAGCATACTACTGCTAATTTCACCGGTATAGGCTCCATTCGCTTGCCAATGACCATCTTGCGCGCCAAGATGAATTTTACTATCTTTCAATAACTGGCTTACATCTGCCAAATGAATCGTTGGTACACAAATCAGCAACTCACTATTAGTGCTAGCGTTATACGCGGCAACTATTTTGCTCGCCAACTGGGATGCCCCTTCACGAGAGCAATTCATTTTCCAGTTTCCAGCTATGAGTTTTGGTCTTTTTGTGCTCATATCTATCTTTAATATCTCATATAGAATGGGACTTCCAGCGAATGAAAATCACACCACGCGCAAAAGGGCGCAAATCTTACCTGACTGACTTATTAGATTCAACTGATTTTTACCGGTCTAACCTTGGTTTTCCTATGATCTTTGCATTCCAGTGGGGTTATTATGATGGGATGAGAGACGAGACCAAGATAAACAACACGATGTGCTGACTAAGACGATGATTAATATCAGGCTTCTAGCCTTTCTGCTTGCTGGTAAAACGCCGAGATAAAGTCCATAAACTCCTTTTCTTTTAACGGTTTTGAAAAATGGTATCCCTGAATATCATCACAAGCGTTTTCTCTTAAAAATTCTAGCTGCTCTGCGGTCTCCACTCCTTCTGCAACCACTTCTAATCGCAAACTCTTCGCCATAGACAGAATCGCGAGAGTAATGGCGGTGTCGTCATTGTCGACAACCAATTCATCAACGAAAGATTGGTCGATTTTTAGTGCATCTAGCGGAAAACGTCTTAAATAGGAAAGCGAGGAGTAACCTGTTCCAAAGTCATCAATAGCAATCCGAATTTGCATTTCTTTGATTTTTTCAAGCGCTTCAATGGCTTTATGGACATCACGCATTAACATACTCTCGGTAATTTCTACTTCGAGGTGCCTCGGCGGGATCTTATATTTCCTTAGAACGCTCGCAATCTGCGCCGCGAGGTCAGCCTGTTTAAATTGCATCGCAGAGAGGTTAACGGCTAAGCGTATCTTAAGATCTTGTTCTAAGCACTTGACCAAGGTCTTGCAAGTGTTTTCCAGAACCCAATCTCCAATATCCTTTATCAATCCGGTGCTTTCTGCAATTGGTATAAATTCTCCTGGGCTGATATGCCCAAGCACCGAACTATGCCAACGAACTAAAACCTCGGCACCAATAATCGTATTATTAGTCAGGTTAAGTTGTGGCTGGAAAACTAAATAAAGCTCATTGTTTTTAACCGCTCCGCGCAATTCATTGGCTAACTGATGTCTTCGGTTAGCTAATTGATTCAATTCTGATTGATAAAATTCGTAAGTGTTTCGACCAACTTCTTTGGCTTTATACATCGCTGCGTCAGCGGCTTTCATTAGCGAGTCAACATCAGAGCCATCATTTGGATACATACACACACCGATACTGACCGTAGTATTTACCTCATAGCTGGATAACTTAAAGGGATCTTCGAAACTTTCGACGATTTTTTCTACAACATCAATGACATTTTCGGTGTTTTGAATATGATTAAGAATTATTACAAACTCATCGCCGCCTAATCTCGCCAGAGTATCTTCAGAGCGAATTCTTTCCATCAGCCTTTGACTGGTGGCTTTCAGTAACTGGTCACCCACAGCATGCCCCAACGAATCGTTAACATCTTTAAAGTGGTCTAAATCGAGAAACAGCACTGCGACCGAAGAATTAGCTCGAGACGCACTCTTCAATGCGTACTTAATTCTATCCATGCAAAGCGCTCGATTGGGTAACTGCGTTAACGAGTCATAATTGGCTAAGTACTGAAGATCTTTAACTGCTCGTTCCAATCGTCTTCGATTTAAGTGGAGCGCTTCATTCGCTTTGTCACGTTCGAGCTGATTCTCCTCAATGGTTTCCAGCATTTGATTAAAAGAACGCGCTAACGAGCCGATCTCGTCTTCACCGTATCTCGGGACTCGAATAGAGTAGTTGCCACTTTGACTGACCTCACGACTTAAGGTATCTAATTCAACTAACCGCTCAGATATGCGGCTTTGCATTCGAGTCGCGACAAAATAAGTCAAAACAAATAGAACCGCTAAGATCAATAAGCTAGAAAGAATATAGGTTTGAATGGTTTGTTCAAACGGTTCGGTGGACGTTTTTAGATAAACCACACCTAGCAGGTTTTCAGGGTCACCCACCATTTGCCAAACATATAAATAGTCAGGTCCCCAGTAGTATTCATTATTTTTCTTAAATTCCACTTCGCTGATGTAGCTGGAGCCTTGATCGTCGCGCATCGCCAATTTTTGCCCGATGGCATCAAATATCGCAGCGCTGGAATTCTCTGAAAGAGTAACACCACGCAAAATGCCTTGTGCGGCATCTCGATTATCAAAGGCTGACGAACCAACCGCGTTTTCAGCAAGCATTCTAGCTTTAGCCAATGACTCCTGAATCAACGCCTCTTTGTGGTTGTTATAATAATTAACCCCAATGACAAAAACCCCCAAACTAAGCGAAGACACGCAGATGGAAAGGATTATCATCAAAAGCTGACTTTTAATAGTTCCGCGCAAGTGCATTAGCAGCTCACTTCAAATGAAGGTCGTGGATATTTCATCTTGCTCGACCCAATGGCCAACCTAAGCACCCACCCATTGAGTAACTGGGGCGAATTTGCAATATTCAGATTTGAAGTAATTGCCATAGATTTTATTATTTGTCTTTTTAAGATGGCTAGTTTCCCTTGTAAATCATCGGATTAGATCTAATCTTAGAAGTTCTCTTAGCGTAGTGAGTTATTCGCATATTCACTGGCACAGCGTTAACTGCCACATTTTGCAACCATGTAATAAATATAGTGCATAATTTCGCTTCTCACTCATTTTTGTTGATGTCGACGCGCACTTTTAGATAACCTTTCAGTAATCAGGATGAAAATCCGACTAGCCACCCTATTTTTTCTGGTTTTATCTGGTTAAAACAGACTAATAATTTGTCTTAATTAATCTGCAAATCTACTGGTCAAATATCCATCGATCCCCGTATAATACGCGCGTCTAAATATAGGGCCCAATATCAATGTTATTTGATAGGTGTTTTTTGGGTCCAAATACAGATATCTGAAATCGTCAAAAGGCTTGATTTTATTGGGCTATTCGACACACATTTTAAGCAAACTTGAACGTTCTCAACTATAGTATTTGGTTAGAACCTAAACATACGAAGCCGCTGAAAAATCTATGATTAAGATAAAAAAAGGCTTGGATCTCCCTATAACCGGGAAGCCCAAGCAAGTAATTTCCGATGGTCCTCCCATTACTGAAGTCGCCCTTCTAGGTGAAGACTACCTGGGTATGAAACCATCGATGCAAATCCGAATCGATCAACCCGTTAAATGTGGTGATCTTTTATGGACGGACAAAAAGAACGAAGGAGTGAAATACACTTCTCCTGTCAGCGGTACAGTTAAGGCGATAAATCGCGGTGCTAAACGTAAACTTTTGTCAGTCGCGATCGAAATTCAAGGTGATGAATATGTTGAGTTTGAAAAGTATTCTACCGATCAACTAGAACAACTCACTCGCGATCAAGTAGTCAATAACTTGGTCGAAAGTGGAATGTGGCCAGCTTTACGTAGCCGCCCATTTAGCAAAGTGCCTAAAATTGATGACAAGCCTGCGGCTATTTTTGTATCGATTATGGATACTAATCCTTTGGCAGCCGACCCAACAGTCGTCATTGCTGAAAAGAACGAACAATTCAATCACGGCCTCAGCGTGTTGAAGCACCTGACAGAAGGTGAGTTGTTTGTTTGCCAAGATCCCAACTCAGAAAATAAAATTTCTCAAAACTCAGTCGCAAACTATCAGAGTTTCTCGGGTGTGCACCCGGCCGGAAATGTTGGAACCCATATCCACTTTTTGAAGCCTGTTAGTGCAAACCGAAATGCTTGGTATATTGGCTATCAAGAAGTAATAGCAATTGGTGAGCTATTTACCACTGGTCGACTAAATTCTCAGCGGATAATTGCAGTTGCAGGCCCTGTTATTAAGGAACCTAGATTGGTTCGCACGATTCAAGGTGCTAATTTAAGCCAACTACTTGATGGACAAATTGAAGCAAGCGATGAGCGGGTTATTTCTGGCTCTGTCTTCAATGGTCACATTGCAGTCCATCACCGCGATTACCTAGGTCGCTATCACAACCAAGTCAGTGTGTTGGCTGAAGGCCGAGAAAAGGAATTATTCGGTTGGCTACACATTGGTGTTGATAAGTTCTCAGTGACCAATGCCTTTATTTCTCATATCAACTCAAGCAAGCAATTTGATATGACCACTTCTACTCACGGAAGTGAAAGAGCAATTATGCCGATTGGTAGTTACGAAAGAGTAATGCCTTGGGATATTTTGCCAACTCAACTATTAAGAGCGCTTGTTGTTGGTGATACCGACACGGCTCAACAACTAGGTTGCTTAGAATTTGACGAAGAAGATTTGGCTCTTTGCACATTTGCCTGTCCGGGTAAATATGAATACGGCCCCATCCTCCGCGATGTACTCAACACCATTGAGAAGGAAGGTTAATGAAAAGTTTACGCGAATATATTGATCACCTAGAACCTCATTTTGAGAAAGGTGGGAAATACGAAAAGTGGTATGCATTATATGAAGCAACCACGACAATTTTTTATACGCCTGGACACGTTACAAGAAGCGCGTCTCATGTAAGAGATAGCATCGATCTGAAGCGTATTATGATTTTTGTATGGGCTTGTACTTTTCCAGCAATGTTTTGGGGAATGTACAATATTGGTTACCAAACAGTCGATGCTATGGGCACAACTGGGGCAACTAGCCTTGAAGGAATGCGTGGTTGGATGATGAGCGCTTTTGGCGCAGAGTATTCTAAAGACGTGCTCAGCTCCATGTTTATCGGTGCGCTCTATTTCGTACCAATTTACGCAACAGCATTTATTGTGGGTGGTTTCTGGGAGGTTTTATTTGCCTCTGTAAGAGGGCATGAAATCAATGAAGGTTTTTTTGTTACTTCGATCCTTTTTGCTCTTATTCTTCCACCTGATATTCCACTTTGGCAAGTCGCGTTAGGTATTAGCTTTGGTGTAGTTGTTGCCAAAGAAGTATTTGGTGGTACTGGTAAAAACTTCCTCAACCCTGCATTAGCTGGTCGAGCATTCTTGTTTTTTGCTTACCCAACCGATATGTCTGGTCAAGTTTGGAATGTGGTTGATGGCTACTCAGGCGCTACACCTTTAGCGACTGGAGCAGCGGCAGCTGTCAACACGATTGACTGGGGAATTACCCAAGACTGGTGGAACGCATTCTACGGCTTAATTCCAGGTTCAATTGGTGAAGTATCCACTCTCATGATTTTGATCGGCGGCTTGTTGTTAGCCTACTTAAGAATTGCCTCGTTCCGAATTATTTTGGCGGTATTTATTGGAATGGTTGCGACCTCTTCGCTATTGAATTGGATTGGTAGTGACAGCAACGCCATGTTTGAAATGCCTTGGCATTGGCATTTAGTCACCGGCGGCTTCGCTTTCGGCATGATGTTTATGGCAACTGACCCTGTATCAGCTTCTTTAACTAATAAGGGAAAATGGTACTTCGGTTTCTTGATTGGTTTTATGTGCGTCATGATTCGAGTGGTCAACCCAGCTTACCCAGAAGGGATGATGCTAGCTATTTTATTTGCGAATTTATTTGCTCCATTGATTGACCATTTTGTTGTTCAATCAAATATCAAAAGGAGGGCCAAGCGTTATGTCAGCTAATCCTAGTAAAGAATCCTTTGCGCGTACACTTATCGTTGCTGTCGCTCTATGTTTAGTTTGCTCTGTTATTGTATCGAGCGCGGCAGTAGTACTTAAGGAACAACAAGTAACCAATGCGTTGTTGGATAAGAAAAAGAACGTATTGGTAGCCGCTAATTTATTGGATGAAAACACCGATATTGAAGCCGCTTTCGCTAACATTGAGCAAAAGTTCGTTGACCTGACAACTGGACAGTTCGTGGAAATGGAAAACCCACAAGCGTTTAACCAACGACAAGCAGCCAAAGATCCAGAAATGAGCGTCGCGATAGAAAATGACATTGCCAGAATCGGACGTCGTTCAAAAGTCATTCCTGTTTATTTGGTCAAAGACAACTCTCAAGTTGAAAAAATCATTTTACCGATTCACGGTAAAGGTCTTTTCTCAACCATGTACGGTTTTGTTGCACTCAAATCTGACAAGCAGACAGTGGTTGGCTTAAAGTTCTACGAACAAGGTGAAACCCCTGGACTTGGTGGTGAAGTTGAAAATCCGCGCTGGTTAAAACTTTGGAACGGCAAGAAACTGCTCAATGACCAAGGCAAACCAGCTTTAAAACTAGTAAAAACTATTCCTCAAAACGATTATGAAGTGGATGCGCTTTCTGGCGCTACAATGACCACTCGAGGCATTCAAGATATGTTGGACTATTGGTTAAGTGACCAAGCTTTCGGCAAGTTTCTTTCTCAACTAGATGTTAAGAAAGGAGAAGCATAATGGCGATTGAAGCAAAAGCAATTAAGGAAGTATTAGTAAAGCCAATTTGGGACAATAATCCTATTGCACTACAAGTATTAGGTGTCTGTAGCGCATTGGCAGTTACTAGTAAATTAGAAACCGCATTGGTCATGTGTTTAGCATTAACAGCGGTTTGCGCTTGTTCAAATCTAATCATTAGTTTAATCAGAACTCAAATACCTTCAAGCATTCGAATTATCGTGCAAATGACGATTATTGCTTCACTGGTAATTGTTGTTGACCAGCTACTTAAGGCCTATGCATTTGAAACCGCTAAACAGATGTCGGTATTTGTTGGGCTAATTATTACTAACTGTATCGTTATGGGACGTGCTGAAGCATACGCTATGAAGAACGGTCCAGTGATGAGCTTTTTTGATGGTATTGGTAATGGCTTAGGCTACTCGGTCATATTAATTGCGGTGGCAGTTGTTCGAGAATTATTTGGTTCCGGAAGCATATTAGGCTACACCCTTTTGACACCAGTAAAAGATGGCGGCTGGTATCAAACTAACGGGCTGTTATTACTTCCACCAAGTGCGTTTTTTATCATTGGATTTTTAATCTGGGCAATTCGAGCATGGAAACCAGAGCAAGTAGAGGAATCTAACTAATGGAACATTATATTAGTTTATTTATACGCTCTGTTTTCGTAGAGAACATGGCTTTATCTGCCTTCTTAGGTATGTGTACTTTTTTAGCCGTTTCCAAGAAAGTTCAAACAGCTATTGGATTAGGTGTAGCTGTTGTGGTCGTTCAAGCTATCACAGTCCCAGTTAATAACCTGCTTTCTACTTATTTATTAAAAGAAGGTGCACTCGCTTGGGCCGGTTTACCAAACACCGATTTAAGCTTTTTAGGATTAATCGTTTATATTGGTGTTATTGCCGCACTCGTTCAAATTCTTGAAATGACACTGGATAAATTTTTCCCCGCTCTTTACCAAGCTTTAGGTATTTTCTTACCTTTGATCACAGTTAACTGCGCCATTTTAGGTGGCAGTTTATTTATGATCCAACGTGAATATGACTTTACTGAGTCAGTGGTTTACGGAATTGGTAGTGGGTTTGGTTGGGCACTTGCAATTGTCGCCTTGGCCGGGATCAGAGAAAAAATGAAATACAGCGACGTACCAGATGGTCTTAGAGGACTTGGTATTACTTTTATTACAGTTGGCTTGATGGCATTAGCATTTATGTCATTCTCCGGCGTACAACTTTAATAGAAAGGAAATTAATTCATGTTAGAAACAATTATTGTTGGCGTATCTATGTTTACCATAGTCATTGTGGCTTTGGTATTAATCATTTTATTCGCAAAAGCCAACTTGGTAAGCAGTGGCGCCGTTCGCATCGGCGTTAATGGTGACGATAGTAAAACAATCGAAACCAATGCCGGTGGTAAACTTCTTGGCGCTTTGGCAGATGTCGGTGTTTTTGTACCTTCAGCATGTGGTGGAGGCGGAACTTGTGGCCAGTGCAAATGTAAAATCAGCACTGGTGGTGGCACTTTGCTTCCAACCGAGGAAGGCCATATTAATAAGCGCGAAGCACGAGAAGGTTATCGCCTTTCTTGCCAAGTAGCGGTAAAACAAGATATGGAAATTGAATTACCAGACGAAGTATTTGGTGTTCAAAAATGGGAATGTGAGGTTATCTCTAACGATAACAAAGCGACTTTTATTAAGGAACTAAAATTAAAGCTTCCTGAAGGTGAAAGTGTTCCGTTTAGAGCCGGTGGTTACATTCAAATTGAATGTCCGCCCCACAAATTGAGCTATAAAGAATTCGACGTAGATCCTGAATATCACCCTGATTGGGATCACTTCAAAATTTGGGATGTAGTTTCTGAAGTGAAAGAGCCTGTGACTCGCGCATACTCTATGGCTAACTACCCAGAAGAAAAAGGCATCATTATGCTTAACGTGCGAATAGCTTCACCGCCACCTCGTAATATGAGTTTACCGGCAGGTAAAATGTCTTCTTACATTTTTAACCTTAAGCCTGGTGATAAAGTGACAATTTCCGGTCCTTACGGTGAATTCTTTGCAAAAGAAACCAAAAATGAAATGGTGTTTATTGGTGGTGGCGCGGGAATGGCACCAATGCGTTCTCATATTTTTGATCAACTAAGACGGCTAAAAACCGATCGCAAAATTTCTTTTTGGTATGGTGCGAGAAGTAAACGTGAGATGTTTTACGGTGAAGAGTACGACCAACTAGCGGAAGAAAATGATAATTTCGAGTGGCATGTTGCGCTCTCCGATCCAATGCCAGAAGATAACTGGGACGGCTACAGCGGATTTATTCACAATGTTCTTCATGATGAGTACTTGAAGTATCACGAAGCACCAGAAGATTGCGAATATTATATGTGTGGACCACCGATGATGAACGCTGCGGTAATCAAAATGCTAGAAGATTTAGGGGTTGAGCGCGACAATATCTTCCTCGACGATTTTGGCGGATAATCAGTCGGTATTAGGAACTATTACCGATTATTAGTAATCAAAAAAGGACAGTAATACTGTCCTTTTTTATTGGTTTTTAAGGAACCATCTCAATCAACAAACGATGCTCGAGCGACTAAAGTCTAATGTTTAACAAGTTTATAAAAACCATTGTTTTTATTTGGTTAGTGATACTAATCGTTGGTTGTCAAAAAACCTCTGATTATGTACTCATTAATGGTTTTACCATGGGTACTAGCTACCAAGTAACGCTGGATGATCCACACAAGAAAGCGGTCGATATTCATCAGCAAATAGAGTCAGAGCTACGTCTAATTAATCAACAAATGTCGACTTATATCGACGATTCTAACCTATCTCTTTTTAATCAAACCAACTCGACAGAATGTCAGGCGTTGCCGCGAGCTGTCATTAAGGTCATAGCCAACGCGCGTGAAGTTAGTGTACAAACAAATGGGAAATTTGATGCCACACTAAGTCCATTGATTGAAGAGTGGGGGTTTGATAAGAAACAGACTAATAATCAAGTCCCGACAGAACAAAGAATTTCTGACCTGTTAGCTAAAACAGGTTACGATAAATTAACCATTCAGTCGGACTGCGTACAAAAATCGATCGCCGAGCTCAGCGTAAACCTATCCGCAATCGCTAAAGGTTATGGTGTGGATCGAGTAGCCCAAATAGTAGAGCAAAATGGCATCGAAAACTATCTTGTAGAAATTGGTGGAGAAACCGCTTCAAAAGGCGTCAACCCATCTTCAAAACCTTGGAGACTAGCCGTAGAAGCCCCCGTACAACAACGACAAATTCAACAAGTATTCTCGCCACTAAACAAAGGTGTGGCGACTTCCGGAGATTATCGCAATTATTTTGAGAAGGATGGTATTCGGTATTCACATACGATCGACCCGACAACCGGTAAGCCAATTACCCATAACTTAGCGTCGATTACGGTATTACACCAACAAACCATGTTAGCCGATGCTTATGCCACGGCATTTATGGTGATGGGCGAAGTTGATAGTTTAGAGTTCGCTAATCAAAGAAACATCCCAGTCTATTTGATCGTAAAAACCGACACCGGATTTGAAACTATCGCTAATGATGCGTTCAAAACTCATATTAGTGCGGCCGAAAAATAAGAGGTAAATCAGTCAATGTCAACTCCAGAAAAATTAAAAGTTGCGTTAGCGCAAATTGCACCGATTTGGTTTGACCGAGAAGCGACTTTGAAAAAGGTCATCAGCTACGTGCAAAATGCCTCTAGTCGTGGCTGCGAGCTAGTTGTTTTTGGCGAAGCTTTAGTACCAGGCTATCCCTTTTGGCTTGATATGACAGGTGGCGCTAAATTTAACTGCGATAAACAAAAAACCATTCAGGCCGAGTATTCAAAACAAGCAGTGCAGATTGAACGGGGTGATCTCAGTGAACTGTGTCAAACCTGTAACGAAAATAATATAGCGGTCTATTTGGGTATTATTGAACGGCCTCAAGATCGTACCGGCCATAGTTTATATTGCAGTTTCGTTTATATCGATCAGCATGGAAACATTCAATCAGTGCATAGAAAACTAATGCCGACTTATGAGGAAAGACTAAGCTGGTCTCCTGGAGACGGGCACGGTTTACGTACCCACAAGCTGTCCGCCTTTACTGTAGGAGGGCTTAATTGTTGGGAAAATTGGATGCCGTTAGCAAGAGCATCATTGTATGCGCAAGGTGAAGATTTGCATGTTGCCTGTTGGCCTGGAAATATCCGGAATACACAAGATCTCACTCCGGTTATGGCCAAAGAAGGACGGTCCTATGTACTCTCAGTCTCTGGCCTTATGCGCCCCAGCGATGCGAAAATGTGCTTGCCTGAATTGGCTGAAGTTTATAATGATAGTTCAGCGCTAATTGCAGATGGTGGTAGTTGCATTGCAGCTCCGGATGGTAGCTGGGTGATTGAACCCCAAGTGGGAGAAGAAGGTTTATATGTGGCCGAATTGGATCATTCAATTGTTAGAAAAGAGCGACAGAATTTTGACCCAGCTGGGCACTATTCGCGTCCCGATGTGACTCAGTTAGTTGTCGATAGAACAAGACAAACAACTGTAATTTTTAATGATTAGCTCAGTCTTAGTTAGGCTAATCGATTTTATGTTTACTTGAGAAGTATTCTTATGGAAGTTTTTATTATTGCTTTTATCCTTATGCTAGTAATCGTTGCTATCATGGCGATAGGCTATGTCTTTCAGAAAAAAGAGATAAAAGGTAGCTGCGGTGGCATCAGCGATCTTGGCTTAGAAAAAGTCTGTGACTGTGATGAACCGTGTGACAAACGCAAAGAATTAATTAAGCGTCTCGAGGAACAAAGGCGAGAAGAAGAGTTAATTAATATTAAAATGGTTGATCAATAACTAACGATGGCAGTGCCAGTGCTTTTTATGTTTCCAGCACTGTCTACTTTTCTTCGGTGCCGCGTGTACCACGATAATCCCCTTACTAGAATGTTCTTGATCTAATACAACTAAGCTCTTGACCGGAGCAACCACCTTCACGCGATGAACTCTATGTCCTGGCCTTACGATACAACCTGAAATAACGACTAGCGTTAATAATATCAAAATTAGCTTACCCTTCATCTAACCTTTCTCCCGTTGGTGAAATGGTATGTAACGACATCTTATAAGCTTTAAACGATTGGGATGGTATTCGGTTGACAATATCGGCTAAAAAGATTCAGACATGAAATAGAAATACTGAGAAAAATTGTTAGGTGGTAAAGAATTCAAAATCTAAGGAATAAAAAAGCGGCGGCATCATCGATACCACCGCTTTTGGAGAGCTCTAATTTAAAGCTCAATACTTAAAACTATACTGCTGAATAGATTATTTACCTGCAACAATATACATAGTTAAGTGGTAATCACCCGATCTTAGAGCACCGTTTCCAGTCTCATCTAATGGGAATAAAATCGGCTCGCCAGCTTCGTCATATCCAAAGCTTACAAAGTTAGGAGCACTAACTTCGATGACGTAATCACCTTTTTTCGCTAAAGGGGCATCAATTAGGAATGCATCAAAGCCTTCAAAGTTTTGGAAGTTTTGAGCAACTAAAGTCAGAGAACCATCGCCTTCAACATAGAACAGTCTCAATGCACCAATCACTGAATCACCAACAGGAACGTCAAAACCGTTAAACTCAGCGCTTAAAGTTAGTCCTGGCTTAGCGTTATAGAAACGGTATAAATCAGTTTCACCTGCAACATCAATTGCGCCCTCGATGATGCCAGCTTTAATACGCAATTCTTTCCCAGCATTATCACCTGTAACAATAGTGTTTGGTACATCAACGTTTCTTAGACGTAAACGAGTTTGAGCAGTTGACAAATCACCTTCTGGTGTTAATCGTCCTCTTTCAGCTGCCTTCAATTTAATCGCTGAACGCTCTGAGAAGAAACGGAATCGAGTAGTACTGTCAGTTAAGCCAGATCCTACACTTGCACCTGAAGCCATAGTGTGAAGAATAGCCTCATCACCTTCTTGTAACCCGTCAAATACAGGGAAGAAAGCATCTGGACTAGGAACACCTGTTGAAGGAAGTCCAGAACCTGGAGAACCAAATGAATCATGATGACGCAAGCCTAGATTATGGCCTAGCTCATGTGCACCTGTGTTAGATGCTTGGTTTACGATAGCTGTTGAAAGTGCCGCTTGAACATCACCATCAACCACTGGAATTCCAGAAACTCTTGAGAAGAATCCGCCAGTAGGGTCTAACTGTACAGTCACTTCCCAAAGATTTGCGTCAACAAATGCAGAGTCATTTCGATTTGCGTTACCTAAATCAATCGCTTGTGCGCGACCGAATAAAATACCGCCACCAAAGTCAATACAAATACCGCTTTCAGTTTGACACTCAAAATTTAAAGTAGAGTAATCACCTTCAGTTGGCTCTGTTTGGGTCAACTTGATTTTGAAATCAGCGTAGGCTGCTTCGATATTCGCTTGAATTGCATCTCGCTCTTCTTGGGTATAAACGTGACTTACGAAAACTTCAGGTACACCTGCGAAAGCTACCGCTTGGAAAGTAGGTGAACTTTGCTCAAAGTTTAAGTAAACAAGCTGTGGAACTTCATGGCCTACACCATAGAATAATTCGCTCGACTCAGTCGCAGCTTCTTGTGCAGCTGAGTGTGTTTCACCACTTGCTGCATCAGATAGCATTGACTGGAATTGCTCCATTGATAATTCTCTACGATCGGCACAGCCTTCTCCACCGCAATCGTCAACGATTACAGGAAGTACAGTTGTGTCTTCGATTCCAGCAGCCATTGCTGAATTTACGGTCAAAGATAACCCTGACAATGCTAAGCCAGTAACGCCTAGTAATTTCAAAGGGGTGGAAGTTGTTTTGTTCATGTCTACTCCATTGCTTAATTTATTATTAACTAACTCATTCTTTATTTGATTTTATCAAAGTAATCCTTGCACAGTTCTTAACGCTAAGCTTTAGATGTACTACTCAAAATTCAAATACTCCTACCATCTTAAACCGAAATATTGATCAAAAACCAATTGAATCGATGGGAATATTTACATTCAATATTTATTTAACTTTAATTTACGAAAGCACTTTCGTATTGAATGGAGAAGCTTAATTTTAATAACAGATATTAATTACTTTGAAATGGTCAGGAGCAGACTATGAGCTGGTGTTACGTTACATTTGAACCGTCGGATCGTCACAAATTCACTTTATAAACTGACATTAATGAACATACCTTGTAAAAAGGCGTAAATTTCTCAGTACAAAATAGGTAAAAGGCCGACAATTTTGAATGATCAGTGACTGGATTGCCTGTTTATTGGCCTACGATGGTTCTAAAGGTCAAATTGATGCGAGGTAAACTAACTTTGCTAGTTGGCGGTAGTCTATGCAACCAGTGTGTTTGAGTAGTTCCTTTCATGACTAATAAGCTGCCATGGCTCAATTCTAACGAAACTAACTCTTTATCTTGTTTGTGTTTAAATGAAAATTTTCGTTGAGCACCAAAACTAACCGATGCTACTGCCCCATTTTTCTTCAAATCTTTTTCGGCGTCGCTATGCCAAGCCATTCCTTCAGTACCATCATGATATAAGTTGAGCAGGCATGAATTAAATGATTCTTTAGTGATTTCTTCCACTGATTGTTTGATGGCTAGCAGCTGGTTGGTCCATGGTTTGGCTTTTTTGGTGGTCTTGGAGTAGGTATAAGTAAATGCTCGTTCACCATACCAAGCGACTTTTCGTTTAGTAATAATGGTTTTCCCATAAATTACTGCTTGGTCGTTCTGCCAATCAATATCATTCATAAGTTGTTTAAAATAATTGTCGGCAGCCGAGCAATCAAACAACTCTCCATAATAGACAACCAAGCCATCACGTTGAATAACGTTAATCGGCGTATCTATCAGTCCAGCAAATAAATCCAACTCTCTGTCCCTTGATTTCACCAATACTATTGTTATGTTTTCGCGTCATGAAAAATGACTCCAAGCGCATAGCGAGCCCCCTGCGTCACTTCACTGACGCCATGTTTCATAGTCACACGATAGAAACCTCTGGTTCCAAGTTGAGGCCTGAAATTAGTCGAGAATATTATCATATCACCTTTATTAGGTCGCAAAACTTTAGCACATGATTGTGCGCGCGGTATCTGCTCAGTGAGTACTAACTCTCCTCCCTTGTAGTCAACGCCCTCTTGACTAAGATTAATTACAAGTTGTATTGGGAAATAAACGGAGCCATATAAATCTTGGTGCAACGTATTGAATCCGCCTCGTTGATATTTCAAGATAAGTGGAGTTGCTAAGTGCTGTGCCTCAGTTTGGCACAACTTTATGAATTCAGGATGCCGCATAGGATATTCACAATCTATTTTAAGCTGTTTCATCCAAGCGTTAGCAACTGGCACCAAATATCGATAAATAGTTTCCCTGAGTTGTTCAACGTAATTTGGCAAAGGATAATTAAAGTAGCGATACTCCCCTTTGCCAAACCGAAAACGCTGCATATTAACCGTCTTTCGATAACGAGAGTCATCTTGGTACAGGTCTTTCAATTGATCACATTGTTGTTCACTCAAAATACTTTCGACTTGCGAATAACCGTTAGTTAATAATTGTTCTATTATTTTTGGCCAATCTAAGCTGGCAATTTGTCGTTCGATAGAAGTCATTGTTTGTCCCCGACTTCAGCCGACTCCCAGCCGATTAGTGCGGACTTTCTATGTTCCCCCCAACGATAGCCACCAATACAACCAGAAGCCTGAATAACTCGATGACAAGGAATGATAAAAGCGATTGGATTCCTTCCTATGGCGGTGCCAACAGCTCTTACAGCTTTAGGTTTACCGATAGATTCAGCAATTTTACGATAGGTTGTTAAGTTAGCGTGCGGGACTTTTAACAAGCTTTGCCAGACTTTGAGCTGAAACTCAGTTCCAGCTAAATGTAGCTTAATGGCTTTTAGCTCGCTCCAGTCTCGACTAAATATCGACAAAGCTTGTTGTTGGAAATGGTCAACAAAGGAATTTAGTCTCGCCAGGGGAAAAAGATCAACCAGCTGTTGTAAAGCGATCTCTTTGTCTTCTTGAAAAGACAAATGACAGACGCCCTTTTCAGTCGATGCAACGATTACTTCACCAAAAAGTGTCTCCGCAAAACAATAGTTAATGTTAAGCCCCTCTCCTCCATTCCTGAACTCCCCAGGTGTCATCCCTTCAATATTAACAAACAAATCATGAAGACGGCTTGAACCAGACATTCCCAAGTCGTAAGAAACATCCATCAATGATTGATCACTCGATTCAAGTAATTTTTTCGCGTGTTCTAGACTTAAGTATTGAATGAATTTTTTAGGACTAACACCAGCCCATTCTGTGAAAGTTTTTTGGAAATGGTAGCGGCTCATGCCGACGGAATCAGCTATTTGTTCTAGCGATGGTTGTTGCTGGTAATGTTCTCGGATATATGCGATGGCCTTTTGGATTCGCTGATAATTGACTTTTCTAGAGTGATTATTCATGTTTTTTCTCGGAGCAGCTATTCAAACTATGGTATGTGGAATATCGATTTTGACATCCTATAACCGAATATTGCTCCGAACGACCCGATTCTTGCGAAACTATTCTACCGATTAATTAGAAACATTAGTTGGTTCTAAACTCTATTCGAAACTACTCTTTAGGTAATTTTTCATTTAAAAACAATTCCAAGTTCCTCAAGATTGATAATCTGTTCACTTCGATCTCTAAATAGTGATTTCCATTGGGTAACTCTACGTACTTGACGTCTTTATTCTTACTAACTAACGCGGAATACATTTCTCTACTATGCGCCACATCGACTACTCTGTCGTCACTACCATGTAACAATAAAACGGGTATATCGACACTTTCAGCAAGGGTTACGGGCGAGTTGTTTTGTAAATAATTCGATTCTATTCCGATCTGTTTCTTAACAACTTTGAAGTTGGAGAAATCTCTCGCGTTACGAATAAGACGTCTTAAGTCAGATACACCAGCGATACTAGCTGCACATTTAAAAGTTTCTGATTGTTTAGCTGCAGCCATCAAGGCCGCGTACCCTCCATAACTGGCTCCAACAATGCAAGTACGTGATTGGTCAATTGCATAATTTTTTGACAACCAATTCGCTGCATCAACCAAGTCATCCTGCATCGAGCCACCCCATTTACGGACAGACTCTATCTCGAAATTAAAGCCATAGCCGGACGAACCTCGAAAATTTGGTTCAATAATGGTGTACCCTCGATTCGCAAAGAATTCGGAAAACCAATCGAAACCACCATAATTCCTTGCCATTGGACCGCCGTGTGGAATTACCAGAGCGGAGTGAATATTTTCAACGCCTTCATGTGGTTCGGTAACGTACGCTTCAATTTTTAGACCATCTCTTGCTTTGTAAGAAACTTTCTTTTTACCAGATAGTTTCTTTTGATACAGCATAGGATATCTTTCTAAGATAAACTCTAAGGTATTATTTTTTTTGTCACCAACATAATAGGCACCTGGTGACTTAGGGTTACTTGTATATAAAATATATTTATTCTCATCCAAACTCCAACTTGAAACATTATTATATGCGTTTGGAATTGCAGCGTTAATGGACCTTTGAAATTTACTATCTTTATCGTCGAAAAAGACTTTAGAGTTTTTTGCTTCAGCGTGATATACGCCAATAACATCTCTAGTTTTCTTAGAATATATGAGCGAACCTTCTACATCATAATTAGGATCAGCATATACCAACTCTTGCTTTAAATCAGGGTCAGAGACATTCACTTTAAATATTGCGTAACGACCTTGATGATTTGCTCTAATAAATAAGGTATTAGGATCTAAACCAAAGCCCAGTGGTGAAATGTCTGGAGCTTCGAAAATTTTATAGTCCCAAATCCTTCTCCAAGACTGAGATTTCAGGTCAAACAATCGATAATAAATGGTCGTTCGATTACGCCCAAAGCCTAATCGAACTCTATGTTGCTGATCCGTAATCCAATCTGTAATATCTTCTTCTTTTGTCAGCACCAAAGTTCGACTGGTTTTTGACTTAAGACTAACTTTGTAGACACTTGGAAATGGCGATGAACGAAGGGTTAATCCCATTAAGATATGATCGGGTTCTAAGGGTAATAAATCGACTATGTTGTCACCGAACTGAGGATCTGATTGCCCGGTTCTTGGAGTAAACACTCTTTCAAACGGCTGTTCACCATCTATCGAAACCTTGAACAACTGTGTTTGAATATACTTGACGCCATTTGAGCTTCTCGGGAAGCTCACGCTAACTAACAACAGTTCATTATTAGCCCATCGATACCAATCAATCTTAAATTCTTGATTATCCGTTTTAACTAAATAACGTGTCGAGTCTTTTTCCACATGGCCAACACCTATTAGAGTGTCTCCACCTTTATTTTGGATAAACGAAAAGTGTTTCCCATCTGGCGAGAGTTTAACCGAACGAGACTCGGGTAGTTTTCCAAAGGCTTCAATTGGTAAGGTTTCAGCGTAACTTGAAGAATTTACCGTTATACCGATTAACAAAAATAAAAATAATAAAAAAACTCTTCCTTGCATTTTTGACCGATTCCTTTTGCTAGTTAAATCTTAACCTTCAACTTCTCAAGCAACTCATCATTTGACTTTAGTTGTTCTTTCCATTGATCAAAGTTCTTAGTATATTGATCAAGGTCTCCCAAGTCGCCAACCTTTGCCGAAATTTCTTCGCTAAACTTGCTCTTAAGTTTTTCAGCCTGTTGCTTCAATTTTTTGCCAATGGCGTCTTTGAATAAGTTTTCTATGCTTGAACGGATCTTAAACTGAGGTTCTTGCAAACTTCCTGTTACCGCGACATCAATACTTAACTGACTTTGTTGGTTAAGACTTTCCGCTAGGGTTTCTTGCCAGCCAGAGAGGTTCGCTGGGGAGTTAATTTTTGGTTGATTTAGTTTCAAAGACAAGTTGAGATCAATCGATTCAAGTGTCAATTTGCCGTTTAGATTAGATTCCAATTGACCTGAATTCACCATCCAAGCGCCGTCACTGGTTTCCATCAGTTGGAAATCCTTTAATGGCCATTGATCAACATTAGAGTCAATTTTTGTGTTCATAGTTTGGGCATTTTGCCACTCGCTATGCAGCGAAAGGTTCGCACTGCCTTGACCCGACATCGCTAATTCTAGTTTAGCCGGTTGTCCAACTAACCAAGGGAAATAACCTAAGTTACTACCATCGCCACTCAAGCTCCAGTTTTGATCTTTACCACTTAGGTTTACCTTTTTAATCAGTACATCTGGGAATAACTGTTCATCTTTAAACTGAACTCGTAAGCCTTTGTCGGTCGAATACACCATGGCCTCTTCAGAGCTGCTAGGTTCAGCTTGCAAGCCAGACATTGCATCGAGCGCTTTTCTTAGCCAAGGTGTAACTTCTGGCCCTAAGAACCTATCTGATAAACCATCAATACCATTACCCAATCCCATATTATTCATGATTGCATCTAAATCATCTTCTGGACCATTTCGCACAGCTTTAACCTGGGTCGCTAACAACTCTTTGTCTTGCTTAAATTTATTGTTCAAGGTTTTTATGTTGTCACGCTCTTTATCGATTGCCTTGTTGAGCTTTTTCCAGTCTTTTCGATCAGCAATAAGGTTTAATTTATTATCTTTAGCACGCTCTGTTAAACGCTTAAATTCATCTTCAAGCGACTCCACTCTAGCCTTATTCGCATCGCTATCAAGTGCTTTTTTCCATTCTTGATTTAATCGCTGTTGGGTTGTGTCTAAAGTGTTCAATCTTTTTACTGTCAGTAAATCGGCCTCTTCAACCATGGATTTAACATCTTGCTGAGAAAGCTCTGGTAAATCGATAGTTGCAATCTCGTTACTTAGTTGCTCAGTGGCTCTTCCTCCCGGTATCGCTCCTGAACTATTTCTAGATGTTCCCAGTTGGATGTCACTAATATTTAACTCGTCGATTTGAATTTTTTTCCACATCAATGCGTCACTATCGACCGCGAACTTGATTAATCCGACTTCAACCAGGTTGCTCATCGGGCTATCGGGATCGGCTGCTTGCAGCTGTTTGATCTCAACACCCAAAGGAAAAAGTGATAGCTTCACTTCATCAATTTCAACTTTTGCGCCAACGACTTCTGTCCCTGTCGCTTCTATTCCGCTTTTTATTAAACTTGGTGCTAATAAGTACCATGCAGCGACAACTAACAACACCAATACAAAAAATGCGATAACACCCCATAATCGAATGATTTTCATTGCTTATCCTTTTCAAATTCTTCTTTCATTGGTCTATCTTTTTAGAACTATGATGAGTTACATGGAGCGACTTAATTTAGTCTGAATATAATTGCCAAAATTTAGACGCTTTAAGCATACGAGTAACTTTGAACTGATCGAATTTCGCCAGCCACTTTGCTCGATATTGGGCGACCGCAATTCGCGTCGCCGGAAACAACACTACCCCGGAAGCTACTGCGATAATTAATGACCCAATCACTCCGCTAAAGTAGAAATTACTCCACCGGCCAATAACCGTATTAAAAAATGACTCCCACATCGGAACCAGTGCTTGCGCTTGAAGAATTGAAAGCCCAACTGACTCAAAAACTGGTGACAATAAATAACCTAATAGCGCAAACAATGGATAGCTAACAATTAGAATACTTAAATTAACTCTGAACCAAAGCGCAATTAGCACGACAAAAATATTATGCAGTGACATTAAGGGAGTGAGCCCTAATATAGCCGCTAAACAGACCGCCATTGCTAATTGGTTCGGAGATTGTTCAGAATTGAGCGCTTTTAGAAGCTTTGCTAATACCGTCAGCATAAATCCTCCTTATTTTAATTCATCAGCACGCCCGGTGAGGCTGGCAACACACTGGTTCGATGAACAATAAGTTTTTGGTGGTGATAGATGTTGACAGATGCCAACTAAACCTTTCTTAGAGTTGTTAAGCTTTTGCATCCCATTAAATACAGCTACCATAGATTTAAGCTTTTTTTCATCAGTGTCGGTCGTAGAATAAACCAGAAACTGCGCATAACCTCCACAAGGACGGTCACCGACACCAATTACTTTACATTGAGTATCCGAGTCACAGGCAGTACCGATCATTTTTTGAATGTCTTCGAATTTGCTAACCATTGGCTCTTTCACATCATCTTTTGTTCCGTAATGCTGTTCTACAACATCAGCACCAGACTGAGATAGCTCCGCCCTAATATCATTATCGCCGTTTTGGTTTGCAGACGCTGATTCGTTTTGTGCACAAGATGCCGCGCCTATCACTAGCAGACCGACTGAAACTACTGCCCGAATAATTTTATTCATGATCCTAATTCTCTCCATTGATGAGTCACTAATCTAACTGATTTCTTCTCTCATAGCCAAGCCTTATAGCCAAACCTAATAACCAAACTGACCAGCATGAAATAAAAGATAACAATCAAACTGTCACATTTGTTTACATTTAGCCGAGCAAGTTTTGCAACTTTTCTGTTCGCCCATCGTCATAGCTAATAGGTGCATGATGCATCTCCCGCACCCCCTCCTAATTGACGCGGGAACGGGATTTGGTTTCCCCAAGCTAAATCCCACATGGACTCCAAGATTTAAGGTCTTGGGGTCTTTTTTTTATCCCAACTAGCATTCCTACTCAAGCCGCAGTTAAATTGGCGTAGGCGAGTACTAACCATTTAGTTCCGACACTGTCAAAGTTCACTTGAACTCTCGCTTGTGCACCGTCACCTTCGCAATTTAATATCACTCCACTGCCAAATTTTGGATGTTCAACCAACTGCCCCAGGGCAAATCCTGTCTCATTTTCAAAAGAAGGATCGCTCATACTACTGCTTGAGCTAAAGGATGGCGATACCACTTGGGTGTTCAAACGAACATCCTCTTTTAGTTCCGCCGGTATTTCTCTGATAAAGCGTGAAACGGCCGGATAAGTTTCCTTTCCGTACAACCTGCGCTTTTCGGTATAAATCAAATACAGCTTTTGCATTGCTCGAGTAATTCCTACATAGGCTAGGCGTCGCTCTTCTTCTAACTTTTCTGGCTCCTCCATTGACATCATATGAGGAAACAGCTTTTCCTCCATACCAGCGATAAACACCAACGGAAACTCTAGCCCCTTAGCCGAGTGCAGCGTCATCAACTGTACACAATCTTCATATTGCTCTGCTTGATTGTCTCCTGCTTCCAGCGAAGCGTGAGCTAAAAATGCCGTCATCGGTGATAAATCTGGATAGTCATCATAGTCAAATTCTCGCGCAGCATTGGCCAATTCAGCCAAGTTTTCCTTTCGAGCTAGTGCTTTTTCACCTTTTTCTTTGGCATAGAGTTGATCGAGCCCAGCCGATTCAATGGTTAATTGAATCTGTTCTGAAAGTGGTAACTCATGAAACTCTTCAAATCCATGCTTTATTAAGCCTAAGAATGCACCTAGGGACATAGTAGCCTTTGGAGCCAGTACTAGATTATCGACAATATACTTTGCAGACTCCCACAAAGTGATCTGATTCTCTCTAGCGTATTGCCTGATTTGCTCAACACTTTTAGGCCCTAATCCTCGCGCAGGCACATTAACAATTCGTTCAAAAGCAGCATCGTCCTGATGGTTATACATCAACCGAATATAAGCTAAGGTCGTCTTAACTTCGGCTCGCTCGAAGAACTTTAGTCCACCATAGATTCGGTAAGGTATCTGCCGTTGTAAAAGGAACTCCTCTAATACCCGTGATTGCGCGTTGGAACGATACAACAACGCGCAGTCATTATAAGCGCCCCCTTGCTGATACCAATCGGTAATGCGACTGGCAATAAAACGAGCCTCTTCTTGCTCATTAAACGCGGCATAAATAGATATGGGGTCACCTTGGTTACCATCAGTCCAAAGATTCTTACCCATTCGTTCTTGATTATTGGCTATGACCGCATTGGCGGCTTTCAATATGTTGCCGGTAGAACGGTAGTTTTGTTCCAATCGAATAATTTTATTTTGTGAAAACTCACTTTCAAATCGCTGAATGTTTTCTATCTTGGCGCCCCGCCACCCGTAGATTGATTGGTCATCATCGCCAACAATAGAAATTCGGCAATCTTTAGACGTTAGCAGCCGAATCCAAGCGTATTGAATACCGTTGGTATCTTGAAACTCGTCAACCAGCAAATGTTTAAATCTCTCTTGATAATGTTCCCGTAAATGAGCTTTGTCTCGAATAAGCTCATAGGCTTTAAACAACAGCTCGGCAAAGTCCACTAATCCCCCAACTTGGCAGGCATTTTGATATTGAAAATACACTTTAGTGTGAATACTGGTAAACAAATCACCTCTATGCTGAATATCCGAGGGTCGCTTACCTTCATCTTTTTGATGATTAATAAACCATTGTGCTTGCTTCGCGGGCCATTCATTTTCATCCAAATTCATTTCTTTCATAACGCGTTTTATCACTCGTAATTGATCGTCAGAGTCTAGAATTTGAAAAGTGTCCGGCAGCTCTGCTTCTCTAGCATGAGCCCTTAATAGACGATGCGCTAATCCGTGAAAAGTACCGATCCACATATTGGTGCTAGAACGACCCAACAGCTGCTCGACACGCCCGCGCATTTCGTGGGCGGCTTTATTAGTGAAAGTTACAGCCATAATAGAATGTGGGGTTAACCTCTCCATGGCAATTAACCAAGCAATACGATGCACTAATACGCGAGTTTTACCCGAGCCAGCTCCCGCTAGAACCAATAAAGCAGGCACATCAGCGGTGACAGCTTCGCGCTGCGCATCATTTAAACTCTCTAAAATTGGTGTGACATCCATAGGGGCTTTGTGTATCTTTAATAATGTAAATGACAGAAATGTTAGTTTGGTGAAACCAATAATCAACAGCGCATTTTACCTATTTTTGCTATTAGCTACAGTAAATGCTGAAATTAATTCAAGTGATTAAAAAATCGCTGAGTCATATAAATCCGAACCAGCCTTAATATTCTGAGGTTTTCGACAAATGCACATGGACCAACACAGCACCATAGCAAGCTTGCAACGGTTTTATGATGCAAAGGTTTTACCGCTTTTTCAACTTAAGTAGTCGCTAGGAATTAAATATGGAAAAGACCTTTGATACTAATCAACCCATTACAAGTCAACCAAATATCGATCATTCCCCCAGCTTGCATGATGTTGAACAGCAGCTAGAGAAACTCCAGCGCGCGTTTATGGCAGATCCCTTCCCGAGTGAACAGTTGAGAAAACAGCAGCTTAAAGCACTAAAAACGGCTCTATTGAAACACAAAGAGAAACTACTGAAAGCGGTATCGGCAGATTTTGGTAACCGCTCCGATGATGAAACCTTATTGGCCGATATTATGCCTGTGGTGATGTCTATCCAGCACACTATCAAGCACCTTAGAGAGTGGATGAAGCCCGAAAAACGTGGGGCTTCGATGCTATTTCAACCAGTTTCAAATTTCGTTACCTATCAACCGCTTGGGGTTGTGGGAATAATGTCCCCTTGGAATTATCCGATATTTTTATCCCTTGGTCCTCTAGTCGCGGCAATAGCAGCGGGCAACCGAGCAATGATAAAACCCAGCGAGTTCACTCCTTACACCAATCGTGTTATCAGTGAAATATTAAGAGAAGCCTTTACACCTGACGAGGTCTGCATGATTGAAGGCGATGCAGAAATGGCGGCTCATTTTTCCGAACTACGGTTCGACCATTTGATCTTTACCGGCTCTACCCAAGTCGGCAAAAAAGTCATGGCGGCAGCAGCAAAGAACCTAACACCATTGACCCTAGAGTTAGGAGGAAAATCGCCAGCGATCATCGCCGACGATGTATCTGCCGAATTCGCGGTCGAAAGAATGCTCTATGGTAAATGTGTCAATGCCGGACAAACTTGCGTTGCGCCAGATTACATCTTGTGTCCTGAAAACAAAATTAAAGAGTTGGTCGATTCATTTAAAGAACAATTCTGCCAAGTGTATCCTTCTCTGGTCAGCGGCGATTACAGTTCTGTTATCAATGATCAGCAATATCAGAGATTGCAGCGATGGTGCGAAGATGCGATCGCTAAGGGAGCAATTGCTATTCCTTTATCGGGTGACCAATCAACTACTGCGTCCTCAGACACTCAAAATTCCAGCATCGATTCTTTACCGCGAGTTATGCCCTTGACCTTACTGCTCAATGTGAATGATTCTATGCTAGTTATGCAGGATGAGATTTTTGGTCCTTTGCTACCAATAGTCCCCTATCATTCAATAGAAGATGCCATTGAATTCGTGCAACAAAGACCGAGACCATTAGCGCTGTACTTGTTTTCCCTTAATCCTAAAACTCATGATCAGGTACTCTCTCAAACACACGCTGGAGGAGTCTGTATCAATGACGCGGCAACCCACGTCATCCAAGAAGATCTGCCATTTGGCGGAGTTGGACCATCTGGAATGGGGAAATACCATGCGCTTGAAGGCTTTAAGACCTTTAGCGCAGCTAAATCGGTGCTAAAGAGAGGGAAGATCAATACCGCAAAGTTAGCCCTCCCTCCTTATGGCAAACCGATACATAAGCTAATTTACAAATATTTACTTAAATAACCCCTGACAATTCGCGAATACTAAGATTGCTGTCTATACTTTCTTGGTAATATCCAGTCACAGCACCTGTGCAATTACAGGTGTTGACGCAAGTTAAAAATCGATCACTTTTGTGAGTATCGAACGCAACATGCAGGGAAGATATGCTTAGAGTTCTGCTACTTGAGAAGAGTAAAAAAGAAACGACTCATCTCGCTGAATGGCTCTCAAAGTCTTGTGACCAGCAATATGAGATATGCTGGCAGCCAGATTTTTGTCTTGAATTCCTAGCTGCTAATCCTGTTGAGATAATCTTAATAGTCGATGATTCAACGTCATCTCAACCGCTTAGAATGATTCAAGAAATCGTTCACTTAGAACTTCCCGTACCGATTATCTTTTTGTCTAAAGACCATAGTCACGAACTAGATGACAAGGTAATGCAGTTAGGTGCCAGTGATTGTTTGCCAATATCAGAATTAACACCATTGTTATTAGAACGAAGCATTCGGCATGCAATTGGTCGGCAAAACACTGAAGCACAGCTGAGCTTTGTCGCAACTCATGATCAACTCACAGGGCTTGCAAATCGCTATCTATTTCATGAACATTTAGCGCATTCTATTTCAGTATCCAAAAGACGAAATGGCCAGTTTGGTTTACTCTTTTTAGATCTCGATCAATTCAAGCGGATTAACGATTCTCTCGGTCACGATATCGGCGATATGCTGATCATAGAAATTGCAAATCGCATTCGGCAGGCAGTGAGGTTGACCGATATTGTCGCTCGAATGGGAGGCGATGAATTCACCGTCTTATTGGAAGATATTAAGGGAAAAAAGGAGCTTTCGCTTATCGCTGGAAAAATTCAAAAAGCGATTGAGCCGGTTATCAAAATCCAAAACCATGACCTGTACGCTACCGCCAGTATTGGTATTGCTTCGTTCCCAGACTGCGGATTGGAAGTTCAAACACTAATGAAAAGTGCCGATATTGCTTTACACAAAGCCAAAGAGCTAGGTCGCAATAAATTCCATTACTTCAGTGACGAACTCAATCAACAGGCACGAATGAAATTAGAGTTAGAAAAAAGTTTACGCCGCGCACTAATAAAAGGCGAATTTGAGGTTTATTATCAACCCCAAGTGAATGCCAATGATTATAAAGTAAGCGGCTTTGAAGCTCTTCTAAGATGGAACCACCCTACAATAGGTCTAGTTTCACCGGCTGATTTTATCCCATTGCTAGAAGAGCTCGGATTGATGGTAGGCGTGGAACAGTGGGTGATTAAACAGGTTTGTCATGCGGCAAAAACAATTACCGATGAATATGGCCAACTAAGATTCGCTATCAATATTTCAGGTACCCATTTCAAATTAGGTAACCTAAAGCAAAGTATCTATATGGCAATTCAAGAGAGCTCGTTAGATGCCGGCTGTTTAGAAATCGAACTAACAGAAGATATCATGATTGAACATGTTGAACGCAACAACAATATTCTCAACGAATTGGCAGAAGTAGGAGTCTCAATCGCTTTAGATGACTTCGGAAGAGGGTACTCTTCGTTAAGCTATTTGAAGAACTTTCCAGCCAACATCCTAAAAATCGATAAATCATTTATCGACAGTATTCAATCAAGCGACCGTGAATGCTCGATTGTCGAAGCAATAATTGGACTATCCCATAAGCTTGGAATTAAAGTTGTCGCTGAGGGGGTCGAAGAACTTCACCAAGCCGATATCTTGCAATCAAAACACTGTGACTACATCCAGGGCTTTCATTTCGCAAAGCCAATGCCTATTTCGCAATTACACGGTTATCTATCGCAACAGCTAACGAGGAAAAAAAACACCCAATCCAAACAACCTCAACATCTCAATCAATCTTGCTGAGTTTTTTCTAACTCGGCCACCGCCTTTTCTAGCGCTTCTATTTTCTCTCTTGTTCTTGCCAGCACTTTTTGTTGTACATCGAACTCTTCTCTGGTTACTAAGTCCATCTTTGCAACCAATGATTGCAACACGTCCTTAAAGCTTTTCTCGATATCTTGCTGGAATGCTTTTGCGCCGGGCGGAATAGATTGACTGAACTTGTTGGCAAATTCTTCGATTTTCTTTGGATCTAACATGATGGGATTTCTCTTTAAAAAACTCTATTGAGTGATATCTTGATGCTAATCTAACAAACAATTGATGCTCATTTGGTGGATTTATCAAGTATATCATGTCAAATGAGGGGGTCGCCTAATATTACTAATCGGAAAAGGCTACTAGCGCTACCCTAAGACTCCCCCGTAATGGCTCCAGTAACAATCACAGTGCCGATCAAAGCGTCAATCCAAAGATCGGCAAGGTCTAATGGCTAAGCCATATAATGATGTGTATAATACTTTGCCCCCAATATAGCGGTGTCGACTTAGGTTAGCCTATAGCTATATCGGGATCGATTTATAAGTTTTTAAAGCACGCCTTGAATCAATTAATTCCCTTTTGGGCTTTTTGTAGGAACACAATGAACGACTTAATTCAATTTGCACAAGGGCACATGTTGTTAACTTCAGCATGGGTAGCCGTTGCCGCACTGCTCGCATTTACACAAATCCGTATTATGGCATCTGGGCCAAAAGCGCTCAGCTCTCAAATGCTAACCGACATGGTTAACCGCGAGAATGGCGTGGTGATCGATGTCCGACCAAAGGCCGATTTTAAGAAAGGTCATATCCACGGAGCAATCAATATTCCGCTATCGACCTTAAAAGATAAGGTGAAAGACCTTGAAAAATACCAGAACACTCCCATCATAATGGTTTGCGCAAATGGGATCTCAGTTGCAGGTGCTTGCAGTACTCTGAAAAAATCGGGTCTGCAGCAGGTTCATAAGTTGGCCGGTGGCATGAGTTCTTGGGTTGGGGATAATTTACCAGTAGTTAAATAGGTCACTTTTTAACTCGATAAATGAACCAAGAAGCAGACAAATCATGTTATCCGCCTGTCGGTATAATTTGAATAATACAAGTTTAATCAAGTGCTTAAGCTTCTAATTTAGAGCTAATAATAGTCATTTGGTTAAGTAAACATTAAAACACTAAAAAGATAAGAGAAAGCAGTTATGACAGATCAAACAGATATCACACCTGAAGCCGCCGCTAATAACGAAGAGCAAAACTTGCCACAAGCAGCGATCCAAAAAATCTATGTTAAAGACATTTCTTTTGAAGCGCCAAATTTGCCAGAAATGTTTTCTGTTGAGTATAAGCCTCAAGTAAAAATGGAGATGAACAGCAAATCTCGCAAAGTTGCTGATGACAATTACGAAGTTATCTTAACGATTTCAGTTAAATCAGAAATCGAAGAAAAGACCGTATTCTTAGCTGAAGTACAACAAGCATGTATCTTGTTCGTTAAGAACGTTAATGAAGAACAACTTCAACACACTTTAAGCGTAATGGGTCCAGAAACTCTCTATCCATACATCCGAGAAACAATTGCTTCTTTAATTGGCAAAACTGGATTCCCTGCAGTACAACTTGCTCCTATCAACTTCCAAGTACTTTACATGCAGAAGTTACAACAGCAAGCTGAGGGTGGCGCTGCTGAAGGTGCATCTAGCGAAACGACCATTCAATAGTCTTAGTTTGCGACTAGATACTTCGCGACTGTATGACTGAAATACACTCCAAACCTATTGCTGTACTCGGTGCTGGTTCATTTGGTACAGCATTAGCCGTTCTGCTAGCTAAGAACGGCAATAAAACCAGACTTTGGGCAAGAAATGCTGAGCATGTTCAAGCAATGCGCAAGTCCGGTTTTAACCAAACCTATTTACCTGATATCCCACTTCCTGAAAACTTAGAACTATTTGATGATTTTCAAAAAGTATTAGCCGGTGTCGGTGATATCTTAATCGTTACACCTAGTCACGCCTTTCAGCAAACTCTTAGTCTTATTAAGCAATACAAGACTCAAGATGTACGAATTGTCTGGGCTTGCAAAGGACTAGAGCCGGAAACTGGTGCCTTTCTTCACAATCAAATCGTTAAAATGTTTGGTGAAAAAAACCCAAAAGGTGTTTTATCTGGGCCAACATTTGCCAAAGAACTTGCTTTGGGATCTCCCACCGCAATAACCCTAGCCGCGGATAATGGCCAATTCGCAGCAGACATGACCAAACGCTTAGTTAATGAAACCTTTAGAGTTTACCTAAGTGATGACTTGGCTGGAGTGCAGTTTGGTGGAGCGATTAAAAACATCATCGCGATTGGCGCTGGTGTAGCCGATGGTTTAGGATTCGGGTCAAATGCCAGAACCGCCCTAATCACTCGAGGCTTAGCCGAAATGATGCGGTTGGGCGAACCTTTAGGTGGAAAAATCGAAACTTTCACAGGTATGGCAGGCTTAGGCGATTTAGTACTAACTTGTACCGACGATCAATCTCGAAATAGACGATTTGGGCTAGCCATTGGCAGGGGAGCGAATATTGAACAAGCTGCTAAAGACATTGGCCAAGTGGTTGAAGGGGTAAGAAATACCAAAGAAGTGTTCAATTTAGCCCAATCTAAAGGGATTGAAATGCCTATTTGTCAGGCCATTTTCAACATACTTTATAATAATCAAGACCCTAGAATAGCCGCCAAAGAATTACTCACCAGAGAAATGAAAGTTGAAGGCGACTAACAACATCGAAAACAAACTTGTCAGTTAGCCTAGCTTACTATAAAATCACAACCAATACTTAGCCTAGCTAAATTGAGTTTTTCTAACAATTCGCTCAATTGAGACGCAATCATTCCTGGGTCTTCCGTCATGAAGCTTTATCAACAACTTGATTTATTATCGAGAAAGCTCCGCCAACTGGAACAAAAAGACGACACCAAGGAACTATCTTCGGCTAAACTGACCGTTCTGCAAATGGTAAAACGCTATAACCCCTCAACGCTTAAAGATTTAGCCAAACACCAAAACGTCGCTTTGCCGACTATGTCCAAAATTGTTGATGAATTGCAAAAGCGGTCGCTAATCATACGTGCTCAATCTAAAGAAGACGCTCGGCAACGCTGGATCGTGCCAACCCAGAAGGGAATTCAACTACTAGAGCGCGCAGAATCAGAAAATGATGCCTATTGGCAGCAAAAGTTTTCACATTTGACAGCACAACAACAGCGGCAACTCAGTGAATCATTGGATACATTACTACAATCATTATGAATTTGACGGAGTCACTATACTAACTATGTGCGGTAACGTCACTATAGGATTTCAATAGGAATATTATGCCTTGGTTACAATTAAAACTCGATACTAACGATAAGTATTCGGATGAAATCGGCGATGTAATGCTGCAACTCGGGGCACTTTCGGTTACCTTAATGGACGCTAAGGACGTGCCGATCTTAGAGCCGGCTCCTGGCGAAACACCACTTTGGCATGAACTATCAATGATGATGCTCTTTGAAGCCGACGTTGACACCAAACAAATCCTCGAACAATGGCAGGCCAATCCACTCGCCAATAAAGCTAGTAATATTAAATTTGAACAATTAGAAGATAAAGACTGGGAACGCGAATGGATGGACCGGTTTGAACCAATGAAATTTGGTAATAGATTATGGATTTGTCCAAGTTGGAAACCGGTTCTAGATGAAACCGCGGTCAATGTGATGCTCGATCCGGGACTTGCTTTTGGTACAGGAACACACCCAACCACCGCATTGTGTTTAGAATGGCTGGATTCAGTAGACTTAACCGGAAAAACGGTGATTGACTATGGTTGCGGGTCGGGAATACTCGCAATAGCTGCGCTAAAACTTGGTGCCAGTAAAGTTTATGCTGTGGATATCGATGCGCAAGCAATTTTAGCGACCAAAGAAAATGCCAAACGCAACCAAGTATTTGATGAAAGACTCGAGGTCGATTATCCTTCACAAATAAAAGATTTATCAACAGATATAGTCGTTGCCAATATTCTCGCAGGTCCATTGGTTGAATTATCAGAAGAGATTTCTAAACACTGTAAACTATCCGGAAAAATTGCTTTATCAGGAATCTTAGACAGTCAAGCCATAGAAACTCAAAAAGCGTACTTAGAACGGTTTGATATGCAAGAGCCAGTTTTCAAAGACGAGTGGACTCGTCTCAATGGCGTTAGAATAAAATAATTGCTGAGCGCGCAAAAAAGAAAGTAGCGCCGGTTTATTTGATATTGAAAACTTCATTATACAAGAGCGAATGGAGAAAAATAAAAAAGTGGAAAATAACACCCTATACACTCGCTGCCCAACTTGCACTACAGCATTTAAAGTCACTGAGAAGCTATTAAATGCAGCAGCTGGAAAGGTTCGCTGTGGCGCTTGCTTGGCAATTTTCCAAGCCACCGATTATATGCTCAAACCGTCTGAGCGAAATAAGAAACCTGAAATAGCTAAGCCAGAGCAAACTGAACAACCCGTCGCACAGGCTAGTTCAGATGACGAATCAAGCCATTCTGTTAGTGTTGAGTCTGATAACTCTCAACCGACCTCTGCGCCTCAAGCAGAAAACACTGGCACAGAAACGTTACCGTCAGAACCATTAACAAAGTCCGATGAATATGAATCGGAGCCAGAATTTGAGCCTCCCAGTCAATCGACTGAACAGTTTGATTTTGAAACAGAACCGGAGTTTCAAAACCAAGCCCCATTAGAGCCCTCTTCCGATTCATCAGTATTTCCAGAACAGGAAGAGCTAGGCTTAAGTGAGTCAACCGCCGATCCAGAAATAAACCTTGATGAGTTTACCGATGATGAGCACGACTTCTTATCTATTGCTGAAAATGCACAAGACACTGCAAGTGATGCCGAAGGAGCCGTCGAGGATGTTGGAAAAATTAGCGATTTTGACTACAAGGCTCAATCATACGAATTTGACGACGAACCCGCTGAGTTTGATCAAGTTCTAGAGCAAGAAAAGCCCGATACCCAGCCAGATTCCAATATCGATGACGAGCAAACCTCGTATCAGCGAACAGAACCATCATTAGGCGAAGCTGACGACATCGATCTATTAGATGATAATTTGAGCAGTGATCTCTCAGAGACCGTTGAACAGAGCAACGATGTTTTAACATCAGCTCAAGCCGACCACGATTTGGACAACATCGATCCAAGTGAGCAATTAGAGTCCGTCCAAGAAATCAATGCTGATGTTCAAACTCACCAAGCCGATGATTTTGAAGATGATGATCTTTCAGGGCAACTGGCTGAACAGATGCAAGATACCGATGCCGAACCTGATCCTCTTGACGAATTTGAAAATATTGTCGAGGAAAAGAACACAGATTTACGTCGAAATATCATCTTAGCAGTCGTCGGTATTTTAGTGTTTATCGGACTTCAACAAATATGGTCAAACCGACAAACACTCGCATGGAGCGAGTCTTGGGGAGGCACTATCAAATCGGTTTGCCAATACTTGCCTTGTGAGCTCAAAGCTCGTCGGGATGTCAGTAAAATTAGATTACTGCAAAGGCAGTTATCACCTGATGAAGAAAACGAAAACCAACTGGATGTTAAAGTCCTTCTGACCAATGAAGCGAGTTTTGATCAACCCTACCCCACCATTAAGATTGCGTTTAGCAACAAAAATGGTGAGCAAGTATCGGTAAAGTCATTTCCTCCTGAGGATTACTTAGAGCCGGACTCGTTAAATAAACTAATGCCTCACGGTACTGAAGTACATATCCACTTCAAAACCGAGTTGACTCACCCAGATGCGTTAGGATTTGAGTTTATCTTTGAATAGAGTTTATTCTTTTGTCTGCCTGCTAGTAATTGATAGGTTAGCAGGCTGACACGCTTTATCACTGTGTCAGATTTCTATAGCGGTTAGATCAACTCGTTCTCGAAACTACATCGGGTCTATACCCATAGTGCTTGGGGCTGTATAATCATTAGCTTGTGCCAATTTAGCTTTAATTCTAAACATGAACCAACAAGCCTCTGCTAAAAAGAAAACTACTGCGCTAATCATCCTCGATGGATGGGGTTATAGTGAGTCACCTGAGTCCAATGCCATTATGGCAGCCGCCACCCCAACTTGGGATCACTTATGGCAATCTTACCCAAGAACACTGATTTCTGGATCGGGCGAAGACGTAGGCTTACCCGACCAACAAATGGGTAATTCCGAGGTCGGGCATCTCAATCTTGGTTCGGGTCGAGTGGTCTATCAGGACTTTAGTCGCATTAGCAAAGCCATTGCTGATGGAGAATTCACACAAAACGAAGTGTTATGCAAAGCAATCGATAAAGCAGCGACTCAAGGCAAAGCTGTTCATATTATGGGGCTACTATCAGATGGCGGCGTACATAGCCATATTGATCATATCAAGGCCGCAATGCAACTAGCCGCTGATCGAGGCGCAAAAAAGGTCTTCCTTCATGCTTTCTTGGATGGTAGAGATACTCCGCCTCGCAGCGCCCAACAGTATATCGAAGAAATAGATAGTTTAGACTGTGGACGTATCGCGAGCTTGGTTGGGCGCTATTACGCTATGGACCGAGATCAACGTTGGGATCGAGTGGAATTAGCCTACAAGATGCTAACCCAACAGGAAGCAGAATTTCACTACGGAAACGCATCGGCAGGTTTGGCAGCGGCTTATCAACGCGATGAAAATGACGAGTTTGTTAAACCGACATTAATCGGAGAGCGAGTCAGTATCGAACCGGGAGACTCAGTAATATTTATGAATTACCGCGCGGACCGGGCGCGCGAATTGACTAGAGCGTTCGTTGACGATCATTTTGATGGTTTCGAGCGAGCCGAAAAATTAAACTTATCAGAATTCGTTATGCTGACTCAATATGCTGACAGTATCAATACAAGCTGCGCCTATCAACCGGTGAGATTAGAAAAAGTTCTTGGTGAACATTTGCAAGACCTTGGGAAAACACAACTAAGAATCGCAGAAACCGAAAAATACGCCCACGTAACATTCTTCTTTAGTGGCGGTGTTGAACAGCCCTTTGAAGGTGAAGATAGAGAATTAATCCCTTCTCCCAATGTTGCCACCTATGATTTACAGCCTGAAATGAACGCGCCACTACTCACTGAGAAATTTGTTTCTGCTATAGAGAGCGGTAAGTATGACTTTATTATCTGCAATTTCGCGAACCCTGACATGGTCGGTCACACCGGAAAGTTTGATGCCACAGTCAAAGCCATCGAAGCACTTGACGGCTGTTTGGAAAAAATCATAAAAGCATTACAAGCTAATGGTGGTGAAGCTATGATTACGGCAGATCATGGTAATGCAGAAAAAATGTCTGATCATGAAACAGGTCAACCTCACACCGCGCATACTAATTTCTTAGTGCCATTTATTTATGTTGGAAGGAAAGCAGAAGCAACCACTGAAAGAGGCGTGTTATCGGATGTCGCTCCTAGTTTACTCTCGATTGCTGGTTTACCAATACCTAAAGAGATGACCGGTAAGCCACTGATGAAACTGGCATAATAAGTGTTCTAATTTGCTGAGCTATCAATTCAATAATTCCCAAAATATCAACGCGAGTGTGCCTTCCGGCCGCTTGCGATTTCAATTAGTAAGACCGCTTTTAATACTAGTAGTAGGATTAATAACGACTAGTGTTGGTTTCTCAAGCTATGCCGCAGAATCTAGTGAACAGAAAAAAACCGAAGCGCAAAAAGAATTAAAAGAACTGCAAACCAAAATAAAAGCGCTACAAAACAATTTATCAACCAAACGAAAGCAACAATCAACAGCGCTCAAACGATTACGGTCGGCTGAAAAGCAAATAGCCACCGCATCAAAAATTCTTAAATCTACCGTCGGCCAGTTAACCAAGAAAGAACGAGAATTAACAAAATTAAGAAAGCAGCAACTCACCCTAGAGGCTGACAAAAAGACTCAAAAATCCGCACTAGCTGAACAACTACGCTCTGCGTATATGAATGGGCAACAAGAATACTTGAAGCTGCTATTAAATCAGCAGGAGCCCGATGAACTGGGTCGCACTCTGGTTTACTACGACTATATGAATAAAGCCCGAGGAAAACAGGTTCGAGAACTGCAACAGACTTTAAGCCGTCTTAAGAATATCGACCTCGCGATACAAAAAGAAATTCAAGAACTTAATATTCTAAAAAAGTCCAAAGAAGATGAAACTAAAAGACTTACCCAGTTAAAAAACAAGCGAAAGAAACTAGTTGATCAACTTGCTAAGGAAATTGCCTCAAAAAGTGATGAATTAACAGAACTTGAAATTAATGCGCAAGAACTTCAGCAACTAATCGACTCAGTAAGAGAGACCATCGAGAAGATGGATTTCTCACAACCTCTCGAAGGATTGAAAAAGCTCAAAGGAAAACTACGCTGGCCAACCAAAGGAAAAAGACTTCGAAACTATGGAGCAATGAAAGATGGACAACGAAGCAAAGGTGTTTTGATTGGTGGCGAAGAAGGAAAAGAGATCAATGCGATTCATCACGGACGAGTCGTTTACGCCGACTGGCTGAGAGGGTTTGGCCTATTAATGATTGTTGACCATGGTAACGGCTATATGAGCTTGTACGGGTACAATCAAGCTCTTTACAAAGAAGTTGGTGATTGGGTTGAGGCTCGCGAAGCCATCGCAACACTTGGTCAAAGTGGCGGACAGCAACAGCCCGCACTTTATTTCGAATTAAGACACCAAGGCAAACCGATTAATCCTCGCCGATGGTTTCGTCGTTAGTACTCTTTTGTTAGTTCTAAGCTGAGGATTCTAACCTCACTCAAATTTTACATTAAAGCTTTTTTCGGCTAGTAATTTACCATCTAAAGTTTGCAACTCTAACCTCCAAATACCAGGCTTCTTCATTCTTTTGTTTTTGAATTTAAAAAACAAATACACTTCTTGATTAAATTTCGCTCTAACTAACGATGTAGACTTGGTGATTGGCTCCGATGAACCATTATCGGCTAGGTCAGGGTGATGCCAAATCTCTTTAAAAAGAACTACGTCAGAACTGTTGCTAGAATCATCGTCAAATCTTACCGTCACTCCAATAATTTCATTTTTCTCTAGGGTCAGTTCCGTACTTGTTCTACTGTTTTTATATTTCCAATATTTTAAATAGTAAGAGCCATAATCAGTTAATTCAAATTCGGTAGAAGGAGCTACTGTTTTTAAACCAGTTTGTTCAACATAATCAACCATTTTATTGGTTTGTTCATTGCTTAACGGTACATCAAAGAATAACTCAGAAAAAAGATCAATGATTTTTTCATCATCTTGTTTTATTAGCTTTTCAATATGTTGATAACAAGATAATTGGCTACTATCCGTCCTAATTTTCAGGCAGTCGATACGACCTATTTGATATTCAGCTTCTTTGTGCTCAGCTTCAAGTGCTTTACTAAAATACTCTCTCGCTTTATGAAAATCCTGTTTATCATATTCATCAGTCATATGAAACCAACCCAACTTATAGCTTGCTTGTGCAAACCCCAAGTCAGCCGATTTTTGATAGAGGTCAAAAGCTTTTTCGTTATCTTTTTCGACAAATTCTCCTTTAAGATAATAGTTAGCTAAATTGTAGGTTGCTCTCGGATCCTCGCCCCTTGCTGCGATCTTATAAAACGACAGCGCCCTTTCTTCATCATCTCTCACTTTATCGTCAAAGTTAAAACTATCAGCCAATAAAACAGATTCTCTATCAATAATCTTTTGCTGCGCTTTAGGTAGCGAATCTAGATTTAGATGACGTCGAATAAATTCATCAACAGCGACATGCTCATGCCTATCCCAATACTGAGACGTATGACCATGACCAGTGTCCTCATAAAACAAGGTCTCCACAGGTTTCTTTAATTGATTCAGCCGATAAGCCATGCGATTAGTCTGCTCAAATCCGCTCACTTCGTCAGATTTACCAGCAATCAGTAAAACAGGGCTGTTAATTTTTTCGGCAAAATATACCGGCGAATAAAGCTTTAAAGAAGGGTTAAATTCGCCAACAGTTTTACTGACGGCCTTTATGTGTCTTTCTTGCATTTGAATATTGCTAGTATTAAAAAGAAGCGGCAGATCATAGATCCCATAAGCTCCAACCACGCAATCATAGACTTTTGGATGATAGGCAGCGAGGATCACCGAAGAATAGCCGCCATAGCTAGAACCGACCGAACAAATATGTCGGTACTTCTTGCTCTTTCGAACTTTATCCACAACCAGACTTATATCTTCTTCTATTATTTGTCCGAATTGTCCAGCACCTTCACTTAGAAACTTCTTTCCATACCCGTGAGAGCCTCTAAAATTAATATTAAGAACGGAATACCCCCTACTAGCATAGAACTGATTACTCTTACTAAATACATCGATATTTCTTACTCCAATAGGACCACCATGTGGTGAAACCAATAGCACTCCATTGGATTGATGCGGCTCAGTAAGGATAGCCTCGATCTCAACTCCACTTGGTGAACTTACATTGAAGTTTTTGGTATCAGAAAACTTCACGTCCTTAAACTTTTCAAACCTTAAGCCGAGAGATTTAGTTTGTTTATTCTCACGGTTTAACCAGTAAAACTCACCAGAGTCATTTGGTGAGTGGACAAACAACACAATTTGCTCGGCTCCAGATTCTCTAGAGTGAATTGCGACTTGCTTATTTGGAAACTTCGACTTAAAGATATCTGAAAGCTCTTTTTCTTGTTGTACAAAAAACTCTTTCGTTAGATTTCCATGCTGATAATAACTAACCGACTCCACTAGCCCTGAAACCGCCGATACTGATGCACCAGCTAGGTCGTATCTTTCATGTTGATAGAGTACCTCTCCGAACTCCTTGGTTAGATAATTAAACTCTTGTAATACAACTTTGTCGGTATCTTTATTGGTGAGCACGACCATCTCACCATCCTTCATTATTTGAATGGGTTCGAATTTAAAATCAAACTCTCCAAACTCGAAAAGTTCCTTCCACTCGCTGTTGTAATCTTGTAAATACCAAAACTTAAGACGCTGATCTTCAATGGTTACACTAAACTGTATCAGTCCATTGTTACCTGTAAAATAACCCAACGCCGACTCGAGTTGTTTTTTGAAACGGTCTTTTTTGTAGTACTTATCTTGAATTAGATTCTGGGTACTTGCGTAATAAACAACAGGTTCACCATCACGAACCTTTTGCACTAGCAGCTTATCTTTTTGATGTCTCAGCGGATCGATAATCCGAGCATCCGAATCGAAATAATGTGCAGTAGAGATTTTTTCGCCTTTTATTTTCAACTTTTCATAATCAAGGTCTATTAGGACACGTTTGTAGACGTTCCTTTTTAATCGATAGGCGATGTAAAGAGTATCCTCGTCCACCCAATCGTAATCCTGAATATAGGCATGTTTTACAACTTTTAATCGAAATGCATCGGAATAGTGGTTGTTTTCAACATCAAGAATTTCAATAACATCATAGTCTTCACCACGAAAGTGATGCTTGGCGACATATTTGGCGGATGGATTAAGTTTAACTGAATATAAGTTTGGACTTGAGAAAAGGTCTTGCACTGGAATTACACCAGCTTTAACCATCGGGCTAGTTAAAATCAGAATCGCGACGGTTGTTTTAAATAAGTTTTTAAGGCTAATCATTTGCCACTCTCCTCACCATTAGGCATTTTTGGTGAGACTGGATTTTGCTTTTCAAAAACCAAGTCAAAAAAGCTGTCTTCTCCGGGTCCGTGATATTGCAATTCTCTATTCGCCAGAATCGTTGGGTATTTTACCTCTAAGTACTCTAGCGCTTGTGAGGATTGGTTGATCAGTTCAAAACTGGAATAACCATATGAAAAGCGCTTCACCTTCAATTCTCCGACATAGCTGATAACACCAGGAGCAACGGTAAATGCCCATAAGTCTTTATCTTCGTCCTCGTCTAAATTAAAACGCCCGCCCCAATAAACCCCAAGCCAATCGATTTGATAACTTCCAGCAGGGACCGGTACAAGATAGTATTTAACAGAATCATAAACATCAGGACTCTTCAATGAAATATATTGCTCTCCCGATATCCTGACGTCACTTATGCTTATTTCAGAATCTAAGGAAATGAAAAGATAACCTGTGTCCTCTGCTAATTGAGTGATAGAATCTATTTTGATGCTTTCTACCGTTGATACACAAGCGTTAAGCATAAAACAAACCACTAAAAATAGGACTAAGCGAGTAGATTTGAACACCTTATTTCCTTTAAGTAATTATTTTTCCGATAGTGACTATATTCTCCGATCTAGCAATAAAATTCAATTGCTAATAAGAACCGAAATAGGTTTATCTACATTTGCATTAACCACCGAGACAACATAATTTGAATATTAATCATCTTAAAGGCCTAATCTTCGACCTTGATGGCACGCTCGCTGATACCGCCTTAGACTTCGCTTTAATGTGCGCAGATGCAGGACTTCCAGAAGGTACTAAGATTCTCGAACATTGCCAGCAACTCACTGATCACAATCGGGTCAGGGAGATCTTAACCATTGTCGAGCGGCATGAGTTAGTAGGCGCCAATCAAGCTCGCTGGATTCTAGACGCTGAAGAAATTCTTCACCAATTACACACAGCTAATATCCCATTAGCAATAGTGACTCGTAATATGCGACAAGCTGCAAAGCTGACTATCGAACGGTTAAATATTCCGATTGATTTAGTGATAACAAGAGAAGACTGCGCACCAAAACCATCACCACAAGGACTGTTAGAAGTTGCTAGACGATGGCAAATTGAACCATCACAGCTAGCTTACGTCGGTGACTTTCAATTTGATATCGAAGCGGCGAAGCAAGCTGAAATGATGTCGATATTATTAGCTAATCAGCGAAATGAGCACTTATTTGATTCAGCCGATTTAGTCATTAAAAAATTCGAATCTCTTATCACTATCATTAATTAGCTCTGGCTGCTTAAAACTGAAAACCGATCAGATTGAATTTCATAGACCAAATAGCCATCGTTAAAATGAATAGATGATAGCTTAATAACCAAGCTCTAGTTTTAAGATAGCCAGAAAAATCAACACAAAACTGTTTCACATTGATTAACTGAAGAATCAAAGCTAACACAATAAAGAGCATTAGAACTTGTCCAATGATAGTTGCAGCGTCTGGAAAGTCAGCATAAACCGTCGCTACTAACGAGCCTGAGGCAGACATGATCGTGTAGACTAAACAACCGGCGAATATTGACCAAGATCCAGCGATCATATTTGAGACCGAATAGAAATTCGTGGAACCTTTTTTCTCTACTTTTTCCATGATTATTTGCACTAAACTAGTCAACAAAACAATGCTAGAAAAAAGCAATCCTATAATTACAAAAAGAATAAAATTATTCGAATTGGCTAAAAAACCTATTCTTGTAAATACCATATCGTGAGTTAATAGTTGCATTTCATTCTGGTCATTCAGCTGAAACGCTATTCTCTCACCAGTTAATTCATGAGCAAAAACACCATCACCTTGCGGCAACCAATTAGCTTGTTCAAAACCAATCCAAGCCTGAAGATAGTTTTTGTTTGCAACTACATTCATCGTGCTTCTAGTCAAGCTTTCGATGGTAGAGTGATTACCCCAAGCCATCTGATAGCGACCAGCATACTGAACTATATTTTTTTCAGTCTCGACCGAGCATACGACAAAATCCTTGTCAAAAAACTCAGCCAGTAGTTTTTGTTCAAATTCAGTCGTTAAGGTATACCCGCTATTGGCATTTGTAGTAATAAATATCCCTAAATCTAGTTCGGGGAAAATGCTAATTCTAGAAACAAAACCGTTTAGTACACCATCCTGTTCAAAGACTTGATAACCATTCACCCGATTCTTCCAAAAACCGTAAGTTACTCCGTCCAATTGTGGATGATTGGTCATTAGTTCAGTTCGCATTAAATTCAGTGATTCTCGTTTTAAAAAATTTAGAGTACTCGCTATTTCACCGTTAAGCTGCAATTGAATAAATCGCGTCATATCTTCTGCAGTAGTTAGTAGTCCAGCCGCTGGATATTGTCCCTTTGGTAAATAGTAGTCACGATTATCAACATATTTCTTACCGTTCCAAAAATGAGCAACCGCTTTGATAGGATCGCCAGAGCGCGGCACTTTGGCTGAAAGAAAAGATGAAGACATCATTCCTAAGGGATGCAAAATGTTATTTTGCATATACCGCTCAAATGGCATTCCCGAAACCTTTTCGATAATGGCACCAATTAGATTGATACCGTAATTGCTATAAACAATCTGCTTACCATTTTCTCTCACTCTTTGTTCTGAATGTGCTTTAATGTAATCAGCAAGCGCTAAGTTTTCACTATCATTAGTCACGGCCGTAGAACCCAAAAAGCTTTCTTCAAAACCTGCTGAATGACTGATTAATTGGTTAACACTAATTGCCGGGCCATCTTGACTTAACTCGTCGAATTCTAAGAGCTGAGCAACATCATCATCTAAATCCACTTTACCTTGTTCTACTAACTTGAGTAATGCAGTAATTGTCAGAACTTTACTGACAGAACCGACTGCAAATTGGGTGGTACTTGCATCTGCATAAATGTTGTTTTTAAAATCTGAAAGGCCATAAGCTTTGCTGTAAACCATCGAATCGCCTTTAACGATAGCAACCGCTGCCCCAGGAATACTTAATATTCGTTGGGCTTTCATAATCGTTTTATCAGTAAAAGCTTTAACGTTTTCTTGATTAAATTCTTTCACGTATTTGATATCGGCATGCACTGATGACGGAATGAATAAACTGAACACAAAGCAGAGTTTGATCAACAACAAGTTGTTAAGTCGCATAGAGATGAAGCCTTTTATTTATTTGGGTAGATACTAGCAGTTAAGAATTGTAACGTCAACGTTACACATGTAGCATCAAACCCAATCAGAGCGAAATCTTTGACATGACGAATACTAAGCGTTTGACCACAAAGAATCTGATACAATACCGTATCTTTTACCTTCGCCTTAGGCCAATTAACGTGCAATCTCAAGACTTTTCCAGTCTATCACTAAATCCAGAACTATTAACTAACTTAGATAGTCTTGGCTACAAACAAATGACACCTATTCAAGCACAAAGCTTACCGCTAATATTGGCTGGTCGCGACGTGATTGCACAAGGCAAAACGGGTTCCGGTAAAACCGCGGCTTTTGGCTTAGGTTTATTGCAAAACTTGAATGTTAAACGTTTTCGAGTGCAGACCTTAGTGCTCTGCCCTACGCGTGAATTAGCTGACCAGGTTGCCAAAGAAATTAGACGTCTCGCTCGAGCAATACATAATATTAAAGTACTGACACTTTGTGGTGGTGTCGCCATGGGACCGCAAATTGGTTCGCTAGAACATGGCGCACATATTATTGTTGGAACGCCGGGTCGAATTGAAGATCATTTGAATAAAGGACGTTTAAACCTAGATAACCTGAATACCTTAGTACTAGATGAAGCCGATCGCATGCTCGAGATGGGATTTCAATCGGCTTTGGATTTAATTTTTTCATTGTGTCCGACCAAACGACAAACTTTATTATTTAGCGCGACGTTCCCTGATCAAATTAAACCGATTGCCGAGAAAATATTAAATAACCCTGAAACCGTTAAAGTCACATCCACCCATGACAGCAGTAGTATCAATCAACACTTTTTCCAAATAGCTGATAATTCACAAAGGGTTAATGCGCTTAGAGTTTTGCTGCATAAATATCAACCGGAATCTTGTGTGGTTTTTTGCACGACAAAAGTAGAAACCCAATCGGTCGCCGATCAATTGGCCAGCTACGGCATGAATTGTTTGGCTCTACATGGTGACTTGGAACAAAAAGATCGCGACCGAACCTTAGTCATGTTCGCCAATAAAAGCATATCCATTTTAGTTGCCACCGATGTTGCTGCCAGAGGATTAGATATCGATAATTTAGACGCGGTGATTAACTATCAAATTTCCAGAGATCCAGAAGTTCACGTTCACCGAATCGGTCGAACCGGTCGCGCCGGAAGCAAAGGCATTGCTTGTTCGATCATCGCGGAAAATGAAATTCATCGAATAATTAAATTAGAAGACTTTTTAAAACAACCAATCAAGATGGAAGAACTCCCCGATCAAAGCTACCTCCAAAAGAAAATGAAAAAAGCCCCTATGGCGACCATACAAATCGATGGTGGCCGTAAACAAAAAGTCAGACCGGGAGATATTTTAGGAGCACTAACCGCTAAGAACAAGCAAACCGGCCAAAGTGAAATAAACGGCGACCAAATTGGCAAGATTCAAATTTTTGATCTGAAAGCTTATGTGGCTGTTAAAAGTAATATTGCGGACGCGGCGTTAAAGAAAATTGTTAATGGGAAGTTAAAGGGGCGGAGTTTTAAGGCAAGATACATTAGGGGGTAAGGTTGTGTTGCAAACGCAAGACGTTTTGAGAACTTAAGTTCAAAGGCGTTTCGCAGCGTTGCACTTTCCTGCGACCTACTTTTTTCAAGAGCAAAAAAAGTAGGCAAAAATGCCCTCCGCTCGGTCCGCTGGGACAGGGCGATTAATTTCGTGTTTTTGTATTAGCCACCTATTTTGCGCCCACCACCTATTTGACTTAGTGGCATACCCCGCAGGTAATCACTTCGAAGAACCGACCTTTATACATAATTGATGGAGTAGCATTTAGTTTTGAGCCTTTTGCCTAGCTGTTATAACGAAAAGCAATAGGGAACTTTCGTTACTATGATGACGTGAAATGTTTTACGCCCAGTGGCTTCGAGCAAACCGACTTCCCCATGTCCATTGGAATAGTGGAAAAGTTGTTTGAGCCTCAGGCGAGTTCTTTTCCACCCAATGGACTCTTAAGACCAATCGGCTTCAATTTTAAGTCTTCGAAGCTCACAAAAACCGAATTCGCGCTCGTTTCAACGAAAGAAGTTTTTGGTTTCTTTTGTCTTCTCACAAAAGAAACTCGCACGCAAGCAAAGCGGTGCGAAACAAGAAAGGTTGCTGAGCGGAGTCGAAGCATTGATTTTAAAACCTTGAATAATAATTTAATAAAATTATTATTCACCCCTCCCCCATTCACTCCAACTCCCATCATAAACAATCGTATCTTGATAACCCACTTCCGCCGCAGCTAACGCCAATATACAAGCCGTCACCCCAGAACCACAACTAAATACCAAGTGTTTATGTTGTTTCGAAACAACGTCATCGAACGCGGCTTTTAAAGATTGCCGATCTTTGAAAAGGCCATCTTGTAGTAACTCGGTAAATGGCAAACAAACGGAATTAGGGATATGGCCTCTTTTTAACTCTACTCTCGGTTCTGGCTCTTGCCCACTAAACCGCCCATGAGAGCGTGCGTCTAAGATTTGATAATCAGGATTATTAATATTGCTCGATACTTGCTCTCGATTAAAGACTTGCGTTGGATCAAAATCAGCGATGAAATCGCCTTTTCGCTTAAGTGTAGCTGGCTGATTATTTGGCTCGGTCATAAACCCTTTGGCCAACCATTGAGGCAAACCACCATCAAGCACATAAACATTTTGATGTCCCATCACCTTAAACATCCACCAAGCTCTAGGTGATGAAAAGATCCCCATCATGTCATATACAACCAACTTACTTTTTTGATTGATGCCTAACTCTTGAACCGCTTGTTCAAACTGCTCGGCGCTTGGCATCATATGGGGTAACTCAGATTCCCTGTCGCAAATTTCTGTATCAAAGTTAAAAGCTAGCGCACCGGGTATCCTTTTGTCAGGCGTTGGGATCGCTTCACCATTGGGTTTCTTCTTCATAGTGGCGTCCAATACGATGAGGTCTGGATCCGTTAAATGCTGATTTAGCCAATCAACAGAGACTAAGTTTGATAAATGATTGGGCATTTAAATCTCCTTGAACTATGACGAGTTAAATAACTGAAATGGCTAACAAATAAATAAAACCTGCTGACATAAGGTTGTCAGGATGTGTGCTATAGAATAGCATAATTATCCTTATTGAAAACCGAACACTTCCAATGCCAGAACCGTTAAAGAACTGCTTCTCCGAGGACTTCGTCCGACAAGTGGCGCAATACTGCCAAGAGAATGATCCAAAGTTTGAGCGCCAACGTTTTGTTGATAATGTATTAATTGATGACTGGCACACATTAGAACTAAAGCAAAGAATGAGTCGCATAGCCGAGGTACTCGGCTATTATCTGCCTAATGAATATCCGGAAGCACTAGACATTTTATTACCCGTCGCCTCAAAGTTTAACGGGCTCGCGCATATGTGCTTCCCAGAGTTTGTTGAACAGCATGGCTTAGAATATTTTGAAATCTCTATGCAAGCCCTTGAAACTTTAACCGAAGGTTCAACATCAGAATTTGCTATTCGTCCGTTTATTTTGCGCTCACCAGAAAAAACGATGAAACAAATGGCAAAGTGGTCTAAATCCGACAATAAACATGTCAGACGACTTGCCTCTGAAGGATGCCGCCCTCGACTGCCTTGGGCAATGGCATTGCCTAAATTTAAGCAAGACCCGCAACCTGTTCTAAATATTATTCTGCCATTAATAAATGATGACAGTTTGTATGTGCGTAGAAGTGTGGCGAATAATCTCAATGACATAAGTAAAGATCATCCGGAAAAAATAGTTGAAATCGCGGGTCAATATTTGGGTCAGTCAAAGAATGTAGATTGGGTGATTAAGCACGCTTGTCGCGGGCTTTTAAAACAAGGCCATCCTCAAGTGCTGTCATTATTCGGATATTCGAAAGCTGAACATATTGCTATTTCAGATTTTATCGTCGACCAAACTGTCAATCTCGGTGAGCGTCTTAATTTTGAATTCGCTCTTAACTCAAAACAGTCAAAACTCGGAAAGCTTCGCCTCGAATTTATGATTGATTTTATGAAGGCCAATGGTAAGCAATCGGGCAAAGTTTTCAAAATTAGCGAAGGCGATTATACGGACTCAAGTAAAACGATTACCAAGTCGTTTTCTTTTAGACCAATTACCACCCGCAAATACTACCAAGGAAAGCATAAGATTTCAGTGGTTATTAATGGTGAAACGGCTGCCACTAAGGAGTTCAACTTGATAGCCTAAGTAGCACTTAAAATCCGTATTAGTTTGATTTGAACTATTTTCTAATTCACTATAAAGTGGAACCAATTAGAACATTTTTCGACGTTTTTTATGAATAGCATTCTTTTGCGCAATACACTTTTTATTCTGCTGTTGGCTTTATTCTCAAACAGTTTGGCGGCGAAAACCGGTGGTCACTGCCAATATTTCGATTTTCAGCGATTAGCAAAAGTCACCAACACATCACCCGAAATAATTACTCTGAAGACTTCGGATGAGTCTAATAGTCCGCTTAAAATAGAATTATCTAAATTTAAACAAACGCCGACTAAAAATGACTTTGTCACGGTTCATATCCGAGAGCACACAAGTGGCGGCTGTAGTCCATTCGATATTCAGCGAGTAAGCCCACTAAATATAGCCAATATTGACTTCAACCCAGAAGCCGGACATTTATACCAAGCAGCTTTTGCTGCCGCAGCGCTGAAGGGATGCAGTAAACAAGTTCAATGCGCCAAGAGCCATTCAATCATAAAGGAACTATCGAGTAATTCACTTATCAAGCTTCAGTCGTTACAACCAAAAACCCTAAAGTCCTGCTCAATAGAATTGATAGAGAAGCACTTAGAAAGTATTGACCAATCTAACATGGAGCGACGGTTTATTGCTTGTGGTAATAGTGATTCAGAGGGAAAGGTATTGTTAGAGTTTGTTATTTTGAGATCGAAGGTTAAGGGTAATCCTGTAGAGTTAATTAAGGTTTATTAGTTTTTTATAAACTCAAAAGCATTTCGCAGCGTTGCACTTTCCAGCGTCAGTTTTTTGCTCCTGCAAAAACTGTATACCGTCCATCCATGGACATAAGTAACTTTTTTGTCTGCGCACAAAAAGTCACCAAAAATGCGCCTCGCTAGGGCAGCGATGTTACACTATGTTTTTCAGCCTCTTGAAATAGACACGCCCACCACCTGTTCGTTTGTGTACTCCATCCCGATGCTCATTACTTTGAACAACCCATCTTTATACGTAATTGGTGACGCAGCTGATGTTTTTGTATTTTACGCCCAGTGGCTTCGAGCAAACCGACTTCCCCATGTCCATTGGATTAGTGGAAAAGTTGTTTGAGCCTCAGGCGAGTTCTTTTCCACCCAATGGACACTTAAGACCAATCTGATTCAATTTTAAGTCTTCCAAGCTTACAAAACACGAATTCGCGCTCGTTTCAACGAAAGAAGTTTTTGGTTTCTTTTGTCTTCTCACAAAAGAAACTCGCATGCAAGCAAAGCGATGCGAAATGCCCTTAAAGCCCTCCTTGGCAAAGGAAAATTCAACTCCCCCCTTTATCAGACCAAACCGCAAACTCATTGCCATTGGGATCAGCAAAATGAAAACGTCTTCCTCCTGGAAATTCAAAAATCGATTTAACAATCGTCCCACCGCATTGCTCAACGGTTTCAAGAGTCGCTTCAAGATTTTCACTATACAGCACCACCAGCACAGAACCTTGTTCGGTAGAGCTAGTCCGATCCGACTTAAAGAAACCGCCATTTAATCCCGAACTAGAAAATGCGCAATACTCTGGTCCATAATCTTCAAATTTCCAGGCAAAGGCTTTAGCGAAAAATATTTTGGTTTTATACATATCTTTCGCAGGAAACTCGACATAATCTATTTTATGGTGGTTACTCATAGCCCACTCCTGTATCTTTGAGTTTTTTAAGTAAGTCATTCGACTAGTTTTTGTATCGACTATAATTAACCTTAAAGCAATAAAATTCAAGCATTGCCCGTAATCGGAAAGGATATTTAATGGATAGTAAAAAACGTAACACAGTGTATCGAATTAGTCCGGAGAGTTCATTAGAGCTACTTTCAATTAACGAAATGCGCTGGCTAATTGAACAATCAAAAGGCGAAAAGCATGAATTGATTAGACGCTGTGTGCTAGCCGTTTTAAATAGTGGTTCAAACTTGGATAATGCCAAGGAAATCCTTGAAAAATATCATGATTTTGACGTTATGCTCAGCTGGCAACGACGTGGATTGCGATTTGAACTGATCAATCCACCAACTGCGGCATTTGTCGACGGCGAAATGATTTACGGTATGCGAGAACACTTGTCCGCAGTAGTCCGCGATTTACTTTATAGCCCAAACTTGTTTATCACAAACAATAACCAAACTCTATCGGACGGCTCTCGAATTACTGATTTTATCTTCCGAATTTTACGCAATGCAGAAACAGTCAGCCCGGGAAGACGTCCCAATTTAGTCGTTTGTTGGGGAGGCCACTCTATCCCTGAACTTGAGTATCGGTATACAAAAAAAGTCGGTTATGAAATCGGCTTGCGCGGACTAGATATTTGTACAGGGTGCGGCCCTGGGGTGATGAAGGGCCCGATGAAAGGTGCAACGATTTCCCATGCAAAACATAGGAATACCGACGCACTCTATCTAGGTATCACTGAACCCGGAATTATAGCCTCTGAACCGCCTAATCCAATCGTTAACCACTTGGTGATCATGCCGGATATTGAGAAACGTTTGGAGGCCTTCGTTAGATTGGCTCACTCGATTGTTGTATTCCCCGGTGGCGTTGGTACAGCAGAAGAATTACTCTATTTAATCGGAATTTTGTTACACCCCGACAATCAAGATATACCACTCGATGTCATTTTGACCGGCCCTGAATCAAGTTCAGACTATTTCACTCAAGTTGATCAATTTATTAGGGATACTTTGGGTGATGAAGCCACTAAGTACTACCAAATTATCATTGGCGACCCTCGTAAAGTTGCTCAAGTTGTCAAACGCGGTGTCGAAACACTCACTGAATTTCGATTGGAAAAAAGTGATTCCTTTCATTTTAACTGGCGTCTAAAAGTCGATGAAAGCTGGCAACTTCCTTTCGAACCGACCCATGAATCCATGAATCAGCTTAATTTATCTAAAGACCAACCGGTCCATGAATTAGCGCAAAACTTACGTAAAGCATTTTCAGGAATTGTAGCCGGAAATGTTAAACCAGAAGGCGTGGCGCAAATCGAGCAATACGGCCCTTTTGTGTTAAAAGGTAGCGAAACTATTAGTCACTCTCTAAATCAGTTATTAGAGAGCTTTGTTAAGGCTAAACGAATGACCTTGCCCACAAGAGAATACGTGCCTTGCTATCGAATAGAATCATAGTTTGTAATATTCAGCCCCCCTATTTCGTGTAACCGAGGGGGGGAGTTCTCGCTAGAGAGTACAGAGAACAGAAGACAGCGAAAGTAATCATCGAATTCACCACAATATTTAGTCAATCTAACCAATAATCAAAATCTCCAATTTTTATTTTTCCTTCTTTAAAACGTCATGGATTGGTAGAAGCCATTTCAAGTTCTAGCGATCTATGATTAATAGCGGTAGATAAATAGTTAATGCTTTCAAGGTGTTATGGAAAATGTTTAATTTGTTGAATTTCAGTCAACCAGTGCAAATTGGGCAAAGTATTCACTTTTGGTTCAGCCCAATTTACTTAATGTAAGTGCTGGCATGAAATCTGCTAATTGACATAGATGAGCTGAATAATCTTCAGTAAAACTAAATTCAACCTAACAACCCTGAACAGCAATGTTCAAAGATCACTAACGGAGTTTTAATCATGAAAATAATCGTAAATACACTTGCTGCTATCCTACTCACTTTTAGCCTTTCTGGGTGTATTGTTGTTGGCGGTGGAGATTGGGATAACGACCGACATGATAACTGGCGCGAACATCAAAGAGAGAATCTACGAATAATTAACCAACTTGAATTAAATGATTCAAGACAGTCGGTAGTTGAGCAACTAGGCGCGCCTGACTTTTCGGAAGCTTTTTCAAAAAAGGACGACAGCTATCGAGTGTTGTTCTATCGCACACAACACGAACATTCAGACGGTGAAACGACTAAAGACGAAACTACACCATTAGTATTTAAAAATGACCGACTAATCGGCTGGGGACAGGACGCGTTGCTGGCCTCGCGAGATTAAGAAGAGTTTACTTTAAAGCCGAGTGATTTAATTAATCACTCGGCTTTCTTATTTCCGTCTATTTTTAGTTTCCTGTCCGTTAATGGTTCTTCGAATTCACATCCTCGCGTCTAACGCCAAACCTAAAGTTGTTTAGATCGCTTTAAACATCCTTTTAGTCGAGCTAACTTGCTGATTTATATAAACTATCTCATAACAAAATAATCAGGTTATATGCGCCAAAGCAACCTAACCTGCCGTTGCAAAACTAAGAAATGAATGTATGATGTTGATTTAACTGAATAATTAATTAAAAAGTTAAATTGAATCGGCAGTTTAGGTTGATTTACTGCATTCAAACAACTGTTATGTATTAAATATATGAACGAGTTAGAGTTTAAAGAGGAGTTATCGAGACTCCTATCACAATCGGGCTCGAAGCGGCCTTTAGAAGGCGCCTCTTTTGAAACCTTGACCAATATCGAAAGTACTTATCAGAGTAAACTACCGGAAGTATTTCGGTGGTACCTTGAACTTTGTGGAGAGGAGCCTGCGGACTTGCTTAGAGCAGGATCTCTTAGAATGGCTTCGACGATTTGTGACCTTAAGGAAGAGGTGCAGGATGGCATTGATGCAAAAGAGCTAAGTTCCAGTATTCCCTCAAAGGGAATTTTCTTTTGGGAATACCTCAGCGATCAATATTTCTACTTTCTTCCTTTTGAGAGAGATCCTATCGTTTACAAAGTCGAAATAGGTGAGGAGCCAAGGCCAACTAAATACGTATTGTCTAAGTTTTTAGTAAAAGCAGTAGAAGGCGCAATTATTGAATACGGTGCAAAAACATAACAAAACTGTTAACCGGACAAAAACCTACGCTTTAATTTTATGCATTCCGCTTCGCTCCATTATTGCATAAACTTAAATCTCCGGCTATTGCCGGTTACATGGGCGTTATGATCTTGAAATGTAGTTTTGGAGTGCCGGTGAAGCAATTTATATTAGTCTTAAGTATTTTAGTGCTTGGCATTCATTCTGGTTTGTCAAATGCGAGTGAAAACGTATCTATAGTTTCATTGATTTCCAATGCTGATAATTACAAAAATAAAGAAATTCTCGTACATGGGGTCGTTGAAATAACTCGAGGGGAGTCAAATCTTTACTTGGATACGTGGTCGTTTGAACATATGGCTAAGGCTAATAGCATTTGTCTCCAAGTTAATAGCGATGATGATTTTGGTTCATTCCATAGTTCACCATCAATTGTTTATGGAATACTTAAAGAGAACGAGCACTGCGGCTATGTGATAGTGGTAAAGAATATCGCGGTTGCATTCTCACGAGAAGCACTTAAATGAATCATAACCATACGCTCAAACAGAAAAATTACTCGCAGATTCGCTCGCAATGTTTCTGCTTAGCTTGGCGTTACAAGTACTAAGCCATGCTAGAAATCGATTTTGAAGAACCAGAAAAAAGTAAATGCGAATGTTGCGGTAATACCTCTACTCGGCTGACGAGATTTGTATACCAAGATGATGATGCATTCGCTGTCTATTATGTTCGATTTACCGACGGGCACGAAGACAGAGTCGCTTACTCTCTTATTGGACTAGGTGAATGGGGCGAAGAAGGCTCTCCCGAATTACGCACCGCGTTTGCTGTGAAAATTTGGAGCAATGACGACAACTGGAACGTTGGTGTGACCGATAGGGAAGAGTCTCCTTGGAGTCACGTGGACTTCTTGGGAAAAATACTAGATCGCGAAGAAGCATTACAGCATCCCTGGATAAAAGATGTCTTTCATATTACTGACCATATTGTTGCGGAAGACAAGCCTGTGGTCGAGCATTTCGCGTGAATCGACTTGTAACAAGAAATAGGTGGTTGACGCAAAACACGCGCAACACAATTCAGCGTTATGATTTCAAAATGTAGCCATGGAGAGCCGGTGAAACAATTTATATTAGTTTTGAGTATTTTACTGTTTGGCATTCATTCTAGTTTGTCTAATGCGGTTGAAAACGTATCAATAGTTTCATTGATTTCCAATGCTGAGCATTATAAAGATCAGGAAGTTCTGGTACATGGAGTCGTTGGAATAACTCAAGGGGAGTCAAATCTCTATTTGGATAAGTGGTCGTTTGAACATATGGCTAAAGCCAATAGCATTTGTCTCCAAATTAATCGAAATGATGATTTTGGCTCATTTCATAGTTCACCATCAATTGTTTATGGAACACTTAGTAAGAACGAGTACTGCGGCTATGTGATAGTTGTAAAGAATATCGCAGTTGCATTCTCACGTGAAGCGCTAAAATGAATCATAACCATACGCTCAAGCCGAAAAATTACTCGCTGATTCGCTCGCAACGTTTCGGCTTAGCTTGGCGTTAAATGCAAAAAGATGTCAGGCGTAGTTGTACCGAAATAGTTAATGCTCTTGTCGAAAACTCGGAAGTGTAACAAGAGAGTCATATCAACTTGATCGCAAAAATTCATAGATGTTTAGCTAGTCCGATTACCTCGTAATAGTTTTAGGGGGTTGGCCAGCTTTGTGAAGTTTAAGGCAGTGAGGGTTCTAAGCATGGGCTCAAACTGATTTAGCCCTCTTTGGTAATCCTCTTGAGTACTATGAAAACTCTCTATAAAAGTTTGATAAATTAGGCCTAGATTATCATTTCTTCTCCTTGCTGTTGTACATTGAACCAGCAGGTAAACATTATTTCAGTAATAAGAGAGTTAAAAATGAGTCTAAGAACATTTTGGTTCGTCATGATGTTGATCGGTGGTGGCTTTGTCACTACAGCCGTTGATGCCGATATACACGCGTCAGAAAAAGAAGAATTATACCGAGATATGATTTTTCGGTCGTCCCCCTATGGTGCCTTACAGGGGCGCCATCCTGTGACAAAAGAAGATATTGGCTATGGGCAATATTACCGCTTTATCAGAAATAATAAGGGCCAAGTGATACGCATTGAGCGTTGGTTCGGAAAAGCGATTGCCAAAGGCGGGTATAGCCGTTTTGGAGCGATTGCCAGCGCGGCCAGTGTTACTTTTGACTATAAAGATCATCAAATTATTAGACGCTACTGGGATGAAAACAATCAACCCATGGTAAATTATTGGGGTGTGACCGAAGAAATCTTTACCCTAGATGACCTAGGCCACAAAAAAACATTAACCTATAAAGACATGAACGGTCAGCGTGTGGCTGATTCACGGGGTGTCTGGATTACTAAATGGGATGTCAGTCAAGACGGTAAAACGGTAGTCGAAGACCGTTTTGATAAAGATGGAAAGTCCGGAAGATTGAATGAATTTTTAGACTTTGGTCGTATTAAAATGTTTTTTGATGAGCACGGCTTACGCTGGGAGACATGGAATATTGATGCGGAAGGGAATTTGGTGAACAGCCCAAAAAGACAAGTCGCGATCATGAAAACTTTTTGGGATGTGTCCCATTTAGATGAAAAGGAGATTGCTTGGTATGGTGCTGATAAGAAACTAAAAAACTTATCCCCCTATGAAAAACGTCCTGGAGTCTATGGTTTTAGCAGTGAAGTCTATGAGCACGATAGCAATGGCTACACAGTGGGTATGATTCAATATGATTCAGCTGGTCGGATTGTCACACTGCCGGGCGATGGGTCCGTTTTTTCTAGAAGTATCTATGACGCTGAGGGTTTTGTTCTTGATAGTCGTTTTTTTAATAGGAAAGGGAAACCAACACTGAATGAAAATGGGGTTGCTCGTATTGAAGTTATCCGTGATGAAACTGGCCGCCCAATACAATATAGGTTTTATGACCTGATGGGCGCTTTAACCAATAGAAAAAACGATGGGATTGCGGTGGCTAAATTTACTTATACAGAAGGCAAGCCAAGCATTGTGCGTCTAGACAAAGACAGCAACATAGTCACTCCCAAAAAACAAGAATAAAATTTTGACTGCGCAATACCTAATCTTTATTCCAATGGTAGAGGCTTCCCATAAAACAAGGAAGTTGAATTGAAGTTTAAAAATCGTTGTGAATCATCAGTTAATAAGTTAAAACAGTAAGTTCACTACTGTTTTACGTAAAAACAGATAACCTACCTAAAAGGAGAAATTATGAAAACAATGACCTGCAAACAACTTGGCGGCGCGTGCGACAAAGCATTCAGCGCCAATACATTTGAAGAACTAGCCGAACTCAGCAAACAACATGGTATGGAAATGTTTCAGACACAAGATGCTGATCATTTACAAGCGATGCAAAAAGTTCAAGCCATGATGCAAAATCCGGCTGAAATGGCCCAATGGTTTGAAGCAAAACGAAAGGAATTTGAAGAGCTACCGGAAGATTAAGCTTTTCTTAAAGCAATCAGCTATGTCACCTGTCAAAAGGTACCGATACTTAAATCCTTCAACTCTCGAAACTCTCAAAGGCCTTATCGTTTAAACTGAAGCGTTACTGACAAAAAACCTTCATCGGTATATTTGGTGTTTAACTGGGCGGTTGAGAAAGCATTATCTTGCCCAAGAAAAGACGTTAGAGAAAGTAGCTGTTTCATTTTTATCGACTTATCCAGTTCAATGTTGGGAATAAAGTTAATCTGGCAAACCGTTGTACGGCACTCAGAGTAGGAGAAGTCTAAGCCACTTTCTGACAAAATCACGTAATTATCACTGTCAGTAAAAATATTACTAATTCTGTCTTCTATTTCACCTGCCCACTCTTGATCGATTGGCTCATCGATTAGCAGTTCATCAATTCTGGAATTCTCTTCTTCAACTGAATCGCTAGCGATTTCCTCTAAACTAACTTGTTCAATCGAATCAAACTGGGGGACATTTTCATCATCCAGTTGTTGTTCTTGGTAACTGTCTTCATAGCTCTGTTCAAGATCGGCATCCTCCTGATAAGACTCATCCAGCACTACAAGCTGCTCTGTTTCTTCCTGCTCATCTTGATACTCAGTCTCATTGAGCTCTGTCGACTCATACACCGATTGTTCAACTAACTCCTCAGGCTCTACCAATTCGTCTAATTCGGGTTCCTGACTGTCACTGCTAAAAACCAGATACAACACTGCCAACCCCAAAGCGAAGCCTATCAACAAAGATAATTTTTTCACCTAAACACCCCTTACGGCTTAAAAAGAGCCAGCTTGAGTCTAACGTCGATATAGTCCGATTACACAATATTACTATTGAAGTTTGTTAATTAGCTAGCTTTATTTGAGTGTAATGATGACAAGCAAAGCGTAGTTTTATTTGTTCAACTTATGCTATGGTTGGCGATGGAATTTAAGGACTAATTATTCCTTTTCATTTGCGATTAAGCTGACTTAGAGTCGAGTGGATAAACTCCGTTATGATTAGAATTAACCACCCCAATGACATTGCTCGAATTCGCCGTTTGTCCCTGAGCTCGCAGGGACTTTTTAAGACCGCACCATTTGGTTCTGGCTTAGCCGGCGCTCGTAAAGCAATCCAACATATAGGCTACTTACAGTTAGACACTATATCGGTCATTGAACGCGCTCATCATCATGTACTTTACTCCAGAGTCCCTAATTTCAAGCCTCACCACTTGGACAAACTTCTGCTCAACAAAGAAATTTTTGAATACTGGTCACACGCTGCCGCATTCTTACCTATCGAAGACTATCGTTATTCACTTCCGTATAAACACGCCATAAAAAATGGCCAAACTCATTGGTATAAAAACCCCGATAAAAAACTAATGAAAGAGCTGCTGGATAGAATCCGAACTGACGGTCCGCTACGCTCCAGAGACATTGAAACAGCCAGTAAAAAACAAGCAGGATGGTGGGACTGGAAACCGTCAAAAAAAGCGTTAGAACAGTTATATATGCAAGGCGACTTAATGGTCACCAACCGTCACGGATTTCAAAAAACCTACGATTTGGCAGAGCGTGTATTACCCTCTAGTATTGATACCAGCATGCCCACTATTGGTGAATTTGCTAGACATATGGTTGAACAACAACTCAAGTGCCATGGATTAGTCTCGTTAAAAGGTTTCACTTATTTACGTCGAAACCCAGCACTTAGAAAAGCGGTTAAAGAATTGACCCAGAACCTGCTCACCGAAAACAAATTACAAGAAATTCAAATTAATGACACCGAAGTATTTTATATAACAACGGGGTTGCTCGATAGTTCGTTACTAAGAGCTAATAAGCGACTGACCATTTTGTCACCTTTTGACAACTGCGTTATTCAGCGAGATAGGTTAAAAACGATTTTTGACTTTGATTACCAAATCGAATGCTATCTTCCAGCAACCAAGCGAAAATTTGGTTACTTCTGCCTGCCATTATTATTCGGTGAGCAATTTATTGGCCGCATGGATTGCAAGGCACACCGGGCTGATCGTCATCTGGAAATTAGGGCGCTTTATATCGAACATCCTAAAATAGATTTTGATGGTTTTCTAGACGCCTTTTCGAAATGTTTGAAAGCATTCTGCCACTTTCAAAATTGCGATTCCATTTCAATAAAGACGATACAACCAACGGGTTATGCCACGGCTTTGAACACTGCTGTTGAGATTTAGGACTTGATTTCTATGTTCGGGATGAAGAGATCAATTTTTAGTCTTAATGCATAGGAAGACTTATCACTGTTCGAGTACCCTTGCCAATTTCTGAACTGACTTCGACTTTTGCGTTCAATAAACCTGCAATTTGCTTAGCCACTGTTAGACCTAAACCCAAACCATCGGCCGGTCGAGTATAAGAGGTATTGGCTTGAGAAAATGGTGTGAAAAGTTTTGTGAGCTGTTCTTCAGACATTCCGATGCCAGTATCCTCAATTGTACAGACTAGATTTAGCGAAGTTTCAATCTCTTGCGCCTTGGCCGAAATTTGAATCGTTCCTTGCTCGGTAAATTTAATAGCATTTTCAATTACACAATCAACCATACGCGTGTAGATTTCCCAATCGACTGTGAGAGACTCTGGAATATCGCTGGATATATTAGTTTTAAATTCAAGTCCTTTTTCAGCCACCCGCGAATGATATCTAGCTAGAAATTCACCAATTGCCGATTTGTACTCTACGATGCTCGATTGTATTTTAATTTGCTGACTACCCGCCTCAGAAATAAATAACATATTATCGATTATTTTCATCATATCGTCGGAGCACGTTTGCGCACCGGCAACATATTTTTCTAACTCTGGTTCAAGTCCTTTCATTCTAAGTAACTGAAGATTTCCGATAATGCCATTCATTGGGGTGCGTAGTTCATGATTTACAACGCTTAAAAACTCATCTTTGGCTCTATTGTATCGTTCAGCGGCTTCCAACGATTCGGCCATTTGCTGATTGGATTTTAATAATGCTTGCTTAGCCTGCTCATTGGCATCATTTCTTTCGGAGATTAAGTTGCGCATTCTAAATGCTAAAGCGGAGGACAGTAATATCGCTTCGATAGCCGAGCCTATGCTCACCGCTTTGGTGGTATAAAAATTCGGCTCCATAACACCTTTAACCGTTAGGTTGTAGATCAACAACCCTATGATAAGAAAAATCCACGACGCTAAATAAAAGTAGGCAGGTGTATAGCGTTGCCTTGCTGATTGAACGCCACAATAAATGACGGTGAAAATAAAACAGATATTAACCACAGTCAGTAAAGAGACCGCGCTTGATTTTGACACCAATATGGCAACAGGTACCGAGAAATATCCTAAGAACTGAAAGTAGTTCATAAACACGTGCATTCTTGGCATGCACTTTTTAGTTCTCAAGAATTGCTGAGAAAATGCGATGGCGCCGTGAAATAGCATTCCTAGCCAAATAAACGTAACGATATTTTGAAAAAAAATCGAATCGCGCCAAAAATATTTGTATCCCATTCCACTGGTGTATAGCGCAAACCCGATTAGGCTAATTAGATAGAAACAATAATACGCATAAGTTTTATCACCCGTAGTATAAAATATATAAAGATTGTTCAAACCCAAGGCAAACATAATTCCGACTAAGAAGGCAATAAAGACTTTTGAGATACTCTCACTTTGTTCAAGTTGCTGTTCTGTGGAAAGTGATACTGGTAAGAATAGGGTGCTCTTGCCATAAGCCTTGATCAAAAGAGTAAAGTGTTGGTCTTTAGCCAGTTCAAATGAAACACTCTGAGAAAGCGTTTGTAGCTTACGCATTGAAAAGGGCCTCATATCCCCTAGCAAAGCTGATTCCACCAACCGCCCCTGCTCATCGACTAAAAAGAAATCAATGTAGTCAATTGCCACATTATCGATCGAAAAGGCCCATTTCAAATTGTCTGTTTTGTTGGTTAACTTAACTTTAAGCCAGAGGGGAGAATCTCGATAACCGAAACTCAAAGTAGGTTTTTCCTGAGGCTGAAACCGCGATGGTTCGCCGAATACTTGTTTCCAGGTCAGCTCACTATTTTCAGGCTCTTCATAAAGGAATAGCTCTCGCCACAATTCGACGGGTTTATCCGTTTCAGTGATCTGAACCTCACTTTTAGCAGTCATACTTGTCAAAATGATAAGTAATATTATGAAAGCGCGGTTAATAGCAATCTCTCCAAAGCTAACGAGAACTTATTAAATATAGTTTCCAGTGGGTTAAAAATCTACTATTTAGCCCATAGAGGGGATGTTTTTTGTGAAATAGGCAATATATTTGGTGCTAGAGCCAAGCTAGAGAGAGTTTGAAATCATTACCGTACAAATTATGCTAATTGGCTGTTTGCTTAGTTTTCAGCTGAATTTGATCGAAAACAAGAGTTAAGGTTTAATGATGGTCAAATTATTATTTGCGAGGTTCATTTGGTACAATATCATTCTGCACTCTACGTCGCTGCGGCTTTAACGCTAATCATACTATCCGCCGATCGATTAGCGAAAATGCGCTACGGAAAACCTTTGGGAGCGGCTCTTATTTCAATTCTGCTTGGTGCTATATTGGCAAATATTGGGATCATTCCTAGCGCCTCAAACAGCATTCCGCTTTACAGTGATATTTTTCATTACATCGCGCCAATTTCAATTTTCTACTTAACGCTTGGAGTTAACCTCAATAAAATAAAAAAAGCTGGCCTGCCCATGCTGATATTATTTTTTGTGGGCTCTCTAGCCACCGTTATTGCGGTATTTATAGCAATGTATATCGTTAGTCCGGAAAAGCTTTTGGGTGAATCCGCTCCGGCGATAGCCGGAATGATCGCTGGTACCTATACCGGAGGCAGCGTTAATTTTAACGCCATCGCACTGCACTACAAGATCAATGAAGAAGGAATATTGTTTGCTGGAACAGTCGCTGCAGATAACATCATGACGACGATATGGATCTTAGTAACTATTGCCATTCCCAAGTTAATGCAACCTTTTTGGCCGAGTAAGCAAGTGACCATCGGAGACATTAATCAACCCAACCACACCACCAATAGCACTCAAAATGAGTCGACTAATATTAGTAGTTTAATGGTTCTTATCCCAACAGGGCTAGTGGCACTGATATTGTCGGAAGCAGTTGCTAGCATCTGGCCAGCGATCCCGTCAATTTTGGTGATTACCACCATCGGATTATTGTTGGCTCAATCAAACTATTTTCATGGACTAGCCGGAAGCCATTTACTCGGCTTATATTTGGTCTATTTATTTCTTGCGGTGATTGGGGCGTATTGCGAATTTTCGGCGATTGGAACATTGGGTGAAATAGGTTTAGTGTTGTTATTGTTTGTGGTAGTGGTAGTCATTTTACACGGTGTGTTAACACTTTTTCTCGGCAGGCTATTGGTCAACGATTGGCAAATGATCGCAATCGCATCACAGGCAAATATTGGTGGAGGAACAACGGCTATGGCGCTTGCTGAAACCTTTGGCCGAAAGGAATTAATTGTACCGGCAATACTGATTGGAACTATAGGAAACGCCGCAGGTACTTACTTAGGATTTATGGTAGTCGGGTTGTTGTAGTATTTGCAAGTTTCGAGTTTCGAGTTTCGAGTTTCGAGTTTCGAGTTTCGAGTTTCGAGTTTCGAGTTTCGAGTTTCAAAACGATAAAGTTTCTAAAGGATGTACCCCAAGCTTCTTACCAAAATTCATTGAAATTGAAGTCGCCAAACACTCTTAGACTCTCTAACAACCCAGAACTTTCTACCAACTAATCTCAGAGCCGTCAAAGCTAACAAAGCGTCCGCTGTCATTAGCATCAGATTGTTGAATCGAGTTAAGTAATGCAGTTGCGGTTACTTCAGGTGAATGCAATTGCCCTTTAGCAAGACGCTTTTGAAAAGGCTTTGAAAACTGGGTATCGGTAGTCCCTGGATGAAAAAGCAAAATACAGCAATTGGGTAGTTTTCTTTTCCATTCAATTGCTAAGGTCTTCATTGCCATATTTAACGCGGCTTTAGACATACGGTAACTTAACCATCCGCCAATACGATTATCACTAATACTACCGATGCGTGCTGAGAGCACTAAAAAATGACTTTTGTTTGTTGCGCTAAAGGAATTCATGAAGTGTTTTGCTAACAGCAAACTAGGTCGTGTGTTAAGCGAAACGTTGAGCTCAAAGAAATCAGTATCGAATTGCTTTATCGACTTTTCTGGCAGCTTACCATTGGCATGAAGTAGACCCACGGCATTAATAAGCATCTCAATTTGTCCCAGTTGGTTAGCAAGTTGAGCAATGGCTTTTTCATTAGTCACATCAAGCTTGATCCAAGTTAATCTTGGGTGCTCTAATGCAACTTCGGCATTGAAATATGTCGCAATCACATCCGCTTGTGGATAGTTCTTCAGTAATTGTTTAACCACAGCCAAACCAATACCACCAGAACCACCAACCACTAAAACCTTCATTTGCCTTCCATTTACACCCTGTTAATCCGTAATTATACGTACAGTTTACGAAAGTGTATCAATTTGGGTGTATTTGTTTTTGGTAGTTAGTTTGCGTAGTATTAGGACTATCCAAATAATTTGAAAGTGGACATGAATGCGATTCGTTAGTCTTCAGAAATCAGGTATGATTATCGTTTTGTATCTATCAATCATCGGGGCAGTGAAGGCGACTAACTTACCTCCAATCTTAGATTTTTATCCAATCTGCCAATATTCTGTCAAAGATACGATTTCGGTTAAGCGTCGAATTAACGATCGATTAAAGAAATCTAGCAACCCAAACTCTATCAACTACGAGACCAACTTATCCGCAATTACTGAAGAAACTAAAATAGCTCTTGAGTCCCTGCAACGCATTGCTCTTAAAAATAAAGCCGTAGCTCTGGTACTAGTGTCAAGAAATCTAGATTATAGTCCTCTAAAAGGACGTCCAGGCGTTTACCTTAGGTATAGGGCGGAGTTAATTTCTGATTGCGATGATTTATCTCCAAACACCGATAGCTCCGCTCCTATTGCCAGTCACGGTAATAAGATTCTTAGTCGATACTCCAAGAAACAAATAGTTTCCACTCAATCTACTTTTGGCGGGACTCGTAAAAATGAAAAGTTATCCGTTAAAAATAGAGATGTTTCATTAAAGAGTGGTGTCTACGGTATCAAGCTCGGATCTAGTATCGAACAAATTTATGCCAAGATTGGAGAGCCTAGTAGTTATGTTGATCTGTTAAAAGGCGAGCCTGTTTTGGGGTACGGCCGCTATCACTGGTTTCACTTTCAAGATGGAAAACTGGTTAGGATTGAAAACCAATCATCCTTGTTAGGTCAAACAAGCATTAACCTAATTCCGTATCGTAGTTTCTTCGATGATAATCCTTGGCGAATTAACAGCCACATCGAATTAAATACATCTCTTGAGTCGGTAAAACAGTTACTTCCTGCTAGCCAATTTGATAAATCAACAAGGCAAATGATTCTCGAAGATAGCGACAAAAGGCTAGTGCTTAAATTTACGGCAGTAAAAGATCCTAACACAGAAATAATTGACTATTTCCTCGAAAGTTTTTCGCTACAAGAAATCTCCTACATGCAAAAACCGAAAGTGAAGCTTGATTATATAAAACAACAAAATGATGTCATTCAAAAAACGTTAGCCGACTTATCTGATCAGCGGTCCTTTTCTATGGAGACGTTTAAACAACAAATGGGAAAGGTGATAGCTAAGATTCAACTAAAGGGTGACGAAAAGGTATATATTTTCAGCCCTTCGTTATATATCAAGCAAACAACAGAGAACCTATCAGAGATACGATATGTTGATCATTTATTGGACGAAAAGTTTTTGCATGAACAAATAAAACCTTGGTCTATAAATGATTTCTATGTTGGTCAACCGTATGAGCTAGCAAAAAATTATTTTTCTAAGGATGGTTATGCGACCAGTGAAATTGCTGAAATTGAGACTCCGACTCATCTGATAGAGCTAAGATTCGAAGAACAACAAAAAGCCAATCGAGTAAATGAAATAACAGTTTATTTGTTCTAAGTTTTGTTATTAAAACAAAGCGTATTGCCTAATCAGCTATTTTAACACCATTTAATCTACTCCTTCATGCTCTAACAAGCTCTTCAGAAAACTTATTGACTGCTCAAGCCCCTCTACTATATTTCCCCAAATATTAAGGAATTATCTCGAATGCAGTGAATGCTAGTATCATTATTTCATTTACTGTGATGATTTTATTCTCTTGTCAAAATACCTTATATAGTCACCCACCGATAGAGCATGTCGACTAAACAATTTAGTCCAAATTCAATTTTATCGTATCAATTTAAGCGTTCACACTACTAGACTTTTAAGTTGGATGTTTATTGCCACAACATTATTTCTATTTAAGCTATAATATAGACCTAATCAATTCCATAAAGGCACTACATGAATATTCAAGATCTAGAAAAATTTATCGTTATTGCGGCGACCGAAAACATGCAACAAGCCGCTTTGGAATTGAATACTAGTGCGAGTGTCTTGTCTAAATCCTTAAAGCGATTAGAAACGCTTTTAAACACCGAACTCTTTGACCGAGTAGGAAAAAACATTCGACTCAATCCCGCAGGAGAGTTGCTGCGTCCAAAAGCCGCTTTGCTAGTTGCTCAAGCCAAGCAAACCCGAGCAGAATTTAATGCGCTTGGTCATACACAACAATATCGTATTGCCGGACCATCTATCCTACTATTTAGATGGGCATCGATTCTTAGTCATCACTATAATCGACAACAATCTGATGCAGTGCTCAGGTTTGATACGGATTATGAGCAAGAGACGCTGCAAAAGGTGATTAAGGGTGAGGCTGATATTGGTTTAATCACTAGCGTCGTTTCTACAAAAATCCCGCCGGAAATGTTCGCGGTAGAATTGGAAAGCATCACCATGCGGATTGCAGCTTCAGAATTTCACCCTGCGGTAAAAAACCACAAGGCTAGGCCAGTCAAACTTACCTTGTCTCAATTACTCGATTACCCATTTGCTGCCCCCAACATTTCCCCTTACTGCGGCGAGGCTCGCGGAGTTGGTTGTGATGGCTGGCAAAACCAACTCTACCCTCGCAAATTAGAAATGATTGTTAATGATTACAGCATACTTTCTCAGTTGGTCAAGAGCGGCCAAGTACTCGCTTATTTGCCCGAATATTGCTTAGATGAATGGGACTTGATTGAACTACAGGTAACCGACTGTTCTTACCAATGTGTTGAGAAACTATTATTAGTCAGTTGGCAAAAGGATTTGCTAACACCATTAGTTAGCAAATCAAATGACAATGCCTTTTTAGAGTTTTAAATTTAAACTTTCTAACGACTTAACAAGCTATCTTCTTAACAAGCTATGCTTAGTCGTGATCAGCACCAGTTAATTCATACCCCTCCGGTAAATCTACTGCAAATAGCTGTTCATCAAGTTGCTGATTAAAGCTTAAATTACCTAATATGTGGAAGTTAGATGTCTTGGCTGTTTCACCGTCATAAATTGAAATTTTGGTGGGCAAGTCATTCACCTCTGAACTCCATAACTCAATCGAAAGCCCCGATTCCTTAATTAAAAAACCATTCAGCCATTGACCGTCAACTAATTGCTGCTCCAAATTAAATACTTCTCCCTGATAGTCTTTTACAATATCAAACCAAAGTAAGGGATTTGTCTTCGGGTCGCTTTCAGCATTGACATCAAATTGAAACTTCATTGCCCTGTTCTGTCCTGGGAGCAACATCAACCCCTCGCCGTTAACGCTGTCAATTAGATTAATACTTTTGGCTTGTTCTGCATTCTCAGTTAATGGCTGAGTTTCAACTCGCGTATTACCGGGTTCTTGATACCAGACAGAAATTTCCATTATTGGTCTTTGCTGGACATACATTTTACTTTGATAGATCAGGTTTTGAACCTTAAAAAGTTGCTCTTGTACTTTGGCAAATGCGGTCTGCGAAGTCCCACCCATGATGACCATAAAACCGATAAATCCGACCGCGAAAGCGCTACTACCAGCATAAACTAGCTTTGATTTCATACCAGCAAAAAGCTGCGAAAAGCCAGATTTAGCTATTGTTTCAGATTCTTCCGATTGACTTTCAAGCTGAGCGGCATGATTGACCGCATTCTTGATTCGCTTTTGCATATTTAAAGTTTCAAGAGAATCCAGTTCATAAGCTTTTAGTTGCTCAACACTATCTTCTAACCGTTGTTCGGCAGACTTAGAATTATTCATAATTTACTCCTAAAAAATTCGATTCATTTAATAAACTAATTAACTTCTTATGAGCTCGATGTAAGGTGACGCCGACTAGAGATTCAGATATTTTCAATTGCTCGCTAATTTCTTGGTAGCTAAAGTCCTCAATCAAACGCAACACAATTACTTGCGATTCTTGTTGGGTTAGTTCAGCCAACGCTAGCCTAAATTGCACAATATCTCGGCTAATATCTAGTTGGGCGGAAGGAGTATGATTTTTAGATGGTAAATCGATAACGCTATCATCAATATTGATCGTTTGCTTATTTAAAGCAGAACCTTTTTCTCGAGATTGTTTACGGATAAGGTCTATTGCCGCGGTACTAGCAAGTCTCACCAAATACCCACGCCAAGATTTAATATTGGCAAGTTTTTGGGGTGTAAGCTGTAGTAATTTTACAAAAACATTTTGGGCAACGTCTTCAGCTTGAATGGGATCACCCAAAATACGATAAGCCGCCAAATGCACCTGTTTAGCATGCTGCTCGACTAATTGATTGATTAGTGTTGTTTGATTTCCAGTCTTCAATGTTCGCTCCTTACGTCGGTCTCAATAGTAAAGACGCTGAGACTTTGCTAAACCTTACAAACTTTAATAAAAAACTTAAACTAGGAGGTGTATTTTGCTGGAAATTAGCCGTTAACGACTATTCGATTATGGTGGCTACACTATAACTGTTGGGTGTCATTGAAAAACCCGATTGAATCGCATAGTTGCCTCTCTTACTCGAAATACCTGAGCACTTTAAGCAGTGCTATTTCTAGAGAACCAACAGCTTGGTCAAAATTTTTCACAAACTCATGTTCTGATTGATTATCTTGGTCCACGAGATTAGTGATTGATTTAACCGCAGCTACCGGCACTTGATGTAACATAGCAACCCAAGCGATTGCTGCGGCTTCCATTTCTTTTGCAACCACTTGATGTCGCTTTAATACTAATTGATCCTTGAGGTTTTTCTCAAGCGATGAACCTGTTGAAATTACACCGGTCTTAAATTCCAATTTGGATGCCATTTGTTTCAAATTTGCCGCCGGAAAGCGTCCTATTCCGGCCTCTTCAAAGCCAGGCAGGGGCACTACGCGATCGTGAAAAACAAAATAGTCATCGCTGATATAAATGGTTCCAATATCAGCTCCTAACGATGCGAAGCCTCCAGCGGTTCCAGCACTAATTAGTAAGTCAGGACTGAATAAATTAATCGCTTGATAGGCCATTAACGTTGCAGCTTCACACCCAATATTATCAACTTGATAACGTGAGTCTTGCCCACTAATGATTAGCGTTATACTTAAGCGACTAGCGCTTTGATTAGTCGTTGATTGAAAACATCTAAATGGCAACGCGTTGGGCATTACATGCTGATTTTCTTGCAAACCAAGCGCTTTAACAATTGGCAAAGCTTCGTCATGCATTGCCATCAAAATAACAATATTTTTGACTACGTCAAGTTCAGTCATCTTGGTGAACTCGAATATCTAGGGTATTCCGCCAATAATGAGAATAATCCATACCAAAGCCAAAGACATATTGATCAGGAACCACTAGTTCACAGTAGTCTGGGCGCTGTTCTGGGTAAGCTTTGCGATGATGTTCTTTTTCAACTAGCACTAACGTCTTTACCGATTTTGCCTTTTGTTCAAGACAATACTGTTCTATCAATTTCAGAGTGATACCTTCATCAAGAATATCATCAACCAAAATAACATCACGACCAGAGAGTTCGGTTTGCGGTTTTGATTTCCAAACTAGCTCGGCACCACGTTGTTCTCCTTGATAACGAGTCGCGTGGCAATAGTCGATTTCACAAAGTATGTCGATTCTCGGCAATAATTGGCCAGCAAAAATTAAACCGCCGTTTAGCACTACTATAAAAATAGGCATTTTTTTTTGATAATCATTTTCGATCTGCTTCGCCAGTTTATCGAGTGCGATGTCTATTTCTTTTTGATCGATAATGACTTGGGCGTCAGCTTTTATCTTAGCAAGTTTCGTATGGTTCATTTTATTCTTTCAGTTGAGTGATATCGATCAGACTAGCATCTTTGTACTTAACGTTCTTGCTTTTACTAGAGCTAGAGCTTGGTTGTCTTTCTAGCTTAGCGGGCTGTTGGTTTTCTGTTTGCTTTGCTTGCTGATCGCGCTGTTCACTGGTTTGCGTGTAATCACAACTAACGCATTCGACGCTCTGATCATCAGTGTACAACATTAAACTATCCATATCAGAGCAATTGGGACACACAGCACCTGCGATAAATTGTTTTTTTCGATTAGTCATTACTGTCATTCTCTTATGGATACTCTCTGATTGGTATTCTCTAATCAGTCATCTTTTTTGACTAACTATCAAAGGCCTCTAGTTGCTCCGTTATTTCAAACCATTCTTCTTCTAGTTCATTGAGTTGAGTTGTGACTTCGGTGGAGCGTTGCATCGATTCTGCTAACTGTGTTTTATTTTCTTCTTGATAAATCTCACCATCGGCAAGTTTATCTTCCAACGAAGCTTTTTCTGACTGGAGTTCTTGCATCAGCTGATCGATTTTTTTTAGTCGATTGCTCAAAGGGGCTTTTTGCTTCCTGACTTCGGCTTCTAATCGTTTTTGTTCCTTTCGTGATTGAGAAGACTGTGCGGGCGGTTTATCTGAAGATTGCTCTGCTCTATTTGCATTGGACTCTTTGTTAGCGCCCCAACGGTTTTCATTTAGCCATTTTTGGTAATCATTAAGATCGCCTTTAAACGGTTTAGCTTTTCCGTCATTGACCAACCAGAATTCATCGACAACACTTTCGAGTAGGTTTTTATCATGCGCCACCAAAATAACTGCGCCATCGTAGTTTTGTAAAGCTAACGCTAGAGCCTCTCGCATTTCAATATCAAAATGGTTAGTTGGCTCATCCAATAGCATTAAATTTGGTTCTTGCCAGGTAATCATAGCTAGTACTAGTCGAGCTTTTTCCCCTCCAGAAAAGCCTGTGACTTTTTCTAAAGACTTATCGCCATTAAATGCGAATCCCCCAAGAAAATTCCTTGCTTCTTGCTCTGATATGCCGTCACCGAGCGATTGAATATGCCAGATGGGTGATTGATCAAGGTTTAGTTGCTCTACTTGGTGTTGGGCAAAATAACCGGCTTTGAAATGCTTATTGTGATTAAGCTCTCCTGCTTGTTTTTCAAGTTCACCACAAATGACTTTAATCAGGGTTGACTTACCTTCTCCGTTTCGCCCTAGCAGGCCAATTCTTTGACCGGCCAGAATACGCATAGTAACGTCAGCAAGCACAATATTATCACCGTAACCCGCCTGCACTGATTCAAGTCCAACCAACTCGGTAATATTTTTGTTGATCGGCTTAAATTCAAAACCAAATTTTTGTCTAATTTGTACTGCTGTCACTTTATCCATTTTGTCTAAAGCTTTCACACGACTTTGCGCTTGAGTGGCTTTACTCGCTTTAGCTTTAAAGCGATTGATAAAACTCTCAAGATGGGCTATTTCTTTTTGTTGCTTTTCAAATTCGGCTTGTTGTAACACTTGCTTTTCATGCTTCTGCTTCTCAAATTGCGAATAATTACCGGTATAACAAGTTAAACCTTGATTTTCAAAATGTAAGATATGACTACAAAAACTGTCCAAGAAATCACGATCATGCGAAATTGTAAGTAACATGCCTTCGTAACTGTTTAGAAATCCTTCGAGCCAAAGTACCGCTTCCAGATCGAGATGGTTAGTCGGCTCATCTAAAAGCAGTAGTTCAGCTGGTTGGATCAGCGCTTGTGCGAGGTTTAATCTCATCCGCCAACCACCCGATAGCTCACTCACGCTGGCCTTCATCTGCTCTTCTGAAAAACTTAATCCGGTTAACATCTTGGCGACTTGAGCAGGCAACGACCAACCATTAATCGCATCCAATTTCGCGTGTTGATTGGCTATTTCGATACCATCCTCATTCGATTCGGCTACCTTGAGAGCTTTTTGTATCGCAGCATATTCAGTGTGACCGGATAACACATATTCAATAGCGGTTAATGGGCTAGCAGGAGTTTCTTGCCGTGCACTACTCACACGCCACTTGGGCGGAAACTCAAGTATTCCCTGCTCAGCGCTCAGTTCATTGCGTAACATTGAAAATAGACTCGATTTTCCGCAACCATTTTTACCGACTACCCCTAACTTTTGATCAGGATAGAGAGTCTGGTTTACCTCGGTTAACAGCGGTAAACTGCCTTGAAATAGCGATAACTGCTTGAATCGAATCATTTGATATAAAGGTTGGGACGGTAATTAGCCGCGGATTTTAACATAAAAGAATTTTCATTGGAGCTAACTACTGCGAATGAGCTATATTTAGAGGGTTGCCAAAAAATTATAAATTAGAAAGGCTCTAAAGAGAGGTTTATGAGTAGTTCACCGAAAAAAGAAGTAGATTATCGCAAGCTCAGTATTATGCAGCAGGCTATCTTCGACGGTGCCAATTACAGTATTATTGCGACCGACACCGAGGGACTCATCCGTTTTTTTAATCGCGGCGCCTCTAAGATGCTGGGTTATCGTCCTGATGAAATCATTAATATTCAAACACCCGCTATTTTCCACAAGCCTTCTGAAGTCATAAGACATGCTCAAGTCCTGTCGGAAGAGCTAGGTAAACCCATAGAACCTGGATTCGATGTTTTTGTAGAAAAAGCAAAAATGGGGACCTATGAGGAGTTAGAGTGGACCTATATTCATAAATCTGGGCGAGAAATCCCTATCATGTTATCGGTAACTGCGTTACATGATGAATCTGGTGAGATCGACGGATTTTTAGGGATCGCTTTTGATATTTCCGAGACAGTTTTAACTAAAGCGGCCTTAGCAGAACAAGAAGAGCGTTATCGGCAACTATTTGAGAGTGCCGGCGATGCCATTTTCCTCATGTGCAACGATCAATTTACCGATTGCAATCAATCCACGCTCAAACTCTTTGGCTGTAGTCGAGAACAGATAGTCAATTCTACCCCGTATCGTTTTTCACCGGAATTCCAATCCAATGGGAAAACCTCGAAGGAAGAGGCTCTAAGACATATTAACGCGGCCATGGCTGGTCAAACGCAAATCTTTGAATGGACCCACGTCAAATTGGACGGTACACCTTTTGAAGCAGAAGTTACTTTAAGTGCCATAGAAATTGAAGATCAAATCCAAATTCTTGCAAACGTCAGAAATATCAACGCTCGAAAACAAGCTGAGAGAGACCTGTTAATTTCGCAGAGAAGACTGGTTAACCAAAATGAGAGTTTGCGTTTAATCAACCAACTTTCTGGCAGACTCAATGGGGTAAATTCTCTGCAATCAATTGCTGATATCACTTTGGAAAACTTACTTGGTGTTGCCGAAACCGCGCATGTCGCTATCTATTTTGTTAATAATGAACTTCAAACGCTAGAGCTTTTTGCGACTAATGGCTTCGCTCCTCAAATTAAGATGAATCAGCATAACTCATTAGACACAGGAATGAGCGGAGAAGCGCTAAGAACTAACAGCATCCAGTTTAGCCGAGATTTTAATCAAGATTCTCAGGTTAATCCGGAAATTAAGCAGTCGCTACTCAATAGTAATATTTGTTCTGGTGTCGCTGTCCCACTCAGCTACCAGGGCAAGAAATTTGGCTGCATAAACTTAGGTTACAGTTCGATTTCTGGGTATGACAGTATCGAAAAAGAAACCTTTGATATTATCGGCTATACGGTCTCACAGGCATTGGCAAATGCTCAGCAAATGAAGGATTTGGATTATATGGCGCATCATGACTCGTTGACCGGGTTATCTAACCGCCTGTTATTTCATTCCACATTTCAACAAAGAGCCGATGACCCTGACTATCGTTCAGCGGCGCTATTACTTTTGGACTTGGATCGTTTTAAGGAAATTAACGATACCCTCGGTCACCATACTGGTGATGTGTTATTACAACAAATCGGCCCGAGATTAAACCAGGTGTTTGCCGGGCACAAAATCTTGATTAGTCGGCTTGGTGGTGATGAATTTACCGTGCTCATTGATCATGTAAGTGATGATCGAGTGATCGAACTTTACGCTAGAACCTTACTTTCAAGTTTACGAGAGCCGTTTAATATCGAATCAATGATGCTTGAGATAGATGCAAGCATCGGCATTGCAAAATACCCAGAAAACGGCAAAGACAGTCATGCACTATTACGGTCCGCGGATGTGGCAATGTATGAGGCTAAACGTAATGGCGGAGGAATAAAAGTTTATGACGTTAATGACGATAAACATACCCCCGAAAGGCTGGCACTAATAGCCGACTTAAATGGTGCTATTAGAGACAACCAACTAAAACTTCATTTTCAACCCAAAATTGACTTAGCGACTGGAAAGGCCAGCGGGTTTGAAGCATTAGTTCGCTGGCAACACGGAAGACTAGGCTTACTGTATCCTGACAAGTTTATTCCACTGGCAGAAATGAGCGACTCCATTCATTACATGACTGAAGCCGTGATTGATTTAGCCCTAAAACATCAATCACAGTGGTATAAGAAAGGGTTTCACTTACCGGTTGCGGTTAACTTATCAGCACGTAATTTAATTGATGATCGTTGTGTACAATTTATTCAACGAGCAATGCAACGATATCAAACCCAACCCGGTATGTTAGAGTTAGAAATTACTGAAACTGCCTTAATGCAAGATCCAGAAACGGCTGTTGATATTTTGAATAAAATTGCCGAGTTAAAAATAAAACTATCTATTGATGATTTTGGAACGGGTTATTCATCGCTCGCCTATTTACGCAGACTACCGATTAATTTGCTAAAGATAGATCGAGAGTTTGTATTCGATATGTTATCGAGAACTCAAGACTCAATCATTATAAACTCAACGATTGCGCTGGCTCATAATTTGCGATTGCAAGTTGTCGCTGAAGGCGTCGAAGATTTGCCAACATTGAAAAGGCTTAGAAAAATGGGCTGTGATTTTGCTCAGGGTTATACCATTTGCAAACCTAAATCCTGGCCTGAAATTGAAAGCTGGTTAGAGGATACCCCAGAATTTTTCACTTAACTCTACATGTTTTAGTTCCAACGGCCGTCGCTCTGCTTTTTTTCAGAAAACAATGGAAATTGGCTCTAATAGTCATGTTAGCAACCATGCTTGTTGACATCGATCACTTATTGGCTAATCCGATCTACCAAGCTAACCGCTGCAGTATAGGTTTTCATCCACTTCATAGTATAATTTTGATGCCGGTATACGTAATCGCGAGCATAATTCCAAAGACTCGCTTTATCGGTATAGGACTAGTCATTCATATGATACTCGATTCGATTGACTGTCAAGTTAACACTGGTGCTTGGTATAGCTAGCCAAACTCACTTGAGGGCTATGCCCAAATTTAATCATAAGAAAGTAAGAGTGATACGCCAATGAAATTTCAATTTCTAATTCTACTCGTAGTCAGTTTTTTATTACTGGGATGCGATGAGCGTTCTACCGAGAAGTATTTCTATCAATCTAAAGACTATCCAAATTTCAGCATTGTCGAACTTGAATGGAACGGAGTAGCTCTTTCAGAAGAAATGACAAAACATGCTGAGATTGCTAAGCAACGGCAGCAAAAAGTGTTTCTTCAAATGACAGGAGAATGGTGCAGTCCGTGTAAGCGGTTAAGGGGAAAAACCGAGATACAACCGTTAAAAGATGCTTATGCAGGTACTTATATCATTCGATTGGATTACGACGAATGGAAAATTGATATGGCGCAACTAGGCTTGCAAAAAGCACCGGTACCTAGTTTTTGGGAGTTAGGTCAGAACAATCAAGTAACCAGCTATTATATCAATGGAAATGGCTGGCCAGAAATTACAGCTGAATCAATGGCGCCGATTTTGACCGCCTATTTTTCTGGTGCTGCTCGAGAATATGTCGATAGCGCAGACAAATTCTTGATTAAAACGAAAACCAGTAGTCAATAGCGTTCAGGCTTTTTAACCATTCGCACTTTTTAGCAAAGTAGTCCGCCGTCAACCGGTAAATTTACTCCTGTAATATAAGAGGCTTCATCAGAGGCTAAAAACAAAAATGCCGGAGCAATTTCTTCCGGTTGAGCCATTCTTGCCATCGGTATCATTGGCAAGATTGAGTTCAGCATTTTCTCATTTTTGGTTAGCGCAGACGCAAATTTAGTATCGGTTAATCCAGGTAAAACCGCATTCACACGAATACCGTATCGCGCAGTTTCTTTTGCCATCGAAGCCGTCATAGATATAACTGCCGCTTTGGTAATCGAATAGATCCCTTGCATCTGTCCGGGGATCACTCCATTGATCGAAGCCGTATTGACGATACTACCACCACCATTTTCCTTCATAATTTTTGCCACCGATTGGCTAATAGAAAGATAGCCTTTGATATTAACGTCAATGGTTTTATCGACCATTGATTCTGGGGTATCAATCAGTTCACCAAAAAAAGGATTGGTTGCTGCATTGTTAATCAGAATATCAATTTTAGGATATTTTTTTGTCACCTGTTGCAGAAATGCTGAGACGGATTCTGAATCTCCTATATGACATGCCAAGGGAAAAACTTGCCCCGGATGCCCTTCCGAATTAATCATCTTTGCCAGTTCATCTAAAGCTTCTTGGCGCCGGCTGGAAATAATTACTTGTGCGCCTTGCTTGACAAAAAGACGAGCAGTGGCTTCCCCTATTCCGCGACTGGCACCTGTGATGATGGCCGTTTTTCCGGCTAAACTAAACGCGTGTTGACTCATAAGATATACCTTTAATTTTGTTCACTATTTTTAGCGGAGATTTGTTTGCCACAATGAGCGATCAATATATTGACAAGCTGTCCAAAGTTTTTGAATTTTGGATTGTCTGTTTGTCCATGGTAGAAACGAAAATAAATCTGTTGCGCAATGGCAGCTAATCTAAACAATCCAAATACATAATACGGCCTCATGTCGCATATTGGAATTTCGCGTAACTGACAGTAGTATTCAAATACCTGGACGCGGGTCATCATTCCAGCAAGATGTGTTGGCATCATTCGAATCGCTTGCAGATTTTGATGATCGGAATGTTCTACCCAATAGGCGAGTGAACAACCTAAATCCAATAAAGGGTCTCCCAATGTGGTCATTTCCCAATCCAATACGCCCACAATCTTTTGAGGATTATCTTTATCAACGATTAGGTTATCAAATTTGAAATCGTTATGAACCAATGACTGATAGCCAGAATTCATCGGCAAGTTTTCCGCTAACCATTCTGCAATATCATCAACACTTGCCACATCATCAGTCTTGGCCTTATTGTATCGTTCATGCCAACCTTTGAGTTGCCTTTCCACATAACCGTCTGGTTTACCTAGGCTTGCCAAATTTGGCTGGGTAATATCAATTTGATGCAACTCTACAAAACTCTTAACAAAGTTTTCACACAACTCATATTGCGCTTGTGGAGTAAGCTCTATAGGTAACTCTTTGGCAATACCTAAGCCTTGAATTTCTTGCATTAAGAAAAAGTCTTCACCGATGATCGATTTGTCATCACACACAAGAACTGGTTTTGGTGATAGGCTATAAACTGACTGCAACTGAGTCAGTACATTGTGCTCTCTTATCATGTCATGAGCTGATTTAGCTTTAGTACCACTCGGCGGACGACGAAGTATTAACGATTCACTGCCGTTAGATAAACGGTAAGTAATATTGGAAGCACCTGCAGAAAACTGCTCAACATGGAGTTGTTTGGTTTGTAGGAAATCTGGAAGATTATCCGCTAAATAGTGAGCAACGGCCTCCATCGGCAACTCATCTGCAGCGCGAGAATTTTGTGTCATTGACAAACTTTTAATGTCGAAGGGCTGTTTTTTACTCATGCTTTCGCTCTTATTAATTGATTGATCATTTGCTCAATGAATTCTATGTAAGCTTCACAAGTCACATTAGCTTGCCGATACTTACCCCGTTTAACATACCAGTTTTGTAGAAGGCTCTTGATCGACATCGCGGTTAAAAATCGATCGGTCTTAATGAAATTACCGGAAGCTTGTCCTGATTTTAAAATCTGCTTAAACCAATTTTCGGATCGCACTTCATTGTTCTTAGCTAACTGTTTAGTCGATTCACTGAGGTGCTTAGTTTCCATGTAAGCGAAGAAAAACCACGCTTGTAAACACTCGGTGATAAATATATGGCCACGGATCAGCTTTTTCATTTGCAATTCTACCGAATCACTTTCTGTTAAATGATCAAGAATACAAAGGTCGAAAATGTGCGGCAGAAATTGGTGTATCATTTCAGCTAGCTGCCCTTTACTTCCAATATAAGCGTAGAGACTCCCCATACTCATTTCGGTCTCTCGACTCAAGTCTCTTAAGCTCATTAAGGTGAAGCCTTTTTCATTGACTAGCTTAAAAGTTGCCAGAACAATTTTTTTTAACTTTTCAACAGCCACCTTTTCTTTTTGAACCTGCACTTTCGATTTATGTAAGTGATAAAAGGCAATCCAAATTTGCTCATCGCTGATCGGCACAGATGATTTAAATAGAGCAAAGTTATTTTCTCCTTGCCAGCTATTTTCACTTGGCCTAGGTATCGATTCTTTCATCAATTAGAGTCCTTAATTAATTGACCGATTATTTAGCTTGTTTGAGAAAATTTCGAGCGACTACCATTTTGTGTACTTCGTCCGGTCCATCATAAATTCTTGCAGCTCGCTCATGGCGATAGAAATAGGCTAAGATTTTATCATCGGTCATACCAAGGCCGCCCAAGCTTTGAATTGCTCGGTCGATCACTCGTTGCATAACATTAGCCGTATGGTATTTAATCATAGACACATCGGTCTTGGCTGATTCAAATCCAACATTTTCAATCCGCCATGCGGTTTGTAAAACTAACGTTCTTGCTGCTTCTATTTCCGCAGCCGACTCGGCAATCCAGTGTTGAATGGTTTGCATATCGGCTAAGGTATTTTTAGAACTAATCTTTCTAGTTTTCACATAACTGGTCATCTCATTGATTGCGCGGCGACACACACCTAACCAACGCATACAATGATGAATACGACCCGGTCCTAATCGCTCTTGTGCTAAGGCGAACCCACTTCCCACGCTACCAATCAAATTACTCTCGGGTACTCGACAGTTATCAAATTCGATTTCAGCATGCGAGTAATAGCCCGACCCCGCTTCGCCCATTATGGAAATATTTCGAATAAATTTATAACCTGGGTTATCGGTCGGTACAATAATCATACTGGCCTTTCGATGTTTCACTTGCTTAGGATCGGTGACTACCATGGCAATACAGAATTGAGCACCATCAGCAGACGAGGTGAACCATTTACGACCATTTAGCACCCATTCACCGTTTTCTAAATTGGCTGTTGCCTCGAGTAGAGTCGGATTAGATCCTGCAGTTTCAGGTTCGGTCATACCAAAGCAACTTCGTATTTCTCCTGCTGCCAAGGGCTTCATCCATTGCTGTTTTTGTTGTTCGCTACCGAACTTATGCAGAAGTTCAATATTGCCTGCGTCCGGCGCTTGGCAACCAAAGACATAATGGCCTAAAGGCGTTTGACCTAACACTTCGGAAATTAGCCCCAATTGAACCAAGCTTTTACCACAACCGCCAATCGACTCAGGAATATGCGGTGCCCAAAGTCCCAGCTGTTTCACTTGTTGTCTTAACTCTTTTAGGCGAGGTTCGACTTCAAAAAAATCACTGAAAATAATTTCTTGTTCTATCGGTATTAAGCGGGTTTCGACAAATTGTTGGATTTGTTGTAATTGTTCAACAATCCAATCTTCGGTTTCAAAATTCATTGCTTTCCCTCATGTTTGAGTTAATCATTTTCGGGTGATAAGTTTTTTGTTGTTGGCGAATACTAGAGGACTGATGTTATTAAAGCTCAACACTTGTCCATTCAATTGTTCTTCTTGTTGATTATTAATCAGTTTGAGTTCGGTTAAACTGGCGTTATTGACGGTCAGGTTTATTTTGCTGAAAAGTTCATCCTGTAAGCTGAGCAATGACATCAATGCAACAGAGATCAAACCTCCTGAAGTTGCGATCAATACTCGTCGGTTAGAATGGCCATCTTCAACGATTTGGTTTAAAAAAACCATCACACGACTTCTGAATGATTGCCAAGACTCAAAACTGCAGTTTTCATCTTGTTGCCAGAGTTCTATCAGATCACTAAAGACTCTCTTAAAATTTCGATCCGACTTAAACCAATTGTTATCGCCATAAATCATTTCTCGATATTCATCCGAACGATTTGCAAGCACAGGCAAATAAGCTTTCACCAAATTTTCACTATCGAACTCATCCGCCCCTTTATGTTGAACCAATTCAGCACCATGTCCCATGGTTTCAGCAATAATCTTTGCGGTGTCGGTTTGCCGACTCATTTCTCCATGCAAGACTTGATCAAAATCCATTGAGCAATGTTTAAAGAACTCGCCAACTTTCGCGGCCTGCAGTCTTCCAATATCAGATAACTTGTCGTAGTGTTCGCTACCAAAACTAGCTTGGCCATGGCGAACTAAGGTAATTTTGCTCATATCAAATTGAGGGTTCTCAAGGCTAATGTCAATCCAGCTCGGTGCTAATTGCAAACATGCCTAATTCTGCATGCAGACTTTCCAATACCATACGTTAGCTTTGGCTCAATTGTCAATAACGAACGAGCGTTCGTTTTATTTTTCGATAAAATGGTGTAGTATGTTGAACTAAGGGGTTTAGTCCAACAACAATGAGGCCAATCGAGTGCTATCACGTTTTAAGCAAAAAAGAGTCATCATCACCGGCGGTGCCAGCGGCTTAGGAAAAGCGCTTGTCGAAGCTTTTGCTCGATTAAAATGGCGAATTGCTGTAGTCGATATTAATCTCGAAGGTGCCGAAGCCGTTGCCAAACAGGTCAATAATGAAGGTGCAGAAGCAATCGCCTTATACTGCGATGTGTCCAAAGATGACGATTTCATCAAAATAGCCAAACAATTAAAGGAACAGTGGGATGGCGTTGACATCATTGTTAATAACGCTGGTGTTGCCACCACCGGCATGATGGTAGATTGCACGCCAGCTCAATGGGACCGCGCGATTAACCTGAACTTGAATAGTGTTTTTCGAGGATGTCATTACTGGCTACCGTTATTACCAGAAAACGGCCCTGGACATATCGTCAATACAGCTTCGTTTGCTGGCATCGCCCAGGCGCCAACCATGATGTCATATAACGTCAGTAAAACCGGGGTAATCTCTCTGAGCGAAACGCTGTGTGCAGAGTTGGGTTATCGCAATATCGGTGTGTCAGTTCTGTGCCCTGCATTTTTCAAAACCAATTTACTTGATTCCATGACTCCAGCCGAGCAAGGGGTAAAACCAATCGTTCAAAAATGGATGGAGCAGTCAAAGATCTCTGCCGAAGATGTTGCTCGCGATGCGATAAATGGCATAGAAAAGAATCAACTCATGGTGATCAGTCATGATTACGCTCGAAAGGCCTATCGTATTAAGCGATTCTTTCCCAACTATTATCTTAAGCAACTGATCAAGAAAGTCCCCAAAATTTTAGCCAGTCAAGCTAAACATAATCATTCATCCCAATAAATATAATTACTGGAGCAGCCAATAATGAGTAATGCCGAAAAACAATTTATGATCTATGGCGCCAACGGATACACCGGCGAATTAATCGCTCGCGAAGCGATTAATCAGGGGCTAAAACCTATTTTAGCGGGACGTAACCAGAGTGCTATTGAAAAACTCGCTAACGAGTTAGATCTAAGCTTCCGAGTGTTCGATTTGAGTTTTGAAAAACAAATTGTCGAAGAGTTGCAATCGGTAGATTCGGTGATTCATTGTGCTGGACCGTTTTCTGCTACCGCCGAACCGATGATGAAAGCCTGTATTGCTAGTAAGACTCACTATACCGATATCACCGGAGAGATCAGCGTATTTGAATTGGCTCAATCAATGTCACAACAAGCAAAGGACGCAGGTATTGTGTTATGTCCTGGCGTTGGTTTTGATGTGGTGCCAACCGATTGTTTGGCGTCGTTATTAAAAGATAAAATGCCCGATGCGACTCACTTAGCGCTTGGTTTCGATTCAGGTAGCAGCATGAGTCCGGGGACCGCAAAAACCTCGATTGAGGGAATCGCTAGTGGAGGTCGAATAAGGGAAAATGGAAAGATTAAGCAAGTTCCGTTAGCTTACAAGCAACGCACTATTAATTTTGGAAATGGCAATAAGAACGCAGTAACCATTCCGTGGGGTGATGTATCAACTGCTTTTTATTCAACCGACATTCCCAATATTGAAGTGTACATTCCAATTTCACCTAAAGGTGCGAAAAATATGCGTAAGATGAATTGGTTTCGCTGGCTAGTGAAATTTTCATTTGTACAAAATAAGATGAAAGAGCAAGTCGAAAAAAAATCCAAAGGCCCTAATCAAGATCAACGCGCTAAGCTTAAAACTTTTCTTTGGGGTGAAGTAAAAAACGCCTCTGGAAAGACCATCACTGGCCGCTTGGAAACCTGTAACGGTTATCAGCTAACCTATCTTGCAGCGCTCGTGGTTAATCGTTATCTATTGAATAACCCGGTTAAAGCTGGAGCTCAAACACCGTCAAAGTTAGTTAATAACCGACTAGTATTCGAAATAGAAGGTACGACCGAGGTGGTTTACTCTTAAGCTGGATTTTTAGTCGATGTACGCTTGATTGTTAAGCTTATTTAGAGCTTAACAATCGACATACTCGATGTTTGTGATTAAACCCTTTAAATTGTACTTCTTCCAACTCGGAAAATTCGAAACAATCACGGCACTGAGCATAAATTGGGTAGCTTACCGATACTTCCCCAGCACCTGAATAGTTTTCCAATCGAGATGCAAAATTAACCCCACTTCCGACCGCTCTAAAGGCAACAATATCTTTCGAGCCAAAATTGCCGACTGTTGCAAAATCTTGATGAATTCCAATTCGTAGTTTTACATTATGGTCAAATCCTGCGTCTAACCATTGAGCTGAAAGCTCGGACATAGCCTGTTGCATTTTCAACGCAAGTTCTGCGGCATTATTAGCTTGCTCAATTTTTCCCATGCTATCGATGGCACCAAATAGAACCACTAGACCATCGCCCAATATTTCATTTAAGATCCCATGATGAGCTTCGATTAACTCTCCCATCTTTCCAAGAAAGCTATTTAAAATATCGGTGATCGCCTCTGGCTCAAAACGATCAGATACACTGGTAAATCCTGCTAAATCCGCAAACAATACAGTGATTTGCTTTCGCTCTGCGACCAGTTGATTTTCGCTACTACTCGTAATGATTTGATTAACCATTTGCTTAGGAAAATACTTACCCAATCTCTCACATGCCTGCTGTAAAGTATTGGCGTGTTGCTTCTGTCTTTTAGCTTCCACTAAACCGCCCAACAGCATCATGGTTTCTATACGACTAAGTAGCACCGCTCGTTCAATGGGTTTAGTGACATAATCATTGGCACCCGCTTCAAAGCCTGTGGTGACATCTCCCGGTTGATTTCGAGCAGACAGTAATAAGATAGGCAACTCAATCGCATTGAATTTTTTTCTCAGCTCTTTGGTGACTTCATAACCTGACATACCCGGCATCATAATATCTAAGATCACTAAGTCAAAATTTTCAGATAAACCTAATTTGGCGGCTTGTAATCCATCTTCCGCTTGAACCACTTGATAGTGATTCATTTGCAATAAATCACTAAGAACTTGTAGGTTAATCGGGTCATCGTCAGCAATTAAGATTTTTCCTTTATTGGTCGCCGCTACAATTTTGGTATTGCTTTTGGCAACTTGAGAGGTTGGCGCGGGCTCTTCAGGAATAAATGTTATTTTGTCAGTTTGTTCACTAACTTTATCCTCTAAGTGAAAATTCTCTAACCAACAAGGTAGAGTAAAATAAAACTTTGAACCTTCACCTAAACGAGCGTCAACCCATATTTGTCCTTCATGCTGCTCGATAAGTTGACGTGTTACAGACAAACCCAAACCAGTACCTTTTTGTTCGAACTGGTCTGGTAGTTCTAATTGCTCAAACGGCCTAAATATCTCTTCAATTTTTGATTGCTCAATACCGATCCCGCTATCGGCGACGCAAATTTCTATTTCATTAACATTAAGTCTTGCGGATATGGAGATTTGACCGCTATTGGTATATTTAATCGCGTTACCGATAAGATTATGAAAAATTTGCTGTACCCTATCTTCATCCGCAAACACCAGTGGCAGATCGTTAGGCAATTGGTTAATTAAAAGAAGTGATTTCTTAGCTGCTAGTGGTTGCAATAGACTCACTACAACATTTAGTACAGATTGAATATCCGTCGCTTTTCTCTGTAATACCAGAGTATGATGAGTCAATTTTTTGAAATCTAAAATATCATTGACCAACTGGGCTAAGCGTTTACCACCATCAATGATTAAATCTAAATGACTTAAAGTTTTTTGATTTTGCAGTCCTGCGCTTCCAGCTCTTAATGACTCAGCAATACCAATAATTCCATTTAATGGAGTGCGAAGCTCATGCGAAGTGTTAGCTAAAAACTCATCTTTTAATTGATCAACTTTGCGAAGATGTTCATTGATGTTTTTCTGTTCTTGTAGCGTTTTTTTATGCTTTATCAAATACAGCGTAATTAATGCAGCCACAGCTATAGCGTAAATTAAGAATGCCCACCATGTTTGCCAAAGCGGCGGCAAAATAGTTAACCTCATGGTTGTGGTTTCTGTTGACCACTCGCCGATTGAGTTTGTCGCCTGTACTTCAAATGTATACTTATCGGGATCTAGATTAGTAAACACCGCACGATTAGGAAAGCTAACCGAAATCCAATCTTTATTATAGGGTAGTAAACGATACCGGTACTGGTTTCGATTAACATGTCTAAAGTCGAGAGACGCAAACTCAAATACAACATCATTTTGTTGATAATTTAGTTCTAATTCCGTTAGGTCAATTACGACACCTTCTGGTTTCAGTTGCTCTCCTAAAACACTCAAAGATGTGATCACTAAGTCTGGGTCGTAGTTTTTTGGTTGTTGCTCGGTCGAACTTACTATTGCAACACCGTTAACACTGCCAAAGTAAATCAATCCATCCGAAGAACGAATCACTGAATTGCCATTAAATTCGTTGGCTGGTAAACCATCTTCCAATGAGTAGTTATCAAAACGCTCTACATTAGGATCAAATCTGGATAATCCATTATTGGTACTCACCCAAATATTACCGTTTATATCTCCTGCGATCCCGTAGATTGCGCTGTTAGGGAGTCCATCTTTTTCTAAATAACTTGTGAAGTTTTTTTCGCCGGCTGTAATAGCTTGAGCACTCAATTTATTCAACCCATTAAATGTTCCGACCCAAAGATTTCCACGATTATCTAAATACAATGACCGTACAGTATTGTTGGACAAAGACTGGGGATTATTAGAATCGTTTTTATAACTCACAATACGATCAAATTCTGGGTCGTATTTCTGAATACCATTGTTCCAAGTACCAAACCAAATATTGCCTTGATTGTCTTGCAACATAGTTCTTATGGTTGAATCGCCAAGTTGACCATCCTCGGAGAAGTGATATTCTTTTTCGATTTGTCGACTATTAGCGTTTATTTTCAATAGTCCATCATCGGTTCCTACCCAAATATATCCGGAACGATCTTTATTGATCATTCTGATTCGATTGAAGCTGACATAACCCGCTGGAAAATTGTCTCTGTTAATTAGCGTTGCGTAGCCCGTTTTTTGTGAATAGACGCCAAGTTGCCCTTGCTGATTGCCAAACCAAATATCGCCTATTTCGTCGATAGTAAAAGCTAGGATTCGATTACCTATTGCTTGACGTTCTTCGGTCACCAAATTTGAAAGATGACTAAACCGATCATCTTTGGGTTCATATCGATCTAAACCACTTAATGTGGCAAACCAAATAGCGCCGTCTTGGTCTTCTTCGATATCCCAGACAAATTCATGAGAGAGTCCATTTTGATCGTAAGGTGAATGAGTTAATCTTGAGAACTGAGTATCGAAAGACTGTGTCGTGTTTAATCCGCCACCAGCCGTTCCAATCCATAATAACCCCGAACGATCTTGATAGATGGTCCAAATATCATTAATGCTAATGCTATGAGGGTCAGAAGAATTCCGTTTGAACGCCAGAAATTTTTGGTCCCCTTTACGTCGAACATTTAGTCCCCCTTCCTCGGTGGCAATCCAAAGGTCACCATTTTCAGTCCGAAGGATTTTTCTAACATCGTTAAAACTCAGGCTGTTTTCATCTCGCTTATCATGAAAGTAATGTTCAAACTCAGTTTCATCTGCGCGCAAATGGAACAGTCCATCAAATCGAGTGCCGACCCATAAGCTGCCGTCAGTATCTAAATAAAGTGTGTTGAGGTGTGAAGGAAGGTTGCTACTATCATAGTAATTAAATATCTGTTGCTCGATATCAAAGTGGGCTAACACTTCATTGGTCGCTACCCACAAATTTCCACGACTGTCCCCAACAATATCGATGATTGAGCCAGGTGGTAGCGAGTTGGCATCTAGCGGATTATTATAGAAATGAGCAAAGGCCTTTTTCTCCGGTAGATATAAATTAAGACCGCGATCGGTTCCGATCCAAATTCTTTGATTGGTGTCTTGATAAATGACATTAACTTGCGCATTGCTCAAACTATCAAAATCATCATTTTTGGAAACGAAACGTTCAAAGATCCCTGTTTTAGGATCGAAGCGATTCAGGCCATTGTGGGCTGTACCAATCCAAAGATATCCTTGATGATCTTCAATAATAGAAACCACTATATTATTGGAAATGGATTCTTCATTGTCTGGATCATTCTTAAAATTTACGAACTGATAGCCGTCGTAACGACTTAAACCATCGTAGGTTCCAAACCACATATATCCGCGACTATCTTGAAAAATAGTATTAACGGTGCTTTGGGGCAGGCCTTGTTTAGTACCAATATGCTGAAAACTTATCGAATCTCTGGCAGCCCAAAGCGCAGGATTCCAGCCAAGACTGGCAACCAGAAGCAGGATGACTCGTATGAATGTGGACAGCGCTTTGTTCAAAATAACCTGTCAAAAATGGCGATTGAATTTATAATTGTAACCTATCATTGAAAAACTGACCCATAATAGAAAGAGAATTTTTTATTTTATTGGTTTTTATAAAACGCTTTAACCAACTTTTATACTATAGCGAGTAGCTAGTATGCCTCAACTGTCAGATGCCCACATTACCGAACAGCGCTCGTTAGACGACATTCCAAACGCCCCGGAAAGAACTAAACCGGTCGGCTTTCTATTGCGACTGGCTAAAGCACTTCATACTTATGGGCTGCCAGCCTATGAATTAGAGCAAACCATGAATGGCTGCGCAGAGGCTATGGGTTACGGTATACAGGCAATGTCGCTTCCAACTTCAATTAGTATTACCGTTTTACCACCCGATGCAGAGCCGCAAACCTTTTTGATTAGAGTTTCCCCGGGTGAAGTAAACATAGAAAGACTGCGACAAACCACTGAAGTCGCCAGACATGTAATTGATGGCACCATCAATTCTGAAGATGGAGCCAACCGACTAAAGCAGATATCCGAAAGCCAGCCCGACTATCCAAGCTGGGTAATTGTGCTCGCGTTTGCTGTGGTATCTACCTGCATAGCACGAATTTTTTCGGGCGGACTCAATGAAATGTTGGTTTCATCCATTATTGGTTTAATCGTCGGCCTTATCGCGGTAGCGTCTAGGACGAGACCGATGCTAGACCATTTATTACCGACGATTTGCGCCTTTGTTGCAACCTTTTTGGCGCTGGTGATCAACGATTACTATGATGTTCATATGACTACTTCAGTGGTTATCATCTCGGGCCTTATTATTCTATTACCCGGGCTTTCACTGACCATTGCTCTGGCAGAGCTTGCCACCCAAAACTTAGTCTCAGGAACCGCACGTTTATCGGGAACCATGACAATTTTTATTCAACTAGCCTTCGGCAGCGCACTAGGCGCTGAGCTTTCTAAAAGGTTAGGATTTGTTATCAATGATGCCATCGTGCACCCCGCTGAACCTTGGACAATTTGGCTTGCCGCGGCAATCGCTTCGTTAGCATTAGTTCCGCTATTTTCTGCTCGCAAGAAAGATTTTGGCTGGTTTCTGTTATCGGCTGTAACTGCGTTTACAACGGTGCACTTTGCTTCGCAGGCGCTGGGAGCGTCTTTGGGTGCGTTTGTTGGCGCTATCACCATTGGTATTATGGCGAAACTCGTTACCCGCTTTTTTGATATTCCAGGTGCAATGATTATGATGCCGGGCTTTATCATTTTGGTTCCCGGCGCTGTTGGATACCGAAGTATATTAGCATTAGTTGAACGAGATGTGGTCGGCGGATTATCGACAGCATTTGATGTTTCAGTAATTGGAATTTCCCTAGTGGCTGGATTCTTATTATCGTCACTGGTGCCGCTGCCAAAAGATGTGTCTAAAGACCAATACTAAGAGTTTTCGTAGTAATACGTTTGAGTAAAGTAGAATCAACCACCTTAGCAAGGTTTGATAAACGGAGCAGAGCATGTGTCGCTGGATGGCTTATAAAGGAAAACAGATCTTTATCGAGGATTGGTTACTCAATAGTCAACATTCGTTAATTGAGCAAAGTTTCTCCGCGGAAATGAGCGTAAAGGAAGTCAACGGTGATGGGTTCGGACTTGGTTGGTATGATCAAAAAGCAATCCCAGGACTCTATCGAAGTATCCTCCCAGCGTGGAATAATGCCAACTTAAAGAGTTTGGCATCTAATGTTCGCTCTGGGCTTTTTATCGCCCACGTGAGAGCGGCTACTGGCACCCCCATTCAAGAAACCAACAGTCATCCCTTTCAATATCGAAATTGGTTAATGGTTCACAACGGCATCATTCACGGCTTCTCTCAAATTAAAAAAGATCTTATGGAACAGATTGATAGTCAGTATTTTGGCCACATTTTAGGCTCAACGGATTCGGAACTTTTATTCTTTCTTCTGCTGTCCAATGGTTTGGAACAGGACCAACACTCAGCGATTCAAAAAACCATTGCTCTAATCGAAAAAATAGCCAATGACTACCAGATCTTTCCAGCAGTCCGCATGACTTTAGGCATTAGCAACGGAATTTCTTTATGGTGTGTCCGATATTCTTCGCAATCGGACTCAAGTACTTTGTTTTACTCGTTATTGAATCAGCAAAGCGCTGAACGAGTTCTAGTCGTTTCAGAGCCCATTAACGATTGTAGTATCGATTGGCAACCGGTGGCTGAGGATACGATTATGCATTTTGACCTGAATAATCAAATGAGTACTTATAAAATAGAAAGAAGTGGTTAGGATGCGAGTTTGATGACAGCAAATTCCCCAAAGGGGACATTTACTGTCTTTTAAGCTTTAAGAACTAAAGTCAATGCTTCGGCTGCGCTCAGCAACCTTTTTTCGCAGCGCTGCGCTCTGACTGCGACCTTCTTTTTTCTAGCCAAAAAAGAAGGCAAAAAGGCTATGTCGTTGGCACTGTGCTACCGAGATTGACCTTATGTTTGCCTTTGGTTTCTAAGGGACGCCCACCACCTATTCGTCTGTATGCTCCATCCCACAGCTACTTACTTCGTACAACCAACCTTTACACGTAATAGATGAAGTGGATAAGTCTAACAAAGGTTTAAACGCCTAGCGGCTATAACGGACTGGTGAAACTCATGAGGCAGCGGGTAGACAAGAAAAGCAAATGAGCGCCAGCGAGCCCTTTTCTTCCGCTGACTCTCGATCAACAATTAAGGATTTTTCAGGCTTGAAACAACCAGCAACAAGTAACCAATCAGTTATCTTCAGCGAAAGAAGCTTTTGCGTACTTTTGTCTTCTAACAAAAGTACGTCGCAGTCAGAGCGCAGCGCTGCGAAACGCCTTTGAGTTTGATTTGGAATCTGAATTTTGTTCTCAAAATAGAACAACAAAAAATTGTCCGCTATAGATAAAAAGCAGCCGCTTTCTTAAAAAACTTATCCAACTAAATCGACCTACTATTCTGGACAAGCCTAAGCTAATAGACCCTAAGGGTAAGTCTTAACCGTACCTCCGTGCCCACAGCGCTCGCAGAGGCAAACTTAGCCTCCAGGGCGAGTAACCTCTCCCCTCTAAACTCTCAAATGACTATAGATCAAACTCTGAGTAAACTTAGCCCTCAAGTAAAACCCCCTCGGAAGAGTCTGAGCACTATTACCCTCTTCATCCACCACCTGAGTTAACACTCTGGAATTAGCCGCTTTTGGCCTGACTTGCAATATATCGCCTAACTTCGCATTTAACTGATGCACTTTTCCCATAGATATCAACTCCATCGCTCCTTCCCAGTCGGCTTTGATTTTAGCCTCATGTTCTGCACTCATTTGCCATAGGAAAGGAGTCGCTATCACGGACTGAGTGATGGGAACACCTGACTGCTGAGCAATTGGTACCCAAAGTACATGCCTTAACTTATGGTAAACCGAACTTTGATGCCATTGCGCTCCTAGATTATTGCCTAAATCAACCACACAAACATAGGTCGATTCTTGAACTTTGCCTTGCAAATCAATCGGCAGTGTTTTTAATTCGATGTCTAGCATCGAGAAATCAGGGCGCGACTCATTACCCGCATCGGCACCTAAACAGTGCTCAATAAACTGCCCTTGCCAACCTTTTTGAACTCGCAGATCCTCGGGAATTTTTACCTGATAAAACTCAGCCAGCTGACCGAGTGTTTTACCCGCTATTTCAGAGGCTCGTTGCCTCAATTGCTCGATAGTTGAAGGTGGATTTGGCATCACTGATTACAAAAAATAGATAGTGTTAAGTAAAATTAAATTCTATCGGTTTAGCAAAATTAATACCAAAGAAATTTGCTGATCGCCCAATTGTGTGGTTGAATAAGTAATAGAAAAAATTTATTTGGTAACCATAAGTGATTGATTCAGAGGGATTTCGATCCAATGTCGGCATCATAGTATGCAACGACTTTGGGAATCTGCTTTGGACCAGACGCATCGGACAAAACTCTTGGCAATTCGCACAAGGCGGCGTTGACCCAGGAGAATCAGCTGAACAAGCCATGTTCAGAGAGCTCAATGAGGAATTGGGCCTAGCTAAGAAAGACGTCAGAATATTAGGCTCCACCAAAGAGTGGTTAAAATATCGATTGCCTAATCGTTATATTCGTCAAGGAAGCTTGCCGTTATGCATTGGTCAAAAGCAAAAGTGGTTCATGTTGCGACTAACCAGCCATGAATCTGCAATACATTTTGATGCAACCGGCCATCCAGAGTTCGACCATTTTATGTGGGTCAACTACTGGTATCCACTTCGGCAAGTCATCGCGTTTAAACGCGACGTCTATCGCCAAGCGCTCGTTGAATTGATGCCTTTCGTGATCGAACAACAAGCCCGTCAGCGGAAGAAGCGCAAGCGACCCCACCGAAGCCATAAGAAAAAAGGTGAATCGAACGGAGAGTAGATTGGGGAGGGGAAAGTCGCTTGACAAGCAAACTGTCTAGAATAACCCAAGCAGTATTACTGGCAGAAAACCAGCAGCAAGCTTTAGACATTATCGTAAGTGGTGTTTGCGATATGCTAGAGGTAGAAGTTTGCACTATCTACCTTGCTGACTACGACCTAAACCAATTTGTTCTAATGGCCGCCACCGGCCTCGATCCAAGCCTAATCGGTCAACTAAGCGTTGACTTCGATGATGGGTTAGTTGGTTTAGTCGGCCAACGAGAAGAGCCCATTCATTTGAGCCGCGGTGACTCCCAACCCCACCTTTCCGCCTTAGAGCAATTTAATCAAGAAAAACTGTCCGCCTATTTGGGTGTTCCCATTATTCACCAACGTAAAGTGCTAGGTGTTTTATCGATTCAGCAACAACAAACTCGCCGCTTTGAAATCGACGAAGAAACTTTTTTAATTACCTTGGCCACTCAAGTCTCGTCAATCATCTCAAACACCGAAAATGATGCCATCATTGAGGATGACCGAGACCATCTAGTCCGCTGTATCAGCGGTAGCCCTGCCTCCAGTGGCGTAGTGATCGGTCCGGCTAAAGTGGTTTTTCCGAGCCTTGACATCACCACAATTCCCAAACGTAAAACCGATGATATTCAAGCTGAATTGAAAGCCTTAGGCAAAGCAGTAAAACGAACTCATTTACAGCTAGAAAAAATGTCTAGCCGCATGAAGGGGCTGGTATCCGATCAAGAACGGTCATTGTTTGATGCCTACCAACAAATCTTGGGCTCTGCAGGGATCGAACATGAAGTCGAGCAGCAGATTAAATTAGGTTATTGGGCACCTTACGCGTTAAAGCTCGTTATTTTACAGCATTTAAAAGCCTTTAAATCAATGGAAGACCCGTATTTAAGGGAACGAGCTGACGATATTGAAGATTTAGCCAATCGAGTATTGGGTAATTTACTACGCCGAAACTCGCGCAAAATACATGCAGAACCTGGGACAGTGCTGGTCACTGAATCGATTAGTGCATCAATGATTGCAGAACTGCCAATCGACAATATTAGCGCTATCGTTACCCTCAAAGGCTCTGCCACATCCCATGCAGCCATACTCACCAAAGCGCTTGGGTTGCCCGCAATTATGGGACTGGATCCCTGCCAAATTAACCGTCTCGATGGTAAAACAGTGATTGTCGATGGCTATAATGGACAAATCTTTGTTTCCCCGCACCAAACCCTCATTCGTCAGTTCGACCGCTTAATCAATGAAGAACGTGCCTTCTATCAAGACTTAGAAAAAGACCATCAATCACCAAACTCCACCCTCGATGGCGTTTCGATTTCAATGATGGTGAACACCAGCCACCCAATGGATTTTGAAAAAGCCCAGTTTTCTGGAGCAAACGGGATTGGGCTATTTCGAACCGAAATCCCGTTTATGAATCACCAGCAGTTTCCTTCTGAAAAAGATCAGGTAGAGGACTATCAACAAGTGATACAAGGTTTTAATGGTTTACCCGTCACTATTAGAACATTGGATATTGGTGGCGACAAACAACTGCCCTATTTTGCCATTGAAGAAGACAATCCCTTTTTAGGTTGGCGCGGCATTCGAGTGACACTCGATCACCCTGAAATTTTCTTAGTACAACTAAGGGCTATTTTAAGAGCAAGCCATAACAGCCAAAACTTACGGATAGCTATTCCGATGATTGCTACCATCTCCGAATTGGATGATGCTATGCGACTTATCGAGCAAGCTTTTGCCGAGGTTGAACAAGAAACCAGTGATCTACCGGGAAAACTCTACCGTCCCAAAATAGGCATCATCATCGAAGTTCCTTCTGTTGTGTTTCAGTTAAAGGCCATCATCAAACGGGTCGATTTCGTCTCGGTAGGTACCAATGATCTTATCCAATATTTATTGGCGGTTGATCGCAATAATTTAAGGTTAAGGAATTTGTACAGCCACTTTCAACCGTCTGTCCTTAAAATTCTCAAAATGATTATCGAACAATGCGAGGGCGAACAAGTAGATCTTCAAGTTTGTGGTGAAATGGCGTCGGATCCTTTAGCCGCTATTGTTCTAGTAGGAATGGGTTATCGAGAACTTAGTATGAATGCCAGTTCAATTTCAAAAGTAAAGCGAGCCATTAGCCGGTTTAACTGTAGCGAATTGGAACTATTAATAGAGCAAATAATGCAATATGAAACAGAACCTAAAATTAGATCTGTTCTAGTTAAAGCGATGGAGGCGAAAGGCCTAAGCGGATTGATAAGAGCCGGAAATTAGTACAAGAAATTCACTTCTACTCAGAGTATCATCTGCGATTGGTTTTACCTCATTAATTACAAGGTTTACAGTTGGAAATTTGGTTAATCTTTGCCCTAACCGGACTAATCGCTGGCTTTATGGCTGGGCTATTGGGCATAGGTGGTGGTTTTGTGGTGGTACCCTTACTGTTGCTGATACTGCCAACAGTCGGCATCGACGTTGAACGCTCTGGTCACTTCGCTATCGGTACCTCTTTAGCCTGTATTTGCTTTACTGCCTTATCTTCCAGCTATTCTCATCACCGTAAACAAGCCATCGTTTGGCCATTACTCGCACCATTAACCCCAGGGCTAGTCATTGGGGCGCTAATCGGGGCGTACTTGGCTGGCTTACTCGCCGGGCCAATTCTGATATTGTTTTTTGTCGTTGGCGCCCTATTAACGGCAGGCTATTTACTCTCAGGCCACAAAAGCCCTCACTCAAATTCAAAACCTAATTGGTGGCTGATGTTTTCTTACGCGCAATTCACTGGCATCGTTTCTGCGCTGATTGGCATTGGTGGTGGCTCGGTTTTAGTTCCATTTCTGGTTTATCGAGGCGTACCAATAGTGAAAGCGGTAGCCACTGCCGCAGCCTGCGGTTTTCCAATCGCGCTCTTCGGAACCTTGGGATATGTTTATTCGGGCTGGAATCAAAACCATTCGGTAGAGTTTGCTATCGGCTATATCTATTTACCGGCATTAATCGGAATCGTGATTTTCTCTAGTTTAGCTGCGCCACTAGGCGCCAAACTCGCCCATCATATTCAAGAAAAACGGCTTAAACAGGTTTTCGCAGTATTTTTAATTTTCACCAGCGCGCAAATCATTTATAGTCAATGGTTTTCAGCGGTATAGAACAGCACCTCAATGGAATTTCCCCAAATAGACCCCGTTATTTTTCAGATCTATGGCCCGATCGGTCTCAATTGGTATGGATTAACCTACCTAGCTGGTTTTGCTGGTGCTTGGCTGCTGGGTACCTACCGTGCGAAAAAACCGCATAGCCCGTTCACTCCAGAGCAAGTCAGTGACTTTTTGTTTTACGCTTTTTTAGGAGTGATAATTGGCGGTCGCGTCGGTTATGTATTGTTTTATAACTTTGGGTTGTTTATTGAAGATCCCATGTACCTATTCAGGATCTTCGAAGGTGGAATGTCATTTCATGGTGGTTTGCTTGGGGTTTTAGCGTCGTTTTGGTACTTTGCTCGTAAAACCGGCAAAACCTTCGCCACGATTTCCGATTATTTTGCGCCCATGGCACCCATCGGATTAGCCACAGGGCGTATCGGTAACTTTATCAACGGTGAACTTTGGGGTAAACCGACCGATGTCGAATCAGTGCCTTGGGCCATGATATTTCCGAGCGCTCCAGGAGGCTTAGAAAGCGGGGTTTACAGACACCCTTCGCAACTTTATGAGTTTGCCCTTGAAGGTGTGGTGCTTTTTATAATTCTTTATTACTTTAGCAAAAAGCCAAGACCTGCGTTGTCAGTCAGCGGTCTCTTTTTATTGGGCTACGGCGCTTTCCGATTTATTGTAGAATATTGGCGCGAGCCAGATGACCATCTTAGAGCGATGGCAGAGTATATTTCTATGGGACAACTATTATCGCTGCCAATGGTGTTCGCTGGAATAGCGATGATCGTTTGGGGTTATAAATACAGTCCCGTCAAACAGCAAGCAAAATAGTATATTTAAACAGGATTAGTCAGTGAAACAGTATTTAGACATGCTTCAACATGTATTGGATAACGGTGAAGATAAAGGTGATAGAACCGGCACCGGGACTCGCAGTGTATTCGGTTATCAAATGCGCTTCGACCTGCAAAAAGGCTTTCCGTTAACCACCACCAAAAAACTACACCTTCGTTCAATCATGATTGAGCTGCTGTGGTTTTTGAATGGCGACACCAATATCAAATATTTAAAAGATAACGGCGTTAAAATTTGGGATGAATGGGCTGATGAAAACGGTGACTTAGGTCCTGTCTACGGTGAGCAATGGCGACGTTGGAAAAAGCCCGATGGCAGTACCGTGGATCAAATTCAAAATGTCGTTGATACTATTAAAACCAATCCCGACAGCCGACGAATATTAGTGGTTGCTTACAACCCTGGTGTTGCCGATGAAATGGCACTGCCGCCTTGTCATTCGTTATTTCAATTTTATGTGGCCAACGGTAAACTATCTTGTCAGCTATATCAGCGTAGCTGCGATATTTTTTTAGGTGTTCCTTTTAACATTGCTTCATACGCATTGCTGACTCACATGATTGCTCAACAATGTGATTTAGACGTGGGTGAATTTATTTGGAGTGGTGGCGATGTGCATTTGTATTCAAATCATTTTGAACAGGCAAAAGAGCAGCTGTCCCGCGATCCACTGCCATTACCAAAACTCAAAATCAAACGAAAGCCTGATGATCTATTTAGCTATGAATATGAAGATTTTGAAATCGTGGATTATGAAGCGCATCCTAATATTAAAGCACCGATTGCCGTTTAGTCTAAGTAGAAAAGCAATATGAACAATCCAAAAATCTCGATGGTTTGCGCGATGGCTAAAAATAGAGTCATCGGTAAAGATAATCAAATGCCCTGGCATTTACCGGCCGATCTAAAGCATTTTAAGTCGGTCACCATGTCTAAACCCATTGTCATGGGTCGTAAGACTTTTGAGTCAATCGGTCGTCCGTTACCAGGACGACAAAACGTGGTGATCAGTCGAAATGCTGATTATGTTGCCGAAGGATGCGATGTGGTGGATTCCATTGAGTCGGCATTAACGCTATTGAATGGACAGCCAGAAATTATGATCATCGGTGGTGGTTTCTTATATTCACAAATGATCGAACAAGCTGATCACTTATACCTCACTTACATCGATCTTGATGTTGACGGTGATACTCAGTTTCCAGAGTTTGAGCATTTAAATTTAGAAATATGCGGTTCTGAATCAAATACTGCTGATGAAAAAAATCCCTACAATTATCGCTTTGTTGATTATCGAGTAGTTAAAAACTAATGCTTATTCGAGTTATCCTCACTGTTTTGATCACGTGCATTAGCTTTGCCACTAATGCCGAAGAAGTTAGCGCAACCTCATTCGATGGTCGTTGGTGTGGAAAGTGGGATAAGATTTATTCCTTGTGCATTGAAATCAAGGATCTTAAAAATAATCCTGTCGCAAATTACCAGTGGCAAGAACAAACCAACGGTAAATTTCAAAAAACGACCAAACGAATTACAGTGGTCAACCAACATACCATTAAGTTAGAAAATATTTTTATGACTTTGGATAAAAATGATGCATTCAAGGCCAAAGTTATTGGAATGTTTACTCAGCAAACGCGGTATGCTGATTTGGAAAAGCAGAAAAATTGATTTTGTAGATTGAGGGTAACGAAGAACCCCAACGGCAGTAGTCGATGTCAAATTCGTAATTTAAAATTTATTCCCCAAACATCAACCCACCCCAATCCAAACCACCTCCCCAATTTCTATCGATTTTACCTTGTTCAATATGTTGATGAATGGTTGAGTATTTCCACTCGGTTGGTTTATCAACATAGCCGTGTTTAACAGGATTGTAATGGATATATTCAACATGCTGTAGGTAATCGTTTTCATCACGAATGAGATGTTCCCAATAACGCCTCTGCCAAATCCCTCGTTCACCTTTGGTTTGTCGGCTTTTATTGATCCGTTCCGTTTTGGGGAGTTGTCGAGAGAAGTTTGATTTAATTAACATCCAACGTTTGGCGAAGTCATTATCGTTTTGCGGTAGGGTCCAAATGGCATGCAGATGTTCGGGAAGGACAATCATAGCATCGAGAAGAAAAGGATATTGTTTTTTAGTTTTGTTGAATGCCAGACGGAGTTTATCGAAGTGGTCAATGAGCAATGTGTTTTTTCGTTCCGCCAAATTGACCGTGAAAAAATAAGTGCCTCCCGCCACGTCCGCCCGTCGATATTGCATTATTCCAGTCCATTGGTTTGCGTTGTGAAAAGATTATCACGATTATCGGTATTTTTGTAGGTTGGTGGTGACGAAGGAACCCCAACGACAGTGGTCGGGAATAAAAACAGAATAGTATTGATGCGATTTTTTGATGGATTTATCAACAAGAGTTCGTTTGTTTTGACGGTTAGTTGTTGGGGTTAATCACCCCAATGGTATGGACTCCTCTCCACTTAAATCGATATGAGTTAAAGTGGGGGTCGTCAAAACCAAAAGGAGCCATACCATGAAGAATAATACAACAATCAGTATCGATTTAGCTAAAGAAGTTTTTCA